>OLRF01000002.1_pt1 | contig 543809 bp, 435 predicted proteins | sample 1672061 | NCBI WGS metagenome assembly OLRF01 (sample SAMEA3136641, study PRJEB25190) | human gut metagenome | reverse complement strand
TACTCTTTTTTCATGTCTCCTATTATATCACTTTTTCGCTATGAACACAAGCTCTTAGAACCAATTTCATCTGATTGCATCATTTATGCAGACCCAGTACAATTTCGAAATGCTATTACTAACTTGCTGGAGAATAGTTTAAAGTACAAAGACGCACCAGAGGTAGAAGTACATATCAGCTGTACAGAAACAGAATCAGATGCAACCATTTCCGTCTCCGATAATGGCCCTGGTGTATCAGATGAGGCGCTTTCAAAGCTATTTGATGTGTTTTATCGAAGCGACCCATCTCGGAATAATCCACAGAAAGGCAGTGGCCTCGGACTTGCCATTACAGCAAAGATTTTGGAACGGTTTGGTGGAACAATCCGAGCAGAACACGAAACGCCAAAGGGATTGCGGATTCTATTGACCATTCCAAAGGAGGAAACAAAAAATGAGTCATATTTGCATTATCGAAGATGATGAAGCAATTGCTGAAATTGAACGAGATTACTTAGAAGTAAACGGATTTACAGTATCAATTGCCACAGACGGTGTATCGGGATTGAATCTGGCGCAGAAAGAAAAGTTTGACTTAATCTTATTGGATTTGATGCTCTCGCAGCTAGATGAATTTACGCTTTGCCGAAAATTACGGGAACGATTGGATATTCCCATTCTGATGGTCACCGCAAAGAAAGAAGATATTGACAAAATTCGAGGACTTGGATTGGGTGCGGATGATTATATTGTCAAGCCGTTCTCACCCAGCGAATTGGTAGCAAGAGTGCAAGCGCACATTGCCACTTATAAGCGACTGAAAATGCCACAAGAAACACAGCAAGATATTACAGTGGGGGCCATTCGAATTTGTCCAAAATCACACCGTGTATTTGTGCGAGAACAGGAAGTCAGCTTAAAAAATAAGGAATATGAATTGCTGCTATTTCTAGTGACCAACGCCGATACCGTATTTGATCGAGAAACTCTATATGAACGCATCTGGGGAATGGACGCAATCGGGGATAATGCAACCGTTGCAGTACATATCAATCGTTTGCGAGAAAAATTGGAAGAGGATCCTTCACACCCTAAATACATTGAAACCGTATGGGGTGCCGGATACCGGTTTCGGGCTTAGGAGATGAATCAAAATGATGTGGATCCTTTTTGCGTGTGGTTCTGCTTTCTTTGCCGGGATCACTGCTGTTTTGGCAAAAATTGGCATGGAGCATATCAATTCCACCGTTGCGACGGCTTTGCGAACTGTCATTGTTTTGGTGTTTTCCTGGTTCATGGTACTGCTAACAGGTGCATTTTCCGAAATTGGTACCATTTCTGGAAAAACATTATTATTTTTACTGCTATCCGGATGCGCCACTGGTGCAAGTTGGCTGTATTATTTCAAAGCTTTACAGCTTGGCGATGTCAACAAAGTTGCCCCAATTGATAAATCCAGTACAATTTTGACAATGCTGCTAGCATTTTTACTGCTTGGAGAGTCTCTGACCATTCTGAAAGTATGCTGTATGCTGTTAATCGGAGCAGGCACGTTTCTTATGCTCCCCAAACGTACCGACAAACAGCCAACAAAATCAACTGGAAAAGGCTGGCTGCTTTATGCCATTTTATCTGCAATATTCGCCAGCATGACTTCTATTTTGGGAAAGGTTGGCATTCAAGATATTGATTCCAATTTAGGCACAGCAATCCGAACCTGTGTTGTCCTGGTACTAGCATGGTGTATGGTATTTGTTACCGGTCAGCAGCATACCCTGCATACGCTAAATCGAAAAGATTTACTGTTTTTAGTGCTTTCCGGACTTACAACAGGACTTTCCTGGCTATGTTATTATCACGCCTTACAAAACGGTCCGGCAAGTGCCGTGGTTCCTATTGATAAACTGAGTATTCTCGTAACCATTGCTTTTTCTGGTATCGTTTTGAAAGAACGCCTGAATCGACGTTCCGGAATCGGATTGGGTTTCCTAACAGCAGGAACCCTTCTTTTGGTGCTATAAGAGAAACGCTTACAGAATAATGATTTCTGTAAGCGTTTTTTGCAGTTATTTGCAAAGGTTTACTAGATAAGCATTCATCTCAATTGGTACGAATTTCTAGATGTGGGAAAGTTTATCTTTCGTTTATCTTTGCTTTCATTTCTGTTTGACCTTGTCCATTATACTAAATACAATAAGAAAAAGAGAGGAGCATGAAAAATGAAAATTTTGATTACAACAGATTGCTATGTCCCTATGATTAATGGTGTTGTCACTTCGATTTTGAATCTGGAAACACAGCTACGCAAAAGAGGACATGAAGTAAAAATCCTCTGTCCGTCACAATGCCTACGTGGCGAAAATCAAGAAGATATTATACGAATCGGATCAATTGGCATCGGGAAGCACTGTAACAGTGCAAGAGCAGCAGTTTGTTTTCGAAAGAGCCGTTTGCAAAAGTTAATAAGCTGGAAACCGGATATCATTCATTCACAATCTGAATTTTTCTCGTTTTCTATGGCAAAGAAAATTGCTGCCGCTGTAGGATGCCCGATTGTACATACCTATCACACCATCTATGAAGATTATACGCATTATTTTTCACCAAGCATCACATTAGGCAGAAAAGCAGTTATTGCGATGACTAGACATATCCTACAACATACTGCCGGTGTGATTGCTCCTAGCCATAAGGTAGAAACCCTGTTACGTTCCTATGGCGTTCAAAAACCAATCGCAGTTATATTCCAACTGGATTGAATCTACGTCCATTTGCGCAACAAGCTTCTTCTGAACAACTAACTGCTTTGAAGCATGCTCTTGGAATTCAGCCAAACCAGAAAGTTTTGCTGACCGTTGGCAGAGTAGCAAAGGAAAAGAATTTAGAGGAACTCATCTGCTATTTCGGACGACTTTCTCTACCGGATGCTGTACTTTGTATCGTAGGCGGCGGAACTTATTTACCTACTTTAAAGCAACTCGCACTGGAAAAAGGAATTGCCGATCGTGTTATTTTTACAGATGCAGTAGAACCAAGTAAAATTCCAATCTACTATCAAATAGGCGATGTATTCCTAAGTGCTTCTCAGAGTGAAACACAAGGTCTAACCTACTTAGAAGCGCTTGCAAGCGGACTTCCATTGGTTTGTCGAAAAGACCCCTGTCTAGACGGCATTGTGACCGATGGCTTCAACGGTGGGCTGTACACTTCTTTTAAAACATTTCAGCACTGGATTATGCAGACATACCACCAGAAACAGCAATTTACTGCTTGTGCACGACAAACAGCAGATCAATTCTCCGCGGCTGCATTTGCAGAAAAAGTAGAAACGTACTATAAACAGGTACTGGAAAATCAACAGATCCAAAGTGCCTAAAAGGAAGGTGCTTCATTATGAAACCTCGCACACATTACCTCATTGCAAAAATCGCAGCCATACAGGAAAATTTATCGCCGATAGAGCGTTGGCTCTTTTGTTTGGGTGCTGCTATTCCAGATTATTTGCCTACCCAATTTTTCCACCGGCATTTTTATCAAAAATCCGCTGCTTATGTTTTCCAAAAGATTGAAACTTACCGTAACCGGTCTTCTTTATGGTCAATTTTTAAACTTGGGGAGTTGACACATTACACCAGTGACTTTTGCTGTTCGGTACATCGATCTGGAACGATTGGAAATGCATGGATCCATTTATCCTATGAACATTACTGCGTGCATTTCCCAGTGCGTGGATTCCATTCTTTCTAAAAGTAGAAGGAGAACGATACGAATATGAAATGAATGTCCTGCTCCAAAGTGCGGAACATAGCATCCCATGGCAGGAGGTTCCAATTCAAACCGTTTACCTGGATCAAAAAAATTCTGTTTCCCATTTTCAACCATTCCGAGATTCCATACAGATTTATCGTTCTATTTTTAAGTTCTCTGGTTCTTCTTTATTAAGTTTCTTGCTGGATTATGGGTTATTTAATCTTTTTTCTTTGATCCTACCAATTTCTGCCGGCAACATTTTAGCCCGTGTCATTAGTTGTTTGTTCAATTACAAATTGAATCAAAAATTTGTATTTCATGATCATCGAAAGGGAACCATCTGGCAATATTTTTTATTAGCAGCTGGTATTTTGGCAGCAAACACGCTTATGTTGCAAGGCTTAACAGTGTGTGGAATTTCTGCTTTTGCAGCAAAAATATTTGTAGAAATCACATTGTTTTTCTGTAGTTTAGTGGTACAGCGGTTCCTAATTTTTCCAGCATCCCATCAAAAGGAAGTGTAATACATGCAATGGCTAACCAAACTGGATTTTAAGATTTTACACAGCATACAAGATTTGTCCTGTTCTACTTTAGATTTTTTAATGCCAAAAATTACAACACTTGGAAACGGCGGTATTCTCTGGGTTCTGATCGCAATATTTCTATTGTTTAATTCCAGAACCAGAAAAAACGGAATACAGTTAGGAGCTGGCTGTGTTGGGTGTGTCCTCATCGGCAATTTGTTGTTAAAAAATATTATTGCACGCAATCGTCCATGTTGGATAGAAGAACATGCCATGTTGATTGCAATGCCAAATGATTATTCTTTTCCATCTGGACACACTATGGCATCTTTTGCAGCGGCAACAATTCTTTGGCATTGGAATCGAAAGGTTGGAATTGCTGCTTATTTATTGGCAGGCGCGATTGCCTTTTCTCGATTGTACCTTTTTGTTCATTTTCCATCCGATGTGCTGGCAGGCGCAGGAATTGGCTGCATCATTGGAATCGCTTCCGTAAAAGGAACCGATTGGATCCTTCAGAAAATTACAAAAAAACGAAAAGAGGCGTAATCTATGCGAAACCGTCTGCTTCTTCTTGGCGTAGATCTTATCATAGCTGCGCTGCTGCTTTTAGGAATCTGGTATGATGCTTACCTTCGTCCGCAGCATGGACTTCCCGCTGCTGCCTTCCCATTGCTGACGTCAACAGGAGAACCTGTACAGCAAAACAGTACATTACAGCAAACAAACTATCTTCCTGCTTCTACCAATTGGAAAGAGAAATTTTCTGATACCATTATTCAAACTGCGGATACTTATCGAAGTCCCAATTTATCCATCACCATTACCAAACATACGATTGACAGCAACCAAACAGATGCTTCTGAACAAGGAAACCATCTAAAATACGGCACTAAAATCTCCTATACAGTAGCTGATGTCTATATTGGTGATATTACTTGCTTTCAAACTGTTTTTGCAAAAGATACATATGGAGTTGGATACAAGGAAAAATTGACCGATATGGCACAACGAAGCAATGCAATTCTATCTGTCAATGGTGATTCCTATAACAACAATCGACATCAGGACAACGGCACTATCATTCGCAATGGCTCCATTTACCGCAGTGCTGCAACAGATATGGAAACTTGTGTATTAAATTGGGACGGAACCATGAAAATTTATACACCGGAAAAATTAAATACTCAAACACTCATCCAAACTGGTGCCTATCAAAGCTGGATTTTCGGCCCCAGTCTGCTGGATTCAAATGGAAAAGCAAAAACCGATTTCTTGACATGGGACTATATTCGAGAATCACATCCACGAACCGCTATCGGATATTATGAACCAGGACATTATTGTTTTGTTGTGGTAGATGGCAGACAAAAAGATTATTCCCGTGGAATGTTTCTAAATGAACTTGCACAACTGTTTGAACAACTAGGCTGCAAAGTAGCATATAACTTAGACGGCGGACACTGTTCCTTCATGACCTATCAAAATCATGCAATCAATCATCCCTATAAACCGGAACATGCTGTTCCGGATGGAATTCTTTTAACGGAAGGAATACAATGAAAATCGTCCAATGGATTCAGCAGCTGCTGGATCATGAATTAATTATCTTAGGGTTGGCATTCCTCGTAATCAAACTATTGGATTGGTACAACCCGTTCATGGATTTTTCCGGTCATGCACAGTGGCTGCAATACTTGTTAGGTATTTCTGCAATAGTATCAGGCGTTCTGCATTTGCTTTCTAAAAGCGGAAAGCAACATGGATTGAGATAGTGGAATCAATAAAACAATAAGGTCGGTAACAGTTCGTTATCGGTCTTATTGTTTTTCTATATTATTTTTGATTGAAACAGGATACTTGTCAAGTTTATGAAAAATAGCTTGAAAAATCACTTCATTTATGATATGCTTAAAAATGGAAAAAATAAGAAGAATTTTGCATTACCAAACGGAATCGAAAATGGAATACTTTAATCTTTGCAATTACACCATAGAAAATGAATTGTGTACAGCCGGTGATATAAAGTTTACTATGATTGTTTCAATAGTGGACAAAGTTTCAGTTAATATAGGATATTCTGAAAAAGTATCTTGTAAATTTGTAGGGAAGTGAAAAATATGAAGAAGGCAATTATTTTTGACTTAGATGGCACTTTGTGGGATTCTACAGGATGTGCTTGTGCTATTTGGAATCGTGTACTTGATCAACATAAAGAAGCGACTTTTCACATAAAGCAAGAACAAGTTGCCAAACTCATGGGGAAAACCATGACAGAAATAGGGGATATTTTATTTCCAGAACTATCAAAAGAAAACCGTCAAATTATTTTGGATGATTTTGCAAATGAAGAAGTTCAATACTTATTTGAGAATGGAGCTATTCTTTATGATGAAGTAGAACAAACAATAAATTCTCTAAGCAAAGATTATGATTTATACATTGTAAGTAATTGTCAAGATGGATATGTTTCGGCATTTTTACATGCACATCATCTAAAATCTTATTTTAAAGATTTTGAAATGTCTGGAAGAACAGGCTTTCATAAAGGAATGAATATCAAGATTTTAATGAAACGCAATCGTATTCAAACTGCTGTTTATGTAAGAGATACAGAAGGAGATGAAAAAGCCGCGAAATATGCGGGAATTCCATTTATTTATGCTGAATATGGATTTGGAAAAGCAATTTATCCAAGTGCAAGAATAAAAAACATCAAAGATTTACCAGAATGCATGAAACAATTCTTTTAAGATTTTATCTTTGATTTATGATACGCAAGCAGAACTGCTTGATCAGCAAAATGAAAATTCACAAGATTAAACAAAAATATATAAAAGGAGTCGTTTCAATCATGAAAAAATCATTCGCTGCATTGATGGCATGTATTATGACTGCTTATTTCAGCACGTCCAATTTAATTTCCGCAACAGGAACAATAAACCCTGCACAAGACAACAGCCAATCTATTTTAAATGCAGTAGAACGCACGCAATCTGCTACAGGCGATGTCAACGCAGACGGTCAATTTTCTATTGCAGATATCGTATTGATGCAGCAATGGCTGCTAGATTCTTCCACCGCAAATCTTGCAAACGGACAGGCTGGTGATTTCTGTGCGGATGGGAAATTAGATGCATTTGATCTTTCCTCTATGAAGCGAGCGTTAATGACTTCATCCGTCCAAAATCCTTTGGAGCAATTGATCGGCATGTGTTATGAAGATGCTGTTGCAAATGGCTACATCTCAAAGTCGGAGTATAATTATCAGATAACAGGAAACTTAAAGCAAACCATTGAAGAAAAAATGGGCCGTCCTTTGGATTATTCCATTGATCATTTCTACCTTGTCAATCGTGAACACCTTGGTTTAGAGAATAATACCATAAACTATTTGTATAATTCTAGTACAATGGATGTTTACGTGATTTGTGAAGAAACAAAAATGAATTGTGCAACTTGGTATTGGAAAGGCACAAAAGCTGCTCTATATGGAATTGATGATGACATGGAAACACAAAATGCATTCTTAGATGCAATGAAATTTTACGGTGTCACAGAAATTTACTATTCCAGCGGAGCCAATAAACTGGTTAATAACAAAAATGTGGTAGAAACTTTTGTAAAGAATGCGTATGCAAGAGATATTAAAGTGTATTTGCTGACTGGCGAAAAAACATGGTTATATGAAGATACCTATCAAACAGCAATTAATCGTGTTTTTGATAAAGTTGCAGAATATAACAGCTTTGTGGATTATGACGCACGATTAGCAGGCGTTTCCTATGATGTGGAAGTATGGACGAATTCAGAGTATGATTGGAAAAATAACAATGATTCAAGGTACCAGCAAGTAAAATTCATTGAAACAGCACAACAATATGCTGCATCAAAGAACTTATCTGCCGTCTACTGCTTGCCTTACTGGATTGTTCGGTATGACTACACAGATGACAATGGTATGACAAAGAACGTCTACGACGCAATTACAGAAATTGCAAATGATACCATTTTAATGGTGTATCGAGACAGCACCAGTGCAATTGAAAAATTGGTAACAGATGTACAGACCAATGCAACAAATTCTGTATTTCATTATGTAGAGAAAAACGACTGCAATTTGGAAATCGCAGTGCAAGTAGATAAAAATAGTGAAGGGGACCATGTTACCTTCTACGAAGAAGAAACAGAAAATCCAGGCTATGTGTTGACTGCACTTGCAACAATAAAATCTGACTTAGCAGAACATAAATATCATACCACCTTTGCAATCCATCAGGCAATTGCCATGTACGAATATTATTTATCCATTCAAAAATAAATAGTCATCCTATGGTTCCTTCTAAAAATAAATTGAATTAGGTTCTAAAATGTGCTATAATAAATGCATCAAAACAAAAGTTTTGAAATTTTAATGATAGGAGAAGATGAAAATGAACTTTCAAAAAAGAATATTGGCAATGCTTTTATCTGTTGTGGCATGTGTAGGTAGTGTTTCCTATGGTGTATTTGCCAGTCAAAAAGATGTATCAAATGATACGGCGCCAATTTATCAAGACACTTGTGAACATACTTATCAGAATGGTGTCTGCACCATTTGCGGTGCGGAAGATCCACATTGGGTTGTTCCAGCAGACAAAGACATACTGCCTTTAACACTTGACACACCAAGCACAAGCAGTGATTCTGCATACTGTGTCTGGTATCAATTTACTGCACCAGAAACAAATTTTTACCGTTTTCAAGCTTCCGGGTCAACCAATATCATGGGGCATTCCTATTACTCTTTAGATGATGTGAATTTTAACATCGGTGATCCCAGCGATGAGAGTTATTCTTCCACCTTTCTATCTGCTGATCAAGTGGAAAAAGGACAAACTATTTACTATTATGTACGAAGCACGGGCAATGAAAAGGTTTCCATTGATACAGCAGTAGTGTCCGTACATCCTTCTCATATTATTCCAGATATCATTCCAGATTTGCCACTGAATACCAAACTGTCAAATGAATCTGTTTACTGTGCCTGGTATCGTTTTACAGCCCCAGAAGACGGAGAATATCTGTTCCAATCCTATGGTGATGCTGATACCAATATATGGCTGTTACTGCATGCAGATCTGAACAATGATGATGATTTTCTTGCATATAGTGACGATGGCGGTGAAGATGCTAACTTTTTGCTTCCTTATACACTAAAAAAGGGAGAAACTGTTTACCTTTATATCAATGACGGTTATGCATATAGTGATCCCATTTCTTTTTCAATAGATGTTCGAAAATCAGAAAATATTCAAATTATTCCCGGAGATGCCGATTTAGATGGTGATGTCACCATCCGTGATGCAACACTGACCCTAACTTACTATGCAGAACAAGCAGTTGGAAATAGTTATCAATTTAGTGAAGATGATTCCGTCAATCAAGCAATTGTAGATGCTCTTAATGTTGATCATGTCGATGGAATTACACTGACAGATGCAACGTTGATATTGACTTATTATGCAGAGCACGCAGTTGGAAATAGTATTACATGGGATGATCTTATTTCTTAAAGCAATCATTTTTTTATTAAAGAAAGTGCAGCAGCTGAAAATAGCTGCTGCACTTTTTACATGTTAGAAGATTTTCTGCTACACATAAAAATATGTTTTCTATTGTTTTTTATTTATCAGAAATTTAGATGAGCTTTTTATGATTTTCGATATCGGGTAGTCATCAAGTGAACGATCCGAGAAATACAATAGCAAGAATCATGCATGCACGAATTTGTAACTGACACATAAAATAAAGTAAGGACATTCAAGTTCGAATGTCCTTTTATTTTACGAAAGGAGAAATTTGTAGTGCAATTCAATACAGATTTTGATTATATGCGTATGCGTCCAGATCAAAGAAAAACTGTTTTGACTGGTTATGTAGATGCTTTGGAACAAAAAAATACTGATATCCCTTCATTTCCATCACAAACGCCGCTAGGAATGGCATATGTACCATTTCAGTCTTGGGGAGAAGTATATGATGCTGATCGTGCACTTCCAATTGGAACAATTTTTCAAGAATTGGATTATCCATTTTTAGGAAGGAGTGTCCATGATGCATGAAAAACAGATGCTGTTAAAAGCCATACAAAAATATGATTTTGCCCTATATGATTTAAATCTTTACCTGGATACGCACCCTCATTCAAAAGAAGCCTTGCAACTTTTTCAGAAATACAAAATGATGAAGCAAAATACAGAAGACCGATATATTAAAAAATATGGGCCATTGACAGCTCAACAAAGTGCATCCAATACTCCATGGAACTGGGTAGAAGGGCCGTGGCCTTGGGAAAGGAGTGCAAATTAAGATATGTGGATCTATGAAAAAAAGATGCAATACCCTGTAAACATTAAAAATGCAAATCCACGTCTTGCAAAAGTGATTATTAGTCAACTAGGAGGTCCAGATGGCGAATTAGGTGCCTCTTTACGCTATATGTGTCAGCGATATGCAATGCCTCAAGCAAAAGTAAAGGGACTATTAACAGATATTTCTACTGAAGAACTAGCACACATCGAAATTGTATCCGCTATTTTATATCAATTAACAAAAGACTTAACACCTGAACAAATTAAAGAAAGTGGATTTGATTCCTACTTTGTTGACCATACAACTGGGATTTATCCACAAGGCGCATCTGGTGTACCATTCACAGCAGCTTATTTACAATCTACAGGTGACCCTATTACAGATTTAACTGAAGATTTAGCAGCAGAACAAAAAGCACGCACCACATACGATAATATTTTACGGTTGTGTGACGATCCGGACGTAAGAGATCCTATAAAATATCTACGTCAAAGAGAAATTGTTCATTTTCAGCGATTTGGTGAAGCACTTCGAATTGTTCAAGATGATTTAAATGCAAAAAATTTCTATGCCTGCAATCCTTCTTTTGATAAATCATGTGGCAATAAAAAATAATTAGATGTTACTTTAGTTATAAAAATAAGAAAGTCATAAAAAGAACCTTTATGGTCAATTAACACCATAAAGGTTCTTTTCATAAACATACTTACTTTGTAGTTGTACGTCTCGTGTTTTGATCAAGCGGTGTCATACTTTTCATGCAAATTGCCATTGTAGACGCATTATGCAATAGAGCAGACGCTGCCGGGGATAGGACACCAAACACACCGCCTAGTAGCAATGCAGAATTAAATCCAACAATAAAACGATAATTCCGATTAATACGCTCCATTAATTTTGTACTTAGCTGACGAACTGTCACCAGTTCTTTCAAACTAGTTTCTCGAAGCGTAATATCAGCTGTTTCTTTTGCGATATCTGAAGCATCACTCATTGCAACAGAAACGTTGGCTGCTGCTAAAGCCGGCGCATCATTAATGCCGTCTCCAACCATAATTACACGTTCCCCATTGTTTTTTCGCATTTCAATATAGCGATGTTTATCTTCTGGGAGCACTTGTGCATATACAGTTGTAATGCCAAGCTGTGCAGCAATTATTTTTGCTGCTCGCTCACTGTCACCAGTCAGCATAATAACATTTTGAATACCACAAGCTTGCAATTGCTCAATTGCTTCTTTTGCTTCTGCACGAGGAGGGTCGCTGATACACAGTGCACCAATTAAAGAATCACCTTGTGCAAGGTATACCACAGAGCATGCACCAGACTTTTCATCAATTTCTTGTTGCTGTTGATCAGAAATGACAACTTTCTCATCTTCACAAACAAAATGTTTGCTACCGATAATCGTTCGTTGACCATGCAACATAGTTGCAATTCCGTGTGCAACAATATATTCTACCTCTGCATGTTCTTCCTCATGATGCAGATTTTTCTTTTCTGCACCGACAACAATTGCTTTTGCCACACTGTGTGGAAAATGCTCCTCTAAACAAGCAGCTATTTTTAAGATTTCATCTTCACTACGATCATCAAAGGAAATAACACGTTCTAATTTAGGTTCTGCATTTGTAAGGGTTCCTGTTTTATCAAATACAATGGTGGTTGCTTGTGCAAATTCTTCTAGATACTTTCCACCTTTAATTGTGATGTTGTGGTCAGAAGCCTCTCGAATTGCAGATATAACAGCAATTGGTGTAGAAAGTTTAATAGCACAAGAATAATCTACCATCAAAACGGAAACCGCTTTAGTAATATTTCTTGTTAATAGTAATGTTAGTCCGAAACCTAAGAAACTAAATGGAACAATACGGTCTGCTAATGTTTCTGCTTTACTTTGAATGCCAGCTTTTAAATTTTCAGAACTGTCAATCAACTCAATAATTTTATTGATCTTCGTGTTGGAAGAAAGTGCTTTTACTTGAATAGCAAGTGTACCTTCTTCTATTGCTGTTCCAGCAAAAACAGTAGCCCCAGTTGATTTCATAACTGCCAACGGTTCTCCTGTCATAGAGGATTCGTTGATGTAAGCTTCTCCATCTGTAATTGTTCCATCTACTGGAATTACACTTCCTGTCCGTACTCGAATTACATCTCCAACATGCAGATCAGACATTGCAATCTGTACATCACCATCTTTGGTAACCAACCAAGCAGTAGTTGCCTTTACAGCAAGGCTATCCGTCAATACAGCTTTGGTTCTGGCACGTGTATAATCTTCCAATAAAGAAGAAACAGATAATAAGAACATAATAGTACCAGCAGTAGCGTAATTTCTCTGTAACAAGCAAGCACCAACCGAAGCTCCGTCTAACACATCTACAGTCAATTTTCCACTTAATAATGTTCGGATTCCCTTCGCTACATATCGAAATCCCTTCATTAGCATAATCGCATTGCTGATAGGAGTAGGGAACAATGCTTTACAAATGTATCGCTTCGCAATAAGCTTTATCAGATTTTGTTTAAAGGATTCATCAACCTGGGAAATATCATTAGATTCTGGTACATATTCTAATAAATCTTGGCGGCGAATATTTGCAACTAATCTAATTACATCACTCCGTTTTCCAGTTTGATAATTGACTAGAATGCTTCCGTTTTCGCTATGTACTTGTACAGAATGGACTGCTGAACAAGTCTCAAATTGTTTTTTAACAGCGCCTTCTTGACGTTTTTCAAAGGCATATCCACCACAACGAAAGCGAATACGACCAGGTCGATCATATACAATTGTATAGTTCATTATTCCATCTCTTCAGAATTTTCATCGGTGGTTTCTTCTACTGGCGCTTTTTCAATGCCTGCTTCTACTTTTGCATCATAACAAAGATCAGCTGCATCATCTCTCATGTTCTGGAATGCTTCTTTTGCATCACTTTGAAGCTTCATTCCCTTTGCAAGACCACAAACAGCAAGTTCTCTTGTTTTCTTTGCTTTTACGATTTTCTTTCCAATTACCATTGCAGCAGCGCCGCCAACGGCAAACCAAAGCTTCTCATTTTTTAGACATTTTAACATTATAAAACAACTCCTTTAAAATGATGCGCAATACGCACAATTAGTAACTTTTGAAATAACAAAATAAAGATGTAAAAAGCTTGTTATTTCTACGTATCAGTTTAACATGGTAACGACTAGTTGTCAAGCATATTTCGACAAAAATCACAAGACTTTCACAAGAAACATCACGATTGTGGTTAGCTTTTTTTAACAAATAGCATGAAATAGCTTTCTTTCTTAAAAAATAAAAGCGAGTTGTTTTATAAAAAACAACTCGCAAATTTGGACCGTAATCATGTAGAGAATACGCCAATTGACGTTGACACTTTCCAAGATGAATCGAATATTTCTTAGCAACTCAATACCAAGCAATTATTTTGTTCGTTTTTTTCTATAGACACTTGGAGAACATCCAACAGTGGATTGAAATAAATGATTGAAGTTAGAAAGGGATTGGAATCCACAGGCATAAGATATTTCCAGAATACTTTGATTAGAAGAAAGCAAAAGGCGTTTTGCTTCCTTGATACGAGTTTCAATTAAAAATTGATGCAAAGAATTTCCTGTAAGTTTTTTAAAACAACTGCAAAGATATGGGATACTAATATGATATTTTTCAGAAATTGTTTGTAAGGTGATTTCATATGTGTAGTGTTCTTTGATATCGCACAAGATGCTACGCACAATATTTGCTGCATGCCTACTCACATTTCCATAATTTTGCGTGGTATTTTCATGGCTTTGTTTGTTTTCATATCGTAGGCATAATACAATAAATTGTAAAAGTGCAGCACGAATCATTAGTGCATATCCACATTGTTTTTTCTCATATTCTATTTCCAGTTGAGCAAGTAGCACACAAAGTTGACGATGAAAAGGACAACTTGGGCGAATTTGGACACTTTGTTTTAGAAATGTCCAGCAGTTTGTGGAGTCGAAATCAGAATAAAGATCAGACTGTATCAAATCTGGATCAAACATGATTACTTGCATGATTAAATTATGATCATCATAACATAAATGAATATCATCATTGCTGATGATAAAAATGTCTCCTCTTGAAAAGTGATAAGTAGTGCCATTGATACGATACTTTCCAGTTCCATTCTTAATGAAACAGATCTCTATTTCCTGATGCCAATGTAAAACTTGAAAATCTGATTCTACCCCATAGCTATCGCTGCATTCAAATGGAAAATGTTGATCTTCAATTAAAGATTTTCTTTCTTGTTTCATAATTGGTTTCTCCTCCTTGTCTATATATGTCTTATTTATTTTAACATGTTTTTCAGAAAAAAGGAAGACATTTATCATAATATCCTGCAAGTTTATGAGGAAAAGCAAGTGGATTTTCTACTTTTTCTTATGCTATAATAAAATTGCAATCAACTTGCGGATAATATAATTCTAGAGGGAGGACGTTATGAAAAAAATAGTTGCAATTTTTTCTGCACTTCTACTAACAACCGGAATGGCTGAAATTGGCTGTACCTATGAGGAACCAGCAGCACTTTCCAATGCAGTCACTGAAGAAACTGTTCAATTTTACCAACAATGGAAAGAGAAATACCTTGCGCAAGATACTTATGTTACCAATGAAACACAATATTACGTATGGTATAGTGAAGATCGATACAAAGGAGACAATCAATCTGTACCAGTAACCGTTTCAGAAGCCCATGGATACGGTATGTTGATTTTTGCAAGTATGGCAAAATACGATGCTTCCGCAAAAGAATATTTTGATGGTATGTATCGATATTACAAAGCACACCCGAGCAGCATCGGCCCACATTTGATGTCATGGCAGCAATGCGACAATGGTTCTGCTTTGATTGATGGTGCAGAAGATGGTAGTATGACTGGCGGTTCTTGCGATTCTGCAACAGATGGAGATATGGACATTGCCTATGCATTGCTTCTTGCAGATGCGGTATGGGGCAGCGATGGTGAAATCCATTATCTAGAAGCTGCAAAAGATATGATTCATGATATTATGCAATATGATGTCAATCAAGAATATTGGATATTGACGCTTGGTGACTGGGTTTCTACGTGTGATACATCAGAAAAATACTATCATGCTACACGTTCTTCTGATTTCATCATGCAATATCTTCCGGTATTTGCAGAAGTATCTGGAGATGAAAACTGGATGCGTATTTACGAAACGACCTATGAAATTATTACATCATTTTCTGAGCAATACGGAACAGGATTGTTACCAGATTTTATCATTCGAGAAGCATCTGGTCAATTTGTTCCAGCAGAAGCAGACTTCTTAGAGAGTGAATATGATGGTGCATATTCCTATAACAGTTGCCGTACTCCTTGGCGAATTGGAATGGACTACGTAATAAACGGAAACGAAACAGCAAAACAGCTTTGTGAACAGATGACGGCATTTATTACGAAACAAACCAATCGAGATCCATGGGAAATCATGGCTGGATACCAACTTGATGGAACCGCAATCGAAGATTATAACGACCTTTGTTTTACAGCGCCATTTTTAATTGCAGCTTCCTGTACAAATGATACAGAATGGCATGATACAGTTCGAGATGTTGTGGTACATTATGGAGATGATGTTTACTTTGGAGATACAATCAAAATGCTCTGTTTAATCGTAGATGACGGGAACTGGATTGTTCCACATGGTACACCGACCTCAGTTCGAGGAGATGTTAATGCAGATGGCATATTTTCCATTGCCGATCTTGTTATGATGCAGAAGTGGATGATTCATTATGATGGGATCACAGATGCAAAAACCGGTGATTTAAACAACAATGATAAATTGGATGCATTTGATCTTTGTGCAATGAAACGAATGTTGTATTTGAATACAGGCAATTAAATCAACTATCAGAGCGTGCTCAATAAATGTGGGCACGCTCTGATTTGTTTTAATACATGATGGGATAAAAAAGTTATGTAAAGCTGAGATTTATTCAGACATGCAGTACAATCCGTATCTATTTTCAATTTATTTACATTTAAGAGTAGTTGTTCCACTGAAAAAGCTTGCAAAAATGTAGATAATATGATAAAATGAGAAAGTATGCAAGTTTTTTAATAAAGCAAGTTGGTAAAGGAGAAAAATGACTATGATGAAAAAATTAACCGCACTTACTGCATCTGCTGTAATGGCAGCAACCCTTTTTACAAGTTGTGGTGTTCCTGAAAATACTGTACATAGTATTGATGATCTGAAGGGAAAAACCATCGGAGTTCAGCTCGGCACAACAGGAGATATTTTTGCAGAAGATGTAGAAGATGCAAAAATTGAAAAATACAACAAAGGCGCTGATGCGGTACAAGCTCTGAAGCAGGGAAAGATTGATGCCGTTATTATCGACAGTGAACCAGCAAAGTATTTTGTAGAAAAGAATGATGATCTCACCATTTTAGACGAACCATTTGCGGAAGAAGAATATGCAATCGCCATGAGTTTGGACAATACAGAGCTGCAAACAGAAATCAATGCCGCTTTGAAAGAACTGAAAGACGATGGCACACTGGAACAGATTTCCAACAACTGGATCGGAGACAATGCTGGAGAAACACCATATACTTCGCCAGATAACGTAGACAGAAGCAATGGTACACTTGTTATGGCTACCAATGCAGAATTCCCGCCATATGAAAGCAAAGATGGTACGGAAGTTGTTGGCATTGATGCGGATATGATGCAAGCTGTTTGTGATAAATTGGGCTATGAGCTGAAAATTGATGATATGGCATTTGACTCTATCATTTCTGCTGTCTCTTCTGGTAAAGCAGATGTTGGCGTTGCAGGTCTAACGGTTACAGAAGACCGAAAGAAAAATGTACTTTTCTCAGATGCCTATACGACTTCCAAACAAGTAATCATTGTACGGAACAAGTAATTAGAGGTCTTGCACATGACAAAGTTTCTGGATGATTTTAAACAAAATTTTATAGAGCATGATCGGTGGCAGTATTTGACAAACGGTCTAAAAACAACACTTATGATTACATTTTTTGCTGCATTACTAGGTTTTGTTTTAGGCTTTTTAGTAGCAATTATACGTTCAACGCATGATAAAACAGGAAAATTAAAGTTTCTAAATGTACTCTGTAAAATTTACCTAACCGTTATCAGAGGTACACCAACAGTTGTACAGCTTCTGATTACCTATTTCGTTATTTTTAGTTCCGTTCGAATTGATCAAACACTTGTCGCAATTATGGCATTTGGAATCAATTCCGGTGCGTATGTTGCAGAAATTATGCGTTCCGGCATCATGTCTGTAGACGGCGGACAACTTGAAGCGGGAAGATGCCTTGGATTAAGTTATCGACAAACCATGTTCTCCATTATTCTTCCACAAGCATTTAAAGCAGTTTTACCAGCCTTGGCCAATGAATTTATTGTATTGTTAAAGGAAACATCTGTTGCCGGATATATTGGAATTGCAGATTTGACAAAGGGTGGCGACATTATTCGTTCACAGACTTATTCACCATTCATTCCGCTTGTTGCAGTCGCACTAATCTATTTGATTATGGTTGTTTTCTTAACACGTCTTGTGGGAAAACTGGAAAGGAGACTGGCAAAAAGTGATCGAGGTTAAAAATCTTGTCAAGTCCTTTGGCGAAAATACTGTACTGAATCATGTCAATGAAACCATTGAAAAAAGTGAAAAGGTTGTCATTATTGGTCCATCTGGTTCCGGAAAATCTACATTTTTAAGATGTTTGAATTTGTTGGAAACACCGACATCAGGCAATATTATCTTTGAAGGAAAAGATATTACAAAGGCAAGTGACACAGAAATCAATCAATTGCGGCAGCGAATGGGAATGGTATTTCAACATTTTAATCTATTCCCACACCTAACCATTCAAAAGAATATTACATTGGCTCCTGTTAAACTTGGACTTATGACACAAAACGAAGCCAATCATCGTGCAGAAGAATTACTGGAAACAGTTGGTCTTCCTGATAAGGCTGATGCCTATCCGGCTATGTTATCCGGTGGACAAAAGCAACGAATTGCCATTGCACGTTCCCTCGCCATGAATCCGGATGTCATGTTGTTTGATGAACCAACATCTGCACTGGATCCCGAAATGGTCGGAGAAGTTTTAAATCTAATGAAACGATTGGCAGACGATGGTATGACAATGGTCGTTGTAACGCACGAAATGGGCTTTGCAAGAGAAGTAGCCTCTCGTGTTCTCTTTATGGCAGACGGTGGAATTCTAGAAGAAAACAATCCAAAAGACTTTTTTGAACATCCCCAAAACAAACGTTTACAAGATTTTCTTTCAAAGGTTTTGAAATAAGTGAGTTCTAAAAATAAAAATCCCCCGGCAATGCTGGGGAATTTTTATAATTACATTGAAAAAGAGGGGCTGCAAAGTTTGCAGGCCCCTCTTTTTTACAAATGAAATGCTTTTAAAATAAACACTTACGCACTAGGCAGTGCATCGACCAAACGAGCTAAATACTGAACTAGAACAAGTAAATCTTGATCATTAACAGTTCCATCGGCATTGACATCAGCATTTGCCAATGCGCCATCACTCAGTTCAACTGTGCCATTGAGGTATTTACACAGGCGAACTGCATCTGCTAGAGAAACAGTACCATCTTCATTAAGATCACCATACCGTAGAACTGGCGGTATTACACTGGAAACCGCACTAGTTGTTGTCGTTGTAGTAGTACCATTCGTAGTAGTTGTTGTGGTAGTTTCATTTGGAACCGTGGCAGTTGTAATTGCAGTAGTAGTTGTGGAAGAATCAGGAGCTCCTGTAGTTGTAGAGATAGAAGTTGTTGTTGCTTCAGAGTTAGAAGTTGTGGTAGTTTCTGCTGTAGTTGTAGTAGTTGTTGTTGTGGTAGTTGCAGAAGCAGTAGTGGTTGTTACAACTGGTGTTTCATCATATTCATAGACAAGCTGTACACTATTATATGTAACAGAGATGTCAGAACCCTTCTCATCATTTTTAGAAGATCTCCACCAGTCCTGAAGTTCTGCATATGTATCATTGCAAGATGCAGTTACTTGAGCACTCTTTCCATTTGCATCAACAATTGTATACTGATCATCAAAATCGACCACAGAATCTGCTGTTCCTAAACTATAACTGAATGCTTTATTTCCCCATACTTCAGCACTACTGCCTGCTGCAACAACCTTATTAAAGCAAAGGCCGCCGCCGCCGCCGCCCCATTCGCAATTTGCATCGCTAGAGGTTACTGTTGTATTGATAATAATTTTCTTCAAATGTTCCTTGTCACCCAACGGAATCATTGGATAATTATTTTCGGACAGTTCTAAGTCACTAAAGGCATATGTTTTGGTTTCAGTTCGAATAACTGGATCTACTGGAATGGTAGTATCTGTTTTCTGATCTGAAATAACAACTTGTGCAACAGAAAGTGGCGGAAGTTCTACCTTTACCTGATTATTAGACACATCATTCTGTACATCAATCACTTTAATGTCACTGCTATCTTGTGTAATAGCATAAACAACAGCGCTCTTATATTCATTGGAAGATCCATCCAATGTAATGGTGGCTACTTGTGTATCTGTTGTGCTCTTATTGGACAAAACAGTTTTTACAGTAGAAGTATCACTTCCATCGATGGAGGCAAAAACTGCAGCCTTAGATAAATCTTCAGATTTCGATTCTACCAATGTATCTCCAAAGGAAGCGCCCTTTCCATCATAGTTGGTATACAAATTAATCGCAGAAACTACATAAGGGCATTCAGAAAGTGTTCCCCAGTATGTAGCAAGGTAGACCCCCTGATCGGCAAATGCACCCAATGTTTCGGTTTCTGTCAAAGCAGAAACAACACTCTTTCCAGTTGTCTTTTCATTACTCAAGTCACCAAGATTGTACTCGGTAAGTGCCAATTTAGTACCTGGGTAATACTGATCAATGGACTCCTGCAATCTGGTTAAGAACGGAAAATACTGTCCAAAATAGGGCTGAAGCCAACTGTTTTCCTGATAGTCCGGATCATATAAACTTCTTGCAGCCTGTAAACGTGCCGCATCTGTAGCACAATCCTGTGCATAGTAATGCACATCAAATACGTCAAGCAACCGTTTTCCATACTGCTGTTCTGCTTCCTTCATTTGTGTCAAGTAATAATCCATATACCATGTGTACTGGCTTTTTACAGCATTCCAATCTGGATCTGTATAATTTTCTCCATCACTTCCATTGATACACGGAAGCATCCCCCAAAATGCAGGTCCAAAAATTTCAGCCTTTGGATCAACATCTTTTACAGCAGCAGATAGTTCGATAGACTTGGAAACCAATTCTTGATTGCTTACTTCATTTGGATGAAGTAGGGAATGTGTATCATTCCAAAGAACTGGCTCATTATCCAGAGAGTATCCCTGCATGCCCGTACTGGTTGAAGCATCTCCCAAAGTTTGTACCAAATAGTTTACATATTCATCCATATAAACCGTTCCATCTGTTAGATCTGGTGTCAAAGAAAGTGCACCGTCTTTCTTAAATTTCACCTCATTCCAACGAGAAGAAGGAGCAGCTTCTGAATCAGCAACTGCACCAGCTTTATCTGCCGATACATACCCTGCCATTTGCAAAGTTGTCAGCTTGTAGGGAATATTGTATTTCGTACAGCTTTCCGAAAGACGTTTTGCAGCATATCCAGCTCCATCTGTATCATCTGCAATATTGGTGTCCGAACTATTATGCCAGTCACTTCCGGCATTAGAGTAGTTGGTTTCCCAGTTGTATCCGGTATAACGATTTCCGCCTTGCCGCATGGATCCAGCTGTTACATCTTTTAAATTTTTTGCATCCCCATATTCATTAATCCCATAAATATATGGACTGATGGATTTTTTCTCACCATTCAGATTAACAGAAATATTCATTTGATACGTATTTGCTGTATCCTCTGCCCAAACAGTTGAGAATTGTGTCATACTTGTAATTGCAAGCATGGCAGCGGCTAGTCCAGCCACAGAACGATAACTACGCATATAAATCCTCCTAGTTTTTTATGTACAGTTTAGTATTATTTTGTACAATTTGTATTATAGCACGCGGCAAGAAAAATTACAAGGAGAAAACAATATCAGTACAAATATTTTTCAAAAAATTCACAAGTAAATTTTTACTAATCACTATAAATTTTATAAGTAGAAACATAATGGTAATTTGGTAAAAAGTCACACGCAGATCATATCCAAATTTAGAATATTCAAAAAGCATATGGGAATATTGATTTTAAGGAGGATGAAATAATATGGCCAAACAAGGAATGAAACGACCCGATATCACACACACAAAGCCACAAAATCAAGCAGCTGCTGTTCCAGAAATTCAAGGAAAAGCAAAGCACGGCTTGGTTTCCGCAAATCCAATTATTGCAGGGACACACGCACCAGCTTTAAAAGTCTATCATAGCAAACCACATCCAGCAAACGCACGAGTAGAAAAAGAAATTTCTAATATTTATCCAGTGATTGATACGGATTTAGCAAGGGATAATATTGAAAACGACATGACTGCCGCAGATTTGCAAGATCTATAAAATATTTTTTGCTATCTGCATGTAAATTTAGAGCGTGTTTCAAATTTGAAAACACGCTCTTTTCTTTTTAAGATATTAAACACATCATAGTACGTTCTTTTATTGCAAATGAATCATTGCATCTCCTGCTTGTACAGAATTTGATACAACCGGGAAAATTTCCTGATACGAATCGCTATTGCAAATAACGAGTGGTGTAGTCGTAGCATAGCCGGCTTTTTGAATTGCTTTTTGATCAAAAGAAAGTAATAATTCTCCTTTTTTTACGGTTTGTCCATCTTGAACATGTGCATGAAAATGACTTCCTTTTAATTGAACGGTATCAATTCCAACGTGCAAAAGTATTTCACATCCATTTTGACTAACCATGCTAATTGCATGAAACGTGTCAAAGACAGATTCTATGACACCATCACAAGGTGCAAAAAGTTTTCCATCTGATGGCTCAATGGCAATGCCTTTTCCTAACGTTTCCTTTGAAAACACCTCATCTTTTACCTCAGAAAGAGGAATCACTTTCCCGGAAACAGGGGCGTATAACGTAATCGACGATTGTTTCAAATTAGGAGATGCCGATGATTCTGGCACAGGACATTGCTTTTCAATCGGATATTCTTCTATATGATCGGAAGCTTCTGATTCCAAAAAATCTTCTAAATTTGATTTTATCACAGAAACCTGCGGTCCATATACGATTTGAACGCCATTGCCTTTTCGAATTACACCAGATGCTCCGCTCTTTTTTAGATATTCTTCCTTGATGAAAGACGAATCTTTCACTGTAATACGAAGGCGAGTTGCGCAGCAATCTACATCAGAAAGATTTTGTTTTCCACCCAATCCCTTTAAAAGAAGCATACTAGTTTGGTCTACTTCAGAATGAGTAGCACATTCTTGCTTTTTAGACATATCTTGACGAGTATATAATTTGGTTTCCTCTTCATCGGATTCTCGACCTGGTGTTTTTAAATTCCAAGTTCGGATCATAAATGAAAAAACAAAATAGTAAAGAACTGCATATCCCAATCCTACAATAATCACCCAAATCCAGTTTGTCTTTTGATTGCCCTGTAAGACACCAAACAATAATAAATCAATCGCACCACCAGAAAATGTCATGCCGACACCTACATTCAATAAGTGCATCAATAGGAAAGAGAGACCAGCGAGCACGCAATGTACTGCATACATAGCCGGTGCCACAAATAAAAACGTAAACTCTAATGGTTCTGTAATTCCGGTAATCATAGAGGTCAGCGCTGCGGATAAAAGCAAACCACCAGCTACTTTTCGTTTCTCAGGTCGCGCGGTACGATACATTGCCAAAGCTGCAGCTGGTAAGCCAAACATCATAAATGGGAATTTTCCTGCCATAAATCTTGTGGCAGAAACAGAAAAGTGTTCTGTGCTTTTAGATGCTAATTCAGCAAAGAAAATATTTTGTGCACCCTGTATGGTCACGCCATCAATGATCATAGAACCACCCAGTTCTGTTTGCCAGAATGGCATATAGAATACATGATGCAATCCAAATGGAATTAACGCACGTTCAATCATTCCATAAATCCAAGTTCCGAAATAACCAGACTCCAACACCAAGCTTCCAAGGTGTGCAATACCAAGCTGTACAATTGGCCATAGGTAAAAAAAGATAATACCCACAATTAAATAAACAATGCTGCATATAATAGGGATAAATCGTGTTCCTCCAAAAAAAGATAATATCTGCGGAAGTTGAACTTTATAAAACCGATTATGCAATGCTGCTACACCCAGCCCAACGACAATTCCACCAAATACTCCCATTTGCAAAGTGGTAATTCCCAAAACTTGCGTAGTGGTATTTTCTGCCATTGCTTCTACACCACCTTTTGCCGCAATCAGAGCGCTTATAGCAGTGTTCATAATTAAATAGGCAATTGCACCGGAAAGCGCTGCAACTTCTTTTTCTTTTTTTGCCATGCCAATTGCAACGCCCATTGCAAACAACAGCGCTAAATTATCAAATACGACACTGCCAGTTTGACTCATAATATCTAAGATGGTATAAAGAAAACCACCATCTCGAATCACATTTGTCAAATGATACGTTTCCAATGTAGTTGGATTGGTAAAAGAACTTCCAATTCCAAGAAGCAGACCTGCTACAGGAAGTAACGCAATTGGCAACATAAAAGAGCGGCCCACTCGTTGCAAGACACCAAATATTTTATCTTTCATGATTTTCTCTCCCAAAGTTTTATACTTATATTGTAAGCAAAACAGATTCAATTATACAAAATGGAAAAGCAGTATTGTATCTTTCCTCAATACTGCTTTTCCATCAAATTGTATGATTCAATCGGTTCTAATGAGAAATCAACATGCGTTTTACATATTGTTGCATCTCTTCCTTGGAAGTAATCGCATGTGTTCCATGAATGATTTTCTGTCGTTCCTGTTCATTCAATTTTGAAAATTGTTCCATTGCACTTGGATTTTGCAGCAAAGCCATTCCAAGACCAAGTGGTAGCTCATAAGATTCCATTCCAATTCCTCCATGAAAAAAAGTTGCTTTTCTATTTTTTCATGAATTTCTTTATTTATACATAAAGAAGCAATCCTACTTTTTGCTGCAAAAAACAATCAGGGGAGAACCATAACCCTGAATCGAAAAATTCACTTTTCACTTTTTTTATACTCTTGATAGCATTCATCAAATGTGTTTAAAAAATATTCGATATCCGCTTGTGTTGTAAAATGGCTGAGACTGATTCTCCAAGAACAAAGTGCATTTTTTCGATCATGTGTAATAGCGTATACAGCACGAGACGGTGTATTTGGAACAGAACATGCGGATTTTGTAGATATTGCAATTCCACGCCAATCCAATATTTGCTGAAACAATCTTGCTTTGATTCCTTTTACACTTATATTTAAAATATAAGGACTGGCATTTTTAGGACTATTGATACGCACCAGTGGATAAGACAAGAGTGCTGTTCGTATTTGATCATTCCATTTTTTTACCTGTTGATAGCGATTGGTGTATTGCTGAACAGCAAGTTCAATTGCCTTTTCAGCAGATAAAATCATAGCAGGATCCGGCGTGCCACTTCGATATAATGTCGTGCTGGCACCCCCATGAATCAATGGCTCTAAGACGACACCGCTTTTCTTGTACAAGACACCACAACTACCAAGTCCATAAAACTTATGTGGTGCAAAACTAATTGTATCAGCAAATTGAAAGGAAAATGGAATTTTTCCAATTGCCTGTGTAGCATCCACATGAAAAGCACAATTTGGATACTCCTTTAAAATTTCTGCTATTTTTTCAATCGGTTGAATTACACCCAATTCACTATCTACTGCACAAATTGTTACTAAAATAGTATCTTCACGTAAAAGCTGCTTCAATTCCTCCAAATCTACTGTACCATCCTCTTGGATGGAAACCAAATCAATCTCATAACCTTGTTCTTGCAAGAATGTCAATGTCCCACTTACAGAAGAATGTTCTAAGCAAGTGGAAATAATATGTTTTCCTTGCCGTCTTTTACTATATGCAAATCCATGAATAGCAGTATTATTAGATTCGCTCGCACCACTTGTATAAATAATTTCATCTGGATGTATCTCCAACATGGCTGCAATTTTTCTAGTTGCTTCTGTAATCGCTTGTTTTGCAGTTCTTCCAAAAAAATGAGCAGAATTCGGATTCCCAGAATACATTTGAACAGCATTTTGATAACACTCCAAAACAAGTGGATCAGTTGGTGTATTCGCAGCATAATCCAAATAAACCAATTTTTGATTTCTTGCATTTTGATAGGCAGAAAATCCACCTTCTAAGTTTACAGCATCATATCCGAAATCACACAAAAGTTCTGCTGCCGTAGCACTAATATCTCCAACTGCACAAAATACACACACCGTACGACTATTTGGAATTTGCTCCAATTTTTGTCCAATTTGTTCGAATGGAATCCAGATTGCACCTGGAATTGTAGCAAGTTGATACTCCTCTTCTGTACGCAAATCTACAAAGGTAAAATGATCGAATGGTAAACTGAGAATGTCTTCTGCGGTATAGGACTTCATAAGTTACATCCTCCTTGACCATTTTTTTTGCGATAGATTCGATACCAAGACAGATCTTGAATATCTGCATGTTTTCCGCAAACTCGACAAAAATTAGATGTCTGATCAAAAGAAACCATTCGAAATTGCATCGTTAAACAATCAAATGTCAGCATTTTTCCAGTTAGCAATGTTCCTATATTAAGCAAATATTTAATGGCTTCCATAGCTTCTAGACTTCCCGCAACACCGCCAATCGTACCCATAATACCAGCCTGTGCACATGATGGCGGAGCTTCCTCTGGCATATCTTCAAAAATACAGCGAAAACAAGGGCCTTCTCCTGGAACATAAGTCATAATTTGCCCACCAAACTGTAAAATACCAGCATGCACAAATGGTTTTTTAATTAATACACATGCATCATTGATCAAAAACTTATTTTCCAAACGATCAGAAGCATCAATGATAAAATCATATTCTTGCACAATTTTTAAAATATTCTCATCCTGCAAATAAAAGGGATATGCTTGCACAAAAATATTTTGATTCAGTTCCTGCAATGCTTTTTTTGCAGAAGCTGCTTTATTTTCTCCAAGCCGTACCTGTCTGTGTAAAATTTGTCGTTGTAAATTAGAGAGGGATACAACATCTCCGTCTGCAATTCCAATATATCCTACACCTGCCGCAGCAAGATAAAGTGCAGCTGGGCTGCCAAGTCCTCCAGCTCCAATTACCAAAACTTTGCTTTCTGCTAACTTTTTCTGTCCATTTCTGCCAATTTCCGGAAGAATAATCTGTCGATCATATCGTTCCATCTCATCTGAACCAAGCATCATAGGGATGACTCCTTTTCCTGATGATAAGTATCTAAAAAGTGATGAACGTCCTTTCCTCTATGATAGGAAATAATGGTGTCTAGATTTACATTTTCTACACTTCGAAAAATACTAATGTCTACATTTGGATGAATTGTTCGCAGCTTTTTTATCAACATTTTGATTTCCTGCCGCTTAGATCCACCTCCACCATTGTCACACATGGTACAATTCTCTGTGAATCGGCATGCGCATTGAATAAACTGCAAATCATGATATTCTTTCCATGCAATAATATCAGCCTCTTTTACCATGTATAGAGGACGAATCAATTCCATTCCCTCAAAATTTTTGCTATGTAGCTTTGGCATCATTGTTTGCACTTGTGCTCCATAAAGCATGCCCATTAAAATTGTTTCAATCACATCATCAAAATGATGCCCCAATGCAATTTTATTACATCCCAAGGACTGCGCATGATTATATAAGTAACCGCGGCGCATGCGGGCACACAAATAGCAGGGGCTATCGTCAATATCTGCCACAACATCAAAAATATTTGTCTCAAAAATTTGAATGGGAAGTCCAAGCAGTTTTGCATTCTCTTCAATTTTTTGTCGATTAATTGGATTATAACCAGGATCCATTACCAAATAAACAACTTCAAATGGAACTTCACTATATCGTTGCAACCGCTGCATACATTTGGCCATTAACATGGAATCCTTTCCGCCGGAAATACAGACAGCAATCTTATCGTTCTCTTCAATGAGTTGATATTCTTTTATTCCTTTGATAAATCGATTCCAAATCGTCTTTTTAAATTTTTTGATAATAGAATTTTCAATTTCTACAGAATACTCCATCTTGCACCTCTTATTTTATTTGAATCATATCAATATTATATGCATTATAGCATAGATTCCATAGAAAATCAACCATTCCTTGCAAATAACCACTATACACAGAATGTTACTTTTCTGGAACATAATGAATCAAATCTTTGATTACTTCACCGGCAAGAATCAGCCCAACTACAGAAGGAACAAAAGCATTGCTGCCTGGAATGGCTCTTCGCTGCGTACATTTTCTTGCAGTTCCGGGCGGACAAACGCAATTGGTTCGACAAGACGCTGCCATATCTTCCTTTGGAGCAATCGGTTTTTCTTTGGAATAAACTACTTTTAAATTTGGAACACCTCGCTTGCGCAATTCATAACGTATAACACGTGCAAGCGGACAAACAGACGTCTCATAAATGTCCGTCACTTCAAACGCAGTCGGATCCATTTTATTTCCAGCTCCCATTGCACTAATGATCGGTATATGCAGTTGATTCGCTCTTACTGCAAGATCAATTTTAGCTGTTACAGTATCTACCGCATCAATCAAATAGTCATATGCGGAAAAATCCAATTGATCTGCCGTTTCCGGCATATAAAACATATGATGCACTTGCACCTGACAATCTGGATGAATTTGTAAGATGCGCTCCTTGGCAACATCCACTTTATACTTTCCAATTGTATTTCTCAACGCATGCAGTTGACGATTTAGATTTGTTAAACAAATCCTATCATCGTCTATTAGATCAATTGCACCAACACCGCTTCGTGCCAACGCTTCTACTGCATATCCACCAACTCCACCAATTCCGAATACAGCGATACGCACATGTTGCAACCGTTCCAATGCATCGGCACCAACTAAAAGTTCTGTTCGAGAAAATGCATGTAATGCCATTTATAGTAACCCCTCTTTTTCAAAAGCTTGCCGCAGATCTTCCAGAATATCTTCTGCATCTTCAATTCCAACGCTAAACCGGAAAAAACCATTGTGAAATTCTTCTGGATAGAGATACTGCCGTTCATCATTTTCTCCTAAAAATACAATTAAGCTTTCATCATGACCCAAAGATACCGCAGATGTGATCACTTTTAAATGACGAACGAATCGGTTGTAAGTATCATGATCTGCATGCAAGCCGAAAGATACAACACCACCAAATCCAGGTGACATCTGAGAAACTGCTATCTCGTGCCCTTTGTGCCCTTCTAAGCCAGGGTACGATACAAAACTAACGCCTTTTACCGTTTGCAAATAGTTAGCTACCTTCATCGCATTTTCATTATGTTGTTTCATTCGAAGCGGCAATGTAACAGTACCTCGCATGATTAACCATGCATTGAACGGACTAATGGTTGCTCCTAAGTTAATTTGAGACTGTGCACGAATGATGTCCAAATATTTTTTCTTTCCAATAATGGCTCCGCCCATCGCATCTCCATGTCCATTGATATACTTTGTCAAACTTTCTACTGTAAAGTCTGCTCCCAATTCAACAGGTCGTTGGTTGTATGGAGATGCAAATGTATTGTCAACAGAAAGCAGCGCTCCATTTTGATGAGCAAGCTCAGCAATGGCTCGAATATCAGAAATAGACAAAGTCGGATTACCCGGCGTTTCAATATGAACGAGTTTTGTATTCGGACGAATTGCTTTTCGTACTGCTTCTAGGTCAGAAGTATCCACAATTGTTGTCTCTACATGAAATTTATGGTTGAGTAGTTCGTTCAACAAACGATAGACTGCAATATAAGTAACGCTGGAAAAAACAACATGGTCTCCACTTTCTAATAAAGCAAAAAACAAGCCCGACAATGCGGCTACACCGCTTGCCAACACTACGCAATCCTCTCCACCTTCTAAAGAAGCGAGACGCTCCTGTAAATACTGTTGATTGGAACCACCGTTTCTGGTATACAGATTTTGACCGGCTGTACTCCAATTTAGTTCACTTGGATCATAAGGGAGTGCATAGCTATTGGCCATTGTAATAGGGCGTTTAATTGCACCGGTTTCTCCATCAATGGCATTTCCAATATGTACGGCTCGTGTTTGAAATCCATATTCTTTTTCCTGTGAATTTTGTTTCATAATCAATCGGCTCCTTTTTATAATATACTGAATCGATATGTTTAATATGATTTTATATTATCACAAGATCTATCGTTTGTCAAGTAGGGAAAAGTGAAAAAATATATTGCATCCTATTCAAAAATGTGGTATAATACATATTACAATTGTTGGGAATCCAGCAGAAAACGATTTGAAAGGATTGTAAACCATGAAATTATATAAACGTTTGGCCTTAGTGGTATGCCTTGCAATGGGTTGTAGTATGATGAGTGCCTGTAAAGACAAAAACGATTCAAAAGAAACTGCGGATGGCGGCAGTTTTGTTATCACATTATATCCAGATATTGCTCCGATTACTTGTGAGAATTTCGAAGATTTGGTTTCAGAAGGCTTTTACGACGGATTGACCTTCCACCGTGTTGTAGATGGTTTTATGGCGCAGGGCGGTGATCCAAAAGGAAATGGAACAGGCGGAAGTGATAAAACCATTAAAGGTGAATTCTCATCCAACGGAGTAGAAAACACACTTTCTCATCAACGTGGTGTTGTTTCTATGGCTCGTTCGCAGGATAATGACAGTGCTTCCAGTCAGTTCTTTATTTGTTATGCAGATTGTAGTTTCTTAGACGGAAGCTATGCAGCATTTGGAGAAGTGACAGAAGGAATGGATGTTGTAGATTCGTTTCTTGATGTAGATCGCTCTTTAGGTGGAGATGGTGCCATCTCTTCTCCGAATACACCAATTGTTATTGAAAAAGCAGTGATGATCGATGCGGATGAAAACGGAAATCCTCGTGCACAGTTTACGATGAACGACTTTAAAAATCAATAAGCAATAAATAATAAGCCTGTAACAAAAGAATGTTTGAACTCTTTGTTGAAACAGGTTTTAACACCGCACAAATAAAGAGGCACGTCCAACGACAGTGCCTTTTGTGCGTTTATACTATGGAGGAATTGGCATTATGCGTAAGTTAGAACAATTTTTTGAGCAATTAAAGCAAAAAAAAGTAGCATTTATCGGAACAGGCGTTACAAACAATGATATCATGCGACTTTTTCTGAAAAAAGGAATCTCCATTACTCTGCTAGATCAAAAGCCAGCAGAGAAATTGGGAGCTATTTACACAGAACTTCAACAAGCAGGCGTACAATTTGAACTTGGCCCCACATATTTAGATCATCTGGAACGATATGATGTTGTGTTCCGTGCACCAGGCATGTACTATAATCATCCAAAATTACAGGAAGCACGACAAAATGGCGTTGTTATTACAACAGAAATGGAAGTGTTTCTAGAATTTTGTCCTTGCAGGTGTTATGCAGTAACAGGTTCTGATGGAAAAACAACCACAACAACATTGATCTCTGAATTTTTTCAAGAATCTGGTGTTACCGTTCATAAGGGCGGAAATATTGGCCGTGCATTACTTCCAATCATTGAAACCATTCAGGAAAACGATGTAGCGGTTGTAGAACTTTCCAGTTTTCAGCTTCTTTCCATGCGGCAATCTCCAGATGTTGCAGTTATCACAAACATTGCACCAAATCATTTGGATGTACATGGAACAATGGAAGAATATATTGCAGCAAAGACAAATATTATTGCACACCAAAATGCATTCTCTAGAACAGTTTTAAATCTGGATAATGCATTGACCAAAAATCTTTCTTCCATGGTACGTGGAACATTATTTTACTTTAGCAGAACACAGCAGCCAAAATGGGGAACCATGCTGCGAGAAGATGGCATGTTATGTATGTGCTGCAATGGAGTAATCACGCCAGTTATTCATAAAGATGATATCCGCATCCCGGGTATGCACAATGTAGAAAATTATTTGGCTGCTATTGCTGCTGTATGGGGAGAAGTTCCTGTTTCTGCAATTCAAAATGTTGCTCGTCAATTTGGCGGTGTAGAACATAGAATTGAGTTTGTTCGGGAACGAAATGGTGTAAAATGGTATAATGACAGCATTGCCACCAGCCCAACACGTGTATTGGCAGGATTAAATTCTTTCCAGCAAAAGCTAATTGTATTAATGGGAGGATATGATAAAAAGATTCCATTTGAACCAATGGCGGAGACTGTTTGTAAAAAAGTAAAAACGGTTATTTTAATGGGCGTTACTGCTGATAAAATTCAGCAAGCTATTACAGGTTGTGCTGCTTATCAAAAAAATGCTCCTCAAATTATTCGAGTTCAATCTATGGAAGAAGCTGTTCAAACAGCTGCGTCCATTGCAAAATCAGGCGATATTGTTACATTGTCACCTGCATGTGCAAGTTTTGACTGGTATCCCAATTTTGAGGTTAGAGGAAATCACTATAAGAAATTGGTAGAGGAATTATAAAGCTATGAACATTGCACAAACATTAGAACAACTGTGTACTGGAACAGGCGTATCCGGCTATGAAACAGCTATATCCAAACAGGTATCTGATTTATTAAAGCCGTTCTGCACAAACATACAAATCCTTCATGGCAATGTGATTGGAACTGTTGGAACACACGATCCAAAAAAGAAACATATTTTATTGGATGCACATTTGGATCAAGTTGGCATGGTAGTCACATATATCACAGAAGAAGGTTTCGTTAAAGTTGGTGCTGTTGGAGGGTTGGATTTACGATTGCTACCAGCGCAGCATGTTCGATTACATGGGACACACGCAATTCCTGGTGTAATCTGTACTGTACCACCGCATTTGATGAAGGGGGAGGAAACTGTTCCAGATTGGTCTGCGATCTATGTTGACACTGGATATTCAAAAGAAGAATTGGAACATATCATTTCACTTGGAGATTGTGTTTCTTTTGATTCACCATTTCAATTGTTGACAGAACAATGCGTCTCTGCACCTTCTTTGGACGATCGCTGTGGAATTGTTGCTATTTTACAAGCTGTAGAACAACTGCAAAATGAAACACTTCCATGTAATTTAACGGTTCTATTTTCCTCTCAAGAAGAATTAGGGGAACGTGGCGCTAAAATTGCAGCTTATCAGATTCATCCAGATATTGCATTGGCTGTAGATGTTTCTTTTGCTCGTTCCCATCACGATGATCCAGTAAAATGCGGTATACTTGGGGACGGCCCAATGATCGGAATTTCTCCTTCCCTGAGCCGTTCTGTCAGTGAGGAGCTAATTGCCACTGCAAAAGCTTTGAATCTGCCATGGCAACCAGAAGTCATGGCTGGAACAACTGGAACCAATGCAGATCAATTCTCAGGGACGCGTAATGGAATTCAAACTGGTACAGTTTCTATTCCGCTTCGATATATGCATACACCATCTGAATTGATTGCATTAAAGGACGTTCAGGCAACAGCTGATTTATTAGCCGCTTATGTAAGGGGGAGTCTATAATATGATGCTTGAACATTTAAAAGCGTTGTGTCAGTTAAATGGCATTTCTGGGCGAGAAGATGCAGTACAGCAGTATATTATCAAGCAATTGGAAACTTGGAAACTGTCTTATCAAGTCGATCCGCTTGGAAATATACTTGTAAAAAAGGATGGTCAGAAACCGGCTAAAACAAAATTAATGATTAGTGCACATATGGACGAAGTTGGCGGAATAGTAACCTATGTTCACGAAGATGGAACGCTTCAATTTGAACCGGTAGGCGGTATTCAACCGTCTGTTGTAATCGGCAGACAGGTAGTAGTGGGAGAAAATCCAGGACTACCTGCTGTTGTTGGCACAACACCGATCCATCTACTTTCTGCGAAACGGCGCACAACACCTGTCACATTTTCAGACTTGTTTCTCGATTATGGAGCATCCAGTCGAGAAACGGCACAAAAACTGACGCCTCCTGGAACACCAGTTTACTTTCGTACTGCATTTGAACATCTTGGAAATCATTGTGTGCGTAGTAAGGCATTAGATGATCGTATCGGATGTGCTATTTTGTTGGATTTGTTGGAATCCGATTCTGTTTCTTTTACAGCAGCTTTTTTGGTGCAAGAAGAAATCGGACTTCGAGGTGCAGGTCCTGCTGCTTATCAAGTAAATCCAGATGTTGCAATTGTATTGGAAGGAACAACTGCATCGGATTGTGCCGATGCAACGGGGGCTGATCAAGTTTGCTGCCTTGGAAAAGGCCCTGTTATTTCTTTTATGGATCGTGCAACCATGTATGATCGAGAACTCTATCAACTGGCAGGCTCTATCTGTGAGCAACATGGTTTGCCATGGCAGACAAAAAATAAAATTGCAGGTGGGAATGATAGTGGTGCAATCCATATGAGTCGAAATGGTGTGCGAACATTGGCAATCTCTGCGCCATGCCGATATATTCACAGTCCATCCAGCGTTGCAAATTTAGAAGATATAATGCACTGTGAGACTTTGACAAAGTTGTTAATGGAAAAGGTTGTGCAATCATCATGATCAAACAAATACAAACAATCTCAGATTCTGCCCTGTCTTTGCTCAGTCGAAGCTGGAGAGGGAAAAAAATGCTTTCCTACTGGAAGGCATACGGCGGTTCTTATGATTTTTGTCGCTTTTTTTATTTAGAATATGAAACTGGAACTGGCTATATGCTTTTAATCAATGATACATTATTAATTTGTACAGAACAAGCTCTACCAGCAGATGAATTGATCTTATTCATTCAGATGCACTTACCATTTCGTATCGAATGTCCAGCATTTCTCTTGGAACCTCTCTCAAAAATTTCAAATTATCAAAAGCTTCGCCGTACAATGTTTGAGTTGGTTCCATCTGCACTTCCAGATGACTTTCAAGAAACAGATGTAAACTTCAATCCGCATTTGGACGATGTTTATGCAATCTTAAAAGAAGGCTTTCCAAACTTACTGGATTATGCTATTTGGCTGACAGATCTTTCTCATCGATGTCGCCATGGAATTAGTCATGTACTAACTTATAAAAACAGCACAACAGTCACTATCTTATTCGATCAAAACAATGATGTTTTAGTTGGACAGGTTGCTACCAAACGTTCTGCCAGAGGAAGTGGCTATGCCAGAACGTTTTTACAATGGCTTGCTGCATGGCTGCAAGGCTTTGGAAAACGTGCTGTTCTATATGCATTAGATATTCGAACAAGTTTTTATCAAGAAATTGGTTTTCAAGAATTAGAACAAGAATATGTACTAGAACGAAAAGATGTTGAAAAAGACAATGTAGAGAAAGGAGCTTTACAATAATGATGCAATATCAGGATTTTTTCTCACTAGATCCTCGGTTACTGCAATTGGCACAGGAGGCAGAAAAAGATTGTCAAGCTGCATTTTCTGAAATTGAACAAACTGCCGATTACAATGGCGCAAAAGTTTTGGCAGCCTTTCAAAAACATCGTGTCAGTGAGGCATGCTTTTATGGAAGCACCGGTTACGGATACGGTGATCAGGGAAGAGACACATTAGATAAAGTTTGGGCAACTGTTTTTGGCGCAGAAGATGCACTGGTACGCCATCAATTTGTTTCTGGAACACATACAATCTCTGTAGCGTTATTTGGGATTTTGCGTCCAAACGATCGAATTGTCTTTCTAACTGGAAAGCCATATGACACATTGGAAGAAGTGATCGGCATTTCAGGAACGCCAGGAAAAGGCTCTTTAACAGATTTTGGCGTGCAGTATGAATTGGTAGACTTACTTCCAAATGGAACTCCTAATTATGATGCAATTCCAGAGGCAGTAAAAGGGGCAAAAGTAGCGTATGTTCAACGTTCTCGGGGATATTCTCTTCGTCCTGCTTTAACGATTGCACAAATTGAACGCATGGTACAGCTCATCCGAAGCAGCAACCCAGATGCTATCATTATGGTAGATAACTGCTATGGAGAATTTGTAGAAATTCAGGAACCTACGCAAGTGGGATGTGATTTAATCATTGGATCGCTGATCAAAAATCCTGGTGGGGGAATTGCACGAACAGGCGGTTATATTGCGGGAAAAGCCGATCTGGTAGAGCTTTGTGCCAATCGTTTGACTTGTGTTGGTATGGGAAAAGAAGTCGGATGTTCACTTCAACAAAGTCGAGAAATGTTTTTAGGGTTATTTCATGCGCCAAGTGTAGTTGGAAATGCAAGAAAAACCATTACCTTTGCAGCTGCACTATTTGGAAGATTGGGATTTCCTTCTTATCCTGCTGTAGGAGAACCACAAGGTGATATCGTCGTAGCCATTCAATTGGGAAGCGCTGAAAATCTGATTGCCTTTTGTCAAGGAATTCAGACCGGTTCTCCAGTAGATTCCTATGTAACGCCAGAACCTTGGGATATGCCTGGCTATTCCAGTCCGGTTATTATGGCAGCAGGAACATTTACACTTGGCGCTTCCGTTGAACTATCTGCTGATGCGCCACTTCGTGAGCCTTACGCCGTTTGGATGCAGGGTGGTATTACGGAAACAAGCGGAAAAATTGGTGTTTTATTGGCAGCACAATCGATGTTAGAAAAAGGATTGCTTCCATATTTCTTGACAAATTGAGTAAATTCATTACAAAAAAGATACAATTTGATTGGGAAGTGGATACATTCTCAGAAAAAGGTTGACAATTTTCATAGTTACTGATACAATATAAATTGCAAAAATGAAGGTTTGTATCAATGAGGAGGTATCGTTTTGGGAGAACGACGTTTGTGCTATGGTTGTATGACGCTCGTAGAGTTAAAAGGCGGAATTTGCCCATTTTGTGGATACAATAATAATCAACCATCGAAAGATCCAAATTGCTTGACACCAGGCACAATTTTAAGAGATCGATACTTAATTGGAGTTCCTTGTTCGATGAATGGAGAGGGAATTTCTTATCTGGCGTATGACCATTCTGTCGGCTGTAGAGTAATTGTTCGAGAATATATGCCACGACATCTTTGTAGTCGTGTAGAAGGAAACCCTGCTATCCGTATTTCATCTGCACATTTGGCTCAGTATAAAACGCTCATGGCAGACTTTACGGAATTACATCGAGAATTGGCACGTCTACGTGGTCAAATTCAAATCAATGATGTAACGGATTTGTTTTCAGATTACAATACCACATACGTTGTAATGGAATTTCCAGAAGGTGTTCGACTGGTTGACTATTTGAAACAAAATGCGGGAGAATTAACATGGAGTCATCTTTCTACTATGTTGCCACGTTTTCTGACAACACTTAGCATTCTCCATAATGCAGGGATTGTCCATCGGGCAATTAGTCCAGAAACAATCTACATCACAGAAAGCGAAACCATGATGATTACGGGATTTGGAATTGCTTCTGTTCGAACTGCTAATACAGAATTAGAATGTCAAATTTATGGCGGATATGCAGCTCCAGAACAATATTCCGCAAATAATCGGCAAGGTACCTGGACGGATGTATATGCTGTTTGCGCAGTCATTTATCGTATTTTAACTGGCTGCATGCCGACAACTGCCATCAGTCGTATGGAAAATGACAATCTAGTGGCACCTGGATTATTAAATCCAAATGTTCCAGAACAAGTTTCTCTTACTGTAATGGCTGGACTTCGCATTCCGAGCAATGATCGAATTCAAACCATCACAGAATTGGTAACGTCGCTATTTCATCCATCTCGTATTCGTTCGAATGGACAGCAAAATCAGAATCGTTATATGCAGACGACATCTTATTCTACAAGCTCTATGCAAAATGCATCACCACAAGCAGATCCAAATTATGATCCATATTACGATCCATCTGATTATCAGCGGACAGATAATGGATATGCTGATGATTATTCCTATGATTCTTATGAAAATGATGGTAATTATGAAGCAGAACCGCCAAGCGCAGTAGATCGGCTGAAGCTTCCAATTATTGTCGGAATTATTTTATTAATCGTACTATTAGTTTGTGTGTTTGTATTTTTGAACAAACAGGGATTTGGAAAAAATGATTCTGAATCTTCCGCTGCTGTTCTGACAAGTGTTTCTTCGGAAACAAGTACAGCAGAAACTACAGCAACACAATCTTCCATTGAAAATGGCGGTGTTATGCCAAACTTAATTGGAAAAAACTATGAAAATCAAATTGCTCAGTATGATTGGATCCAGTTTAGCGTAGAAGAAGTATTTAGTGATGAATATAAAGCTGGATTAATTGTATGGCAAGAGTATGATGCTGGAACTACTTTTGATACAAAAAAACCTGTTAAATTAAAAGTGAGCAAAGGCAGTGCACACGTAGAAATTCCAAATTATTCAGGCTACAGCCTTTCTTCCTATCTTGCAAAATTGGATGAAATGAAAATTCAATATAAAACAGTGGCAGAAGAAAATTTAGACTATCAAGATGGGCAGGTTATTCGCCTTAGTGTAGAAGTTGGAAGTACATATGATTTATCAAATACAGATGCTTCCAATGCAATTACAGTGTATTATGCAGATAATCCAGAAGTAACAGAACCACCGGAAACGGAACCGCCTGTTGAAACAACGGCTGCTCCTGAAACAGAAGCACCGCAACCAACAGAAGCACCTACTGTTACAGAAGTACCAGCAGAATAAACAAAATTTTAAAGTCGTCCAGATTGATGCAACCTGGACGATTTTTTATGTGATAAAATAGCAAATTAACCAAAAATAATTGATTTCTGATTCGAAATATGATACAATAGAGAAAACACTTTTCATAAAAGAAAAAGCAAAAAAGAAAAGGTGATGAAATTGAAACATATTGTAAAATGGATCAGTATCTTGCTAACATGCATGTTATGTTGGAACTGCTTTCCAAAAACGACTTTTTTTACAGAAGCATTAACAGAACAATCGACACAAAAAGATTCTGGCATTGATTATACCGAATCTATCAAAACCATTCAAAATCCTGGTATGGGATATACCAGTACCCTTTGGTACAAATGTAAACCAAATGATACACCGATTTATGATCGAGCTGGAAGCTTGGTTTTAATGTTTATTGATATTGGCGCTTTTTCTTCTGGTGCCAATGGCACAACCGCAGAAGATGGTACATATACAGAAGGAACTGACTATGATTTAGACGACACATTTTTTACAAATGTACGTGCTACCTTTGAAAATTGCCGAAAAAATGGATGCATGATTGCAGTTCGCTTCCGATATGATGCAAATGGAAAAACCAATCCAGAGCCAGCTACCTTTGAAAAGATGCTTTCTCATATCCAGCAAATTCAGGACAATGGACTACTAGAAGATTATAAAGATATTCTTGCATTTGTAGAAAGTGGATTCGTAGGCGCATGGGGAGAGCAACATAGCGGAAAATATACTTCTTTGGAGGACAAAGCGAAATTATTGGATACTATGTTAAAAGTCGTTCCAAAAGAAGTACCTGTTACAGTTCGAACCCCAAATACATTTGCGAAGTGGGCTGGTATTCCTGTAAAAAACCTAGATACCTATACAGCAGAACCTGGAAGTGACGCCGATCGAGTGGGTCTATATAATGACGGATATATGGGATCAGATTCTGACTTAGGAACATTTTCCAATCGAGCCATTGAAACTGCCTGGATGCATCAACAAATGACACACACCTATTATGGCGGTGAATTTTCCGGAAACTTAGATTGGGCAAAAAAATATACCACATATTTGCCAGAAAATGCAATTCCTGAAATGTATTACACACACTTGAGCTATATTAACGCTAATATTTATCAACTATATAAAGATTATACGTTTGGTGAAGCATATGATGTTGAGGGTGTTGACAACTCTGCATATTATGGGCAAACTGTTTTTCAATTTATTCGAGATCATCTGGGATATCGATTTGTTCTTCGAAAGTCATCCTTAGACTCTAATGTACAGCAAGGAGATAAACTCCATTTCCAATTTTCAATTGAAAATACAGGCTTTGCAAATCCCATTCAAAAACAAAAAGCAGAAGTTATCTTAATGAAAGATGGAGATTATATTTGTACAAAAGTTGATCTGGATTCCAGGAAGTGGAAATCTTGTACAACAACAGACATTCCCATCACAGTACAATTACCAGGGGATCTGGAAATTGGCGATTGGGACGTCTATCTGCGTCTTTCTGTTGGAAATGAAGGCATTCAAGATGGGCAACTACGAACCGTTCAGTTTGCTAACAATGGTACTTGGAACGCTGCGCTTGGTGCCAATTATCTTGGTAGCACCACCATCGATTCTTCAGATCAAACCAATTCCTATCAGGAACATTGCTTTTATCAGGTAAATGAAAACAATGAACAATCTACAATGAAATCAGATGGCTCTCGATATACCATTCGTGGAAAAATGATTATAGATGGACAAAAATCCAGCCAATCAGAATGGCAAGGTACAGATTGTTATGGTACAGAAGATGAACGCTCAATTTATCTTTCCAATGATGATCAATATTTATATGTTATGGCAGAAATTCCACAAAACGCAACATCTCCAGTTTATAATCTAAAACTTACCAATGAGACAACTGGACATTCCTTCTGGATTTATTATATGTCTAATGGATACGTTTATTTTAACAATGGTTCCTATAACGGCTGTGTACAGAAACACGACGAAAATGTTGTCGAGTTTAAAATCCCATTTGGAAGTATGATGGAATTAGAACCAGGAGTTGTCCTTTCATCTGTTCGTGTTTTTGTGCAAGATAGTGCAAATGAATGGAAAAACCTAGGTGACATTTCATCAACACAGTACACCATTACCAATCAATTTTATTCAGACTCTGCATGCCGAACGATAGAATTACAAGAAAATGAATCTTTTCAAATGCATGTCCTCGTTTCCTTACAACATGCATCTTATCAATGGCTTTTTAATGATACACCCATTGAAGGCGCAACAAATTCCACTTATCAAATCGAAAAAGCCTCTTCTGATTCTGTTGGCACATACTCTGTTCGGGTTACATCCGATTCAGGATTAGAACGAATTATTCCAATTACTATCGTTCACGCTGTACATGCATCTACTTTGATAGGAGATATCAATCAAGATAGTGCTGTTGATCTAGCAGATATCGTCTGGTTGCAAGCATACTTAATTGGAACACGAGAAGCAACTACATCTTTCTGGAATACGGCAGATATGAATCAAGATACAATCGTAAATGGATTTGATCTGTCTTGGTTAAAACGAACAGTATTAGATACAAAGTAACTATTTCTAATATAACCTTATAAGGAAATAAGAAACAAATTCTGCCGGTGTTTGCATCCACATCGGCAGAATTTGTTATATAGTTTGGTGACTTTTTTGCATGATTCTATTTACATTTTTGTTTGAGTATGATAAAATAAAAAAGGAATCTCTAATTACCGAAATAAAAGAATGAAAGGATTGATTCTTGATGAAGGACGACCAATTTGAACATTTGGAAGAACTATTTGAAGCGATTTTAAAATTGGAAACACCAGAGGAGTGTCTTGCCTTTTTTAAAGATATCTGCACCTATCAGGAATTGCGTGCAATTTCTCAACGGTTTCAAGTCGCAAAGTTATTACATCAGCATCATGTTTTTAATGATATTGTAGAAGCTACCGGCGCAAGTACTGCTACAATCAGTCGAGTTAACCGTGCATTAAAAGATGGTGCTGGTGGGTATGCAATTGCTTTCGAACGACTGCAAGAAACAGAAGCAGGAAAGGAGTCGGTATGAATTTTCCAAAAGTATTCAATCGTATCGTTGCCATGCTAATGAGCGGAATTATGACAGCTAGTATCGGCACCTGCTCTGCGTTTGCGGAAGAATCTACTGCGATACAAAGCACAGCATTTTCTTCCAATTATGCCGCTGCTTTACAGGATGCACTTTACTTTTATGATGCCAATAAATGTGGAGATGGCATTACTGGCGGAAATTTAGAATGGCGTGGAGACTGCCATTTGGATGATGCTACTGTACCACTCATTCCAATGGGAGAAGATCATATTGGAACCAATCTATCACAAGATTTTATTGACCAATATCAATCTATTTTAGATCCGGACGGAGACGGAACCATGGATTTAACAGGCGGTTGGCACGATGCCGGAGACTGTGTCAAATTTGGACTACCAGGTAGTTATGCTGCCTCTACAGTTGGATGGGGATACTATGAATTTCGAGGTGCTTACGAAGACACTGGTTTGCAATGGCATGTAGAAGACTTGCTTCGATGGATCAATGATTATTACTTAAAATGCACTTTTTTAGATGAAAACGGAGAAGTTGTTGCATTTTGTTATCAAGTTGGTGAAGGAGATATTGATCATAATTACTGGATCACACCAGAACTGCAATCTATGGATGCACTTCTTGACTATGCACGCCCAGCCTACTTTGCAACTGTTGATACACCTGCATCTGATATGTGTGCCGGAACAGCCGCTTCTTTGGCGATCAACTACCTAAACTTCAAAGAAACAGATCCAGATTATGCAAAACAATGTCTGGATACGGCGCTTGCTTTATACCGATTTGCAGTAAAGACACACGCAGCAGATGGAAAAAGCAGTTTAGGATATGACGGTGGATTTTATGAGTCCAGTTATGATTTTGACGAACTTGCATGGGCAGCTGTATGGTTGTATACTTGTACAGAAGATTGGAGTTATATTGACTCCATTATTTCACAATCCGATGTACAAAATGAAGATGGTTCCTATAACTATACTGGTTACTTATCTCGAATTATTGTAGACACTGGGAATGACTGGCAAAATATTTGGGTACATTGCTGGGATACTGTATGGGGCGGTGTTTTTGCTAAATTAGCGCCTATTACTAATACAGAACGAGATTGGTACATCTTCAGATGGAATCTAGAATATTGGTCTGGAATCGAACATGAAGATCCTTCTGACACAACATTTCTAGCTAAAACACCGGCTGGTTTCTCTATGCTAAACAACTATGGATCCTGTCGATATAATGCTGCTGCACAAATGTGTGCAGCTGTTTACGCAAAAGAAACAGGAGACAAGCGATTTTCTGACTGGGCGGTTACACAAATGGACTATATTCTTGGTAACAACCCAATGGGCTATTCGTATTTAGTGGGATATGGCGATCAATACGCAAGTCATCCACACCATCGTGCTTCTCATGGTTCTACCACTTTAAATATGGATGATCCTGTTGATCAAGTGCATATCTTATGGGGTGCTTTGGTTGGCGGCCCGGATGAAACAGATAAACATGTTGACTTAACAAAAGATTATATTTATAACGAAGTAGCTGTTGATTATAATGCTGCTTTTACAGGTGCATTAGCTGGATTGTATGATTTATATGGAAAAGCACGTGGTGACAAAATCTTAGAGAATTTTCCCCCATCAGAACGAGATTACAAAGAGAATATTCAAGAGTTTTCTCTGGAAGCCGCTGTAGGACAAGAAGATAACATGGCTTCTCAAGTGCAAATCAAAATCCATAACAATACAATTTTGCCGCCACGCTATTTAGATCACATTAAAGTTCGGTATTACTTCAATATTTCAGAACTACTCAAAAATGGACAAAGCTTAGAAGATATATCTGTTCGAATGGATTATGATGAGGAAAAGGCAAATTCAGATGGAAAAACCGCTGTTTCTTATCAAATGAAACAATACAACAAAACCGGAGATTGCTATATTGAATTCATGTGGGATCACTGTATATTTTATGGAAAACGCACCATTCAATTTGCTTTAATGGCAGAAGTTCAAAATGCAGACTACCAGTTTATTTGGGACGCTTCTAATGACTATAGCCGAGATGGCTTAACTTGGGCAGATGGAGAAGGAATTCTATTTGAAGAAGCATTAAAACCAACACACAAAATCACTATGTATGTAGACGATAAATTAGTTTGGGGAATTGAACCTGCTGATTCATCTGACCCAATTGACAACAACATTTTATACGGAGATGTTAATTTAGATGGAACAGTAACATTGGCCGATATGATTCGCTTAAATCAATATCTATCCGCTCGTTTTGACTTAAATGATAGTGCACAAAAAAATGCAAATTGTGATTTAAGTGATCCAGAATTAAACGACCAAGATTTAAAAACACTGCTGTATTTTTTAATCGACCGAATCAACCAGCTTCCCGTCAAATCCTAATTTATCGCATTCGCCTGTTCTTCAATTGATATTTGAAAAAACAGGCGAATTTCTATCTTCAAATCAAAAAAATTGCTCAAAGTCTTATAAAAAACTTTGAGCAATTTACATAACAAAAATTGGTTGGGATAGCTGGATTCGAACCAGCGGAATGACGGAGTCAAAGTCCGTTGCCTTACCCCTTGGCTATATCCCAATTTAACATTACAGTATTTATTATATCATAATTTAAAATCAGTGTCAAGTACTTTTCAAATAATTTTGCTAGCCAAATAATATTCTTGTTTTATTGAAATAATAATTGACAAAAAAAGAGATTTCCTGTATAATATGTCTATGTGTGCTTGATTATAAGGTAATAATCAAGCAATACAAATTTTATGATACAGGGAGTCGTAACAAATGACAACAGCAGTAACACTTGGTATGATTATGGTGTATATTGCCATCATGATGGGAATTGGTGTATACACCTCACGGAAAACAAAATCAGTAAATGATTTTGTTTTAGGCGGACGAAATGTTGGTTCTTGGCTCACAGCCTTTGCCTATGGAACTTCTTATTTTTCCGCAGTTGTTTTTATTGGATATGCTGGACAATTTGGTTGGAATTATGGAATTGCAGCCACTTGGATTGGCATTGGAAATGCATTACTTGGCAGTGCGCTTGCCTGGATGGTTTTAGGTCGCCGAACAAGAATTATGACCAATCACCTAAATGCAAAAACTATGCCAGAATATTTTGAAAAGCGCTTTCACTCAAAAGGTTTAAAAATTGCATCTGCCTTTATTGTATTTATTTTTCTAATTCCTTACACCGCATCCGTTTATAATGGCCTTTCCAGACTATTTAACATGGCATTTGGTCTAGACTCTGATGCCTCTTATAAAATTATTATCATTGCAATGGCAATTATCACCGCAATTTATGTTATCTTAGGCGGTTATGCAGCAACTGCAATCAATGATTTTGTACAAGGCATTGTCATGTTACTTGGAATCATTGCGGTTGTTGTTTGTGCCGTAAACAGCCAGGGAGGATTTAGTCACGCTTTAAAGCAACTTGGTGAAATAGAATATCAAGGTATGACCGATCAATACAATAGTATTCTTGGACCAGACCCCATCAACTTAATCGGTGTTATTATTTTGACTTCTCTTGGAACATGGGGACTCCCACAAATGGTTCATAAATTCTACGCCGTAAAAGATGAAGCAGCAATAAAAAAAGGGACTATCATTTCTACACTATTTGCATTCATTGTTGCAGGTGGATCTTACTTCTTAGGTGGGTTCGATCGCTTATTCTGTACCGTACAAGGAGAATCAGGTAAGACTTTTATTCGAACACTTCCAAATGGTTCCCTAGAATACGATGCAATGATTCCTGCCGTATTGAAATCGGCACTTCCAGAATTATTAATTGGACTGGTTGTTGTATTGGTATTATCCGCATCCATGTCCACGCTTTCTTCTTTAGTATTAACATCTAGCTCCACTTTAACCATTGATTTTATCAAACCAAAAATGAAAAAGCAAGACGAACGAAAAGAAGTCATTATTATGCGTGCACTCATCGCAGCTTTTCTAATCATTTCGGTCATTATTGCATTTAATAAAACCGCCTCTATTTCTACATTAATGTCTTATTCTTGGGGTGCATTGGCAGGTGCTTTTTTAGGTCCTTTTCTATATGGATTATATAGTAAAAAAATTACAAAACCGGCAGTTTGGACAAGCTTTATTGTAGGCATTGGACTTACAATGGCACATATGTTCCTATTTGGTTTTGGTTGGTTCCCAGAACTGCGCAAAGCTGCCGCTTCTTTTCCACTGAATTTAGCATCTCCAATCAATGCAGGCGCAATTGTTATGATTCTATCCTTGATTCTTGTGCCGCTTGTCAGTTTGTTTACAAAGCCTTCTAATGAAAAAGAAGTGGAAGAAGTATTTTCTTGTTACCAATCATAATCATCACAAAAAAATACCGTCTGATCGCATATCATCAGACGGTATTTTTCAATTATTTATAATTAAATTACATAACTAGAAGATTGAGAATCCGCATGATTTACAATATCTTCCAGTGTGATATGATCTACCACATCACAAATTGCCTGATACAATTTTTCCCACACAAAAAGGGTTGTACAGTCTGATGCACGTTCACATTGATTGACCTCATCTTCTAAGCAAGCTATCGGAGCAAGACTTCCTTCTGTCAAGCGAAGTACCATACCAACTGTATAAAACTTCGGTGGGTTGGTTAACTTATAGCCGCCTTGTGCACCCCGGACACTTTTTACAAAGCCTGCACGATTTAATAAAATAACAATTTGCTCCAAATATTTAATGCTAATATTTTGACGTTTTGCAATTTCTCGCAATGGAATCGCAACGCCTTGATCATGCATTGCCATGTCGCACATCATACGCAATGCATAACGACCTTTCGTAGAAATTTTCAATGAAGGAACATCCTTTCCATATACTACAAAACATAGTAATTTTATATACTTATTATATCCTGCTTTTCCAAAAAAGTCAACTACAATTTAGTATTTTTCTACAAGGCATGGAAAAAAGTAGACAAAGTGCTTATTCTATGCTATAATAAATTTTAAAGTTCATAGAAAATAAAAAGGGAGGGGAGATGCAGTGCGTCTATTTTCTTGTTCTTTTCCAAAAAAGCGAGCAGAAGAAACATTCGAACTATATTTTCGATGTACAGAACCCGGAACTGAAAAAGTACGCCTACTTTCCGATCAAACTTTATGCTTACCACCAGGTTCTAAATTAACAACAGATACATACTTGAATAGTTTTTCGGAATCATCATATTATAAATACTGCGCTTGTATGGATTATCATACTGAATTGCTATGCAGTGGACATGGCATTGCATCTTTGTTCTATTGTGGGGCAGATCAGCAAAGACAGCAAATTGGAAAATCTGTTTCTTTTCACTCGGAGCAACCAATATCCATTCATTTACCAATAAGGCCAATTCAAAATTCAATGAAAAATGGCATTTACTATATTCAATTGGAAGCGCTAGAAGAAAATGTCATATGGTATCAAGGTGCCTATTATGCGGATGCTACTCCTCAACAACATACTCGGCTTGCAATTGTAACTTGCACATATCATAGAGAATCATGGATTCAAAAAAACATACAGGTATTTCTTACGTTTTTGAAACAATCTAATTTACCAGCTAGCATTTTTATTGTAGACAATGGTCAAACACTCTCTAGCATAGAACAAAGTCATTCTCAAATTCAAATTATTTTAAATGCTAACACAGGCGGATCCGGTGGATTTACAAGAGGAATGCAAGAGGTTCTTGCTTCTTCCAATTCCTATACACATGTTTTATTAATGGATGATGATATTAATATCTTACCTGTGTTATACGAAAAAATAATCACATTTCTAATGTTTTGCAAAACATCATATTCTAATCTTGTACTGGGTGGTTCCATGTTAGATATGGAACGTCCTTATTTGCAATTTGAATCTGGAGCCTACTGCCGGAATAGGCAATTGATCGGAATTCATCCTAACTTAGATATGCGACAATTGACTCACGTTTTACAAAATGAATCTGCACCAAAACCAGACTATAATTCTTGGTGGTGCTGCTGCATTCCAGTACAGCTGATTCGTAAAACTGGAAAGCCACTTCCCATGTTTATCAAATTCGATGATGTAGAATATGCATTACGTGGAAAATTTTCCATCTTGGTTCCAAATGGTATTTGCGTTTGGCATGAAAATTTTGATAAAAAATACAATCCTGCACTGGAATATTACATCAAACGAAATAGTTTAATTACATATGCCATTCATGATGCACCTTGTTCAAGATTAAATATGCTCAGAGTGCTTTGGGCAGATGGAATACGCCAAATTTTTTTACAGCGTTATTTTTGTGCCGATCTAATACTTCGTGCTTATGAAGACTTCCTAAAAGGGCCGTCTTTTTTAGAAAATACAAACAGCGAACAGCTCAATCAAGACATTCTATCCGTACAGCCGAAACAGATTCTAATTGAACATCCTCTTACATCGGAGACTGCCAATCTTTCTAAATGGAAACAAGTATTATTTTTAGGTGGATTGCTACTTCCCAATCGCTATCAGCAAAAAGAGCCAATTACTTTGCCATTGCAAAGCGCATGCACAGCACAATGTTTTGGCAAAAAGCATATTTTTCATCAAAATCCATATACCCATTATGGATTTGAAACCACATTGAAAAAGAAAACCGCCTTTCAATTAATAGGAAAGTTATTCAAAACCACATGGCACTGTATCTGGAAAAAGAGGAAGGTCGAACAAGCCTATCGAAAAAAAGTACAAGATAAAAGCATGTCATTCGATTGACAAAATATGCATACTTTGTTATAATTAAAAAGAAAGCCAATTCTATAAGGGAAAGTACACGTTCCATTATGATAAGACGATTATCTTATCCAAATGGAACGCAATTCAAGAAACAGAAAGGACATACCATGAACCAATACGATTATTTAGTTGTAGGAGCCGGATTATTCGGTGCTGTTTTTGCATACGAAGCAACCAAGCGAGGAAAAAAATGCTTGGTAATTGATAAAAGAGATCACATTGGCGGAAATATTTACTGTAAAACAATTGAGGGCATTCACGTTCACCAGTATGGTGCACATATTTTCCACACCAGCAACCAAGAGGTTTGGGACTATATCAATCAGTTTGCAACATTCAATCATTATATCAATTCACCTGTTGCCATTTATCATGATGAATTATATAATTTGCCGTTCAATATGAACACCTTTAGCAAAATGTGGAACATTAAAACACCAGCAGAGGCAAAAGAAAAAATCGCACAACAAATTGCGGAACTGAATATTGAAGAACCAAAGAATCTGGAAGAACAAGCACTTTCGTTAGTCGGAAAGGATGTATACTACAAGTTAATTAAAGAATATACAGAAAAACAGTGGGGACGTCCTTGTACAGAATTGCCTGCTTTTATCATTCGTCGTTTGCCGCTACGATTCATTTATGACAATAACTATTTCAACGACCGTTATCAAGGCATTCCAATTGGCGGATATACACCGATTATTGAAAAAATGTTAGCTGGTTGTGATGTTTTAACGGAAACAGATTACTTTACATGGATTCAGGATCACAAAGACATTGCAAAAAAAACTGTATTCACCGGTCAAATTGATGCATTTTTCAACTATCAACTGGGTGTGTTGGAATATCGTAGTGTTCGTTTTGAAACAGAAGTACTGGACTGTGAGAACTACCAAGGAAATGCTGTAGTCAATTATACTTCTCATGACCAACCGTATACACGAATTATCGAGCACAAGCATTTTGAATTTGGCAAGCAGCCAAAAACTGTCATCTCAAAGGAATATTCATCAGAATGGACCAAGGGATGTGAGCCCTATTATCCTGTTAATAATGCGCGAAATAACACGCTATATCTTGCTTATGAAGAACTTGCCAAAAAAACAGAAAATGTAATTTTTGGTGGTCGTTTGGGTCAATATAAGTATTATGATATGGATAAAGTTATTCTAGCAGCATTAGAGGCTGTACAATTAGAATTTGGAGATTAATAATATTTTTAATATTTATTTCTAATTTGTTCATTGCATTCTATTGCTTGCCATGCTATAATAATTAAGCAATTGGATGCAAAATAAGCTTATTTTTAATATTTGAATATACGGAACAAAGATGTCCCATTTCGCTGTGAAGCGAGAAGGGGCATCTTTTTTGTTTAAATGCAAATACATTTATGCATTTCAGTTGTTCAAAAGCAGTTTTTTCAAACAAGTTGAGGAGGGCAATTTCACTATGGACGGAAATATTGCATTTGTTATCATTTGTGCAGCATTAGTTTTTTTCATGACACCTGGTTTATCGTGCTTTTATGGCGGACTGGTACGAAGGAAAAACGCCATTAACACGATGTTCGCATCTGTTGTTTCCATTGGAATCGGAATTGTAATGTGGGTACTGTTTGGTTATTCACTTTCTTTTGGAACCAATCATTTTGGTATAATTGGTGATCTTAATTGGATCGGTTTAGAAGGCGTGTCTTTAACTGAGCCATATGTAGAAGGACAACAAATTCCTAATATGGTATTTTGTTTGTTTCAAATGATGTTTGCAGTTATTACACCAGCATTGATTACAGGTGCAGTTGCAGGCAGAATGAAGTTTAAAGCATTATTTGTATTTCTAATCTTATGGAGTATTGTGGTCTATTATCCATTGGCACATATGGTTTGGGGAGATGGCGGATTTTTAGCAGAAATTGGTTCTATTGACTTTGCCGGCGGTAATGTTGTGCATATCAGTTCTGGCGTGACTGCATTAATCTTATGCATCCTATTGGGCAAGCGTCATAATTATAGCTATGCAAATTATAGAATCCACAATATTCCCATGGTAGCAATTGGTGCATTTATTTTGCTGTTCGGTTGGTTTGGATTCAATGCCGGTTCTGCATTAGCAGCAGATGGACTGGCAGCACATGCTTTTGTTACAACTGCAGTTTCTTCTGCAGCAGCTATGCTCTCTTGGATGCTTTGTGATGTTATTTTCAATAAAAAGCCGACTTTTGTAGGTGCAGTAACTGGTATTGTTGCAGGATTGGTTGGTATTACACCTGGTGCAGGCTTTGTTCCAATTTGGGCTGCAATTATTATTGGATTTACAACTTCTCCAATTTGCTATTTTATGATTTCCTGGGCAAAGAAAAAATTCGGATATGATGACGCACTAGATGCATTTGGCTGTCATGGGATTGGTGGTATTTGGGGCGGTATTTGTACTGGATTATTTGCAAAGTCTTCTATCAATGCAACTGCAAGATGGGATGGCCTTGTATTTGGAGAAAGCAAATTATTCCTGATGCAACTGGCAAGTATTGGCATTACTATCATAATTGCCATTGTTGGTACGCTTATTTGTACCGGTATTACCAAATTAATTTGTAAAGACTTGCGCGTTTCTGTTCGAGATGAAAAGGTTGGCTTGGATTTGTCCGAGCACGGAGAATCTGCATATCCGTCCTTTACTGGACTTGACTAATTAGAAGGAGACAGAATGATGATTAAAATTGAAGCAATTATTCGAGAGGAAAAGTTTGAAGAAGTCAAGGATGCCCTTGCAGCATTAGATGTACATGGTATTACCTGTTATCAAGTCATGGGATGTGGCACACAGCGTGGCTTAAAGGAATATGTACGTGGACATCAGGAAATCGAAATTCAGATGCTACCTAAAATTAAGTTTGAAATTGTAGTTTCTTCTGAAGAATGGGAACAAAAAACAATTGATGCAATTCGAAAAGCTGCATATACGGGAAACATTGGAGACGGAAAAATTTTCAGCTATGAGCTCCGTACTGCTACTCGTATTCGCACCAATGAAACTGGTTACGATGCTATTCAACCAGAATAATTTGTAGAAGTCATTTCTACTTGTTTTCAAGACCCCATCAAGAATTTCAAAATGAGATTCTTGATGGGGTCTTTTGATATAGACATTAGATTTCATAGAATTTTTTCATAAATCTCTTTACATTTTTTGATAAATAGTGTAAAATAGAAAAAGAGAATTTTTCAGTGCATGACAACAAATTGGCATGACCGAAAAATTGGAAAGGATGAAACAATAAATGGAACCAAAATATAAACGTGTTGTTTTAAAATTAAGTGGAGAAGCCCTTGCTGGTGAAAAGAAAATGGGCTTGGATATGGACGTAATCAATAACATCTGTGTAAGCATTAAGAAATGTGTCGATGCAGGTGCACAAATTGGAATTGTAGTCGGGGGTGGAAACTTCTGGCGTGGCAGAAGCAGTCAAAATATGGATCGTACTCGTGCTGATCATATTGGAATGCTTGCAACTACAATGAATGCACTGGCAGTTGCAGATGCATTAGAAGCACTCGGTGTTGTAGTACGTGTGCAAACTGCAATCAGCATGCAGCAAATCGCAGAACCATATATCCGAAATCGAGCAATCAATCATTTGAACAAAGGACGTGTGGTTATTTTTGGATGCGGAACAGGCAGCCCATTTTTCTCAACTGATACTGCTGCTACTTTACGTGCGGTAGAAATTGAAGCAGATATTTTGCTGAAAGCTACTATGGTTGATGGTGTATATGATAAGGATCCACACAAGTTTGAGGATGCCGTTCGATATGAACGTATTTCCTTTAGTGATGTATTAAATAGTGCACTTTCTGTTATGGATAGCACAGCAGCTTCCATGTGCAGAGACAATAAAATGCCAATGTTGGTGTTTGATCTGAGCCGTCCTGATAATATCTATGATGCTATTATGGGAAAACAAGTTGGTACTGTCGTAGAAGAATAAATAATCAAATATAAAAAAGGAGTAATTACAATGAAAGCGTTATTGAAAGATGCAGAAGATAAAATGGGAAAAGCAATTGGCCGTTTGGAACATGAATTTACTACCATTCGTGCAGGACGTGCAAACCCAGCTGTTTTGGATAAAGTAATGGTTGACTATTATGGAGCGCCCACTCCAATTAATCAAATGGCAGCTGTTTCTGTTTCCGAAGCACGAATTTTGGTTATTCAGCCGTGGGATATGACAACTTTAAAAGCAATTGAAAAGGCAATTTTGGCTTCTGATGTTGGGATTACACCCACAAACGATGGAAAAGTGCTCCGTCTCGTATTTCCACAATTAACAGAAGACAGAAGAAAAGAACTTTGCAAGACCATTAAAAAGTACGGAGAGGAAAGTAAAGTTGCTGTTCGAAATGTACGCCGTGATGCAATGGAAAAGATGAAATCCATGAAGAAAAATTCTGAACTAACAGAAGATGAAATGAAAAATGGTGAAAAGGATGTACAAAAATTAACTGATCGTTTCTGTGATGACATTGACAAGTTGGTTACAGAAAAAGAAAAGGAAGTTATGAGTCTCTAAAAAGAGGGGAGCCGATGACATGGCACTGCCGTTTTTTAATAAAAAAAGCACATCTACTCCTGCTACACTTCCAGAACAATTGCCAACACATGTTGCATTTATTATGGATGGAAATGGTCGATGGGCTACACGTCGTGGCCTTCCTCGAAAAATGGGGCATCGTGAAGGCGCAAAAAACTTTCATGATTTAACGCGATACTGTCGCTCTATTGGAATTCGCTATGTATCTTACTACGTTTTTTCAACAGAAAATTGGAAGCGACCAAAAGACGAAGTAGATGCCATCATGAATTTACTATGGGAATATTTAAACGATTGTGATGAATATCTTGAACAAGAAGTTCGAATGATCTTTATTGGTGATAAGCGGCGTTTACCGGAACATATTCAAAAGCGAATGATCGAATTAGAAGAAGATTCTGCTAAGTATGATAAAATGACCATGCTGCTTGCAATCAACTATGGTGGTCGTGATGAAATTGTACATGCGGCACAATTGATCGCACAGGAAGTGCAAAATGGCGTTCGCAATCCATCGGATATCACAGAACAAACGATTCAAGACCATTTATACACAAAAGAAATTCCGGATGTAGATTTATTAATTCGTCCAAGTGGAGAATTGCGTCTATCAAACTTCCTAATTTGGCAATGTGCTTATGCGGAATTTTATTTTACGAACTTAATGTGGCCAGAATTTTCCAGAGAAGCATTGAATGAAGCATTGATCGCGTATTCTAAACGTGGCAGAAGATTTGGAGGCGTATGAGTTCTATGAAAACACGAATCATTTCTGGTGCAGTTGGTGTTGCTATTTTAATCATTGTTTTAATTCTTCATCAAACATTTGTATTTCCACTTGCACTGGCTTTCATTTCCACTGTTGCATTATTAGAATTGTTCCGTGCGGCAGATTGCATGATGTATTACATTTCCATGGCTGCTGCAGCGGTATATAGCATATCAGTTCCATTCTTTACCTATTATGGCGGAACAAGAATTGCCAATTCCATTATGATTTTGTGTATACTTGTTCTATTTTTGGATTTTATTCTGCATCACAATACCATGTCCTACACAAAACTAACATTCATGTTAGCTGTTACCATTTTGGTATCAAAATCCTTGAATCTTTTGATTGCCTTGCTGAAAATGAATGATCAATTTGGAATTGTTTATGTCATTTTGGCACTTTCTTTAGCATGGATTGCAGATACTGGAGCTTACTTTTCCGGTACACTTATGGGAAATAAAAAATTATGTCCCTCTATTAGCCCCAAAAAAACAGTAGAAGGATTTTTGGGTGGAATGATTACCAGTATTCTTATTCCAATGTTATTTAGTTTTATTTATGGAAAAGTTGCAGATCTTTCTGTTAACTTTCTATGGCTCGCATGTACTTCTATTCTATGTGCAGCAGTTAGCGTACTGGGTGATTTAAGTGCATCTGTTTTAAAACGGCAACGAGGCATCAAAGATTATGGTCGTATCATGCCTGGTCATGGTGGTGTAATGGATCGATTTGATAGTGTATTATTTACCATTCCATTGTTTTATGCAATGGTAAATCTCTTTGCAATTTATCAATAATAACAAATCGCAATTTTTCATACAAAAATCTGGTTCATGAACTTTTATGTAAATCAGTTTGAAATGAAATAGCATAATTCTTTGATTAAACAATTACTACACATACAATACCCCTCATATTTTGTGAGGGGTACTGCCGCATTTTCATCCGAATTATAGAACATTGTACCTGTATTGATTTGCGCCAAAGTTCAGAAAGGAATCCTTATGAATAAATGTATTTCAATTCTAGGCTCTACTGGTTCCATCGGAACACAAGCATTAGAAGTGGCAGAAGCACATCAAATCTCAATTCATGCATTAGCTGCCGGATCAAATATAGAGTTACTAGAAAAACAAGTACGCAAATATCGTCCAAAATTGGTGTGCATTTACAATGAAAAATGTTTTCCCATTTTAAAGGAACGCTTGAATGATCTCCCTGTTACTATTCTTTGTGGAATGGAAGGTCTCTGTACCATTGCATCTGATCGCTCTGCTAATATTGTACTAAATGCAGTAGTTGGCATGGTTGGATTGCTTCCGACTTTAACGGCAATTGAAGCTGGAATTGATGTTGCACTTGCCAATAAAGAAACCTTAGTAGCTGGTGGAGAATTGGTTATGAAACGTGCAGCAGAAAAAAACGTGACCATTTTTCCAGTAGACAGTGAACACTCTGCCATTTTTCAGTGCTTACAAGGAAATCGGCGTAGTCAGTTACGTCGTATTTTACTAACAGCATCCGGTGGACCATTTTATGACTTTCAAAAAGAACAATTACAACATGTTACCTTGCAAGATGCACTTAAGCATCCAAATTGGAGCATGGGACATAAAATCACTATTGATTCCGCAACATTGATGAATAAAGGATTGGAATTTATTGAAGCGAAATGGTTATTTGATGTAACACCTGATCAAATTGAAATCCTTGTTCATCGTCAAAGTGTTTTGCATTCTGCTGTCGAATATCAAGACTATGCAGTAATTGGTCAAATGGGTGTTCCAGATATGAAAATTCCAATTCAATATGCATTGCTTTATCCGGAACGTCTTCCATGTCCAACCAAGCCACTATCCTTGACTGAATATGGAACGCTCACATTTGAAAAGCCAGACTATGAGACGTTTTCCTGTTTAAAAACTGCTATTCAAGCAATTCGTTTAGGTGGTGCTTATCCATGTCGAGTAAATAGCGCAAACGAAGAAGCAGTTGCAGCATTTCTGAACGGACAAATTTCTTTTTTAGAAATTTCAGAATTGGTGCAATCCGTCTTGCAGGAATTTTCTCCTTCTGAAATTCATACTTATGAAGATGTAGTGCGTGCAGATCAGCAGACACGTGCCTTTATACGCAGTCAAATTCAGGCAAAGAAAGGATAATTATGCAGCATCTTTGGACCATTCTTATTGCAATTTTTGTTTTCGGATTAATTATAGGGATTCATGAATTTGGGCACTTTCTTGCAGCAAAATTAAATGGAATTCAAGTAAATGAATTCTCCATTGGTATGGGGCCAAAATTGTTGCAAAAGCAAAAAGGGGAGACGCTATATACATTACGCCTCCTTCCAATTGGTGGATTTTGTGCAATGGAAGGGGAAGAAGATGCCAGTGATAATCCACGTGCATTTGACCGCAAGCCAGTTTGGCGCAGAATGATCGTCATTGTTGCTGGAGCCGCCATGAATATTTTATTGGGTTTTGTTTTAATTGCTGTCACAACAGTTGGAAATGATATTGTTCCAACATTAACTATCCGATCTTTTCACGAAACAACAACTAATTCTGGAGAAACTATCAGTATGGCTTCTAGTCAGCAAGATGGTCTGCAAGTAGGAGATCGCATTCTTTCTTTAGATGGATCTCACGTTTTTTCCACAACAGATTTTGCCTATCAATTGCAAATGGCTGAGAAAACTGATTTTTCCATTAAAGTAAAGCGTGATGGAAAAATTATTAATTTGGAACATGTGACATTTCAGGATCAGGAAACAGGAGATTTGATCGATTTTCGCTTAAAGGGCGAAAAGCCAAATCCAATCAATACAATTGCTTATGCTGCAAAAGATACTGTAGCAACGTCAAAATTGATTTGGATGTCTTTGGTTGATCTAATTTCTGGAAAGTTCAGTGTACAGGATATGTCCGGACCAGTTGGAGTTGTCAGTGTAATCGATCAGGCTGCAACAGCAGGAAAAACAATTGGAGAAAAGCTTTCTTCTGTAGCCAGCCTGACTGTTTTTATTACAATTAATATTGGTGTTTTCAATATGTTGCCTATTCCAGGATTAGATGGGAGTCGATTTGTATTCCTTCTTTTAGAAGCGATTCGCCGAAAGCCTGTAAAAAAAGAACATGAGGCATTGGTTCATTTTGTTGGCATGGCATGTCTATTTTTATTTATGATTTTCATTACCATTCAGGATGTAACAAAATTTTTTGTAAAATAATTAGAACATGCTGGTGTTAGAAAGGAGCAATTTTGTGAGAACAGTAAAACCGGTTAAAGTAGGAAATGCTTGTTTAGACGGAGCACATATCTATATTCAATCTATGTTGAATGCAAGATCAGATGATATTTCTGGAAGCGTTGCACAGGCCGTTGCATTGGAACAGGCAGGATGTGAAATTTTACGTGCTGCAATTCCAAATCAAGAAGCAATTGCACTTATTCCAGCTATTAAACAAGCAACACACATTCCATTGGTTGCAGACATTCATTTTGATTACCGCCTGGCACTAGAAGCAGTGGCTGCCGGAATCGATAAAATTCGAATTAATCCTGGCAACATTGGTGGATTGGATCGTGTCAAGCAAGTGGTACACGCATGTCAAGCAAAAAACATTCCTATTCGAATTGGTGTAAATTCTGGTTCCTTGGAAAAAGAAATTTTGGCAAAATATGGTGCACCAACACCAGAAGCTTTAGTAGAAAGCGCAATGGGACATGTTCAACTACTGGAACAATGTGATTTCGAAGATATTGTAATTTCCATGAAATCTTCCAATGTACATACGATGATTGAGGCATACCGTCTTGCTGCACAGCGTTGTTCCTATCCACTTCATTTAGGTGTTACCGAAGCTGGAACAGCCCATGTGGGAATCATTAAATCGGCAATCGGAATTGGTTCTTTGCTGCATGATGGAATCGGAGAAACCATTCGAGTATCTTTAACAGATGATCCGATCAAAGAAATTGCAGCTGCAAAAGATATTTTGCGTTGCCTTGGAAAACGAGAAGGACCAGATTTAATTGCATGTCCAACTTGTGGCAGAACACGAATTGATCTGGTAAAAACAGCAAAAGAAGTAGAAGCAGCACTTTCTTCTGTTGAAAAAAACATTAAAGTAGCAGTAATGGGTTGTGTTGTAAATGGTCCTGGGGAAGCACGAGAAGCTGATATTGGTGTTGCTGGCGGTGATGGCTGCGCTGTGCTATTCAAAAAAGGAACTGTTTTACGAAAAGTAAAAGAAGAAGACATTGTAAAAGAATTATTGCTGGAAATTGAAAAGCTGTAGAGGTGTTTCATGGAAATTCAACTTACCTCTTTTTTAGAGGAATATATTTCTGATCTTCCTGTGTCTATGCAAGAAGGAAAAATTCAAAAGTTGACCTATTCGGATAATTTGACAAAAATCTCTTTTTACTTAACTTTTCCTAATTTGGTTTCAGCAGAAGAAGTGTTCCAATTAGAGCACAAATTAGAACATGTTTTAGAAATTGAAACCGTTCGCTTTCATCCTAAATTTCCAAAAGAAGCGTTTCAAATTTCTTATTTTTCCGATATTTTTGCATTTTTAAAACGAGAATTGACAATCGTCAACGGCTTTTTTGATGGTGCTGATGTCACTTTAGAAAATTCTATTCTACACATTCAACTTAAAAATGGCGGTTATCAAATTCTAATGCGATACCATGTAACAGAATACTTACAACAATTGTTGAATCGTCTTTTCCAGCTTTCTCTGCAAGTAAAAATAGACGGAGAAGATGAAGTGCCTGCTGATGACTTTGCCGCCATGATTCAAGCAGCAGAGCAAAATATTGCACGTACGCCAATTCCAGAGACAGTACAACCAACTGCACAAGTTTCACCAAAGCAAATGGATACACCAAAGGCGCAAACAATTTCACTTACAATGGAACTGCCACAAGTTGTTCCAGATAGTGCTGTTCTAATCAAAGGACGTGCCATTCGAGATTTACCGATTTCAATCAAAGAAGCAGTATCGGAACATGGTCGCCGTGTTGTGGTTATGGGTGATGTATTTGCAATGGATCGACGAGAAGTTCGAGGAGAACGAACCGTTGTTACTTACCAAATTACAGATCGAACTTATTCTGTTTTGGTAAAATTATTTGATACAACAGAAAATATAAACCAATTACCACTACAGGAAATCAAAAAAGGATCCACTTTATTGATCCTTGGGAAACTGGATTATGACCAATTTGCGAGAGAAGAAGTATTGAAGCCGGACTCCATTATGATGGTAAAAAGAATTCAGAAAATGGATACGGCTCCTGTAAAACGTGTGGAATTACATTGTCATACTTCCATGTCTCAAATGGATGCGGTAACGGAAGCTTCTAAATTGGTACAACGTGCACATGATTGGGGACATCCTGCCATCGCTATTACCGACCATGGCATCGCACAAGCATTTCCGGATGCAATGAACACTTGGAATCAGCTAAAAGATGAAAATTTCAAAATTTTGTATGGTTGTGAAGCTTATGTGGTTAACGACTTGCAGCAACAAGCAATTATTGATCGTCCAGATTCCCGCTCTGTTCAGGATGAAACTATTATTTTTGATGTGGAAACAACCGGATTAAGTCCAGGAAGTGATCGCTTAACAGAAATTGGAGCTGTTAAGCTTCGCAATATGCAGATTGTAGACAGTTTTAATACGATGGTAAATCCAGAAAAACCAATTCCACCTAAAATTGTCGGATTAACTGGTATTACAGATGAAATGGTAGCCGATGCACCAAAAGAAAAAGAAGCTGTAGAAGCATTTATGAAATTTTGCGGAGAAAATCCAGTCTTAACTGCACATAATGCTCGTTTTGATACATCATTTATTCGCAATGTTTGTAAACGACAAAACTTACAGTTTTCTTTTACTACAATTGATACACTTGTTCTTTGTCAATCTATGTTGCCTAATCTGGCAAGACATAAATTAAACTTGGTTGCAAAAGCATTAAAACTTGGAAAATTCGATCATCATCGTGCTTCTGATGATGCAAGAATGCTTGCAAAGATTTATATCGAATTAGTCGGTCGATTAATTCATGATAAAAAATTAGAAACTCTAGCAGAGTTAAATACAAAAACGCAAGATGTTGATGTGAAAAAATTAAAATCCTATCATCAAATCATTCTAGTCCGAAATCAAGCAGGATTGAAAAATTTATATAAGTTGATTTCTTACGGACATACGCAATGCTTTTATCGAAAGCCTCTGATTCCAAAATCTGTATTGATGCAACATCGAGAGGGTCTCATCTTCGGAAGTGCCTGCGAAGCCGGGGAATTATTTCAGGCATTGGTAGAACATCGCTCTCATGATGAAGTGGTGAGACTTGCAAAATTTTATGACTATTTGGAAATCCAGCCAATAGAGAATAACGCTTTTATGTTACGTACTGGGACCGCATCTAGTTGGGATGAACTGCGAGATTACAATCGAAAAATCGTAGCATTGGGCGAAGAGTTGAATATTCCAGTTTGTGCAACTTGTGACGTACATTTCATGGATCCAGAAGATGCTATTTTCAGAGAAATCTTACAAGCCGGACAGGGGTATGAAGATGCAGCACAGCAGCCGCCTCTATATTTCCGTACAACAGAAGAAATGTTAGAGGCATTCTCTTACTTGGGAGAAGAGAAAGCATATGAAATTGTCGTTACAAATACCAATGCAATCGCTGACCAAATTGAACATATTCGTCCAATTCCAAAGGGAACATTTACACCGACAATTGAAGGTGCTGAAGAAGATCTTGTACGCATCACACATGATAAAGCACGAGAAATTTATGGCGATCCTTTACCGGAATTAGTAGAGAAACGACTAGATCGAGAATTATCTTCTATCATCAAACATGGATTTTCAGTGCTCTATATCATTGCACAAAAATTAGTATGGGACAGTGTTGCACACGGTTATCAGGTTGGATCAAGAGGATCGGTTGGTTCCTCATTTGTTGCCTCTATGGCAGGTATTTCAGAAGTAAATCCACTTGCACCACACTATGTTTGCCCAAAATGTAAACATAGCGAATTTATCACAGATGGAAGTGTTGGTTCTGGATTTGATTTACCACCAAAGCAATGCCCAAACTGTCAGACAGAAATGAATCGAGACGGTCACGATATTCCATTTGAAACATTTTTAGGATTTGATGGAGACAAAGCGCCAGATATTGACTTGAATTTTTCAGGAGAATATCAAACCTCTGCACATCGATACACAGAAGAATTATTTGGTCGAGATAACGTATTTAAAGCAGGAACCATTGCAGCTGTTGCAGATAAAACAGCTTATGGTTATGTAAAAAAATATTTGGAAGAACGTGGTTTACACTACAGTGCTACAGAAATCAATCGGCTTTCTATTGGTTGTACTGGCATCAAGCGAACAACTGGACAACATCCTGGTGGAATGGTCGTTGTTCCAAGCGATTATGATGTATATGATTTTACACCCGTCCAACATCCAGCAGATTCTGCTGATTCAGATGTTATTACCACGCACTTCGACTTCCACTCTTTGCATGATACCATCTTGAAACTAGATGAACTTGGACACGTAGTCCCGACTATGTACAAACACTTGGAAGACATGACGGGTATTTCCATTCAAGATGTTCCGACTACTGATCCCGATGTTATTCGAATGTGCACAGATGCTTCTATTCTTGGTGTAACAGCAGAAGAAATTTATTGTAAGACAGGAAGTCTTGGCATTCCAGAAATGGGAACTGGCTTTACCATTCAGATGCTTCTAGATTCTAAGCCAACAAAATTTAGTGACTTTTTACAGGTTTCTGGTTTATCTCATGGTACAGATGTATGGCTTGGAAACGCCAAAGATTTAATTGATCAAAAAATCTGTACCATTTCTGATGTAATTGGAACACGTGACAGCATTATGACTTATCTCCTACACAAAGGAGTCGAGCCAAAACAAGCATTCCAAATCATGGAAGATACACGAAAAGGAAAAGCTCCTAAAACTTTTACCCCGGAACGAATCGCTATGTTAAAGGAACACCATGTTCCAGATTGGTACATTGAAAGTTGTCTGAAAATCAAGTATATGTTTCCGAAAGCACATGCAGCAGCTTATGTTACAGCGGCAATTAAACTGGGGTGGTTTAAATTATACCATCCGCTTGCGTTTTATGCTGTTTTCTTCAGCACACGTGGAGATGATTTTGATGCCGAGCTTGCATTGCAAGGAAAAGATGCTGTTCGCAATAAAATTGATGAATTGCGCGAAAAAGGAAATGAGCGTACCAAAAAAGAAAGTGACCTTCTCGACTTGCTATATATTATTAATGAAATGCTCAGTCGTGGATATACCTTTTTACCAGTTGACTTGTATCATTCTCATGCAAGTAAATACTTAATTGAAGATGGAAAGATTCGTATTCCATTTGGTGCAATCAGTGGAATTGGAGAAGCCGCTGCCAATAGTTTATATGAAACAGCACAAAATGGTAATTTTATTTCTATTGAAGAATTCCAAGGACAAAGTGGTGCATCAAAAACCATAATTGAAACCTTAGAACGAATGCATGCTTTGGGAAATTTGCCCAAATCTAGTCAAATGACGTTATTTTAGCTTGACTTTTGTAACTTCATTTGCTATCATAATAGCATGGTAGCATGATAAAGCATATGGAGGAACGTAATGAAAAAATATGATTTAATTACCCCAGAAGGAACCAAAGATTATTTATTTGAAGAATGTGAAATTCGCCGAGAAACAGAACATAACATTCATGAAATTTTTCGAAGCAAAGGGTATACGCAATTGATGACCCCTGGTTTGGAATTTTATGATGTATTCCACACAAAAGCTGGATACTTTCCGCAAGAAAGTCTCTATAAATTAACAGATAGCAAAGGAAGACTTCTTGTGCTCCGTCCAGATTCCACCATTCCAATTGCTCGTGTCGTATCTACACGATTGAAAGATGCTGTTCTTCCACTGCGGCTATTTTACAATCAATCGGTTTATCGCTTTGAACCGACCCTAAAGGGAAGAAGCGATGAAACCATTCAAGCTGGAATAGAGCTAATTGGTTCTTATTCCCATATGGCAGATTTAGAATTAATCGCAACCGCAATTGAAGTACTTTCTACTTGCAGCGATGGAAACTTTTCTCTTGAAATTGGAGATGCAGGTGTATTCAAAGAACTGATGCAGGAATTACATGCGACACCGGAACAAGCTGAAAATATTCGTTATTTAATTGAAACAAAGAACTATCCTGCATTAAATGACTTATTAGATGCAATGGGAAATGATAAAATTACAGTTGCTTTAAAGCAGCTTCCATCTTTATTTGGTGGGGAAGAGGTCTTCGAAAAAGCTTCAAAATTGTACTCCAATGCTAGGATTGATGAAATCTTAGAAGATCTGAAACGTACCTATGAGGAAATTTCAAATGTAATCGGAACAGGTCACTTAATGGTCGACCTTGGCATGGTTCATAAACAAGATTACTATACAGGAGTTATTATTCGAGGATACTTAGAAGGATATGGTGAGGAAGTGCTATCCGGTGGTCGTTATAATAAACTTCTGGCAGACTTTGGATATGATGTTCCTGCAATTGGATTTGCTGTAAATGTAGATGCTGTTTCTAAAATTCTCTTAAAAAATACACAGCGAACACGTCCACGTCCAGATGCACTTGTATTTGCAGAACCTGGTTATGAAGTAAAAGCAATTGCCGTTTCTGCGAAACTTCGAAAAGAAGGAAAAATTGTAGAACATGCTTTGCACGATGATCTGGAATCGGTTCGTGCTTATGCCAAGGAAAATGGCATTCAAGCACTTGTAATTGTAAATGAGGATGTAACGGAGGTACAGGAGTAAATGGCAAAACCACTAAGAATTGCACTAACAAAAGGTCGTTTGGAAAAAGACACTGTTGGGTTACTAGAAAAAATGGGATACGATTGTACAGCAGTACGAGAAAAAGGAAGACGTCTTATTTTACCCATTCCAGATGGAAATATGGAAGTTGTCCTTGCAAAAGCAGCTGATGTTATTACTTATGTAGAACATGGCGTTTGCGATATGGGTGTGGTTGGAAAAGACACCATTATAGAAATGCAGGGGAAGTTTTTTGAATTGGCCGATCTTGGATTTGGTCGTTGTCGATTTGCCTTAGCTTGTAAAAAGGGAACTGACTTTTACAGTGGTTTCGGCGTAAAATGTATTGCAACAAAATATCCAAATGTAGCTCGAAAATTTTTTGAAAGCAAGGGAATGGATATTGACATTGTAAAGATTGAAGGTTCTGTTGAATTGGCACCTTTGTTGGACTTAGCCGATGGAATTGTAGACATTGTAGAAACAGGTGTTACACTTCGAGAGAATGGATTAGAAGTTGTGGAAGATATTGTTCCAATTTCTGCAAGACTAATTGTTAACACAGTAAGTTTGAAGTTACGACAGAAAGAAATTGAGACATTGATTCAAAAAATAGAAGGAGCGCTCAAAAATGATTCAAATCAAAACAATTAATGCAAGTGATGCAGCAGAGAAAAAAGCATTTTTTTCTCGCTTGGAACAGCGTGTTGGAGAAACCAATCAGCGTGTCACTGCCGCTGTTCAAGAAATCATTCAAACGGTAAAAACAGGCGGCGATGAGGCTGTCAAAAACTATACATTAAAGTTTGATGGGAATCTGCCGCAATATTATGAAGTGCCGCGAGATGTGATTAACAATGCATTAACAGAAGCAGATCCTGATTTCGTCCATGCACTGTTAAATGCACAGGAAAATGTAACAGATTTTCATAAGCGTCAGTTAGAACAAGGATTCATTCATCCCATGGCAAATGGCGTTATTTTGGGACAAAGAATCCGTGGCTTAGAGCGTGTTGGACTATATGTACCTGGTGGTACAGCAGCCTACCCATCTAGTGTTTTGATGAATGCGATTCCTGCTAAAATCGCAGGTGTAAAAGAAATTATTATGGTAACACCACCTAGAAAAGATGGCACCCCCAATCCAGATATTTTAGTTGCTGCTGCAATTTGTGGTGTCGATCGAATCTTTTTATCTGGTGGTGCACAGGCAATCGCTGCTTTGGCTTATGGAACAGAATCTATTCCAAAGGTAGACAAAATTGTCGGCCCTGGTAATATTTATGTTGCAACGGCTAAAAAACTTTTGTACGGCATTGTAGACATTGATATGATTGCTGGCCCAAGCGAAATTTTGGTTCTGGCAGACCAAACTGCTACACCAAGTTTCGTGGCAGCTGATCTGATGTCTCAAGCGGAACATGATGTAATGGCAAGTGCCATTTTAGTTACAACCAGTTCAGATTTAGCAGAATCTGTAAAAAAAGAATTGGAACGTCAAGTTGCGACATTATCCAGAAAAGAAATCATTGAACAATCTCTCAATGACTTCGGTGCTATTTTATTGTGTAATACACGAGAAGAAGCTGTACAGCTTGCCAATGACATTGCTCCAGAACACCTAGAAGTTCTAATGGAAAATCCAATGGAATTGTTAGGTGCTTTGGATAATGCCGGTTCTGTATTTTTGGGACAGTATGCTTCTGAACCGCTTGGAGATTACTATGCTGGACCAAATCACGTTCTTCCAACTAGCGGTACAGCACGTTTCTTCTCCCCACTTGGAGTTGCAAGTTTTGTAAAACGATCCAGCTACACCTATTATACAAGAGATGCACTTCGAGCAGCAAAAGATGATATCATGCTGATTGCAAATCGGGAGGGACTGACTGCACATGCCAATGCTATTGCGGTTCGATTCGAGGATGAACAATAAATGGCCGTCCCCAAATACAATGAATTTTTTCCATCTATTCTAAATTGCTTATCAGATGGTAATATACATACACTAAAAAATATTAGAGAGTATTGCATCAGTGCATTTTCACTATCAGAAAATGATCAAAAAGAACAATTGGAAAGTGGTCAGAATTTATTAAATAATCGAATCAATTGGGCAAAAACATACTTGAAAAAAGCAGGATTAATTGAAAGTACAAGCAGAGCAAAATTCATACTAACATCCGAAGGCAAAAAAGTAATTCAAAACGGAACCGATCAAGTTACGTTAGAATTCTTAAAAAAGTATGATTCATTCTATGATTTCTTTCACTCTAATTCTTCAAAAAAGAAAAAACGAATTGAATTAGATGAAAATAAATCAGAACAAAGTCCAAAAGAAATGATCGACTCTGCTATGAAACAAATAAATTCTGCTGTTGCCGATTGCTTGATGCAAGAAATCTTGAAAATGGAATGGTATGATTTTGAAAAATTAGTTGTAAAATTATTGTCTGCTATGGGATATGGAGAACCTGTTACAACAAAAAAATCAGGTGATGATGGAATAGATGGTCTTATAAAAGCAGACAAATTTGGATTTGACACAATTTATGTACAAGCAAAACAATGGCAATTAGATTCAACTATTACAAGGCCAGATATTCAAAAATTCTTAGGAGCACTTGTTGGGCAGGGAGCTTCAAAAGGATTATTTATCACAACAGCTAGATTTTCTAAAGAAGCGATTTTATTTACTCAAAGATATTTACAACAAAAAATTATTTTAGTTGATGGAAATGAATTAACTAAATTAATGATTGAGTATAATTTAGGCGTTTCTATAGAATCAACTCTTCAAATAAAACGTATAGACTACGATTTTTTCAGCGAAGGTTTATAGGAAGTGTAAATATGAAAGAAGCAACCATAGAACGTGAAACAAAAGAAACAAAAATTTCTATTTCTGTTAAACTAGATGGAAATGGTCAGGCAGATATTCAAACTGGAATTGGATTTTTTGATCACATGTTGACTGCATTATCCGTTCATAGTGGGATTAGTATGCAAATTCATGTACAAGGTGATCTACATGTAGATGGACATCATACGGTAGAGGATACTGGCATTGTACTTGGAAAAGCATTAGGAGAAGCACTCGGCGACAAATCTGGCATCACTCGTTATGGACATGCATTTATTCCTATGGATGAAGCGCTCGCATTTTGCAGCCTGGATTTGAGCAATCGTCCATTTCTCGTTTTTCAAGGAACCTTTTCCAATGCAATGATTGGACAATACGATGCTTGTTTGACAGAAGAATTCTTTCGTGCATTCGCCTTTCAAGCAGGTATCACACTCCATATTAATATGATGTATGGAAAAAACGATCATCATAAATGTGAAGCTGCTTTTAAGGCAGTTGCGCATGCATTAAAAATAGCAATTACACCATTAAAGCCAGGAGAAACCTTATCCACGAAAGGAGTTCTGTAAAATGATAGCGATCGTAGATTATGGCGCAGGAAATATCTTTAGCGTGAAAAATGCACTGGATTTTTTGAACCTACCATCAAAACTTACAGCAGATCCAGAAGAAATCTGTAACGCAGATGCAATTATTCTTCCTGGAGTTGGTGCATTTCCAAATGCTATGCACATGTTAGAAGAACGAAATTTGAAAGCGCTTTTGCAGAAAGAAGCAAAAAAGAAACCTTTTCTCGGTATCTGCCTTGGTATGCAGTTACTTTTTGAAACTGGTTACGAATTTGAACCGTGTAAAGGATTAGGCTTGATTCCTGGCACAGTGGAAAAAATAAATGCACCTGGTTACATTATTCCGCATATGGGCTGGAATAAACTGGAGTATGGCATAGATTGTCCAATTTTACGTGGAATTGGAGAGGATGCCTATGTTTACTTTGTACATTCTTATCAAGCGGTAACGCCATCCAATTATTTAGCAGCATCTGTTACATATGGCTGCCAAATTCCAGCAATGGTTTACGATGGAAATACTGTTTATGGTGCACAATTCCATCCTGAAAAAAGCGGAAAAACAGGCCTACAGATATTGAAAAACTTTGGAGGACTTGTAAAATGATCATTTTACCAGCAATTGATATTAAAGATGGAACCTGTGTCCGCTTGGTAAAAGGCGATTATGCAACAGCACATCGTGTTGCAGAAGATTATCTGCAAACTGCAAAAAGCTTTGAAGCAGCAGGGGCAAAATGGATTCATATGGTTGATTTAGATGGTGCAAAAGATGCAAAACCAATCAATCAAGATATTTTTATAGACGTTGCAAAACAAACCAATTTGTGCGTAGAATTGGGCGGCGGTATTCGTAGCCTAGATACGGTAGAATTCTATTTGCAACATGGTATTTCCCGTGTGATCTTAGGATCCATTGCGTTGAAAAATGCACAAATTGTAAAAGATGCTGTTCATGCATTTGGAGATCGAATTGCAGTTGGAATCGATGCCAAGAATGGAATGGTTATGGCAGAAGGCTGGTTGGACGGTTCCACTGTAGATTATCTTACACTTGCAAAAGAAATGGAACAAATTGGAGTACAATATTTAATTTTTACAGATATTTCCAAGGATGGTACGTTGTCAGGCGTTAATGCAGAGCAATTGCAAGCGATTCATAGAACGGTAAGCTGCAATATCATCGCAAGCGGTGGTGTAAAAACGATGGATGACATCCGGCTCTGTCAAAAAATGGGTTTATATGGAACCATTTGTGGAAAATCCATCTATCAGGGCACTTTAAATTTACAAGAAGCAATTACCTATACAGAAAGGAATGGTGTTTGATTATGTTGGCAAAACGAATTATACCATGCTTGGATGTACGAGATGGAAAAGTGGTAAAAGGCGTTCAATTTGAGGGCGTTCAAGATGTGGGAGACCCCATTTCTTATGCACAGCTCTATAATGAACAAGGTGCAGATGAATTGGTATTTTACGATATTACAGCTTCCTATGAAAAACGAAGTGTTATTTTAGATGTTGTACGTGAAACAGCAAAAAAAGTATTTGTTCCGCTCACTGTTGGCGGTGGAATTCGATCTATTGAAGATTTTCGAGCAACACTGCGTGCTGGTGCTGATAAAGTATCTGTTAATTCCCAGGCTGTATTAAATCCAACACTGATCCACGACGCTGCCGATATTTTCGGAAGTCAATGCGTGTGCGTTGGTATTGATGCTAAAAAAATAGATGAAAATCGTTGGACGGTCTATATCAATGGTGGCAGAAAAGATATGCATTTGGACTTAATTGATTGGGTCAAACAAGTTCAAGCATTAGGTGCTGGAGAAATTTGCTTGAATTCTATCGATGCAGATGGCACCAAAAAAGGATTTGACCTTCCTATGCTGCAAGCTGTTTGCCATGCAGTATCTATTCCAGTTATTGCAAGTGGTGGATGCGGTAAATTGGAGGATTTTTCAGAAGTCTTCGAAAAAACAGGTGTAACTGCTGCTCTTGCTGCTTCATTATTCCACTTTAAAGAATTAACAGTTCAAGAAGTGAAACAACATTGCCGTAGCCATGGCATTCCAATGCGATAAGAAATAGAGAGGAACAGGCAAAATGAGCAAAATAAAAATTGATCCTGATCACTTAGAGCAATATTTTGTAAAAAGTGATTTGATTCCAGCAATTGCATTTGACATTGACACAAAAACAGTATTAATGTTAGCTTATATGAATGCAGAAAGCTTAAAGAAAACACTGGAAACAGGATACACTTGGTACTGGAGTCGCTCCAGACAAACACTTTGGAATAAAGGGGCAACAAGTGGTCATTTACAAAAAGTGGTATCTATTTACAGCGATTGTGATGATGACACCTTACTCTTAAATGTAAAGCAAACCGGAGTTGCATGTCATACTGGTTCATATAGTTGCTTCTTCAAGAAACTATATGAAGACTAAAAATTTCTTTTAATGTGTCACAAACCATAAAAAGACTGAATAGAATATAGGGAAGTGCGGATCAATAACATAGATCCCTCTCATAATTGTTCTAGGAGGTATTTTATGAGCCAACATCGCCCATCAGATTCTTGTGCAGAAGCCGTTCCAATTAAAGTAAATCGTGTGTTTGATAGCTGTAGCGATCGAGATTGCTTGTCAAATGTACAAATCCAATTAGATTGCGGATCATTGCCATCTAACATTACATTGGTAAAAAGTCGCTGTGTCAAGGTTACCGATATTTGCATGAATATTGAACCAGTTCCATTTAATCGGGGCTTTTTCTCCATTGATTTAACTTATACTTTTCGTGTTGAATTAATGGCATATGAGCGTGCTTGTTGTAGTCCAACTCTGATTACCGGAACAGCATATGCTGGAAAAAGTGTTATTTTATATGGCGGTGAAAGCAACAGCAAAACATTTTTTAGCAATGGCGAGAAAGTGGGCACTTCTGACCCATGCGGATGCTGCAATATCGTAAATCTACCAACTGCATCTGTGCAGGTAGTAGAACCTATCGCATTAGAAACAAAAATTGGAACTGGGTGCAATACCCATCCAAAAGGTGAGAGCAGTGAAGGTGTTCCAAATCGTACTGTTTTTATGACATTAGGGCTATTTTCAGTTGTAGAGCTTTTCCGTCCAGTTACGATTATGGTTCCTTCTTATGAATACACCATTCCAAGCAAAGAATGTCACACTGATACGGAATCTCCTTGTGCCGTTTTTGATCGTATTCGATTCCCAGCAGAAGAATTTTCTCCAAGCACATTAACCGATCTGCCTCCTGAAAATCCAAGTCCATGCGGATGCGGGAATTATTTGGAAACAGATCAATCCAATGAATAATCAATATTATGCTGTTACGGGCGACGTTTGTCGCCCGTTTGTGTAAGGAGACAATGATGATGCGGAAACAAAATGAACAACTGCATCTGAAATGGCAGCGTAGTATATTATTCATTTTTCTATCCATTGCAATTGTTTTTATACTTTTGTTGCAGCTTGATCACAAAATTCGTCCGTGCATACAATCTGTCTGTCAGGCAGAAACAAACCGCTATGCTTCTCATTTAATGGAAACCAGTATCCAACAGGTCATTTCGGAACAAAATTACAGTTATTCTGATTTTGCCACTTTACTTTATGATGAAAATGGTACAGTGATAGGGGTAGAATCATTGACACAAAATATCAATCAAATACAAATTTCTCTTCTGCAAGCAATCAATCAAAACCTAACTGCCGACCACGCAAAAACAATTCCAATTTCCATTGGATCCGCAACCGGAATTTGGCTATTTGCAGAAAAGGGACCCTCAATTCCAATACGCCTGATGCCAATTGGCGATGCATCTGTCAAATTAATCAGTTCCTTAAAGTCTGCTGGCATTAATCAAACTTGTCACACCATTCAAGTAAAAGTTACTGCAAACATCGCAACCGCAATCCCATTTCATCAAACAAAAACGAAAATATCCTATACATATCTGTTGGCAGAAACTGTAATTGTAGGAACTGTCCCGGAAGCATACCTTGAATTTGGTGAATAAATTATGAAAATCACAAAAAACACTGGAACCAATCTGAAAAATGTGGTATAATACTTTTATATGCAAAAAGGTATCCATCCATTATGGGTGGCGGAGGTGAACTATGGGATTTGCTGCTGCCAAAGAGCGAATTGCTTCTTTAACCAAAACATTAGAAACTTACAATTATCAATATTATGTATTGGATAATCCTAGTGTTTCAGACTACACATATGACGAATTAATGCATGAGCTTCGAAAATTGGAACAGGATTTTCCACAATTGGCATCTCCAACTTCTCCAACTCGAACAGTAGGCGGGGTTGCAAGCAATGCATTTGAAAAGGTTCCACACGCTGTGCAAATGATGAGTTTACAAGATGTATTTTCCTTTTCAGAAGTAGCAGATTTTGTACAGCGCTGTAAGGAAGCCGTTTCAGATCCAACATTTATTGTAGAACCTAAAATTGATGGCTTATCTGTTTCACTAGAATATGAAAATGGTGAATTTGTACGCGGTTCCACAAGAGGGGATGGATTTATAGGAGAAGATGTAACACATAATCTCCGTACCATTCGTTCCATTCCACTGCATTTAGAACATGCACCTGCCTATTTAGAAGTGCGTGGAGAAGTCTATATGCCTAGAACAAGCTTCGATGCACTGGTACAACAACAAGAGCAAGAAGGGGAGTCTCCTTTTAAAAATCCAAGAAATGCAGCAGCTGGCTCTTTGCGACAAAAAGATGCGCAAGTTGCAGCAAAACGAAATTTGGATATCTGGATTTTTAATATTCAGCAAGTGCGCGGTGCTGTTTTAAATGGGCATGAAGAATCCTTGCAGTACATGCAAAAATTGGGATTGAAAACCATCGTACATCGCACGGCCTGCCACACATTTGAGGAAATTCAAAAAGCAATTGAAACAATTGGACAGCAACGAGATCAATACGCTTATGACACGGACGGTGTTGTAATTAAAGTAGATCGTTTTTCTCAGCGAGAAGAATTGGGGGCTACCACAAAAGTCCCAAAGTGGGCAGTTGCTTATAAATTTCCACCAGAAGTAAAGGAAACCACTCTGCACACCATAGAAGTAAATGTTGGTCGGACAGGTGTTATTACACCAGTCGCAGTATTCAATCCAATTCAGTTAGCCGGTACAGAAGTTTCTCGTGCAACACTTCACAATCAAGACTTCATCAATGAAAAGCAAATTCGTATTGGAGATCGTATTCAGGTACGAAAAGCTGGAGAAATTATTCCGGAAGTGGTAGCATCTATCCAGCATGCAGCAGATTCTACTCCCTATAAACTCCCGGAATATTGTCCAATCTGCAAAACAAAAGCGGTTCGTGATGAAGAAGAAAGTGCACTGCGATGTCCTAATCCAGATTGTCCTGCACAGCTTATGAAACGAATGATTCACTTTGCATCTCGTGATGCGATGAATATTGAAGGACTGGGACCACAGAATTTAATTCTTTTGAAAGAACATGGGCTGGTACACTCTGTAGCAGATCTATATATACTTCAAAAAGAACAATTGCTGGAGTTAGATCGATTTGCAGAAAAATCAGCAGAAAATTTAATTCGTGCAATTGCACAATCCAAAAACAATTCTTTAGATCGATTGATTTATGGATTAGGAATTCGTGGAATTGGATCTCGTGCTGCCACACTATTGTGTCAAGCGTTTCCGACAATGGAACAAATCAAACTCGCAACAGCAGAAGAAATTGCACAAGCCATTGATGGATTTGGCATGATTATGGCAGAAAACATCGTGCACGCATTTCAAGAGCCTCACTTTTTGCACTTAATCGATCGTTTGGAATCTCTTGGCCTTTGCATGACGTATACGCAATCTGTACCAATCGATCAACGCTTTGCTGGAAAAACATTTGTCTTAACAGGAACACTTCCTACATTAAAACGAAGCGAAGCAAAAGCGTTAATTGAACAATACGGCGGAAAAGTTAGCAGCAGTGTTTCGAAAAAAACAGACTTTGTAGTTGCGGGTGAGGATGCGGGCAGCAAGTTAGATAAAGCAAACCAACTCGGCATTTCTATTCTTTCTGAATCAGAGCTGCTGGAACAAATTAATGAAAAAGGTGGAATTAAAAATGCATATTGATATTCAGCATATTGCAAAGCTTTCCCGGCTTCGCATTGAGGTAGATCAATTAGAAAAATTCGAAAAAGATATGGAAGCCATTGTTGCAATGGTAGATCGTCTTCCGGATGTACATGATGAACTCACATTAGATGCAGAACATCCAATGCATCTTCGTGAGGATGTAGCTGTTGAGCACAAGTTCAAGCGAGAAGAAATGCTAAAAAATGCACCTGAAGTACAATCTGGTTGTTTGGTTGTGCCCAAAACAGTAGAATAAGGAGGAAGACGGATATGAGACTTTATGAAAAAACAGCATCTGAATTATCCGAAATGATGGAGCAAAAAACATGCAGTGCAGTAGAAATCTGCAAGGACGTGTTAGATCGAATCGCAGAAACAGAGGATAAAGTCGGCGCTTATGTAACATGCTGTGAAGATTGCTTGCAGCAAGCAGAGGCTGTCGATCAAGCGCGTAGTGCTGGAAAGAAGATGCATCCGTTAGCCGGTATTCCAATTGGAATTAAAGATAACATTTCTACCAAAGGCATCCGTACTACATGCTCTTCTAAAATGTTGGAACACTATGTGCCACCATTTGATGCAACTGTTATGCAGTCTATCCGTTCTGCAAATATGGTTATCACAGGTAAAATGAATATGGATGAATTCGCAATGGGTTCTTCTACAGAAACATCCTATTTTCATCCTACCAGAAATCCACACGATGTAACATGTGTTCCGGGTGGTTCCTCCGGTGGTAGTGCCGCAGCAGTTGCTTCCGGAGAAGCCATCCTCACCCTCGGCTCTGATACAGGCGGTTCTATTCGGCAACCAGCATCTCTTTGTGGAGTGGTTGGCATGAAACCAACTTATGGCAGTGTTTCCCGATATGGACTGGTTGCTTTTGCCTCCTCTCTGGATCAGATTGGTCCATTCGGAAAATCTGTAAAAGATGTGGCAATGCTTCAGAGCTTAATTTGCGGAAATGATCCAATGGATGCAACCTCTGCCTATCGTACGTATCCAGATTTCGCAGCAAACCTAACCAATCAAGTTGCGGGTCTGCGAATTGGAATTCCAAAAGAATATTTTGGTGCTGGTGTAGATGACACCGTAAAAACTGCTGTTATGAATGCGGTTAAACTACTGGAACAACAGGGGGCAAGTGTACGCGAAATTTCCCTGCCAAGTACAGAATATGCAATTAACACATACTACATCATTGCTTCTGCAGAAGCCTCTTCTAATTTGGCACGTTTTGACGGTGTAAAATATGGTTATCGGGCTTCTTCTTATACAGATTTAACGGATATGTATGAAAAGACAAGAAGTGAAGGATTTGGAGATGAAGTAAAGCGGCGAATCATGCTAGGTACCTTTGTGCTAAGCTCTGGATTTTATGATGCATACTATAAAAAAGCAAAGTTGGTACAACGTAATATTTCAAAGGAATTTACAGAAGCGTTCCAAGATTGTGATGTAATTATTACACCAACTTCACCATCTCCTGCATTTAAAATTGGCGAAAACATCGGAGATCCTTTAAAAATGTATTACAATGATGTTTGCACCGTTACTGTTAATATTGCAGGTTTACCGGCAATCAGTGTTCCTTGTGGAAAATCTGAAACTGGACTACCACTTGGCATGCAAATCATTGGAAATAAATTTGCGGAACAGACAATCCTAAATACTGCTAACGCTTATGAAACACTTGTTGGCGGTTTTCAGGTCATTCCGAATAATCTTTAATAGGAGGATTTAGGTATGAAAGACTATGAGATCGTTGTGGGATTGGAAGTCCACGCAGAGTTAAATACAAAATCAAAGATTTATTGCAACTGCCGCAATGCATTTGGCTTGGAAGTAAATACACAGGTTTGCCCAGTTTGCATGGGTATGCCCGGCGCACTTCCTACTTTAAATGAAAAAGTAGTAGAGTATGCAATCAAAATGGGACATGCTATGAATTGTACCATTCATAATGTCTGCAAACAAGACCGAAAGAATTACTTCTATCCAGACCTTCCAAAAGCCTATCAGATTTCTCAAGCAGAAGTTCCACTTTGTGAAAACGGTTATTTGGACGTCATGGTAGACGGCGAAGTGAAAAGAATTGGGGTAACCAGAATTCACATTGAAGAAGATGCTGGGAAACTGCTACATGATGAATCGTTTCATGGTTCATTGGTTGACTTAAACCGTTGCGGTGTTCCACTGATTGAAATCGTATCAGAACCAGATATTCGCAGCAGTGCAGAAGCAAAGGCTTACTTGGAAACCATTAAATCCATTTTGCAATATATTAACATTTCAGACTGTAAAATGCAGGAAGGTTCCATTCGTTGCGATGTCAACGTATCCGTTCGTGAAAAAGGCTGCAAAGAATTTGGTACCCGTTGTGAAATGAAGAACGTCAATAGCTTTAGCGCTGCCGTTCGTGGCATTGAATATGAAGCGAAAAGACAGATTGAAATCTTGGAAGCTGGCGGTACTATCACACAAGAAACACGTCGTTGGGATGATGTAAAGGGAAAAAGCATCTTAATGCGTACCAAAGAAGACGCACAAGATTATCGTTATTTCCCAGAACCAGATTTACTGACAATTGTGGTAGATCCCGCAAAAGTAGAAGCTTTAAAAGAAAGCATTCCAGAGTTACCAAATGCAAAGATTATGCGTTATGTAGCAGATTTTGGATTGTCTCAAATGGATGCAACCTTAATTGCAGAAGATATCGATCGTTCCACATTGTTTGATGCTTGTAATCAGATTGGCACTTGTAAGGCCAAGAATATCAGTAATTGGATTTTAGCAGATATTGCAAAATACACCAATGAAACTGGAAAATCGATTTTGGATACACCATTAAGTGCACAGCGGTTATGTACTCTAGTAGAACAAGTGGAAAAGGGAAGCATTTCCAATTCTTCTGCTAAAAAAGTATTCCGTCTCATTTTGGAAAATGATGAAGACCCACTGACAATCATTGAAAAGAATGGAATGGCACAAAATTCAGATACCAATTTCTTAGAGCAATTGGCAAAAGAGGTCTTAGCAAACAACGAAAAATCTGTAAATGACTATAAGAACGGAAAAACCAACGCATTGGGTTATCTAGTTGGGCAATGTATGAAAGCTTCTAAAGGAAAAGCCAACCCTGGTATTGTAAAAGAAATTGTTACCAAAATGCTGCAAAATTAATTGCCTACAATCAAAAATCCACCGAATCAATGATTCGGTGGATTTATATATTATTAGTATTCTACTTTTTGATTTGAAAAATACTGATTCACAAAATCAGGCACTTTGCAAGTAATTTTCAATTGGTTTAGATTTACAAGTGGGGAAGTAACATCACAGGAAAACTGAACTTGATATGCACAAAGCAATTGATGATAGCAGTGGTATTTCCGGTTTACAACTACATTTCCATATTTGTTATCTCCCAAAATGGGTGTTCCAATTGATGCAAGGTGTGCACGAATTTGATGCGTTCTTCCTGTAAGTAGTTGAATGCGTACAAGATTAAGCTCTTTTTGATGAGCAAGCACTGTATATTTTGTAATAATTTTTCGAAATCCAGATGCTGGTTCCTTTTGAATAACTACCTTTTGAGTTCGTTCCATTTTTTTATGATATCCATACAAAGTATCTGACTGCTTTTGAAATTTTCCAACAGCAACACATAAATATACTTTTTGCACTCGATCTTCTCGAATCATTTGATTCATCTCTCGCAAACCAAGCGCAGTTTTTGCTGCAATTACAATTCCGCTGGTATTACGATCCAATCGATTGCATAAAGCCGGAGCAAATGCATGTTCCTGCTCTGGAATGTATGCTTTTTCTTGATAAAGGTAGTGCTGAATGCGATGAATCAATGTATCTTTTGTATGATTATCATCTGTATGAACAACCAATCCGACTGGTTTATCAACAATTAAAATATTTGTATCTTCATATAAAACTTGAATTTGATTTGGTGCACAAAGAAAGTCATATTGATCTTTTTCTGTTTTCGATTCAAAGAAAGAATCCGGAAGAAACAAACGAAGTTGATCTCCTGCTTCTAACAGTTGACTGGCTTCACAACGCTTCCCATTACATTTAATCTTTTTGGTTCGTAAAAATTTGAAGAGCAGCCCTTTCGGTAAATGTGGTGCAACTTTCAAGACAAATCGCTCCAAACGTTGTCCGCTGTCGTTTTCACCAATTATAAATTCTTTCATTTAGAATGTTCCTTTCATTTTTTGTATTTATAATTTTATTTTTCAGTATACCATATTTTACGGAAAAAGGAAAGAGGTATTTCGTAAACTTCATTTTCATCCTTTAAAAAGGCAACAGAATAGGAGGTGTGTCAATATAGCAGAAAAGAAATTAGTTAAAAAGGAAAATCTTAATTATGGTCATCGAAGTCGCCTTCGAAATCGATTTTTACAGCAAGGTTTAGATGCTTTTGAGGAACACCAAATATTAGAATTACTGCTGTTTTATGCACTTCCACGAGTAGATACCAATCCAATTGCACATCGATTATTGAATCGATTTCACACACTGCGTGGTGTATTTGAAGCAAATCCAGATGATTTGAAACAAATTTCAGGTATCAACGAACAAGCCGCTGTTTTTTTGCATATACTTCCCAGTATCTGCAAACGATATTATATGGAAAAGCTATTAGAAGAATATTCCATAACTTCTTATGAGCAAATAAAAGAATACTTACAAATACAATTTTTAGATACAACAAAAGAAAAAATCATCTTTGTTTGCTTTGATGACAATCTAAACATGATTGGATGTCAGGAATTAGAATCTGGTACATTTAATGCAGTAACTTTATCAACACAAAAATTAGCAGAAATAGCAATTCGTATGCATAGTCAACATGTTTTATTATCACATAATCATCCAACAGGAAATCCTAACCCATCAGATTCTGATATTTTTACAACTCGTCAAATTTTTGCTGGACTTCGATATTTAGACATTCAATTAATCGATCATGTCATTATAGGAAAAAATAATCAAGTTTTTTCTATGCGAGAATCTGATTTTTGGCAAGCAATTACTTATTAATTAGAAACTTAAAAACGACACTTTGAATGTAATTCAAAGTGCCGTTTTCTATATCCTATAAATTTATAATATAAATTCCTTCTTTCTTATTGATCGAAGATGTCTTCTAAAAATTTGTAACGCATCGTTGACAAATCTACATTTTTGAAAATGACCCAACTGCAAAGCAACAATTGATCCCAATAGCTACATATTCCAAAACTTGCAATTTCAAAAAAAGTATGCTATACTGAATGAAAGTTTATAAAAACGAGGAAAAACTATGATCCATTTCATCTTAGGCGGATCCGGATGCGGAAAATCTACACTTTTACAAAAAAAAATTCAATCACATCCTTCTAAAGAAAATATAATTACACTAGTTCCAGAACAATTTTCTTATGCTTTTGATAAAAAATTATATCAAGCACTAGGACCAATCTCATTTAATCAATTAGAGACACACAGCTTTAAATCATTAGCTCGTTCTATCTTTCAGAAACATGGAACGAATACTGGTTCTATTGAATATGCATCAGATACAATCCAATTAGCTGTATTGCTGCAAACACTCTTCCAAGAAGCAGAGGAGCATAAAACAATACAATTTTTTCAATCTGTATGGAATAAACCAGATTTTTTTCAAGAGTTACATACCTTAATTCAATTGTTTCGAAGAAATAGAAAATCATCTTCCGATCTCTACGAGCAAACGATTCACTTTACCGGACGTATGTCTGAAAAAACAATGGATCTAGTTCGAATTTATCAACAATACGAGTATCTTATGGAACAATATCATTTACGAGATACTATGACAAATTTAACAGAAGCAGCCGCTATTGCAAATATGCAAGAAGATTTTTTGGGAAAAACAATTTTTATTGATGAGTTTGAGAGCTTTACAGAAGATGAATATGAAATGTTACAGGTGCTTTTTTCCGACGCAACCGATTTATATATTGCCCTCCGAACAGAAAATGCTTCCGAAACATCTCTTTCTTTTTTTGAACCTGTTCATCAAACTTATCGTCGTTTATTACGTCTTACAAATGATTTACACCTTGAAACAAAAAGCATTTATTGTGAACATGCTGTTCGATTTGCTTTTTCGGATCTTTCCTTTTTAAGTACAAATATCTTTCGAAATCAAAATGTGCAATTTGAAAAGGGAGAGCACATTCATGTTTTTGAAGCCAAAGATCCATATGAAGAAGTAGAATATGTTTGTGCAACGATTCGACACTTACTAATGGATTATCCGACACTTCGATGCCATGATATTGCAATTGTCACAAATATGTTATCTGATTATCAATTTATCTTAGAACATCAAATGAAAAAATATCAATTGCCATATCATATTGACCTTGGAAAACCAATCTTACATATTCCAATCATGGTATATATTATAACATTGCTCACTTTCCTTGATCAGAAACACATTGATACAGAATCCATTTTTCGATATGGAAAAACATACTTAACCGACTGTACTGCATTGGAATTGGCAGAATTAGAAAATTACTGTTATCTATGGGATATTTCAGGAACTGCTTTGGAACAACCATTTTCAGAAAATACAGATGAAAATCATGAAATGGAACAAATTCGTCAAAAACTGATGACCCCCATTTTGACATTAAAAAAAGATTTTTCACGACAGCATACCTATACAGAATTCTGTACATTATTATTTCAATTCTTAGAACATCAATCCATACCAAACCGTATGGAACTGCAAATAAAAGAGATAGAATCATCCAAACAATTGCAGGCAAAAGAAGATTTCTCATTTGCTTGGACAAACTTTGTAGATCTATTAGACGTTTTATCAAAAGTAGATTCTGGAAAATCCGTTTCTACGAGACAATTTTGCACAATTTTTATTGCACTATTAAAAACTTCGCAAATGCGAGTTCCACCTCGAACATTAGATAGCATATTTATCGGTCAAGCAAAAACTTCTCGACTAGACGATCCAAAAATTACATTTGTATTAGGAGCAACAGAAGGAAATTTTCCATCATGTGGAAAAGACGCACTCATTTATACACAGCAGGAACTGAAACAATTGGAACAATTGCATATTCTAACAGGTAACTCCATGGAATATCTCATGGCAGAAGAACTGCTAGCTGTATACAAGACAATTTCTAGTGCATCTGAAGCACTTTATTTAACTTATCCATTGTCTGATGTTTCACAGCAAGAAAGCTATCCAGCCACGACTATTGCTTCTATTTTATCTTTATTTCAAAACGGATCCGATCTGCAAAAAAGCAGTAAATCAATAGATAGCAGCTATTATGCTGTAACATTTCCAGCAACATACTCTCGATTCATCCAAGAATATGCAAAACAAGATGAAAGCATTGTCACCATGCAAGCGATGCTCTGCGAGCAGTCCTACTATCGGGAAAAATTAAATCACCTTTTCCATTTAAATAAAGGCACTAATTTCTCAATTCAAACCCCTAGCATTATGAAAGAACTTGTTGGCGATACCATCACAATCTCAGCAACAAAATTAGAACAATATGAAATCTGCCCATTTCAATATTTCTGTTCCAATGCATTGCAGCTTTTTTATCGACAACGAAACACATTAAATGCTGTACAAAGTGGAAATTTAATTCATTACTGCTTAGAACAATTCTTAAGTTGTTACTCTAAAAATACGTTTCTTTCCTTGCAGGCAGAACAAATTCAAGCCAATATTCAAGTTTTTTCCAAACAATATTTTGATCAACATCTTTTAAATGCTTATGGTACTTCCAATCGGATGGAAATGGAATATCAAAAGTTATTAAATAACATTTCCACTGTCATCCACCACTTACAAGAAGAATTACAGCAAACTTCATTTTATCCGGTCTATTTGGAATTACCTATTCACCCAAAAAACATCCAATTTCCACCCATGCTGTTGCAAACCAACCAGGGGGATTCCATTCGTATTATTGGAAAAGTAGATCGTGTAGATACCTATATCGATCCATCCGATCATCAACTCTGGGTAAGAGTTATTGATTATAAAAGTGGAAAGCACACCTTTTCATTCAGCAATTTACTTTATGGACTGGATATGCAAATGCTTATTTATTTGGCAACGCTTTTGCAACCAGGTACCCCATTAGAACATGCAAAACCAGCGGGCATTTTATATGATCCGGTTGGAATTCTAAAAAAGGACTTGAAGCGGGAAGAAAAAATATCGATCGATCAACATATTAACGATTCTTATCGAATGAGTGGCATTTTATTAGACAATGTACCATTGATTCGAAAAATGGAAACCGGAAATTCTGGCACCTATCTTCCTATTATCGAACAAAATGAAGGTTTAAAAGGAAAAGAAAACGGAATACTGCTAAACGAAATGGAATTTCAACAACTGTTTCAGTACATGAAACAAAAAGTAATTGACATGGCAGAATCTGTTTTTCATGGAAAAATTGAAGCTGCGCCTTTACAACTAAATAGTTCCATGCAACCTTGTCAGCATTGCCCATACCATACTATTTGCGGTACATTAAAATACGAAAATGTGCGAACAAGTTCTTTGAGCAAAAAGGAAGCTAATGCGTATATGCATCAACTGCTACAGGAAGAAAAAACAGGAAAGGAGGAAACAGAAACATGAAATGGACAACCGAACAGCAACAAGCGATCTCTTCCAGAAATTGTGGTCTCATTTTATCTGCCGCAGCAGGAAGCGGAAAAACCGCTGTGTTGGTAGAACGTCTGATCCAGCAACTATGTGATGCTACACATCCCATTTCAGCTGATCGTATCATTGTTGTAACTTTTACCAATGATGCTGCAATGCAAATTAGAAAACGATTACAGGTCTCTTTAGAAGAGCACCTCCAAAAAGAACCACATAATAAATGGTTCAGAACCCAACAACTTCATTTACAATATGCGAAAATATGTACCATTAGTTCATTTTGTTTTGATTTAATTCGAGATCATGCAACAGAGATTGGATTAACGTCTGGTTTCCGTATTCTAGATGAGACAGAATACAATCTTCTATGCAGAAAAATAATTGATATACAGATCAATAATTGGTATGAAACACAACCACAAGAAATGGAATTACTTTGGAATGCATTTTGTGAAAACAATGATACACCAATTGAAGAATTGATTTTAGAAATACATCGTTTTCTTGCATCCGTACCGTTTCGTGAACAATGGGTACAGCAAGCAATTGAACAATTACAAATACCTTGGCAGGAAAGTACGTATTACCGAACCTTTTTGACCTCTATTCAAGAAAAATTACAACAAGTACAAAACTTGATTGCAGAGGCATTACAGTATGCTCAAGAGCTATATGATGGAGAAAATAAAGTTTTTGATTGGATTCTGGAAGACGAACAATTTGTACAACACTGGAGACACTTACTCACAAATTCTGAAACAGATTCTTCTTTTATACTGCAAGTTATGCAGGATCGAATCACCAAACGAAAATCAAAGCGGTTTCCAAGTAAACGCAACAATATGCAAAACGCCTTTTGTTATCCGATTGTAAAGGCAAAACGGGATCAATATGAAGGCATTTTAAAAGAATGCTTTCAGATGGTATCTACCATTTTACCATATTGTGCATCTGATCTCTCTGCCCATCAGGCACTCGTTCCTATTTTATTAAAATTAGAACAAGAATTTGATCAGGCACTTTGGAAGGCTAAATTAGAGAAAAATGGATTGAATTTTGAAGATGGAGAACGACTTGCATTGAATTTGCTAGCCAACATTACGGTTTTTACCATACAGCCATCTTCCTTAGCAAAAGAATTGTCCGAATATTATCAGATTATTATGGTAGATGAATATCAGGATTCCAACAATAAGCAAGATTATATTTTTAAATTACTTTCTCATAATAGCTATGATGGCAAAACAGACACTTTGACATATGGAGATAATATTTTTCTTGTTGGAGATGTAAAACAGTCTATTTATCGATTTCGATTGGCAAATCCACAAAACTTTTTAAGAGCTATTCAATCCTCCACCCCATATCAAATACAATCGAAAACTCCTGTACAACATATTAAACTCAATCAAAATTTTAGAAGTGCCCTGCCAATTCTTAATTTTGTGAATACGATATTTTCTAACTTGATGACACCAGACTGTGGGGATCTATATTATGACCAGCAGCAATATTTAATGAAGGGTACTTCTATATATGATGATTTGCCGCAATCGATGCAAGGAGTAGAAGTTGTATTCTTGTCCGATTCAGAAGATGCCATGGATCAAGCAAATTATGTTGCCCAGCAAATTGAACTGCTGCTTGCCCAACAAACGCCTGTAGCAACTGCAATCGGGACTCGACCATGCGAACCTCGTGACTTTTGTATCTTAGTTCGAAATGGAGAACCTGGAAAAGCTTTTGTAAAAGCACTGGAAAGTCGTGGAATTCCTGTAAAAGGTGGAGAAGAAAAAGGATATCTACAATCACAAGAAATCAGCATTTTATTAGAACTGCTCCGTGTATTAGATAATCCACTTTTAGACACCTCTTTAGCCGCTGTTTTGCTTTCTCCTATGTTCTTGATAACGGCAGATGAGCTTTCTATGCTCCGTTTAGCCGACCGAGAAAATAGCTTATATGCTGCCATGTTACAGTGGATCTCTATACATACCAATACAAAACATGTAGAAGAACAGGTCCTTCTAAAAAAATGCACATTTTTTCTGGAAACACTGCGTGTCCTTCAGACAGAAAGTGTATTACTTCCACTTGACTTCTTTATTCAAAAAATATATGATACAACAGATCTGCTTTCTGTTATGCAACTTTATAAAGATGGCGATAAAAAGCGAGCCAACTTACAATTACTTCTGCAATATGCACATCAATATGAAGCAAATGGACAAGATTACGAAGGCGGTGTCTCTGGTTTTTTACAATATTTGGATCGATTATCTGAAAAGGGAGGAGATCTGAAACAGGCAAAACATGCTTCTGGAATGGAAAATACAGTTTCTGTTACCACGATGCATAAATCCAAGGGATTGGAATACGCATTTGTCTTTCTCGGAAAAACAGAAACTCGATTTTCAACGCAAGACAGCAGAAAACTGATTCATTTATCAGATTCAGGCGAAATTGGCCTTCGTTTAAAAGATTCTGAATCTTATACTTCTTCTGCAACATTGCCTTACCAAATGATCTATCAACAAAAGAAAAGTCAAGCCTACAGTGAAGAACTTCGATTACTTTATGTTGCAATGACACGTGCAAAACAGAAATTATATATCCCGCTCCTATATTCCGCTTCTGTCCGAAAAAAATTAACAACATTTGCTTCTGCAATCAAAAAGGACGGCTCATTGCCTGTTTCTTTGGTACAATCAGCAGATTCCATGTCCCACTGGATTTGGCTTTGTTTATTACAACAATATGATATCGATCTGCAACAGTGCCTGCCCGATCTCCCTGCTCAAACTTGGAATGTGCAGCGTGCTTCCTTACAAATTCAGTATACAGATTGCAGAACAGCACAAGATTTTACTAAAATAAGCGAAAAGTTACCAAGAGCAACTCCTCTTGTCAATCAATCACTGCTGAAGAAAATGCAACAATGGACGTCTTTTCAAATATCCACACCGGAACAATTAGAACCCTCTCAATTGAGTGTTTCTGAGCTTACAAAAAAGGAAAATGCCACGGAACAAACTCCAATTTATAAACGTCCTAGTTTTCTACAAGAAAAAACACAACTCACAGGATCAGAACGTGGAACTGCAATGCATACGTATTTACAATATGCAAACTTTGAACAAGCTGCCCATGACCCAAAAAGAGAACTGGTTAATCTAATTCATCGTGGTTATTTGACTGAAAAACAAGGAACCTTTATTGTACTTTCGCAAATTAAACACTTCTTTTCTAGTGATTTGTACCATCGTATCCAAAATGCAAAACAAGTCATGCGGGAATATAAGTTCTTAGTTCGATTAGGGGATTTAAAAATTTCTAAAGAAAAAGCACGCGAATTAAATTGGAATTTTCATGGAGAAACCATGCTAAAGGGAATCGCAGACCTAGTCTTTCAGGAAAAGCAGCAACTGATTATTGTAGATTATAAAACGGATGCGCTTTCATCAGAACTGCAATTGATAAATCGATACCAAAATCAACTCTACTTATACCGCTTGGCATTTCAAGTATTTACAAAGTTACCCGTGAAAGAGTGTTGGATTTATTCTACACACTTAAATCGAGCTATCCAAGTTCCAATGGATATCGAGGAGGAAAAATAATATGAATTTAACCAATATGCAAACAGTACGAACCCTTTTAGAACAACACGGATTCCATTTTTCAAAAAAATTAGGACAAAACTTTTTGATTAATCCGAGTGTATGTCCAAGAATCGCAGAAATGGGATTTGCAGCTCCTGGATATGGTGTATTGGAAATTGGAACTGGAGTTGGAACACTTACGCAAGAATTAGCTAAACGTGCAGAAAAGGTAGTAGCGGTTGAAATCGATCAAAGACTGATTCCAATTGTCAAAGAAACAGTTGGAGACTATTCTAATTTAACAGTTCTCAATCAAGATATCCTAAAATGTGATTTCAATCAATTGATTCAAACTTATTTTTCAGGACTAAATGTTGTTGTATGTGCAAACTTACCATACTATATTACAGCTCCCATTTTGATGTACCTATTAGAAAGCAATGCACCCATTCAAGCAATTACTGTTATGGTACAACGTGAAGTTGCAGACAAATTGACCGCCGCTGTTGGAACAAGAGAAGCAAGTGCACTAACTGTTGCCGTACAATATTATGGAGCTGTCAAGCGTTTATTCTCTGTTAGTCGTGGAAGCTTTTTGCCTGCACCAAATGTAGATTCAGCAGTCATCCAAATCCAATTGGATCCATCCAATTCTGAGAAAGTTTTCGATCATGAAAAGTTCTTTTCGATTGTAAAGTCTGGATTTTCTCAACGCCGAAAGACAATGGTTAATGCATTGTCTTCCGGATTATTTATCCCAAAAGAACAAATTATCCAATGCTTAGAATCTCTCAATATTCAATCTTCTGTTCGAATCGAGCAATTAACTATGGAACAATTAATTGCTTTTAGCAATCACTTGAATCTTTAAGAATGTAATCTTTTTTCTAAAAATAAAAAGTTTTTTGATTCCATAAAAAACGCTGGACAAATGATAGAAAGTATGCTATAATGAATAAAAGAAAGATCCTTTAAGTTAATCCAGAGAGGTTGACAAGGCGTTTATCATTACAAATAAGAGAACATATGGATTAAAAGCGCTTACTTGTCAATTTCTTGAGGGTGAGCGCTTTTTTTTGGGGGGCTTATGGAAGAAAAGAAAAATATCATGGATGAAAGTGCCATGCAGCGTGCAATCACTAGAATTACTTACGAAGTTCTAGAGCGCAATCGCGGTGCTGATCATCTCTGTGTAATTGGAATTCTATCACGTGGTGCCATTTTGGCACAGCGAATTTCCAAAAAAATTCTAGAACTTGAAAACGTTTCTGTAAATTGTGGTTCTTTGGATATTACTTCTTATCGAGATGATAAAAAAATCAAAGAACACAATGAGCAAACCAATATTGACTTCTCCGTAGAAGGTCAGAAAGTAATATTGGTAGACGATGTCCTTTATACAGGGCGTAGCTGCCGTGCTGCAATTGATGCCATTTTGGCAATTGGAAGACCACAATGGATTCAATTAGCAGTTTTAGTAGATCGTGGTCATCGTGAATTACCCATTCGTCCTGATTATATCGGAAAAAATCTCCCAACCGCAAAAACGGAACTGGTAAAAGTATGTGTAAAAGAATTAGACGGCATAGATCATGTTTCGATTTATACGAAATAAAGAAGTAAAGGAGTAGCGATGCAACAATCCATTTTCATTCAAAATGTACATGTAGTAGATTCGAATACTGATTGTGTCTGCGATTTGTTTATTCAAAATGGGATCATTCAAAAAATGGGATCTCATTTATCCGTACAAGCAGACCTCGTAATAGATGGTTCGAATTTAACTGCGCTTCCCGGACTGTTTGATATGCATGTCCACCTCCGAGATCCTGGATTTACCTATAAAGAAGATATTATAACTGGTGCTGCGGCTGCCTTAGCAGGTGGTGTTACTGGATTGGCATGCATGCCAAATACAAAGCCTGTAATCGACAATCCAGAAGTAGTGCAATATATTTTAGACCGTGCACAAAATACTGGAGTTAAAATTCATCCGATTGGATGTATTACAAGAAATATGCAAGGAGAAGCCCTTTGTGATTATGCAGCATTAAAACAATCCGGTATTTGCGCTATTTCCGATGACGGTAAACCAGTAGAACATGCTGGAATGATGTTAAAAGGATTAGAAGAAGCCAAAAAACATCAACTACCGGTTATTTCCCATTGTGAAGATCTGTCTATTATCAATGGCGGTATCATCAACGAAGGTGTTGTTTCTAAAAAACTTCAAGTAAAAGGAATGGATCGTACCTCAGAAGATACAATTACAGCGAGAGAAATCCTTCTTGCGCAACGAGCAAACAGTCACATCCATATTGCACATGTTAGCACAAAAGGAAGCGTTGAAATTGTAAGAATTGCAAAACAACATGGTATTTCCGTAACTTGTGAAACATGCCCGCATTACTTTTTAATGACAGAAGAAAAAGTGTTGAGTCGTGATGCTGATTATCGTATGAGCCCTCCACTTCGAGAGGAGGAAGATCGGATAGCCGTTTTAAATGGCGTCTTAGATGGCACAATTGATTGCATCGTGACAGATCATGCACCGCATACGCCAGAAGAAAAAGCGGATTTTGAAAAAGCGCCAAATGGTGTAATCGGTATGGAAACCTCACTTGCTGCAACTTTGAAACTTTATCACGAAGGAAAATTGAGCTTAAAACAGATTGTTTCCATGATGGCAGATCGTCCAAGAAGCATTCTAAACTTACCACAAGTAACAATTCAAGAACAAGCACCAGCTGAACTGGTATTGGTTGACTTGAATTATAAGTGGATCGTAAATCCTGAAAAATTACATTCCAAAGCAAAAAATGCTGTTTTTAAGGGCGTTTCCTTAAAGGGAAAACCTGTTATGACAATAACGGATGGAATCATTCGCTATCAGGATGAAACCTATCCATTTTAAAGGAGTATGATTATGTCTTTTGATCGATTGATTAACAAAATTATTGCAATGAAAAATCCTTCTGTTGTTGGCCTAGATCCAAAGCTAGAGTATCTCCCTACTTTCCTTTGTGAAAGCTACCGAGAGAAGTATGGCAATACATTAAAAGCTGCATCTGAGGCAATCTATGCTTTTAATTGTACCATTATTGATCAGATTTATGATATTGTTCCGGCAATTAAGCCACAAGCTGCTTATTATGAAATGTATGGATATGAAGGCGTTTATACATTATATCGAACTATTTGCTATGCAAAACAAAAGGGCATGTATGTCATTACAGATGGAAAAAGAAATGATATTGGTGCCACAATGCAGGCTTATGCAACTGCTCACCTTGGAAGTGTTAACATCTGGAATCAGGAAGTAGAACCTTTTGGTGCCGATGCGTTGACAGTAAATGGTTATTTGGGAACAGACGGTATTACACCGCTTCTGAACATTTGCAAAGAAAAAGATAAAGGTATCTTTGTTCTGGTAAAAACATCTAATCCCTCCAGCGGAGAATTACAGGATCGTTGCATTGGTGAAGAGCCTGTCTATTGCGTAATGGGTGACATGTGCGAAACATGGGGTGCTGAACAAATTGGCGCTTATGGATATTCTTCTGTCGGTGCTGTAGTCGGTGCTACTTATCCAGAACAATTAACGGAATTACGTAAAAGATTGCCACACACCTTTTTCTTAGTTCCAGGATATGGCGCACAAGGAGGCGGTGCTGAAGGTGTTTCAAAGGCATTTGACAAAAATGGATTAGGTGCTATTGTAAACTCTTCTCGTGCAATTATGTGTGCTTATAAAAAGGAAGAACATTGTCCAGAAGAAGAGTTTGCAAGTGCGGCTCGAAGAGAGGCCATTCGAATGCGTGACGATATTGTTACACATATTCATTTAAGTTAATTGGACTATCAAGCAGAAAGGAATGATGATATTGTCATTGTTTAATCGAAGTGAGAAAGCATACTTGCTGTTGGAAGATGGCACCATTTTTGAAGGTATGCATTTTGGCGTAAATGGAACTGTAATAGGTGAGGTCGTTTTCACCACCGGAATGACTGCTTATCAAGAAACACTAACAGACCCTAGTTATTATGGTCAGTTGGTTACACAAACATTTCCACTAATCGGAAATTACGGTGTAAACACAGCAGATAACGAATCTGCAAAATCGTATATCAAAGGATATATTGTACGGGAATGGTGCAATACGCCATCCAACTTCCGAATGGAAGGGAACATCAATGATTTCTTGATGGAACAGAATATCGTAGGCATTCACAATATTGATACAAGATGCTTGACTCGGAAAATCAGGGAAGTTGGTGTCATGAATGGTGCTATTACCACAGAAAATGTTTATGAAAAGAAAGAAGAACTTCTAGAACAAGTTAAAAATTTCAAAATTCAAAACGCTGTTTTGTCTGTAACAGGTACAGAAATTCGTACCTATCAACCAGAACAAAAGAAGTATCGTGTTGTGTTGTTTGATTTTGGGTATAAACGTAATATTCGAAACGAATTGGTAAAACGTGGATGCGAAGTAGTTGTTGTTCCGGCAACCACAACTGCAAAAGAAGTTGCTGAACTGCATCCAGATGGTATTATGTTGTCAAATGGTCCTGGAGATCCATCAGAAAATACGACCATTATTCAAAATATCCGAGAGATTGCAGCTTTACAAATTCCGATTTTCGGTATTTGTTTAGGGCATCAATTGATGGCATTAGCAAATGGATGTAGAACAGAGAAACTCAAATACGGACATCGAGGCGCTAATCAGCCAGTAATTGATTTGAAAAGTGGTCGCACTTACGTAACAAGTCAAAATCATGGATACGCAGTAGTTGGAGAGAGCATTCAGCCAGAAATCGGAGAGGTTTCCCATATAAATGCCAACGACCATACTTGTGAAGGCATTCGCTATAAAACAATTAATGCCTTTACTGTTCAGTTCCACCCAGAAGCACATGGTGGTCCATTGGACACTGCTTATTTATTTGACGAATTTATTGCTGGAATGGAAAAGGAGAAGAACTGATATGCCATTAAGAAATGATATCAAAAAAGTGCTTGTAATTGGTTCTGGTCCGATTATTATTGGACAGGCTGCTGAATTTGACTATGCAGGCACACAAGCTTGTCGTGCACTCAAACAAGAAGGTATTGAGGTTGTTTTAATCAATTCCAATCCTGCTACCATTATGACAGACAAGGCAATGGCAGATAAAGTGTACATTGAACCATTAACATTGGATGTTGTAAAGCGTGTCATTCAAATTGAAAAACCAGATAGTCTGCTTTCTACAATGGGTGGTCAAACCGGTTTAACACTTTCGATGCAGCTTGCAGAAGAAGGTTTTTTAGAAGAAAATCATGTAAAGCTGCTTGGTGCAGATCCTTTAACCATTCATAAGGCGGAAGATCGACAAGCGTTTAAAGATACAATGGAAAAGATTGGACAGCCATGTATTCCTTCTAAAGTTGTAGAAACTGTAGAAGATGCTGTTGCATTTGCAAATGAAATCAGCTATCCAGTTATCGTTCGTCCTGCGTTTACACTTGGTGGCACCGGCGGCGGTATCGCAGATAATGAAGAAATGCTGCGAGACATTTGTAAAAATGGATTGCGCCTTTCTCCGATTACACAAGTCTTAATTGAAAAGTGTATCAGTGGATGGAAGGAAATCGAATTTGAAGTAATTCGAGATCGAAAGGGCAATGTTATTACAGTATGTTCCATGGAAAACTTTGACCCCGTTGGTGTTCATACTGGAGACAGTATTGTTATTGCACCTGCTGTTACATTAACAGACCGAGAGTATCAGATGCTTCGAACTGCTGCTCTGAATATTATTTCCGAATTGAAAGTAGAAGGTGGTTGCAACTGTCAGTTTGCACTCCATCCTACTAGCATGAACTACGCTGTAATTGAAGTAAATCCAAGAGTATCTCGATCCTCTGCATTGGCATCAAAGGCAACTGGATATCCAATTGCTAAGGTTGCTACAAGAATTGCAATTGGATATACCTTGGATGAAATCATCAACCAAGTAACTGGAAAAACATATGCTTGTTTTGAACCTGCTCTGGACTATGTTGTTGTAAAATATCCAAAGTGGGCATTTGATAAATTTGTTTATGCAAAGCGTACATTAGGAACACAAATGAAAGCAACTGGTGAGGTTATGGCAATCGGAACCAGTTTTGAACAAGCCATTATGAAAGCAGTTCGTTCCATCGAATTAGGCATTGATTCTATGAACATGAAAAAGTATGAAGAAATGCCACTGGAAACCATCATGAAAATGTTGGAACAAGTAGATGACGAACGTGCATTCCAACTGTTTGAAGCAATGAAACGTGGTGTTACCGTTCAAAAGTTGCATGAAATGACAATGGTAGATTGTTGGTTCCTTGAAAAATTAATGAATTTAATTCGTCTGGAACAATGGCTGAAAGATGGGGAACTCACAGAAGAAAAGTACCGTGTAGCCAAGCAATATGGTTATTTGGATGCTACAATTGAGAGAATCTCTGGTCAAACGTGTCCGATTCATCAACATGCCGTTTACAAAATGGTAGATACCTGTGCAGGTGAATTTAAAGCAGAAACACCATATTTCTATTCTACTTATGACACAGAAAATGAAGCGCAGCAATTCATCGAACGTACCAATACCGGAAAAAAGAAAGTAATTGTATTTGGTTCTGGTCCAATTCGAATTGGACAAGGTATTGAATTCGATTACTGTTCTGTACACTGTGTTTGGACACTGAAAGAAATGGGCTATGAAGCTGTTATTTGCAATAATAACCCAGAAACCGTTTCTACGGATTTTGACACAGGTGACCGCCTGTATTTCGATCCGCTTACCAAGGAAGACGTTGCCAATATTATTCAGACTGAACAGCCATATGGTGTTGTTGTACAATTTGGTGGACAGACTGCTATTAAGTTGACTCGTTATTTGGCTGACATGGGTGTTCATATTCTTGGAACCTCTGCCGATGATATTGATGCTGCTGAAGACCGTGAACGATTTGATGAACTTTTGGAACGTTGCGGAATTCCTCGTCCGGCCGGTGAAACTGTTATGAACACCAAAGAAGCGTTGAAAGCTGCAAATGACTTGGGTTATCCAGTTCTGTTGCGTCCTTCTTATGTATTGGGCGGACAAAATATGATCATTGCCCACTCTGATAAAGATGTCGTAGAGTACATGGGAATTATCATGAGCCACATGATTGAAAATCCTGTTCTAATTGACAAATATATGATGGGAACAGAAGTAGAAGTCGATGCGATCTGTGACGGAACAGATTTCCTGATTCCTGGTATTATGGAACATGTAGAACGGGCTGGTGTTCACTCTGGAGACTCCATTTCCATCTATCCGGCACAGAATCTAAGTGAGAAAGTAACAGAAACAATCGTACGTTATACCGGTCTGCTGGCAAAGGAATTACATGCAGTGGGATTAATCAACATTCAGTATGTCGTATACAATCATGAAGTATATGTCATTGAAGTAAACCCGCGTTCTTCTAGAACTGTCCCATACATCAGCAAAGTAACAGGTATTCCGATGGTTGACCTTGCAACAAAAATTATGCTGGGTGAAACATTGAAGAGCTTAGGCTATCATAGTGGATTATATCCATCCGGCAAATATGTTGCAGTAAAGGTTCCTGTTTTCAGCTTTGAAAAGTTACAGGATGTTGATACAATGTTAGGCCCAGAAATGAAGTCCACAGGAGAATGCTTGGGTATTGCCACTACATTTGAAGATGCACTGTTAAAAGGCTTGATTGCTGCTGGTTATGACTTAAAAAAAGAAGGCGGTGTCCTCATTTCTGTTCGAGATACGGATAAGCAGGAAATTATTCAAATTGCCGATAAATTTGCAAGAATGGGCTTTGAACTCTATGGAACCAGTGGAACAGCAAATGTTTTGAATCATAATATGATTGCTACAAATCTGGTTAGAAAAATTTCAGAAGGCGAACCGAATACCATTTCTCTATTGGAAAGCGGAAAAATTCATTATATGATCTCTACTTCTGAAAAAGGTCGTTTGCCAGCAAGAGATAGTGTAAAAATGAGAAGAAAATCCGTTGAACGCTCTATTTGTTGTCTAACTGCAATCGACACAGCATCTGCTCTTGCAAATGTACTGGAATCTGGTCGCAGCATTGACGACGTAGATTTAATTGACATTACGAAAATCTAATATCGTTGAAACAGATACGGGTGGGAGAAATCCCGCTCGTATTTTTTTACAAAGGAGTTTTGTTATGAAATACATCCAGCATCTTTATCCGATTATCTCCAAAGAGATTCTTGGAAAGAACCTATTTTCTTATGTGATACAATGTCCAGATTTAGCTTCTATTGCAAAGCCAGGTCAATTTGTTCACATTTTGCCAAATGGGAAAACCTTACGTCGCCCTATTTCTATTTGTGAAATTCATCCGGAACAAGGTACTATTCGCATTGTTTTTGAAGCAAAGGGAGAGGGAACTGTACAGCTTGCTTGTTTCAATACAGGAGACTGTATGGATATTCTTGGCCCACTTGGAAATGGTTTTACGATTCTTCCAAAGGATAAAAAAATTATTTTGATTGGTGGTGGAATTGGAACACCTCCAATGGTGGCCTTGGCACAACATTACAAAAAGAATGCTACTGTAATCAGTGGATTTCGCAGTGCAGAACTGGTTATGTTACAACAAGACTTTTCTGATGCAGGTGCCCATACCATTTTATGTACCGATAATGGAACCGCTGGACAACATGCAATGGTAACAGAACCATTAAAAGAATGTCTCTCACAATACACACCGGATCTGATTTGTGCATGCGGTCCAATCCCAATGCTTAAAGCAATTGCAGCAATTGCTAACGAGAAAAATATTGCATGTGAAGTTTCCTTAGAAGAACGTATGGGCTGTGGAATCGGTGCGTGCCTAGTATGTGCATGTAAATTAAATCGAAACGGACAAGAAGTCGCAGCACATGTTTGCAAAGATGGTCCCGTTTTCTCATCAAAGGAGGTTATTTGGTAATGGCTGATCTATCTGTTTCAATTGCGGGAATTCCATTTCAAAATCCCGTAATTCCTGCTTCCGGTGTATTTGGTTATGGAAGAGAATATGAAGAATTATTTTCACTTTCAAAATTAGGTGGCATTGCAACAAAAGGCACAACAATCACACCAAGATTCGGAAATCCATCGCCTAGAATTGCAGAATCTCCAAGTGGTATGTTAAATTCTGTTGGTCTGCAAAATCCAGGTATTGATGCATTTATTGAACGAGAACTGCCAAATTTACTGACAAAGGGCACTGTAATCTTAGCAAATATTGCTGGATCTACAATAGAAGAATGCGTTGCAATTGCAGAAAAATTAGAGCAAACACAAGTGCACATGATTGAACTGAATATCTCTTGCCCGAATGTTAAAAAAGGCGGTGCCGCATTTGGTGTGCATTGCGAATCTGCTCATGCTATTACAGCAGCTGTTCGTGCTGTTACCAAAAAACCTCTTGTTGTAAAACTTTCCCCAAATGTCACAGATATTACAGAAATCGCTCGTGCAGTAGAAACAGCTGGTGCGGATGCTGTTTCATTAATCAATACACTACTGGGAATGCGAATTGACATTCGTACAAGAAGACCTATTTTAAAAAATAATGTAGGTGGTATGTCTGGTCCAGCTATTTTCCCATTGGCTGTTCGTATGGTATGGCAAGTTGCAAACGCAGTCTCTATTCCAGTAATTGGAATGGGTGGCATTTCAACAGGAGCAGACGCCATTGAAATGATGATGGCAGGTGCATCTGCTGTTCAAGTTGGTGCGGCTATTTTTACAGATCCTTATGCACCAATTCATATTTTGAAAGAAATGAATCAAATTTTAGATACTTATAAAATTGAATCCGTCAAAGAGATCGTTGGATCTGTAAAACCATGGTAAGCAAAAAGGTGGAGGAAAATAAAAATTGATTATTATGGGAATTGATTTTGGAGATGCCCGAACTGGAATTGCAATTTGTGATAAAAATGAACTACTGGCTTCTCCAATCTGTGTAATTCATGAAACAGACTGGCAAGCTTGTATGGATCAAATTGCAAAGTTAACAGCTGAATACAAAGTAGAACAATTGGTTGTAGGATATCCAAAGAATATGAATGGAACAGTTGGCGAAAGAGCTGAAAAATGTCAGCTCTTTGCCAGCAGTTTATCAGAACTTACAAATCTTCCATTTGTCATGTGGGATGAACGATGCACAACAGTTTCCGCACATCAATATTTAAATGTTACAAATACAAGAGGGAAAAAACGAAAAGCTGTTGTAGACGCTGTAGCGGCTACTATTATTCTAGAGAGCTACTTGTCTTATCGAAAAAATACTACGAAAAATCCATTATAAAATGAGAGATGTTATATCATCTAATACACATCCGGCAGCTTTGATTGCTTTTCCGGTATTTTTTCGAATATCATGTTTTTGTTTTGATGTTGCTTTTGACATCAAATAACATGCAGTTCCTACGGTAGCCCCCAGTGTAACACCACGAACAATTGTTTTCATACGCATCTGTATATTCACCATCCTTTTACTTTGATGGTTTTATTATCTGAATAATTAAGAGAAATATCATTTGAAAATTTTAACATACAATAAGGAGACTTGGAATGATGCAGCATGCATTAAATATTGTATTGGTAGAACCTCAAATTCCACAAAATACTGGCAATATTGCCAGAACCTGTGCTGTAACAGGGGCACAATTGCATATTATCCGTCCAATGGGATTTACCATTACAGACAAACATCTAAAACGAGCCGGACTGGATTATTGGGATAAATTGCAAGTGCAATTTTATGATCATTTAGATGATTTTTTCTCAAAGCACTGTTCTGAAGAAAATCATTTCTTTTACTTCACAACAAAAGGAACACACATTCATAGCGACATTAATTATCAATGTTTGAATCACGTCTTTTTATTCTTTGGACGAGAAGACGCTGGTTTAGATGAAGACTTACTTTACCAGAACGGGTCAAATTGTTTGCGAATTCCAATGCGTCAAACTTTACGCAGTTTGAACCTTTCAAACTCTGTTGCAATTGCTGCTTATGAAGTATTACGGCAATGGAATTATCCAGATTTAACAGGAAAGGGCAACCTTACAAAATATAGTTGGGAATAGAACTAATAAAATAGAATAGGGAAGTATCTATCAAAAAGCATGAAGCAAATGAGCACATTCATTTACTTCATGCTTTTTAGTTCTTTTTTTCTTTATTTTCTTCCAATTTCTCTTTTTCTTGTTGTTCTCCAAAATGTGCTAAGGGCGATCGATTTGCAGCATCTCGAATAATTTGATTCGATAAATGCGTGTAGATTTCAGTTGTAGATGTACTAGCATGTCCCAAAATTTCTTTTAAAGTAAGTGCATCTACATTTCCATATTGATACATTAAGGTTGCAGCAGTATGTCGCAACTTATGCGTAGAGTAGCCTTGACCACTTAATCCAGCAGTTTCTAATGCATGCTCCACAATCTGTTGTACACGCCTTTTGCTAATTCGCTTATATTGTTTACTTAAAAATAATGCTTTTTCTAATTTGGAACGTTCATTTTGATTCCGAACTTCTAAATAGGCGTTTAATGCTTGCATACAGGCTGGATTTAAATAAACAACACGTTCCTTATTGCCTTTGCCCAATACACGCATTTTACATTCTTTTAGATTAACATCTGTCAAATTTAAACCGACTAATTCACTAAGACGAATTCCACAATTTAAGAAAAATGTTAAAATACAAAAATCTCGTTCTGGATCGGAGGAATTCAAATTTTCTAGCAAATTCAAACTGTTTTCTAAGGTTAAATAGCGTGGCAGCGACTTCTTAGCACTTGGTAACTCCAATTGTTCCGTCGGATCATGATCGATCAGTTGCTTATTATGATATAAGTACCGAAAAAAACTTTTTAATGCAGAAACTTTTCTTCGACGGGCTCGTTCATGATTTTCGCGTTCATCAGAAAGATAATATAGAAAGTCATAAATGGTCTGTAATGTAACATCATTCAAATCTTCAACCAAAAGATTTTGAATTGAAATTGATTGCAAATCCGATTCGTTGGCAAAATTCGGATCATGCATCATGCGAAAATATTTTAAGAATAAACGGATATCTAAAAAATATTCTTGTATGGTGCGTTCAGAGAGTGACTTTGTAATTGAAATATATAAAATATAATCGTTAAAAAAATCAGGATACATAGTACGATCAATATGCATATGAAACTCGCTCCCCCTCTAAAAATACATTCCAATTGCACCAAATTTGTATTTGGTGCAATTGGAAATTACCATTTTTCCTATCTCCTACTATTCAAATCCATACTCTTTAAAACTGCTTCAGCACATTTTATTCCATCTACTGCCGCAGATGTAATTCCGCCAGCATACCCAGCTCCTTCTCCGCATGGATACAATCCATTTAAGGAAACAGATTGATAGGTATCCGCACTTCTAATAATACGAACCGGTGAAGAACTTCGACTTTCTACACCAGTTAAAAGTGCATCCGGATGATCGAACCCAGGTAATTTTTGTGCCATTTTGCAAATTCCATCTCGCAATGATTCTACTACAAAAGATGGTAAATATGCATCGGGTGAAGCAAATGTTGTACCTGGCTGATACGTTGGCTTTACAATACCAAATGATTTTGAAGTTTTGTGCAGCAAAAAATCTTCTACTCGACATACCGGTGCATAGTATGGTTTTTCTCCAAGAGAAAAAGCCTGTTCTTCTAACTTTTCTTGAAAATGAAGTCCTGCCAGTGGATCACTCGAATGAAACTGATCTGGTGAAATACCAACTAACAGCGCACTATTGGCATTTACGCCATCTCGTTTGCGATAGCTCATTCCATTCACCACCAATCGATTTTCTTCTGATGCAGATGCAACAACAAATCCTCCCGGACACATACAAAATGTATACAGGCTATGCCCAGATAGCAAGTGCACAGCTAACTTATAATCTGCTGCTGGAAGTTCCTCAAAATTGACATTCGTTCCATATAAGCCACGATTAATTGTATCTTGCAGATGTTCAATTCGAACACCAACCGCAAAATTTTTGGCTTCCATCGCAATTTGTTCTTGTTTGAGATACGCAAATACATCTCGTGCACTATGACCGATTGCCATAATGCATACATTGGTTTTTACCATATATATTTGTTTTGTTCGCACATCCATATAAGAAATCGATTGTAGTTGCTGTTTAGAAGCTTCAAAAGCGCACCACTTTGCATAAAAGTGAACTTCCCCGCCATATTCTATAATTTTCTCACGAATATTCTTCACAACGGAAACTAAATAATCTGTTCCGATATGTGGTTTTGCTTGATACAATATATCAGAAGGTGCGCCAAATTCTACAAAAAGTTTAAGGACAAATTGTATGCGTGGATCATGAATACCAGTGTGCAGTTTCCCATCCGAAAAAGTCCCTGCACCACCTTCTCCAAATTGTACATTGGTATTTGGATTTAGAATACCGGTTTGAAAAAAATGTTCCACTTCTTTTGTACGCTCTTCTACCGGTGCTCCACGTTCTAAAACAATTGGCTTCAATCCTGCTTTTGCTAACACATAAGCAGCAAACATTCCAGCAGGTCCAAAGCCAACTATTACTGGCCGTTCACACAGCATGTTATGAAAATCTGGTATTTCATAGGAAATGGGGGTATACGAGCTCAATCCGATTGTCATGCCTTTGGATGTTGTATTTCTTTTTAAAACCTTCTGTTCTAATTCCGGTGTTTCTAATGTCACTGCAATTGACAACACATAGTGGAGTCCCTTTTTCTTTCTAGCATCCAATGATTTTTTTAGGTATTGCCACTTTTTGATTTGCTTGTACGAAATATGCATTTTATTTGCAGCAAGTGCCTTCACATCGTCTTCTTGATAAGAAATTGGTAAAAGAAGGTTGGTTAATTTAATCATAAAGAGGCCTCTTCTTTTATTTTTTTCACAGCCGCTTCCGCTGCACAATAACTAGATGCCCACGCCCAATTCAAATTATAACCACCGCATACTCCATATACATCCAAAGCTTCTCCTACAATCCAAAGATTTGGTAGAAATTTGGATTCCAAAGTATCGGTAACTTCATATCCTGGAACTCCTCCAGCAGATACTTGTGCTTGATTCCAAGGTGCAATTCCTGTAATTGGAAATCTCCAATCTTTGATTTGCTTTGCTAATGTTTGGATATCTTGTTGCGTGCAATGATAGATGAAGTCTGTTAATTTATGCGGAATTCGACTCTGCCGAATCAATTGAACAGCAAGACGCTTTTGAAACAACCCTGTCAAAAAATTTTCCAGCGTTTGCTGGGTACGAATGGCATAAACCTCCCACAATAGCAATTCTACCTGATCTTGGGAATAATCAGGTAGAAGATCTAACGAAATCCATTGTACAGGTGTGTTCTTTTCTTGACAGAGACCAGATAAATTAAAGACACAAACGCCAGATAAAGCTTTTTCCGTAAATTGGATTTCTCCAACTTCCCGTTGCAAAGACTTGCCATTTTGATCTATCGCAGATACCTTTGCATGTGCACGAATTCCCTTTAACCCATGCAACAAAGTACTATCCGTATAAATTGGTGATAAAGCCGGCGTAAGCGGCAGTATATGATGTCCGACTTGTTCTAATAAGCGATAACTGCTACCATCTGTTCCCAAAGTAGGAGCTGCACAACCTCCAGCCGCGTAAATAACAGCAGAGACTTCTATTTTTAATTGATTGCTACAAAAAAGAATAATTGTTTTATCTTGCACTTCCAATTGCAACACTTTTGTTTCCAATAGCGTTGTGATCGCAAGCGATTGAGCAGAAAGTCGAAGTGCATCTAAAATGGCAGAAGCATGATTGCTGTACGGATATAAACGACCAAATTCTTCTCTACAGAGTACACCTAACTCGTGAAAATATGCACTTGCACCAGGATATCCCATCAAAATTTCAGACAAATTTTGAATGGAACTGTGATAATGCGAAACCGTTATATCTAGGTTTCCAAAGTTGCATCTTCCATTTCCAGAAGCCAGAATTTTTTTCCCAACTCTTGAATTTTGTTCAATAATAACCACAGTATCGTGAGAAGAAAGTCGTTTTTTTGCTTCGATTGCTGCAACCAAGCCAGATGCTCCGCCTCCAATTACAGCAATCGTTGCTTGCATATGATTCATAAGATGCATATACTCCTAGTTTTTAATGCTGTGCATTGGAGCAGGAATTCTTCCACCGCGATTGATAAAACGAGCACTTGATTTTTTGCTAACTGGCATAATAGGAGCGCTTCCAAACAATCCGCCAAATTCCAGCATATCGCCTTCCTTCATGCCAACTGCTGGAATGAGACGAACCGCTGTTGTTTTATTATTCACCATACCAATTGCCATTTCGTCAGCAATAATTGCAGAAATTGTGGTGGCTTCTACATCGCCAGGAATTGCAATCATGTCCAGACCAACTGAGCAAACAGCTGTCATTGCTTCTAATTTTGTTAAGGTCAATGTTCCATCAACAGCAGCATCAATCATACCAGCATCTTCTGAAACTGGAATAAAGGCACCTGACAAACCACCTACATTAGAAGAAGCCATTACGCCGCCCTTCTTTACTGCATCATTCAGCAATGCCAACGCAGCGGTAGTTCCATGTGTTCCACAAACTTCCAGACCCATTGCTTCCAAAATATGTGCCACACTATCACCGACTGCCGGGGTAGGTGCCAAGGACAAGTCCACAATTCCAAATGGAACATTTAACATTTTAGAGGCACGTGAACCAACCAATTGTCCCATTCTAGTAATCTTAAACGCAGTCTTTTTGATAATATCTGCCAGTTCATTAATAGAAGCATCTGGATATTTGGAAATTGTAGAACGAACAACACCAGGACCAGAAACACCAACATTGATTACGCAATCTGGTTCTCCTACACCATGAAATGCTCCAGCCATAAACGGATTATCTTCTGGTGCATTACAAAATACAACCAACTTAGAAGGTCCTACACACTGACGATCTGCGGTCAATTGAGCAGATTCTAAGATTACTTCTCCCATAATTTTTACAGCATCCATATTAATACCAGTGCGAGTAGAACCAACATTAACAGAAGAACATAAACGTGTAGTTTCAGAAAGTGCTTCTGGGATGGAATGAATTAGGGAAAGATCTCCGGCACTAAATCCTTTTTGTACCAATGCAGAATATCCACCGACAAAATTAACGCCACATGTTTCCGCTGCTCTTTGCAAAGCCTTTGCAAATTTTACAGGATTGTCATTGGGGCATGCAGCAGCCAGCATCGCAATTGGTGTAACCGCAATTCTCTTATTGATAATTGGGATACCATATTCCTTCTCAATTTTTTCGCCTGTAGAAACAAGATGCTCTGCCTTTGTTGTAATCTTGTCATATACTTTTTGACAAGCTGCATCGATATTCGGATCAATACAATCCAACAAAGAAATGCCCATTGTTGTGGTACGAATATCCAGACATTCGTCCTGAATCATACGAATGGTTTCCAGAATATCACTGCTGTTAAACATAGTATTACTCATAATATTTGATAATCCTCCAACAAACTACTTCAGTCATTAAATACGATGCATGGATTTAAAGATATCTTCATGCATCGTATGAATAGATAAACCAAGTTCTTTTCCCAATTCTGCCAGACGATCGCTTAAAGCAGAGAAATCCGCATTGATGGTAGAAATGTCCACCATCATAATCATAGCAAACATGTTCTGCAATACGCTCTGTGTTACTTCAATAACATTCGCATGATATTCTGCACAAATTCCGCTTACCTTATGTAAAATTCCAACATTATCCTCACCGATTACTGTAATAACTGCTTTCATAAAAGAAAAGCCTCCTTCAAAAGATTGATTATAAAAATAAAAAGGGCGACGGAAATAACGCCGCCCAACTTCATTTATTTTTTCAGTAGATTTTTCAAACGTTCCATTGCCTCAATGGTATTGTCTCGATCTCCAAATGCTGTCAATCGGAACCAACCAGCTCCATTTTTGCCAAATCCCTCACCAGGTGTACCAACAACTGCAATTTCTTTTAAGATGTAATCAAAGAATTCCCAGCTTCCCATGTTGTTCGGACACTTCAACCAAATATAAGGAGAATTAATTCCACCGGTATATTGAATACCCAGCTCGTCCATAGTCGCTGCAATGATTCTTGCATTTTCCTGGTAATAGGAAATATTTTTATGAATCTGCCTCATGCCTTCTTCTGTAAAGACTGCTGCTGCTGCACACTGTACAGGATAAGAAACGCCATTGAACTTGCTTCCCTGTCTTCTGCCCCACAATTGTGCAATGCTTACCTCTGTTCCATCAGATGCTGTCACCTTTAAGTCATCACAAATAACTGTATAACCACAACGCATTCCGGTAAAGCCAGCTGTTTTAGAAAGAGAACACATTTCAATTGCACAAGATTTTGCACCTTCTATTTCAAAAATGCTGTGCGGGATATTTTCCTCTGTGATAAATGCCTCATAAGCTGCATCATAAATGATAATAGCTTGATTGGCTTTAGCATATGCAACCCACTCCGCAAGCTGTTCCTTTGTATAAACAGAGCCCGTAGGATTATTTGGAGAACACAAATAGATGATATCTGCATGTACAGATGGATCTGGCATCGCTGCAAATCCGTTCTCCTCATTGGAATTGGCATAAAGAATGGTTCTTCCATTCATTTTGTTGGAATCTACGTAAACAGGATATGCAGGATCTGTGACCAGAATAACATTATCATCTCCAAAAATATCGACAATGTTTCCACAGTCTGACTTTGCACCATCGTTTACTCGAATTTCATTCAATTTCAAAGAAACGCCATAGGATGCATAATAGTCTGCAATCGCTTGTTTCAAGAAATCATATCCTGTTCCGCTATCTTCATAGCCCTTAAACGTTTCCTTCACGCCCATTTCCTCTGCGCCTTTTTTCATAGCTTCCACGCAAACAGGCGCAATTGGAAGGGTTACATCACCAATACCCATCCGAATCAACTTTACATCCGGATTCTCTGCAAGAAAAGCATTTACTTTCTTGGCAATATTGATAAACAAATAATTTTTTTCCAGCTTCAAAAAGTTTTCATTAATAGACGGCATTATCATGCACTCCTTTTGGTTTTATCATTGAAACATAGAAAGTCCCTATAAATTTGGAACCTCCATTTTTCCTTCGAATACATAAGTAGCAGGACCAATCATTGTCACAGTATCATCATTATGATAGATGATCTCTAAATCCCCACCACGCAAATGTACCAGAATACGTTCTTCCCGCTTACAGTAACCATTCAAAACAGCAGCAACAACAGATGCACAAGTTCCTGTTCCACAAGCAAAAGTTTCTCCGCTTCCACGTTCCCAAACACGCATTTGCAATGTATGATCATCAATAACACGAACAAATTCCGTGTTTACACGATTTGGAAATAATGGATGATGTTCAAAAAGCGGGCCAATTTTCTCCAAATCCAAATGATCAATTTCCGGAAGGAACACTACAGCGTGTGGATTCCCCATCGATACTCCCGTTACTTGATAGGTTTTTCCATCCACCTCCACAGGTTGTGCAATAAATTGTTCCAAATCAGAAAGCATTGGAATATCAGCAGGCTTCAGAATTGCTTTACCCATATCCACCTTGACAGATTCCACTTTATTATCCTTAACATATAAAGTTAGATATTTAATGCCGGAATTGGTTTCCAACGTGATCTCTGTCTGATCCGTCATTCCCATATCATATACATATTTTCCAATGCAACGTGTCGCATTTCCACACATCATCGCCTCCGAACCGTCTGCATTAAAAATACGCATCCGAAAATCTGCCACTTTTGATGGAAGAATCAGAACCAATCCATCTGATCCCACTCCAAATCGAACATCACTCATGAAAACAGCAAGTTTTTCAGGATCTGTTACAGTTTCTTGAAAGCAATTGATATAAATATAATTATTGCCAATTCCATGCATTTTCGAAAAAGTAAGCATAATAATTCCTCCTATCCAATTTACATCTAGTTCTATTATACAAAAAGATAACGGAAAAATCAAGTTGTATCAAAAAAAATTTATATCTTTCTTTGAAATCCTTGAATTTTTATGCATTTATGGAAACTGCTTGCAAAATAATCAATTATATGTTATAATGAATTTTGAATGATTCTGGAGAGCTACATAGCATTCCAGCAAAAGGAAATGAGGTAGTAAAATTGGATTTGGAAATGGTTGCCTACTTGGCGGAACTGGGGAAATTACATTTTTCTCAAGATGAATTGCAAAAAATGGCAGATGAAATGACCAATATCATTGAAGTAATGGATACGGTCAAAGAAATCGATGTAACATATGATGCTCTTGCAGATAACAAAAATATCTATTTAAATGATTTGCGTGAAGACATCAAAGCAGACAGCTTCCCCACTGAAAAGATTTTACAAAATGCAGTGCATGATGAAAACTGCTTTGTAGTTCCAAAGGTAGTCGAATAATAGAAAGGAGTTTGTTCGCGCCATAATCGCTTTTTTGCGAATCGCGAAGGAAAGAAAACTATGGAATTAAGAACAACAATTCAAACGCTTCGCAACATGCTGGATAGCAAGCAAATCTCAGCTGTTGAGTTAACGAATTCTTACCTGGATCGAATCCATCAAATAGATGCTAAATTGGAAAGCTACATCACCGTTACAAGAGAACGTGCTTTACAAGATGCAGAAGCCGCTCAAAAAATAATTGACGCTGGGAAAGCTACGCCATTATGTGGAATTCCTCTTGCTATTAAAGATAATATCTGTACCAATGATATTCGTACAACATGTGCTTCCAAGATGTTGGAACATTTTGTACCGCCATATAATGCAACTGTAATGGAAAAACTGGCTGCACAAAATATGGTTCTACTTGGAAAAACTAGTATGGATGAGTTTGCAATGGGCGGTTCCACACAGACATCCGCATTTGCAAAAACAAAAAATCCATATGACCTAACTTGCGTTCCAGGTGGATCTTCCGGCGGTTCTGCTGCTTGTGTATCTGCTTCTTTGGCACCAGCAGCACTTGGATCTGATACCGGCGGTTCTATTCGCCAACCAGCTGCATTTTGTGGTGTAACAGGATTGAAGCCAACTTATGGAAGAGTTTCTCGATATGGTTTAGTGGCATTTGCTTCTTCTTTGGATCAAATTGGACCGATTGCAAATACTGCATATGATTGTGGAACAATTTTAAATGTCATTGCCGGTTACGATCCACATGATGGAACTGTTTCAAAACGACCAGTTGCGGATTACACATCTAAGATCGGGCAGTCCATCAAGGGATTGAAAATTGCAATCCCAAAGGAATTCTTTGCAGATGGCATTGACGAAGAAGTACGCAATGCGGTTATGCAGGCTGCAAAGCAATATGAAGCAATGGGCGCAGAATTGGTATCTTGCAGTATGCCTAGCTTAAAATATGCAGTTGCTGCTTATTATTTAATTTCTTCTGCAGAAGCATCCTCCAATCTTTCTAGATACGATGGCATTAAATATGGACACAGAAGCAATATCGGAGAAAACTTCAATGAATTGATCTGCAATTCAAGAAGTGAGGGATTTGGTGAAGAAGTAAAGCGAAGAATTATGCTGGGCAACTATGCACTTTCCAGTGGTTACTATGATGCATACTATGGAAAAGCATTGGCATTAAAGCAAAAAATCACAGCAGATTATGCAGAGATTTTCAAAACTTGCGATGTAATCTTAACACCAACAACACCAACTGTTGCTTATCATGTACAGGAAAATATCTCAGATCCTGTCAAAATGTATCAAGCTGATATTTGTACAGTTACTGTTAATATTGCGTCTCTTCCAGCAATTTCTACACCTTGTGGTTACAGCAAAAATGGTATGCCAATTGGAATGTCCATTGTTGGTAAACAATTTGATGAGGCAACCATTCTTCAAGTGGCTGATGCATTTGAGAAGCAGTTCTCAACCATTGCACCAAGTCTTTAAGAGGAGGATCTTAAAAAATGTCATATATCCCTGTTATTGGTCTTGAAATTCACGCAGAACTTTTAACAAACTCCAAAGTATTTTGTACTTGTAACGCAGAATTCGGTGGAAGTCCAAACTCTAGATGCTGCCCGGTTTGTACTGGTATGCCAGGTACTTTACCAGTCATCAATCAAACAGCAGTACAATATGCTGTAAAAGCTGGTTTTGCGTTGGGTTGCCATATTAATAAATTTTCTGTTTTTGACCGGAAAAACTATTTCTATCCGGACTTGCCGAAAGCATATCAGATTTCACAGTTGCAGCGTCCGCTTTGTTTGGATGGACTTGTTGCAATTGAAACCTCTACCGGAAAGAAAAATATTCGTATCAATCGGATTCACTTGGAAGAGGACGCCGGAAAACTGGTGCATGATGATTTTAATGCCGTTTCTTTAGCCGACTACAACCGTTGTGGAATTCCGTTGATTGAAATTGTTACAGAACCAGATATCTCCTCTGCGGAAGAAGCAAAAGCTTTTGTAGAAAAAATTAGCTTATTGCTGCAATATGCTGGTGTTTGTGACTGTAAAATGGAGCAGGGTTCTTTACGGTGTGATGTTAATATTTCCATTATGCGTCCAGAAGACAAGGAACTGGGAACGCGTGCTGAAATTAAAAACTTGAACTCCTTGAAATCCATTACTCGTGCAATTAACTATGAAATCAAACGACAATCTCGTTTGCTAGATGCAGGAAAACGTGTTATCCAAGAAACAAGACGGTTCAATGATAACAAGGGAGAAACCACCTCCATGCGTAGCAAAGAAAATGCACATGATTATCGCTACTTCCCGGAACCAGATATCTTACAAGTAAACTTTACAGATGAAATGCTGGATGAAATCAAAGCAATGCTGCCAGAATTGCCGCATAAGCGCATGGAACGGTATACAAAGGTTTATCAGCTTTCCAAAACAGATGCACAAATTCTTGTAAATCAAAAAGTTGTTTCTGATTTCTATGATGATGCATTACAGGTTTATAATAATCCAAAAAGCATTGCTAACTTCATCATTGGAGAAATGCTGCGTCGTGTTAATTTAGGAGAAATTCAATTAGATGCTCTTCCCTTTACCGCTGAATCTTTTGCGTCTTTGGTAAAACTTGCAGACGAAGAAAAAATTTCTAAAAATGATGCGAAAAAGATTTTCCGTATTATGGCAGAAAAAGGTGAAAATCCAGAAGCAATTGCAAAAGAAAAGGACATGCTGATTTCCAATGATATGGAGCAGGCTACTGCAATTATGACAGGAATTTTGGCAAACAATCAAGAAGCTGTTTTGCAGTACAAAAACGGAGAAACAAAAGTATTTGGTTTCTTAATGGGACAGTGTACAAAAGCATTACGTGGTATCTGTACACCTGGAGTAATTAAGACTACTTTGACAGATTTGCTTGAAAAAACAGCTGTTACTGACACAACAGCTGAGACAAAACAGGTACAAAATGAAGTAGTAGAAGAAAGTGCTCCATCTTATCATACCTATTCAAATGATCAAGCATATTTTCCATCTAAAAAGCAAAATGTTCTTTCTATTGATGGAAATCACCTGTTAACAGAGTTCTCTTTTGAGGAAGCCACTAAAAAGGTAGGAGAAATCATCTCTTTCCGTGCTTGTGTACACAAAATCAGACAAATGAGTACATTTTCATTTGTTATTCTGAGAACTGGACGTTACCTGATTCAAACTGTTTATAGTAAAGATATTTGTAAGGATCCCATTTCCGGTTTAAAAGAAGGAAATTTTGTATTTGCAAGTGGTACTGTTACAAAGAACGAAAAAGCAATTGGTGGCATTGAATTGCAACTTTCCACCATTCAGGTAATTTCTAACAGCAATGAGGAATATCCTCTAAAGGTTTCTAACAAAAAGTTAGATTGCTCTCTGGAAATCAATTTGGATAATCGTTCTGTTGCATTGCGTAATCCTCATGAACGTGCAATTTTCAAAATTCAAGAAGGCGTTTGCAATGGATTCCGTGAATTTATGTTGAAAGAAGGATTCACAGAAATTCATACACCTAAAATTGTTGCGCAAGGTGCTGAAGGCGGTGCAAATATCTTCCATTTGGAATATTTTGATAAACCTGCATTCTTGAATCAGTCTCCACAATTCTATAAGCAAACCGCAGTTGCATTTTTCGATCGTGTATTTGAAATTGCACCAGTTTATCGAGCAGAAAAGCATGCAACCTCTCGTCATATCAACGAATACATCGGTCTGGACTTTGAAATGGGCTATATTGACAGCATGTATGATGTTATGGCAATGGAAACCGCAATGCTGCGCTACGTGATGCAATACTTACAGGAGCACTATCAATACGAATTGGAATTGCTGCAAGCTGAAGTACCGGTAATTCATGAAATTCCATGTGTTACCCTGTTAGAAGCTAAAGAAATTCTTGGTAACAAGGGATCTAAAAACAAATTGGACTTGGAACCAGAAGACGAAGTGGCATTGTGTGACTATGCAAAAGAAACTTTCGATAGTGACTTTATTTTTGTTACACACTTCCCTTCTTCTAAACCGCCTTTTTATGCTATGAATGCAAAAGAAGACAGTCGGTTAGCCTATAAATTTGATTTGCTTTTCCGTGGATTAGAGATTACAAGCGGTGGACAAAGAATTCACAACTACGAAGAACAAATCGAAAAAATGTTGGCACAAGGATTGGATCCGGCAGATTTTGAAAACTATTTGCAAGCACACAAATATGGACTTCCTCCGCACGGCGGTCTTGGAATTGGTTTGGAACGTCTCGTTATGAAATTGCTGAAACTCTCTAATGTACGTTCTGCAAGCATGTTCCCGAGAGATATCAATCGCCTATTACCATAAGCAATCGTTAAAAAGTGATAAACGCACACAAGTTTTATTGTGTGCGTTTCTTCCAATATAAGAAGGTGAAACTATGGATGATAAGGAATTTTATTTAGATGCCATCCGAGATATCGTCCCGGAAAATGAAACAGATTCTTTGCAGAATACATTTTATTCTTTTTTAGAATTGGAACATCTCTATGACTCTGCCATTGAATTGGTGAAAACACAACTGAATATTTTTGATAATGAATTCAGCATGCGCTTTCAAAGAAATCCAATTCATAATATTGAAAGCCGCATTAAATCTCCACAAAGTATTATTGGAAAGCTACAAAGAAAAGGATTTGCAGTTTCTCCGGAATCTGCAAGAATTCATTTACAGGATATTGCTGGCGTACGTGTGATCTGTTATTATGTGGATGATATTTATGCAATTGCAAATTTACTAACAGAACATAGTGCTTTCCAATTGAAAAGGATCAAGGATTACATCAAAAATCCAAAATTAAACGGATACCGCAGCTTTCACATGATCTTAAATGTTCCTGTTTATATGGCAAACGGAAAAGAATTTGCACCAGTTGAAATCCAAATTCGAACCATTGCAATGGATTTTTGGGCTAGTTTGGAGCATCAGTTACATTATAAATCCATTGGTAATCAAGATGTTTCCGCTTCACTAACGGATGAATTAAAACAATGTGCAGAGACCATTGCAGAAACTGATTTAAAAATGCAGGATATGTTTAAAGAGATTAGCAGGCTTTAACAGCAATCCAAATAAAAAGACCTTCTTTTATTAGAAGGTCTTTTTTATAATTATTATTGCAATATAAGAATTAAACATTTGGCTCCACATTAATTTCTCGATGTGGAACTGGCGTGGAAAATACAATTTGGGTGGAAGTATTTCCAAAGCGTTGAATTTTTCCAATAAATGTATCTAATTCCTGAGTAGATGGAAAAGACACTTTGATTAACATAGAATAGATTCCAGTTACACAATTGCATTCCAAAACATTTGGACAACTGCTAATAAATGGATAAAATTCAGCTTTTTGATCTGCAGACAACTCCAAGTTGATAAAAGCAGTAATATGATAACCTAGTTTTTGGCGATCAATAATTGTATTATATCCTAAAATAATACCTTGCTTTTCTAATTTATCAATTCTGGAGGATACAGCCGGTGCAGATAAAAACACTTTGGAAGCAAGCAATTTCAATGGTGCTCTTGCATTTTCTTGCAACAATGTAATTAACATCGCATCAATTTTATCCATGGGAAATCATTCCTTTCTTGCAGCTTTATTATGTAATACGTTTTATCTAAATATCGTAGCAAATTGATCTATTTTTCTTTCAATTCAAAAGTTTTATAGATTAAATATTATTATAGCAAAAAAATGTGAACAAAAGCAATTGGATTTATAAACTTTTGTTCATTCTTATTTTTTTCGATTGGCAATTTTTGTTTTGGTTTCTCGTACTTCTTTTAACGTATTTACAAGAGAAGATTCTACATCAGTCAAAATATCATTTACATAATTTTCAGCAGCAACTTTTACATCATTCGATCCGCTTTGTGCTTTCGTCACCATATCCATAGCACGCTTTTTTACTTCTTTTAAAATTTCTTGCTGAGAAATCATTGCTTTTGCACGAATTTCAGCTTCTTGAATGATACGCTCTGCCTTTAATTTTGCACGTTCTATGACTTGATCACACTCATCATTAATTGCCTTTGCACGACTAATTTCTGATGGAATATCCTGGCGTGCAGCATTAATTAATTCCTGCATTCGTTCTCCATCAATAATAACCTTATGAGAAACAAATGGAATTGGATGTGCTTGATCTAGTAAGTCCTCTAAATCATCCATGTAATCTTTAATTGACATGACCGTTCTCCTTTACCAATCTTTTTTCGATATCTTTCAAAATACAGCTTGGTACAAAGTGACTGATATCACCGCCAAAATTTGCAATTTGTTTTACAACACTAGAACTCAGATACATATTCTCTGCAGTTGTTGTTAAAAAAACAGTTTCTGCACCAGCATATAACTTTTTATTTGCAAGCGCCATTTGAAATTCATATTCAAAGTCACTAACAGCTCGCAGTCCTTTTACAATTGCAATTGCCTGTACTTCTTTTACATAGTCGGCTAAAAGACCATTTAATATATCAATAGAAACATTTGGCAAATCTTTTGTGACACGTTGGATCATTTCTTTCCGTTCCTGCGTTGTAAAACTTGCTTCTGCTTTCATAATATTTTTAGAAACTAGCACAATTACATGATCAAACAATTTAGAGGCACGTGTAATAATATCCAAATGTCCCAATGTAACAGGATCAAAACTTCCTGGACATACTGCAATTCGTTTTGTATTCATCATACTTCATCCACTTTTTCATATACTGTAACGGCAATTTTTCCATACCGATATCTTTTTTTGACGGAAAGTAATTCGATTTGAGCTGGTAAAATCAATTCACTTTCATGTTCACAAATTGCTTTTCCACCAATAAACAAATGATCCGATAAAAGTGGAAGAGCCTGCAATAAAATTTCCTTATGATAAGGAGGATCTAAAATAGCAAGATGATATTTTTCCTGTGTTAGCTTCAAATAAGAAATACTATCTTGCTGAATCACTTTTGTACGATTCTCTAAACCTAAAAGTTGAATATTTTTTTTAGTACATTGAATTGATTTTAAGGACGCATCCAAAAAATCGACTTGTTCTGCACCTCGGCTAAGCGCTTCTATTCCCATTTGACCCGTTCCAGAAAACAAATCTAACACATGTGCATCTGGTAAATCAAATTGAATTGCAGAAAAAATAGCCTCTTTTACTTTGTCTGTAGTTGGACGAACATCATTTCCATCTAAAGAAATAAGAACTCTTCCACGACAAGTACCAGCAATTACACGCATCTATCAGTTCCTCCTAGATTAAAATATGCCTTCTAAAATGCATCAATAAGATGCTGTAATTCCATTGCTACTTCTCTGCGAACCCCTGCAACTTTCATGAGGTCTTCTATCGTAGCATCCTTCAGTTGTTCTTTGGTTTTATAATGCAACAACAATTGCTCTGCTTTTTTTGCTCCAATTCCTTTTACAGAAGTTAGCGTTAAAGAATAAGAATTTTTTTTGTGCCGATTTTTCATATACTGAACGGAATAGCGATGCACCTCATCTTGAATACGTGTCAGCAACATAAAAGCTTCATGATAACTAGTAACTGCAATTTCACCGCCATTGCTTGCAATGGCACGTGTTCGGTGTTTATTGTCTTTTACCATTCCATAAAGTGGAATCTTAAAACCAAATTGATCCATAACGGATTGAACCGCATGCACATGTCCAATACCACCGTCTAAAAGAATAAGATCTGGTTTTCTGGAAAACCATTCCTCATCTTGATCTTTTAAGTGTTGAAACCGCCTTGACAAAACTTCCTGCATACAATGATAATCGTCTTGTGTTTGAACTGCTTTAATAGAAAATCGCTTATAAGCTTTTTTAAGCGGCAATCCATTTTCAAAAACAACCATACCAGCAACCATAGACGAGGAAGACAAATTAGAAATATCGTATGATTCAATATAAACAGGCGGATTAGGCAAATCCAATAATGTGCCAAGTTCTTCCAATGCTTTTATATCTTTTCCAACACGTCCAAATTTTAAAGCCAATTCTTCTGAAGCATTATTCTTAGAAAGTTGCACCAACTGATAAAGTTTCCCACGCTGTGGAACTAAAATTTTGACTTTTTTAGAGCGTGGATGTTGATGCAGCATTTGCTCCAAAAGTAACTGATCTTGCAATGGAGTACCAACTAAAATATAATCCGGGAAATCCGTATGACTATGATAATATTGAGACAAAAACAAATCCATAAAATCCGTCAAATCAGTTTCAGAAAAGAAAAAAGTTTCCTTATCGAATAGTCGATGATTTCGATACAACAAAATAGAAACACATTGCATACCATTATATTCAGCCATTGCAATTACATCTGCTTCCTGAATATCTGCATCTAAAATTTTCTGCGTTTCCCCTGCTTTTTGAATAGCACGAATTCGATCTCGCAAAATAGATGCTCGTTCAAATTGCAAAGCATCAGATGCTTTTTGCATTTCTATTCGCATTCGCTTAACAGAAGCAGTGCCTCCTGATTCAATATAATCTTTTACTTGCTCTATAATCTCTTGATACTGCTGCACTGAAATATTGCCTCTACAAAGTCCCATACACTGTTTAATATGATAATTTAAACAAGGTCGAACATGTTTAGACACAACTGGAAATGTTTTATGACACGTTGGCAATTGGAAAATTGTATTAATTTCCTTTACCGTTTCTTTTGTAATAAAAGCGCTCATATACGGACCAAAATAAATGCCATCTTTTTCCTTATTCTTTTCAGCAGTTACCCTTGGGTAAGGTTCATTAGAAATACAAATATAATGATACCCTTTATCGTCCTTCAAAAGAATATTATACTTTGGTTGATGTTGTTTAATCAAGCTACATTCTAAAACAAGTGCTTCATATTCAGAATCCGTTACAATAAAATGAAAATCATACACATGCTCTACCATACTTGCAACTTTTGGCGTATGGTCAGCATGCTCTCGAAAATAGCTTCCAACTCGATTGTGTAAGTTTTTTGCCTTTCCGATATAAATAATTTCATTTTTAGCATTTTTCATCAAATATACACCTGGAGCAGTTGTCAATTTTCCGGCTTTTTCCCGTAAAAAGGGCAAACGAGCATTCATGACATACCTCCATGTATTTATTTGAGATTATTTTTAGAAAAAGTATGCTCAGAGAAACTTGTACTTCACCAAGTTTCTCATAAGCAGATTCACTTTTTTATTTTGCAGACGCACGCAGCGCACGCTGACCAATATCCTTCCGATAATGTACCTGATCAAAATGAATTTCATTTACACCATCATATGCACGTGCAAGTGCATCCTTCAAAGTATCAGCTGTTGCAGTAACGCCTAATACACGACCACCAGCTGTTACAAACTGTTGTCCATCATACTGGGTTCCAGCATGATAGACCAGGCAATGTGCTGTTTGTCCTTGAGCATTCAAACCAGAAATCGGCAAACCCTTTGGATAACTCTTGGGGTATCCCCCGCTTGCCATTACAACGCAGGCTGCACAACCATCTTTCCATTGAATGTCCAAATCACTCAAAGTTTCCTTAGAAATTGCTTCTATAATATCCACAAAATCTGTTTTCAACAATGGAAGCACTACTTGTGTTTCAGGATCTCCAAACCGACAATTATATTCAATTACCTTTGGTCCATTTGGTGTCAACATCAATCCAAAGTATAAACATCCCTTAAATGGACGCCCTTCTTGCTGCATTGCCTGAATGGTTGGCAAAAAAATGGTTTCCATGCATTGCTTTGCTACTTCATCTGTATAATATGGATTTGGTGCAACAGTTCCCATACCGCCTGTATTGGGACCGAGATCTTCATCATAAGCACGTTTATGATCCATAGAAGAAACCATTGGTGCAATTGCTTTTCCATCTGTGAAACAAAGAACAGACACTTCCGGACCAGTTAAAAATTCTTCAATGACAACGTTTGCACCGCTTTCACCGAAAATCCGATCTTCCATAATTGTATGAATGGCATCTCGTGCTTCCTCTAAATTCTGAGGAATCATAACACCTTTACCCAGTGCTAAACCATCTGCCTTTACTACAATTGGGAACTGATCCTTTTCTTCCATATACCGCATCGCATCTTCTGGTGTATGAAATACTTCATAAGATGCAGTTGGAATCTGATATTTTTTCATCAAATTCTTAGAAAATACTTTACTACCTTCAATAATAGCAGCAGCTTTATTCGGACCAAATGTTGCAAATCCAGCTTCCTGCATAGCATCTACCATACCCAATACCAACGGATCATCTGGCGCAACAAAAACCAAATCAACTTGCAAATCCTTTGCCAATTTTACCATACCATCAACATCTGTTGCAGCAACTGGGAAACATTTTGCATATTTAGAAATGCCGCCATTTCCTGGAGCGCAGTACAATTCGGTTACTTTTGGAGACTCTGCTAATTTCATAATAATAGCATGTTCTCTTCCACCGCCACCGACTACTAAAACCTTCATTGGATTTCCTCCCATTTTAATTAATGATGGAACAACCGAATTCCAGTCATTGCCATAGCAATATGATACTTATTGCAAGTTTCAATAACATGATCATCTCGAATAGACCCACCTGGCTGTGCAATATATGCAACACCAGATTTCTTTGCACGTTCAATATTATCACCAAACGGGAAAAAGGCATCTGATCCTAAGCAAACATCTGTATTTTTTGCAATCCAAGCTTTCTTTTCTTCCTTGGTGAAAACCGGAGGCTTTACAGCAAAAATCTTTTGCCACTCACCCTCTGCCAGTACATCCTCATACTCATCACTCATGTAAACATCAATTGCATTGTCTCGATCTGCGCGACGAATCCCATCAAGAAATTGTAGAGAAAGAACTTGTGGGGACTGTCTCAACCACCAATTATCTGCTTTTTGACCAGCCAAACGGGTACAATGAATTCTAGATTGCTGACCAGCACCAATTCCGATTGCTTGTCCATCCTTTACATAGCACACACTATTAGACTGTGTATACTTCAAAGTAATGAGAGAAATTAGCAAATCTTCCTTTTTATCTTGTGGAATATTCTGATTTTCTGTTACAATATGATTCAATAACTCATCAGAAATATTTAGATTATTTCTGCCCTGTTCAAAAGTAACACCGTATACCTGTTTATGTTCAATTGGATTCGGAACATAAGAAGGATTTACTTGAATAATGTTATACGTGCCCTTACGCTTACTCTTCAGAATTTCCAATGCCTCTGGTGTATATCCAGGTGCAATGATACCATCTGATACTTCCCGCTGAATCATCTTTGCAGTAGGAACATCACATGCATCAGAAAGTGCAATAAAGTCACCATAAGAAGACATTCTGTCAGCACCACGTGCTCTTGCATAAGCACACGCTAATGGAGACAATTCACCCAAATCATCCACCCAATAAATCTTTTTCAATGTATCCGAAAGCGATCTTCCGATTGCTGCACCAGCTGGAGATACATGCTTGAATGATGTTGCAGCACAAACTCCGGTGGCTTTTTTCAACTCAGAAACCAGTTGCCAACCATTGAAAGCATCTAACAGATTGATATAACCTGGTTTTCCATTTAAAACGGTAATCGGAAGTTCAGAACCATCTTCCATAAAAATACGAGAAGGCTTTTGATTAGGATTACATCCATATTTTAATTGCATTTCTGATGCCATCTTATATTCCCTCCTAGAAAAATTACTGATTTTTATTTACAATTCTTGTTTCTACTTGCTTGGTTTCCAAATCAACGAATCGTACAAACAGGGAAACCTTATTCTCTGCATTTAAATTATCCCAAATTGTTTTGGTAAAAGTGTCAATATCACCGGAAATTGCAACTTTTTTCGGTTCTCCTTCAAAACTCGGAAGCGGATTTCCGTCCTGCATATAAGTATGAATAAAGTGACCAATTCCCGCAACCGGATTTTGATAGGAAAATGTATACCGCTGACAAGAAGCAGGATTTCCATCTGCACTCTTTAAAACAGAAAGCGAATAGGAATAATCACCTGTAAAATCCATCAAACCAGAAATACGAGGCGTAAAATTTGGTGCATCCGGCTCAAATTCTCTGGTTCGCAGAGACTCTTCAAATGTTTTTCCTTCCTGCATCAAATCATAAATTGTATCTGTTTGATCTCCATTTGTCACAATTGTATAATCCTTCAAAACCCGAACTGGTGCATAAATAATTAAACTCGGATCCACCATTTTAGAAGGTTCAAACGCCTGTGTACGGATTCCATCTCCATCTGTTACAAAAACACGATTTCGACTATTTTCGCTTCTCCCCATAATGAAATAAGCTGCAACAGCAAAACGTCCATCTGTAGATTTTCCAAGAAGAATTCCACGACCTGGGTAAGAATTTTGATTCAGTTCATTTTTGATATCTATAGTTTGCATAACAAACTCCTCTCAAGATGCATTTGTTGGATCAGAAATAATAACTTTATTCTGTTCCACATGAATTCGATCTTCGCAAAATAATGCTACAGCCTGCGGTAAAATAATCCATTCAGCCTGTTCCATAACACGCCGCTGCAATGTTTCAGGTGTATCATCTTGTAAAACAGAGACTGCCTTTTGCAAAATAATTGGCCCGCCATCACACACTTCTGTAACAAAATGCACTGTTGCACCAGTTAATTTCACACCTTTTGCCAAAGCAGCTTCATGTACATGAAGGCCATAATAACCTTTCCCACAAAAAGAAGGAATTAAGGCTGGATGTACATTCATCATTTTGTTCGGAAAAGCACGGACAATTTGTTCATCTAAGATCGTCATAAACCCTGCATAGACTACTAAATCCGCCTGTTCTTCCAATAAGGCATCTGTCAAAGCTTTTGTATAGGTTGCTACATCTGGATACTCTTTTCTTGGAATCACACGAGTCGCTATTTGATTTTGTTTGGCACGCTCTAATGCATAGACATTTTCCTTAGAAGAAATAACACATGTAATTGTTCCATTTGAAATCAATCCATTTTTTTGCGCATCAATTAGAGCCTGTAAATTCGTTCCGCCTCCAGATACAAGTACAACAATTTTTTTCATGTTCGTTGTCTCCTATCCAATTATTTTAGAATAACGCCTTCATCTGACTCTACCAAATCACCTAAAACGTATGCCTTTTCACCAGCCGCCTGCAAAACAGAAATAGCACGATCTGCATCTTCCGCCGCAACACAAACGACCATACCAACACCCATATTAAAAGTGTTGAACATATCATGTTCTGGAATATTTCCAGTTTTCGCAATTAAATCAAAAATTGGGAGAATCTGAACGGTACTGCGATCAATTCTAGCAGATAATCCAGACTTGAGTGACCGTGGAATATTTTCGTAAAAACCACCACCAGTAATATGTGCAATGGATTTCACGGAAACAGCATCAAGTAATGACAAAATTGATTTCACATAAATCTTTGTCGGAGTCAATAAGCAATCTCCAAGTGTAGTCCCTAATTCAGAAAAATGACGTGCTAAATTCTGGCTATTGATTGTAAATACCTTTCGAATCAAAGAATAACCATTAGAATGCACACCACTAGACGGTAATGCAATTAAAACATCTCCCGGTTTCTGCGTGTTAGAATCTAAAATCTTATCCTTATCGACAACACCAACTGAAAATCCTGCGACATCGTACTCATCCTCCGGATAGAATCCAGGCATTTCTGCAGTTTCTCCACCAACCAGAGCACAGCCCGCCTGTACGCAACCTTCTGCAACACCAGAAACAATGCTGGCAACTTTTTCCGGAACATTCTTTCCAAGTGCAATATAGTCCAGGAAAAATTGTGGTTTTGCACCACAACAAATAATATCATTGACGCACATTGCTACGCAATCAATTCCAATTGTATGATGCTTATCCATTAAAAAAGCAATCTTCAATTTCGTGCCAACGCCATCTGTTCCAGAAACCAAAACTGGCTTCTTGATATTGGTTACATCCAATTCGTATAAACCACCAAATCCACCGATTCCAGTCAGGACATTTTGAGTCATGGTTTTTGCGATGTGTTCCTTCATCAAAGATACAGCCTTGTAACCAGCAGTTACATCTACACCAGCTTTTTTATAACTTTCAGAATAACTTTTCATGCTTTTCCTCCCTGCATTACTCACCAATTTTTTTCTCGAATTTATCTTTTGGCATCTCTTTCGGAACCTCAATTGGATACTCTCCCGTAAAGCATCCTACACAAAAACGAGGATCTTCTTTCAGATCATCATTTGCAACGGATCTGACACCTTGTATACTCAAATAGCCGAGTGAATCCGCTCCAATTTCTTTACAGATTTCATCTATTGACATCTGACAAGCAATTAAGTTTTCCTTGCTGTCAATATCAGTACCGAAATAGCAGGGATTGGTAAATGGTGGACAAGAAATTCGCATATGAACTTCCTTGGCACCAGCCTCTCTCAATAAGTTTACAATTCTTTTACAAGTAGTACCTCTTACAATGCTGTCGTCAATTAGCACAACACGTTTTCCAGCAACAACACTTTTCACCACATTCAATTTGATACGAACTGAATTGGTTCTTTGAGACTGTGTTGGCTGAATAAAGGTACGACCAATATACCGGTTCTTCATAAATCCAAGATTGTATGGAATACCAGAAGCTTCCGAAAATCCAATGGCAGCATCCAGACCGCTATCTGGCACACCAATTACCACATCTGCTTCAACAGGATGTTCTCTCCACAAAATCTTTCCAGCATTTACTCTTGCATCATGTACATAATAATGATCAATCATTGAATCGGGCCGTGCAAAGTAAATATATTCAAATACACAAAAACTTTGCTTTTGACCACAATAAGTTCGAATGGAATGAATATCGTCTCCATCCACAACAACAATTTCTCCAGGCTCTACCTCTCGTTCAAAGGTGGCACCTACACTATCTAATGCACATGTTTCGGAAGCAAAGACAACAGCTCCATCCTTACAGCGTCCCATACAAAGTGGACGAAAACCCTGCGGATCTCTTGCAGCAATCAATTTCTTTGGTGACATTACAACCAAAGAATAAGCACCTTGCAAATCAGCCATTGCATATTCTACTGCTTCTTCTATAGAAGCACGCTTTAAACGTTGTTCTGTAATTGCATAAGCAATTACCTCTGTATCATTTGTAGTGTGAAAAATCGCACCACGCATTTCATACTTTTCTCTTAATTTATGAGCATTTACAAGGTTTCCATTATGTGCGATAGACATTGGCCCTTTTACATGCCGAACGACAATTGGCTGTGCATTGGAACGATTGGGTTTCCCAGTGGTAGAATAGCGAACATGTCCGATCGCAATATTTCCTGTCCCTAGTTTATCCAATTTTTCCTGCGTAAATACTTCCGGAACAAGTCCCAAATCTTTGTGATGTGACAACACACCTTTATCATTTACGACGATACCACAGCTCTCTTGTCCGCGATGCTGGAGGGCATACAACGCAAAATATGCCATAGATGCTACATCAGTTGTTTCTTTACTATACACAGCGAATACGCCGCATTCTTCTCGTGGTTTATTTAACATGGAAAGACAATCTCCAATCCATCAATGTGATATGTTTTTATTCTCCAAAAATTCGCTTCATAACTTCCTGGTAAGCTTCTTCTGTACCACCAAGGTCTCTTCTAAAGCGATCTTTATCCAGCTTTTCATTGGTCTTAACATCCCATAAACGGCAAGTATCTGGAGAAATTTCATCCGCCAAAATAATGGTTCCATCCGCTAATCTTCCAAATTCAATCTTAAAGTCAATCAGTTTAATGCCAATGCCAAGGAAATACTTCTTCAAAACTTCATTTACTTTTCTGGTATAGGTTTTGATGGTGTCGATTTCCTCCTGTGTAGCCAATCCAAGTGCCAGTGCATAATCATCGTTGATAAATGGATCGTTCAATTCGTCACATTTATAGCTGAACTCTACGATTGGGCAAAGCAGCTCCTTTCCTTCTTCTACACCCATTCTCTTAGAGAAACTGCCAGCTGCTACATTCCGAACAATTACTTCCAACGGAACAATAGAAACCTTCTTTACAGCAGTTTCACGATCGCTCAATTCCTCCACCAGATGTGTCGGAACGCCTTCCTTTTCCAACTGCTTCATAATGTAATTAGACATTCTGTTATTAATAACGCCTTTTCCAACAATGGTACCCTTCTTTTCGCCATTAAAAGCAGTCGCATCATCTTTATAATCCACGATTACAACCGCTGGATCATTTGTTGCATAAACTTTTTTTGCTTTTCCCTCGTATAATTGTTCTGTTTTTTGTAAATTTTCCATTTTTCTTTCCTCCAAAATTAAAATAATTTCCGATCATCAGAAATTGTTTACTTACTTAATTGCTGAGCTAATGCAGCATCCTTTTGCTGAACAGATTCTTTCATATCAATTTTCATCTGTTCCAGCTGAGCAGCCAAGGTGTCATCAGAAAGTGCCAACATTTGTGCAGCCAAAATAGCAGCATTTGCAGCTCCATCAATGGCAACAGTTGCAACAGGAACACCAGTCGGCATTTGAACAGTTGCTAATAAAGCGTCCATTCCATCCAACGTAGAAGATTTAATCGGCACACCAATTACAGGAAGTGTAGTATATGCTGCGATAACGCCGCCTAAATGTGCAGCTTTTCCAGCAGCGGAAATAATGACACCAAAGCCATTCTTCTTTGCATTTTTAGAAAACTCTGCTACCAATTCAGGTGTGCGATGTGCTGATAAAACGTGTACCTCATAAGAGATATTCAATTTATCCAGTTCAGCAAACGCTTTCTTTACAACTGGAAGATCACTATCGCTTCCCATGATAATCGCAACTTTTTTTGCCATAGAATCCTCTTTTCTCTACCTATTGATTACACTCAATAAAGTAGTATTTTTATTCCACAGATTCGCACATTTCAAGAAAAACGCACGTCTGCTATGGTTAATTGATTTTGTTCGTTTCTTTTTATAGAAACAGTAACATAAAACATCTTTTGTTCTTTTGTAGATTGATCCTGATATGCAACTGCAAACGAATTAGAAAACACATTATCCGCATAAAGCATTGTTATCTCTTTTTCTGTATGTAAAAATGATAAATTTTGCATATCTTCTGGCATTGCACCAGCATATGATCCCAACTGACCACTCTTCAATTTTCCAGCAAATTGTTCCAGCAAATCCATGTAAAATCCCCACTCTTGAACAGTGAGCAACGTTACATCAGATGATTCCAAAGAAAAAGACAATGTACATTCTGGAATAGATGCACGAGTTAAATCAAAAGATGTCAAATGAAAAGAATGCTCTTTCATTTCAAAATGAAATGTATCATTTTTTAAAAAAGCTGTCAAAAAATGATCGTTTATTTGATATCGATCCCAAGTTTCATTTGAAATAGGATCAAAAGAATCAGAATAGAAAACATAGCCAACATTTTGACCGATTACACCAACAATCAAAAATTTGGTTAATTGTTGCATATCAGAATATAAAAATGGAACAATAACATCTCCATCCATATTCAAAATACCGACCAAGTCTTGCTGATCTACTTCTCTTTTTGCAAGCAAATACCCAGAAGAAAAGAATTCTAATTCTTTCCATTCTGCATCAACTATAATACGATTAGAACGATCCAAGACACCATACATGCCAGACGAATCCGTAAAAATACAATACCCATCCATGCTTCGATCGATTTCTGTCAACGAATCTATTTGATTAGAAATCACAGAGGAACTCTTTGAAACATTCCAATAAAATCGTGCAATTGCAGCCGCTAAAATCAAAATTATACTGCATAATATAGCGATCAGAAACTTTGTATGTTTATTCATAGAATGCGCCACCTATTGCGTAATATAGCGATGCATACTATTTTTTCTCAACAGCTTTATGAACATACTCTTCTGTTTCCTGCACCAAATAAATTGGTCTTTTTTTCGTTTCCAAATAAGTTTTTGCCAGGTATTGGCCAACGATGCCAATACAAAATAACTGCAACCCACCAAGCAAAAACATAACACAGATTAATGTTGGAAATCCCTGTGCTGGATCTCCAAATATCAATGTTTTAATGATAATCACAACAATCATAATGAGTGCAACAAGGCAACTCAAAATCCCAAGGAAAGAAGAAATAGAAAGCGGTGCAGTGGAAAATGCAAAAAAGCCTTCTAATGCATAGCGAAACAGTTTCCAAAACGACCAACCTGTTGTACCGGCAGCACGTTCTACATTCTCGTATTCTATATATTTAGTTCGAAATCCAACCCAACTAAAAATGCCTTTCGAAAAGCGGTTGTACTCTCCCATTGCCAAAATAGAATCTACCATTTGACGTGTCATAAAGCGGAAATCTTGTGCACCATCCACAATTTCCGTTTGGGAAATTTTATTCATGATCTTATAGAACTTTCGTGCAAACCACGAACGAAGCTTCGCCTCTCCGACCCGATTCACTCTTCTAGTAGCAACACAATCATACTCGCCGCTTAAAATATACGAATACATTTCAGGAATAAAAGTAGGTGGATGTTGAAGATCTGCATCCATCACAACAACATAGTCCCCTGTTGCATTTTGAAGTCCCGCATACATTCCAGCTTCCTTTCCAAAGTTTCTGGAAAAGGATATATATCGAACCCGTGAATCTCCTTGTGCAAGTTCACGAAATTTTTTCAAAGTATCATCTTTCGACCCATCGTCAATCAATAACAATTCAAATTCCAAATCAGAATAAGTCTGCATCATTTCCTGCATAACTTTTGTAATTTCTGTATAAAACAGCGGCAATACTTCTTGCTCATTATAACATGGAACCACAATTGAGATTCGTTTCATGACTGCTACACCTCAATCTATTTTTGTCTTATCATTTTAAATCAATATTATACCCATAAATTTTAATTATTAGTATGCTCTCAACCACTAACGTTTTTATTATACCACTTTTCTTTTCTTTTTACAAGTCTTTTGAACGATATTTTTATCTTTCAAACAACTTTTCTTATTTTACTACAATAAAAAGATTTCTTTTTTATTGTATCATGAAAGGAAAGAGCTTGTCAAGCAAAAATAACAATTTTATTCCACGGAATAGCTTGTTTGAACAATGCGTTTTGATTCTGAAAATATGATGAAATTTTTGAAATTCCACTTTTCTTTTTGCCGAAAATATGGTATACTGATATCATTCTTTATGCCACTATTTTAATAGAGAGGAACTTAAAATGAATTTTCGAAATACCCTTCAAAAATGGATGATGGGACGATATGGCAATGATTCTCTTAACAAAATGCTGTTTGTAATACTAATTTTTTTCCTATTACTTCAAATTGTTTTTCATAACGTCATTTTACAGCTTTTTGTACTATTGCTTATTTTTTTGATCTACTATCGGATGCTCTCTCGAAATATCACAAAACGTGCTCAAGAAAATCAATATTATTTACAAAAAGCAAACTCTCTAAAAAAATGGTGTGAAAAGCAAAGGCATTTACACAACACACGAAAAAACTATCATATTTTTACCTGTCCACAGTGCAAGCAGAAAATTCGTATTCCAAAAGGAAAAGGAAAAGTAAGTATTACTTGTCCCAAATGCAAGACTTCCTTTATTAAAAGGAGTCGTTAAATTATGTATGGATATATACAAATTTACAAGCCAGAACTAAAATTCCGAGAATATGATGTCTATCATAGTTATTATTGCGGCCTTTGCCAATCCCTACAACAAAAGTATAAATGGAAAGGAAAAATGCTGCTTAGCTATGACATGACTTTTCTTTGCTTATTATTAGATGGTTTATATGAACCTCAAGAACAAACAAAAGAAAAACGATGCATTGTAAAATGCTGTCAATGTCAAACATTTCAAAGTAGCGCAATTATTGAATATGCCGCAGATATGAATGTACTTCTTTCTTACTACAATGCAAAAGACGACTGGATGGATTGTCAGGATCATAAAAAGCACTTTATTATGAAGCTTTTCCATAAATCTTATCGTACAATTTCTATAAAATATCCAGAAAAGGTACATCAAATTGAATTACAATTGAAGCGCCTTTCGGAGATTGAATCTTCTCATACCACTGATCTGGATGCAGCATCTGGTTGCTTTGGTAAAATATTAGCTGAAATTTTTTCTTATAAAGCAGATTGCTGGGAACATCTATTACGTCAACTTGGTTTTTTCTTAGGGAAATTCATTTATCTTTTAGATGCGTTTGATGATATGGAGCGGGATCAAAAAAGTCATAATTACAATCCATTCGTATTATCTGGTCTTTCTGTGCAGCAGTGTCTCCAGCCATGCGAAACGCTTCTACAAATGATGATCGCAGAATGTACTGCTTGCTTTGAGAAACTTCCAATTATAAAGCACGACAGCATTCTACGCAATATTCTATATGCTGGAGTCTGGCAGCAATTCAATAAAAAGAAAAAAATATTATTATCTTCTTTAGGAGGTCCGTAATTGTCATGATGGATCCTTATTCTATTCTAAATATATCTCCAAGCGCAACAGATCAGGAAATAAAAAAAGCCTATCGCACATTGAGCAAAAAATATCACCCAGATGCAAACGTTGATAATCCAAATGCAGCACAATATGAAGAAAAATTCAAGCAAGTTCAAGAGGCTTATCAACAGATTATGGATGAACGAAACGGAAAACAAACTTCTTACCAGCAAGGATTTCATACTCATCAAGATCACAGTACAGGAAGTGAAGAAGATCTTCGCTTTCAAGCAGCTATCAATTTTATTCGAAATCATCGATTTGAGGAAGCACTGCATGTTTTAAACGACATGGAAGATCGTTCTGCAAAATGGTACTATATTAGCGCAATTACACACTCTGCAATTGGAAATAATGCTACAGCAATACAATATGCAAAGACAGCTGTTCAACTAGAACCCAATAACTATGAATATCAGAACTTACTTCAACAATTGCAACTACGAGGCAGCCACTATCAAAATATGCAGCATACATATATGGGTGGAACAGATGTAAACACCGATAGTTGTATGCGCTGTTGTATGGCGAATTTACTAATTAATTTGTGTTGTGGTTGTACAGATTGCTGTTAAATAACACTTCTCTCTATTTAGGTATTTACTTATTTTAAAAAATATGGTAAACTATTCCTATGCAAACTATTCACGTTCATCAGTAAGGAGTGTAAAATGTTTTTTGGTCATAAATTTTCTGATACAACAGAAGATGGATTCTATTCTTTTTTAAATCATCAAGGAAGCTCTTCTTTGGATCAAGAATTGAATCAGAATCAAATTACGAATTATGCAATTCGTGTTTCTGTTGCCACAAACATTGGAAAAGTACGTGGAAATCATGAAGATAACTTTTATTTAGAAGGAATCTACATGAATGATATTTTTAGAAATGATTTTTCTGCTACATACACCCTACAGCATGCAGACGGCATGAATTTCGCTGTATTTGATGGGATGGGAGGCGCTGCTTATGGAGAAGTAGCTTCCGAAATTGCAGTGCAAACCATGAGAAAGTATGAAAAGAAATTTAAAACTGTCGAAAATGTACGTGCATTGGATCAATGCGTATCAGAATATGTCAATGAATCAAATCAAGCAATTTGTAATATGCTTTTAGAGAAACACTCATTGAATGGTGGTACGACATTTGCCATGATTCATTTCTTTGAAAATGCTGTAAAATTATATTACCTGGGTGATAGTCGCATTTATGCTATTTCAAATCATGAAATTACACAATTGACACGAGATCATACACTTGCCAATCAAAAAATAGACGCCTCCATTTATACCGAGGAAGAGGCACGAAATAGCCCTGACCATCATCGACTTACATTATTTATTGGTGCTGATAAAAATGATGTTGGTCTGAATGCTGATTCCAGACCACTAATCCCTTATCAAAATGGATTAAAATTTTTATTATGCACAGATGGATTAACCAATATGTGCAGCGACGAACAGATTTCCTCCATTTTATCAGAAAATTATTTTAATGAGGCTGCTGTTTTAGTTCAAGAAGCTCTAAAAAATGGTGGAGAAGATAATATTACTTGCATTGTACTAGAATTAATTGCATTGGAAGATACTGAATCAAATGATTATTAAAGAACAAAAAATATGGCTGTTGCAGATTTTGCAACAGCCATATTTTAGTTTATTTTAAGTTTGCTGTAAATTGTGTTCCAGTGTAGTCAATTACAATTGTCGAATCCGGCAACGGATCCTGCGCAATCAATAACTTTGCAATCAAAGTTTCTATTTTTTGCTGAATGAATCGTTTCAATGGACGTGCACCATAGTTAACATCATAGCCTTGTGCAACAACTGCATCCTTTGCTGCATCTGAAACAGTCAAGTGCAATTGTTTTTGATCCAAACGCCGCTCTAAGTCTTGCAGCATCAAATCTACAATTTTTCCAACTTCTGTTTTAGTAAGCGGTTTGTAGAACACGATCTCATCCAAACGATTTAAAAATTCTGGACGGAAAGACTGCTTGAGCAAAGCATCTACTTTTGCACGGGCATCAGATGAAATAGCACCTGTTTTTTCATCAATCCCCTCCAAAATATAAGGAGATCCCAAATTAGAAGTTAAGATGATGATGGTATTTTTAAAATCAACTGTTCTTCCCTGCGAATCTGTGATTCGTCCATCATCCAAAACTTGCAGCAAAATATTGAAAACATCTGGATGTGCTTTTTCTACTTCATCTAGTAAAACAACAGAATATGGCTTTCTGCGAACAGCCTCTGTTAATTGACCGCCTTCTTCGTATCCAACATATCCAGGAGGTGCTCCAATCAACCGGCTTACACTGAATTTCTCCATATATTCGCTCATGTCAATTCGAACAATGTTATTCTCATCATCAAACAAAACTTCTGCCAATGCCTTTGCAAGCTCTGTTTTACCAACACCAGTAGGTCCTAAGAATAAGAAGGAACCGAGCGGACGATTTGGATCTTGAATTCCAGCGCGAGAACGTAAAATTGCTTCACTTACTTTTTCAACTGCTTCATCTTGTCCAATGACACGACGATGCAGCACTTCATCCATGTGCAATAATTTTTCTCGTTCGCCTTCCATCAATTTAGATACTGGAATACCCGTCCAACGTCCCACAATCCGTGCAATTTCTTCCTCTGTAACCTTATCTCGCAATAACGAATTACTTTCTTTGGATCGCTCTGCTTTTGCCTCTTCTTCTTCCAGCTGTTTTTTCAAAGACGGCAATTTTCCATATTTCAATTCTGCAGCTTTATTCAGATCATAATCTCGCTCTGCTCGCTCGATTTCTCCGTTTACTTGTTCTACCTCTTCCCGCAATTTCTGCACTTTTGAAATAGCATTTTTCTCATTTTCCCACTTTGCGCGCATTGCATTGAATTGATCCCGCATTTGCGACAATTCCTGCTGTACTTCTTTCAGATGTTCTTGCGAAAGCTTATCGGTTTCTTTTTTCAAAGCGGCTTCCTCAATTTCATGCTGAATAATTTTTCTCTGAATCTCATCCAATTCAGTTGGCATAGAATCCATTTCTGTTCGAATCAGCGCACATGCTTCGTCGATTAAATCAATTGCTTTATCCGGTAAGAATCGATCTGTAATATAACGATTAGACAACACAGCAGCAGCAATTAATGCTTGATCGTGAATTTTTACGCCATGGAAAACTTCATACCGCTCTTTCAGTCCACGCAAAATAGAAATCGTATCCTCTACAGATGGTTCATTCACCATAACCGGCTGGAACCGTCTCTCTAAGGCAGCATCTTTCTCAATATACTGCCGATATTCATTCAATGTGGTAGCGCCAATGCAGTGTAATTCTCCTCTTGCCAACATTGGCTTCAGCAAGTTTCCTGCATCCATTGCACCATCTGTTTTTCCAGCACCAACAATTGTGTGCAGCTCATCAATAAATAGAATGATGCCGCCTTCACTTTTCTTGACTTCATTCAGAACGGCTTTTAAACGCTCTTCAAATTCACCACGATATTTTGCACCAGCAACCAATGCACCCAAATCCAAAGAGAACAGCTTCCGATCTTTCAAATTGTCCGGAACATCCCCACGAACAATTCGCAAAGCAAGTCCCTCCGCAATTGCTGTTTTACCGACACCTGGTTCTCCGATTAAAACAGGATTATTCTTCGTTTTTCTGGAAAGAATACGAATAACATTACGAATTTCACTATCTCTTCCGATTACGGGATCCAGCTTTCCATTCCGTGCTAGTGTCACAAGATCCTGACCATATTTTTGCAGAACATTATACGTTTCCTCTGGATTTTGTCCAGTTACTCGAACATTTCCACGCACTTTCATCAATGCATTTAGGAAATCTTCTTTCTTTAGCTGAAATGTTTGAAAAATTTCTTTTAAGTCTCGATCTGGAACATCAAACAAGCCAAGCATGAGATGTTCCACTGAAATATACTCATCCTGCATTTTTGCAGCTTCTTTTTCCGCTTCTTGAAATGCGCGATCTACATCTTGTGCAATGTACACTTCATCTGCTTTTCGTGCACTTCCTGTTACAGATGGTAAATTATTAATTTTGGATTGCACTTCCATTTTGACATTATCCACAGCAACATTCATTGTTTGAAAAAGCTGCGGAATTAGTCCACCTTCCTGAGACAGCAGCGCAAGAAACAAATGCAGCTGTTGTATCATGTTGTTTTGTTGTTCCACCGCAATTCCATTTGCAGCACGTACAGCTTCTAATGATTTTTCTGTTAATTTCTGTGCATTCATATAAATCCCTCCTGATTCAGCTACTTCTTTCCTCTCATAGATGCTTAGAGATGAAGTGTTAACTTTGGAAGTTCTTTCACAAACTGTGATTCTACAGCTTGTAAGCAAGTGTTCATTTCTGTTTGTTCCAATAATTCAGAAAAATAAGTTTTCATGACAGCGTCAATCATACGAATATAATCTCCAATTGCAGTCCCCAATTGTTCTTCTGTTGTTGGCTCTGACAAGTGTAAACTACGGATCATTCGTCCAGGAAGCAGCTGATACTCTCGTTCTGCCGTTTTATCCGGATCATATGCCCTTTCTAATTTAATCCACAACTGAAAGAAGGCATGAATGGTATGAATCAGAGATTGACTCTGCGTACGGCACGCAATTCGAAGCCATCCAATTTGTGAATTTTTTGGACTTCGCAATAGTTCCACACTATATCGAATTGTTGGTCGATATTTATAACGTAAAGAACTCTGAACCGATAACATCGCATCAGACGCTTGCAACTGAATACGAAATGCATCATTCATTTGCTGTTCTACATAAGAAAAAATAGATCGCATCCGTTTTTCTGGTGTAATACAACAAACATGTTCTGCCAAAATCTGATTCATCAAATTGGAACGACTTGTCCCCATTTGTGCAGCTAATGCATCAATTGCTGCTACAACATCATCCATCAGCACAACGCTGTATGTACTTCGTTTCACTGTCTCACCGCCTTTCTGTTTTGTTGATTCTATTATATCATATTTATATAATTTGTCAATAGGATTATATAATTACAACTAAATATTTTTGATTTTTTAAGTTTAAAATAAAAAACCTGTATATTGCAATCTTAATCAATCTAATTTATTGCAATATACAGGTTTATTTTATTAAAAATAAAAGTTTACCTTGTCTTACAAGGACTTACTTTTCGTAAATTTTATCGTCAAATCGATATAAAGAAAGCACAACAGTCAAATTTCCATTTAATTTTCGAACCTCATCTATAAAAGCCTTTTGATCAATGTTTTGTTTCAATTGTACACTGTAAACAAGATCAAACAGAGATCCAAAATTAGTTGTCTTTACACGCTTTAAAGTCCATTCTGTTGCATTTACATTTAAAAGATCATCAAATAATCCGACATAATTTAAATTTTCTGGAATGGTAATCTTCAATGTCATACTGGTTGTTTTACACTTTCCAAAATTGCAAAGCTCTACTAAAATTAAAACAGCTGCAATCACTGCAAAGAAAACAAATACAAACCAAATATCTGATAAGGAATTAATTCCGCAAATTACGCCAACCGCCATTGCAAAAAATACATAGGTAATATCCTTTGGATCACCAGGTATTGTACGATAACGACATAATGTAAAGACACCAGCCAAACTCAACGCACTTGCCATCGAATTAATCATAACTAGCACGATTGCAACAATTGGTGGCAAAACCAATAGAGTCATCACATAACTTTGTGAATAACCACTCTTTCGATGTGTGAAAATGTAGACCAAACTAATGAAAAAACCCATCACGACACCAGAAATTAAAGCGGTCAGCATGTCCGTAATTGTAACGGATTTTACAGAATCAGCTAATAGGCTGCTTGCATTTGTAGTTACTGACAACGGAATCATAAAATTAAACATAAGAAAACTGGCTCCTTTTCTCTTTTATTTTTTTAGCAATGGTATTGGTGTATGCCCTCCCATATTTTGAAAAACTTGTTTTATAAATATGAAGCGAGGCAAGCTGTTCTGCCAACCATATTGGCATAGAATCCAAGATCTTGACCTCCATCAAATATTGATCTTCCTTTAAAATAGAATTCCCATAGCATTCTGTATCCAGCGATAAATCGTGTCGTCGTTCGATCAAATTCCGATCTAATGTTAATCTAAAATTCTTATCATTTTTTCCGAAATAAGCTGCTCTCTGATAACTAATGTACTGCTTTGGCAAAACGGCGTATCGCTTCAAAAAAGCATCTAACTCTCCAAGCACTTGTTGCTGTATATAGTTTCCATTTAATTCTGGAGAAACCCCATGTAACATATATGCATTGGCTTGCTCCAATGTTAATGTAACACGTCGCTTATTGACAATACCGCCAATCTTTTTCTTTAATTCTAAAAACACAGTATCATCCTGTTTAGCAGGAGACATATAACTACGAAGGCGTATTTTTTCTTTATAGTATGGTTTTTCTAACGATGTACGAATCAAATAGTCATCCGGTGTATCGTAATAAATATTATAGATGCCATACTCTTTTCCATCAACACAAAACGGATCTGGTTCCATATACTGCAACAGATATGGTTGCAGCATCTGATATTGCTTGGCTGTTAATAGAAATTTGATCTCCTTTCGCTCAAAAGTTCGTATTGCCATAAATTTCTTGGCAGAAGAACAAACCGCTCACTCTGCACATTTGCTGCCTCCCTTCTAAAAGTACACATCTCTTGGATGATGTTGTCATTATAGCTGATAATTCTTAAAATAGACTTAAACATTTTGAGTACTTTGATTTTTCTCATTTGAAAAATCAAAAAAATTTTCAAAAGCTGAAAAATACACTTGCTTTTTTGAGCGATTTTTTGTATAATAAAAAGCATTGCGGATCATAAACATTGCGATGTTATGCATTGCAAATAAGTTATACTTTAATTTTAAAAAATTATCTATCCGCATGAGAAAGGACTGTTAAAATATGGCAGAATTAAAATATGAAATCGTGGAGCACCTGGGTGTTATTTCTGAAAACGCAAAAGGTTGGACCAAAGAATTAAACTTAGTAAGTTGGAATGATCGAGAACCCAAATATGACATTCGAGATTGGGCACCAGAACATGCAAAAATGGGAAAAGGCATTACACTTTCCGCAGATGAAGCAGCATCTTTAAAAGAAATTCTTGCTCAAATCGATTTTGATAGCTTTGAATGATTTTAGACACAACAAGATATAAGAAATATAAAAATGAAGCATATGAGATCAGTTCTTTCCTATGCTTCATTGTATAAAGTATAAAACAAAAACGATCAATTTGCAAAGGGTACAAATTGATCGTTTTTGTTTTATGGAATTTTACTTTTTTGATATGTTGATCTATATTTCTTTTGCATATCTATGTAAAGTAAAATCAATTCTTCTGTTTTTAGGCATTTTCCTTCATTTTCTGAATAAATGTACTTTTTTCCTCATCAGACAATGGTACATTTTCAAAAAAAGAATTTGCAAAATCCATCGCATTATTATTAAACAAACGACGAATTAACAGACGTGTTTCGGACTTCTGCATTTCATCTTTGGAAATTAGCGGCTTACAGTAATATCCTGGTTCAATCCGCTCCAAATACCCTTTTTGCACACACTTTTTAATAACAGTGTAAGTTGTATTCAGGCTCCAACCAATTTCTTCTCGCAAGCGATGCGCAATTACAACAGCGCGTGTGCCGCCTTCTTCCCAAACGATATTCATAATGTTCAGTTCGGAATCACAAATTGAAAAATCCATAACAATTACCTCCATCCTTGTAATCTTACTTTATTCTACACCACAATCAGATAGAATGTCAAGCATTTTTCTTACCTTTTACTATTTTTTAATAATATAAATAGAAATGTAATGATATATATTTGATTCTAATTGAATTTTCAACAGATTGAAAGATAGTTTTAAAAATCGCATCTACTTTTTAGGCAAAAGAAACGATAAAAAATTACTTTTTTAAATAGGATTCCAATTGCACATTCCTATAAACCTGCTTTAAATCTTTATGATATTCTGGAAATAATGATTCCGTCAGTGCTTCTGGATATGCAATTAATTGCTCTTTTTGAAGATGAGATAACTGTTTAACAGCATATTCTAATTTTGCGGCTGTAGAGGCATTCTGAAATAACCACAATGCCGAAAGTGCTACAATAGGATGGCTCTTGGTGTACTTTGCACATTGCTTTTTTCGATCATAATGTGCCTGCAGTCGTACACGAATATCTTTTGCAATTCCCGTATAATAAGAGCCATCCTGGCATGTAACAATATACAAATACATTATTCTGACTTTTCTTCTGTTGCAGAAGAACCAAAAGAATCTCCTATTAACTTTGCTGTCTTTTGCAAATAGGAAACGGATAACTGCTCCAACGTGCCAGCATCACAGGCTTGTGCAATACTTGCATCTAATGGCATTTGTTCCAAAACGGGGACACCTGCACAATCTGCTGCACTATTAGAGCCAAACAGCGGAATTTCCTTGCCGCAATCCGGACATTTTACATAACGCATGTTTTCAATCATTCCTAAAATTGGAACATTCATCATAGCTGCCATGTTAACAGCTTTTTGTACAATCATAGAAACAAGTGACTGAGGAGTTGATACAACGAGAATTCCATCTACTGGAAGAGATTGGAAAACAGTTAGTGGAACATCTCCTGTCCCAGGAGGCATGTCTACCAACATAAAATCTACATCCCCCCAAGTAACATCTTCCCAAAACTGTTTTACAACACCAGAAATAACAGGACCTCTCCAAACAACAGGATCTGTTGCATGTTCCAGCAACAGATTAACAGACATTACCTTCATCCCTTGTTCTGTTACAGCTGGTTTCAAACACTCTCCTTCTACTTCTGCCGGATGATGAATCCCAAACATTTTAGGAATAGATGGACCAGTAATATCTGCATCTAAAATTGCAGTACGATAACCGAGCCGCTGTAATTGTACTGCGAGCAAACCTGTAACCAGTGACTTTCCAACGCCACCTTTTCCGCCTACGATGCCAATTACTTGCTTGACATGCTTTGTATTTTCTTTTGCACGCAATTCGTGTTCTTGATCCTGACAGGCTCCATTGCTCTGACAAGAATCACACTGATGGTTGCAAGATGTTTCTGCCATAATATATTCTCTCCTTTTATGATCCGACTATTTGTATGCAACAACAAAAGTCAATATTTAATCGCTTAGTATTGATCTGAATCCAAAATAATCCAACCAATTCTAAACGAAATTGGCTATAACATAGGAGACAGCAGTGCTAAAAAGTAACTGCATGCCCGTTTGACAAGAGGTCGTGCATGACAATCCTCTAATGTGATTTGCTGACTTTTTTCTTGTGTTAATAAAAAATCATGCAACATATCTTGAATCGCGCTGTTTCGATAAAATAAAGTAGCACATTCAAAGTGCAAATACAAACTCCGAAAATCCAAATTGATGGTTCCTAAAACAGCAATCTCATCATCTACAACAAAACATTTAGCATGAATGAAGCCTGGTGTATATTCGTAAATTTTTACGCCACTTCCTAATAAATCCTGATAATATTTCCATGCAATCATATGGCAATACCACTTATCTTCATGGTAAGGCGTAATAATTCGAACATCCACTCCTTTTTTGGCTGCAAGCTGTAAAGCGGTTAATAATTCATAATCTGGAATTAAGTATGGTGTTTCAATGTAAACATATCGTTTTGCACCATGAATCAATTCCAAATATACAGAATCTCCAATATGCTCTTCATTAATTGGATCATCACCAAATGGCTGAACAAATCCATCGCTATAGGTAATAGTATTTGGAATAGATGCTTGTAAATACTGCTCATAATTTTGATTGGAACAGTCACTCATATCCCATAAGTGCAAAAACATCAACGTAAAATTACGAACAGCTGCGCCCTTTAGCATTACTGCCGTGTCCTTCCAGTGTCCAAATCGATTCAATTCATTGATATATTCGTCAGCAATATTAGTTCCGCCATTAAATGCAGTATGACCATCTATAACCAAGATCTTTCGATGATCTCGATTGTTTTGGGCAGAACTTAAAAATGGACGAAATGGATTAAATACTTTACATTGAATGCCATATTTTGAAAGATTTTGAAACATAGACTTTGGAACAAAAAATTGCGTACCAATTCCATCATACATCAATCGTATTTCAACACCGGCAGAAGCACGTTCTTTTAAAATCTCTAATAATTCCCCCCACATTTTACCCGGAGATACAATAAAATATTCAATAAAGATAAATTTTTTTGCTCTTCTTAATTCCTCTTTCATCGCAAGAAATTGATCTTCACCCAATGGAAAATAAGTTACTGCTGTATCCGTATAAATCGGAAAACCGCATTGTTCGACATAATAAGACAAATTAAAAATACGCTGATCCATATCTTTTAGGCAGTCTAAAGTAGATAGATCCTGTTTCAAAAGTCCTGTTGTAGACGCAACTTTTTTTTCATATCGTTTAAAAAACTGTCGGCTATCTAGTCGTGTTTTTAAATACAAATATGCTAAGCCTCCAAAAATAGGAAGAATTGCAATAATAATCAACCACGCCATTTTATAGGATGGATTTTCATTTCGATTGGTAATATAAACAATTAAAACAGCATTTAATCCCAATAAACCTGCATAAACAAATGCAAAATGTTCTCGTAATAATAAAACTGCCCATACTAAAAAGCATACTTGTACCAACATCATAAAAATATACAAGCTGTTTCTGCTACAAACAAATTTCAGAATTTTACGAAGTCGTTTCAATGAAATCCCCCTCTTCCTACTTCAAAAAGCGTTCGATTTCGAGATGAACGGAATGATTAGTACTTATTATACCATACTTTTCATTTTGTTGCAAGTACCCTCAAAAAAGATCGTATCTCATCCTTTTTCAGGAAGTCGAAGTATAATTTCTGTTCCATACTGTTTTAACCACATTTCTTGTTCTTTATAATTAGGAAGCACCTGTTCTACTTCTTTCCAAAATCGCACAGAATGATTCATTTCTTTGCGATGACAGAGTTCATGAACCACAAGATAATCCTGTACCTCTTGTGGCATGAGCATCATAAGACAATTAAAATTTAAATTTCCTTTACTGGAACAACTTCCCCATCTGCTTCTCTGATTGCGAATGGTAATTCGTCCATAGGTAACCCCCAAAACAGATGCAAAATAAGCAACTCGCTTAGGAAGCACTCTACGTGCCTGATCGGCAAGCATTTGCAATTCATCTACTGAAAGCTTTTGATTTTTCGAATACATTTGTAGCATTTGCAAACGTTGAGAAATCCAACCTGATTTCCGGTATAAAAATTCTTGAATTTGTTGATCTGTCATTTGAAGCGGCACACGTACTTCAATTGTGCCATCTAATTTTACCTGCAATGCAATTGTTTTTATTTTCTTTCGCATTATTTTGAAATGATTCATAAATTCCATCTGATGTCAATCCATTCTTATGAAAACTAATTTCAAGTATTTCCATTACTAAAATTGGCCTGTATTTGCATAGCATCTTGAAGAGAAACCGTAATTGTTGTATCTGTAGAATCATAATCTCCAGACCATCCAATAAAAGTTTGACCATTGGATGGAACAGCAGTTAATGTAACAGGAAAATCGGAATAGTATTGTCCATTCCAAGTTCCACCCGAAAAATCCGGTGTAACAGTGTTAACTTGAATACTACCGCTTCCATTTGTTTGCAATTGCAACGGTTCTAATGAACCAGATAAGTTCAAATATTCCGCCATATCTTCCAATGTATAGGCAGCACGATTGGTGAAAAATATTCGAATAAGTGAAAACGACTCTTCATAAGAGCGCTGATTTGCAGACCAAGCATTCCATCGCTTCAAGCCCTGCATTGACCAGTCAAAATATTCTGTCTGGTACTGCTCTAAAACAGGATTCACACGTTTTGGCGAAAACAACTCATTGGCATAGTCTTGATAAGTCAATGCAAATTGTTTTGCAAAATCTGAATTTGCAAGAAGATGGTCAAACAAATCTGTTGGCATCCAAGTATTACTCTTTTGCGTATATTGAAAATTATCATATGCATACCCTTCCACACCATCGAAAGAACTATAAGTGAGTCCCATTGAATAATCCAAATCCATTACCATAAATCGCCATTTTCCATCTGCATATGAATTTCCATCGATTGGTTCTCCCGTATATCGCCATACTGCATAATTATAATTTGGCCAGTCAACAGTTCCCAAATAAATACCTGTACAGTATTGTTCAATTAAACTTTGAATATCCATTCGATCGCAAATATATTGATAAACAGTCGGATCTGTTACATCATGTTTGGATGCATATTGACATATGGAATAAAAGTTGTTCCAATCAGATGAAGTACCTTCTTCTAATTCACCATTTTTAATCATTGCTACCTGTTCTTTTGGAATGTCATAATGTGTCTGCACATAATAATCTGAATATTTTTCGTAAAACTCATAGAGTCCCCAGTACTCGCCATCTAAAAATACAAAACATGGTTTCGTATTTTGCGTACTCATATCCCGACCGTCTAATAATTCTTGTGCAAGTTTATCACGAATACGAATAGGAGAACTATTTGTCATAGCACGTAATGTAATAGAATCATACTTTTTAATGTTTTTTCCAGTTGATTCTGCTCGATTTTCCTTAAAAATCGGATACTCTAATTTTGAATTTCCATAATCTCCTCTTGCAAATAAATTAAAGCTTTTTTGCGGACTGTTTCGTGTCGATGCACCTTTGATACGGATTCCCATATTCTGCTGATACATACGCACTCCATTTTCAAATAATTCAAAAGAAACAGGTCGCTCCCACTCCCGTCCCTTAGAATAAAAATTTGCCTTACTTTTTGTATTCCATTCATCAATAGAGGCATCATAATCAGAACTATTTTTCCAATCTAAATATTGTTGACCGGAAACATAAATACCAGTTTCTGCATCGAATAAATTAACAGGATCTGTCACCAAGGATACAACAGAAATATCTTGATATCGATTCAACTTATCAGAATCAGCAATCAAATAGGTATTGGTAATAATCGAGCTATACGCCCCATTAGACCCTACTGTAACAGCTCGTACAACAGTTGCTTTATCTACTGCATAATTAGGCGCATAATATGGCATTTCCAACGTAATAGATTGTGCCGTTTTACTATGTTGATAACTACTATAGACATTTGGTTCTGATGATCGGTCATACATTGAAATGGGTTCTGTATAAGGCATAGCTGATTCCGATAACGCCGGTTTTCCATCTACCATATTATATGGATCACTTCCATCTAGCGTATAATAAATAACAGCATCTTGTTGATCCGTTTGTAAAGTAAGCGAAAAATCATCAGAATAGAACCCAGAAGAATTTGAAAATTTAGGTGCAGAAATGGTTAATTCATTTGCAGAACCAGGTGTTGGCTCCATAATCGACCAGGTTGCACTGCCATTTGGTGAACGGCCATATGTACTATCTTCTGCTAAAGATGGAACAGAAATCCTTTGCAGAACATCCCCATTTGGAGAGGAAAGCAGTACAGTTTCACCATTCTTACTCAGTGCAAAATTAGTGTGTAATTCTGTTTCTGTTGAATTTCTTTTCGAAGCAAAAACAATGAGATATTCTCTGGAAGATAGAATTGTATTCTCTGGAAAAGTCCATTGAAAAGGATCCGATGAATCATCCGATAGGCCACATCCACTTAAATCAATTGGGAAATCACCGTCATTATAAAACTCCATCCAATCAGAAGCTTGTCCATAACAATCAAGTAAACACTTTTTATTTTGCGTACAAATTTCATTGAGTAATAGATTTCTATAATTTTTTTGAGGATCGGAATTCTGTAAGAATAACCGTTTTAAATATGCTTCATCCAATCCATTTATAACACCATCTTCATTCAAATCTGCTGCATTGGAAATGGTTTTAATTAATTCTAAATTATAACTATGTAAAAGAGAAAGATCTTTTTCATCGACTGTGCCATCTTGATTGATGTCACCCGTTTGTAAATCGGAAATGGCATGACTTTGAATCATACTATTAGACCCATGTATACTTGTACCAAATACGATTATTCCAACCATTGTGTATAGATATCTTTTTATAGAAAAATGCATAAAACAATCCCTTTCCTATCAATAACGGCAAAATAAATTATTTCTATTATAGCATGTATCCAAAGCAATTTCAACAAAAATATTCTTATTCCACAATGAACATTCAAATAACTTTTACACAAAGAGAAGGTACCAGCATTAAAAAATAATAGCCAAATCGCCCTGCGGAAAGCAAGGCGATTTTGACTATACAAAAGATATTATTTTAATATTTGGTCGTTTGACCGATTCTTATTATAACATATCCGTCGAATGATGTCAATATAAAATTAACAAAAAAGAATGTAAAAAGAAAGTTACAAACCACTTCCATCAAAACAGAGTACTTTCCATTGTGCTATTCTTTTTGTTCTGTTGTTGCAGCAACCGCAACAATCACCCATTCTGCTCCACATTGCTTGAGTAAACTTGCGCACCTACAAATTGTACTACCAGTTGTTAAAACATCATCACACAAAACAATATGATAACCCGTTAAATCAACGGGATGAATTTGAAACTGCTGAATATTTTTTCTACGTTCTTCCGCTGAAAGCAAATGCTGTTGCTTTCCTTGCTTATCTTTCCATAAAATATCTGTTCGAATTGGAACATGAATGCGTTTTCCGAGTGCTTTTCCAATCACTTCTGCTTGATTATATCCTCGCTCTCGTCGTTTTGAAGCCGTACTTGGAACCGGTATGATCATATCCAATGATTCCTGTAAAGATTGCCGTTCGATTTGATCTGCTAAATAGATCCCAGCATATTCCCCAAAGTTTAGATTTGTTCCTGTTTTTAAAGATAAAATTCCGTTTCGTGCTGGTTTCTGATAAATACTCATGGCAAATGCACGATCGTAGGGTAAATCATCGGAACAAATACAATCTGAATATGTCTTTCCGCATCTTGGACAAAACAAATCCTCTGAAACGTGTAGTGCCTGCATACAAGATGTACAAATTAATGCATCCCAACAAATAAACCCATTGCAGCAAGGACAACGATTGGGATAAAGCAAATCTAATAGAAACCTCATAACAGAACGCTTTTGATACATGTCATCCCCCTCCTTTTTTGATATAAGAAAAATAGGATGCCATAGTAAAAAATTCGCTATGGCATCCATTATCAAATCAATGAAAATTCCTTAAGGTTAAACGAATGTCTACGGCCTTATTTTATCCGAGTAATTTCCGCTTCAGCCATGCCAAATCCATTCCATTAACAAATTGATCCGCAATGCCATCTGCACGTTGTAGTTGCTCAGCTGTTAATGTTGTTTGCTGCAATAAATGCTGCTGCAAAAGCACAACATCTGCCAAATCTAAGGTACCATTTTCATTTAAATCTCCTACTATAATATCTGTTGCATGCGAAAGTTGGAGTGTTTTTAAGAAAACTTTTTGATCAGATGACGTATAAAGACAATATAATTTTTCATTTTTTGCTGCAAGAACTGATTGGTTAACAAGTTCTTGTGCAATTGAATTTCCGGTTAATTCCCATGTTTTTGTTTGTTTTTGTAATTGATAGAGCTCGAATACTTCTGGATTTTGTGCATCTACTGCTATATAAAATGTTCCGTTAGAAAGAACCGGAATAATTTGAAATGCACGATCAACTAATGATTCTGATAGTGGATAAGAAATTATCGTTCCATCCTCCCAAAAATAGATTGGATTTTTTCCGCCAGACGGTGCAATCCAAACACCATCTTCATCTGCTAATACAGAAACAGCCCCACAGCTTTGATCAGAAAGTGCCGTATCACTCCAATTCTCACCATCAAATACAGCTATTTTAGGAATGCTGTTTGCTGTTAAATCACGATATCCAATTATGATCTTTCCATTTATAGCAGCAATTTCCATATTACAAGCGTTGCTGGAAAGATTGGTTCCCAAAGAAGTTACTTGTTCTGTTTTCGGATCATAACAGTCCGCTTGTAGAACATACGGATAAGTTCCAGTTGTACTTGTAAAATAAATGCGTTCTCCGTCTGTTGTGATGTCTTGATATTGAGAAAGTTCAGAACTTGTATAGCATGTTTCCCATGCCGAAGTATCGTTATTCCATTTACAAAGGCGCAATAAGTATTGCTCATCTTGATATAACACATAAGGTATGCCATTACATATTACCAACTTGGGATTATTCATGCTACCAGAAAATGGTGTACTGATCGCTTTTATCTGATCTTCTTCCATTTGATATAACGTTGCAGTTGTATCGCTAGCTGCAATGAAATAAAGTGTACCGTTCTCATCTGCGATTAAATCATAAGCATACAAATCAGATGGAAGTGTGAGATGCTCTGCAGTCTGCCAAAGCTGCTTTTCAGAAACATCTGCAAAAGTAGCAGAAAACGTTAATGTTCCATTTTCTTGAATCTGAATATTGTCCAAAGCAATTCCACTATTGGTTCCATCTTCATAAACCAAAGCTCCATCCGCAAATGTTTTTTGTAAGTCAGTTGTTCCGATTGATTCCGGTGCACCTGTTCCGCCATAGTAGGAACGAGTCAAATCGCCTGCTCCACCATTCAAGGTTGTTTCATCTGGACGAAAAACATAAATACCATCTGTATTTCCTTTATAGTTACCAGAAACCGCAGTATTTACACGATAAACGACTAAGCCCTCTCCGTAAACTTTAGCATCCAACTCATCAGAGTATCTTGTTCCCGGTTTTCGATATTCTACTGCAAAAAACTCTGTATCAGAAAGTGGTGTTTTTAATAAATAGAGACGATTTCCACTTGAAGCAGATGCAGGATATAATGTATAAGTACCATCTTGTGTGATCGTTCCTGCATCCATCCATCCAGAAACTGCATAACGTTGATAAGCAAGTGGATATTGCAAGAAAATAGATGGAGATGCCATAATATCCCACAAACCGACTGGATTTCCAGATTCTTGATCTCTTCGATATAAGTCTGGATACCCCATACTATGCAAAAACTCATGACAAAGCGTTCCAATTCCATTAAACAAGGTAGAACCAATCAATGTATAACCACTATGTAAGTTTACACTTCCGACAAGGCAACCATTAATTTCTAAACCTGTCAAATAAAATGCTTTGGACCAAAGTGGATCTCCAAATGTCTCTGTTTTCCCATCTACCACACAAACAATATTATCAATATATCCATCCTGATTACCATCTAGCGGAATATCTTTCGGAATAGAAATATTTTGTAGCATCTCCATAGCATATTGTGTAGAATCTGTATAACTTGATCGCTCTTGTTGCAGAACGTATGGAATAATCACATCATCTTCCAATTGCGGAAAATAAGACGTCACCTGCATTTGCCCATAAGAAATCGTATCCACATACTTTGAAAGAGATCGATACGTTGTATCATCATTGCACATCGTCTGCACCGTATCTGTACTAGACTCCATAAAGTTTTTATCCTCTAAAGAATCAAACTGTGCAAATAACACTATATTGTTAACCTGACGAACTGTAGATTCTTCTTTTGCAGAACCTGTGTATAACGGTAAACTTAAAAACGTCAATACCATTCCAGTCAATAATGCAATAAATCGTTTTCCATACATGATTTTTTTCATACAAAGCGCTCCTATTTGTTAGAAATTAAAAAAATAATGCCGTATATTCTTTGCTTTTGTTTATTATACCATATTTTCATTTTAATTGTAAGAAAAATTATTGCTAAATCGCTAAATTTTTTGCATTATTGACATTTTTATCATTTTATGCTATGATCGAACTATCATTTTATAAAGGTGGAAAACAAAATGAGTTGTTTAGGTAACTTAGCGTGGTTCTTATTGGGTGGATTTCTTTTAGGTCTAAGCTGGATATTAGCTGGCATATTGTGGTGCATTACTATCATCGGAATTCCAATTGGAATGCAATGCTTTAAATTGGCAGGTCTTTCTTTTTGTCCATTTGGAAAAGAAATCGTATATGGAGGCGGAACTGTTTCGCTACTTGCCAATATTCTATGGCTTCTATTTTCTGGTATACTATTGGCGCTAGAACATGCTATAATTGGATTATTTTTTTGTATTACAATAATTGGGATCCCATTTAGCATGCAATGCTTTAAAATTGCAAAACTTTCACTAATGCCATTCGGTGCATCGGTACAAAGCAATTAATTCCATAATTACCCCTTCTTAGTTCTAATTTTTCGATATTCTTTTGGGGAAATACCAATCTGCTTGCAGAATAGTCTACTAAAATAAAGCGGATTTTCATATCCCACAAAATTGGCAATTTCTGTAATGTTAGAATCCGTACTTTCCAGCAAACTTTGTGCATTCGATATACGCAAATTTAAAATATATTGCAAAGGTGTAGAACCAGTGACCTGTTTAAAACAGCGAATAAACCAACAAGTACTAAATCCTCTTGAAGCGGCATACTCTTCAATGCAAATTGGCTGATTATAATTCTTTCGAAAATAATACATGGCAAAAGAGATCTCCTGCTCAGCAGTTGCATTAAAGCCTCTTCTGTAAAGCAAGTTCCTACTAATTAAGACAAAAATATTTCGTAAGAGCAATGCCAGCAGTTCCTCATATCTCGGCTTACAAAGTTGTAATTCTTGAATAATTTGACCAAAAAGCCACTGATAATCCGGTGAAGTACCAACATATAAAATATTTCCGGGAATATGCAAAATATCATAATCTTGCAGAATGGCATTCACGTCACTTCCAGTAAAATGAATCCAGTACACATTTGTTTTATCTTCTTTATAATATATATACTCCTGTGCCTGATCAGGAAGATAAATAATAACATGTCCAGCTGTAACGATCTTTTCTGAACCATTAATAAAAAAATGTGCGCACCCAGAGGCAATATAAAGAAGCTGATAATCTTTTCTTCCGTTTGGTCGACTTGTAATAAATTCTGAACGTGATTGTATTCTATAATTTCCACAGCTTGTTACAATCAGTGGCTTGCTTTGATCAACCATATCAAGTATGGAATCATGCAAATATGCTGCATTTACAAACACTATAAGCACCTCCACAGTTTTTTCTAATTATACTATACTGCAAGTAGAATAGCAAGTTGTTTCTATCATTTTGTGCATAAACTCGATTACTTTGTGTATTTTAACGCATACAAAATATGCTATAATAGAGTCAGAACTTCCAACAAAAACTTATTATGGAGGAAACAATCATGAAGTATACATTTGACTGGCTCACAGATCCAAACGTATTTGCTGTTAATCGAATAGCTGCTCACTCTGATCACAAATTTTATAGCACATACGAAGAATTTGAAGCACAGAAAACATCTTTCATACAAAACTTAGACGGTGTCTGGAAATTTTCATGGGCTAAAAATTTGTCGGAGCATGCTCAAGATTTCTACAAAGAAGATTTTGATACCAGCTCTTTTGGCTCTATTTCTGTTCCAGGACATATGGAATTACAAGGATATGGAAAACCACAATATGTCAATACCATGTATCCATGGGAAGGAAAAGAATTTCTTCGCCCACCCTTTATTTCAAAGCAGGATAATCCAATTGGTAGTTACGTCCGTTATTTCGATTTAAACGAGAATCTAATGGGAAAAGAAATTTATATTTCTTTTCAAGGAGTAGAAACTGCATTTTACGTCTGGTTGAATGGTGCGTTTATTGGTTATAGCGAGGACTCCTTTACCCCTTCTGAATTTCATCTCACTAAGTACATCAAAGAAAAAAACAATCGACTTGCTGTTGCTGTATGTAAACGAAGCTCTGCTAGTTGGCTAGAAGATCAGGATTTTTGGAGATTTTCCGGTATTTTTAGAAGTGTTTTTCTCTATGCAGTTCCAAAAGCGCATGTTCGAGATCTTGCAGTGATTGCAGATTACGATGCAGAAACCCGAACAGGAACTCTCTCAGCAAAGCTTGCTATCACTTGTTCGGAGACCATTTCCTATCAGACAGTCGTAAAACTACTAGATCCATCTGGAAATTGTATCTTACAAGCTCCAGTAACTGATCATGAAATTCAGTTTACACTTGAGCAGGCAAAGCCATGGAGTGCAGAAGTCCCAACACTTTACACGCTTTTGATAGAACTCAAAGATATGCATGGTATGATTTTGGAACTTGCTACTACAAAGGTTGGATTCCGGAGATTTGAATTAAAAAATGGCCTGATGTGTTTAAATGGAAAACGAATCATTTTCAAAGGAATCAATCGACACGAATTTCATTGTCAAAAGGGCCGAGCCATTTCAGACGAAGAAATGTTGTTTGATATTCAATTCATGAAACGCAATAATATAAATGCTGTTCGAACCTGTCATTACCCCAATCAAACAAAATGGTATGAATTGTGTGATGCGTATGGTATCTATGTAATTGACGAAACCAATTTAGAAACACACGGATCTTGGCAAAAACTTGGCATTTGTGAACCCTCTTGGAATATTCCTGCCTCCCTTCCAGAATGGAAAGAAGCTTGTTTAGATCGAGCAAAATCTATGTTAGAACGAGACAAAAACCATGCCAGTATTTTAATTTGGTCGTGTGGTAATGAGTCTTACTGCGGAGATGATATTGCCGCAATGGCAGCATATTTCCATCAGACAGATCCAACCAGATTGGTGCATTATGAAGGCGTTACCTGGAATCGTGCCTATGATTCCATCACAGATATGGAAAGCAGGATGTATGCCAAACCAGAAGAAATTGAAACATACCTCAAACAAAATACTGGAAAACCATATATCAGTTGTGAGTATATGCATGCTATGGGCAATTCTTTAGGTGGAATGTCTCTTTATACCGACCTTGAGAAAAAGTATCCTGCTTATCAAGGCGGATTCATTTGGGATTATATCGATCAAGCACTCGCAATTACAAATATGAATGGAAACGCAGTCTTTACATATGGAGGCGATTTTGATGATCGTCCAACTGACTATGGATTCTGTACCAATGGCATTCTATATGCAGATCGAACCCCATCCCCAAAGGTACAAGAAGTAAAGCAGCTATATTCCAATCTCAAAATGCAGCTGCAGGATGGGATTCTGACACTCCAAAATGATCATTTATTTATTGATACCGGAAGCGTACTGTTCCAATGGTACCTTAAGAAAAATGGGCATACAATTGCTTCGGATACGTTTTCCTTCTTAGTAGATGCCGGATCCTGCAAAAGTATGCAACTTCCTGTTTCAAGACCAACTGAACCAGGAGAGTACACACTAGAAGTCTCTGCCCAATTAGCAGAACATACAAAATGGGCAGAAAAAGGACATGAACTTTCTTTTGTACAAGAAATTATTACCATAGAGGAAGCACAATCACCTTCCCTGTCATCATTAAAGCCACGCATCGTTTATGGAGATGTTATCATCGGCGTACATGGGGAAAATTACTCCATGCTGTTTGACAAAAAAGAAGGCGGTATCAGTTCCCTTGTCTATAATGGAACAGAATTTATTACAAGAGTTCCAAAGGTAAGCTTTTGGAGAGCTGTAACAGATAATGATATTGGAGCAGGAGAACCGACTCATCTTGCACAGTGGATGATAGCGGGTCGCTATGCAGCCTATCAGCAGGAAAAAACAACATGCAGAGAATTGGAGCATGCATTGGAAATCACATTTTTCTTCCAAGCAGCATCTATTCCATCCTTTCCCTATCAGGTGATTTACACCGTCTGCTATAATGGCGTCTTGAATATTACCGTGCAATATCCAGGTGTCCAAAACATGCCGGATATGCCAATACTGGCTATGGATTTCAAAATGAAACAAAAATACAACAAGTTCCGTTACTATGGAATGGGTCCAGACGAAAATTACATCGATCGTGCTTGTGGTGCAAGACTTGGTATCTGGGAATCCACTGCAAACGAAAATGTTTCTGCATACTTGAATCCGCAAGAATGCGGCAATCGAACTGGTGTAAGAAAGCTACATGTTTTGGATGAAAAAGAACATGGTCTGACTTTCTCCAATGAAAAAACACCTTTTGAAATGAGTGTACTTCCGTATAGTGCCTACGAACTAGAACAGGCAACACACAAAGAGGAACTTCCTCCCATTCATTATACTTGGGTCAGAATTGCAGCAAAACAAATGGGAGTAGGCGGCGATGATTCTTGGGGTGCTCCTGTACATGATGCATTTCGAATTGATTCAAAGCAGCCAATGACATTGCATTTTGAAATTTCACCATATTAATATAACAAAAAGAAGCATTGCAAATCATTTTGCAATGCTTCTTTTTATGGCAACATCATGCGCAATTGTTTTAAGAATCGTTCTGCCGCTTTTGAAAATACAGCATATCGTTTCCAGACAAGTGCACATTGTATTCGCAACGGCGGATACAAGGGACGAAAACAAACATCTTGGCTTAATTGTGAAGTCAACATATCTGTTGTTGTCAAGAAATATCCAAGCCCATATCTTACAAACGTTGCCGGATCTCCTTGTACAACATTATAGGTTGCAGCAATCTGAAGCTGTTCAATATCGGTTTCTGCCCAATGTGCAATTTCATGCTGCAATCCTACTCTCTGATGTAAAATAAGCGGAATTGTTCGAAGATCCTGTTTGAAAATTGCCGATTTTTCTGCAAGCGGACTATCTGCATTCATCAGCAGTCCCCACTGTGAACGATCTGGGAGCAGAATATAATCATAATTCAATGTATTGACTGGTGTTAGTAAAACTGCAAAGTCCAAGCTTCCATGATCCAATCGTTCCATCACATCTGTGGCATCTCCGCTATGAAAATGAAATTGTATATCTGGATATGATTTTCTCAATGCAGCAGCTGCTTTCAAGATCGTAACAGTCGGATTTCCTCCAATTGCAATCTCTCCACTGATTGCGCCAGCATCCGTCCCAATTTCTCGCTTTGTTTTTTCAAACAGATTGACAATTTCATCGGCACGTTTTCGAAGAATGACGCCATCCTCAGTAAGTGTTGTTTTTCTTTTTCCACGAATGAGCAATGTTTTTCCAAGTTCTTGCTCCAAATCCATAAGCTGCTTGGACAAGGAGGGCTGCGAAATATGCAGGTGTTCTGCTGCTTTGGTAATATTTTCTTCTCTTGCTACGGCTAAAAAATATCGCAGGGTTCGAATGTCCATTTATTTTCGCCTTCCTTTCTTTTTATAGTATAGCATATTTTATCATTCCTGTAAACTATGGTGAATGATAGCATACAGATATTTGCGATTATGCTTTGAAGGAATTATAATAATTATGGAAGAAACAATCAAAAAAAGTTTTATGATCGAAGGTGAAATCAATGGGAATGGAACAGACACATTCCAAAATCGATATGTTGCATGGATCCATTTGGAACAAGCTGCCAAGATATGCATTGCCTGTAGCTGCAACAGCAATCTTGGAGCAGCTATTCAATGCTTCTGATATTGCAATTGTCGGTAATTTTTCAAGTGGCGACAAAACGGTCGCTGTCGCTGCGGTTGGCGCAAATAGCTCTATCATTGGATTGATTCTAAATTTGTTTATTGGAATTGCATTGGGAGCAAATGTTGTAATTGCCAATGCCATCGGGCGAAAGGACTCTGAAACTGTTCAGAAAGCAGTACATACTGCAATTGTCATGGCTCTATTAGGCGGTATTGCAGTAGCTATTTTAGGAGAATGCATTGCAAAACAGGTCATGGAGCTATTAAATGTTCCAGATGAGGTATTTCCAGAAGCATTGCTATATTTACGAATTTACCTACTCGGTATGCCTGTCATTTTTTTATACAACTTTGAAGCAGCAATATTTCGAAGTATTGGAGATACAAAAGTGCCATTACAAGCCCTTTTGATTTCTGGTGTTTTAAATGTAATTATGAATCTGTTTTTTGTCATCGTATTACATATGACTGTAAATGGCGTTGCAATTGCAACTGTTCTATCAAATGTAGTTAGCTCGCTCATTTTGCTTCAAAAACTAATGAAAACAGAAACTTGTGTGCATGTAAATTGGAACCAATTAAAAATAGATCGGACTGTTTTTATTCGTATGATACAAATTGGGCTTCCAGCTGGTATCCAAGGCGCTGTTTTTGCAGCAGCAAATATTGTAATCCAATCTGCTATCAATAGTTTAGGAACCATTGTCATTGCTGCTTCCAGTGCAGCCTTCAATATTGAAATCATTGCCTATTATGTGCTGAATTCATTTAGTCAAGCCTGCACCACATTTGTTGGACAAAATTATGGCGCTGGTAATATGAAACGCTGCAAAAGGACATTGCTTCTTTGTTTGATAGAAGATGCGATTGCCTCTGCAATTGCAATTGGATTGATTTTGTTAACAGGAAAGTACTTACTGGCGATCTTCAATCATAATCCAGAAGTCATTCAAATCGGGTATACAAGATTGGTTATTATTTTCTCAGCTTATACATTCAGCATGCTATATGAAGTATTATCCGGGTATTTAAGAGGATTTGGAATTTCCCTTGTTCCGGCAATTCTCACAACAATTGGTGTATGCGGCACCCGAATTGCATGGATCTATACTGTATTTCAAAATAGCCGAACATTTGCCACCATCATGTTTGTCTATCCAGTTAGCCTCGCCATAACTGCTGTATTAATTGGAGTTGCAACACTTTGTTATCGTCCTTCTTATAGAAAAAAGAACTGCAAAAACAAAATGTATGATTGAAAAAATGCGCTTGCCTTCATTTGGGCAAGCACATTTTTTAGAATCATCATCTGAGAAATCATACTGAGTTGGCTTTTTTTAAGGTTAGTATCGTTTCTTGAATTTTCTGAACAGCAAGCTGCGAGTCTATTATTCCAGTAACTGCTTTTTCCATTGGACAAATATCATTCCCTGCTCGATTTCTAATCTGATCTACCACTGTACCGTGTTCAACAGGAATGTGATGTTCGGTGAGCAATTGAATGGTGCCCTTACTTATCACATCCGCATAAACAGCAGAAACGCCTATTAAAAGGTACAAATGTGCAGCAGCTTGTCCTACAATTTGATCTGCTGCTGAAAAATCAGCATAGGATTCCCCACTATTGAGAAAAGCAAGCAGCGGCTTTACACCATGTTCCTTACTGGTAACACATTGGGCATCTTTACAAAGCACGCATGTATAGTGTTTCTCCTTCAGCAATTCTTTTGCTCGTTCAAGATCACTCTGCAAAAAATGCATGACTTACGTTCTCCAGTTCTTTTCGAATTTGAATATGCTGCGGACATGCCTCTTCGCATTTTCCACATTTGATGCATTCATTTGCATGTTTTTTTCCATGACCGCCGACCAGCCAGCCTTCCTGTCCCAAAGCAATTTCTTTGCTTCCATAAAGCATCAAGTAATTCATTGCAGTAAAGGAACCCGATACACCAATATCCATTGGACAGACCTTTGAACAGTAATTGCAGGAAGTACATGGAATCAGCGAAATCTGATTCAACACTTCTTGTACAAGCAAAATGGTCTGACGTTCTTGTGCACTCAATTTTTTAAACGTTTTCATATAGGAGAGGTTGTCCTGCATCTGCTCGATATTGCTCATACCAGAAAGGACTGTAATGACGCCGTCCAAGTCTGCTGCAAAACGAACAGCCCAAGAAGCCGAAGACATATCGGGTTCTGCTTGTTTCAAGACATCTATGACTTGCTGTGGAGGCGTTGCCAGCATTCCACCCTTTACAGGCTCCATAATGATAACCGGCTTTCCATACTTTCTTGCAATTTCATAGCATGCTCTGGAACAAACCGCAGGATTTTCCCAATCTGCATAGTTAATCTGCAATTGCACAAATTCCATTTCCGGATGTGCAATTAAAATTTCTTCCAGCTCATCCGGTGTAGAATGAAAAGAAAATCCAACATGACGAAGAATTCCTTCTTTTTTCTTTTCCTGTACCCAATTCCATAAATCAAATTGATCAAAATATTGGGTACGGGATTCTCCAAGATTATGCAGCAAATAATAATCGAAATATCCGGCACCTGTTTGTTTCAAAGAAACTTCTAGCTGTGACTGTGCTTCTTCTTTGGTTTTACAATTAATCCACGCTGCATTTTTCGTAGCCAATTGATAGCTTTCTCGTGGATACCGCTCCACAAGTGCCTGTCGAACGGCATCCTCACTGCCATTGTATGCCCATGCAGTATCAAAGTATGTAAAACCTGCAGCCATAAACAAATCAACCATTTTTTTGGTTTGTTCGATGTCAATTTTCCCATCTTTCTGCGGCAATCGCATCATGCCAAACCCAAGCTTTTTGATGGTTTCTCCAAGGTATGCCATATTTACGCCCTCTCTGTCATGGATCCATTTTGATTCAAGCGATACATAATCAATGGAATAAAGGTCCATTGGAGCACCAGACCGAAGATACCAACTACAATGCTATTCCAAATAATGGAAATCGGTAATTTGGTGGTATGGAAAACAAATACAGCGAGTAAAAGTGCAACTGCACGAACGGCACGACCACTTACTTGTGCAATCAGCACCTTTCCAATACATGGCATTTTTGCAGTTCGAAGCAATCCACTGCACACTCCATAAGTGCACAGCTCCAGCATCATAAACGGAAGCATGGCAGAACCTGGCATTCCTGTAAGCGCAAAACTTACAAGCGGACTGCATGCTCCTGCTATGGCTCCTGCATAAGGGCCAGCAAGTAGACCTACGAAAAGAATGGGAAGATGCATGGGCAAAAAGATTTCTCCTAAGGCTGTTCCCAAACCAGATAGATAGCCCATTACATGGAACAGCTGCGGAAGCGCAACTGCTGCAACAACCGCAAGCAGCGCTGCAACGGTTTGCTTTTTGATGGAAACTTTTTCAATGGTTGCAAGATTTGTCATAATCTGAACGCTCCTATCTCTTTAGTGTATTGAATCAATCCACTTTTTCAAATCAGAAACACTGATCCTACCATTGAGCAGCTTTCCTTCTTTTAGGACGGTGGAGTCTGATACACTATGTTTTAATACATCCACCGTTTTTCCAAATCCACTTCCACCGGATGTAGCAAACAAATAAATGGTTTTATTTGAAAAATCATAACTCTCTAAAAATGTCTGGATGATCGTCGGTGCAACATACCACCAAATTGGAAAGCCTAAGAAGATGGTATCGTATTGCTCCATATGTGCACATGTTTCCGCAATTGCAGGTCTTGAAGTACTGTCCTTCATCTCAACGCTACTTCTGCTTTTTGGATTCATCCAATCCAGATCTGCCTTTGTATATGGTTTGGTTGGTTTGATTTCAAACAAATCGGCTCCCGCAGCTTCTGCCAGACATTTTGCAGCACGCGCAGTCACACCGCTTGCGGAAAAGTATGCTACTAATTTTTTAGACATCTCTATTACGCCTCCTCTAATGTACAATAAACTTCATCCGTAACAGGCTCCAGCCATTCATTGGAAGTATGCTCTCCCGGACATTCTACTGCAAGATGGCTAAACCAGCTATTTGCCTTTGCACCATGCCAATGTTTTACCTCGGCTGGAATGGTCACAACATCACCTGGTTTTAAACTCTGTGCAGGTTTTCCTTCTTCCTGATACCAGCCTTCTCCATCTACACAAATGAGCAACTGTCCGCCGCCTTTTGTTGCGTGATGAATGTGCCAATTATTACGACAACCCGGCTCAAATGTAACATTTGCAACAAAGACAGTCTTATTGGGATCGGTCAGTGGCTTTAAATAGGACATTCCTATAAAATATTTTGCATAGGCTGTATTTGGCTCGCCTTGTCCAAAAAATCCACCATGTTCCTCTTGTGCAGTCTCTTCTGCATAGACTTCCTTTGCCATATTGAATGCAGCCCATGCATTTGGCCAGCCTGCATAAAACGCAAGGTGTGTTAAAAGCTCCGCTATTTCTGTTTTGGTTACACCATTTTGCTTTGCAGTAGAAAGATGATACTTCAAAGAACTGTCTACAATTCCTTTGCTAATGAGAGCTGTTACTGTGATAATTGATCTTGTTTTTAAGGAAAGTTGATCTTCCCGTGACCACACTTCTCCAAATAGAACATCATCATTTAGCTCTGCAAACTTTGGAGCAAAATTTCCAAGACTATTTCTTCCTGCTGTTTGTTTTACCATTTTTCAGTCGCCTCACTATTTGTATTTTTTGAATTCCAATTTATTTTATCTTTATAGATTTGTCCATCCTCCTCATACAATTAAAAAATTACAGTTTCAAAAAAAGCACTTTGATTGGATCATCACCTCAATTGTATTGGATGCTTTTATTATATATCTTAGAGCAAACTCCAAGTCAAGTGCTTTCCGATGCTTTTGTCGAGTTGCACAAAATACACCCTCTCATTTTTGTAATAAAACAACAAAAATGAGAGGGTGTATCCTACCAATTTCTATTTACTTTTCGATTTAAAAATTAGAACCATTCCAGCCCCAATGTTCAGTCAGAGCATAGCTCACATAAGTACGATCGGTAGAAATGCTCAATACATCCAACAAGATGCCGGTAATATTGCTTGTGAAAACAGACAGCGCATTCTCAGATGCTTTGCCATAAAGACTTACTTCTACCATTGCCGCCGGATCATTGCTATTGCGGAAAAAAAGATTGCAGTTTTCTTCCACTTCTACCATTAGCCAATCGGCTGTTTTCCCTGGAATTGCAGCAATTGCAAGATCAAGGTGTGATTTGATGCAATGAGCCTGCTCAGCGGTAACTTTTTTATTTGTTTTAATATGAATAAATGGCATTTTTACTTCTTATCGTATACTTAGATATCGTTGCGAACAAGATCTTCCAAAGATTCCCTTTTTACAACAAGGCGAGAAGTACCATTCTTTACAAATACAACTGCTGGTTTCTGCAAACGATTGTAATTCGAAGCCATGGAATAGTTATAGGCACCAGTCGCACAAACTGCTAGAATATCACCCGGTTCTGCTTCCTGAATCGGCATATTCTCTCCAATTAAATCACCGCTCTCACAGCACTTTCCTGCAATGGTAACGGTAGCAGTCTTCGGCTGATCCGCTTTGTTGGCGATCAATGCGTCATATTCAGATTGATACAAAATGTATCTTGGATTGTCACACATACCACCGTCAATTGACAAATAGGTACGAATATTTGGAATTTCTTTTTTACCGCCAACTGTGTACAGCGTAATACCAGCAGGTGCTACAATAGAGCGACCCGGTTCAATCAAAATAAACGGACGCTTTACCTGAAGCTCCTGGCTACAACGATTGATTACTTTTGCGACAGCCTCCATATATGCTTCATAAGGAAGCGGATCATCCTGTTCGGTATACTGAATTCCAAAACCACCGCCCAAATTCAAATCATGGAGCTCAACACCCAGTTCATTTTTGATCTTTGCATAGAATTGCATCATGATTTCAGCCGCAGCAACAAAACCTTCTGTATCCAAAATCTGAGAACCAATATGACAGTGCAATCCACTTAGGTGCAAATGTTCACACTGCAAAGCGGTTTTTACTGCTTCAAATGCTTCTCCTGTTTCCAGAGCAAATCCAAATTTGCTGTCAATCTGACCGGTCCGAATGAAATTATGTGTATGCGCATCTACGCCTGGCTTAATACGAAACAGAATATTTGCTGTCACATGCTGCGCACCAGCCATTTGATTCAATTGCTTTAACTCATAAATGTTGTCGACTACAATACGACCCACTTTATAATCCAACGCCATTTGCAATTCTTCTGTGGTCTTATTGTTTCCATGCATACAAATATTTGCCGGATCAAATCCTGCCTGTACAGCTGTATAGAGTTCTCCACCGGATACAACATCTACACCCATCTGTTCTTCTTTCATAATCCGGTAGATTTCCTTACAGGAGAACGCTTTGCTGGCGTAGCATGCCAGTCCTTCCCCCTGATAAAAACGATCAATACTGGAGCGGAAGCTGCGGCAATGCTTTCGAATTAAGTCTTCATCCATGACATAAAGCGGTGTTCCGTATTCTTTTGCCAAAGAAATAGTGTCCACACCGCCAATGGTCAGATGCCCTTTTTCATTTACAGCTAAGTCCTCTGATACAAACATAATGATCTTCCTTTCTATTTTCAACTCATGCTGCTGTTTGCTGTTCTGCTCGAAATTGCAAACACAACAGAATTGCGTTATGCAGGCTCCTCTTCTTGCTCTTGCTTTGCAAGTTCCTCAATAATTGATTGGATTTCCTCAATGCCTTCCCGTGTCTCGGCAGAAAACGGAATGACATGAATTTCATCATAATACGGAATTTCGGTTCGAAATGCATTCATACGATCTATACGCTGCATTTTTTTCAGTTTATCTGCTTTGGTTAGTACAATTACAAATGGGAGTTCCCGTTCAATTAAGTATGAAATCATTTGCAAATCATCCTGAGAAGGCGCATGCCGCATATCAATCAACAAAAAAACCAATCGGAAGTCCCGATCCGATGCCAAATAATTTTCAATTAAATGCATCCACCGCTTTTTTTCTGTTTTCGCTACTTTTGCATATCCATAACCGGGCAAGTCCACAAACATAACCTGCTCCAACTCATAAAAGTTGATGGTTGCTGTTTTTCCTGGAACAGAACTAACACGAGCCAGTGCTTTTCTATTAAAGATTCGATTGAGTAACGTCGATTTTCCAACATTCGAACGTCCTGCAAATACAATTTCCATTTTTTTGCAAGGCGGAATTTGAGAAAAGACGCCATAAGATGCAACAAATTCTGCTTGATTAAATTGCATAGGCACCTCCTTATACATGAATCAGTGATTTTTCAGAAGAGGACTTCGGAAGCAAGTCCGTTTTTTCTTCCAATTGCGATTCGATGGGCTTCTCCAGCAACAAAGCTGTTTCCAGCACCGTATCCAATGTTTTCGCTGGAACAAATGTAATCGCCTGCCGAACAACAGGATCTACTTCTTCCAAATCCGGCACATTCGCCTCTGGAAAAATAACTGTATGAATGCCGGCACGATAGGCAGCCATCGTCTTTTCCCGCAAACCGCCAATCGGAAGTACTTTTCCATGCAGTGTGATTTCTCCAGTCATTGCAACATCGTGGCGAACTGGGATTCCAGACAATGCGGATACAATTGCAGTCACCATGGTTACACCAGCAGAAGGCCCATCTTTGGGTACTGCACCTTCCGGCGCATGGATATGCAAATCCTTCTCCGCATAAAACTTTTCTGAAATGCTATAAGAAGATGCGATGGTACGCACATAACTAATTGCAATTTTGGCGCTTTCCTTCATCACATCGCCCAGAGAACCCGTTATCTCAATTTGACCTTTTCCGTTCATTACGATTACTTCCAGTGGCATTAGAACACCACCTACAGAAGTCCATGCCAATCCATTGACTACGCCAACTGTATCCTGCTTACTCTGCTCATCCGGCAAGTATTTTTTCGGCCCCATTGCGTCTTCCAAATTGGATGCAGTATAGACTACCTTTTTGCCGGATCCATCCACAATCAGTTTGGCTGCTTTTCGGCAAAGAGAACCAATGGTACGTTCCAGCGTTCTGACGCCGGCCTCTCTCGTATAGAAATCAATCAACTCATAGAGCGCATCGTCTTGCACACGCATTTGAGAACCCTTTAAGCCATTCTTCTTCAGCTGCTTGCTGATCAAATGCTCTTTTGCAATATGGAATTTTTCTTCTCTCGTATAACTGCTCAGTTCAATGATTTCCATACGATCCAACAATGGTGCCGGAATGGTATCCAATGTATTGGCAGTTGCCAAAAACAGTACTTTACTCAAATCAAACGGAATTTCGATGTAGTGATCCCGGAAGGTTTTATTCTGTTCGCTATCCAACACTTCCAGCATAGCAGAAGATGGGTCGCCCTTAAAATCATTGCCCATCTTGTCAATTTCATCTAACAAAATCAATGGATTGTTGGTGCCAGCACGGGAAATGGCATCTATGATTCGTCCAGGCATGGCCCCCACGTATGTTTTTCGATGCCCACGAATATCAGATTCATCCCGAATGCCACCCAATGAAACACGTTCATATTTTCTGCCAAGTGCTTTGGCAACAGATTTCCCAATGGAAGTTTTTCCGACTCCGGGAGGGCCTACTAAGCAAAGAATTTGCCCTGTTACTTCCGGAAGCAGTTCATAGACGGCGATGCTTTCCAAAATACGATCCTTTACTTTGGTCATACCGTAATGATCCTTGTCCAAAATGGTTTTTGCTTTGGACAGGTTAACCTTATGTTTGGAAGACACATTCCACGGAAGTTCTAAGACCGTATCCAGATAATTCCGTACAACAAACGCTTCCTGTGAAGCCATTGGCAATTTGTTTAACCGATCCACTTCCCGCATCAGCTTCTCAGTATTCACTTCATCCAAATGCAGCGCTTGAACTTGGTTCATGTACTGATAGATTTCTTCCTGATCGTCTTCTTCTCCAAGCTGATTGGCAATCACATGCATCTGTTCCCGTAAGAAATATTCACGTTGTCCACGATCTATGTTTTCTTTTGTCTGTTCTTGAATTTCCCGTTCCAGTCCCAGTACATCGGTTTCTTTCACGAGAAATTGATGCAGCAAAGAAAGCCGCTTTAGAATATGATTTTCTTCTAACAGCACCTGTTTATCTTTGTAATCCAGATTGATATTAAAAATGATATTTTCAAAGACCTGATACGGATCATCCTGGCAAAGAACAGAAATAACCATTTCCTTTGGCATTCTGGGGAAAAGATCACAATACTGTTCAAAGGCATTTTTCACAGAGCGAACCATTGCCAGCAATTCTACTTCTTCTATTTTTGCACGGCTGCGATACGGCATTGTTTTAATGGTTCCAGTGTAATAGGAGTCATTCTGCTGGAATTGCATCAACTTTGCTTTTTCTTTTCCTTCTACCAAAACCCGCAGTGCATTGTCCTGTGTTTTCAAAATTTGACGCACTTCTGCAAGTACGCCATATCTGTATAAATCCGCTTCTTTTGGTTCTTCTACAAAAACATCTTTTTGTGCAACAAGAAAGACTTTCCTGTCAGATTCAGCAGCAGCATAAATTGCGTTCATGGATGCTGTGCGGGCAACATCAAAATGCATCACCATTTTTGGAAAGATTACAACCCCGCGCATTGCTACAACGGGAATATTCTGGATCTCATTTGATTGGCTCATAACAGTGTCTTACCTCTCTGATTGTTTGTCCTATTTCAGACTTTATTTTACATATTTCATATGATAAGCAATATTATACTATATTTCGTCATTTTTTGCAAGTGGCAACTTATGAACAATTCCGCGCAGAAAAAATGACAATCTCATGTGATAAGACTTGACAGATTTTATGGAAACCGCTACAATAAAAGAGCAAAATCAGCAACCCTTTTACAAGAAAGGAGCTTTAACATGTCGCAATTTGGGCTTATCTTCGATATGGATGGATTAATTTTTGATACAGAACGGATATTGGTTCGTTGCTGGTGTCAAGCAGCAGCAGAATTTGGCTATTCCATGCAAATACAACATGCTCTTGCCGTACGTAGTTTGACATGGTGTCTGGCAGAAGCTTATTTAAAACGAGAACTAGGAGCAACCTTCCCCTATCAAGCAGTACGAAATCGAAGAAGAGAATTGGTTTCTGCGCAGTTACAGGCAAACGGTTTGCAAGTAAAGCCGGGCACTCGCACCTTGCTGCAATTTTGTAAAGAACAGGGCATTCCAGCAGCTGTTGCAACAGCAAGCAAACGAGAAGTGGCGATTTCCTATCTCAAGCAAGCAGACCTATATCCCTATTTTACAGAAATAGTTGGCGGTGATTCCATTCAAAATGGGAAACCTGCTCCTGACATTTATTTAGCAGCTGCAAACGCACTGCACCTGCAGCCAGAAACTTGCTTCGCATTAGAAGATTCTCCAAATGGAATCTTGGCTGCATTCTACGCAGGATGCCGTCCCATTATGATTCCGGATTTGACACAGCCAGACGAGATGCTAAAGCCATTTCTTTCCCATGTGGCAGATACACCAGACGCAATTATCCCGATTTTACAAACGTTACAAAATGAAAAGGAGGAATTTCATTGAAACGCGTTCCTGTTTCTGAGATTTTTGATATTCCCAAATTTTATTATTTTGAAAGCAAAAATATTTACACGGGCAGCAAAGGAAATTTTAATTACAAGATCATACCAGGTGAAACATTGGTGGGACAAGTCTGGCATGGAAAGCTTTGCTCAATGAAAGCAACCATTGAACAAGAACAATCATTTTCAATGAATCAAGAAGGATTTGATCAGCTTATTGCCTGGCTAGAGCAATGCTACAAGGATGGTTCCACAAATAACCCATAATTTTTTGACACGCAGACTTGACAAACCATTTGATTTATGATATGATACAAAAAAACAGAGATGGGAAGAAGTAGCAGTTCTCCTTTTCGGCAGAGAGTCTTTGGTTGGTGAAAAAAGATGAAAAGCGCTGTGAATACGCCCCTGAGTTGATTTTCTGAACGGCAGGATGACTTAATAGGAAAATCCGGGTTCGCCCGTTATTGCGCTTGAGGTCAGATTTTTATGAAATCTGATAAATTGAGGTGGTACCACGAACGATTTCGTCCTCTGATTGGCTGATTCTGGCCGATCAGAGGTTTTTTGTTTTTCTCCAAACAAATTGGTATTGCAGAGCAACTGCATCAAGCGATGCAGGAATGCTCTTAATGATATTTATTTTTATGGCAAGGAGTATGAACGATGACCTTTTTTGAAGAACTGAAACGTCGAGGACTGGTTGCACAGACCACACATGAAGACAAAATCCAAGATTTGATTGACAATCAGAAAATTGCATTCTATATTGGATTCGATGCAACAGCAGATAGTCTGCATGTTGGTCACTTTATCCAGTTAATTCTGATGAAGCACATGCAAATGCACGGACATAAACCGATCGCATTGCTTGGAACTGCTACTACTATGATTGGTGACCCAACTGGAAAAACAGATATGCGAAAAATCATGACAGTAGAGGAAATTGATCACAATGCAGAATGTTTCTATCAGCAGATGCAGCGCTTTATTGATTTCTCTGACGGAAAAGCAGAAATCGTAAAAAATGGCGACTGGCTCAGAGACATGAACTACATCACTTTCATGCGGGATATTGGTCGGTATTTTTCTGTCAACCAAATGTTAACCGCAGAATGCTTTAAATCTCGTTTAGAAGGAAATGGACTCTCCTTCCTGGAGTTCAACTACATGCTGCTGCAAAGCTATGATTTCCTGCACTTGTATCAAAATTACGATTGCGTTTTGGAATTGGGTGGAAACGATCAGTGGAGCAACATGCTTGGCGGTGTGGATTTGGTACGCCGTGTAGAAGGCAAGGAAGTATATGCAATGACCTCTTCTCTCCTGCTGACAAAGGAAGGAAAGAAGATGGGAAAAACAGAGAAGGGTGCACTTTGGCTGAATGCAGAAAAGTGTCCGGTTTACGACTTCTATCAGTATTGGAGAAATGTTTCGGATGATGATGTCATCAACTGCATGAAATTGCTGACTTTTATTCCGATTGAAGAAATTGAAGAAATGGAACGCACTTTGCATGGACAGCAGCTGAACGAAGTAAAGGAACGGCTTGCTTACGAATTAACCGCAATGGTACATGGTGAAGAAGCAGCACAGCAGGCACAGGGCGCTGCAAAAGCTGTATTTGGCGGTTCCGGATCTCATGAAAATATGCCGAGTACAACACTTCAAAAAGATGAGCTGACCGACGGTGGCATTGGCATTTTAACTTTGATGGTACGAGCTGGATTAGCCGCTTCCAATGGAGAAGCACGTCGTTTGGTACAGCAAGGCGGTGTTTCTGTAAATGATGAAAAAATTGTAGATCCACGTGCTGTTATTTATCCTGTTGGAGAAACCATTTTAAAGAAGGGCAAAAAGGTATTCCATAAAGTCCTGGTAGAAGCATAAAAGGCTTTTGAACGATTCCAAAAAAGCCGTGAACTGCATTGCAGTATCACGGCTTTCTTTATACATCCATCAAATTTTTTAAAGTTGGAACAAGCATGCAAAAAGATGCATCCGTAAGTGCTCTTATCGCATAGAAGCAATCATATCTCGAATGGTACCCGTATAACCAACGGCACATTCTGCATAATAGGTCAGCACAAGCGTAGCATCTGTTATGGTAATGCTGCCGTCTTCATCCACATCTGCTGCTTCCACAACAATATCCGGTAAATTGCCAGAAGAAACAGACTGCTCTGCATAATAGGTCAGAACCAATGTAGCATCTGTCAAATCAACTGCGCCGCTTCGATCAACATCCCCCAAATCATAGGATGGTCGATAGAATTGAATGGTTCGATCCAAAGTCACTGTACCATTCTTTTCGGTCGCAGAATCTGCATATACGGCATCCTTCTTTTCGGATACACAATGGGAATCCTGATCCTCCACATAGGAAATGGTATAATGATAATTGGTTTGCGGATCATATCGGGTATCCCCTACAATAATTTGATCTTCCAAGTAGACATCTTCCGAAATTTTTGCATCTGCAATGGAAATAGAAAAGACGGAAGTATAATTTTCATTGGTATAGTCTGAACGATATATATCGGGGACTGTTCCAATATTGTCTGGATCACTCAGATCGATGCGGTTGCAATCGTCTAATTCCATCATATAGGTAATAGAGCTGCCATCTTCAGCTGGAAGCAATACCGTATCTTTTGCAGTGTAGTAAACATCCCCATTTTTCCCATTTTCTGCGGTATACTTGGTAACGGAAACCGTAACAGCACGATCGCCTTCAATGGTAAAATAAAATCGACCGGAAATATCACTCTCCATAACGCCAGAATCTTCGCTTGTTAAAATTTTGCTTCTTGGTATTGTGACAACATCACTTTCTGCATAACCGATCATTTGTGCAGAAAATCCAATCAGAACGGTGGCTGCAACAATTGCAGCGAGTCTTTGATAACATGTTTTCATAGTCGTTCCTCCCAGAAGTACAATTCTGGTTTTGAAAGAATTTACTTCCTTAAAATATGTTTTAGTGTATCATATTTTAAAATATTTGTCAATCTGCATTTTCAATCGATTATAAAAATTTATGGACATTTTTGAGAGAATGTGGTATGATAAAATAGAACTTTAAACCTTGTCTTGATTTTATTTGGAAACGGAGAATTTGCAAGATGGCAACAATTTATTGTGTAGAAGATGATTCCGGAATTCAAGAATTGATTCTTTGTGCCCTACAGTCCGGTGGATATACCCCTGTAGGATTCTACAATGGAGCAGACTTTTTTGAAAAACTGCAAGTACAGACACCGGATCTGATTTTAATGGATATTATGCTTCCGGATGAAGATGGCATCTCATTGTTAAAAAAGCTCAGAGGGCAGCCTGCTTATGCAAATATTCCTGTTATTATGCTAACAGCAAAGGCCAGCGAAATTGATAAGGTAATTGGGCTGGAGGCAGGTGCAGATGACTATATTACCAAACCATTTGGTATTATGGAGCTACTTTCCAGAATCAAAGCAGTTTTAAGAAGAAGCGACCGGCAAACACATTCTGAGCAGGAACCTTGTCTGCAAATTGATGTTCTTTCTATTTATCCAGAGCAGCGAGCCGTTTTTTGCGGAAAACAAGAGGTCATTCTTACGTATAAAGAATATGAATTGCTGCTCTATCTGGCACAGCATAAAGGACATGCCATCTCCAGAGATCGTCTATTGGAACGGGTCTGGGGATTCCAATATGAAGGAGAAACACGTACAGTGGATGCACATATTAAAACATTGCGTCAAAAACTGGAACATGCAGGATGTGCACCTTTGATTGTAACAGTACGCGGAATTGGGTATAAGCTGAGCGATCAGGAAGTAGGTTAAGATGCAAAAAGATTTGTTCCGCATGATGCTTTCCATATTTTTGGCGTTCTTTGCCATTGTATTTATCCTATTTTCCGGTTTGTTCTATTTGCAGATGCAGGATCAATACCATGAGACAACAAAAGAACTGCTTTCCGTGATTCCAACAGAAACTTACACCGGTTCTGAACTGTATCAGGTGCTACAAAAAGAGGTCCCCGGTGTTAATTCTATCATGGAACAAGACACAAGCGGCGAAATGATCTATCATGCAAATGGTGCAAAAAAAGACAGTTTCACACAAACGATTCCAACAGCTGCCGGAACGGGCAAAGTTGGGTTTCGAAACCCAAATCAAAAAATTTTATGGATTCGATTTCTGCCTTTTGGCTTTTCTTTTTTCATTCTGATTCCGTTTTTATGTTATTTTTTATCTGCCTCTTTAACCAAGCGGCTACAACATTCCATGCAGCTTTTATTGCATCATCCAAATGGAAAAACACAGAAAAAATTAGAAAAGTACCCGGAATGGATTCCATTGGCACAACAAATGACCAAGCTAGAGCAGCAATTAACAGAAACCAATCACCAATATCAAAAAACACAAGATACCATTCGACTCATCCAGGAGTATATGGTAGAAAGCATTTTGATTTTAGATGATTCGGATCGAATCATTCTTGCCAATAACAGTGCCATCTCCTTATTGGAAATTGACCGGGCAGATTGGGAACATAAATCCATCTATGTGTTGGCCAATCAGGAACAGCTTCTTGCTACCATCAGCAAAAGCAAACTGACACCATCGGTACAGGTTCTCTTAAATTTAAAAGGCAGGCAATTTCAGACATTCGTCAACCGCATTGAAATGACCAGTAATTATGGAACCATTATTTTACTGGTTGATGTAACAGAAAGCAAACAGGCAGAAAAAATCAGAAGAGATTTTACCGCCAATGTTTCGCATGAATTAAAAACACCGCTGACAACCATTAAAGGCTTTGGAGAAATGTTCGGCAGCGGCATGATCTCAGATAAAGCTGGCATTAAAAAATATGGTGCCATGATTTACCGAGAAAGTGAACGACTGCTCTTTTTGATCAATGACATTATGCGGCTTTCTGAAATTGAAGAGCAAACCGACCAAATTACAGAATTGCTGTCCCTATATGATATTGCAAATGAAATCGTGGATATGCTTTCTGCTAAAATGAAGCAAATGGGGGTTTCCGTCCAGTTTTACGGAACCAAAATTTGCTATATGAAAGGAAACGAAAACTACATTCGAGAATTATTTACCAATTTAATCGATAATGCCATTAAATACAACAATCCAGGCGGAAGCGTATCCATTACACTGCAATCTACAGCAGAACAAATCATTATTCAAGTGCGGGATACTGGCATTGGTATTCCGGAAAAAGCACAGGCTCGTATCTTTGAGCGGTTCTATCGTGTTGATAAAAGTCGTTCCAAAGAACGGGGTGGCACTGGGTTAGGGCTGTCTATTGTCAAACATATTGTAGAACTGTATCAAGGCACCATTACACTGGAAAGTGAACTTGGAAAAGGGACTTGTATCACCATTCATTTTCCAGTGCAAGAGCAGGACTCTGAACCTACAGTTGATTCCATTGCATAGTGATTTTCATTTAAGAGAAAGGGATTGTCTTAAAAAATGGGCAATCCCTTTCTTTTTACAAAAGTTGCATTGTTAAGTTCTTGTTATTTGTCGAAATTTGAGATTTTACACAGATTTTACACAGACTACTCTCCCATTTTACATCGAGCAGATATAATAAGAAAAGTGCCAAAAGATTGTAAAATGATAAAAGGAGCAATTTGTATGACCATTTTTTCTGTTATCACACTGCTTGGCGGTGTGGCGTTTTTCTTGTACGGCATGAATGTCATGTCATCCGGATTGGAAAAACTTGCCGGAAGTAAATTGGAAATCGTTTTGAAAAAAATGACATCCAACAAAGCAAAGGGTTTTCTGCTCGGTATGGGAATCACAATCGCCATTCAGTCTTCCTCTGCATTGACGGTTATGCTGGTTGGTTTGGTCAATTCCGGAATTATGCAACTCAGTCAAACCATTGGCGTTTTAATGGGTTCTAATGTTGGAACGACTCTAACTGCTTGGATTCTGAGCCTTTCTGGAATTGAAGGCGACAACGTTTTTATTAAGCTATTAAAACCGGAGTCTTTTTCTCCAATTGCTGCACTGATTGGAATCATTATGATTATGGCAGCGAAGCACAACAAAACAAAAGACATTGGACGTATCTTGGTTGGATTTTCTGTGTTAATGACTGGTATGACTTTTATGAGCGGTGCAGTTAGTCCACTAGCAGAATCGGAACAGTTCTCAGAAGTTTTAACAGCATTTCAAAATCCGATTTTAGGCGTTCTAGTTGGTGCTGGCATTACCGGTATTATTCAAAGTTCGGCAGCTTCTGTTGGCATTTTACAAGCGCTTTCCATGACCGGACAAGTTTCCTATGGCATGGCAATTCCGATTATTATGGGACAAAATATCGGAACTTGTGTAACAGCATTGATCTCCAGTATCGGTGTCAATAAGAGTGCAAAACGTGTAGCAGCAATTCACGTTATCTTTAACTGTATTGGTACACTGGTACTACTTCCAATCTTCTTCCTGATCAATTGGGTTTTCCATCTTACCATCACCGAACAGACCATTGACCCGGTTGGTATTGCTATGGTACACAGCATCTTTAATATTGTTGCAACAGCCATGCTCCTTCCATTTACAAAGGTACTGGAAAAGTTGGCATATTTCTTCATTCGAGAGAGCAAGGAAGAAAAAGAAAAGAAAGAAATGCTGGACGAACGGCTTTTGAATACACCAGCAGTTGCTATCGAAGTATGCCGCAGCACAACCATCGAAATGGCAGAATTTTCAAAGACGGCACTTTTAACTGCCATTGAATTACAATTCCACTACGATGAAAAGAAAGCCGAACTGATCCAAGAATATGAGCAAAAGATCGACTACTATGAGGATCGTTTAAATGCCTACTTGGTGCGCATCTCCAAGCACAGCATTAGTTCAGAAGACAACCGAACGGTTTCGAAAATGCTGCACTGCATCGGAAACTTTGAACGAATCGGAGATCATGCTGTTAATCTGATGGAATCTGCACAGGAAATTCATGATAAAAACCTAGCTTTTTCAGAAGGTGCAGCTGGTGAACTTTCTGTGCTGTGCGATGCCGTAACTGAGATTGCAACCCTTGCATTTTCTGCTTTTGAAAAGGATGATCTATCGCTTGCAAAACAAGTAGAACCACTGGAAGAAGTGGTGGATACCTTGAGCGATGAAGTAAAAAATCGACACATCAAACGGCTTCAGCATGATAATTGTACCGTTGAAATGGGATACATCTATCAAGATGTTTTAACCAATATGGAACGCATTTCCGATCACTGCTCTAATATTGCTGCCTGTCTGATCGAAATTGATGAACAAATTGATATTCATACCTATTTGCACGATATTAAAAAATCCGATGAGGACTTTCGAAAAGATTATCACACTCTGCTGAATCAGTATTTCATCAAGTTAGGTGTATCAGAAGAAGCATAATGTGCTTCGGCGTATTGCAGCAACTCTGATCGTTGATTATGCACTCGTCCACAAATAACTGCTTCTAGCAGTTGACTCAGACACGTTCCAATGGCTGGTCCATTCGGAATGCCAATCGTAAGAAGATCATTGCCGCAAATTTGCATATCCTTTATGGTATAGCAGATTTGATCGGCAATGATTTTTTTATATTGTGCGATCGCCTGCAAAACGGTTTCCTGATTGGAGAAACTTGTCAATTGCATCTGTAACCAATCACCAACTGCCTCTTTTCCATATTGATGCATCTTGCGCAAAAGATCTGACTGTTCTGCAAGAACTGGCTGTTGACACAATCGAATCAACTGGAGAATGCTTTTCTGGTCTTGTTTGGAAAATCGAAGCTGCTGCAACAAACCAATGGCGTTTTCTCCCAGTACACTGCAAAACGCTGCCCAGCGGATGGAAGGAATCGGTGAAACATGTGCCACCCTTTCACAAATTGCTTGCCACTCCGGCACATTTTGAATGGTTTCTTGTAACGTCGGAAATTGATGCGCCACAACTGCTGCATACCGCTGTAAAATAACCGCACAAGAGGAACCGCATAATAGCTTTGTCCATTCCACACACATACGCTCTTTTGCAACGGAATCTAACAAATCAACATGGTGAAAAACAGCATCGCTGGTTTTCTGCGATAAAGAACAGGCATAAACAGACGCAAATCGCAATGCCCGTAAAATTCGAAGCGCATCTTCCTGGAAACGATCTTCCGGATTGCCAACACAGCGAATGATTCTTTTTTCTAAGTCCAGTTTTCCGTCAAATGGATCCAGAATGCCGATTTGAGGATGATAAGCCATCGCATTGATGGTAAAATCACGTCGTTTTAAGTCCTCATACAGGCTTGTTGTAAACGCGATTTGACTCGGACGGCGGTAATCTACATATTCGCTTTCTGTGCGAAAGGTTGTGATCTCGTACCAAATGGATTTCCAATTTACACAGATGGTGCCGTATGCTTTCCCAATCGCCATGGTCTTGCAGTCCGAAAAACATTGCAAGATTTCATCTGGATTGGCACTGGTACAAAAATCCCAATCAGATGGTGTTTGATGCAACAGAACATCCCGAATACAGCCACCCACTACATACGCTTCATATCCATGTTGCTGGAATCGATCTAAAATCTGTTGAACCGATTCGGGAAGAGAAATAGAATTTTTCATACGGATTCCTCATTGACAAAAATAAAAAAGTATGTTAAACTATTCACAAAATAACCATTCACGATATTTCCCAAAAGAAAGGTGATCCAATCATGTCAATTACATGCTATACCCGCCCCATTCAGTATTACGAAACAGACCGCATGGGAGTGGTACATCACTCCAATTATATCCGCTGGATGGAGGAAGCTCGTGTTGATTTTATGAATCAGTGCGGCCTGCCTTACGCAAAACTAGAACAGCGTGGCATTATGATGCCCGTTTTATCCGCAAGCTGTCAATATAAAGTGGCACTGCACTTTGGAGAATCGTTCTCCGTCAAAACAATTGTGAAGCAGTACAATGGATTCAAATTGATTTTATCCTACGAAATTTATCATGCGGATACCGGTACATTGTGCGCAACCGGAGAAACAATGCACTGCTTCACAGATGCCAACATGAAACCATTCCGGTTGAAAACCGCACATCCTGATCTACACCTTGCCTTTCAGCAAGCAAGTCAGTGTACCATTTCAGATTCAAGCGAACATGCCTAAAGAGAAAACCGCAGATCCAATATACATTGGATGCTGCGATTTTTTATTTTCCTTTTATGATTCCTCTAAATAAGGTTTCAGATACTGTCCTGTATAGGATGCAGGGCAAGCTGCCACTTCTTCTGGTGTACCGCTGATCAGAATGGTTCCGCCTCGATCTCCGCCTTCTGGGCCAAGATCAATGATATAATCCGCCACTTTAATCACATCTAAATTGTGTTCAATTACCAAAACAGTATTTTCTGCATCTACTAATTTTTGCAGGACATCAATTAAACGATGGACATCCGCCGTATGCAGTCCGGTTGTTGGTTCATCCAAAATGTAGATGGTTTTTCCAGTTGCTCGTTTTGCAAGCTCTGTTGCAAGTTTTACACGCTGCGCTTCGCCACCGGATAGTGTAGTAGCAGGCTGTCCAATTTGCAGATAACCGAGTCCCACCTCCTGCAAAGTCTTCAGTTTTCTTGCAATTTTGGGAATATTTTCAAAGAACAGTACGCCTTCGTCAATGGTCATCTCCAAGATATCATAAATGGATTTTCCTTTGTATTTGACCTCTAATGTCTCCCGGTTATAGCGCTTTCCTTTACAAACTTCACATGGAACATAAACATCCGGCAAAAAGTGCATTTCAATTTTCTTAATTCCATCACCTTGACAAGCTTCGCAACGTCCTCCTTTTACATTAAAGGAAAATCGTCCGGCATTGTAGCCTTTTGCTTTTGCATCATTGGTTTTGGAAAACAGATCTCGAATATCGGTAAAAACACCTGTATAGGTAGCAGGATTGGAACGCGGCGTACGTCCAATCGGAGACTGGTCGATATTGATCACTTTATCCAGATATTCTAAGCCAGTCATTTTCTGAAATGCACCCGGACGTACCCGTGTACGGTTAAGCTTTGCTGATAAATTCTTGCAAATAATTTCATTGACCAGTGAGGACTTTCCAGAACCAGACACGCCTGTTACACAGGTAAAGGTTCCCAATGGAATAGAGGCAGTTACCTTTTTCAAGTTGTTTTCGGATGCGCCTACTACCGTCAAGAAGTTCCCATTTCCTGAGCGCCGTTTTTCCGGCAGCGCAATTTTTCGCTTTCCACTTAAATATTGTCCCGTTAGCGAACGCTCACAGTTTAAAAGACCTGCAACATCTCCAGAGTAGATGATTTCGCCGCCATGTACGCCTGCTCCCGGCCCAATATCTACAATATAATCAGCAGCGAGCATTGTATCATGGTCATGTTCTACTACAATTACGGTATTTCCAAGATCTCGCAACTGTTTGAGCGTTGCAATCAATTTATCGTTATCCCGTTGATGCAGTCCGATACTTGGTTCATCCAGAATATAGAGCACACCCATCAAAAAAGAACCGATTTGCGTTGCCAATCGAATACGCTGACTTTCTCCACCGGAAAGCGTACCAGCACTTCTGGACAATGTCAAATATTCCAAACCGACATTCTTTAAAAACATCAGCCGCTCTTTGATTTCCTTAATAATCCGTGCACCGATCAGCCGTTCCTGTTCAGTTAAGGTCAAATGCTCAAAGAAATCATAGCAAGCAGTAATAGAACGCTCTGTCAGCTCCATAATATTTAGCCCACCAACAGTAACCGCTAGGACTTCCTTTTTCAAACGTTTTCCCTTGCAGACCGGACAGGGAATCTCCTGCATACAAGCGGCAATTTCCTCTCTGCCAAAGTCGTTTCCCGTTTCTTTCCAGCGGCGTTCCAGGTTATGGATGACACCTTCAAACGTTCCACGGCGTGCACCAAGTCCTGGACGATACAGGAACAATTCTTCGTCTGTTCCATATAGGAAAACATCCAAGACCTCTTTTGGAAGATCTTTTACGGGTGTGTCCAAAGAGATCTGGTATTTTGCAGCAATGGCACGATAGTACATCATTGCAATGGATTTATCGTCCAAAGTATTCCATCCGGATGCATTGATGGCACCTTGTGCAATGCTCAATTCTTTATTGGGAACAATGAGTTCCGGATCGATGCGTTGGAAAGTGCCAAGTCCGGTACAATGCGCACAAGCTCCGTAGGGGTTGTTAAAGGAAAACATGCGAGGTGTTAACTCTTCAATGGAAATATTATGCTCCGGGCAGGCATAATTTTGAGAAAAGAGCATGTCCTCTCCATCCATGACATGAACCTGAATAAGCCCACCGGACAGACTAAGAACTGTTTCCAAGCTATCTGTTAGACGAGAACGAATCGAATCTTTTACCACCAATCGATCTACAACAACTTCAATGGTGTGCTTTTTATTTTTATCCAATGCGATTTGCTCGGAAAGATCATAAATGATACCATCAATCCGGACACGGACATACCCGGAGCGGCGCATTTTTTCCAGTTCTTTGCTATGCTGTCCTTTTCGTCCCCGTACAATCGGAGCCAATAACTGGATTTTTGTTCCCTCCGGCAAATTTAAGATTTGAGCAACGATTTCATCGATACTCTGCTGCTTAATTTCCCGTCCGCAAACAGGACAGTGCGGAATTCCAATCCGTGCGTACAGCAATCTTAAATAATCGTAGATTTCTGTAACTGTTCCAACCGTAGAACGAGGATTTTTGGAGGTCGTTTTCTGATCAATGGAAATGGCTGGCGACAGTCCTTCAATGCTATCTACATCCGGCTTTTCCATTTGTCCGAGAAACTGCCGGGCATAAGAAGAAAGACTTTCCATATATCGTCTTTGTCCATCTGCGAAAATGGTATCAAAAGCAAGTGAAGATTTTCCAGATCCAGACAATCCCGTCATCACAATCAAACGATCTCGTGGAATTTCCAAATCGACATTTTTCAGATTGTTTGCTCTTGCACCACGAATAACAATTTTGTCAATCATGATTTCTTTTTCCCTTCTAATGCACGAATTTTATCTCGTAGGAATGCTGCATGCTCAAATTCCAGCATTTTTGCAGCTTCCTTCATTTCCTTTGTCAACTGTTCGATCATAGCCGTCTTTTCTTTTTTGCTCAGCTTCTTAGTTGTTTTTTGTTCGACTTCTTCCTTAGAGGTGATTTCCAGTACTTCACGAATTTCCTTATGAATGGTCTGCGGAATGATACCATGCGCTTCATTATATGCCATTTGAATGCTGCGTCGCCGTTCTGTTTCTGTAATGGCTCGTTCCATAGAGCTTGTAACAGAATCTGCATACATGATAACCTGTCCATTTGCATTTCTTGCAGCACGTCCAATGGTCTGAATCATTGATGTCTCACTGCGCAGGAATCCTTCCTTATCCGCATCCAAGATTGCAACCAGAGAAACTTCTGGGATATCCAACCCCTCCCGCAGCAGATTAATGCCAACCAACACATCAAATTCCCCTTTTCGAAGATCTCGGATAATCTCCATACGTTCAATGGTATCGACATCATGATGCAGGTAACGTACACGAATTTCCATATTCTCCAGATACGCAGTCAGATCTTCTGCCATCTTTTTGGTTAATGTGGTAATCAAAACTCGTTCCTTTTTCTCCGTTCGCTTATGAATCTCTGAAAACAGATCCTCAATTTGCCCCTCTACCGGCTTTACAATGATTTCCGGATCCAGCAAACCGGTAGGACGAATTACTTGCTCAGCAATACATGCAGACTGCTGTCGTTCAAACTCTCCCGGTGTTGCACTGACAAACAATGCTTGATGAATATGGTCATAGAACTCTTCAAAATTCAATGGACGATTATCAAAAGCACTGGGAAGACGGAACCCATACTCCACCAATGTAGTTTTTCTTGCCCGATCCCCTGCATACATAGCACGTACCTGCGGGAGGGTTACGTGACTTTCATCTACGATTAACAAGAAATCCTCCGGGAAATGATCCAAAAGCGTCATCGGACGGCTGCCCGGCGGTCTGCCTGACAAAATACGCGAATAATTTTCAATTCCGCTGCAAAATCCAATTTCTCGCAGCATCTCCATATCATAATGGGTACGCTGTTCGATTCGCTGCGCCTCAATTAACTTATGATTGGCTTCAAAATAAGCGATTTGTTGCTGCAACTCCCGTTCAATTTCTTCCAGTGCAGAAGTAACCCGTTCACTGCTGACAACATAATGGGATGCTGGGAAAATTGCCACATGCTGTAACGTTGCCAGAATTTCTCCTGTTACAACATTGATTTCGCAAATCCGATCAATCTCATCTCCAAAATACTCCACTCGAACAGCAGTATCTGTTGCATTGGATGGGAAAATTTCAACCACATCTCCCCGCACACGCACTTTATTTCGCTCAAAGCTAATATCATTGCGCTCATATTGGATGGCAATGAGTTCTTGCAGCAGCTGTTCTCTTGGCTTTTCCATTCCTTTTCGGATGGAAACTACCATAGAGCGATACTCCTCCGGGCTACCCAAAGAATAGATACAAGACACACTGGCGACAATGATTACATCTTTTCGCTCTGCCAATGCAGTCGTTGCGGAGTGCCGCAATTTATCAATTTCATCATTAATAGAGGAATCCTTTTCGATGTAACTATCCGTACTGGGAATATAGGCTTCCGGCTGATAATAATCGTAATAAGAGACAAAGTATTCTACTGCGTTTTCTGGGAAAAATTCTTTTAATTCCGAACAAAGCTGTGCTGCCAGAATCTTATTATGTGCAAGCACAAGCGTTGGTTTGTTTAATGCTGCAATAACATTTGCCATGGTAAAAGTTTTTCCAGAACCGGTGACACCCAGCAATGTCTCAATTGTATTGCCAGAACGAAATCCATCGACCAATTCCCGAATGGCTTCCGGCTGATCTCCGGTTGGCTGGAATGGCGCATGTAATTGAAAGGTTTCCATGAGACGACCTCCTTCCATCCTGCATGGTTTTCTTGTATTATACCACAAAAGAAAAAAAATTACAATACAAAATACGAACAATTGTTCTTTTTTCAAGAAATTTTCCATAGCATGCAATTCACTTGTCGGAAGGAATTGGACTTTTTGCGCATAAGCAGGCAGTTGCAACGTATTATCAGTCAAAATGGTTCTTATTATACCATAGCAACAAAAGAAACAAGCGGCTACAAAAAGTAACCGCTTGTTGTTTTATTTTCTTTTGATAAAAGCCATACGCTAATCTGCGTAGTGACTCAAAAATTGCTTGGTCCGCTCTTTTTGTGGATGCAGGAACAACTCGTCCGGTGTGCCTTCTTCCACAATGACACCGTCTGCCATAAAAATCACACGATCTGAAACAGCCTGTGCAAACTGCATTTCATGTGTGACGATGACCATTGTCATATGATCTTCTGCTAGAAGCCGAATGACCGACAAAATTTCTCCCGTTAACTCCGGATCCAATGCAGAAGTAGGTTCATCAAAGAACAGGATAGACGGAGACATTGCAAGTGCCCGTACAATTGCCACACGCTGCTGCTGTCCACCGGATAATTCACATGGATAAGCAGCTGCTTTTCCTTCCAATCCTACTTTTTTCAAAAGCCGCATGGCATTTTCTGTTGCTTCTTGTTTTGACCGCTTTAATAGGATCCTTTGCGGTTCTACAATATTTTTTAAAACGGAATAGTGCGGAAATAAATTGAAGTTTTGAAAAACCAATCCAAAATATGTTTGAATTTTCCGAAACTGCTTTTTAGGTGCATAAACCGGTTTTCCATGCGCTTCTGCTGTAACAGCAACCTCTCCCATATAGGAGATTTTTCCACTGCTCAATGTTTCCAGAAAAGTTGCACATCGCAGTAAGGTGGACTTTCCAGAGCCGGAAGGCCCAATGATGGAAACGACTTCCCCTTCGTTGACCGTCAACGAAATATCCTTCAATACCTGTACATCACCAAATTGCTTTTGCAGATGGGAAATGGTTAAATATTCTGCCACAATGCCGCCCCCTTATATTTTATAGTAATTCATCTTTTTCTCGATCAGCGCCATTATGCCGGCAACCAATAGATTAAAGACATAGTAGAAAATGGCAGCAGCTAAATACGGCAGCATTGAAGTTTGGGCGGCTGCGATCTGCTTGACTTCGGTAAACAATTCCGTATAGGCAATTACAAACGCCAAGGAGGTGTCCTTTACCAATGTAATGGTCTCGTTGGTAACTGCCGGCAGAATCCGCTTTACAACCTGCGGCAAAATGATCCGAAGAAACATCTGCATGCGATTATAACCAAGTATATGGGAAGCCTCATACTGTCCAACCGGAATGGACTGAATTCCACTTCGGAAGATTTCGGCAAAATAAGCGGCATAGTTGAGCGAGAAGGCGATGATTACGGCATAGAATCGATACGAAGTACTCAACGGAATTTGGAAAACAAAATAGGGTCCAAAATAAACGACCAACAATTGCAGCATCAATGGTGTTCCCCGCAAAACAGAAATATAAATGCGAGCCAACCACTGCAAAGGTTTCCATCCGTACATGCGTAAAACACAGACGATCATGCCAAGCGGAATGGAAAAGAGCAGGGTCAGTAAAAAAATGACCAATGTACGTAGGGTGCTATCCCCTAATTGGGCAACAATTTCAAAAAATGACATAGTGAATCGTGCGCCTCACTTACTTGTCCAGGATCACACTGTCTTGCAAATCCCACTTTTCTGCAATGGTCTGGAAGGTGCCGTCTGACTTCATTTCATCCAAAGTCTTTTGTACCTGATCCCGAAGAGCGGTATTTCCCTTCTTAAAACCAACTGCATACTGTTCTGCTGCCAGCGGTTCATCCAAAATCTTGAAATCGCCATTTCTGGATTCGAGCTGATACTTTGCAACCCCTACATCCATTGCAATGGCATCAACTGCATTGGATTCCAAGTTCAGGAAGGCAGTGTTATATTCTCCTACAACCAGTACCTCTTTAAAAGAATCCTTTAAATCTGCATTGTCTGCATCATTTAAAGCAGCTTCCGCAGAAGAATCCGTCTGTACTGCAACCGTTTTTCCAGCCAAATCATCAAATGTAGCAATGCCGCTGTCAGACTTCACGACAAACACCTGGCTGTTGTCTACATAAGGATCCGACCAAGTATAGTCATTTTCTCTGCCGTTCATGGTGAATCCATTCCAGATGCAGCTGATGGTTCCGGAATTCAGCTCCATATCCTTAGAATCCCAGTCAATCGGCATTTTTACCAGTTCCCAGTCGTTGCGGTCACAGACTTCCTTTGCCAAATCCAAGTCAAAGCCGACATATTCGCCATTATCATCCTGATATCCATAAGGCGGAAATGCTGCATCAAATCCAACTACAAACTGATTATCACTCAGCGTATCCTTATCCTTGCTGCCGCACCCACCGAACGCACTCAGCATGGCAATCGCAGCGGTTGCTGCAATCAATCGTTTCATCCACATTGTCCTAATTCTCCTTTGATTTTAATCGAATTTACGCAAAATACGTATTATTATTATAACATGCTAACATGCTACATGTCAAGGTACAGACTAGAAAAAACATAGATAGACTGGAAAAGACATCGTTCCTCCTATCGAATGCCATTTCATAAAGGACAGATGAGAATATGTATGAATTGTGATTTTTTATTGACTCTGTATACAAAAATGTAGTATAATGAAAAAAAGAAGCCTAATCCATAAGGAGGATCTGTCATCATGTCGCAAGTGACAAAACGAGCACTGGAGCAGTCATTGAAAAACCTTTTGCTGCAAAAATCATTGACGAAAATTACGGTAAAAGATATTACAGAGGACTGCGGCATCAATCGAATGACATTCTACTATCATTTTAAAGATATTTACGATCTTGTAGAGTGGGCCTGTTTGGAAGATGCACGCAAAGCCTTGGAAGAAAAGAAAACATTTGACACCTGGCAGCAGGGATTCCTGCAAATTTTTGAAGCTGTACAAGCAAATAAGCCATTCATTATGAATGTCTACCGCTGCGTACATCGAGAACAAGTGGAATGCTATTTAAAGCCATTGGTCGAGCATCTGCTATTGGAAGTCATTCAAGAAGAAGCTGCCGAACAGAAGGTACGGGAAGAAGATCGAAAATTCGTGGCGCAAGTGTACTCCTATATCTTTATTGGACTGATGCTCGACTGGATTAAAGATGATATGAAAGAAGATCCCGAACGAATTGTCAATCGCCTAGCCACTCTGATCAAAGGTTCCATCGCTTCCGGACTTTCCCGTTTTGCATTTTAACAGCAAAATAGATATTTTATCATTTTTCTGTATCTGATGAAAAAATATACAAGTTTCGCTCCGTGATCAAAATTCCATCACGGAGTTTTTTCTGCTTATTGTAAAATGTATAAATTGGGGTATAATAGAAGCAGATCACTTGAAAAGATGGCAAAATGCAAATACTTGCATTTTAGATATTCAAGCTGCTCCACAACTCAAAATAAACTGAAATTTTTAGGAGGTTTGCGTTATGTATTACTCTGCAGGAACTTATGAATCGTTTGCACATCCTGAAAAGCCAAAGGATGTTGACAAAAAATCTGCTTACATCATCGGAACAGGTCTTGCTGGACTTTCTGCAGCATTTTACCTCGTTCGGGATGGTAAGATGAAAGGCGAACACATTCACCTTCTGGAAAAGCTTGATCTTGCCGGCGGAAGCTGCGACGGACGAAAAGATATTACAAAAGGATTCTTTATGCGTGGCGGCCGGGAAATGGATAACCATTTCGAAGTAATGTGGGATATGTTCCGGGACGTACCATCCTTGGAAACACCTGGTGTTTCTGTGCTGGATGAGTACTACTGGCTGAACAAGCATGATCCAAACTATTCTCTCTGCCGCGCGACCGTGAATCGCGGCGAAGATGCACATACGGATAAGCTGTTCAAACTGGATAAAAAATCGGCTCAGGCTCTCTCCAAGCTATTCCTCACACCAGAAAAAGATCTGGAAGGCAAGAAAATTTCAGATGTACTTCCGGATTCATTCTGGGAAACCAACTTCTGGCTCTACTGGCAAACAATGTTTGCATTTCAGCGTTGGTCCAGTGCGTTGGAAATGAAGCGGTACCTCTGCCGCTATGTTCATCACATAGATGGTCTACCAGATTTTAGCGCACTGCGTTTTACAAAATATAACCAGTATGAAAGCATGATTCTGCCACTGGTGAAATACCTGGAATCCAATGGTGTTCAAATTGAATACGGTATGGATGTAAAAAATGTAATCATTGAAACAGTCCATCATAAAAAAATTGCCAAACAAATCGTATATGTCAAAGAGGGACAAGAGCAGACCATTGATCTCATTGAAACAGATCTTGTATTTATTACAAATGGATGCTGCACCGATACTTCTTGTTATGGAGATCAGACACATGCGCCGGATCTTTCCAATCTAAAAAATGGTTTCGGAGAATCATGGGATATGTGGAAAGCCATTGCTACACAGGCAACACACGGAGAATTTGGCAACCCGGAAGCATTCTGTAATGATATTGATGCAACCAACTGGATGAGTGCAACAGTTGCAACTTCCAATGAAAAAATCATCCAGCACATCATGAAAATTTGCAAGCGTGATCCACGCTCTGGAAAAGTAACAACTGGCGGCATTGTAACTGTAAAGGACAGCATGAAAAATTGGTACCTTTCCTGGACCATTAACCGTCAGCCACAGTTCCGGTCGCAAGATAAAAATATGGTTCTAATCTGGCTCTATGCACTGCATACCGATCAAGAAGGAAACTATGTCAAGAAAGCCATGCGGGATTGTACTGGTGAGGAAGTTTGCAAGGAATGGCTGTATCATATCGGAATACCAGAACATGAAATCGACGCACTGGCAAAAGAAGCCTGCAATACAACGACTTGTTTCATGCCCTATATCAATGCATTTTTCCAACCAAGAAAGCGTACAGATCGTCCGTACGTTGTACCAGATGGATCCATTAACGTCGCATTTTTGGGACAATTTGCGGAAACACCTCGGGATACCATTTTCACAACAGAATATTCGATTCGAACAGGTATGGAAGCCGTTTACACCCTGCTGGACATTGACCGTGGTGTTCCGGAAGTCTGGGGAAGCCAGTATGATATACGAGAGATTTTACGTGCTTGCTACTACGCAATTGATCAGAAACCAATTGCAGAAGCAGATCTATCCTTTAAGGAAAAGCAGATTTTGAAACTTGTTACAAAACTCGTCAGAGGAACCGACCTTGAATTGTTATTAAAAGAAAGCGGTTTGATTTCATAAACACACCATGACAAATAAGCCCTCCTATGGTATAATAGAAGCCATAGGAGGGCTTGTTATGACAAAATTAAAAGAAGATCTCATCTATGAAGTGTTATCTGTAGTAGAAGAAATTCCGGAGGGAAAAGTTGCTACATATGGTCAAATTGCAAAATTAATTGGCCGCGACAAAAACGCAAGGCTCATTGGACGAATTCTACGTTATGCCAATCATTATGGAACCTATCCTTGCCACAGGATTGTAAATTTTGCTGGCAGAACAGTTCCAGGTTGGACGGAGCAACGTATGCTTCTGGAAAGAGAAGGCGTGATCTTTCAAAAAAATGGAAAAGTAGACTTGTCTTCCTGTCAATGGAAATGAGTAAAATTACTTTTACAAGAAAAACCGGCACAGTTTTCTGTGCCGGTTTCTTTTGTTTTGCCTTCATTCAACAAAGACGATTACTGATTGATTTGTGCGCCCCATATTGGATGATTGATCAGCTTTTTACAAATCTTAGCCCATTTCGGGTTATTTAGTACTGCATCTTCTGCATAATAAGTTAAAATATTTGTTGCATCATTTAATTCAATAATTGCTTCAGAAGTATCTTCTCCTAATTTGGATTCCGTATTAATGTCCGCTAAGAAATATGCTAATTTCTCTAATCCCTCATCAGATGGTCGATTTGCACTAGAGGTTGTTAGATAGTATGGATTTTCAACAGAATGTTCCGAGTAATAGGTCAACGCTAACGTTGCATCATCTCGATCCACTCTTCCACTTAAATCTGCATCCCCCTTTACGCCGATATAAACAATCGGTTCAGCCGCCACAATATCGCCATAATAGGCTTTAATCGTACCCGCAAAATACTTTTCTGTTTGTACATAGGTGCTCTTCGGTGTTGCTCCCTTGAAGGTAATCTGAGACAAGTCAATTGTTGTCTGCTTTCCGTTTTCATCAATGGATACAACAGACTCAATAAGATCCTCTACACGGAATGCACGATTATCTTCTGAGAAGTAGAATCCTGGCTCCTTCAATACAGCAGAAATCCTCGTGGTTGCAGCAGTTGTGGTCGTGATTGGAACTGTTGTAGTAGGCAGCGTTGTAGTCGTTACCTTAGTTGTAGTAGTCGGTCGAGTGGTACGGTGCGTTGTGGTTGTGGTTGTGCTAGTTGTGGTTGGTTTAGTGGTTGTCGTCGTTGTAATCGTTGTTGTGGTGCTAGTTGTAGTTGGCTTAATTGTCGTCGTTGTTGTCGTTGTTGTGGTGCTAGTTGTAGTTGGCTTGGTGGTCGTCGTTGTTGTCGTTGTCGTCGTGCTAGTTGTAGTTGACTTGGTTGTCGTCGTTGTTGTTGTTGTCATCGTGCTAGTTGTAGTTGGCTTGGTGGTTGTTATCGTTGTCGTCGTGCTAGTTGTAGTTGGCTTGGTGGTTGTTGTCGTTGTCGTCGTGCTAGTTGTAGTTGGCTTGGTGGTTGTTATCGTTGTCGTCGTGCTAGTTGTAGTTGGCTTGGTGGTTGTTGTCGTTGTCGTCGTGCTAGTTGTAGTTGGCTTGGTGGTCGTCGTTGTTGTTGTTGTCGTCGTGCTAGTTGTAGTTGGCTTGGTGGTCGTCGTTGTTGTCGTTGTCGTCGTGCTAGTTGTAGTTGACTTGGTTGTCGTCGTTGTTGTTGTTGTCGTCGTGCTAGTTGTAGTTGGCTTGATGGTGGTTGTTGTTGTCGTGCTAGTTGTAGTTGGCTTGGTGGTTGTCGTTGTCGTCGTCGTGCTAGTTGTAGTTGGCTTGGTGGTTGTCGTTGTTGTCGTCGTGCTAGTTGTAGTTGGCTTAGTAGTGGTCGTTGTCGTCGTCGTGCTAGTTGTAGTTGGCTTGGTGGTTGTCGTTGTCGTCGTCGTGCTAGTTGTAGTTGGCTTAGTAGTGGTTGTCGTTGTTGTCGTCGTGCTAGTTGTAGTTGGCTTGGTGGTTGTTGTTGTCGTTGTCGTCGTGCTAGTTGTAGTTGGCTTGGTTGTCGTCGTGGTGCTGGTTGTGGTTAGCTTGGTTGTCGTTGTTGTAGTTGTCGTACTTGTTGTAGTGGTAGTTGTTGTTTCTTCTGGAATTCGATTCAAGAATACATTAAGATCCTGTATATCTGTGCCCTTTGCAATATTAAATCCATTCAGGCAAGTTCCAGAAGTAACACCGCTTTCCTCCGGTAAGCCAAGTACCATGCATCCATCCAGCGTGCGATCTTCTGTATGAATTTCCACACGTTCGGTTACATTACTTTCACCAGCGTATGCATCGGCATTATAGCCGTCTGGAATTGGGTCTACCCATAAACGATAACCAACCAAATAAGATGCTCCATCTACTGTTGTGAACAGAGGAAGATCATCAAAATGATAATACCCATTTTCATCTGTATGCGTTGTACGCTGTGCATCTGTGAGCAACTCCCATTGGTCACCCTTCCGATAGTACTGCTGAAGCAAAATATTGACATCTACAATACCAGACTCATTCTCTCCAATCACGTGATCGTAATCTGCATCGTCCCAAACAATACCAGAAATAGAGGCACCTGTTTCCACTGCAGTGATACCGCCGTCCTGTGTATCGTGATCTTCTGCCTTGACAATGTCATATGTTGCATCGCCAACGGTTCGGTCATAGTAGGTATTGCCTTCCGATGCCTTTGCCAGAATGATCATTTCATCCGGGCTACCATACAAGTTCCAGCTTCCTGCTACCAGGTCGCTGTCTTCCTCGGCTGCTCCAACACGGTATTTCGTTGCTGCATAGCCTTCCGGCATATCTTGCAACTGCAACTGATATCCTGCCAGATATTGTACTCCGTCAACTTCTACATAGGTTGGCAGATTTTCAAAACGGTAAATGCCATTCGATGCAGTTGCTACAGGAAGTCCAGTTGTTGGCGTTTCCTCGGTTTCTGCATCATCCGGTGTGGTGTCGTCTGCTGGTGTTCCGTTTGCTGTCAATACAAAGCTGTCATCCAGTTTCCAGGTTCCTTCTGCTTCATCGTAATAGCTGCGGGTCAGCTTCAAGGATACGTTGTCCACACCTTGTTCGTCTGCATCCTGGATACCATTGTAATTTTCGTCCTCCCAGATGTAGCTTTCAATGGCTGCCGTTTCAAATTGTGTCAATCCACCATTATGCTGCGGTACCTCATTTGTCAGATTTGCCGGTGCGTAAACGACACCATCAATTTCTACGGTATGCTGCTTGCTGTCATCTTCTGCCTTAGAAGCAAGAATAATATGTGTCTCATCCTTCGCCAGCATACTGCCATCTTCAGGATTTAAGAAACTATTGGGCAGGTTTTCGTCAGAAGCTGCATAGCGCTTCGTTACAGCATACGAATTTGGAATAGAATCTGGATCTATCCACAATTGATAGCCATAAATACGATTTTGATTGCCGTCTTCTTCCGTATGGCTCAAATCTCTCGGAACATGTACGTCCAAATCCTCAAATTCATACGTGCCATTTTCAATCAATTTTGATACTTCAAAGGATTCATCCGGTACCCATTCGCCGTTTTCATAAATTTCTCGCTTGAGAATAACACGTAACGGTTCATCAAATGGCAATTCGTCCGCATTTTGCAAACCATCATAATTACGATCTTCCCAGATGGTGCCACGGATGATACCTTGATCTGCCTGTTTCAAGCCAGCATCATAATGCGCCGTATCGGTTCCACAAGCCAGATCAACTTGACGCATGGTGCCGTTTGCATCCGGTACTTCCCGTACAGATGCCGAATTCCAATTGCCATTTTGATCGGTCTGTGCTTCCGCAGCAGGAATGAGGTACTCATTAGAAGCAGTCAGTACCGCATGATCCAGAACAAGGTCACTATCCAGTGTAGCATCTTCGCCGACACGATATTTTGTTGCCAGATAATTACCATGGAGGTTTTCCAAAGTAAGCTGATAACCTGCTGCATAATCGACTTGTTCGATGCGAACCCATGTTGGCAGTTCTGATAATGTATACTTGCCGTCTTCTCCTGTTGTTGCAGTAAATACTGTTCCATTGGATTTCCATTCTGTGCCATCCCAATAATACTGAATTGCCCGAACGGTAACATTGGCAATTGCTTCCCGATCTGCATCGGTGTAGTCCGCTTCCGCATCGTCCTGTAAACCATTATAGTTTTTGTCGATCCAAATTTTGCCTGAAATGTCTCCGGTTTCCAGCTGCTTAAAGCCTGCATCATATCCGGAAACATCTTCCTTGCAGAGGATGTCCTTTCCATCTATGTTATAGAACGACTGATTGGCATCTGACTCATTCGTGTCTGCTGCCGGGATGATGTATTCCTCTCCAGCAGTGAAATATCGGCTTTGTTCCTCTAAATCGCTGTCCTTTGTTGCATCATCGCCCTGGCGATACCAGGTAATGGTAGCATTATCCGGAACCGCACTGGTCATTTTCAGCTTATAGAAACTGAGGTATGTCTTTCCATCCACATTGAGGAAAGTTTCTACCTGATCAAAATGATACTTGCCATCTGCGCCAGAAGTTGCAACTCGGTTTGTTCCAGTAGATATATAAGTGCCATCTTGGCAGTAATATTGTTCCAATGTAATTTCTACACCAGAAATACCAACCTCGTCTGTATCCTGTACGCCGTTATAATTTTGATCGTCCCAAATATAGCCGTCCACTTGTGCCTGCTCCACTTGCTTCAAGCCGCCGTTCCAATTTTCTTGTGCTGCGACAGCATCCGCAAGATCATAGGTCTTTCCAGCATATGCAACACAATATTCCTGTTCGCTCTCCGCCTTGGCATCTGCTGCAAGAATCAGATACTGATCTGTTGCAGTCAGATAAATGTCTTTGCTTTGATACGGATCGGAAATCCGGAATTTGCTGTCACCGCCTGATTTGGTGATGCCATAGGTAATTACACCAGCATCATTCATTGGCAGTTGATCCAATTTTACTTGATAGCCTGCTAAATATCGCTTTCCTGCTACTTCCACATAAGTAGGAAGCTGCTCAAATTGATAAGTACCGTCATCCGCAGTCTGAATGGTTACCGTACCATCCGGCTGTTGATTCCACCGTGTACCATCCCAGTAAGACTGTTCCAGGGTAATTGACAAGCCACCAAAGCCGGTTTCATCCTCCTCCATGTTGCCATCATAATTGATGTCCTCCCAAATGGTTCCGCTAATGGAAGAAGTCTGGAAAGCATGAATACCGCCTTGATATGCGTTATGAATCTTCTTACTTTCTGTCCAGTCATAAAGAATTGCAGTGTCATCTGTTTGACCGTACGTACGAGTATAATAATCATTGTACTGCGGTGTGTCACCGGTTCGCTCTCCTCGGAACGATTCTGCCTCTGCTGCCACAATCAGATATTCTTTCTGTCCCATAAAGGTCAGCGTAGATTCTTCCAAATGCAGCTGATTGTCATTTGCAAGAACAGTAACTGCATAGCCATCCGGCAATGCATCCAGATGCAGCTTGTACCCTGCCAGGTAGCATGTTCCATCTACTTCTATATAAGTTGGAATCGCATCAAATTGGTATACGCCACTGGCATCTGTCGTTGCAGTTTGTGTGGTATCAGTCTCCTGCCATGCTGTGCCGTCCCAATAGAACTGACACAGTGTCAAATGCAGGTTGCCGTAACCACTTTCTGTTTCGTCCAGAACTCCGTCATAATTGACATTCTCCCAAACGATTCCCTTCAGCATTGCAGTTTGAATGGCCTTTAAACCACCGTTATAATCTGTCACGGTTTCTTTTGCAGTTACTATGTCATACTGTACATTGTCGTAAGTCCGTACATAATAAGTATGGAATCCAACCTCTCCGCTGCCAGTATTGCCGTGTACAGCCTGCTTTGCCAGCAGAATGTAATCTCCCGCTTCCTGAAAATCTACGGTATGATCGGCATGGCTTTCCTGCGTTTGTGCCAACAGGTCGCTGTTGATAGAAATTCCGGTGAGATCCAATACCTGATACTTCGTTACAGCAAATCCATCTGGCACCGCCTGCATCCGCAGCCGATAGCCTGCCAAGTATATCTCGCCATCTACGCTTAGATAGGTTGGCTGATTCTGGAATTGATACATACCCGTTTTGGCATTGGTTTGCGCAGAAAGTGTTTGATAAAGCTGCCATTGCTGGTTTTCATCCAGGTAATACTGATCCAGGTAAACAGTCTGTGCTGTTTCCATTGCCGTTTCCCCAATGTTTTTCAAACCGTCATAGTTCTGATCCAACCAGACGATGCCTTGGATATTGGCTGTTTCGAATTGCTTCAAGCCGCCATTATACTGATTGATGCTGTCTTGCTTCAAAATACTGTCATATTGTTTTTGTGTCACTGCATCCGTCAAATCATACGGTGTATTGCCCTGAGATTCCTGTGCAACTAAGAAGTAATCTCCATGATCCGGTGCGGTCAGATAGTTGGTTTCCGCAATCCAATCGCTGTCAATTGCAGTATCATCCGTTGCTTGCTGATACCGTGTAACTGCATAGCCATTCGGCAATTTTGCGCAAATGCGATAATATGCCAGACAATCTGTTGTTCCTACAATGAGGTGCGTCGGAACATTGGCAAATGTATAGATGCCATTCTTATTGGTTGTTGCCGTTCGATCAGAATCTGTCTTGACGTACTGCTTAGATGCAGGATCGTAGTAATACTGTTCCAATGTCACAGAAACACCGCTCTTACCCTTTTCCGCAGCATCCTGTATGCCGTTGTAATCGGTATCTTCCCAAACAATTCCCTGAACGGTTGCAGTTTCCCGCTGCTTGAGACCTGCATCCAAATTTGCATAATCTCTTGCCTTGACCAGATCGTAGTATTTCTTTTCTGCTTGATCCGGTGTGTCAATGTTCGGAATGTTTGTTTCACAGATAGATGCCCAATTGTAGTCCACATAAGATTCTGCTGGAGCATTTTGTGTACCTGCCGTTGCTTCCTGTGCCAGAATCAACATTTCATGCCGATTCTTCTGCACCGTAATTGGCAGAGCACCCGTTTGCTGACTATCCTCCACAGTATCAGAATCTGCTACAGCCAGCTTGCTGTATACCACATCTGGATCTGCATCATTCCAATACTTGGTTGCTGCATAATCGGTCGGAAGTGTTTGCAGAATCACCTGATAACCAGCCAGATACAGCTTGCCATTTTCCTCTACGAAAGTCGGCAAATCTGCAAAAGTATAGGCGCCGGATTTGGTGGTTTGATGGGTTCGGTAGGTTCCATCTACCAATACCCACTGATCCTCTTCATAACGATACTGCTGCAAGGTTACAGTAGCTGGGTTTTTGCTGCTGCTGTAAAGCGGTTCCTTTTCATCCTGGATACCATTGTAATTGGTATCTGTCCAAACAACGCCCTGAATGGTTGCTGTTTCGAACTGCTTCAGTCCACCGTCATATCCAGAATAGTCTGTTGCCTTGATGAAGTCATAAGCATAAGCATGATCGCCCGTATGCAGCTGTGCATCATCGTAAAGAATGTAAGGTTCAAAATAGGTATTTCCATCGATGCCGGGTTCTGTTTCCGGCTTGGATTTTTGTGCTGTGATGAAATAATCACCGTCTGCCGGAGAAGTCAGATACGATGCGATATCATAATTGGTATATCCTGCACCATACTGATCATTTCGTGCAATCAAATGACTATCCAGTTCCTGCGCTTCCATGCCGTCATTCTGGCGATAACGAGTTACTGCATAATGCGTTGCATTGCTTGGCAGAGACAATAGTTTCAAGCGATAGTGTGCCAGCACTTTTTCACCATTCTGTTCGGCATAGGTCGGAACACCTGAGAAGGTGTACTTTCCATCGCTGTCAGTTTTTACAATGCGGTTTCCACTCGGTACTGCAACATAACTGCCATTTTGCAAAATGTACTGTTCCAGTTGGATTTCTGCACCAGAAATGCCTTGTTCATAGAACTGTGTAATGCCGTCACTTGTTGTGATGGTGTTGCGAATACCGTCATAGTCAAATGCTTCCTGATATAGACCTGCCGCATTGGTTCCATTGTCATCCCAAAGATAGCCTGTTACTTCAGAGGTTTGAATTTCTGTAAAGCCGCCGCTGTAATCCAACAAGCGCTGTGCTTCACTCATGTCATAATAGGTATCCTTGTATGCTACAAGATTGTCATTCCGATCGGTGTCTGTCTGTGTGGTTTCGCCAGCAACAAGAATCATGTGTTCTGCTTCGTCATAGTTATGATACGTTGCCGTGACATTGCCACTCTCATCGTAGTCATACCATTCATCTCCAATGAGATAATATGACCATATTCCCTCATACTGTAAATCGCTGTTTTCAGCAGAATGAGAAGTCGGATACTGCTTGTACTTGGTAATGGCATACTTTTGATATAGATCTGCATTTTTGTCCGGATTGATCCATACACGATAGCCAGCTAAGCACTTCTTGCCATCCTTGTCATAGAGACTGGATACATTCTGGAATACATAAGAACCAGATTCTGCGGTTTGAATATCCCGATCTTCTGCTTCGTTCCGAATCCATTCGCCGTCATCGTAATAGAATGCCTGTAAGGTAACGGTAACACCGCCAATTCCCTTTTCAAATGTATCCCGAATACCATTATAATTTTCATCGTTCCAAATCCATTGACCAATAAATCCACGAGAACCATCTACAAATCCCAAAGAAACATGATTGTTAATCTGGAAAGTCTGTCCATCTGCTTCAAACAGCGGAGCCTGTTTTTCGTCATACGGAATACCAGTCAAGAACGGTCTGGTTCGGAAACTGCCCACTGCCTTGGTCAAATCGTTGTCATCTTCCGCAGCAAGCGGATCATTGTGCAGAGTAAAAGGAGATGGTTTATATGGTACTGTAGAAGATCCATCGTATTTTGCCACTGCTACATAATTTTGGTTCGGATATAGGCGGAACTGATAGTATCCATCTGTTCCTGTGCGGAATACTGCTGGATTTCCATCCCCGTCTACCGCAACTTCTGCTGCAACGGTTCCGTTCGCATCGACTTCATGCATTTCAACCAGAACATCTTCCAGTTTTGGCTCGTCTTCCTGCATGATACCGTCACTTTCCACCGTTTCCTCTTCTGTTCCGGCATTTTGAATGGTTTCATCTACCCATGCCCATCCGCCATAGGTATACCCTCTGGATACACCCAGCATATAGGAGGTCATCGCGGTATCATATGTTTCATGCTTTGCAGCATCTTCTTCCACAGCATTCACATGAATCGGTGCAGTCTGTACAACCAGATGTCCAATGGAATTCTTCATGTTTTCTGCCGTGTTGAATATAGCAGCAGTATCGTCGCTGCCGATACCATCATAAATTGCAGCACCGTTTCGATACACCTTAATATTGGTCTTTGTCTGTCCCAATTCTCTTGTGGTAACAGAATACTGATCGTATGCCTCCGGAAGTGTATACCGCAACAAGTAGTCACCCGGCGTCAAATTAGACAGAATAAAGTATCCCTGATTGCCGTAATAATCGCTTTCTGTGGTATATGTAACTGGCCCGTCAAATGTATATTGATAAGCAGTTGGATTGTTATCTACATTGGTCAGGTACGCACCGGTTTCCTTATCCCGAATGACGTAACGTGGACGTTCCGGATTGGGGTTGGTTTCCGGTTCTGGATCCGGTGCAACGGCATCGCCGTTTACATTAACCGAATAGCCCTTTGTTGTCAGTAATTCTACGACGACACCATTGATACCAGGATCATCTGGCTTTCCGTCAAAGTCAATATCGGTTGTCCATTGACCAGTTGGCAGCATCCGTCCATTTTCTGCCTTTGCATATTCTGCTTCGTTGCACTGGGCATCGTAATTGAAGTCACTCCAAACGTAACTACCAAGATAACCCTTTCCGCTCGGTGCAGAAATATATGCGCCAGCCTGTCTGTTTTCCAATAGTTCATAAGAGCTTCCAATTGCAGAGCTGCTATGGAAACCGCCTGCAAAGGTGTTCCACTGTGTGAATGCCTTTACCTGCTCCTTAATACGCTCAATGGAAGCAGCACCTTCCAAGCCTACTTCCGGTGTACCAACATATTTCGGAAGGTTCAGCGGTGCGTGCAGTTCGTAATAGAGTTCCATCCGATTTTTCTTAGAAATTTGTGCATCAGCACTGCTCATCTCTGCCCAAATCGCACGAATACCACGAATCAAAGTTTCATATTCCGTATCGGAAATCTGACCGGATTCATGATCTTCCATCAAATCCGAAAGCTTTACAAAATATGCACTTTTTCCCCGTACATTGCCGTACAGATCCTCATAGAATTGCTTCTTTTCTGCATCTGTAAAATCAGAAGATGGAATTGGAAGCTGACTGGTATCTTGTAAGAGGTAGCTGCCATTCTTCTTCGTAATTGGCCCTACCCAAACACTATACGCCTCTGGTTCGAGGTTAACCGTTGTGCCGTCAGACTGAATCCGCTTCAACTGTACCGAATCCGGAATCAGGTATCCATTCCAGGTAGAATTTCGGTGTTCCTCTGCGTTGGTTGCTTTGGTATCTCCATCATAAGGCAATACATCATAAAACAGAATTTTATTGTATACTGTATCGCTGTCGGAGCTATTCTGCAACGATGCTGAATAGGAGTATGCACTGCCCTCTGGTACACGAACCGGTATTGCAGTTTGTACAGAGTCCAAATCGGAAGTAGCGGTTTTCATCTGTGTAACCGTATTGACCGACCGCAGAGAAAGTGCCTGTGACGTGATGGTGATTGCCATATCACTGCTGTTGTTGTTTGCATTGACATCATGACTGTCTACTTCGTAGGCAACCATCTTTACCTTATCCTGCTTCGGCGGAATCAGCGGATTAAATGCGCCGTCCTTAAAGCCGTATGCCTTTGCCTGCAACAATTCTGTCGAAACCATATTGCTATTGGTGGTATCCAGCGGCACCATCATATCGATTACGATTCGCAGCCCCGGACTGAGCGTTCCAGAGAATTTAAAGTTAACAATTTTTCGGTTTAATGCTGTAGTAGAAATTGGTTTTGTTATAAAATATGGATTTGGATTCTTCTTGGGGTCTAGATCCATGCTTGCCTCATCGACATCTGCATAGGATTTGTTTTCCAAGTCCACTCCATCCAAGGTGAGATCGCCGGCATTCTGAAGAGAAACAAATTCTCCCTTTTCATTTTCAATGTGCCAAGTCCACTGTGGCGTTACGCCATCCAGATTCTCTGCCAATTTTGTTACAACAGTGTTTCCGTTTTCATCTTCTGTGGTCTCTGCAACATTCTTATAATGATTGCCGACATAGTAATTTTCAATGCTGCCATTCGAGTCATCCTGGTATGCTACATATTGGAAAGCATCTTCGGAAAGGGTTTCCAAATACGGCAATGCCAGTGAAATGGTCGGATTGGACAAATTATCGTCTTCTACATCCTTTTGACCATATTTTTCTGTCTTTAAAATATCATGGCTCAAGTTTTTGTAAGTAACCGTGTACTTCATCATCTTGCTGACATTGCTGTCAATGCTGGTGATGTTTTCGTTCCATGCAAATTCTGTTCTTGCAGCGCCGCTGAAATATCTTGCACTAATATCAATACCCAGCCATGGAAGCTGCGGATCCAGATAGAATCCGACTCTGGAACGAGTACCGGAAACGGCATATTTGAAGTCATCGCTTCGTAAAATAACGCTTGCAAAATGATTGTTGTGCAGGGCAATCGAAATTGCCTGATTTTCCGGCTGCGTCATAAATGCAACACGTGCACCATTTTCCTTGATGTTTTCACTCAATGGTTCCAGTCCATAGCCATTCGGATCCATCTCGTTGCGGTCTTGTCTGCCGTCTGTTGCATCGTCCGCATCTACATTCAGATACAATCCCTTTGGCACTGGATAATAACGAGGTGCTTCGGCTGCATTCAGCGTCAGCGTGTTTTCTGTAAAGCCTTCTGTACGAATCACCCAGCGTACCTGCCGAACGGATTTTCTCAGATTGATCTGAGAAAGCTGCTGTTTCAGCTGTTCATTGGTATTGTCAAAATGCAGGGCGCTTTCATTTAATGAGATGGATACATTGGCATCTAGTGCGTAGCCTGCCTCATCACCAATCTGTACCCACCAGCTGGTACCTTTTCCACTATTGGCATATGCATTGGAATAAATACCATCGTCCTGCTCCGTTTCCGGTGCAAGGAAGCCAGTTTCCTGATCCGGTGCGGTACTAATCAGTACATACGGATAAACTTTCAGATGCTTTGTCAGAATATCGTGTGCTTGTTCTGCATCCGCAGCATATTCTGTTTCCAGTTCAACAGCAGACGGAATTGCCCACTTACCAGTGGAGATTTCCGAAACAATCGGATAAACCAACTCGGATACATGCGGGGTTACACCTGCATAATTGACCGGTGCTTCCTGATCCGTACCACGCAGAGTTGCATAATTTGCGAGATTATAATTGACCACAAATTCATGAACCGATGCTGTATCATTGGAAACTTGGTCGATGTAGCTGACAGTATGATAAGCCTGCTTGATGTGCGGGTCTTCTGCAATGACAATGGAGGAATTCGGGTCGTTGACACGAACACGCTCATAATTCAAATCCGCACGAATAGTGGTCTTTGGTGCAATTACCGCTACTTTTGCAGAGGACGCAATTAAGTAGATTCCACCTGGTGTTACGCCGTCAAATGGTTCCATCGTTGGAAGTGCGCTTGTCTTGGGGTGATCGGGATCATTGATCCGCACCGCATTTTGCAGCAGCATTCCTTCCATGGTTTGTCCGTAGAAATTAAAGTCATACGTATCATAAGCGATATCAGATGCCGAAACTTCCTGCTCCTGCTTCTTCTCGTAAACTAGATTTCCATATGCATTGTAGACATCATTTCCATTTGCATCCTTTTTCGGCATTAAGCAGCCGCCACGTGTATGATAGGTTCCATTCTCGTCTCGTTCTGCAAATAGGCCATCTTTGGTAATTGCAAATTTTCCATCTGTCTGCTCGAAGGTCACATAAACTTTGGAATAATAATCTTCCCAACTGCTTTCTGTATCATCCGGCAGTTCCAGATTATCAATTCTTGTTTTAATTTTAAAGTTAAGAGATCCGTTGAAATAACCAGCCGGATGATAACCTGCTACATAGGTATTGTCATCGTTGCAGTCAAATCCTGCCTCCGGTGGAGTGGTAATTTCAAATACCAATGTTTCACCGCCGCGCTTTGTAGCGGAATCTGCTCGTGTCAGCTGAAGGGATTCATTTTCTGCCGGCGCAACCTGATCTGCAAAATAGCGCTGCGTCAGTTCAATGCCCCATCCAGCTGCCTTGGCTTCCGCCATGGTCAGCTTCTGAGTAGTTCCGGATTTATCGGTATATTCCAAATAGTAGTCATCCAACGTATCGTCTTCGTCCCAATACCGTACCTGTTCCGGCAGCTGGAATGTTACCACCATTTTTGCATGGAAGATGCTACCACGATAACGGTAATCGTCTCCGGACTGGCTGGACACCTTGGCACTATACCAGAGAATATCGCTATAGTCAAAGTCCTTGCCACGATACTGATAATTTTGACGGGTTTCTATCTCTTCCAGGTCTTCCTGATTTCCGGTAAATCCTTTCAGACCCAACTCGGTTTTCTCCGCAGCCACCATATTTTCTGCCTTCAGAGAAGGTGTCTGCGTGCGAATCTTTAAGGTATTTACCACACCGGAATCCTGCATGATCAGTGACGACGTAATATCAGTAAAGATCATATCCGTCTGGTCATCATAGAGGGAGACATCTCCGTTTAATGCCGATCGAATGCTTTCCGAAAGTGGCTGATTCTGACGGTATTCGTCCATTTCCATGGCTTCATTTTCTGCATACCGCTTCATATTGCCCAGCATGTAAGTTCCATCTTCATATTTATGCTGTAGCAAAACATATGGATCCGAATTAGTAGTGGAAAGACCATCCTGATCGGTATCTGGCCGCATTGGCAAAGTATCTTCAGACTTGTAGTATTGGGTATCTTTCCAATCGTGATAGTAACGAATTCCCTTTGCAGTTGCTGCAACAGCATCCTTCCGCTCATCTGTATGCCGGAAGGCATAGGTGTAATATGTATTGACAATTGGTGTAATCACTGCCTGCGAGCAAACCGTATAAGGATTGTTCTTGATGTCACCATCGGTCAGGAATCGATATGCATGTACCTTACTGGAAACATAGGAATAGTTGTTCAAGTAATTTTGCAGCAGATCTTCTTCCTCTTCCCCGTTGATGATATCATCTGGTTCTGCATAGGTAAAGGTCTTGATACAGAAGTTGTAGAGCGATCCATTTTGAATGGAGGCGTCCTTTTTCGACTTCTCTGCCAGCTGAGCAGCTGTCATTGCCTGTTCGGTATCGTTTTCTTCTTTTGCAAAAATCTGTACAACATAGCGCTTTGTGGACGCATCATAGTAGACTGCTGTATCATACAAAGCTGCCTGATCGGACAATTCCGTGGTGGCGTCCTTTTGATACAACTTCCATTCCAGCTTTTTCGCCTGATTCTTTGTGTTGTCAACGGTAAAACGAGAACCATCTGCTGCCACCGGAACAATGCCATATGGCAGAATGTTCGTAATAACCGGAAGAGAAAGTGTTCCCTTTTGACCGCCGTCTGTTCCATAGCTATGCAATGCCTTTTCATTGTTATAACCATTCGTTCCAGCCGAACCACTATAACCATACGCATCCCAATAATAGTTGTTCTCTACATGAACATTGAGCCAGTTTACTTCTCCTTGGGTTTCTGTATAGTACTGTTCTACTGTCTTTCCGTACATTTCTGCTTCATCTGTACCGATTGTTTCACTAATGGTTGCCCAGCTGCGAACCAATGGCTGACGCTGTACGGCTCTTGTTCCAGCTTCTGCATAGAAGACGGTGGTACCCTTACTATACCAATCTATTTGCTGATTGTTGGTGAAGTGATAACCGTTTTCATCTCGGATCACTTCCTTATTTTGGATGTTGTATCCATTTACAGAAGGCGTATTGGGAGAAGCTGCCAAATATTTTAAAGTTTCCAGCTGCTGATCCGAATAATACCAATGATAATACGCAGGACTCCAAAGGTAATCCATACCACCCAACTGATTATGCTGTGCCAATGTTTTGGTAGAACCATCCCAATGGTCTACATCATAAATCTGATAGTAGAGGGCATTTTCACTATTTTCCGTTATATAGGGCTGTGTCAGAACACGATCATACCAAGTGCCACTTGTGGCATTGCTGTATACTCTTGCCGGAAGCTGTACCCGTAAGATATACCCAAAATCACTGCCCCGGTTATACCACTTTTTCAGCGGTGTTTTAACTGTAATTTTTACAACATACGGGGTGTAATCTTCTGCTGCATAGTATGCCGAATCGTCATCCCGCAGTGCAGCATTTTGTGCCGCATCCCGCATGGAATTCGGAGCAAGGTAGATAGGATTCTTTGTCTCAGGGGTTTGAATCAATTCTGCTTCTATATTTTGCGCATCAATTGAATCAAACTGCCCCGATTTGGAATCTCCGCTGTTGGTGTATGCCAAGATCTGCGAAACATCCAGATTTCCATCTGCATCTACTACCGGTTTCATTCCATAAGCAAATGTATATAGGAATGTGACGCCATCCAGATTCCAGTCTCCATAGTTATATGCTTGCAACTGTACCGTTGTATCCTCATCATATTCCAATGCAACTGCACCGGAACGATCGGTAATGGAATTTACAATATTTCGATAGGAGTAATCACTGTGAGATTCATTCCATGTTCCAAAATATGCATAATTGGGGTTAACCGTTGCATCCGTAAAGTCCCCGCTGGTTTTCTCATACTGGATATTTCCTTTTGCACTTAGGAATTCTGAACTTGTAGCAAGCCATGCCTTTTGCAAGTGCAGACGTGTTTCACTCCAAATAACAGGCGTATCCTTTGTCGCATCCAATGTTTCCCAATCTGCATGATCTGCATTTCGCATATGCATTGCAAGTTTGAACCAATCTCGATTGGCACCATTTGCCATATAAGCAACTGTCTGCGGCAGCATCTGCAATTGATCTGCTTCTGTAATGTCGGAATTTGCATTGTACTTGACAGACTGCCAATTCTTTGCAGTTTGAGCATCTTCGTCCAACAGGACATTGTTTTGTCCGCTGATGGTTCCAGTTGTAGTAGAAGAACCCGGAATATGTGTCATGGTCTGATCCAGGAATTCCCACATGTCTACCTGTGTATTCTTATCGGCACTGAAACCAATATCATGCATCAAATAATCCATATCCATTTGGATGGTGCTATTTTGTACTTGTTTGTAGTTGATATTGGCATTATAGTTGTTGGAGAAACCTCCCGGCAACATGGGATACAGATTTCCATTCGGGGAAAGGGACTCTGAACCATAATGAATTAAACCGTACTGATAGTACTCGCCAATTCGTGGGAAATATGCCGGATGCAGTCCGTCCGAATCCATGGTAGATTCTGTTGCATCTTCTTCATAAGTGGAAGTAGTATATACCATCGGCAGGTCTTCCTTCCGGATAGTGGCAGAATAACAGAATTCAATCTGCTCACCAGGCTGCAAAACGAAATCTTTTGCAGGATCATCCTTATAACGAAGACGCAATTCATATACCGTAAATTGAATTTGAGCGGTATTGTTTTCAGTCAGTTTCAAGTCTGCAAATGCTTTTTGGCTGCTGTTTCCAGTTTTATAGCCATCGGTATATGCCATCTTTCCGCCGTAATCATATCCGGTCATATCGGTGGTCTTATTCGCTAAATAAAGCTCTATATTTTGCAGGGACTGTTCGGTACCATCTGCATGCAGAATACGCAATCCAAAATCAGATATGCCATCGCCAACTTGATAGGAATCATATGCAGATGCAGCGAAGTATTCCGGCAATTTATCATAGAATACCGGATTGATGAGTCTGCCTTCTTCTCCGGCTTGCGCATTGTTTTTTAATGCTGCAAGGTTATTTTGCAGGGTAACTTTTTGCCAAATTACATCTCCCGGACGATATCCGGTCTTTTGTACTGCTGCTTCACTGTAAGCGGCATTGGCGGCTGCCTGTGTCTCAAAGGTCTGAGTGTGGAATGTTGCAATCGGATTTTCACGATAAATAGCATGGGTCAATTCTCGTTTGTCACTCGTCTGAATCGAATGCGCTGTAGCAGTTGCAGTTTTTGCAACTGTGCTGTTTCCAGAAGCATCTACCGTTACTGCATATTCGTCTTCACTATGAACATGCGTATACGTATTGACTGCTGTAAAGTGCTGGGTATAGGTATCTGCTTTCTTAGCCGTTCCGTCTGTAAGATCCTGATATCTTCCGACACCGGTCAACTTCACATTTTCCAATGTTACCTTTGTTTTGGAAGTGCTGCTAAACTGCGTTTTGGTATCAAAGCCATTGAGATCGTAATATACCCAACGAACGCCTACTACATTCGGCAAATCTGTATCTGTCATTTTGGCAGTTGCCTGCTGATCGGCTGCACCCACTGTATAAGTATAGGACTTCCAGGTCAGTTTCAAAGCACCGGTATCATCCTGCTGGAAAGCAATATTTTCATCTTCTGCAAAACGTGGATCTGTAGAAGGTTCTGCCACCGCATAAAGCAGTTCTACCTTTTGGTACTTGTCAGCGGATTCATCCGGAACAGTATAGGGTTCTGTCAATTCAAATCCACGGTAATAGTGAATGCCAGTTTCCTTTTCCTGTTTTTCCAGGAAAGATACCTCTACAGAATAGGTGTCACAAAAATGTCCAGTTTCCTGATACAGATCACGAATCGTAAGCGATGCACCCTTGCCGTCATAATTTTGCTTGAGGTTGTCTGACTGGTAAGTCAAAGTGACCGGTGCGGTGGACTGATACTGCAATGTATTTTGTGTATGTGCATAATATTGTACCTGTCCTGCTTCATCTGCTTTGGTATACCGATAATAATAGGTATATCCGGCAAGGTCAGTCGTTCGTGTTGCATAGGTATTTGAATTGTTTGGCTGATAGTTTCCGCTTCCAGTAGTGTTGTAAATTGCATATTGCGGATAGGTGTGCTTGGGTGCAGCGTATACCTTGACATTTGCAGTTCCCACTGTTACGTCATCATAACTTCCATTGTTTTCGGTCAATTGGGTTACAACACGAATGTAGATGGTTTCACCAGGTGCAATTTGATCGTCATGGTTGGTTCCCTGTCCCAATTCTGCAACCAGACGCTGATAGCTGGTTTCTTCCGGATCTGTTTCCTCAGAAGCAAGCAGGGCATACTTCACGCCTTGGGCGGCTGCAAGGGTGGCAGCACCGTCGGAAAGTGTAGCAGAAATGTCCGCTACCGGAATATTTTCAGAAGCATTTCCAGTTGTCTGTACTGTTCCGTCTGCATCTACAACATCCCAGCGAACAATCCGCTGTCCTGCTGGAACCGTAAAATCAACGGTTGTATGCTCCAATGGAATTAATGCATTTTTGTCTGCACCAACTGCCACTGTATACGCTACATAATCATACGGAGACAGATGCAGATAATCAACTGAATCAATGTTGCCAGTCTTGGAATCTAAATCGTACATCTTGGTGCGAGATACCGTTACATCCAAGATACCTGTTAAATTCTTGATTGCATAGCTGGTCTTTTTGGTACTTCCCTTTGCAGTGCCGTCTACATTGGTATAGGTATAGATATCCGCATTCGGGTCAATGGAAGTAAAGGTTGCAGAAAGATTGTTAGTTGCAGTTTGTTCTGCATAGGAATTGGGGCTCTTTCCAAAGGATGGCGTAGAATCGGCATTCCATTCATTCGCTACAAAATCTTCTGCGGTACGATCCACATAAATACCGTCATATAGGAATGTGCAGGTGTTCTTTGTCTGATCTGCTGACAGATACTGTCCGTCACCCAAAACGGTTTCGGTACGAGTTCGATCTGGATGCTTTGCTTGGAAATCCAGTTGGAAACTGTCAACATATGCTTTCACATATGGTTTTTGATTCGTTCCGTTGGTGTAGGTGGGGAGGAAGGTATCGGTTCTCTTATACATCTGCCGCAGAATGTTTTCTACATCGATGCTGTAGACTGCTTCTCCCGATACGATTTCTGTCTGATCGACATAAGTAATATAAGTATCATCTACCAAATTGTCAACGCCAGTGCCATGCACCACACGAACCGGAAGCTGCGTGCTGCCAACTTGAAGCACCAACTGTGCAACTTCAAACCAATCTCCATCCAAAAGGAACGCTGGCAAGTAGATATGCTGCAAGCGATATCTGCTATCCATGGTATTGACAGTGGAAGCCGTTTCAATTCGAGCAGCCGCCTCTTGTCCTTCTGCATTGTTTCGATTCTGGTTGTACAGTTTGACCTGATACAGACCTGGATTCGGAGTATTGTTGTCTGTCTTGTAGTCATAATACAGATTTTCTGATGTGCGTCCCGATCTGGTCAGCAGTTCATAGCCTGCCTTGAAATTGATCAGGTAACCCATTAAGATTGCGTTGTCTGTATTAGAATAGATCTCCTGATCCGGTGCATAATCTGTCGATACACTAGTTTTGGCGATGTTGGTGCCATACTTATCGTCATCTTTTTGGTCAATGGCGTATGGTTTTCCGTGTACCAGAATATCCCATGTATTGGAGTTATGTGCGTCTGCTTGTTCTTTGTCTGTCAATTCCGCAGAATAATCTCCTGTTCCCGGAATATTATACAGAGTCATGCTGTAATCTGTGACAAATGTATCCACACCCAGTGCAATAACATAACTTCCATTCTCTTTTTGAATGGTATAGGTAGGTTCTACCTGTGGGGCATCTGGTGTTGGATCGGCAGCATTTTCTGCTGCATCTGTATCATCGGATTCTGTTGTATCCTTTGGCTTTGGCGTATAGGTAAAGGAAATGTTCCAATCTTCCGTTTCCCCATATAGTTCCTTTAGCTCTGCTACCGGTACAGAAACGACCTGTGCAGTACCGAGTATTTCTCCGTCTGTATTTTTGGCGTTCAGAGTAAAGGTGATTTGATCCTGATCCTGGAAGTATTGATAAATTTCCTTTTTGATCTGAATGCCTGTTGTCAGGAAGCCCTTATAATCATAGGTATCGTCCGGCTTGGTTTCCGGAAGCGTATCCGACAAAACAACCCGATCGGTAAAGGAAAGTTTCTTGACCCAGTCATATTGATCCGTACGAACATAGGGGCTTGCCATGCTCCAATGATATTCATTGTTATTCGGTGCTGTACGAGAATTGGACCAGTACACATACGATGCCGGAACCGTGATCGTTCTTCCCTGCCGATAAAATGAAATGGCGTAGCTGTTGTCATTGCCGAATTCTGCCTTACGATTGGTTGAAGTAGACGGTGTTTCTCCAACACCCTTCAAAACATTATCCTGATCATTGACAATGTGAACCTTTGTGCTGGACTGTAAATGCTGTGCTGTATAGCTATTAATGCTGTACGTCCAATAATAGCCATGGCTATAGCTGTGTTGTGGACTCCAACCGTAATAGCTGTTTCCAAAAGACCAATTGGATTCCTTTGTTGTTTCGCCAGATTCTACACGCTCTTTACTTCTGTTATTGGTGGTATTTCCGACTGTCACATTAGCATGTGCTGTGGCAACCGCTTCTTCCATGCGGTAAAAACGTCCGGTTACTTCAAACATACCCTGTGTAGAAGAATCTGTTTGGTCATACCAAATTCCGTAGTTCGGAGAAGCAGCTGTTTTGCCATCGTTATTTACGGTTTGATACCGGTTGATATCAATGGTAACGATCACTTGCTTGACTGGATTTGCCGGCTGCTGTCCCTGATAACTTTCCGGTTTCTTATAATAATAGGTATCATCGGATGAAAAGACATCTTCCTCGCCGCCCAAAAGATTCAAACGAGCAAACGCTCCATCTGCATTGGTTTCATTTGCTTCATAGAGAATTTCCTTGCCGGAACGAATCCGTTTTGTGCCATCCTGATAGATTGCAGTGACAGAACGAATATACTCCTTGGCACGGGGATCTATTTTCAGATAATAGGCATCAAACGATTCTACTGGTAAATCCAATGTAAGATCTACTGTTGCTGCTGTATTCAATGATGCATTCCGCACATAGTCATAACTCTGGTGCTCCTGCCCTGCGTAGGCAGGTTTTGCATGCGGCAAATTGGATCCAGTATTCAGATATTGCCGGAAATCTACCGCAAAAGAACCAATGGACTTATAGCCGATTTCCAATTCAGAGTTGTCAGCATTATCGCCCCACTGGGACTGTTCCGAGAATAGATAACCGGTTGCACCATGTACATGTCCATCCGAATCTTTGTTTTCTGTTGGCTGTGCATACTGCTTCCGAATATGCTCCAAAGAACTGGAAGCCGCACTATATTTCTGATCTGCTTCAGCTGTGCTGTCTTTATAAAATGCCATGACTGTGGTGTCAAAGTACATCTTAGAAAGATAGATTGCTGTGGTATCCTTGGCGGTAACGATATACTTCTCCTGATCATAGGACGCTGTTTCATATCCCTTGGATTCCCGGAAGCCATCCAGATAATTATGTGTTTCTACCTCTAAAGTATCCGTCTTGCCAAATAGAGAATCATCGTAACCGTCACATTCTATGTATCGTTTCTCAACAGCAGATTGGTTAACCAATTGAACCAGTCTACCATTTAACTCTACCTGTGTCAAGTGTTCTATACCAAACTCAAACAGACGAGTTTCGGTATCTCTGGTGAAGGTCAGTGCACCATCTGTATAAGAATAGGTTTTATCGGTATCGCCTTCCAAATAGAAGCCTGTTACTGCACCGCTTTCATCCAACTGCGGCAAAAGTGTAACGCTTTTTTCCTGATTATCTGCATCCTTTCCCGTCAGAATGATGTTGTCAAAAGAACCGAACTGATTGATAAGATCTTGATAAATACGCAGTTCTGTTGTATGGAAGCCAGTACCTGCTTCACCTTGCTTTTCATATGGAATCTGCATCACGATTTGTGTATCGTCTAGGATCGAAATGGTCTCATTTGCAAATTCGCCACGCAACATGAAGTCTCTGTCATAAGGTACACCAAAAATGGTCTCATTTCCATCTGTATTTTCCTTTTTGGTGCGAACCGATTCCTGCTGGTCGTTATAGAAAATATGTGTATTGACACTGAGCGCAGGACGGTCAACATGAAACTTCACCGAAGCAGATTTCTTTTGATTTTCCATCAGGGCATGCTGCGGTGTAACCGTACAGGTCGCAGTCAGGTCATCAAACCAATCACTAGTGCCATAGATGCGCAATTCCGGTGTATTCCCCTGCTCCGCAGAAAGATCACGCTCCAAATTTGCATAAACAAGCTCTATATGTGATAAGTATAATCCGTTCTTTGCCCAATCAGATACATCCATTTCCAAATCGCCGTTTGCATTTGGATGGGCTTCCAATTCAGCCAATGAAAACTGCTTGCTTTGTGCCGGGCCAACGACGCCATCCGGTAAAAATGCAGTGAGGACGATAGATTCAATGGTTCCGCTCTCCGCATAATTTTTGGAAATGGTCACCCGATCGGAAAGAAATCCTTTTACAATTTTTTGGCCGTCTTTTTCTGTTTTTACACCAACGCTCTCAAGATCAACGGAAATCGTAGATCTTCCTGCCTTGGAGTAACAGCTATCGGTATCTTTATTTTCCAACAAGAAGTTGTAGTACAAATTGTTCGCCTTGTTTGGGACTGTTAAACTACTTGCACTACTCTCATCTGTTTCAGGACGATGAACAGACGGTGTGATCTGCAAATTGGTGCTTGCAACCTGCATGGTTGCTTCAGAAGCTGTTTTGGATTCTGCATTGATGCTGCCGATTACCTCAAATTTTGCAGACGCTTTGAGAGAACCTGTCCAATCAGTAGAACCATATAATTTTAAATTCAATTCTTTCAGGTGTTCCAGATCCTGGTTGCCATAAATACGAGAAAAGATAATTCGCACACTGCGTAGCCGCTGAATGGTATCTGGAACAGAGAACGTTACCACTCCGTTTGCATCCACAGTCAGATCATCTGCTGAAACCGTTTGATCTGGGACAATTTCAGATGCTGTTGTTGCGGTATAGGTAGTATTGTCCCAGTCAAACAGCTGAATTTCTTCTATTTCAGCTGCTCTTCCAGAACCGATTCCCTCCAACACAATTTTACGGGTGTCAAAGCCTTCTATATCCTGTAAGCAGTCAATGGGTTCGTTTTCTACGCTGTCCATATCCACTTGCAGCAAGGCATGGGAACTGGTAGAACGAGAATTGTTGGTCAGTGTGAACTGATACCAAGTCTGATCAACGGCACTCTTATTTGGAACAGACAGGGACGGGTAAACAATATGCGTACCATTTCGATCTGTTACACTATACTGTGTGGAGGATGCTGTGGTTCCATCCTTGCGAACTGCATGCACACTGGCAAGAAGATTCGGTAAAACCTTTGATACCTGTAAGGTAACTGTTGCATCGACACTCTGATCTTCCGCAGACAGATCATGATCGTCAAAACTGTATGCGGTTTCCAGCACACCATGCGGTGTAAGATCCTGCTCGGTTGTCGGTTTCCCGTTGATTTGTACAAAGCAATTGGTATCATCCGTATTGTCTGTCATGGTGATATTGCCATCAATACGGTCAAAGTGAATCGTCATTCCGCTCAGATACGTCAAATTGCTCCAAACAGCCTTTGGAAGTTCCAAATTACCATCTGCATCGGTACCATAGCTGGATAAATCCTCTAATGAAACGTCTACCGCCTTTCCGGCTGCATTTTTTCCGTGCAGCACGACAGATTGGATTTTTGACTTTTCCATCAGGCTTTTACTCAATAAAATTTTGGAAGCAACCAATCCGCCTGCACTGTAGTTGTCATCCGGATACAAATTCGTAATCTCCAATGTTGCAGGGATTATTTGAGAAACACTGTCATTGGAAATGACAAACCGTGCAGCTGCCGTATCATCATTCAAGGAAACAACCTGCGGATTGCCCTTTTGTACAAGACCGCCAATTGGGTCATCATATACCCCAACGCCTTCTAAAACAGGGTTTGCCTTTTCGGTTCGAATGACTGCTGTATTTTCCGAAACGGTTAACGGTTCAGAAAGCCAGCTTCCATCTTCAATAGATGCATTTTTCGGCTGATAATAGTGCAGCTCATAATTGGTATCAATCTTATTTTCGTAAGTCCATAGGTGCGGAAATGCTCCACGCATGGTAATCAAACCATTGAAATCGGTATAGCGCGGCAATTCTTCTCGAAACAGGAACTGTACTTCCTGACAAAACGTTAAACCGGCTTGATCGGAAAGTGCCGTTCCAATCGAAAGTTTCCAGGTTTTGGAATCGGGCTCTGTATTTTCTGTATCCGGAACTTCTTCCAAGTGCAGACCCAGTTCTTTTGCTGTCTTATAGACGGTTTCTCCTGTTTCTGCTGTAAAGCCAAACCGGATAAACTGATCGATATCATTGCCTTCTACTTTGAACCAGTCACTTAACTGAATATCCGGATAATATACTTCATCATTGTCTAAGCGAATGAAAATTTCCTGTAAGCCAAAATCGTCTGGTACATAATCAGTAGAAATGGCATTGAAAACGGGCACATTTCCGATGCTATGGAATCCATCCAGATAGTATTCATCTACCGCACCAATGCCAACTGTTTTCTCGGTTACTTCATTTCCATCTGCATCTTTGACATATTTATGGTGCCGGAAATTGTCTCTGGTCGGCGGTGTAAAATTCGTTGTATTCTCTGCCTGTTCCGACCAGTGAATGCTGCTGCCGCCGCCAAATGTAATGGTGGTTGTCAATTGGGTTCTGTTGTCATATCCAACACCAGAATGAAAGTTGTTGGAATAAGGAATGGCGACCATGTATTTATGAGCCGCATAATACGTTTTTCCTGTGCTGTTCTGATTGAGCTCTTCTGCTTTTTCTTTGGAATACAGCATGTGGGATTGATCTGTAGCTTCTTTTCGAAGAATGATATTTCCCACACCAGAATAACTGTATGGCAAAGAATCTGATGGAACATTGGTAAAATGCTCCAAATCCCATTCTGTTTTCCAATCCGGAATCTCTGTTACATCGTAGACCAAAACGCCGCCTTCATTCGGCTTTCCGATAAATTCATGTTCCTGATAAAATTCCTGAGAAACATTTTCATTGGGTGTATCTGGTGCATCTGATGTCCAACGTAAAATATCTTCGTCCAAAACGCTCTTCATACGGTTTGGATTATATTGCGCCTGTACGGTAAGCAGATAGTTATCAATGGTACTTTCCTTCTCTGTAGAGTCATTCTCGACTGTTACTTCGTATACCATATAGTTATACTGCTGCCACATGACCGCACTGGTCTTGGTAGCATCGTCTTTTTTCAGTTGTACCGTCGGTACATTTTCAATAGAAGTCTGCCAAATCAGATTGGAATTGACAAACGTAACACGACGCTGCGCTGCACTGCTCTCATCCAATTCATCGGTAGACCATTCATTTCCAAGCTGCTGCCCGGAATCTCCATAGTATCCCTGATAGGAAAATTTCATGGTCACGGTTACGGAAGCATTTTCCGGAACCGCGATCAACTCCGGATTGGCTGCGTAAAACTCTACTTCAAATCGTGGTGTGCATGTCCCGGAAAGTTTCTCATATGGATTTCGCAGTTCTATTTTGCCTCGTGCAAAATCACTTTCCTGTAGCTTGGCGCCGCTTGCATCGTATACCTCGGTAGATTCTCCAAAGCTGTTTTTATCATTTACTTTTGCCTGCAAGCCGAGATATTCCCCTGTTAGGCGCTTTTCTGCCGGAATCTCATCCACGGAGTTAACTTGCACGAGAATGCCGCTTTCACTCAGGTATAAATACGGCAAATTCAGCTCTAATGTTTGCCCTTTGATATAGCCTGTCGTAAAGTCTGGCTGTAAATTGGCGGTCAGCAAAATCTGCTGACTCTTCGGAACCATATAGAAACTGCCATCTTTTCCACCCTCTCCGTTTTTTTCCGGAGTTAGTGTTTCTCCGCCAGCAGTCACCGTACCGAAGCTAACTTGATAAGTTGCACTTTGTCCCAGTGCTCTTGCTGCCGCCAGAATGGTTCCCCAATTACAGGATGTAAGCAGCATAACAGTGGCTAACATCCCATAAATGACTCTTTTCCATACACTCTTCTGTCGATACATAATCATTCCTCCTGCTTTTGTATCATTTTGCCGGTTACACGAATGGATCAAATAAATTTTCTATGTATATCTTATTTCGCACAAACTTCTAAAATAAGAAGCAAAAATCATTCTGTAGGATATCGAATTCAACAGATTTCAGAACTTATCAAAAAATAATATGGTTATTTTGCACAATTTTCGTGAAACTCATGATTTATTTTATTATATCATTTTTATATAAATTTGTCAATACGCCGTAAAACGCTGTTTTGGATTCTTTCTAATCAAACATTTTAAAAAAATAAGGACATGTCTCGGTTTGAAACATGTCCTTTTCCATTTTTTTCTACATTTTTTATAAACAGTCAGCTAGGTTCTATGCAAATCTACTTACTGTCATTCTTTCCATATATTAGGATTCCACCAGCATTCGCTTCATGGCACATAAGTCAAACCCATTGAGGCGATCATCCTGACACAAATCACCGGCACTCCAATCCGTCAGTTCTCCTGCGCCAAGCAGCCATTTTTGCAGCATTACAACATCAGAAAGATCAAAGATACCATCTGCATTTACATCACTTGCTACACGGTCTGGTTCGTTTTGTGACAAAACCGCAGCTGTCAGCAAAATCATAGCTGCATTGCCATAAATGGTATTTTCATTGGTGGTAAATTCTCCATCACTATCTATGTAGCACTTTCCATCAAACTTAGAAAGATGCCGATTGTTATAGTAGTTGCTTCCCTCCGTAAAATATCCGGCAGGGATTTGATAGGGGTCCAGTTTTGCATCTTTGGAGTAAATGGCACTGAAAATATTCTGTACGCAGTTTTCTCCGTTTCCAGAAACATAACAGAAGGAAATGGGATTGATGCCCAGCAAATAATGGAATGCGTTCTCTGCTGTTGTTTGAATATTCTCCGGCACGGCAGTTTTTCCATCTAAGATCATACTGCCCAATACCAAAGTCATAGCACTCTGGGCTGTGTTTTTATTGGAACCCCACCAGTAACCCCAAGCCGGGAAAGAGGTTCCCCAGCTGTCATTCCGCAGCATTTTGGTTCTCCAAGTCGCAAACTGTGAAAATACTTCTGTTATTTGAGCGTTGGCACTCTGGTTTCCATATAAATAATGGAAAAATCCTAGAAAAGATCTGCCTGCATGGCTATAGCTGAGAGACATTGAGGTGAAACAATTTTGATTTTCAGATGCATTGCAGTGCGCAATCAAATAGGATTCATAGGCGCTGGCATCCGACCCCGAATAGATCGCTGCTCTATAAAGTGCACCGGCTGCCCAAAACAAATCCCGATTGAGTTCCTCCTGAGTAAATGTATAGGTTCGATTGGCTGCACCAATTGACATGTGCATCGCATTGGAAGAATCTGTTACCCAATTCCACGCCCGCATTGCGGTAGCGAGACACTGTTCTGCAAACTCCTGATAAGCTGGAATCTCTTTATAGATGATATAGGCATGCGCAAAAACAGCTGCTGCATCCGCTGTTGCCAAATGGGAACGCAAATCCACCTCAGAAGCATCGGACTGATAGGTAGAACTGCTATATAGCGTGTCTTCTAAGTAAATCACATCATCCTTATAGTTGGCCGCCACGTAAAAGGAACCATCCTTGCTGCTGTGCTCCATTTCAAGAAGCATGTCCAATTCCCACTTGATTTCACTCAAAATACCCGGTGCATTCACATAGCGCGCATTGTTGGGATCCGTTTCTGGAATGTGTACGTCTTGATTGGCAAAAACATCCGGGAACAGTTCATAAGCAAGCAGCAAATCTTCTACGGTATCAGCTGCCGGTGTAACATATTTTCCATAATCTCCGGCATCATACCAGCCACCAGAGACATTATATGTTTCTGCATTGGGGTTGTCTCGGTCTGACCACTTTTTGACAGCTATATCATTGGGATGCAGATTTTTTCTGGCAAACACGCCTGCATACTCTGTTTCCAAGTCCATGCCTTGCCGCTGATAGTAAAAATATTTGGTCAGATCGTCCAGCAAGCCGTCGTATACGTTTTTTCGAATGGAAAAAGAGACCGATTGGATGGTATCTGTATCCAGCCCATCCGCTACATCCTGAGGAGAACGGGCAGATGCATCCAGTCCTGCATTTGGAATGCGAATATAATATGTACCGGGTGTCGTGAGTTCATCAAATTGAATGACATGAACGCATTCTCCTGAAAGCAGTGCATCTTTTTCTGCATGCGGTAAGACACCGGTTGCAACGACTTCATCTGTATCTGCGCGCACAATTTGATAGGATTTTCCATCCAAAGAACCGAATTTTTCAAAATAACTAATTCGTGCGGTTTTTTTGGCATTGCACAGATAACCGACCTGATTGACTTTAATCATGGGATACTGTCGCTCATCATCAGTGGAGCGAATGACCATATTTCGGAAAGAAATTGTGGTATTGTTCGGTACACCGCCTGCATAGACATACCAGAAAGAGTCCAAGCGGAAACCGGAATCCGGATAGGCATCCACCAGCTCTTTGATGGACAACGAATATGTAGTCCATTCTGAAGAGGCTTTGAACAAACCGTACTGCTCCAAGTCCGTCCAGCAAATCCGTGCAGTTTCTCCATGTCTTTTGGACATCAATCCCATTCGGAACGTCGTATCACCGGTGCCATTGTTGCGCACTTCAAAGTCCAACGTTCCATTGGCATAATAATCCTGAATGTTCAGTGTTGTCCAATTGGTATTCGGTGTCATTGTGGCACCGCCCCAACTTTGTGTAGTCCAATCTGCACCATCATTGTCAATTTTAATGGTTTGAAGCTGCAAATCTGGCGTTTCCTGTACGTTTGCCGCAGAACTGCCAAGATGTGGAACGGATACAACCAGCAGAACTGCTCCCACTGTTGCCGCTATCATACGTTTCCCCCAAAATCGTTTCATCTGATCTTTGCACCTCTTTTTCTTTTGATTTGGTTTTCTGTTCCTTTGTTCTTTTATTGTATCATACACAGATTCTTTTTTCAATAGAAAAAGGGCAACGCAGAACAGAATTTCTCCTGTTCTGCGTTGTTTTCAGAAAGAGGATTTTAAAATGCGTCCATCTGTAGAAATGGTCACAACTTGTAACGGGATGGCGGAACCACTTGCTTGTACTGCCTGCCGAACAGCATGTTCTATGCCGCCGCAGCATGGCACTTCCATCCGAACGACCGTTACACTTCGAATAGACTGTGTTGCAAAGATCTGCGTCAGTTTTTCTGCGTAATTTCCTTCATCCAGTTTGGGGCAACCAATGACTGTTATTTTATTTTGCATGAAATCCGCATGAAAATTCCCATATGCATAAGCAGTACAGTCTGCTGCAACCAATACATCCGCATTTTCCCAATAGGGAGCTTGAACTGGTACCAGCTTGATTTGCACTGGCCACTGCAAAAGACGACTGACAGATGGAGAAGCATTGGTACTTGATGGCGACTGCGTTTTTCGAAGCAGATTTGCATGTGTTCCGGGACAGCCGCAGGGAAGCGGTTCTGCTGCTCGCTTTGCTGCAAGTACAGCCGCTTCATTATAAGCAGGTGCTTCCCGCTGTTCAAAAGTAATGGCATTCATCGGGCAAGCCGGCAGGCAATCTCCCAAGCCGTCACAATAATCTTCTCGCAACAACTTGGCCTTTCCGTTTACCATGCCAATGGCACCTTCATGACAGGCTGCCGCACAAGCACCGCAGCCATTGCACTTTTCTTCCGCTATTTTGATGATTTTTCGTATCATAAGAAACCTCCGTATATGTTCTTGACTTTGTGATCTCATTATAGTATAATCAAAGAAAAAAGTATGTTGAATTTTCAACAAACGGAGATTCAAAATGAAAAAATATTTGGAAATTCTAAAACGATGCCCCTTGTTTCACACAATTGCTGAACCGGATCTTCTTGCCATGCTTTCCTGTCTGGGTGCAACGGTACATCCCTACGAAAAAAATGAGCCGATTCTGACAGAAGGCGATGCTGCTTCCCGTTTGGGGATTCTACTCTCTGGAACTGCACAAATTATTCGAATTGATTTTTATGGCAATCGCAGCATTGTTGCAGCACTTTCCCCGTCGGAACTGTTCGGAGAAGCGTTTGCCTGTGCGGAACTGCCTGCCGTTCCAGTCCATGTACAAGCAGAGAGCGCCTGTACCGTGCTGTGGCTGGACATACAACGGATATTGCGGCCTTGTGAAACTGCCTGTTCCTTCCACAATCAAATGATTTTTCATTTGATGAAAGTGCTCGCTGCAAAAAATATCCTGCTGAACCAAAAAATAGAAATTCTCTCCAAACGAACAACCAGAGAAAAGCTAATGACCTATCTGCTGATGGTGGCAAAGCAGCAAGGCAGCAATCAGATTACCATTCCCTACGATCGACAGGCACTTGCAGATTTTCTGGGCGTTGATCGCAGTGGCCTTTCCACAGAAATCAGCAAACTGCGAAAAGAAAAGAAACTGGATTGCAGGAAGAATGTTTTTCAACTGCATGCAGAATAAGGAGTACAAGAATATGAAAACACTGATTCTAAATGGTTCACCCCACAAGCAGGGAGATACTGCTTTTCTCATTCAAACACTGACCGCACATCTGCCAGGAACATACAAGATCGTTTCTGCATATACAGCAAAGATTGCAGCTTGTATCGACTGCCGGGCATGTCGAGAACAGTTTGGCTGCCGCATTCAGGATGAGATGCAGGAGATTTATCAATATCTGGAGCAATGCGATGCAGTTGTACTGGCTTCCCCCATTTATTTCTCCGAATTAACCGGAAAACTGCTTGATCTGGGCAGTCGGCTGCAGGTTTACTTTTCTGCCAAACACTTTCTGCATCAAACTCCGCCGTTAAAGCGGAAAAAAGGCATCGTGCTCCTTGCCGGCGGTGGTTCCGGCAATCCGCAAAAGGCATACGAAACAGCAGTTTATCTGTTGCATGAAATGAATGCCATGGAAATTTATCCGTTGATTTGCAGCTTTCAAACAGATCGGCTTCCTGCCGCACAAGATATTCAGACACAAGCAGAAATAGAAAAAGCGGCTCAATTTTTGAGGAAAGAATGCAATACATTTATGTAAGGCTCTGTTTCTCACGTTGATTCAACTTTTTCAGATACAGCAAACCAACACTGTCTGCTAGAATCCATCCGATCGGAATCGCCCACCATATACCCAAAACGCCAATGCGGTCAATGGGTGCCAGCAAATAGGCAAGCAAAACTCTCGTTCCCAAAGAAAGAATGGTCAAAAGCAAGGAGAGTTCCGGCTTTTCCACACCACGATAATACCCGTATAATAGAAATAAAATACCAATTCCAACGTAAAAGCTGCCTTCTATTCTTAAATACTGAGTTCCGATGGCAAGAATTTCTGTTTCTGTTCCGTCTACAAAAATTTGCATCAAATAGGGTGCCAAGCCAAAAATAATCCCGGAAACAAGCAGACAAAAGAGAATGGAAAGCATTCCAGCCTTTCGAATTCCCTCCTGCATGCGTTTTCGCTTCTGGCTGCCGTAATTCTGCGCAATAAAAAGAGAAAATGCATTACTGAACTCCTGCGCTGGCATATAGGCAAACGAATCGATCTTTACCGCAGCAGCAAAGGCTGCCATCACCGATGCGCCAAAGCTGTTGACAAGCCCTTGTATCATAAGGATTCCGAAATTCATTACTGATTGCTGTACACAGGCTGCGGAAACATGCCGCATCACTTGCAGCAGTGTTTTCCAATTGCAGGTCAGTTCTTTCCTTTTGGGAAAAAATGATCGCTCTTTGCAGCATACATAAATCCCGATTCCAATTCCAGCTCCTGCCTGTGACAGAACCGTTGCCCATGCAGCACCACGGATTCCCTGCTCCCAGATCACAACAAATACGATATCCAATAGGATATTGCCACCTGCTGCCGCTCCCAAAAAGCAAAGCGGTACCATAGAATTTCCCAATGCACGCAGCAAAAATGCAAAGTAGTTGTATAAAAAAGTAAAAAAGATTCCAAAAAAGATGACCCAAACATAATCCCGCATCATTCCATATAAGGCAGATGGAACTTTCAGAGCATGTAAAATTCCATCCACTCCCAGCAAGGACACAATATTTAAAAGAATGGTTACAGCTGCAATCCATAAAAAAGAAACCGCAACATAATTTTTCAATTGCTGCTTGTCCTGCTTTCCGAAACATACAGAAAAAATGGTTCCGCTTCCCATGCACAATCCAATCATGATTGCGTTTAAAAAAGTCATCAGCGAATAGGCAGAACCAACCGCTGCCAATGCATCTGCGCCTAAAAATCTCCCAACAATCAGGGTATCCACAATATTGTAACCTTGTTGCAGCAGATTTCCCAGAATCATTGGTGCTGCAAAATACAGCATCGTCTTTGTAACAGGACCTTTCGTCAAATCTTTTTTCATCATGCTCTCCTGTTCTTCTGCTCCTTTTTTCGATCATATTCCTATTTTTTAGAGTGTACTGCATAAAAATGAACTGCACATCTTTTCGACAGAATTGCATGCAAGCCTTCTATGGGAATACGCTTTAGTATAGCACATCTCTTTGAGAAAAGCAACTTGTTATATGCATACAGAGTGCCAAGTCAGCCTCTCCATAGTTTTAAACTATGCCCAACGATAAAAAACAGGAGTTACCACCCCGTCCCAAAAATATGCTATAATGAATGAAACAAACGAAACTTTATGAGAGAGGCGAACATTTCATGAAAACATCGATTATTGGATATCCTAGAATTGGTTCCCTGCGGGAACTGAAGTTTGCAAGTGAAAAGCATTTTAGAGGAGAGCTTTCTGTCGCAGAATTACAGCAAACTGCAAAAGAACTGCGCACACAGAATTTGACTGTTCAGAAAGCAAGCGGACTGGACTTCATTCCTTCTAATGACTTTTCTTTTTATGATGGTATGCTGGATACAGCCGTTCTGCTGCATGCCATTCCGGAACGGTACCGTGTACTTGGATTGCCGGAACTGGATACCTATTTTGCAATGGCTAGAGGTTATCAAGGGGAAAACGGCGATGTAAAAGCATTTGCGATGAAAAAATGGTTTAACACCAACTACCACTATATGGTGCCGGAAATCGACGATGAAACCACCCTTCAGCTTGCCGGCAATAAGCCGTTTGCACTCTTCCAAGAAGCACTGGAACAGGGTGTTTTAACAAAACCGGTTCTGATCGGTCCATATACCTTCTTAAAGCTTGCAAAATATACGGGTGAAAAGACTGCGACAGACTTTGCTGCAGATGCTGCACGTGCATATGGAGAAATTCTGACCAAATTTGCAGATCTGGGTGCTGAATGGGTACAGCTGGAAGAACCTTGCCTTGTTATGGACTTGACGGATGCAGACCGTGCACTTTTCGTACAGCTGTATGAGACCATTCTTGCTGAAAAGCACACGGTAAAGGTTCTGCTGCAAACATATTTCGGTGATGTACGGGACTGCTATGCAGACCTTTGCAAGCTGGATTTCGACGGTATCGGTCTTGATTTTGTAGAGGGCAAGCAATCTCTGTCTCTCGTAAAAGAACAGGGCTTCCCGGCTGGAAAAGTCCTCTTTGCAGGCGTTGTCAACGGAAAAAACATCTGGCGCAATCATTACAACAAAACCATTCAAATCGTTTCTGAACTGCAAAAGCACTGTGAAGAAGTGGTATTGCATACATCCTGCTCGTTGCTGCATGTTCCATATACTTTAAAAAATGAAACAAAGCTTGCAGAAAGCTACAAAAAACATTTTGCCTATGCAGAAGAAAAGCTTTCAGAACTGGCAGATTTGAAGGAAATTTTGAATTCCGAACATCCAACCGAAACAGAAGCTTATCAGAAGAATGCACAGTTATTCTTAGAAACCAGAAGCGGTGAAGATAAAGCGGTACAGCAAAAAGTAGCTGCACTTTCTGAAAAAGATTTCGTCAGACTGCCTGCCTTTGCAGAACGGGAAGCCATTCAGGAAAACAGCTTCCAGCTGCCGATTCTGCCGACTACAACCATTGGTTCTTTCCCGCAGACAACGGACATTCGTGCAACTCGTGCTGCATTCCGCAAGGGCAACATCACAACGGAACAGTACGAAGCATACATGAAAGAAAAAATTGCAGAATGCGTAAAGCTGCAAGAAGAAATCGGACTGGATGTCCTGGTTCATGGCGAATTTGAACGAAATGACATGGTGGAGTACTTTGGTGAATGCCTGGACGGCTACCTCTTCACCGAAAAGGCATGGGTACAGTCCTATGGCACACGCTGCGTAAAGCCGCCTGTTATTTGGGGAGATATTTCCCGTGCAAAGCCGATGACGGTTCAATGGTCTACCTATGCACAGAGCTTAACTGATCGTCCCATGAAGGGAATGCTGACCGGTCCGGTTACCATCCTTAACTGGTCCTTCCCTCGAGAAGACATTTCCCTGAAGGAAAGTGCTTATCAGATTGCGCTTGCGATTCGGGAAGAAGTGCTGGATCTGGAAGCAAACGGCATTCAGGTCATTCAGGTTGATGAAGCTGCACTACGTGAAAAGCTGCCGCTTCGGAAGTCCGACTGGAAAAGCGATTATCTGGATTGGGCTATTCCGGCATTCCGTTTGGTACACAGCGGCGTAAAACCGGAAACCCAAATTCATACCCATATGTGCTACAGTGAATTTGCAGACATCATCAAAGAAATTGATGATATGGATGCAGACGTAATTACATTTGAAGCAAGCCGTTCTGACCTGTCCATTCTGGACGTTCTGAAAGAGAACCACTTCCGCACAGAAGTTGGCCCGGGCGTATATGATATTCACTCTCCTAGAGTTCCATCCAAGGAAGAAATCAAAACAGCCCTGCATCAGATGCTTGACCGCATCCCGGTAGAGAAACTTTGGGTAAATCCGGACTGTGGACTGAAAACAAGAGGAAATGCAGAAACCATCCCAAGCTTAAAGAACCTGGTAGAAGCTGCCAAGGAAGTACGAGCTGCTATTACAAAGTAAAGCATTCTTTCAAACGTGTTCCTACAAAATGTGGGAACACGTTCTTTTTATCCAAGCATTCCCGAAAACAAGATTGATTTTCCAGAAAAAATATGCTATACTGAAGTTGCAAAACATCATGGAGGAAATGGAAATGACCTTACAGCAACTGAAGTATATCATTCAAATTGTGCAGTGCGGTTCGATTACCATGGCTGCTCAAAAACTATATATCACACAGCCCAGCCTTTCCAAAGCCGTTTCCGAATTGGAACAGGAAATGGGAATCACCATCTTTCTTCGCAGCAACCGAGGGGTCATTCTCTCGGAAGAAGGAACTAAATTTCTCTCCTATGCAAGACAAGTGGTCGAACAGGCAGAGCTTTTGGAACAAACCTATAAATATGGCGAACCAGTAAAACGTGTTTTTGCGGTTTCCTCCCAACACTATGCATTTGCAGTCAATGCATTTGTAGCACTAATAAAAGAATACGGAAAAGACAAATACGAATTTTCCCTTCGAGAACTGCGTACCAACGATATTATTGAGGATGTCCGTACGCAGCGTTCGGAACTGGGAATTCTCTTTCTCAGCCATTTCAATCGAGAAGTACTTCTGCGCATTCTGCAAAACAATGATTTGCAGTTCGTTCCGCAATTTACTGCCAAACCGCATGTGTTTGTAAGCCGAAGCAATCCTCTGGCAAAGAAATCCTCTGTAACACGGGAAGATTTGCTTGCCTATCCCCGGCTGACATACGATCAAGGTACGAATAATTCGTTTTACTTCTCAGAAGAGTTGTACAGTACGGATGAAAGCCCCAAAAATATCATTGTTTCTGACCGGGCTACATTGTTTAATCTGCTGATTGGGCTGAATGGCTATACCATTTCTTCCGGCATTCTCAGCAGTGACTTAAACGGCACCGACATTGCCTCTATTCCACTGGAAAGTGAGGAATGTATGGAAATTGGGTATATTCATCCCATTGATCGACCACTGAGCCAAATGGCACAGCGTTATTTAGAGCATTTCAGAACCTATATTGCAAATTACCAAAGCAATCAATAGTGTGATAATCATTATTTTCTTAGAACAAGCCCCCATTGAGCAACATCAAAAGCTCAATGGGGGCTTGTTCAAATCTAACGAATCGAGCAATCTGCAAAAAATTGCGTTTGCTTCCTACTCTGCTGCAATCTGCCAACCTTCTGCTTTTTCACGAATTTCTGTAAACCGTCTATACAGTCCATTCTTTTGCATCAACTCCGCATGGGTACCAGCTTCTGCAATTCGTCCATCGTCTACAACCAGGATCTGATCTGCATGCTGAATGGTTGCCAAACGATGTGCAATGGTAATGATGGTTTTTCCCCGTGTCAGCTCTGAAATTGCTGCTTGAATGAAATGTTCATTTTCCGGGTCGATGCTTGCGGTTGCCTCATCCAAAATAATAATCGGTGCATTTTTTAGAATGGCACGTGCAATGGAAATACGTTGCTTTTCCCCACCGGAAAGCGTACCGCCACCTTCTCCAATAATGGTGTCATATCCATTTGGAAGTGCCTGAATGAAGTCATGGCAGCATGCTTTCTTGGCTGCGGCAATCATCTCTGCTTCAGTTGCATCCGGTTTTCCAAAACAAATATTGGCACGGATGGTATCGTGGAATAGATAAACACTTTGAAATACCATTGAAATATTGGAAAGCAAGCTGTCACAAGTAAATTCCTGCAAACGATGTCCACCAACGGAAATGCTGCCGCTCTGTGGATCATAGAATCTTGCCAGCAAGCTGCAAATCGTTGTTTTTCCGGAACCGGATGGCCCTACAATTGCAGTAGAGGTTTTTTCTGGAATGCGGAAGCTGACATCTTTCAAGATCGGTCGTTTCGCTTCATAACCGAACTGTACCTGTTCAAACTGGATGTCATAATGCTGAAGCGGAATATCTGCTCCATCCGCATCGATGAAATGCTCCCCTTTCAGGGCATCCAGTTGATTCATGGCATCTTCAATCACACCAAGCGTATGCGCGCTATCGCTGATTGGTTCCAAACTTGCAAAAATGCTGAATGAGAAAAACAGAAACAGCAGCGCCATTGAAAAATCCATCTGACCGGAAAGACACATCAACGCAGATGCCATTGCAAGTCCAACGCTGCCGCATTTCAATGCCATAAGATGCAGTGCGTTTCCAGGCACATAGCCCCATTCAATTTTTAGATGTATTTTCTTGCTGTCGTGGATGGCCTGCTTGACAGAATCCATGGCTGCACCGGTTTTTCCAAAGGACTTCACAACAGCCAGTCCTCTTGCATATTCTATAATTGCCCCGGTCATATCTTGATTGGCCTGTGCTTCAACAGGCGCATTTTTATGACTATAGTGCGAAATCACCATCAAAAATGCAAAGGACAATGCTGCCGCTGCAAATGCAATCAACGAAGTCACCGGACTACAGATCAGCAATGCCAAGAAAATCACGAGAAAATTTAGGTAACCGCCGACAAAATTGTCAATCATACGGATTCCCATACCTTCCAGCGTGGAAAGTCCGGTGGTAATGGAATTTAAAATGTTTCCGGTGCTGACTTGCTGAAAATATCCGAGTGATACACGTTTTAAGGCATCTCCGACTGCCAGGCGATCTCGAGCAGTCAATTGATACCCAATTGGTTCCTGAAGCCGTGCACGAAAATAATCGAATAAGAATCGGAAAAATACCAATCCCACTTGAATCAAAATGGATTTCCAGATCCATGAAGTATCAAATGAGGTTCCATTTTGAACCGATTCAATCAGCAAGCCAATGGTATAGGCGGCAAGTGCCAGCGGCATTGCCGTAAAAATATGGGAGAAAAAGGTCATGACAAAGCCCGCATATAACTTTCCCTTAAACTCGCCGCACCAATCAATAATCCGTTTTACTGTCTGAAACATATTGCTTAACCCTCCTTTTCCGCCGATGAAACCGCCCAGTTTTTCGCACCAATATGCACCTGCCACATATCATAATAAAGCGGACAACCTGCAAGCAGTTCCTCTTGATTTCCTTCTGCGAGAATTGCGCCGTTTTTCAGTACAACGATATGATCGGCATCCTTAATGGTGGACAAGCGATGGGCAATGACCAATAAAGTTTTCCCCTTGGTCAATGCTGCAATGCTTTGCTGAATCTTGTTCTCATTTTCAGGATCAGTAAAGGCAGTCGCCTCATCCAGAATGACAATGGGGGCATTTTTTAGCATCATACGAGCAATGGCAATTCGCTGTTTTTCTCCGCCAGAAAGCCGTTTCCCTGCCTCCCCTGCTGGCGTATCATAGCCCTGCGGAAGCTTTTGAATGAATTCTTCGCACTGTGCTGCCCTTGCCGCCGCCTTAACCGCTTCATCCGAAGCATTGGGATTCCCCAGCCGAATATTTTCCAGCAAGGAACAACGGAATAAAAAGTTATCCTGTGTTACAAAGCTGACCAATTCCGAAAGCTGTGAAAGCGGCATCTCTTGAATCGGCACACCGCCAATGGTGATAGAACCAGCGGTAACATCCCAAAAGCGTGCAATCAATTTGGCAACGGTAGATTTTCCGCCGCCGGATGGGCCAACCAATGCAGTAAAACTGCCGGCCGGCAGTGCTAAGTTGATGCCATGCAGCACTTCCTCTGCCTGCTCCCCCGTATAGGAAAAATGCACGTCTTGGAGCACAACATCGGTACCATTCAATTCTGCACGCTGTTCTGGCTCCGGCAATTCCGGCATCTCCAGAAACTCTTCCAAACTTTCTACGGTACACTTTACCTGGCGCATATTTTCAGAGAAAACTTCCAATTTTGCAAGCGAGCCAACCATAGAAATGGACAGCATAACAGCAAGTGCTGCCTGCGGAGCAGAAATGGTTCCGTTATTTGCCAGTGCCAGTGCAACCGGCAAAGTGCCAATTAAGGTAGAAGGAAATAGCGCAAAACTCAGCTTCATAGTTACAAAGGTAGAACTCAGCCATTTCACAACGAAAGTACAGAAGTTATGAATGGCGCCAGCATACTTTTCATAAGAAACACCCGCTCTGCCGAATGCTTTAATGACTTCAATTCCTTCAATGTATTCCACAATGGTACTATTCATGTAATTGCTGGACTGGTCAAATTTCTTGAAGTTTTCTCCACTGATTTGAAACGTCAAACCCATGCAAAGGAAGGAAATCGGAAACGTAACAAGCGATGCCAGCGCCAACCGCCAGTCTAGTACTGCCAGCGCAAGGATACTTACAACAGGCAGTACAATATGACCTGCTCCTTCCGGAATCATATGCGCAAGCGGCGGCTCCAGATTTTCAATTTTATCCACCATCATATTTTTGATTTCGCCGATGCTGCGATTCTGTACATTACCAAGCGGAGCATGCAAAAAACGATCTGCAAGCCGCAGGCGCAGCCCTTCCAAAATATGATATGCCATACTGTGTGAGGTTCCTGTAGAAAGACTGAACGTAACAATCTTTCCTGCATAGATTCCCAATGCAAGCAGACACCATTTGATCACGGCTGCTTTTGTTGCCGTTCCTGCTACAAACAGGCAAATGATCTCATACATGCAATAAAACGGAAGAAGTCCCAGCATCACGCTGAAAATTGATAGTAAAACAGACAAAATCAACCGTTTCTGCTCTCCTTCCGCATATGCAAAAAGCGATTTTGTCCAGCTGTTCTTTTTGGATTTCATACTCTACATCCTCTTTTCTGCAAGATTGCTTTTATTTCGCTAAAATGATGTTTTGTCTGTGACAGAAAACAGGCTGTCCCCTTGCGTGATCCTCTCTTTTGAATAGATCTTTTATGTCTGCAAAATAATTTGCCATTCTCCGATACACTCCTTCCCCATGTTATGATAAAGATGGTTAGTTTCAACTAACTCATTTGTAAAAAGAATGGCGCATCACTGCCCCATTATTTTCAGCCATCCGGCTGTATAGAATGCATTCAATTCCCCCAAATAGCGTGCAGCATCTTCCAACGATATATCATGAATGATCATCTCGAAATAGGTACTCAACATCCCTGTAAGCAGAATGTGTTCCAGTCTTTTATCGATGATCGGAACCTGCTTTCCAGAACGGCGCAGCATCTCGCAGTAGCGTTCTGTTGCTGCGGCTTCCAGCGTAACCAAATCATCGATCAAAGTAGCATAGGGAGTGCCCTCCGAACAAAGCAAAATCAAATGGAAAGCATCCCGATGTGCCATCATATAGACAAGCAACTCCTGCATACAGGACTTTTCAACGGATTCTCCCATCTGCATGGTTTGCTGTCCTGCAGAAAGCCGTTCAAATTCCATGGTGGATTTCCGATAAGTGTCCATCAGATACTGTGATAGGGCTCGTCCACCAAGGCAGCAAAAAGTGCCTCTTTGCTATCATAATACCCGTAAAAAGCACCAGTTGTAACACCAGCATTTTTTACAATATTGCGCAAGGATGCCGCTTGATACCCTTTTTCAAGGAATTCTGCTTTTGCCGCAAGATGAATGCGTTCCAATGTGGAACTGCTTGTTTGCTCCATATAGCGCCTCCATATAACATTGTTATATCACACTGTTATATTATAATCATCTTTCCTTAATTTGTCAAGTGTTTGGAAGCGATTTTTTAAAATTTATTTTATGCCATATAATTTCGAATAGTTTAAAAGAACAAATAAATAGAGATACTTCATCCTAGCAGCAATTTGAAATATAAAATAATAATTTCTATTTAAAAGATAAATTATAAATAGCTGTGCTGCAATGACGTTTACGACAGAAATTTGACGTTTACGACATTTCTATTGACAAAACTTCTCTTTGTATGTTAAAATATAAGTATCGATTTTGTTTTAATCCAAATCATATTTTATCAAATGCTATTCATAATTATAACTTGCATTGAAACAATATGCAGGATGAGAAGCAGATGATTAAATTATTTTTAACAAGGAGGAATTCATATGCAATTCAAACGACTCTTAGCCGGTATGCTTGCAGGTCTCACCATGACCACAAGCGTGCCGCTTGCGAACACAGGGATTTCCTTTGATTTGCAGGCACACGCAGAGGGAGAAACACAAACCAATGCACCGCCCTTAAACGACAACGGAACAGAAACGGATACCAGTGATGACTTTTATGAATTGGACAGCGCAGATGACTTATACTGGTTTGCAGAATTGGTAAACGGCACACTGGATGGTGTAGAACAGAATCAAGCTGCCAATGCAAAATTGACAGCTAATATCACGGTCAATGAGCGTGTTTTGTTAGAGGACGGTTCTCTAAATGAAGAGGAAGCCGTAAATTTCCGGCAATGGACACCAATCGGAAACAAAGAATTCCCGTCTCGTGTCCCGTATCAAGGCGTTTTTGATGGAAACGGATATACCATTAGCGGATTATATTATAACAATCAAGAAAAAGTAGATTGTATGGGACTTTTTGGCTGTGCAGATTCCGCAAAAATTCAAAATATAAACGTAAAGGATTTGTATTTTTCCGGAAATGCAATCGGCATGGGCGGCATTTGTGGTGGAACTTATAATGGCACCCAATTGATCAATTGCTCTGTGACAGGTACGATGGTCAATAATAACGGAGACCTTGGCGGTATTGTTGGCGTCAATCGAGGAACTGTCTTAAATTGTCATACAGTTATTACGCTTTCTGGAAGTCAACGCATGGGCGGCATTTCTGGAGCAAATGATACTACCATTTCCAATTGCTATGCAATCGGAAGCATTTCCGGATCTGGATACCTGGGAGGCATTACTGGCACGCATCTCTATGATGCAGCTATTTCAACTTGTTATGCAATGGTTATCCTTCCAACCGGTGAAAACACAGGCGGCATTGCCGGATTTATGAACACATATAGCGGTGGAAAACAAGGAACCATTTCTAACTCCTATTACCTGAAACAAGAGAATATCGATGCAACTGGAAATGGCGGAGAAGTTGCCACTGCCAAAACAGAAGAGGAATTTGCGAGCGGTGACGTTTGTTATCTTTTAAATAATGATCCATCCAATCTTTCCTTTTATCAAAATCTTGGCACAGATTTGTATCCCAACTTAGATGCAGCTAGTGGAATTGTTTATCAAACTACACTTTGCAGTGGCTCTATTGGCTATTCTAATACCATGGAGAATCCGCATCTTTACCAGAACGGCTTCTGCAGCAAATGCGGAACCTATGAACCAGCTACCCAAAATGCAGATGATGTCTATGAAATTGACAATGCCGGAAAGTTATACTGGTTTGCTGGACTGGTAAATGGCACACTGGATGGTGTTGCACAAAATACCGCTGCCCATGCAAAACTGACCGCAGATTTACAGCTGGATGGAAAAAATCATACATGGGCATCCATTGGAACAGAAAGCAATCCTTATACAGGTACCATGGACGGTCAAAATCATCACATTTCTGACTTCTATTTGCAAACGTCAGAGAGTTATCAAGGCCTATTTGGTGCTTGCGAAAATGCAACTATTCAAAATATGACCGTGGATGGAACGTTAGAAATCCAAGAAGGCAACGATAGTTTCGGATTGATTGGAATAGCAAAATCCGGCAATATTTCAAACGTTACATCCAATTTGATCATTACAGAAACAGACAAAGCCGTGGATCATGTCGGCGGTATTGTAGGTAGTGCTGTACCAAATGAAAACGGTGTAACGATTGTGAACTGTACATTTGGCGGCAGCATCTCTATACACACAAACAAAGGCTGTTTTGGCTGTATTGTAGGTTATACCAATGAAAAAACAAGTATTCAAAATTGTATCAACCTTGGAACACTGCAAGGAGATCAAGACGGAACATACCTCGGTGGTATTCTTGGTTATGTGAACAATGCAGACTTCCAAGGCATCCAAAATTGCTATAATTATGGAACCATAACTGGAACTGGCACCAAAATCGGTGCGATTATCGGATATGCCAAAAACAAAGATTACTCAAAAGTAGTGACCAACAACTACTATTTGGACAGCAGCTGTTCCAATGCATTCGGCACAGAAGGCACTAATTTAAAAGGAACTGCTACTGCGAAATCAGCAGAAGCATTTGCAAGCGGCGAAGTTTGCTATCTTTTGAACGGCAATCAAAGTGACATCCACTTCTACCAGGAAATCGGAACTGATGCATACCCGACTCTGGATGCATCTAGAGGTACTGTTTATAAGAGCAGTCCTTGTACAGGATATACCAATTCTACAGACGAAAATCCACATGCATATGATGAAAACGGCTTTTGCAGCAAATGTGGAGCCTATGAACCAGCTACTCAAAATACAGATGATGTCTATGAAATTGACAATGCCGGAAAATTATACTGGTTTGCCGGATTGGTAAATGGAACCTTGGATGGTGTTACACAAAATACCGCTGCCCATGCAAAACTGACCGCAGATTTGCAGCTGGATGGAAAAAATCACACATGGGCATCCATTGGAACAGAAAGCAAGCCCTATACAGGTACCATGGACGGTCAAAATCATCACATTTCTGACTTCTATTTGAAAACGTCAGAGAGTTATCAAGGCCTATTTGGTGCTTGCAGAAATGCAACCATTCAAAATATGACCGTGGATGGTCAATTAGAAATTCAAGGCAGTACGGTTACTATAAACAGTTTTGGACTAATTGGAAGAGCAGAAGCCGGCAGCATTTCAAACATTACATCCAATTTGATCATTACAGAAACCGGCGGAGCAGTGGCACATGTTGGCGGTGTTGTTGGTGATATAATAACTGGCGCAATCGTGAAAGACTGCATATTTGGCGGCAGCATTTCTATGAATACAAGCATAGACTGTATCGGCGGTGTTGTGGGCTATGCCAATGACTATACAATGATTCAAAATTGTATCAACCACGGAACCATACAGGCAGATCAGGAAGGTGCTTTCCTTGGCGGTATACTTGGATATATAAATGTCTCTACTTTCCGAGGTGTTCAAAATTGTTATAACTATGGAAGCATAACCGGAACTGGCACCAGAATCGGTGCGATTATCGGATATTCCAAAAGCAATGATTACTCAAAAGTAGTAACCAACAACTACTATTTGGACAGCAGCTGTGCCACTGGATTTGGTACAGAAGGCACCAATCGAAAAGGAACCGCTACTGCGAAATCAGCAGAAGCATTTGCAAACGGCGAAGTTTGCTATCTTTTGAACGGCGATCAAAGTGACATTCACTTCTACCAGGAAATCGGAACCGATGCATACCCGACTTTGGATGCTTCCAAAAGTGTTGTGTATCGATGCGCGCCTTGTATCGGAACCGGAAGCGCTTACACCAATGATGCAGATAATGCAAACAGACCACATACCTTTGAAAATGGATTCTGTACCACCTGTAATGCATTCGAATCAGCTACTCAAAATGCAGAGGGCTATTATGAAATTGACAATGCCGGAAAGTTATACTGGTTTGCCGGACTGGTAAATGGCACTTTAGATGGTGTTGCACAAGATACCGCTGCCTATGCAAAACTGACAGCAGATTTACAGCTGGATGGAAAGAATCATACATGGACACCGATCGGAACAGAAAGCAAGCCTTATGCAGGTACTATGGACGGTCAAAACCATCACATTTCTGACTTCTATTTGCAAACTTCAGGAAGCTATCAAGGCCTATTTGGTGCTTGCAGAAATGCAACCATTCAAAATATGACGGTAGATGGAACGCTAGAAATCCAAGAAGGCGATACTGACTTTGGATTGATTGGAAAGTTGGAAACCGGTAATATTTCAAACATTACATCCAATTTGATGATTACAGAAACCGGCAAAGCAGTGGCACATGTTGGTGGTGTCGTTGGCCAGGCAATCTCCACCTTCTACGGTGTTTCAACAAATGTAAAAGACTGCACATTTGGCGGCCGCATTTCTGTGAACACAAGCATAGACTGCATCAGTGGTGTTGTGGGCTATGCCAATAGCTATGTAATGATTCAAAATTGCATCAATCTCGGAACCATACAGGCAGATCAGGAAGGTGCTTTGCTTGGCGGCATACTTGGATATGTAAATACCTATAGATTCCAAGGCGTTCAGAATTGTTATAACTACGGAACCATAACCGGAACCGGCACCACAGTTGGTGCTATTGTTGGGTGTGCAATAAATGAAAATTATTCTAATGTGATTACCAACAACTACTATTTGGACAGCAGCTGTGCCACTGGATTTGGTACAGAAGGTACCAATCGAAAAGGAACCGCTACTGCGAAATCAGCAGAAGCATTTGCAAACGGCGAAGTTTGCTACCTTTTGAACGGCGATCAAACGGATATCCACTTCTATCAGGAAATCGGAACTGATGCATACCCGACTCTGGATGCTTCCAAAAGTGTTGTGTATCGATGCGCACCTTGTATTGGAACCGGAAGCGGTTATACCAATGAACCAAACAGCACACCGCATATCTTTGAAAATGGATTCTGTACCATCTGTGATGCACTGGAACCAGCCACCCAAAATGCAGAAGGTTATTATGAAATTGACAATGCTGGAAAGTTATACTGGTTTGCCGGATTGGTAAACGGTACTTTGGATGATGTTTATCAAGATGAATTCGCCAATGCTATTCTTACCGCCGATATTACTGTTAATGAAGACGTCCTATTGGAAGACGGTACGTTAAATGAAACGAAAGCGAAGACCTTCCGGCAATGGACTGCAATTGGATATGGCACAGCCTATTATTATGGACTTTTTGACGGAAATGGTCATACCATCAACGGATTATACTATGATGGGTCACAAGGAGAAACAAATGCCTTCGGATTGATTGGATGTACAGGGGGGGATGCGCTTATTCAAAACGTGGAACTGCATGCATTCTATTTCTCCGGAACAAATACATTTTTAGGCGGAATTTGTGGAAATAATTCAGGAACCATTCTGAATTGTGATGCAATTGGCACAATAGAGTCCCGGAACGTGGCTACCTATGTTGCATTTGTCGGTGGAATCTGCGGGTTAAATAATGCAGAAGTTGCAGACTGCTATGCTGCAGTTTCCATAACAGGCAAAAATGTTGCTGGTGAAATTTGTGGAATCAACCGCAGCAATATACAGAACACCTACTATCTGGAACAAGGTTCTCTCAGCGGAATTCAAATAGGAGACGGCGATGCCACCGCCAAGACCGCATCAGAATTTGCGAGTGGCGAGGTTTGCTATCTGTTGAACAGCGATCCAGATTTTCCGATTTGGAGAAGTAGTAATCAAGAAAGCACGACTTGGGGACAAAAAATTGGAACGGATCCGTATCCATTGCTAGGAGGAACTCCTGTAAAGCAAGTTACGTGGATCTATGATGATACATTTGAAGCAGATACACCATCTAAAAAGCAGTATGTCAACGAAAACAGTATATTAACGCTTCCAGAATTGCCGGATGGTTACCAGTACGCCTATTCTGTAAACGGAATAGAGCGCACAGAAAAAGAACTGAAAGAGATGCAAGTGACGGAAGATTTGACCATTACTGTTCATCGCACATTGGTGACAACAACCACCACTACAACAACTACGACGACAACAACTACAACCACAAACAAGTCGATTTCCACAACAACCAAACATGCCGGAACGACTACCACTACAAAGGCAGTTACGACCACTTCTACCAAAGCAATTGCTGGTACGACAACAACTCAGGCAACTACCACAACGAAGGCGGTTGGAACGACTACCACTTCAAAGGCAGTTACCACTACTTCTACCAAGGTAATTGCTGGTACGACAACCACTCAGGCAACTACCACAACGAAGGCGGTTGGAACGACTACCACTTCAAAGGCAGTTACGACCACTTCTACCAAGATAATTGCTGGTACAACAACCACTCAGGCAACTACTACAACGAAGATGGATAGAACAACTACAACCACGAAGACAGTTACGACCACTTCTACCAAAGCAATTGCTGGTACGACAACAACTCAGGCAACTACTACAACGAAGCCGGTTGGAACAACTTCCACTACAAAGGCAGTTACCACTACTTCTACCAAGGCAATTGCTGGCACGACAACAACTCAGGCAACTACCACAACGAAGGCGGTTGGAACAACTACAACCACAAAGTCAGTTACAACCACTTCTACCAAGGCAATTGCTGGTACGACAACAACTCAAACAACTACTACAACGAAGACAGTTGGAACAACCTCCACTACAAAGGCAGTTACCACTTCTTCTACCAAGGCAATTGCTGATACGACAACAACTCAGGCAACTACTACGACGAAGTCGATTAGAACGACCTCCACTACAAAGGCAGTTACCACTACTTCTACTAAGGCAATTGCTGGTACGACAACAACTCAAGCAACTACTACAACGAAGGCAGTTGGAACAACCTCCACTACAAAGGCAGTTACCACTACTTCTACCAAGATAATTGCTGGCACAACAACGACTCAGGCAACTATGACAACGAAGTCGGTGGGAACAACTACCACCACAAAAGCAGTTACCACCACGTCTATAGACATAACAACAGAAACCACCCTTACAACATCAACAATTACAACTTCTATAATTACTAAAACTTCCACAACGACTCAGGAAACAACCTCTACAAATGCAACGACAACGGCATATGGAACAACTCCTACAAACAGTACAACCACATACACTACAACCGCTAAAACGACTACGACAACTACCATGAAAGCCACCACAACAGCAACTACTACCACAACTATGATACCTCTTACCACAACTTCCAGCATTATTTCTACCACTACTACAACACCAATTGTGACGACCATTACAACAACGACAACCAGCGCTACCTCCATTGTTGTTGTTCCAAAGGAAGCAGACTTCTATTTTGCAGAAGATACTACAATATTTACACCAAGCGATCTGTTTGAATCCATTACGCTCATTCAGGAAGATGGAACAGAAGTGGACATTACAGATCAGATCACGCTTCCAGAGGTTTCTCCAAGCACAGTAGAAACAGATGAACAGCATCGTGCGATCCTTCCAGTGTTCTATCAAGATGAACTGCTGGCAGAGGTCACCGTTCCGGTATATATTGGACAGAAAGGGGATATTGATCTGGACGGCGAAGTTACCCTGACGGATGCGACACTTGCTTTGACCTACTATTCGGAACATGCGGTCAATAATGATTTCTACTTCACCACACAAAGTGCACAGGCACCGCAGACAGAAGCAGAACAAATGCTGGAAAAACTGATGTTCTTCCTGGCAGACATTGACACCGAATCCAAGCAGGGTGCAGATACCAACAATGGAATCATTGAACTGCTGGATGCAACCAAAATTCTAACCTACTATGCCGAACAGGCAGTTGGCAACAAGCCTTCTTGGAGCGATCTGACGTAACGTTTTCTCCATTTAAAAACATTTCAAAAAGCACATCCTCCTTTCCGATTTTACGGATTGGACGGATGTGCTTTTTTTGAAACAAGTGCTTGCTTTTTTCTATACAAAATGTTATAATAAAATCAAAAATATATAGATTGGAGCATGATATGACAACAGAACTCATTTCTTGCATTGCAGTAGGCGGCGCTGGCATTTTGATGATGCTTTTCTCTCTTTTTTTCTTCTTGCGGGAAAAACGAATCCAGAAAGCCTGCACCCAGCAAACGGTTGGAACTGTCATCCAATATCGATACGGCGGCGGAACAAATGGAAAATCCATTGCACCCGTTGTAACCTATGAAGTCGGAAATCGAACTTACAAAGCCTATCGACATTACAAAGGAGTTGCTTCTGCTCGAAAGCAAACACCCAACCCCAATACCTGCCTGGGGCAAAAAGATTGCTGTTGGGTTTCTGATCGAGAGATCTTCCATATTCATACAACAGGTGTTTATCATCATTATGCAGCGCTTGCCAGAGAAACTTGGCCGCTCGGCAGTCAACTGCCTGTTGTTTATAATCCTAAGAATCCCAAACAAGCATTTGTGGAAAAAGTGGTCGTTTGCAGCAAGCTAGTCGGAATTGTACTGCTATGCTGTGGCGGTGGACTTGTTCTGATCGCCGGAATTGCCTACGTTCTTTTCCGATAGAAGTCTGCTTGAACTTGAAAAGGAAAGAACGCCTTTCAAATGCATTATCAGAAAGGACTTTATACGAATGAAAAATATTCAAGTTTATCCGGCTCCTAAGTACAAACAGCCGATTTACACAGAAGTGGAACCGAATATCTATGCATATACTGCAAAAAAAGAAGACACAGAAAACTGCCTTTCTCTTTGTCAGGTGGCAGATCCCGAACTGCATCAGCTGCTTCTTGCATCGGACAATTGGAAAGATGGAACCTCAAAAATAGAAGCAGAACAAAACTTAAAGGTTCTATCTTACCAAGGAAAAAGATATTATAAAGATCCAGACTGTGATACTGTAGTTTTTCAAAATGAAGCAGATATTCCACAAACGCTTTACGTAACCTCACTTATTTTTGAGCAGGAACCGGAATATAGAGAAAATGAACCATCGGATTCCAATATTTCTCAGTACCCGTTGGAAGATCTTTTGGATGAATTTATGTGTTGTTGCGAAGATTGGTATGAACAGGAAAATGCCAATGATCCCATTCACTCCTATCAGGAATTTTCCAGTCCGGATCTCTCTGATATCCAAAACCTATTATCCATTGTTGGAAAACATGTTTACAACAAAGAACGTGGTGATTATGTGGATTTGATTATTGAGTAAATCAATCCCTCCAACTGTATGAAGATCCATACGGCTGGAGGGATTTTTCATTTTTATTGATTCGCTTCTAATTCATCCAAGTGCAACATCCAAAATCATCATCATACTAAAACCAACGGCAAAAAAGATCGTTCCAATGTTAGAGTGCTTTCCCTCCGACATTTCCGGAATCAATTCTTCCACGACAACATACAGCATTGCTCCAGCTGCAAAACTCAGCAAATACGGAAGAATGGGAATCACAAATTGTGCGGCTAATATGGTCAGCACAGCTCCAATGGGTTCCACCACGCCAGATAGCACCCCACCCAAAAAAGCACGCCCCTTTTTCATCCCTTCTGCACGAAGCGGCATGGAAACGATTGCTCCCTCCGGAAAATTTTGGATGGCAATGCCCAGCGACAATGCCAGTGCCCCTGCTGCTGTGATGGAGACACTGCCGGAACGATATCCTGCATACACCACTCCAACCGCCATTCCTTCTGGAATATTGTGCAGCGTTACCGCAAGCAGCATCATTGTCGTTCGCTGCAATTGACTCTTGGGACCCTCTGCCTGCTCGCTATTTCGATGCAAATGCGGAATGACACGATCCAGCAGCAGCAAGAATAAAATTCCAATCCAAAATCCGACAACAGCCGGCACAAACGCCAGCTTCCCCATTTGGGAGGATTGTTCCATTGCCGGAATCAACAGACTCCAGATAGACGCCGCCACCATGACACCAGAGGCAAATCCGGTCAAAGCACGCTGTACCAAATCTCCCAGCGACTTTTTCATAAAAAACACACAGGCAGCTCCCAGTACAGTGCCAAGAAAAGGGATGGATATCCCATAAAATAGTTCCATTTCATCATCTCCCAATGTTCCACAATGATTCAATACTTATCACATGTATGATATCATTATACACTGTTTCCACGGGTGATGTCAAATGAAACGATTATCAAACTGTACATCGTATCAACTTTAACACGATTTCTGCGATTCTATCCATTTTTTTCGGTATGCTGTAGGCGCACATCCTACAATTTTCCGAAATTGTCGGTTGAAATTGGAAATATTTCGAAATCCACAGTCAAATGCAATTTCTAAGACGTTCTTTTGGGTGCAAATCAATGCCTTGCATGCTTGATTGATTCGAAAATGAGAAACATACTCCATGGCACTGAATCCGACATGTTTTTGAAATTGATTCATAAAGTAACTTTCACTTAAATGTACCGCTGCTGCAAGTTGCTTAATGGTAATGGTTTCTTGAATGTGCGCTGCAATATACTCCAAGGCAGGACGAATGGTTTCTCCGGATTCACAAAAATCAGGATCGAGTTCTGCTTCCGTCTCCAAAATCCAAAAAAAACGCAGCAATTCACTCCGCATCAGCATGTCCAACTGCGGCGTGTCCCCTTTTGCACAGGCAAAAATATTTTCTATGATTTTTTCCAGTTCCAAATAGTACGGATGGGAGGCTGTAAGATGCATCTGTACCCGCATGCTTCCATTTACCAATGGTTTAATGCATTCATTTATAAATCGATCAGAATCAGAACCACCAAAAACTTCGGGACTAAAAACAAGTGTATCATAAACCTGACGGACTCCAACACAAGGATAGATGGAATGCATCACATTGGGCTGCGTAACGATGATGTCCCCTGCTGCGGAAGTAAATTTTTCCTCTCCACAGATAAATTCTGCCGCACCTTCCCGAATAAAATTGATTTCGAATTCACTGTGCCAGTGCATGGGGACATCGTGAAATTCATCTGGAATAGAACATTGATAATAGCTGAATGGTTTAATTTCCGAACTATGTATACGATTTTCTCTGGAATTTCTGTTGTGCATGGAAATGCCTCCAAAAAGTAGAATTGTATCAGAATATCATAGCATAGCAATAGATTCACACACTGCTTTATAGTATGATATCATACAGAAGGAACCATCAAAAGGAACTTTTGAAAGGAAGTGCTGTTATGATTAAAAAATATAGTTACGGAACCCCGTTTCCGACAGATGCTGTTGTTCTGGAGCTGGAATCCTCAAAGGAACCGCTGCCATTCTTTGAAACCGATGGAGCAGGAACATTCACCTATTCCCTTTCCGAAGAGGACATTGTTTACGGCTTAGGAGAACAGATTCGTGGCATCAACAAAAGAGGCTGGCAGTACATCAGCTGGAATTCTGACAATCCCAATCATCAAGAGGATACCCGTTCCCTATATGGTGCTCATAACTTTATGATTATTTGCGGATCCGTTCTCTTTGGCGTATTCTTTGACTACGCAGGAAAAATGGAATTTGACATTGGTTACACCAAGCGTACCGTTATGCAAATCAAAGCAGAAAAAAATGATCTCGCTGTCTATATCATCACCGGCAAAACAGAAAAAGAGATCGTCAAACAGTTCCGTACCTTAATCGGAAAGAGCTACATTCCGCCCTTCTGGGCATTTGGATACGGACAAAGTCGCTGGGGATACAAGACAGAACAGGATATTCGCACCGTTGCAGAACAATATCAAACTGCTGGCATTCCGCTTGACAGCATTTATCTGGATATTGATTATATGGAACGGTACAAGGATTTTACAGTGGATCCGGAACGATTTCCGGACTTGAAAAACCTGGTACAGGATATGAAAAGACAAGGCATTCACCTGGTTCCCATCATCGATGCTGGTGTAAAAATCGAAACAGGTTACGATGTTTACGAAGAAGGCGTGCAAAACAACTACTTCTGCAAGAATGCAGATGGAGAAGACTTCGTTGGTGCTGTATGGCCGGGACGAGTTCATTTCCCGGATTTCCTACAGCCCGAAGCAAGAGACTGGTTCGGGAAAAAGTATGCTGTTCTGACTGATTTGGGAATCGAAGGCTTTTGGAATGATATGAATGAGCCTGCCATCTTCTATACAGAAGACAGACTGGCAGACACTTGTGCAGAAATACAAAAGCTTGCCTCCAAAAATATGGGAACACAGGACTATTTTGCTTTCACTGGAATGGTTGCCGGCTTGAATGGAAACAAGGGCGATTATGACAAATTCTATCACAATGTCAACGGTCAAATGATCCGGCACCGTGAAATTCATAACCTTTATGGCATGAATATGACACGCTCTGCCTTCGAAGCTTTACAAGAAATCTGCCCGGAAAAGCGTACCCTATTCTTCTCTCGTTCTTCCTATATCGGTGCCCATCGCTACGGCGGCATCTGGCAGGGGGATAACCGCTCTTGGTGGTCTCATATCCTCCAATCTATGCAGCAGCTTCCAGCACTGAATATGGCAGGATTCCTTTTTGTTGGCTCTGATACCGGCGGATTCGGCAGTGATACCACCGAAGATCTGATGCTCCGCTGGCTGCAATATGCTTTGTTTACACCACTTTTCCGCAATCACTCTGCGGATGGGACACGTGAGCAGGAGCTTTATCGCTTTGATAATGTTCAGGCAGCTGCCGAAATGATCAAAATTCGATATGCGCTCCTCCCCTACCTTTACAGTGAATTTTTAAAGGCAGCACTTCAGGATGAAATGATGTTTGAGCCGCTTGCTTTTGAATTCCCAGACGATTCCATGGCAAAACAAGTAGAAGATCAACTGCTTCTTGGCAAGGAATTGATGATTGCTCCTGTATACAAACAAAATGCACAGGGTCGATATGTTTATCTGCCGGAAGAAATGATGCTGGTTCGCATGCGCTCCTGTGCATCCTATGAAACAACAATTCTCCCGAAGGGCCATCATTATATTGCTATTGCACTGGATGAATTGGTGTTCTTCATTCGAAAGCAAAAATCCATTCCACTTGCCAAACCAGCTGCCAACACAGAACAAATTGATCTGCAAACTTGCCAGCTGCTGGGATACCCCAACAGTTCCTATGAACTCTATGCAGACAATGGAGATTCTCCTCGTCCAGAAGACAGCCTGCATCGTTCTACATTACAAAACGATGTATCCTGCTGATTCCATCCTATAAAAATTCCATGATAAAATCCGCCATACCAACGCGAAGTGTATGGCGGATTTTTTTAGAAGTTGTCCACAGAATCCGTTTTCCGGGCAGCACGCTTTTCCGGACTGGACGCTGCAAATTCAGCAAATGCCTGCTTTAAATGCGTCACACCAATGATCTGCATGTGATAGGCGGATACATCCAGCTCTTTCATATTTTGCTTAGGGATGATGCAGCGTGTAAAACCCATTCGCTCCACTTCCTGTACCCGCTGACGAATATGTGAAATTCCACGTATTTCTCCACCCAAGCCGATTTCTCCAAATGCTGCTGTTCGTTCATCAATCGGACGATCCGTCATGCTGGAATACAAACAAAGTGCTACTGCAAGATCTCCGGACGGTTCATCCAGCCGAAATCCACCAACGACATTTAAAAATACGTCCAAAGTTCCATAGTATAATCCCAAATGCTTTTCCAACACTGCAATAATAATCACCATGCGATTGTAGTCGAACCCTGTTGTCATACGGCGTGGGCTAGTGAAACCGCTTTTAGTGGCAAGTACCTGTACCTCTGCCAAGATGGGACGAGAGCCTTCCATGACACAGGTAACACAAGTTCCGGACACACCAATGGGGCGTCCCTCCAACAGCAGCGCCGATGGATTCAGTACCTCCTGTAACCCATGATCCGCCATTTCAAACATACCAATTTCATTGGTGGAACCGTATCGATTTTTGACAGCACGCAAAATCCGATACGATAAGTTACGCTCTCCTTCAAAGTACAATACGGTATCCACGATATGTTCCATGACCTTTGGCCCGGCAATGGCTCCATCCTTATTGACATGCCCGACAATAAAAATGGGAACATCCTGGCTTTTTGCGGTATGCATAAATAAATTGGTGCATTCCCGTACCTGTGTCAAGCTGCCGGGACTGGAGCTGATCTCCGGAATCTGCATGGTCTGAATGGAGTCAATCATGACAATATCCGGTTCACAGGCAACAATGGTATCGCAGATGCTCTGTGCATCCGTGACAGACAGCAAATACAAGTTTTCTGTGCAGACGCCAAGCCGAACAGCACGCAGTTTAATCTGTTTGGTAGATTCTTCCCCGGAGACATATAGAACGGAATACGATTCCCCTAAAAATTGACAGATCTGTAAGAGTAACGTACTTTTTCCAATTCCCGGTTCTCCGCCTAACAAGACAATCGAACCCTTTACCAAGCCGCCGCCCAGAACACGGTCCAATTCCCCGATTCCTGTGTGATAGCGAATTTCATCTGTTGTACCGATTGCTTCCAATTCTTGAATTTGCTCCGATAAATCGGCACGCTGCCGCTTCCCACTGCCAGCTTTTGCAGAAGTAGGAAGCGGCACATCTTCTTCCAAACTATTCCAAGTTTGACAGGAAGGACACTGTCCGTTCCATTTGCTGCTTTCATATCCACATACCGTACAGCGATAAATGGTTTTTGGTTTTGCCATTGGTTCACATCCTTATGATTTTTTCCATCCAACCGAAATTGGTTCCTACTTTCTTTGTGCAAAATATTGATTCAATCCGCAGAAAATGGTAAATGCAACCTTCTGCTGATAGTCTTCTGTTTCCAGTAATGCGGCTTCTTCCGGATTGGACAAGAATCCACACTCTACCATCACCGTTGGATTTTCACTGAAATAGCAAAGGAACAATTCTTTTCCGCTCAATTTGATTTCTCGTGTGTTTTCCGGTTGAAGCTGCGCTACAAATGCATCCTGCATGCACTGCGCCAATGTACTGTTTTCCTTGTTGCTGTCTGAATAAAACATCTGTGCGCCACTATAGGAAGCATCCGTAAATTGATTTTGATGAATGGAGATACAAACTGCATGCTCATACTCGTTAAACAATGCCAGACGATTATCCATATCGGAGCTTTTTTGATTGGCAATGCCCTCTACCCCTGCATCATGAATGGATACATCTGTATCCCGTGTAACAGCAACGGTGTAGCCTTCCATCTCCAATAAATTACGCAGACACAGCAAAATATTGAGGTTGATGCCTTTTTCCGGTGTACCATTCACCGAAGAGCAGCCGCCATCCATCCCACCATGTCCTGCATCCACTTAAACATAGTTCTGGTTCATGCAGCATCATGTAGCATGTACCCATTATAACGCATTCCATTCCAATTGGCAATACCTTTTGCTTGTTTTACAGGAAAAGAAGCAGATAAGGAAACAGCTGACAAAGATTTACTTTGTCAGCTTGTTTTTGAATAGACTTTTTTGAAACTTAACGCATTGCATCCAAAACAATACTCTTTAATATACTTAGATCCCATGCATTGATGATGCCATCCTGGTTGACATCCGCATATGCAGAAATCTCAGTTCGCCGCGCTAGCAGATAATTTTGCAGGACTACAATATCTGCCATACCAACTACATCATCCCCATTTGCATCGCCGAGTGACTGCTTCAACGATTTACAAATGATACACTGACCGTTTTCGAACCGATGCGTACAAGTAACTGTATAAGTAGCCGGAGCCTTTCCGGTATAATCCCGAATTCCAGTGATGACAAGTTCATACTCTCCAGGATAGATGGCACTATAGCGCTTTTCTATGTCATAATCCTGTCCTTCCTTCAAGGTTTTCCCATCCAAGGTTACCTTTGGTTCTGCAAATTGTTCGGTTCCGTCACAAACAATAGACGGAACACTGACTTGTGCTGAAGATAAATCTGTTTTAGAAGCTGCTTTTATTATAGTTACTGGACTTTGATACAATTCTTTTGTAACATATGAAATTTCACACTTTCCATCTGTATCAGAAACAACTTGTGCAATATAAAGTAGATTATCACTGTTGAATGGATCTTCTATTATTGCAGATTTCATGACATAAAAATTATAAATTGCATTCGGCTCCAATCCAAAGCAAGAACATATTGCCCCCCAGGTTGTAGGTACACCATATTCTTCATCAACTGACTGCAATGCATTAGAATCTATAACATCTTGAGGTACAGTTGCATACTGTTGTTGTGTACTTGCTTGGTCATTCATAGAAAACTCTTGTGTTTCTTCGTTATAGGATAATGCATATTCCGTCCAGACATGCCCACCTTCTGGAAGGAATTCACCTTTAGTTGCATAGCATATGCCATCTCTACTATAAAAATCTACAATAGTTCCAGAAATCTCTAATTCATAACACTTCCCATTTTTTACACCAAATAAGTATGTCTCACTGCTTGATCCTCCTGCTGTAGTATTACAAGAGAAAAACTTTTTTCCTGCATATTCTGTACATCGTTCTATCATGCACATTTTTAGATTAGGATTTGTTGCGTTAAGCTGTGTGACTTCTCCATTCGTACTAATAAAGTAAATGCCAGCTATATCACTGCAAACATAATAATTCGGCATTGACTTTGTACCAACAATTGCAAATGCTTCTTTTGTTCCATTCCCATCATAATCTGCATATTCCCATGTACAAATTGTTCCTTTCGATGCGATTACATCTTTTAATTTTTCCTCATGATTTTGCAATTGAATGACGATCGATTTTTCATAATCTTGAACGGTAATATTTCTGGAAGAAATTTCTGTGTTGTTCTTTGCTGTCAATGTATATTCTCCATTTGAAAGCCAAATATCTAATCTTCCATCTTTATCTGTTTTTCCAAGAAACATATCGCCAACCGGATCGTTTTTTATAATGTATGCTTCGCTAACTAAATTATAGTTGGAATCTACTACTTTTACATTCACACAATATTGTTGATATGGGCAGGAACCAAAACCATATATATCATGATCAACCGAATAATAAAAGTCATCTAATTTATAGCTTTGTTCAATTACACCACGATCCAAGATTTTGATACCAATTGCTTCGATTCCAAAACCAGTATTTGATTTAAAATTTATCTCACCATCAAAACATTTCTTACATTCATGTTTAATATTTTTATCATCGTTTAATTGCCACAAAACCTGTTCAGCCGTGGCATATATTCCAATAGTTCCTTCAAGATATATACTTACAACCTTATCATCAATAAAATTCACATTTGGTTTTAACGATAAAACAAATGAAACTTCAACCTCCAACTTTAAAACAGAATCAAATGTTGGAGCAGATGTCATATTTTTCACATTTCCTTCATCACTATCATATGCAAACCCAATTTGTCCTGATAAAGTACCACTAATTTCTACTTTTCCTCCTACTGAAATATCAAAAGAAGGTGTCACCGATATATTCACGCCCACAGGAGTTGGAAATGTCATTTCCGGTAATGGAATAGAAATTGTTTTTTTCTGTCCTATAGAAACAGCAAGTTTCAGTGCGTACCCCATTTTCATTTCAACATACTGATACTTTTTCGATAAGTATAATTTCAATGATGCAGTTAGCGTCATTTTCAGTGTGCCAGATAAACCATCAATAGCAGGGAGAAAGGACGTTTCAAAAACAGTTGCAGTTTCACTTCCTTCAAATGATATTGCTCTTGATTGCACATTTTTCTGCTGATACATTTTAGAACCATTTGATTTTATTTGATCTGTATTAATTTTAATGTAATCAAATACCTCTTCCATAGAAGTATCCTGACCAGTAATTGTTACAGTAGAGCCCGTGATGGAGATTGTATCTACTTTTACAATAATAAATTCATCTCCATTTGGACAATAAAAAATATCTCCTTTTTTAAGTTGCTTTACCGTTGCATCTGCATGCTCAATCACATAAGTAGCGGTGGTGTCATCTGCCTTTGTGACTTGATTTACAGTGTCATCGGATGGTACCCCTATGGCTTTATCGCTGAACACAGCGAAATTGTTGGTCTTATCCTCGTCCAAATTCAAAACCTTTTCACTGTCAAAATCATCCACAGTTTTTGCAAAAAAAGCCTGCATTTCCTGTGTATAATTTGGCGATTCGTATACCGTACAGATTGGTCGCATGGTATCACTATCCACTAAATATCCACGCAGATAATAATAATCTGGCATATTGTCGGTTTCAATGGTAACCAATGCTTCTTTATCCTCTTTCGACACCAAGATGTCTCCAGATGCAAGCATCTGTTCTCCATTGTCCTCATAAATAGCAACCACCAGTGTACAGCTTTCTGTTGTTTCAAAGGAAACATCTGCTGTTGCACCATTCATTTCGATGGAAAAAATATTGCAGCCATTATTCTCTTCCTGCCTGTCCATCTCTGCATTTAGTTCTTCTGTCAGCAGATTTCCAAAAGAATTGGTTCCTGCTACAGAAACATTGGTTCCAATCTGCGGTGCAGTTGAATCTGATTTTGGTTCCGCACCGACTGGAAATGTACCGAAAATCGATAGCGTCATTACCAATGCCAGCACACATGATATGATTTTTTTCATACATCCTCCACTCCATTCTATTCCGTTTTTGTTAGAAAGCTTTTGACATCCCTATTATACCATAAACTTCTTGTACACGCAATAAAAAGGTGCCTAAAAATACAATTTTACGCAATGCTTTGTGCAATAAATTGAAAAAAAGCAGAAAAGATGTATAATCTATTTTTTCAGAAATCAGATCAAAAACGGATGTAATTCAGTAACATAAATTCCAATTATAGTTCCACATAAAAACTGCGTACCGATGTAAAACATCCGTACGCAGTTTAATTCTTTTGATATAAAATGAGACAACTTCCCGATTGAGGGGATATTTATGCGCCCCATACCTCTTCTGCAATTTCTTTTACCAATGCAAGCTTTGCCCACTGGTCTTCTTCTGTCAACTTATTACCAACCTCACAGGAAGCAAATCCACATTGCGGGCTGAGGCAGAGACGTTCCAGCGGAATATACTTTGCTGCCTCATGAATACGGCGGATTACAGTCTGCTTATCTTCCAATTCTGGCTTTTTAGAAGTAATCAAACCAAGTACCACCTTTTTATCAGCAGAAACCTTTGCAAGCGGTTCAAATCCGCCGCTTCTTTCATCATCATATTCCAAAAGCAGCGCATCTACATGCTCCTGTGCAAAAACATAATCTGCAACAGAATCATATGGTCCACTGGTAAAGAACGTAGAATGATAGTTTCCACGGCAAATGTGCGAGGTAATCACCATATCTGCCGGCTTGTTCTCCAATGCCAGATTGTTGACAGCAAGAAGCTGCTTCTTCACATCTTCCAGATCAATTCCTAAAGACTGATACCGCTGCTTTGCAGCATTTCCTACGATCGCACCCCATGTGCAATCATCCAACTGCAAATTTCTGCATCCTGCTTCATAGAACTGACGAATTACATTCTGATAAGCCAGTCCGATGTCCTGAATCAGTTCTTCATTGGTTGCATAAAAGGTTCTGGTATTCTGAAAATTCTGCGGCACAATCATCTGCTGAAACATCTGTGCTGGTGCAGGAATCGTATACTTTGCAACGGTTTCTGCATCTTCGAACTGCTTTAAGAATTTAAAATATGTTACAAACGGATGCGGAACTGCCTGCACTTTTCCAGTCAAATATGTATCCTCCAAGGCAGCCAACTCACCGTTAAACTGTACACCAGAACCTGTCTGTTCATGTCCAACGCCTTCAAATCCCCACATAAAATCTAAGTGCCAGTATTCCCGTCTATACTCGCCGTCTGTGATAATGTGATAACCTGCCTTTTTCTGCTTTGCAACCAGCACACGAATGGCTTCATCCTCTACAGCAGTAAGCTGTTCTTTGCTGATTGTTCCAGCTTTATAGTCCTTTCTTGCCTGTTTTAAGTTTTCTGGACGTAAAAAACTTCCTACAAAATCATAACGATATGGAGATGTAATTTTCTGCATGATGATTTCCTCTCTCAATCCAAATGGATCGCAATTTCTTTTAATCATAGGATAGCAGAAAAAAGGTATTTTGTAAAATACTTTTTGGTAGGAACTGGGCATAGTTTCAAACTATGGCAAAATCTAATTTTTCAAAGAGATTGGTCTGTTATCTTCTGCCGTTCTTCACTTTCTTATTTCTTCCAATTCATGAGTTCTGTATGTATTTTCTGATCTAGATCCATTCTGGTTGCACGGCATGCCACAGGATATTGTTTTGCCGCAGAAAAGCATTTTGTTACAATCCAATCTGCTGCAACCGGGAAGATTTTCCGCAGCAATGTTTGTGGAAATACAAAATGCGTGCCGTGTTCGTAAATATAGGCTGCATAGGAACAAGCATGGGTTTTGTTTTGCAGCCGTTGTTCCATTCTTTTGATATACTTTACGGTATCCCACAACCCATCGTCTTCTGCACCAACCAAGAGAAGACGACCCTGAATCTTCTCGACTGGAATCATATGTTCTTCTTTCAATAATCCGGCAGCTTCCGAATCATCAAACAGCCGTCTCGAATGAAGAAGATCTTTATGCTCCTTTGATGACTGTTCTACAACATGCCAGTATTCTGGATGCTGGTAAACAAACGGCATGTACGGAATTGGTTTTCCATGATAGGAAACGGTAGATTCTCCTGGAATCGGCCATTCCTTACAACCATCTTTTTTGCCCTGCATGAAGCCTTGCCATACAAAGTCACTCGGCGTAAAAGCCAATGTCAGCGTAATATCCGGAAAATGAGAAGCTGCTACCAAAGCAAGCATGCCGGTCGTAGAGGCGCCTACAATGCCGATCTTTTTGTTTCCATGTTCTTTCAGCCACTGGATTGCAGTTTCAATCCGTTCCAGCGGATAATTGTGATGTCCATAGTCTTTCTTAGCCGGTGACATGGACAAGACATTAAATCCATCATTTTGCAGCCACCGCACACAAGCTTTGCACATATGATCTTCTGGATCATCCCCAAGCATCACAATCAATGCAGCATCGGTTTGTGTTGTATTTTCCCAATATGCCCCATAAAATCCATCTGTCTCTGGTTCAAAATGAAAATGTTTCATCTAATGTTCTCCTTCTTTCGTTAGAATTGGTTAGTATAAGCTAACCCTCTTTCAAAAAATGAACCGAGAAGCATTTTCTCGACTCTTATTTTATTATAGCACAATACAAGTGCACTTTCAATATGTTTTCCATCATTTTCATAAAATCAAAAAAATATGTCATACTAATACGATGCTGTCTTTCAAAAATTGATTTTTTCAAAATAATATGCTATCCTATATTTAGCAGATATATCAATTCAGAAGCTTGGAGGAAATGAATCATGTGTACCGCTGTAACTTATCAAACAGACAATTTTTATTTTGGAAGAACACTCGATTATGAATCTTCTTATGGAGAAGAGCTTGTCATTCTGCCACGAAAATTTCAACTGCACTTCCTAAATATGGGAACATTAGAAAACCACTATGCGATACTGGGTACCGCACATGTGGCACAAGGATATCCACTTTTTTATGATGCAGTCAATGAAAAAGGACTTTGTATGGCAGGTTTGAATTTTGTCGGCAATGCGCAATACGCCAAAGTGATGAATGGGAAAGACAATCTTGCGCAGTATGAATTCATTCCATGGATACTCAGCAACTGCTCCTGCATCGTCGAAGCAAAGGAGCTGCTTGCTAAAATCAATCTCACTGACACACCATTCCAGAAGATGCCGGTGGCACAGCTGCACTGGATGCTTGCAGATAAAGAGCAGGCTATCACAGTGGAAGCAGTGGCAGATGGCATAAAAATTTATCCAAATCCTATTGGAGTTCTGACGAACAATCCGCCTTTCCCGGAACAGGTGTTTCGACTCAACGATTTTATGAATCTCTCTGCTAAACAGCCAAAAAATCATTTTTCCGATAAACTCAATCTGCATCCATACAGCAGAGGAATGGGTGCACTTGGGCTTCCAGGTGATCTTTCTTCTTCCTCTCGATTTGTAAGAGCTGCGTTCGTAAAGGAACATTCTGTTTCCGGTCATTCCGAACTGGAAAGCGTCAGTCAATTTTTCCACATTCTCGGTTCGGTGGAACAGCAAAATGGGTGCTGCGAGGTGGAAAATGGTCAATATGAAAAAACCATTTACACGGTCTGCTACAATGCAAGCAAGGGCATCTACTATTATACCACTTATCACAATCATCAAATTTCTGCGATTGACATGCACCGGGAAAATCTGAATGGGACACAGCCGATTCGTTATCCGATGCGTACGGATGAACAAATTTATTTTCAAAATTGAGTATAAAAAGTAAAAATAGTACAATCTGTAAAAATCAAACAGTTCCGAAACTTGAAAAAAACTTCGGAACTGTTTGATTTTTATTTGTCCATTTTTGACCAACCATACGGATTCTATTCCATTTTATTCGCAGGAAACGTATTGGAAAAGTTATCAACCAGTCGCATATATAGAAGTGGAAATGGATTCCCCTCTTCATCGTTATCTGTTCGTTTATAGGCTGCAAACCCCATATGTTCATAAAAGCCGACTGCCTGTGGGTTCTGTTCATTCACTGTAACTTCCTGGATTCCGAAATTTTGAATCCCATACTGTAAAAGCTGCTTACCAATGCCTTTTCCTCTTTCTTCTGGTAAAATGTGTGGCTCGCACAGATGCTTCCCAAATATTCAAAAGATCTTCCAACAATAGGATGGTTCTCACTGAAACTTCATATATTTTCCTATCATTGACCCTCACAAATTGAAATTTATCCAAGTCTATCAGACTTCCTCATGGTGATAAATCTTTGTCAGAAATTCATCCAAATTCTTCGCAACAACTGTAACAGCATTGTCAAATTCATTGTCTACCAGTACAATGCGTGGTTCACCAGTTTCATCAACCACTCTGAAATCCATGAAGTACATATCATGACCTGCCGACTGTGTTTCCCCGAATGGAATACCGATATTTGGATACTGCCACTCGTTTATCCAATTGTCATACATATCGGCGAGACCGCCACTTCCCAATGAAATACCATAAATCACAGAAAGCCAACTTTCATCAAATGCAGTAACGTTGATTCTACAGCCGTTCTGCATGTTCAGAAGTGCAATATATGATTTTGGAAGCTTCCAACCGATTGTTTTTTCGGTTTCTTTCAATTCCTCATCCGTAAAAGGCGGAAAACATTCGTCCTCGTCAAAAAGTTCCTTACTATCTATTTCTTCAAAAAAAGCCATTGCTCCATCCTCCAAATTCTAACTCAGCTTCTCTTATATGCCACATCATCTATGATCAGCACAGTATCCTCTGCATGGATGAAGCCGTTCAAACAGGTTTGCATCTCTCCCGCACCAACTGCAAATTTTAAAGTTCCATCATCAAGGATTTCCATCCAAAGTATCGGGGAGCCATCCTCCGACAGATTGTCACGAAATTGATAGTATTCATCTGCTTCATAGAATTGCACCGTTTGATGGTCGCTGTTCCAAGTTCCTTCCAACCTGGCAAACGCTTCTGATAATTGTTCGTTGGCATTTCCTACTTTCGGATACTCTATATAATCCGGAGCATCCGATGATTCAGAACTGACTGCACTTGTAGGCAACTCGTTTTTACTGGAATTTGTTCGTTTACTTTGATTTGTTCCACATGCAGTGAAAATCATACAGGACAGAACACAAATAGAAAAGATTCGGAAATGATTTTGATGCATAGACGAGTCTCCTTTTTCAATTGAATTCTTTTTTCTCATTATATCATAGCATATACGGATTTTCAACTGATTTCCAACGAAATCCATCCTGTTTTTCTTTTTTTATTTTAGGTATTGACTTTTTAAATTTGCTGGTATATAATAAAAACAGTGTTATGAAACACTGTTATGAATGAAAGGAGGCGAAACAAATGGCAAAACAAATTGAAGGGGTTGCAGAACGCATTCTTACAGCTGCCGAACAGGAATTTTTAGAAAAAGGTTATGTAGATGCCTCTTTGCGCACCATTGCAACAGCTGCCAATACCAGTACCAACTCCATTTATGTCCGCTTTGGAGATAAGGAAGGGCTTTTTTCCGCAATCGTTGAGCCTGTGCTCAGTGAAATGATCGAACGCTTTCTCAAGATTCAAGAAACTTTTCACCAAATGGACCGTGCTGCACAGGCTGCTCAGATGCCGGAATATTCCGACGGCGGCACATCCGAATTGATGGATTACATGTATGAGCATCTGGATGCATTCCGACTGCTGCTGGATGCTTCCTATGGGACAAGATTTCACAATTTTGTGGATGAACTGGTACGAATTGAGGTCGAGTATACCTATAAGTACATGGAAGCGGTTGGCTACCCAGCACAGTTTGGCGATGCATTAACGGAAAAATTGCTGCACATCGTCACAACCTCTCGCTTCGAAAGCATTTTTGAAGTGATTCGGCATGGAATGAGCCGAGAAGAGGCAGAGAAATACATTGAACTGCTAAGCCGATACCATCGTACCGGGTTTTTGGCAATCTTTTCCCCTAAAAGCAATCACTAGATCGACTGGTTGTCGGAAACGACAGCCTTTCCAATCGCTCATCAGTTAGCCAAAACTAATCTTTAGGAGGTTTGATTCATGAAAAAGCAAAGCCCAATCGGGCGAATCTGAGAGCTGGGAGAACGAGAACACGGCAAGCTTCTCACAGCAGTTTTTCTTGCCGTAATTGGCGTTGCCTGCGGTATGGCGCCTTATTTTGCAGCAGCCAAAATAATTGTCTTACTGCTGGACGGAGAAAAAGCAATTGCTGCATATACCCCATGGCTGCTGACTGCACTGGCTGGTTTTCTAATCCGTACAGTGCTGTACAACAGCGCACTCTCTCTTTCCCATAAAGCAACCTTTCGCATTTTGAAAACCATTCGAGAAAAATTACTTGCCAAGCTACCGCGTCTGCCACTTGGTACCGTCATGGACACTTCCAGCGGAAAATTTAAGGAAATCATCGTAGATCAAGTAGACAGTATGGAAACGACTCTGGCACATCTATTCCCGGAAATGACCGCAAATATTGTTGCGCCGCTGCTGACCATTCTCTACCTGTTCCTTTTGGATTGGCGACTGGCATTGCTCTCCCTTGCTGTATTTCCGGTGGCATTTGTTTTTATGATGATGGTAATGGGCAATTATGCCAAGGATTATGAGGGTGCTGTAAAGGCAACCAATGAAATGAGCAGCACCATGATTGAGTATATCAACGGTATTGAAGTTATCAAAGCATTCAATCAAGGAAAAACTTCCTATACGCGTCTTGCAGAGAAAGTGCGTGCCAACGCCCAATATTACTACGATTGGATGCGCCGCAGCCAGCTTGGCATGTCAATGGCATATGCATTCTTTCCAGCACAGATGCTGACTGTGCTCCCATTCGGATGGTTGTTTTATACACACGGCACACTTTCTGTGGAAACTTTTATTACAGTCATCATTCTTGCACTCGGCATGGCAGCACCGATTGTGGCAGCATTTAACTTTGTTGATACACTGGCGCAGGTTGGTACAACCGTTTCGCAAGTCGATGAGATTCTAAAGGCAGAAGAACAGGAACATGGTACTGAGCCGGTCTCCTTTACGGATCATCACATTGAAGTCAAAGGCGTTTCTTTTGGCTACCATGATGACAAAGAAATTTTGCACGATGTGAGCCTCTCGATTCCGCAAAACGGCATGACCGCACTGGTCGGCCCGTCAGGCTCCGGAAAATCCACATTGGCAAAATTGATTGCAGGCTTTTGGGATGTTAAGAATGGTACAATTACCATGAGCAATCATGATTTAAAAGAAATTCCACTGACGGAACTATATGATCAAGTGGCATTTGTTTCACAGGATAACTACTTATTTGATGATACCATACGTGAAAATATCCGAATGGGACGCAGATCGGCTACCGATACAGAAGTAGAAGCCGCAGCGCATGCAGCAGGTTGTGACCAGTTGATAAAAGAGCTTGAAAAAGGTTATGATACCCTAGTTGGCGGAGGCGGTGCACACCTTTCCGGCGGAGAGCGGCAGCGAATCGCCATTGCACGAGCCATGCTGAAAAATGCGCCCATTGTAATTCTGGACGAGGCAACCGCCTATATGGATCCGGAAAATGAAGCAATCATCTAAAAAGCGGTGACAAAACTGGTAGAACACAAAACCGTCATTGTGATTGCGCACCGCCTTTCCACTATCACGGATGCCAACAACATTGTTGTCCTACAGGATGGTCATATTGCAGCGCAGGGAACGCATGAAGAGCTATTGAAAAATTGTGCACTTTACCATGAAATGTGGCAAGCACATATTGGAGCAAAGGACGGTGACACAAAATGATTGAAACATTCCGTAAAATCTGGCAGTTTGCCGGAAAAGAAACAAAAAACATCAATCAGTCTGTGGCAGTTGGATTTTTAAATGCAATCCTGCAAATGTTCCAAGTGGCAGCAATCTATTTTGTTGTACTGGCACTGACTGATGGAAAACAAGGCGGCAAAACGGCGTGGCTTGCACTCGGCTGTGAATTGATTGCTATTTTCGGCGGTGCTGTAACGGCAAGCCTTTCCAAAATGTTACAAACCCATGCTGGCTATTTCATGGCAGCTGATCGCCGCATTTCCATTGCCGATCGTTTAAAGAGCGTGCCGATGGGATTCTTTCAAAAAAATAGCTTGGGACAGATTTCCGGCGTTTGCACCACAGTAGTCGGCAGCATTGAAGGCATGGTGCCGATGGTACTGGTTAATATTCTTGGCGGTTTGATTGCCACAACTGTGTTTGTTGTGTTGATTCTTATCTTTGACTGGCGTATTGGACTCATTGCACTGATTAGAATTTTGCTGTATCTATGTGTGGTATCTGCTATGGAAAAGAAATCTGCAAGCATCGCAGCGGATACGCAACAATCTCAGACCGCACTGATTGAAGCCGTACTGGAAACCGTACAGGGTATGAGTGTCATCAAATCCTTTAACCTTACTGGGAAAGGCGATCAAAAGCTACAGCATGCGCTCGAATACAATCGAAGCAGCAACTTAAAAGTAGAGCAAGTACTCACTCCCTATACAGCGCTTCAAGAAGCAGTTCTGCAAATTGCCGGCGTTGGTATGATGCTGGCAGCGGTACTGCTTTGGCGAGCTGATGCTATGACACTTGCCAATGCACTGATGGGATTGGTGATGTCCTTCCTTGTTTTCAATCAAATCAAAGCATTTGGTATGGGTGTTTCCATGCTTCGTCTGACAGCAGCTGCTATCGACCGAACGGTTGAAACAGAAAAAATGCCACGCATGGATGAACATGGAAAAATGCTATTCCCGGAAAAGCATGATATTGTATTTCATCATGTCAATTTCTCTTATCAAGAAAAGTCCATTTTGCATGACATTACAGTGACACTGCCCGATCAAACCACCACTGCAATCATTGGTTCTTCTGGAAGCGGTAAGACCACATTCTGCAACCTGATTTCCAGATTTTGGGATGTAGACAGCGGAAGCATCAAAATCGGCGGTTATGATGTGCGTGATTACACATTGGAATCCTTGATGAATCAAATTAGTGTGGTATTTCAAAATGTATATCTCTTTGCAGATACAATTGAAAATAATATTAAATTCGGCTGCCCGGATGCAACGCATGAACAGGTGATAGCTGCGGCAAAAGCTGCTTGCTGTGACGATTTTATTGAAAATTTGCCGGACGGTTACCATACCATAATTGGAGAAGGCGGTGCAAGTCTTTCCGGCGGTGAAAAACAACGTATTTCCATTGCCAGGGCGATGTTGAAACATGCACCCATTGTCATTTTGGATGAGGCAACTGCAAGTGTGGATCCTGAAAATGAAGACCGCCTACAAAAAGCAATTGAGGCGCTGACTCGTAATAAAACAATCATTATGATTGCACATCGGCTGAAAACTGTACGTCATGCGGATCAAATTCTTGTCATCGATCATGGACGCATTGTGCAGCAGGGCAACCATGAAACATTACTTGCTGAACCTGGTATCTATGCGGACTTTGTAGGCGGCAAAAAACAGACAATTGATTGGAAGCTGTAATAGTAACTATAGAATATAAAAAGAAAATGGTTCTTCTGCATTCGCAGAAGAACCATTTTCTTTTCTCATGGACTTGACGCTAAAATTGATTCTTTGCCAAACTACTTTGTTTCCTCTTCTCATACCAAATTGCAAGACCTTCCCGGATCCGTTCTTCATTTACTGGTAAGACCATGAAATATTCTGCCCGAAGCCGAAATGCCTGCAGGGAAAAATCCAAATCACTGCACCAGATCAGACCACAGGTTGGAGCAATCTGCCGCAGGCGCTCAACAGCATTGAGTCCTGCAATGCCCGGAAGTGCAATCACTACACTAGTTGGCACAACCTTACGAATCTGGCAAAAGAATCTCTCTTGTTCCTGATAACATGCAATCGCCGGGAATGCCCCCCTCTCCATACAGAACCGGTTGATTTGCTCTGTAAAACAGGCTGCCAATTCTGCTCGATCGGATAATACTGCAATTCGATACATTTTAACGCTCCTTTCTAACTTTCTGTTTCTTATCATTATTATAGCAATATGCAATCAAATTACAATAGGTTTGGCACGAAACGTAAAAAAATGGCACGAATTGTAGTTGCATTCAATTTTATATTTCCCTTTTATGGATACTATGTTTCTATAAAATTATTAACAGGCAGAATTTTTTCAAGAATCTAAATTCAATGCAAAAAAATAGAACCAAGAAAAATCTTGGCTCTATTTTGAAAAAAACAATTGGTTCTATGCGAGCAATCTCTCTATTAAATCATAATGCGCATCAATTGATGCAAGCAGATCATCCGCCTTCTTTGCAATCAGTCCATTTATGATGCCTTCGTGGCATTTCTGTAATATAAGCTTTTCTGCATTTCCTGCCTTTTGGAGAACAACATCAATCCATTCTCGATAAACTGTTATCACAGCATGCATCATCATCTCCAGCAATGCGTTTTCAGTTGCTTGAATCAGCAGCATATGAAATGCCTTATCCAGATCTGTTTGCTTTTGCCCAGCAGCTTCTTTCAAATCCAAAAGCAGCTGCTCAAACTGTTCCTGGTAGTCCGTCCGCAGTCCTTTTTCCAAGATCAGCATACAGGCTGCTTTTTCCATGGTTCGACGAAATTCACATATTTCACGTTTTGTAATGCTGCCAAGCGCAAGCATCAGAACAAGCATCTGATAGATGGTGTCATTTACATGCTCAGAAATATAATTTCCGGATCCATGCACACGATCCACCATACCCATACCATGTAAAATACTCAAAGCTTCCCGAGTTGAATTTCTTCCAATATGCAGCGTATCTGCAATGACCCGTTCTGCTGGCAATTTACTTCCAATGGAGAGTTCCCCGCTTTTAATTTTATCTAAAATGTATGCAATTGCCTTTTCATATTCCATCTGCGGATTGGTTTTGTTCATATTTTCCCCCTTAAATCAAGCAGGCATAAATAGAAGATAGGAGAACCGTTAAAATTCCAGATACTGCAATGGCAAGGCTGCTCATTGCTCCTTCAATCTCCCCCATTTCCATTGCTTTGGCAGTTCCAATTGCATGCGAGGAAGCTCCCATAGCAAGCCCTTTGGAAATCGGTTCTGTAATCCGAAACACCTTGCAGATAGTTTCTCCCAGCATGTTTCCCAGAACACCTGTGATGATAATGACAGCAACAGTGATGGCTACATATCCACCGAGTTCTTCCGATACGCCCATGCCAATTGCCGTTGTAATCGATTTGGGCAACAGCGTGACATATTCTTCATGGGACAATCTGCAAATGAGCGCCAGTACAAATACAGTTGTCAGACTGGTAATGGTTCCTGTCACAAGCCCTGCAATGACTGCTTTCACATTCTTTTTCAGCAGTTCCCACTGCTCGTACAGCGGAATTGCAAGACAGACTGTCGCTGGAGTCAGCAAATAACTCAGATACTTTGCGCCCTCATGATATACTTCATAATCTACTTTTCCAAATACAATAACTAGAATTGTTGCAGCAATGGAGATCAAAAGCGGATTAAAAATACCAAGTTTGAACTTCTTTTTCAGCACAACACCCAAAGCATATGCAAGCAAACTCAATGCTACACCTGCAAACATGGATTCTTCAAAAAAATGGTTCATTTCAATCGATCCTGTCCTTTTCTAATAATTCTCTGCGAAACTCTTCCAGTCGCTACCATTACCGTGATAATTGTAATAAATGTGATCAGACATACTGGCAACAGCATCGGTTTCAATACGCCCCAGCTTGTAATCAGTGCAACGCCAGCAGGAATAAACATGACTGGCATAATCTCAATCATAAACTTTCCTGTTTCCTTCACCTGCTCCAGCTTGACAATACCAGTCATCAGACAGACAAATAAAATTGCCATTCCATAAATGCTGGCTGGAATGGGCAAAGGAATGACATATTTCAGAATTTCTCCAAACAGAGAAATCATTAAAATAAGTAGGAGTTGTCTTAGATACTTCATGTTTTCACCTTCCAAATAAATTGGTAGCACCAATATTGGTGCTACCAATTATTATAGCACGCATTCTGCGTACTGTCAAGAGCATTTATCGAAGAAAAGAGTTTGGTATCTTTTCGTAAAAAAGAAAGCGTGTTCCAGATGCACGGGAACACGCTTTCTCGTTCTTTATTGATGGAACAGGTTGTATTTCATCAGGGAAAGATCATATCCATTTAGGTTTCCGTCCTTGCAAAAATCCCCTGCTTCCCAGTTTGCCAGGTTTGTATCTGGTACAGCAAGCAGCCATTTCTGCATCAAAACAACATCGGTTAATGCAAATACTCCATTTGCATCTACATCCCCCTGTACCGTTTCCAAAGAGAGGGACTCTATGTAAAGAATGTTGGAGGTGTCTGGTTCGTAGGTAAATCGGATTTGAATTTTGTCGCCAGCTTCATAATGCAAAAGATTTTTTTGCGCATCCCCGCCAAAATAGTCGGTACCATGAAACAGAAATGTTCCATTGTTTGCAAACCGAATGATGCCGCCATCTTCTGTCTGTGTAATCTCTGAAATCGTATCTGTAAATGCGGCAACCTCTGGAGACGAAATCGGCTCTGTTGTAATAGCGGTTGTATTTGTAGTTGTGGTCGTAGTAGTTGTTGTAGTGGTTGGAACTGTTGTCGTGGTAGTTATCGCAGATAAGTCAAATCTTCCATTCTCTGCTTTCAGTTTGCTCCATGCATACTTCAAAAACCACTGATCAAATTGATTGATAGAACTACAAGAACCTGCCATCATAATGGAATTTTCGCCGCCAGGGAACCCTCCGGGCGGAAAACCATCTGACTCCCCTTCTCCACCGTAATAATCCGGGAATCCAAATCCATGTCCCATTTCATGCAACAAAATATGCTGACTGGTTGTGCCATCGATCAAGCCAAGTACCGACTGATCGGAAAGAATCTGTCCGTAATGATAGCCATAACCGCCCATATGAATCATTCCGGTAATTCCATGCAAATACATGTCGTACCGATTGCTGTAACTTCCATGATAACTCCAATTTGGATCAGACCAATGAGAATACCGTGATAAATCAGTCGGTTCCGCTGGCTGATTGGCAGGCACGCTTGTATCCCCCATACCGCTTGTAATCATATCATCCCGCAGCCAGGAACTCGTCGTATCTGTATAAACAACTTCATCTGGCTGTAGATCCAGCAAGCAGCTTTTATCAAGCACAGCATATCCAACAATCTTTACGTTAACATGCTGAAACGGCCAGCCATCATAGCCGATCAGGTGATCAGTCCACTGATTGACTGCATCTTCCAGCATCTGCGGCAATTTTTGTCGTTGCTCCAATGTAATTTTTTCATAAGACTGCCAGATCAGAATATATTGCAAGGTACCATTTCCTGCAACAATCTGATCATAAATGGTTGCCCAATCTTTCATGGAACCTTCCCGCTCGATGCGATTCGTCCAAATCCAATCACAAGCTGTTGCATAGTCACTTGGCATGTCATTCCGATCTTCTGCGGATACCGTTGCAATGGAAAGAGATCCCGTTTTTTCTCCCGTCTGAAATGGCACAATACAAAGCGCCGCAGACAATGCCAATGCAATCCATTTTCTTCCTTTCATAGCGTTCCTCCAATGTTTCCCTAATTCATTATTTTTTGGATGCTGTACTTCAAGCCATGCAAAGTTGACAGCATCATTCACATTGTTATTTTACATCTAACTTAATATTTTGTCAATAGTAAACAAATAAAAAGAACAATTTTCTGAAACGCCCTTCTTTCCTGAATGTAATAAGAAAAAAAGAAATCGCATATCATTCAACGGAAAGGAGAAATAGACATGAAAATAAAAATCCATACACAAAGTATCTTTCAAAGTACCCATACGGAAGAACGAAAAAAACTGGTTACACTGAAAATGGAAAAACTGATCAACATTCAATTGAAAAAAATGAATTGATCGAATCCAACAACAAGAAGGAAGGTGCAATCGATACCAAAAGTTGGAATATACTGCCGCTTATCCATTGAAGACAAAGACAAGCTGAAAACCGACGACAGTCAGAGCATACAAAACCAGAAAGCGATGCTGCGAGATTATTGTCATGAACGGGATTGGGAAATCTATGACATCTATTGTGATGATGGGTACAGCGGCATTGACCGCACTCGTCCTGCATTTCATCGCCTGTTAGCGGATTGTGAAGCTGGAAAAATCAATCTTGTCCTCTGCAAAGACCAGTCCCGCTTTTCTCGTGACACGGTTGTCATCGAACAATACATCAATGACAAGTTTCTGGAATGGGGCATCCGCTTTATTGGCGTCGCAGACCACGCTGACTCGGACAGTGAGATGTACAGTACGATGCGGCTTTTTACAAGTGCCTACAATGAAATGTATGTCAAAGATATTTCTGCCAAAATCCGCCGCACCCTTACCTATAAAAGAGAGCATGGACAATTTATCGGTTCGTTCGCCCCATATGGATATCAAATCGACCCAGCAGATCACCACCATCTCATTATAGATGCAGAAACTGCTCCCACTGTGCAACTGATTTTTGAGCGATACATACAGGGAAACGGTTATCGGAAAATTGTGCAGGAACTCAACAAACAAGGCATTCTCAATCCTTCTGCCTACAAACAGCATACCGGATCCAGGTATAGGAACGGCAACGCCGATGCAAGTACTGCGAAAGACTTATGGACACAATCCACGATTGCTGCAATATTACGCAATGAGATGTACACAGGAACACTGGTACAAGGCAAGTCGCATCCGATCAGCTATAAAAATAAAAAACGTAAAAATGTATCAAAAGACGCATGGATCCGGATTCCAAACGCTCATGAAGCAATCATTGACCAGGAAACCTGGAAACGTACCCAAGAACGTCTAAACAGTCACACCAGAGTAGGAGCAGGCGCTCCGGCACTTTCCCCTCTGTCTGGGAAAGTCAGATGTGGTGTATGCGGTCGTTCCATGAAACGCAACGTATACTATAACAAGGCAAAGACCATTCAATATTATAGCTTACAGTGTGCAGCATACAAAACAGGCGCAATGAACTGCTCAAATACCAAAACAATTAGCGGAAAAGTACTGGAAGAAGCGATCATTGAGGAGTTAAATAAAATTGTCCGTCAATATTGCCAGACCGATCAAATCAAATTGACAAACTTTCACCTAGAACAGATTCATACACTGAAGAAGCAACTGGAAAAGCTAACAGCACAGCAAACAGCTGCCCAAACAAGACTTACAAAAATGTATAAAGACAAGTTAGACGGATTGATTTCTGGTCAGGAATATACGTTGTTTCGTGACGTCCTGCTTGAAGAGGAAGAGAACGCTTCCAACCAGATTATGGATTCGCAGCAACAGCTGAAACTGCTTGCTGCAAAAGAAATCCATGCAGAAGCCCAACACGCATGGATGGAAACATACATGCATTTCAAAAAATTGGACAGAACCATAGCAGAGGAATGGATTCACTATATCGAAATCGGAGCAGTATGTGAAACAGGCAAACGAGAGATCTTAATTCATTGGAACATATAAAAACGGCACGATTTTACCAATCGTGCCATTATTTTTTCTTTTTCAAAACTATGTTTAAGAAGATGCGCCATGTCCTGCATCCAGTACAATAATGGAATCGGTTTTGCTCTGCCTGGAAATCGTGCTGACTGCCCGTTTCACTCTGGTCCCACCAAACCAGATTGCGGTGGTACTGACTGCACAGACCAATAGAATGGCAAGAAATCGTTTTCCAATTCGAATCCACTGTTCTTTCATGATGCATTCTCCTTCGCGTTATGATTTGGTAAAGTTTATGAATGCACCAGGACAATTATGCAAAATCTGCCTTTCGGACAGTTGTGCCGCATATTCTCGCAAGAATTCGGCAAACTACTTCTAAGAAAGGAGAAGGTTTATGGAACAGCAAGTAAATCGGGTATTGAACGCATTTTACAAGAACACATCCGTCGGTATGGACTCCATTCAAAATGTATTGGAAAAGACAACAGATCCCAACCTCCGCCGGGAGCTGTGCAACCAAATGAAGTTTTATCGAAAAGAACAAACACAAATCCGCAATCAAATGCAGCAGCAAAATGTACAGCCCAAAGAACCCGGTACCATGGCAAAACTTTGCAGCGATCTCACCATTCAAATGCGCTGTTTAGGTGGTGCGGACAGTAGCCAAATTGCAAAGTTAATGGTAGAAGGCACCAACATGGGCATCATTCAGCTGACACAGGTGCTCCATGAAAGCGAACAAATTCCAGATACCCTGCGGCATCAGGGACATGCATTTCTGGAAAAAGAAGAGGCATACCGTGACCGATTAAAGCAATATCTGTAAAAAGCGAGGGACACGATGAATCATAAGCAACTGCACAATAAAGAAGAACTGGAAGTCAAAATTTATACGCCTCGTTATCAAGCGTTACAACAGCAGTCTCCAACGAATCTGTTTCAGGATCATGCACCGGTTCGCATCTATCAGCAGCCGATCAAATCCAAACAGTCCGAATCCAAACCACCGAACGGTTTCTTTTAAGCGTAACCCACATTGGACCTGTTCCTTTGAACAGGTCTATTTTTTCCGACAAGCGGAACAATATCCATATAATACGGTCTTGGTATGATCTACTTCAAAATCGTGATGTTCCAAAATATGCTGATTCAGTTCATTCAAATAGGAACAGCTAACATGAAACAGTTTGCCGCAAGCCAAACATTTCAAATGAAAATGTTCCCGGCAAGCATCCGGATGATCTCCCACATACTGATAACAGGCACCGGATTTCCCATCTAATACATACCGCCGAATGATGCCTTCTGAAACAAGCTGATCCAAATAGCGATAAATGGTTGCCATTCCAACCGGCGTGCCCTGCTCTTGCAGATACAAAGAAATCTCCCCTGCCGTTACATGCCGGTCTCCCTGCTGCTGAAACAATTCTGAAATCCGTTCTTTTTGTTTGGTGTTATAATTAGAGGTTCGTTTCATTTTATCCCATCTTTCCGATCCATTGTTTTTTGTAAAACAAAAAGGGAAAGCACAAAATTGGCTTTCCCTTTCTGCTTATTCGATGGTAACAGATTTCATAATTTGAGGAGAAAGCGGCTTATCCCGATAATCTGTTTCAACTCCTGCAATTTCATCTACAACATCCATACCGGAGACAACCTTGCCAAATGCAGCATACTGTCCATCCAGATGCGGTGCATCCTGATGCATGATGAAAAACTGAGAACCAGCTGAATTCGGCATCATGGAACGTGCCATAGAAATGACACCACGCGTATGCTTCAAATCATTTTTGATGCCATTTGCAGCAAATTCGCCTTGAATGGTCCAGCCTGGGCCACCCATTCCAGTTCCATCCGGGCATCCACCTTGAATCATAAAACCTGGAATTACTCGATGGAAGCAAAGTCCATTATAGAATCCACTCTTTACCAATTTTTCAAAATTTTCACAGGAAATCGGCGCAATTTCCGGGTACAATTCAATTTCAATCTTTTTTCCGTTTTCCATTTCAATGACTACCATGATAACCTCCATGATCCTGATGAGAATGTTATTACAACTCTCACTGTTTTTTCCAGTATAGCATATCCCCGTTAAAAAATCAATAGAAATCCCATGAATTTCATGCAGTTTTCCAAAAAGCAACCCATTCTTTTTTTGCAGAAGGGCTTGACAGAGCTTTTAAAATGTGCTATACTCTTGATGGTTAGATGAAACTAACTGCCAAAATCAAACCAGATCTGATCATCAAGAAAGGAATGATTCGATGAATTACTTAGAAATTGAAAAGGTTATTGGAAGAGAAATTTTGGATTCCAGAGGAAATCCAACTGTCGAAGCAGAAGTAACGCTGATCGATGGAACCATTGGAAGAGGAACTGCTCCAAGCGGTGCCTCCACCGGAGAATTTGAAGCATTGGAACTTCGTGACGGAGATGCTTCCCGTTATCTTGGAAAGGGCGTACAAAAAGCGGTAGAAAATATCAATACAGTGATTCAGGACACCTTGGTTGGCATGGATGCTTCTGATATTTACGCCATTGACCGTGCCATGATCGAAGCAGACGGCACCAAGGACAAGTCCAAGCTGGGTGCAAATGCAATTCTCGCTGTTTCCATTGCAACCGCAAGAGCAGCTTCCATTGCATTGAACATTCCGCTCTATCGTTTCTTAGGCGGCATTTCTGGAAATCGTCTTCCAGTTCCAATGATGAACATCTTAAACGGCGGCGCACATGCGGCAAATACTGTAGATGTACAGGAATTTATGATTATGCCAGTTGGAGCACCTTCTTTCAAAGAAGCACTTCGTTGGTGTGCAGAAGTATTCCATGCACTGGCTGCTCTGCTCAAATCAAAAGGACTGGCAACTTCTGTTGGAGATGAAGGCGGATTTGCACCGAATCTTGCCAGCGATGAAGAAGCCATTCAGTACATTTTGGAAGCTGTTCAGAAGGCTGGTTATGAACCTGGAAAGGATTTCATGATTGCCATGGATGCGGCCTCCAGCGAATGGAAAAGCGGAACAAAGGGAGAATATGTACTTCCAAAGGCTGGTACCAAGTTCACTTCCGCAGAATTGATTGCACATTGGAAGCAGCTTGTTGAAAAATATCCGATTATCTCTATTGAAGATGCTCTGGATGAAGAAGACTGGGAAGGCTGGCAGCAGCTGACAAAAGAACTGGGTGACAAAGTGCAGCTGGTTGGAGATGATTTGTTTGTAACCAATACAGAACGTCTCTCAAAGGGGATTGCAAATGGCTGCGGAAACTCTATCTTAATTAAGTTAAACCAAATCGGTTCTGTTTCAGAAACACTGGAAGCAATTAAAATGGCACACCATGCAGGCTATACGGCTATTTCTTCTCATCGTTCTGGTGAAACCGCAGATACAACCATTGCAGATCTTGCAGTTGCATTAAATACTTGCCAGATTAAGACCGGTGCACCGAGCAGAAGTGAACGAGTTGCAAAGTACAATCAACTTTTGAGAATCGAAGAAGAACTGGGAACCAGTGCTGTATATCCGGGCATGGCAGCATTTCATGTGCATCGGTAAAAAACAATTGGCATCGGTAAAGTTATTTTATAACAGATCAAGTTAATAGAATGTAAGCACACTTCGGTGCGCTTTTTCTATCTATTCTCAATTCATCTATTAATATGGACTTAATGACTTGATGCAGGCAATAGACGCTAGTGAAAATGTTGATTTCAATTTGCACACTCATGTAGAATGCAACTCTCCCCTTCTTCCAGACTCGAAGACAATTGTCATTTCAACTCACGCACTCACGTGGAGTGCGACTTTCCCTAGCAAATAATCGGTACTGACATCGAAATTTCAACTCATGCACTCACGTGGAGTGCGACCGCATATATATACCAAAAAAATTGTATGATAAACATTTCAACTCACGCACTCACGTGGAGTGCGACCCTCTCCCTCTTCCTCTTCATACGCTTTCTCGCCATTTCAACTCACGCACTCACGTGGAGTGCGACCTTGCTTTCATATGCTCTTACACCAACAAATGAATTTCAACTCACGCACTCACGTGGAGTGCGACGCATTTCCATTCCGGACGACTTTTTCCCTGTCAAATTTCAACTCACGCACTCACGTGGAGTGCGACTATGATTGTATCGATTGCCACGTTGAGTATTACAACATTTCAACTCACGCACTCACGTGGAGTGCGACTCGGAGAGTATGCTGTAATGTGGAACAAACGAAATTTCAACTCACGCACTCACGTGGAGTGCGACCTGGATTGATTGACGTTTGTCCAGGATGTAAAAATTTCAACTCACGCACTCACGTGGAGTGCGACCTGGGCTATATCACGTCAAAAGACCTTTTGGACAATTTCAACTCACGCACTCACGTGGAGTGCGACGAAATTTGTCTTGCTAATCGTGCTCGCAAAGCGATTTCAACTCACGCACTCACGTGGAGTGCGACTTTTACGTATTCCAGACATCCAATCCGAAAACGAATTTCAACTCACGCACTCACGTGGAGTGCGACCAGTATAAATCATTTACTGCCGCGACCAAAAAGGATTTCAACTCACGCACTCACGTGGAGTGCGACTCCGGATCAATTCGCGGAATCCTACAAGTGGAATTTCAACTCACGCACTCACGTGGAGTGCGACAGAATCATCTGCGATACGATGGAGAAACAGGACAGATTTCAACTCACGCACTCACGTGGAGTGCGACAAAGATGCGTCTGAAATGTGGGACCATAATCGGATTTCAACTCACGCACTCACGTGGAGTGCGACAACCCGGGTTACTTTTTTATGTCTGTTAATCCAATTTCAACTCACGCACTCACGTGGAGTGCGACTGGATTTTGCGCATACCCACGTGTGGCAAATCCATTTCAACTCACGCACTCACGTGGAGTGCGACCTGCGGCAATCGGTTCCAGCAGCGGCGGAAGGGAATTTCAACTCACGCACTCACGTGGAGTGCGACTATTGACAGGATGAAACGGCAGGACGCACGACAAATTTCAACTCACGCACTCACGTGGAGTGCGACGGCAAGCCGATCGGTATGATTCGCGATGTCAGCATTTCAACTCACGCACTCACGTGGAGTGCGACGTTATGATGCTGGGCGAAATCACGGAAGACGGAATTTCAACTCACGCACTCACGTGGAGTGCGACGGTATGCGCAAAGTCGAAAGATCTGCCAAGAATCATTTCAACTCACGCACTCACGTGGAGTGCGACGTGCGTAAAATCAAAAAATACTAGGCTACGCCTATTTCAACTCACGCACTCACGTGGAGTGCGACCCTCTCCCTCTTCCTCTTCATACGCTTTCTCGCCATTTCAACTCACGCACTCACGTGGAGTGCGACCTTGCTTTCATATGCTCTTACACCAACAAATGAATTTCAACTCACGCACTCACGTGGAGTGCGACGCATTTCCATTCCGGACGACTTTTTCCCTGTCAAATTTCAACTCACGCACTCACGTGGAGTGCGACTATGATTGTATCGATTGCCACGTTGAGTATTACAACATTTCAACTCACGCACTCACGTGGAGTGCGACCATCGCTCAGAGCCTTGCGCAGCGTCCAGCCGTATTTCAACTCACGCACTCACGTGGAGTGCGACCTGCCGGTTGTACCGACAACGGAAAATAAAGAAATTTCAACTCACGCACTCACGTGGAGTGCGACTGGCAACGCCTTTCTCGGATGCATTGTTTACTTCTATTTCAACTCACGCACTCACGTGGAGTGCGACTAGCAATACCCATCAGAAAATCATTCCGGTAGAATTTCAACTCACGCACTCACGTGGAGTGCGACGCACTTTTCACATGTACAACTTTCATCATTTTCCATTTCAACTCACGCACTCACGTGGAGTGCGACCTCTTGCCATTTGTTTCATTTTGTGATATAATAAATTTCAACTCACGCACTCACGTGGAGTGCGACAACAGCAGATGTTGTTGCACCGCTGTACTGGTGGAATTTCAACTCACGCACTCACGTGGAGTGCGACTTTGACAAACAATACATATTTTGGATTGAACATTATTTCAACTCACGCACTCACGTGGAGTGCGACTGTGTATTAACTCCGGGATAGTAACAGTACACAATTTCAACTCACGCACTCACGTGGAGTGCGACTTTGAAGCGGAACTAGCACTGGCATTGGATGAAGATTTCAACTCACGCACTCACGTGGAGTGCGACTTCTATCCACATTTGGTTTTCCGATACGTCGTCATTTCAACTCACGCACTCACGTGGAGTGCGACTCTTGAATCGACATAATCATTATTTTTATAAAAAATTTCAACTCACGCACTCACGTGGAGTGCGACATTGTTCTTTCGTGTAGTCACCTGTCAGAATGCAATTTCAACTCACGCACTCACGTGGAGTGCGACTTTTACTTTGTCGATAGATTTCTAATCTTGACATTTCAACTCACGCACTCACGTGGAGTGCGACTTGTATTTATTACTCCTGTTGTACTAGCACAAACATTTCAACTCACGCACTCACGTGGAGTGCGACATTAATAATTGATCCGTCTGATAGTGTGACGAATTTCAACTCACGCACTCACGTGGAGTGCGACAATGCCCATTGGTTGACCGCTGCCAGTGCCGGACATTTCAACTCACGCACTCACGTGGAGTGCGACATTGCAGTGATTGCCAGTATAACAGAAACTACAAATTTCAACTCACGCACTCACGTGGAGTGCGACGTTATCCGGACACATCGATTATTTAAACAAGCTAATTTCAACTCACGCACTCACGTGGAGTGCGACGAATGTACCATAGATTATCCGACATCTGTTAAGAATTTCAACTCACGCACTCACGTGGAGTGCGACTGACTACTACATATTTCAGGATTGTCTGTTCTGCCATTTCAACTCACGCACTCACGTGGAGTGCGACACTTTTCCAATTCCACGTTATCCGTAGCATTGGAATTTCAACTCACGCACTCACGTGGAGTGCGACCGGAAGGATTGTGGCTCGGTTTGAATCATCGATATTTCAACTCACGCACTCACGTGGAGTGCGACCACGCCAATTTTAGCACCAAATGCATCTCTAGATATTTCAACTCACGCACTCACGTGGAGTGCGACCTGTTGCAATGATGGAAAGGGGGTGAGCGTGATGATTTCAACTCACGCACTCACGTGGAGTGCGACAAAATCAAAGCGTCTGAATCTGCACAGGAAGTGCATTTCAACTCACGCACTCACGTGGAGTGCGACAGAAATCACAATTGTTCCGATCCGCTTATACGCATTTCAACTCACGCACTCACGTGGAGTGCGACGTGCAAGCGGAATCATGTCTGTGTTGTGATTTACATTTCAACTCACGCACTCACGTGGAGTGCGACCGCAATTGCTCTCATACGATTGATGCTAATGTGATTTCAACTCACGCACTCACGTGGAGTGCGACATGCCCGTGCCTCCGGATTGTTTTCGATGTCCAGATTTCAACTCACGCACTCACGTGGAGTGCGACCCGAACGAGAACGACTTATTAAATCGCTAGGCGCATTTCAACTCACGCACTCACGTGGAGTGCGACGCCGATCGCCAATCTGCAAGGCTATGTGCTAGATATTTCAACTCACGCACTCACGTGGAGTGCGACGGAATTAGCCTGACGCTGATGGCGGTTACCGCTATTTCAACTCACGCACTCACGTGGAGTGCGACCAAAATGGCGTTGTTATTACAACAGAAATGGAAGTATTTCAACTCACGCACTCACGTGGAGTGCGACAAGTGCTACGAACAGGCGTGCACAGATTTGAAAATTTCAACTCACGCACTCACGTGGAGTGCGACTCTAAATATTGTATTAAAAAAAGATTCGCCACACAGTATATGGGAAGTCATTGCTTTTTATCATCAATTATCCTAATTTTTTTCATATATAGTAAAAAATAAAAGCCTTATTTTCTGCGAAGCCATTGCAATTATAATTTCACTGCTCCTTCGCAAAATATAATCACAAATGATTTTATGCTTAAATATCTTTTTTAAAAAGCAGATAACAATTACAAATTTTTTAGACAAAAAAGCAGAAAAAACTACCTGTTATAGAATTTGCACTCTGAGTCATACTAGTATTGCAACCGTAAAAGCATACCAAATGCAAACGTGCTGCAACAAAATAGGAACAAAAAGGAGATTATGATTATGAAGGGCGAATTTACGCAAAAAGGCAAGGAAGCAATGGAACGGTTTAAGATGGAATCTGCAAGCGAAGTAGGTGTAACACTGAAGCAGGGTTACAACGGCGATCTAACTGCAAGAGAAGCAGGATCTATCGGCGGACAGATGGTCAAGAAGATGATTGACGCATATAAAATGCAGTGAGAGAACCCAAACAATTAAAACAGCTACCCCGTTATAGCGCATAAAAACAAACTTGCATTCTGAATAATAGAAAATCCTCCTATGGTATTGATTCAGCCATAGGAGGATTTTTGTAGCATATTAGCAGTCTTCTTTCATCGAAATCATTCTATTATTTTGTATATGCATAACAATCGTTTAAAGAATTAAAATACCCTCCGGATTATAGCTCTGTTTGGCTCCAAACTGTTCTACTCTTCTCTGCCAATTGTTGCCCAAGTAATAAATACGCAAGCTATCCTGCTCTTCATCTATTATTTTTAAAAGCTGATCTTTTACCTTGAGAAACGTTCCATAATCGACATCAATCTCAAACACACTGCACTGGACGCGCTGTCCGTAGTTTTGACATACTTTTGAAACTTTCCGCAACCGTGTTTTTCCTTTTGTATCAATTGTAGAAACATCATAACTCACAAGTACCATCATAACTTCCATCACACCTTACTTCAGCAAATAAGAAGGATACTCTCCTAAATCGCCTCGTATATATTTAGCCAATAACGAACTCTGCACAAACGGAAGTAAACCAATCATAATTTTTTCATTTAAGTACGGATGCACCATACTCACCTGCTTTCGTTCTTGCCATGCCGTTAAAACTTTCTTTCTGCCTTCTTGATTCAAATAAACAGCTCCGCTCACCTGTGTTTCAAAGTCATCTGGCTTGATTTTCTTTAAATTGATCATGGTTAAAACAAGACGTTCTACGATGCAGCGAAACTCTTCCACAAGATCACAAGCCAAACTGCTTCTTCCTGGTCGAAGGGTATGATAAAACCCATAACAACTATCCAATCCAACACTTTCCAATGCAGAGGCATAAGAAGCTGTTGCAACAGTATACAAAAAGGAAAGCATTGCATTGACTCGATCCAATGGTGGGCGTTTTGTCCTGGATGTCATGAAAAATGCATCTTTTTGATGCAAAATCAAGCGATTAAAAATATCAAAATACGCCTTTGCACAATTTCCTTCAATTCCTAATAAAATCTCTCGATCTGTAGTTTCATAAACGGTTTGTATGCCACTTTCCAAATAAGAAATACAATTGGAAAGCGCACCGTCTGCATCCAATTCTGGATTATCTCGCTTAGAACGGCGAATTAAGGATCTTGTGTTAGAAAGTTTTGCGGCAACTGTATTTTGCATTAAGTCTAATTGCATCTCTCCAAATTGTTCAAACTGTGCTTTTCGAAGGTAAATATTTCCTTTTGGCTTTCCCTGCACACGAGCTAAAAATTTTCCTTGCGGAGAAATGAAATTGATTGGAATTCCATATTCCACACACTTTCCCATCAATGCAGGCGAACAACCTACATAACTAAACACATAAATATCCTCAATATTAGAAAAAGGTACCCGAAACTTTTCATGCTCTTCATATCGACATACAATATTTTCTCCATCCAGTGTCAAATATGCTGTTTCATCTAATATATAAAGGGAATTCAAAAGCTTTCTCATTTTTCTCCTCCATTCATGGAAGCAATTTGATCTCGAACAGAATAGGACTTTTCTTTTGGAAAACACAGATCCGATAACGAACAACCGGAACATTTTTGCCCTCTTACTCGTTTCGGGATAACATGACTTTCTAAAATCTGCCGCATCTGCATCAAATATTTTCTGAGCAACTCATCATAATAAGTACCTTGTGTTTCAAATGGTAATTTTACTCGCCGGCGAATATCTGCATAATAAAGAAAACATTCACTGTTACACTGAAAGATAGCATCTACACAAAGCTTTTGTGCGTAAACTTGGATCGCATCACTTTCATGAAATTCCTGATTCTTTGGTTTGGTTGGTTTGTATTCCACAATCTGAACAATAAACTTATCTGCTAATGATTCAACATAGACTCCATTCTTGTTTCTCAAAAACTCTATGCAGTCTGCAACGCCAAACATATCATATTCCGGCGCATCATAATAAATCGTGACATCGCTTCGAACAACTTTTCTAGCACTGTTAAAACTTCGTTCCCCGCTGTGCACCCGTTCATGCATCAAATTTCCTTTAACAACAAATACATTTTCTGCCCAGTCATCATTTATCTCTAATAAAGCAAACCGTCTCGGACAATACATGTAATGCTGAATGGAACGAATGGAAATGGTTCTGTTCATCATTCCTTTAGGAAAGCTTTTCGATTAACTTTACACCATCTGGCATATTGCGATCAATACAAACCTCATAATCCGAGTAGGCTCTTGCCACACAAACGGAATCCTTTCGCTTTACTGTCACTTTATCAAACAGAACATGCGCCGGTGCATTGCCCAATGCAGAAGCATGCTGAAAGACAATTAATTTTCTCATGCAAAGTTTTCCCCTTGCAGCACTTCGGTCATGCTCAAACATATTGATGATCGCAGTCCAAAGCAACTCCAGATCTGCTTCACTAAAACCTGTTACCTTTTGTGCCAGCATTGCAGAGACATACCCTTCTGCCCGATACAAACCATAGGGAACAATATTCTTTTTTCCCATTTCTGTTGCACCTTTTTCTTGGCGATCTTCTGTTGTTTTTGACTGCCTTGTAATTGTAATGTCCTGTGGGAAAATAGGATCAATGCTTCTGGCAAAATTAATCTGTACAGGTCCCCGTACAATTCCACAAGGATCCTCTCCTGTACTCATAACTGCACCAAAGGTTCGTACATCATAATAATTTTCGCAGATGTATTCCTGGGCTTTTTTCACGTCATCTGAATTTTTCCCTTTTTGCTTTGTTTTCAGACCGCAAGCAGAATAAGCGTCTGTAAATTTTGTGTTGAGTGCTTTATCTGCTTTGATTAAAATATTGTAACCAGCTTCACCTTCCTTGGCCAGTTCTACATAATTTCTAATTTTTCGTTTTAAGCAAACATCTGTTACAAGTCCCAAGCTTGTTTCTGGGTCAGTTCTCGGCATATTGCCGGCATCTGGGTCACCATTTGGGTTTCCGTTTTCCACATCAAACAACATGATAAATTCATATCGATTTTGAATTGCCTGTTCTTTCATTTCCAACATCCTTTCTTATTCCGCTACAGAATCATCCGTAGTTGTTTCCTGCTGTTTCTCTTTTTTCGCATAAAGCGCCTTGTTTTGCTGGTAGTAGCCAATGATAAATTTGCCCTGTTCATCCAGTGACAATGTACTTGGAAATGCATCTTCCAACTGATCTATGATATCTCCGCAAAGTTTCTGATAAAAGAGTACATATTCTACCTTTTTTAGATGATTCTGCGAGAGCTGGATCAACTTTGGAAAAACAGTAGCCGGTTTGGAGCAAGCTGAAGAAAAATAGGAATCTTTAATGGTTCGATTCAGATTCCCTCCAGAAGCATCCTGCTGAATTTTTTCCAGCACCGCAAACAATCTTCCACAAAGATATGCTTGATTGGTATTGTCTAAATTTAAAGACATTGTTATTTCCTCCTTTTTGGCCTTTCGATTTAAGCAGCCCTTGATTAGACCTGCTCTAATATGATTCACTTTCTTTTGCTGCGTCTCATCAGTATCTGTTTTTACTCTTGCGATCACAGTTGCAAGCAATGCATCTGGATACCTTGTACCGTTTAAAATGGATGCAAACAGACCTGCAATCAACGGCGGCGGCACTTTTGCATCTTTTGATTTGGGAGAAACCAACTGTTTTTGAATCCAGTACATAGAGACCGGTTTCTGCTTTTCCAAAATACGAATATCTTTTTGATGTGCTGCAACATGCTCCAAAATGACACCAAATCGATTGCGCACAACAAATTTGGTACAAATGCGAGAACTGTTTGCTGTCAGTCCTGCAACATAAAATATGGAATCCGGATCCATTCCACTTAGATCCTTTAACACACCTGTTTTGGCATAATTGTAGACTTGATTCAAATCCTTTTCGGTTTCCTGATCCACGGTTTCCTTTTGATCGGAAGCAAAATCCCCAAACAATAAGGAAAATGCATCACACTCCGCAGTATCATTTTGTTTCATTGCAAAATAAACAACCACCATATCTCCAAAATTTTTATGATGTCCGTTATCTGCAAGCAGGAAATTCAAGGCAGCTGTGTACTGCTTCATTGCTTTCTCCGAAATGTTGCAATTATAACCAAGAGATTTCCCATAAGAATAAAAAGCGTTTCGATCTGTCTGATCCTTCCCAAAACTAACCAATTTTGCCTGGCTTCCAATTCCCTTTAATTTATCATGCATCTCGCAAATTGGTAAACGCTCTCCTAAAATAGAACAAAAACCGGTTTGCTGCGTCGCCTGTTTTTCTTTTTGTTCTTCCAAAAGCAAGGCTTGATAGTTTTCTTTTACACGCGGATCTTCATGCAGCATGATTTCAGGGCTTCCATCCAATCCAAAGCAAAACCTTGCATTATCAAAATTGGCTCCCATTTGCAGCAAAATTTCATTTTCTGTTTGCAAATCTGGATTCCAAGTTCGAATGAAATTGCAGTAGGCTTTGCAAATATCTGAATCAATCTCTTCAAAAAACGGAAGATTTCTTTCACAGAACGTATCATGCTTGCTCTTTTTTCCAGCTTTTCCAGGAATGGTTTTGAAACTATTTTTCCCTTTTTCCCGTTCCAATCCAAAAATATATTCCCGACGATGCTCAATCAGATAAGAATAGATCACGGTGATATTTCCACGTTGCTCCGGCAATAATAATTCTGGTGTAATGTATCTTTTTGTACCTTCTATCGGTTTACGCAAATCTTGAATTGCGGTAACAGTACCATCTAACGCCAACAAAATTTCAAAATCAATGGCTTGTTTATAATATGCTTCTATATCACCACATAAATTTGCTGCCGCGCTGTAGTCACATAACGCTTTTATCAGCATGTGATCTCCTCCCTGTACTTTGCTACGTCTATCACGCCATCTATCATATGCGGATGATAGTAAACAGCATTTGCAGCATCTGAAAACTTAGGATGTTCCCAGTCACCATTCTGTGGAATCCCCTTATCTTGAAACTGCATTCGATACAGCATCCATCCAAGGTCTCGATCTCCCTTATTTTCATCAGCAACTTCGTGCAGATCAAATGCATCCACCAATTCCATTCTTTTTACAGGAAACTCTCGGCATCCCAAACAAGGCTGCCGAAATTGTTGTCCCTTCTGTAAGCGGCGCAGTAAGATATTATAATGTTTCTCATCGCTTTCATCTTCATGATCTGAACGGAGAAAAGTGCGTTCAAAATGAAAAGAAATTCCATATTTCACATCTTTCAGAATCATCGCTGCACGCTGTGTTCTTGCTTCAGAAGTATAAATTTCCGGCGTACCACTGGAACCTTTCATTTGACTTTTTACCGCAGAAAGAGAAACTTTACTTTTTACTTCATTCCGCCGAATATTGGTAAACTGAATGGGATGAAATACGACAATGCGATCAATATAATACTGCAAAGCCGGTTTCCAATAAATCGACTTTAACAAACCTTCTAATGCGCCTGGAGTCGGAACATCATAGGAAGCGCGTTCTACCTTTGCCTCGCTTCGTGTAAAGCAAGCATAGTCCCCCTCTACCACAAGATGAAACCCATAGCTCATTTGTATCACTCCTTGTTCTTAAATTATAAAAATATGCCGAAAGGCTGCATTTCGATTTGCAATCCGATCTCAGCATCATAATGCCGAGAATCCAAAAGCACATAGATTCCTGTTCCAAAGTCATCCAGCACACCTTCTTGCAGCAAACTTCCAAACTCATTGAGGTAGACCGCAACAGAATATTTTTGCAGGCTGCGTCTAACACCGGTATGTCCACCTTTCAATTGCGCAATCAACGACTGACAGACTTCATCTGATTCATCATTGATTACAATTGAAGTTGTATCGGAGCGGATATATGCAAAAGAATTGGCATAACTTCTAAATGGAATCTGATTGGGCTGCATCTTTTGTTCGCTGAATGTCTTTGTCTGCGGATGAAACCTTCCAATTGTATTTTCGTTAATTTGTGTTTCATGAAATTGAAAGATTCCATCATAGTATGCTTTGATGCAGCTGCTTGCTGTAAGATCTTCATATGTTCGCAGCAAGCCTTCCGTTTTATTGATGCGCATTTGCAAGTCCATATCTCTTGGACGTTCTCCCGTCTGAAAAATAAATACGGTTGCTTCTTTTCGTTTTCCTTCGCGATTGCATCGACCGCCAGCTTGCAGGATATTGTCCAAGCCAGCCAATTCTCGAAATACAACTGCAAAATCCAAATCAACGCCAGCTTCTACCAAAGATGTCGATACAACAGTAATTTGCTCTTTTCTTTTCAAACATGCTTTTATTTCTTGAATAGACGCTGATCGATGTGCAGGTGTCATATAGGAAGAAAGGTGGAACTTCTTGCCTTGCAGCAGACGATATACTTCCGCAGCTGTTTTTTTCCGATTGACGATAATCAGTGCATTTTCACAAGTCTCTGCTTGCGCTGCAATTGTTTCATAGTCCGTTTCACCTAGATTTTGATACATGCACTTCTTAAAAAACGGAAAATCAGAATGATCTGTAATCAATTGAGAATACTTACAATCGGGTAGAAATCGTTGAAACAGCTTTTCATAGTCTGGCATCGTTGCAGAGAGGAAAATCGCTTCTCCATTCAAATATTTTGTAACATATCCAACTGCCCGCAAACAAGGCTGCAACAAATCCGTTGGAATCAAATGAATCTCATCGAAAATCAAAATGGAATCTTTTAGATTATGCAGTTTTCGCAGTGCAGAACTTTTATAATGATAAAAGGATTGAAAAAATTGCACACTTGTCGTGATAATCAATGGTGCATCCCAGTTCTCGCAAGTTTTTCGCATTTTTTCTGCAAGCTCCAGTTCCTCTTCCTTTCCCGTCTCATAGGTATAATTAGAATGATGCTGTAAAACAGGAAGTACATCGCCAAACAATTTGGAAAAAGAATCCGCCGTTTGCTCAATAATGCTTGTATATGGAATAACGTAGATGACTCTTTTTTTATGATGTTTGATTGCATTGGAAAGTGCCAATTTCAGGCTGCATAAGGTCTTTCCACTGCCCGTTGGCATATCCAAAATGGCAATTGATTCTGCATGTTCTGCATTTTGAAACGCTTGATTTTGTATTCTGCTTCTTGCTTGCTGCAAACTCGTTGTATGGGGCAATTCTGAAAATCGATGATTTAAAATCTCAAGTGCCTGTTTAAAATCGCCCTGCATTCCTCGCTTTGTATCAGGATTACAAAATCTCTCTGTGTCCAAAAAGTCAGCATCCGTCAAACAAGAAAACAACAATTTTGTAAAAAAGGCATATCGCTCCAGTACTTCAAATGGATCCTTACGCACCGATAGAAGTTCTGCAAGGGCGGGCTGTTCTTCTTCCGCAGTGAGTGGCTGCACCAAATATTCCTCTTGGTAAGTGGTATAGTCATTTTCTCCTGTATAATCCACTTTCCGTTTTAAGCATCCTGCAAGGGTTCCATCTTCCGGTGTATCCACCCGTGTACCGCCGTCCATTAACCCAGTATGATGCCCTGCAATGCAATATGTCAACATTGGAGTAAAAACATCTCTTTGATTGGCTTGTTCCTGATATGCAATCGCACCGCAAACCGCATGGCAAAATGAAACAGAAGCGCCTTCCAATCGCTTTTGAAATGTTTTTGCGTACTTTCCAATATCATGATATTTTGCTATTTTTTCTGCCATTGGTTTTAGAAGATCAATACAATACTCCTGTGCCAGTTTTGCGGTTCCCTCTAAGTGTTCTGCAATTGTCTGCCATCTTCCATCATCAGATCGATGCGCATAATACGGCATATACTCCCTCCTTCCTAACAGCATATTTCATTCTGATTTTCATTGTGAAATCATACGACACCGCATCATTTTTCATTTTTTAGAAAAATATTATAATAATTATACAATAAGCAAAACTACTTTTCAATAGTTATTGTATAATTTCCTGATAATTCTACATTTTCACATAAAACCGATTCCCCATTTTGTACATTCTTCCAATTTGTTCTTTCTTTTTCGACAAAGTTCGACCAAATTGCAGAAAAAGGAACTGCCACAGAAGTTCTTGCAGCAGTTCCTAATTATTTTTCTATTATTCTACCGATTTCAATGCTTCCAGCATATCCACCTTTTTCAATTTTTGATTGATTACAAGTCCAAGACAAATCGTGATTCCTGCAATCAGGAAAAACGGTACAATAAATGCCTTTGCACCAAGTGCTGGATTGAACATCACTTCTTCCGGCGGTACAACTGCCAAAAGATACCGATAAAACAGATCCCCTGTTCCATATCCAACTAAAATGCCCAGTAACGTTAAGAGAATGGTTTCCCGATAAATATAAAGCGTCACTTCTTGATCATAGAATCCCAATACCCGGATGGTGGAAAGCTCTCGAATTCGCTCCATGACATTGATGTTGGTTAGATTATACAAAATGACAATTGCCAGCAAAACCGCTACCAAAATCAATACGGTCATAATTTTATTCAAAGATTCTACAATGGTATTGATTTGCTGAATCATGGTTGTATTCTGTACAATACCAGCAATTCCATCCAATTGCATAAATTGATTTGCCATTTGATCAGCCGCATCTGTACCGTGTGTATTCAAGATGATTAAATTGGCATTCGGCGTATATGACTTCTGAAAGACCTGCTCATAATAATCTGCATTTAAGAATGCAAAGTGCCCGGTGTACATTTCTGTAATCCCAGAAACCTGCATCTCATAAGACTGATGGTCGGCATCACATAAGGTAACCGTATCCCCAACCTTTGCATCCAGCAATTTTGCAAGGCGCTCAGAAAGTACAACTCCATCGGAAGATAAGGAAATGGCATCCCCACTCTTTCGTTCTGTTAAGGAAATAAAGTTGGCAAACAAATCCGTTTCCTTGAGGACTATCATCTTGATTTCCTGTTTATCCTGCTTCTTACCCGCAGTTTGATTCATCTCTGTATAATAAATAGGAAGCGACTGATCGATTGCATCACTTTGCAGCAAGTTCTCGATCTCTTTGGTTTCTTCTGTACTTAAATTGCTGTTTTCCGCTGCAATCAGATCATACCGAAGAATCGTTTGAAATTGCCGATCATTGATTCCTGCAATGGAATGCTGGACACTCAATCCTGCAAACAACAACATCACAGCACCGCAAACGCCAAAAATGGTCATCAGCATTCTCTTCTTATAACGGAAAATATCTCTGGCGGTCACTTTATGCGTAAAACTCATATGGTTCCAAATCGGTTTTATTCGTTCCAACAAGATTTTAGAACCGACTGCCGGTGCCTTCGGCAGCAACAAAGCCGATGGTTTCTCTCGCAGTGTCTTTTTGGCTACAATGTATGCTGGTACAACGGCACTCAGGAATGCCAAAAACAAAGCTGTCACAGTGACCAATGGATAGAAGTGGAATTCAATCCGTGGAACCGAAAAGCCATCCCGATATGCACTTGAGACAACAACTCCGTAGAGTGGACGAATCCAACGATGGTATAGGCGTGCTCCTTCAGTACCTTATCTCCGGAAAGATCTGCTTTCTCTGTGAAAGATATGGTATCGCCTATTGCATAATCCGCATTCATATCGTTGGAAAGCGCAATCTCAGAATCGGTCTCCGGCATTCTTCCCTGAACAACTTCATACTGGGAAATGGATTTGGTGTTGGAAAAAACACGAACACTGAAATCCGTATCTGCAAGGACAACGTCCTTCAAGTACCCGTATTCTATACAAGAAGCACCGGAAATTTTTGAAATGGCAGTTTTCGTTTCCGAATCAATTCCCATGCTACCGATGACCGAAAGGTCAGCCGCATGATAAGTCTGTGTATAATGTTCCCCCGTTTTTCGCATATCCGGTCCGGTGACCTGCAAACCCACCAATGCAAACGATCCAAGTGTAATCAAACACAAAATGGAAATAAACCGTCCTTTGAACTTGGAGAAGCTTTTTTGAATATCCCGATAGAGTGCTTTCTTTTTCAAAGGGGATCACCTACCATTCAATATCCGCAATTTTTTGTGGCTGCGCATTCTGTACAATTTGCTGAACCTGTGCATCTCGCATATAGATGACACGATCTGCAATAGGAGCGATTGCCGCATTGTGTGTTACAATTACAACAGTGGCACCCTTCTCCTGGCTCATGTCCTGTAAAATTTGCAAAACCTGTTTTCCGGTGTTGTAGTCCAAGGCGCCAGTCGGTTCATCGCAGAGCAGCAGCTTGGGATTTTTTGCAACGGCCCGTGCAATGGCAACACGCTGCTGCTCTCCACCGGAAAGCTGTGCCGGAAAATTGTTGATACGGTCACTGAGTCCTACTTCCCGTAATATTGTTTCCGGATCTGCTGCATCAGCTACGATTTCACAGGCAAGCTCTACATTTTCCTTTGCCGTTAGGTTTTGTACCAAATTATAGAATTGAAACACAAATCCCACATCATAGCGTCGATAGGTGGTCAATTGCTTTGGTGTATACTGGGAAATATTTTCTCCATCTATGAGCACTTCCCCACGATCATTGGTGTCCATCCCACCAAGAATATTCAAAACAGTGGACTTTCCGGCACCGGAGGAACCAAGAATAATTGCCAGTTCTCCTTTTTCAATCGAAAAAGAAACATCTCGATTGGCAGTAATGACGGAATCTCCCATATGATATTCTTTATAACTGTTTCGCATTTCAATGTATGCCATATTATCCTTCCTCTCCATTCCATGCTGTTCCAGTCAACTGGAATTTTCGATATCCGACAGAAAGCAGCAATTGAATTTTTGCAGAATCAAATGTGCCTGTTGCTTCATAACAATACTCCTGCTTGGGACTGCAAAATTTTCCAATTATCCGACAGTTTCCCTGCTCATCTGTTGCTCCGGAAAGCGGAAACTTTTTACCCAATACAAATAGGTCTCCAGAGATCTGATTCTCCTCAATTTGAACCATCATCTCTCCATGGCGCTTTCCAAGCGGAACCTGCAAAATAATATGATATTGATACTTCTGCATGTTGTCACCTCCTTTTTGGATTCTGTATTCATCATAGCATATTTTCAGAAAAGTTCCTACGGTCAAATAGGCTGAATTTGTCGCATATGCTACAATGTTACACATTTGACCGGTATCTTGCACTTGACTTTGATGCCGGACAGGTGTATAATAAGTGCAATTCATTCCCTTAGAAAGGAGCCTATGCCATGACCAATGCGGAACTCTCGCTGCAAACCAAAAAAGAAATTGCACAAACGCTCAAACAATTTATGTGGGAAAAACCATTTTCTAAAATTACAGTCAGTGAAATTATTCGAACCTGTAACATCAATCGAAAAACTTTCTACTATCACTTTTCTGATATCTATGCACTGCTCAAGTAGATTTTTGAAGAAGAAGCCATTCAGGTGGTACAGCATTTCGACTTACTTGTGGACTATCAGGAAGCCATTGCATTTGTAATGGAATATGTAGAGCAGAATGATTATCTAATCAACTGTGCCTATGATTCTATTGGCAGAGAAGAAATGAAACGCTTTTTCTGCGCTGATTTTTATCATGTTGTGCAATCCGTATTGGATCGTGCAGAGGAAGAAAAAAATGCCAAGCTGGAACCAGATTTTAAAGTCTTTTTAACCAACTTCTATACCGAAGCACTTGCTGGCATGCTGCTGGAAATGGTACAGGAAAAGGACAACGAAAAACGAAAACAAAGCATGGAATATATCACAAAAATCATTCAAACACAGATTTCATGCCTGGTGAATTCCTTAGAAAAATGAAAATATGTTAGTTTCAATAGAAAAAGCTTGCCAGATTTTAATTATCTGGCAAGCTTTTTGCATCTGTGCGATGCTCTATTGGAAGGAATTTTCACTCCTGACATGTAACCGCATAAACAGGTGGTATAAAAACAAAAAAATGAGATGCCAAACTTGGTATCTCATTTTATGGTGCGGATAAGAGGACTTGAACCTCCACCTCCTTGCGAAGACTAGCACCTGAAGCTAGCGCGTCTGCCAATTCCGCCATATCCGCAAAAATAGAAACTTGATTTTTCTTTGCACCTTTTTCAAAAAAAGAAATTGGTGCGGATAAGAGGACTTGAACCTCCACCCCCTTGCGAGGACTAGCACCTGAAGCTAGCGCGTCTGCCAATTCCGCCATATCCGCAGAAAAATCATTCTTTACAAAGCATCTTTTTATAAAAACAAATTTGGTGCGGATAAGAGGACTTGAACCTCCACCTCCTTGCGAAGACTAGCACCTGAAGCTAGCGCGTCTGCCAATTCCGCCATATCCGCAACCGGTTTTTATCAAAATAATTGCTTTGCAACAACAGTTCCTATTATAGCACAAAGTATTTGACTTGTCAACGCTTTTTTGAAAAAAAGTCGATGTTTATCGAAATTGCACAAAACAGTTTATGATTTATGTGACTTCTTGTACACACCATTTCTTTTGCTTGCCATAAAAAATCCTGCGTTAATGGCAGAATACGCATTGACGCAGGATAAAAACATTTTTATTGGGTATAGCCGTTCAAAGAAAATTGCTTCATTAAGTACGGAAAATCTCGATAAGCATAATCTGCATCAACATTTCCGTCAATGCCGGGAACCCGGGATGTACTCGAATACTGCCACATTCCATAGTAGGAACGAGTAAAACTTGGCTTTGATACATTAAAATGTGCAGCCCAGACATCATACTTCTCAAAAACGGTATCGGTAAACATGTCATTTAAAAAGCTAACATAACTATACACACTGACATAATAGCCTTCTTTTTCCATAGTCGAACAAAATGCTTCTGCGATTGCAGATGCCTGTTCCCGACTCAGCTTTGCCTGTTTTTCATATTCCATATCAAACACAACCGGATATTCAAACTGATAACCCTTTATCACAGAAAGGAATGCTTTTGCTTCTAATACCGCATCTTCTGGTGTCAAGGCATAACTAAACCAGTATGCACCGCAGTCTATACCAGCTGCTCTTGCATTCTGCATGTTAATATCAAAATAAGGATCTTCCTGGGAAGCATACTTTCCATACCCTGCACGGATAATGGCAAAATCCACATTGCCTTCCTTTTTAACCTTGTCCCAATTGACATAACTTTGATACATAGAGACATCGATTCCACGTGCGACTACATCAGACGGCAGTGTTACTCCTGTCGTTGTTGTCGCTGCTGTAGTGGTGACAGCAGGAACTGTGGTAGTAGTTACCGTTGTTGTTGTCCGTTCTGTTGTTGTCTGTGAAACTGGTGCAGGTGTAGTCACGACCGGAACGGTTGTCTCCAGACTAGTTGGCGTTGTTTCCGTTGGAACAGAAACCGGAATGGTTGTTTCCGCTGAAACAAAAGTCGTTGTCGTTTCGGTTTCAGAAGAATCCGTTGTGACAGGCATTGTCGTAGTTGCCTGAATCGGAAGTTCTACCGTGATGTTTCCAACCGCAACTTCCGCAGAAATGGTCAGCAATGCGGTTGCATCTGCAATTGTAACCCAGCCATCCTTATCATAATCCAGGGTATCCTTCCATAAAGCAGTCGCTTCCAGCTCATTTCCTACTGAAAGTTCCGCATAATAAGTCAAAGCAATGGTGGACAAATTCAGATAAAAACCGCTTGCCTGCTCCGGATCTGCCTGCAACAAGATGGTATCATCCATCAAAGAAGCTTCCACACCAATCCAAGCATCCGAAACCAGTTCTTCCGCGCCAGCGTCTACTTCCTCAATTTGTTCTTCTGCGAATACCGGCATACTGCAAAGCACCTGCATTCCAATGGATGCAGCGAGCAGAATGCCTAACGTTTTTTTCATTCGTTGTATCACACTCTCATCCTTTCATTTGATTGTGTTCCAAAATGCAGAACCCTGCATTTTTCCATTCGAATTATGCCACTTTTTTATTATAGCACATCTTTTCTGTTTTGTACAGTATTTTCCAACTTTTTTTGCAAAAATTATACACTTGTTAAAATTCCAGGATGCAGTAGACCCTTACAGATTAGATTTCCGATACTTTAAAATCCGTGGAAGCGCTTCCTGTACACAGGTTAATACCGATTCATTCGGTGTAAATAGGATTCTTGTCTGCCCGTATTCTTCGGTCTCCAAATCTGCATAATAGGTTCCCAGTTCTGCATCTGCTCCAATGCATAACACGGTTGTTGCCTGATCGCTGATGGGTTCCGCCTCTTCTTCCTTTCCAAACGCCGTGAATTTTCCAATTTCTACGGAAATCAGCCGGCTTCTCTTTCGCTTGGCGATGACTTTATCAATATCCAGTTCATCATTCGTAACAATATACTCATATTCTACATTTTGGCTGGTAAACAAATAATACGCACCGTAAATGGCGACAATTGTCAGCACCAAAATCAGCGGCCCAGTAAAACGAACCAAAAAAATAGTCCCTGCACAGATTAAAAGAGCGGCAATTAAAATCAATGCCTTTCTTCCCTGATCCTGAGAAGTCGGCGCTTTTTTGACCAAATATTCTGCATAAGAATCCATATGATAAAATCCTCCATTTTCGTGAATGCTCCGGCTGAAAAGACCGGTTATTTTTTCGTTGCTCCTACCCATCTTGGAAAAAAGTAACCATATTATAGCATAATTCCAAAAAAATTTCAAGAAAGCTCTTGATTTTTTTTCTGCTTTTTTATATAATAGATAGCAGAAACGCTATGACGGAGAGAGTAGGCTGCTTTTACGATTTTCAGAGAACGTGCATCTTGGCTGAAAATGCACCAAATCATAACCTTGCTGAAGTTCACTCCCGAGCGGTCAGCCAGAACTGCTGGTTGCATAGTAGGGTTGAACGTTGTGCCTTCGTTACAGGCTAGAGAGTGCTGGCTCTTGAAAATAGGTGGTTTTTACACAAGAATTCGAATCTTGTCCTATTTGAGGGCAGGATTTTTTTATTTCATGCAGCACCTTCTCTTATGCACCATTATCATTTGAAAGGATGAAAACACGATGAAAGAACAACTGGAAGCCATGCGCAGCAGTGCGCAAGAGGAACTCAAGGCCTGCAAGGATGCCAGAGAACTGGATGCAGTCCGTGTCAAATACCTGGGAAAAAAAGGCGCCATCACCGGTATTTTAAAGCAGATGGGGAAACTGTCCGCTGAAGAACGTCCTGTTATGGGACAGCTCGCCAATACGGTACGTGCGGACATTGAATCTGCCATTAAAGAAAAGCAAACTGCTTTGCAGGAAGCTGCACTTGCAGAAACGCTCCAGGCAGAAACCATTGATATCACCATGCCGGGCAAAAAGCAAACACTAGGTAGTCTGCACCCATTGACACAGGTGGAACAGGAAATCAAGGAAATCTTCCTGGGAATGGGATTTGAAGTGGCAGACGGTCCAGAAGTAGAATATGACTACTATAACTTTGAGGCATTGAATCTTCCGCCGGATCATCCTGCCAGAGATACGCAGGATACTTTCTATGTAACCGATAATATTTTACTGCGTACCCAGACTTCCTCGGTACAAGTTCATGTAATGGAACAGAAAAAGCCGCCGATTCGTGTCATTGCGCCCGGACGTGTTTATCGTTCGGATGCTGTAGACGCAACCCACTCCCCGCTCTTCCATCAAATTGAAGGACTAGTTGTAGACAAGGGCATTACCATGGCAGATTTAAAGGGCACACTGGAACTGCTGATGCAGCGTCTGTACGGCGATGACTGCAAGATTCGTCTGCGCCCGCACCACTTCCCGTTCACAGAACCAAGCGCAGAAGTAGATGTTATGTGCTTCAACTGCTATGGAAAAGGCTGCCGCCTTTGTAAGAATGAAGGATATATTGAACTGCTGGGCGCTGGTATGGTGCATCCAAAGGTATTGGAAGGCTGCGGCATTGACAGTTCTGTTTATTCCGGATTTGCCTTTGGTCTCGGACTGGAACGAATTGTTATGCGTCGGTACAACATTCAGGATATGCGGCTTTTGTTTGAGAACGATTACCGGTTCCTGACACAATTCTAAAAGGGAGGATTCGTACAATGAATTTATCTATGAAATGGCTTTCTGATTACATCAAAAAAGATTTTTCTGTAAAAGACTTCTGCGCCGGCATGACCATGAGCGGTTCAAAAGTAGAATGCTATACAGAAGAAGGCGCTGAAATTCAAAATGTTGTGGTCGGAAAACTGCTGTCTGTTACACCACATGAAAACTCTGATCACCTTGTGATTTGTCAGGTAGACGTGGGACAAGAAGCTCCTATCCAAATTGTAACAGGTGCACCAAATGTAAAAGCAGGTGATATTGTTCCCGTTGCACTTTCCGGCGCAACGTTGCCAGGCGGCATTAAAATCAAGAAGGGCAAGCTGCGTGGCGTAGAAAGTAATGGCATGCTTTGCTCGCTTGGAGAACTGGGCTTAACTGTGAATGATTTTCCGTATGCAATTGCAGACGGCATTTTCCTGATGGAAGAAGATTGCAAAATCGGCGAGGATATTCACACCGCAATTGGTCTGAACGATACCTCCGTGGAATTTGAAATCACCTCTAACCGTCCGGACTGTCTGTCTGTCGTAGGTCTTGCACGGGAAGCAGCTGTTACATTCCAAACTCCGCTGGTTTTACCCGAACCCAAGTTCAATGGCATTGCAGAAGAAATCTCCGATCTTTTAAAAGTAGATGTTCACAATACAACGCTCTGCCCCCGTTATGCAGCAGGTATTGTAAAGAATGTAAAGATTGGCCCGTCTCCTCGCTGGATGCGGGAACGACTCCGTGCCAGCGGCGTGCGTCCAATCAATAACCTGGTAGATATCACCAATTATGTTATGCTGGAATATGGTCAGCCGATGCATGCATTTGACCTTCGCTACGTCAGCGGTCAGCATATTCATGTTCGAAATGCACAGGAAGGTGAATCCATCACCACCCTGGACGGCGTAGAGCGCAGCCTTTCTCCGGAGATGCTGGTCATTGCAGACGAAGAAAAACCAATTGCAGTTGCTGGTGTTATGGGCGGTGAATACAGCGGTATTATGGAAGATACCACAACAGTTGTTTTCGAATCCGCTTATTTTGAACCCGTACAGGTGCGCCGCACGGCAAAGAAGCTTGGCATGCGTACCGATGCATCGGCTCGATATGAAAAGGGGCTGGATCCGCTTGGATGCCTGCGCACTCTGCATCGTGCATTCGAATTGGTAGAATTGCTGGGAGCCGGTGAACCCGTTCGCACCCACTTGGATATCAACAATGTACCGGATATCACCCATGCTATCCCATTCAATCCGGAATGGATCAACCATTTTCTGGGCACTGAAATTCCAGAAGAAGAAATGCGTACTACTTTAAAGGCATTGGAAATTGAAGTCAATGAAACCACCTGCATTCCGCCCAGCTTCCGAATCGATCTGGAACGTCCGGCAGATATTGCAGAAGAAGTAGCTCGTATTTATGGATATAATAATCTGCCATCTACTGTTATCACTGGTGTTGCCAAGGCACAGTTGACTCCGGAGCAGAAATTCTACCGCAGCATGGAACAGACTGCGGTTGCACTTGGCTGCCATGGCATTTTGACCTATTCCTTTATCAGCCCCAAATACTATGATAAAATTGGTCTTCCGGCAGACAGCCCGCTGCGTCGTACCGTTACCATTTCCAATCCGCTTGGAGAAGATACCAGCATTATGCGCACCACCACGCTGCCGTCCATGCTGGAAGTACTGGCAACCAACTACAAAAACAGAAATCATGCTGTTTCTTTGTATGAACTGGGCAAGGAATACCTGGTAACCGGGCCGGACACCCTGCCGAAGGAACCCAACCGCTTTACGCTCGGCATGTATGGTGATGGCGTGGATTTCTACACCATCAAGGGCATTATAGAAGCTCTGCTCAAAGAACTGCACATTGAAAATTGTGCTTATAAGCGCTGTGACACCGATTCCACCTTCCCGGAAACCTGTGCGCTGCACCCCGGCAGAAGTGCTGTCATTTTCTGCGGAGAAACCGCAATCGGTTATCTGGGCGAACTGCATCCTACGGTACAGCAAACCTATGGATTCGGCACCAAAGTATACGTTGCAAAGCTGAATGCTGCTGAACTGGTGGCATTTGCCAACACAGAAATCACCTACCATCCATTGCCGAAATTCCCTGCTACTACAAGAGATTTGAGCTTGCTCTGTGAAGATGCTCTGCCAGTTGCAGAGATGGAAGCTGCAATCAAACAAGGCGTTGGCTCCATTCTGGAAGATGTTTCCATCTTTGATGTTTATAAAGGAAAGCAAATTGAAGCTGGAAAGAAGAGCGTTTCCTTCTCCATCCGCATGCGTTCTCATGAAGCAACCTTAACCGATGAACAGGCAGATCGTGCAATGCAGCGTGCTTTGAAAGCACTGAATGCCATCGGCGCTCAGCTTCGTGAATCATAAGGGAGTTAGTCACCATGAAAAAGAAACAAGTTGAAACCGCCAAAACCAAGGAACCCAAAAAATCTGTTCCATCGTCTGCAAAAAAGAAAAAACAGCGCACTGCAAAAGAGGACTCGGCTTTGGTATTGGCAATTCTGGCAATTGCATTTGCAGTTTTGGCCGTATTATCTGCACTCTTTCTGCCAACCGCTTTACAGCTTGCTACCTTGCTGCTGGGATGCATTGGCGTCCTCTGCGGATTTGGTTCCCTGATGTTCGGAAAAACAGGCACCGTACTTTCCGTACTTTCTATCCTCATTGGATTTGCCTGCATTCTTCTATACGTCATCGCAACCCGTCTTTCTCAAGGATAAACAACATTCCCCATAAAACAAAAGCACCTGTATCAATTCTTTCCAATTGATACAGGTGCTTTTTCTATGCAAGGACATCTATTCTCTTCTCAGCATAACCTTTGCCCGGAACACACCATCTTCATGCTCAAAGCTGCATCCGCCGCCGTTCTTCTCTGCGATCCGCCGAACCGATCGAATTCCGATGCCTGCTTCCTTTCGCTTGGCAGATTGAAAAACGCCATCTTTTTCTACAACGTCCCCCTCAAACGCATTTTCCAGACAGATCAGCAGAATACGTTCTGCATGAATATGTACATCAACTCGGATGTATCGTTTGGCAGGATCTGTCCGCAGACTGGCTTCCAATGCATTTTCCAATAAATTGGCCAACACAATACACATTTCCATCTCATCAAATGGAATTTCTTTCGGAAGTGCGATTTTGGCAAGAAACGGGATATGCTGTTCCCTTGCAAGCGCACAATAATGCCCTACCACTCCATCCGCAGCACAATTTTCGGAAAATATCATATCCAGGCTTGGAATACGATCTTGTGCTTTTGCAAGATACTGCTTCAGTTCTTCCCACGCTTCCCGATCCGCCATTGCAGAAAGCTGTGTGAAATGATGCCGCAAATCATGTTTTGCCTGCCGAATCTCTTCTATTACTGTACAGAGATTGTCATACTGCACCTTTTGCATTTCCAGGAATGCTTTTTCCTTTTCCAAATTCGCTGTTTTGTTCAGACTCGTTGCCATCAGATAGAATAAAAAATAAAGCAATCCCAACATCAAAAGCAGCATGATGTGAATGAAAATACTGTCTTTCAACGTCTGTTCCACATACAAGACATTCCCCTGCTTCGGTACCATAAATAAGTTAAACACGATGTATACCACTGGCAAAATCCAAAAAAAGTACCATGTTTGTGCCATGTTTTCATTCTCTATCAGCTTTTTGACCGGACGAATAGCTGGATAACAGGCAATCGCAGTGAATCCCCAGCACAGCAGATTATCAATAATCGCTGCCCGCATACAAAAATACAAGTTGTTTTCCGCTTGCAGCGCACCATCAACGGCACCAGAAATTCGATAGATGCAAACCCACACGGCACATATGGCAAGAAATATATTGCCCGATTTCCAAATAGAAACACGCAGCGTTCGAACGTAAATCCAGGCAGCAATTAAAACCACAATAGGCAGCACAAAAGTGGTACGAATCTTTAAAAGCCAACAGCATACGCCGCCTGCTACACATAGTCCAATCATCAATGGTGCAAGTCCTGCAAAAAGCTTTGCAGGACGTACTTTTAAGTATGCCTTCATGGGCAGATATGCCAGTAAAAGCCCCGGTATTACAACGGTCATTTCTAAAATAGCACGCATCAGATCATTCATGTTCCATTTCCTTTCGAAACAGGAAGTTCATAAACACTTGCCGTGCTTTCTTTAGGAAATCACGGCTTACTCCAACATTTTTTCCATTGGTCATGACAAATACCGATCCATTTAAGTCTACAGCATGTTCCAAATTCAAAAGCATTCCCCTGCTGCATACAAAAAAGCGATCGTCTTTCTGAATAGCGGCAGAAAATTCACTGAATGGCTGTCGGGTCACAACCGTGGTGCCATCTGCCAGCGTAATGAAAATCTGGTGCGCATGATGCTCGGCATAGAGAATATTCTGAAACCGCAGGTTCATGGTTCCGTTTACGGTCTTTACAGTAAGATACTGATCGGGTCTGCCGATGCGCTGAAGCATTTCCGCAACAGTCTGCTGCAATTCTTCCTCTGTATATGGTTTGACCAGATAATGCATGGCACGCACCCGAAAGCCCTCCAGCGCATGATCTTCCGAAGTGGTTGTAATCACCAACATGCAGTCCGTATCAAACTGCCGCAACTCCTTTGCTGTTTCAATTCCATTTTTGCCTTGCATATAAATATCCAGAAATACAGCGGCAAATGCCTCTTCTCTTGCAGCTGTCAAAAACGCCGCTCCATTGTCAAATTCTGTGATGTCCGTATAAATGGAATCCTGTTCCAATTGCGTTTCCAGCTTTTCTCGCAGCTGATTGCGCTCCTGTTCCGCATCATCTACAATTGCAATTCGCATGCTTGCACTCTCTTTCATTTTCTTTTTTATTTTATTATAACACAAAATAGAAAAAAATGCAATGGATTGAACATCTATTCTTACAATTTGTGCTGTTTTTTTACTTTTCGTGCCAAACCTATTGCAATTTTATTTCAAATCAGTATAATTATAATAGATGATAAACAAGAAAGGGGTGATGTAGATGTTACAATTTCCCACTTTATTCGTTCCATCCAATTCACAATTCTTTTAAGGAGAACAATCTATGAAAAAAACATGCAAAAAATCGGTAGCAGTTCTCGCTGCTGCCTCTGTATGCAGCAGCATGCTGCTAAACTTCCCGAGCGGCACCTTCCCGATTCACTGGTCGGCAAGTGCAGAAGAACCAGCAAGCAACGTGGAAGGCATTGCCATCAATGAAGAAAACTTTCCGGATGCCAACTTCCGGGACTATGTCAAGACAAACTTTGATACAACGGCAGACGACGTTTTAACAGAAAGCGAACGGGAACGAGTCAAAGAAATGGATGTATCCTGGAAGGAAATTTCTGATTTGACTGGTATTTCCTACTTTACACAGCTGACCTCCCTGAACTGCGGTGTTAACGATCTGACCACATTGGATGTCAGCAAGAATACCGAACTAACTACTTTGAAGTGCTACACCAATATGCTGACTACATTGGATGTCAGCAACAATACAAAACTAACCGATCTGAACTGCAGTAGCAACCAGCTAACCACATTGAATCTCAGCAGCAATACGGAATTAACCTCCCTAAACTGCCAATCCAATTATCTAATTGCACTGGATATCAACAACAATACAAAACTAACTGTTCTGCACTGCTATTCCAACAATTTAACCACATTGGACGTTGACAACAATACGAATTTGATAGAACTGCGCTGCGATTCCAACAATCTGACGACATTGAATCTCAGCAACAATACGAATTTGACCCACCTGTGGTGCGATTCCAACAATTTGACCGCATTGGATGTCAGCAACAATACAAAACTAGTCTCCCTGAGTTGTACTTCCAATGCTCTGAACGCATTAGAGGTCAACAAAAATACAGAACTGGTGGAACTGTATTGTGCTTCCAACAATCTGACCACATTAGATGTCAGCAGCAATACAAATTTGACCGCTCTGTACTGTTTTTCCAACAATCTGACTACATTGGATGTCAGCAACAATACGAGTCTTTCCCATCTGAGCTGTTTTAAAAATCATCTGACCGCATTGGATCTCAGGAATCATACAGACCTATTTTTATCCTGTGATGACAATACCTATGCCATTGTTTTGGTCAGCAGTACATTTGACCTCAATACCCTTCCCGGAAATTTTGACGCAAGCAAAGCTTCCAATTGGACAAATGCAACCGTGGACGGCAATACATTAACTGTGACCGATTCAAAAGCAAATATTACTTATACGTATGATCTCGGAAATGGAAAAACAGAAATCTTTACCTTGGTTCCGAGTTCCTGCGAACTGACAGAGGAAATGGTAGACGCCATTCCAGTTCAAGCCCATACAGGTTCTGCAATCACTCCAGCGGTAACGATCAAATATGGTGAAGAACTTCTTACTGAAGGAACTGATTATGCCATTTCCTATGCCCAAAATACTGAAATCGGTACCGCAACTGTTACCATCACGGGAATGGGTTCTTTTACAGGGGAAATAACCATACCATTTGAAATTGGCGTTGCCATTGATGCAGCCAACTTCCCGGGTGAAACATTCCGAACCTATGTTCAAGAAAATTTTGATACAACAACAGATGGATTTCTGTCAAAAGACGAACTGGAACAGGTCACACAAATCAATGTATCGTCAAAAGGAATCACTGATCTAACAGGTGTGGAATATTTTACTGCGCTAAACGAGCTATCCTGTTACGATAATAGTTTGACTGAATTGGATGTACGACAGAATACAGCGTTACAAACATTAGAAGTTTCCCTGAATAATCTGTCCGAATTGGATGTGCGACAGAATACAGCGTTGCAAACATTAGACGTTTCCTATAATAATCTGTCCGAATTGGATGTACGACAGAATACAGCGTTACAAACATTAGATGTTTCCCAGAATAATCTGTCCGAATTGGATGTCAGCAAGAATTTGTCATTGAAGTATCTGGACTGTTTCTACAGCAATCTAACAAATTTGGATGTACGACAGAATACAGCGTTACAAACATTAGAAGTTTCCCGGAATAATCTGTCCGAATTGGATGTCAGCAAGAATTTGTCATTGGAATATCTGTACTGTTCCTCCAACGATCTGACAAAATTGGATGTACAACAAAATACAGCATTACAAGAATTAAATGTTTCCCATAATAATCTGTCTGAATTGGATGTGCGACAAAATACAGCGCTGAAAACGCTAAGATGTAGCAACAATCATCTAGCCAAATTAGATATACAGCAGAATACGGAACTAACCTCTCTAAACTGTTCCGAAAACATGTATTTCATTGATACAGTAAATGGTACGTTTGACCTCAGCACGCTTCCAGATGGATTCGATCGCAATAAAACCTCTGACTGGACAAATGCAACTGTGGACGGCAATACATTAACTGTAACCGATCTAAAAACGGCTGTTATTTATACATATGATCTTGGAAATGGAGAAAAAGAAACCTTTGGCTTAATTCCAAATTCCTGTACGCTGTCAGAAGAGATGGTAGTCGCCATTCCGGAACAGATTTACGATGGTTCGGAACTAAAACCCGATGTAACTTTAAAGTACGGCGATTATACGCTTGAGCAAGATACAGACTATACCATTTCCTACGAACAGAACAGCAGTACCGGCATAACAGAAATAACCGCTACCGGAAAAGGATTCTTTAACGGAACGATTACAGTACCATTTAAAGTTGGCATTGCAATCAATGAAACAACATTCCCGGATGCGATTTTCCGAGCATATGTAAAGGAAAATTTCGACACAACAGCAGATGATATTCTGACATCCAGTGAACTTGCACAAATCAAGGATATTGATGTCACCGGAAAAGGAATCTCTGACCTAACCGGAATCCAATACTTTACGCAGTTGACTCATTTGAACTGTTCCGATAATGAATTGACCACATTGGATATCAGTCAAAATACAAGATTGAGCCGTTTGATATGCAGCAACAACAAACTGACAGCGTTGAGTCTTCAGCAAAATACAAAACTGGAATACCTGGATTTCCAAAACAACAATTTAACAGCAATTGATTTGAGTCAGAATGCATGGCTCCAGTATTTGCATTGTAACAACAATCATTTAACTGTATTGGATGTCAGCAAGAATTTGTCATTGGAATCTCTGGACTGTTTCTCCAATAATCTAACAAAATTGGATGTACAACAGAATACAGCAATAACAAATCTAGACTGTGGCAGAAACCAACTTACTTCACTGGATGTCAGCCAAAATGAAAACTTAACTTCTCTATCCTGTTATGGAAATGAATATTGCATTGATACAATAAACGGTACGTTTGACCTCAGCAGGCTTCCAGATGGATTTGATAGCGCCAAAGCCTCTAATTGGGAGCATGCAACTGTAGACGGCAACACACTGATCCTAAGCGATCCGCGATATTATGCTTCTTATGACTATGATCTTGGAAACGGTGCAACAGAAACATTTATATTGGAACCTACCTCCTGCGAACTGACAGAAGATGTCGTAGCGGCAATTCCAGATCAAATTTATACTGGTTCTGAAATCGAACCAAAAGTTTCCATTCAATGCGGAGATACCCCTTTACATGAAGGAGATTATACAATTTCTTATCAGAACAACATTGATGTTGGTACAGCAACCGCTATCATTACTGGTGAAGATTTCTTCCATGGAACCATCACAGTACCATTTACAATTTTACCAGCAGATTTGACCAATGCTGGAATCCAGCTAAAAGAAACGTATTTTGTCTACAATGGAGCAGAACAATCTCCCATCATTGAACGTATCATCAGCGGAAGTGCCGTACTAACGGAAGATGACTATACGATTACCGGCAATACCGCAACAGATAGCGGAACGTACACACTGACCATCCATGGAAAAGGAAACTTCACTGGCGAAGCGACCGCAGAGTGGTACATTGAAAGGGCAGTTCCAGCAGTAACGCCTGTAATTCCAGATCAGGCGTATACAGAAGGGGATGATTTACCAGAACTGGGTTACAAATGCAGTGTTGATGGTATTATTATGTGGATTACCAGTCTGGAGCAAGGACTAATCGAAGGAGAAAATGAACTGGAATGGCGTTTTGTACCGGATGATCGAGACAATTATGAAATGGTAGTGGGTACTGCACACATCGTGGCAGGAACAAGCACAACAACTACTACGACAACGACAACCACTACAACGACCAGCGCAACAACGACAACCACAACCAAACTGATTACAACAAGCACCACAAAGGCTGTTGTGACAACTACTGCAACCAGACCAATTACAACCAGCACCACGAATGCTGTGGTAACGACAACTACAACCAAGCCGGTTACAACAAGCACCACAAAGGCTGTTGTGACAACTACTGCAACCAGACCAATTACAACCAGCACCACGAATGCTGTGGTAACGACAACTACAACCAAGCCGGTTACAACGAGCACCACAAAGGCTGTTGTGACAACTACTGCAACCGAACCGGTTACAACGAGCACCACAAAGGCTGTTGTGACAACTACTGCAACCAAACCAGCTACAACAAGCACCACAAAGGCTGTGGTAACGACAACTGCAACCAAACCGGTTACAACAAGCACCACAAAGGCTGTGGTAACGACAACTGCAACCAAACCGGTTACAACAAGCACCACAAAGGCTGTTGTGACAACTACTGCAACCAAGCCAGTTGCAACCAGTACGACGAAGGCAGTGATAACGACAACTGCAACCAAACCGGTTACAACAAGCACCACAAAGGCTGTTGTGACAACTACTGCAACCAAGCCAGTTGCAACCAGTACGACGAAGGCAGTGATAACGACAACTGCAACCAAACCGGTTACAACAAGCACCACAAAGGCTGTTGTAACGACAACTGCAACCAAGCCAGTTACAACCAGTACGACGAAAGCTGTTGCAACGACAACTGCAACCAAGCTAGTTACAACAAGCACCACGAAAGCTGTTGCAACGACAACTGCAACGAAACCGGTTACAACAAGCACCACAAAGGCTGTTGTGACAACTACTGCAACCAAATCAGTTACAACGACAACCGCAACCAAGCCAATTACAACGCTTCAAACAACATCTACAAATGGAACCACTACAAAGGTAATACTGACCACTACAGCAACAGCACAAACCACAACACGTACCAATGCAACAACGACAACCGCAAAAGCAGGTACTACAAGCACAACAACAAATGCTACAACCACCACCATGCAATCTACCACTACAAGTAGCACTGTAACGACTACAACCACAGCGACTACCACAACTCTAACACTTCTAACCACGACTTCCAGTGGTGTTTCTACCACTACAACGCCAGTTGTGACAACTGTTCCAACAACGACAACCGGTGAAACATCTATTGTTGTTGTTCCGAAGGAAGCAGACTTCTACTTCGCAGAAGATACCACGACATTTACGCCAAGCGATCTGTTTGAATCCATTACGCTCATTCAGGAAGATGGAACAGAAGTGGACATTACAGATCAGATCACGCTTCCAGAGGTTTCTCCAAGCACAGTAGAAACAGATGAACAGCATCGTGCAATTCTTCCAGTGTTCTATCAGGATGAACTGCTGGCAGAGCTTACTGTTCCAGTATACATCGGAAAAAAAGGCGATATTGATTTGGACGGCGATGTTACGCTGGCAGATGCGACCCTTGCTTTGACGTATTATTCCGAGCATGCAGTCAACAATGATTTCTACTTCACCACACAAAGTGCACAGGCACCACAGACAGAAGCAGAACAAATGCTGGAAAAATTGATGTTCTTCCTGGCAGATATTGACACGGAATCCGAGCAAGGAGCGGATACCGACAATGGAATGATTGAACTGCTGGATGCAACCAGAATCCTGACCTATTATGCAGAACAGGCAGTTGGTAATCTACCTTCCTGGAACGACTAAATTGATAATGCCAAACCAGACAGATTTCCCTGTCTGAAATAAGAATCCATAAAAATGGAGCTACTTTCTAAGAAAGTCAGCTCCATTTTTTATTATTATAACATTACAACAATTTCTTCTGTTTCTCTTTGCAGCCATAAAGCAGCCATAAAAATTGAAACAGTCACCCTGCCAAAAAAGAAGTAGATACAAATGAAAAAGAGCCGCAGTATCATGCGACTCTTTCGATATGGGGTGGGAGATGGGATTCGAACCCACGATCTTCGGGACCACAATCCGACGCTTTAACCAGCTAAGCTACACCCACCATTTATGCATCCTCTGTTTGGATGATTTGTAGAAATTGGCGCGCCTTACTGGATTCGAACCAGTGGCTTACTGCTTAGAAGGCAGTTACTCTATCCAGCTGAGTTAAAGGCGCAAATTGGAGCGGGTGATGGGAATCGAACCCACGTAACCAGCTTGGAAGGCTGGAATTCTACCATTGAACTACACCCGCGTGTTTGTTTTTTATTTGTTCTGTCGTTCATCGACTTATATATTTTATCATATTTCGACCACTTTGTCAAGCCTTTTTCGCTTAAAAAAGCAAAAAAGAACGCTTGAAGTCAATTTGATTTCAAGCGTTCTCACTTTTATTTATAAAGTCTATTGAATTACAAGGCAGAAACCTGGATAGTACCGGAAGCATCTGCCGTCAAAGAAATGGTCTGAATCATTCCAATCCGCTCAATAATGAGGTTTGCAACAGCATCCTCTACATCCTGACGAATGACACGGCGAATATCACGAGCACCATATCGCTTACCATATGCTTTTTTGGCAATTGCCTGCAAGGCAGCCTCATCATATTGCAGCTGAATTTCCTTTTCCTCCAGCGGCGCTTTCATTTCATCCAGCATCAAGGCTGCAATTTTCTGATAGGATTCCAAAGAAAGATCTTGGAAAACAACAATTTCATCAATTCGGCTGATAAATTCCGGACGCAGGAATTCACGCAGTCCCTTGATTGCCTTTTCCTTTGAAATTTCATTTTCTGTTTTATTGAACCCAACACCGATGCTCTTATCGGTTGAACCAGCGTTGGAAGTCATACAAATCACAGTGTTTTCAAAGCTAACTGTTCTTCCCTGTGCATCATCAATTTTTCCTTCATCCAGAATCTGCATGAGAATATTCATGACATCTGGATGTGCTTTTTCAATTTCATCGAACAGAATTACAGAATACGGTCTGCGGCGTACCTTTTCCGTCAGCTGCCCTGCTTCATCATAGCCAACATATCCCGGAGGAGATCCAATCATTCTGGCAACCGAGTGCTTTTCCATAAATTCGGTCATATCCAACCGAATCAACGGTTCATTGGAATCAAACAATTCCTGAGATAACGTCTTTACCAGTTCGGTCTTTCCAACACCAGTTGGCCCAACAAAAATGAAAGAAGCGGGACGGCGGCGAGCAGATAGCTGCACTCGTGTTCTCTTAATGGCCTTTGCCAGCAGATGCACGGCTTCATCCTGTCCAATAATTCGTGCACGCAGCCGATCTTCTAAGCCAATGATCTTTTGGAATTCTGTTTCCGCAATCTTATTGGCTGGAATACCAGTCCATAGTTCAATCACTTTGGCAAGATCTGCTTCTGTTACCTGAATGGCCTCTATCTTCTTGCTCAGTTCCTCCAACTGCCCCTTTAAACGAATTTTATCCGCTTTTACAGCTGCCAATGCTTCATAATCAATCTCGGTCTCTTCTTCGATTGTCTTTTCCTGTTCTTCCAAATCGGTCAGTTTCTGATTGAGTTGATCATATTCCGACAATTCCGGAGAACGCAGGCAGGTACAAGCACAGCTTTCATCCAGCAAGTCAATTGCCTTATCCGGCAGGAACCGATCTGTAATATAGCGTTCTGCCAGCGTTGCACACAGCCGCACGATATAATCGCTGACATGTACACGATGGTAGGATTCATAGTATTTTTTAATTCCCTTTAAAACAGAAATAGTCTCCTCAATAGTTGGCTCATTGACTGTAACTGGCTGGAATCGCCGTTCCAATGCAGCATCTTTTTCGATGAACTTCCGGTATTCTTCAAATGTCGTGGCTCCAATTACCTGAATTTCACCACGGGAAAGCGCCGGCTTTAAAATGTTCGCTGCATTCATAGAGCCTTCTGAATTTCCGGTTCCAACCAAGTTGTGTACTTCGTCAATGAAGAGGATAATATTCCCCTCTTGTTTCACTTCGTTGACCAGCCCTTTGACCCGGCTCTCAAACTGCCCACGGAACTGCGTACCAGCTACCAGTGCAGTCAAATCCAACAGATAAACCACTTTATTTTGCAGGTTAAACGGAACATCTCCGGATTGAATATGCTGCGCAATGCCCTCTGCAATGGCAGTCTTACCAACACCCGGTTCTCCGATTAGGCATGGATTGTTCTTGGTACGGCGAGACAGAATTTGAATGACACGAGAAATTTCTTTGTCTCTTCCCACAATATCATCCAGTTCCCCATTGGCTGCACGTTCACTCAAATTGGTGCAGTAATTGCCAAGGAATTTCAGCTCTTTCTTTTTCTTTTTTCTTTTTTCCTTTTTTGCAGTATCCTTGGTAGCAGGTGCTTCTGCTTCGCTCAGCTCCCCGGCTTCTCCCTCCTGTGGCAGCAGATCGGAATTCTTCATCATGTTTTGCAAAAATTCCGGCATGACACCAGAACCGCCCATCTCGAACCCTTCTCCATCCATCAGATCCATCATCTGATCGGAAAGCTGTTCCAATTCTGCATCTGTGATTCCCATTTGCTTCATGTATTCCGTCACCTGCGGAATATTGAGTTCTTTTGCACACAACATGCATAAGCCCTCATTTTTCTTTTGCGTTCCCTGCATCGAGGTAATAAATACAACCGCAGGTCTCTTTTTGCAACGACTGCATAGCATCATAATTGATTTCATCGCCTTTCTATAGTTTCTAGCATCGATTATTCTTTGAAATCGACTCGATTGATCTGATCATACCCCATTAAGAAAATATATCCATCCTGCTTCACAAATGTTCGGTAGGATACATCCAGTTTTACTGTTGCGATGGATTTGCCGCTGAAGGCATAACTGGTGATGCTATCCGCATTCATCACGTATGCATCATCCTGCGAAAGAAGTACTTTTTTAGAAGTATCACTAATTCGAACTTCTGAAGGTGAATCGGCGCTGCGATCCATCAAAATCAAACGTGCTTCCCGCTGATTTTCATCTTTTAAAATGACAGCTGCGCTGCCATATGCAACATCGTATGCGACAAGATCACCCATGTAGGTATAACTGCTTGATAAATTTCCGCTGTCATCGTAGTAGGCACACATCGTATCCCCTACCACGCAAAGCATCCCCGATTCGGAATAGGACAGTTCCAATCCCATAGTAGACAATGGTTCAGATTCCCACTGTACATCCTTTTCGTCAAAACGAACGCTTTTCATACGGCTGACCAATTCACCGTTTTCGACATCCAATTCCATGAAGGCACAGCCGTTCCCGTCATTCTGGAAGGTAACATCAATCAAACGATTGACACAATTTCGAGTGTAAATTGCCTTTCCCGTTTCATCAAACACCTGCAAGGAACAGGCATATTGATCGGATTCTGTCACAATTGCAGTATACCCGGAATCATTGATCACGCCAAATATGATATCGTTGTCCAGATACTTTACAAACATATTTTTGCTTGGCTTATCGACGCGAAATCCGCTTCCATCGCTTTCATAAACCAATGCATAGGCACCACTCGTTTTCAAAACTGCATTGGAAAACATATGCTGCCGCACATCTTTCAGATCTCCATGCGGAGAATATAAATATAGATATGCGTCATTTTGAATAAAGAGCACATCATTTGCAATTTCTGCCTGATAATCCGACTTTCCAGAAATGGTCAGCGGAAAATTTCCTTCTGCAAGTGTACCATCATTCTGTGTGATGGACTGATACCGTGAACCAATTCCAGCCAGTTTTGGAATCCATGCGTCTCGCTGCACATATAAGTATGCACAGAAGATCGCCAATAAAATAAATACGGAAAACCGTCTAACCCCCCGCATTGCGTTTCGCTTTTTCCGCTGCGCAACGACATCCACCTCTGGATCCATTGCTGTTCGATTGTCTTTCATTGCTCGCTCCTCTTTCTTTGCAAAACAAAGCACATTTGCGATTGATCCGTTTTTCTTACCGTCATTTTTCCATTTTTCCACTTTTTAGCACTTATGCATAGTAAACACGATGCAGATACAGTCCATGCGGCTGTACCGTCCGTCCTGCAAGCGTGCGGTCTCTGGCAGCAAGGATGGCATCCAAGTCTTTGATTGCAATGGATCCTTCATTGACACTGAGCAGTGTCCCGATCAGAATCCTAATCATATTATACAGAAAACCATCTCCTTTTACAAGTATTAAAACGCTATCTCCTTGCATTTCTATGTTAAATTTATAAATTGTTCGTACTGTATTCTTATCTTCTGTGCAATTTGAACAAAAGCTTCCAAAATCATGGGTTCCAATAAAATGATTGGCAGCTTCCTGCATCAAATCAATTTGCATAGCACGGCGATAATGCAGTGCCAAATCCGTCTGAAACGGGTTTTTGCTTTCACTGTTGTGAATCCGATAGACATATTCCTTTGCCACACAACTAAAACGTGCATGAAACGATTCCGGAACGTCTTCACAAGATAAAATAGAAATATCATCCGGCAAGTATCCATTCATTCCACGCACAAAATTTCGACAGGGAATTTCCCGGTCTGTCATGCAGGAAAAGCAGTACTCCTCTGCGTGAACACCTGCATCGGTACGAGAACAGCCGGCAATTGTAGTCGGTGTGTTGAGCAGCTTAGAAAGCGCCTGCTCAACGACTGCTTGTATGGTATTGGCATTTTCCTGCCTCTGATAGCCGTGGTAGCGCGTTCCACGAAATGCCATTCTTACTTTTAGATTTCTCATAGTTTGCTCCTTTTTCTTTTGCTTGTCATGCGCAGACGAAATACACGATAAACAACGCATAAAATCACACTGCATCCAGAAATTACACCACCCAGGCAGACACCAACCGGACGATAATGCAAAGTAATGCGATGAGACCCTGCCGGAACATTTACTGCCAGCATTGCACCATCGCCAACGGAAGTCGTTGGCACCGGTTCTCCGTCCAGTTCTGCATGCCAACCGGCATCATACGGAATGGCACAATACAACAAGCCATCTATTGCAGTCTCTACCGTTCCTTCTACGGTTGTATCCGTTACCACTTGTACCTGCATGACTTGACGCTGCAAAATCTGCTGTCCTCGTTCCCAGACAGCATCATTCATCTGATATAGCAGCACAGACATAGTTCCAAAAGATGCGGCTTCGAGTGCAATCTGCAAAACAGCCGTATCTCCAGTCTGATAATCTCCCATCGGGAATACATATGCCTGCTTGCCCATTTCATACTGTGCCGTAGTCTGTCCATTTTGTAAAACAGAAAGATGACATGCATTGGGAATGGACAAATAACCATATAAAGACATGTCCTGCGGCAACTGCACCGAACAGGAAATAACACCGTCTGTTACACCCTGCTGGGAACGATACGTACACCAAGTTCCATTTTGCGTGAAACTGTATGGATCCCCCTTCATGCTATCATAGGATACTGCGGTAAACAGCGGTTCCCGAATTCCCGTCATTTTCGCAAACAAATCGTTCTGTGCTTCAAACGGATTCTGATAGCCACTAGGACGGTACGCTTCGGTTTCTTTTCCCACAACAAAACAAAATGGAAGGGCATCTTTTACCGCATAGCCGGATACCGCTCCGCTGGAAGCACAAAGCGTCAAGTATTTACTTTCCGGTACAGTACCGGTTCGATCGATTAAATGGGAAAGTCCAATCAACGAATTGTTCCACGGCGTGGAAAGCGTATAATAATAACGGTTACCAGCTTCCGATGCAGGCAGTCCGATGCTTCTAAAAAAGCGAGAAACGGCTACCAGAACCGTAGAAGAAAAGAGAGAAATGCCAGAATACCCATACAATGCTGGATCGTTTAACGTATAGGTAGATGTGCATTCTACCCGATGAAATGGCGAATCCGCCTCCTGTTCTCCTATTTGCTCCAGGACATCATCTACTTCCTGTTCCAAATACGGATAACTCAAATAGTCCGATGTGGATACTGCTTTGGAACTAATCTGTACATGCTGCACTTGTTCCAAAAGAACGATTCCGCCAAGCAACAGACAAAATACCGGCTTTTTGAAAAGATGCAGCTGATGCAAAATCAAAACAATTCCATATCCTGCCGCTGTGACGGCTGTCAGCAAAACCGCTTTTGCCGGCTGCACGGAACTGGAAATCCAGATCAAGGCAATCAGTACTGCCCCCATTGCAATCCAGTCTGGCAACCGAATACCGCCTGCCTCAACAATTCCCATTGCACGATAGGCGGCTGTCAGCAGTAAAAAGGAAATCAAAAACGAAAATCGATATGGCAGCATATTGGTAAAATGAAATCCGTGCCAAATATAATTCAGCAAATTCCAATTACAGCTGAGCAGTAAAAAAGCAGTTCCTGCCACCATGCATAACTTTTCCCGGAGGCGAACCAAACGAGAACGCAAAAACAAGCCACACAGCACCAAAGGCAGCACACCGCAATCAATATTCGGAAGCCCTTCCTTTACCGTTGGTGCATGATAACCAATAAAATTGGAGAGCACTGCCTTCCAGCTTTCATAAAAATAACTTTTATCCGGAAACAGACGATCTGCACCAAAAGTCTGCTGCAACGCATAATAGGTGGGCAGCAGCAAGACTGCACACAATCCCAATGCGCCAGCAGTTGCAAGCAATGTCAAAAGACCGCACCGCCAAAAGTAACGCATTTGTTTGCCTTCTAACAGCCAAATTCCAAAAAAAGCAAGTACCAAAAACAGGCAGACCATCCAACCAATGTAAAAATTAGAAATCACTGCGGCAGCAAGCGACAACCAGTAAAGCTGTATTTTTTGTTTGCGAATGATTCGAACCAGTCCCAAAATGACAAGCGGAAACAATGCAACTGTATCCAGCCAGATGACATTCCATACATATCCCATCAAATAACCGCAAAGTGCATATAAAGTTCCAAAAAGACAAATGGTCCATCGATTTTGATGAAAGACTTGTTTCAGAAAAATTGCATAACATAACCCTGCTGCTCCAATTTTACAGACCACCAATGCTGTAACGGCATCCCGCAGGGCAGCTGCCGGAACCAATGCAAGCAGCCAATTCAGCGGACTGGCTGCATAGTAAGCATAAATTGCCAAAAAATTGGTGCCCATTCCGCTGTCCCAAGTGAAGAACAAGGAACCGCCATGCTGTAGCTTTTCCTGTAAAATATGAAGAAATGGGGCATACTGATGCCAAAAATCAACTACTAAAATCTGTCGGGTTCCAAATGGATGTACCTGTTGAACCACCAATCCACTGCCATACAGCAAAGCAGGAATTAAAAATGACAAAAGAAGAAACCAATGCGTTTCTTCTTTTTCTCGTTTATACAGTGCCATGCCTCGTTTCATGTTTTGTTTTTCCTCACGAATTGATAAGCAGTTGCATCACAATGGTACCTGCCAAAAAGCAAGCTGTCACCAATAAAGCTACCACATCCGATTTCTGTGCCTGTAGCGTATGCATTTTGGTTCTACCGATATCGCCTCGATAGCAGCGGCATTCCATGGCAGTTGCCAATTCCTCTGCCCGACGAAAAGCAGAAACAAACAGCGGAATAAAAATCGGAAGCAGCGCTTTTGCACGCTGTACCAGAGAACCGGTCTCCAAATCAGCTCCTCTTGCCTTTTGTGCAGAAATAATTTTATCCGTTTCTTCTATTAAAGTTGGAATAAACCGCAGTGCAATGGTCATCATCATCGCAAAAACATGCACCGGAAATTTCAGCTTTTTCAGCGGACTGAGCAGCCGTTCAATGGCATCGGTCAAAGCAATCGGTGATGTCGTATAGGTCAGCAAGGAGGTTCCTATAATTAAGAATACGATTCGAACCAGCATTTGAACAGCGGTTGTTACCCCCTCTGCTGTGATGCGAATGACCCAAACAGAGAGATACACCGTTCCATCTCGAATAAACAGCAAATCCAATATTGCTGTGCAAAGCAAGATCGGTACAATCGGCTTGACACTTTTTAAGACAAGCTTTGGAGACAGCTTCGACAATCCGAAAGATAAAATACAAAATAATATTCCAAACAGCATGCACAACAGCGATTTTCCTGTAAACAGCATAATAATGTAGAGCAGAACGATTACAATTTTAAAACGTGGATCCATACGGTGCACAAAGCTGCTGCCAGGGAAATACTGTCCTAGTGTGATGTCTTTTAGCATACGGTATCCCCCTTTTTGGCTGCATATGCTTGCAGGAACTGCCGGGCTGCCTCTTCCACGGTATAAATAGACTCGTCCAGCGGAATGCCCTGCTGCCGAAGCGCCATGCAAACACGTGTCACCTGTGGAACTTCCAAACCCATTTGCTGAAGGGCTTCGGCATGCTGAAAAACATGCTCTACGGTATCATAGCAAAACAGCTTGCTTTGATTCATGACCAGGATCTTTTCCGCATAACGTGCCACATCTTCCATGCTGTGAGAAACCAGCAGAACCGTACTTCCCGTTGTTCGGTGGTACGCACGAATTTCCTTTAAAATGGATTCCCTGCCCCGTGGATCCAAACCTGCTGTTGGCTCGTCCAAAATTAAAATAGAAGGACGCAGTGCCATTACACCGGCAATTGCAACACGTCGTTTCTGTCCCCCAGAAAGTGCAAAAGGAGACTGTTCCAGCAAGGATTCCGGCAAACCAACCAGCGCAGCTGCTTCTAATACACGATCCCGAATTTCCGCTTCTGTTAAACCCATATTTTTCGGACCAAATGCAATATCTCGATAAACCGTTTCCTCAAAGAGCTGGTACTCTGGATACTGAAAGACCAAACCTACTTGAAAGCGCACTTGCCGGATATTGGACTTATTGGCCCAGATGTCTGTTCCATTCAGCAGCACAGTTCCGGAAGTTGGCCGAAGCAATCCGTTAAAATGCTGCATCAAGGTGGATTTTCCAGAGCCAGTATGACCAATTACCCCAACAAAAGCGCCCTGCTCAATTTCTAGATTCACATGATCCACTGCCGTTTTTTCAAACGGTGTCCCCGGACTATATTGATACGTTAATCCTTCTGTTTTTAAAACCGTCACGTGTACTCCTTCTACTTTTCATTCCACACTGCTGAAATTGCCTGAATGCAGTCTTCCTCTCGTATGATCTGAGCGGGCAGATCCATTCCAGCCTTCCGCAGCAAATAGGTCAACTCCGTTACCTGCGGAACATCCAATCCGATTGCCTGCAACGCCTCCACATGGGAAAAGACTTGTTCTGGTCGATCATCATATAAAATGGTTCCATCATTCATGACAACCACACGATCCGCCTGCGCTGCTTCTTCCATATAGTGTGTAATCAATACAATGGTAATGCCATATTGCTTTTTCAAATGCTGGATGGTATCCATAACCTCTTTTCTGCCTTTCGGATCCAACATAGCAGTCGGCTCGTCCAAAACAATACAGTCCGGTCGCATGGCAATGATGCCAGCAATGGCAACTCGCTGTTTCTGTCCACCGGAAAGCTGACTGGGAGAATGCAGCCGATATGCTGTCATATCAACTGCTTCCAAGGCTTCATCCACTCGCCTGCGAATCTCAGCCGGCGGAATGCCCAGATTTTCCGGACCAAATGCAACATCTTCTTCGACAATAGTTGCTACAATCTGGTTATCTGGATTCTGAAACACCATTCCAACTTTTTGCCGTACTTGGAACAACTGTTCTTCCTCTGCCGGATTCAATCCGTCAATGGTAACTGTCCCCTTAACCGGAAGCAGAATTCCATTCAAATGCTTTGCAAATGTAGACTTTCCGGAGCCATTGTGTCCTAAGATTGCAACAAATTCTCCCTTTTGGATGTCCAGAGAAACTCCTTTTAAGATGTCAGGAGAACAGGAAGCTCCGTCTTCATCCCGATAGTGAAACCACACATTTGATGCAGAAATCTGTACGCTCATCTGATCTCCTTCCATGCTCTTATAAATTTTGCCAAATTGCAGTAGAACCGCAAGGCAGCGTTAAGCCAGTGGATTCTACCGGCAATCCAATTTCATCGAATGATACAGAACCGCCGAATTTCGGCTGCATAATGCTTCCCAGCAAATAGCCCATTACAGCAGGAGATAAACCTGTCGTATAGCTGTTAATCAGGAAAAACAACGGCTGATCGGATAAGACGCCGGAACACAACTGTACCAAATCATAGATCGAATCTTCCAGTTTCCAAATTTCACCGCCGGGGCCTCTTCCATAACTCGGCGGATCCATGATAATGGCATCATAGCGTCTGCCACGGCGAATTTCCCGTGCGGTAAACTTTTCGCAATCATCTACAATCCAGCGAATTGGAGCTTCTGTCAGATTGGAATATGCCGCATTTTCCCGTGCCCATTGTACCATGCCCTTAGAAGCATCCACATGGCAAACGGAAGCGCCGGCTTTTGCGCAGGCAAGCGTTGCACCACCCGTATACGCAAACAGATTCAACACAGAAATGGGTCTGCCTGCCTGCCAAATGACATTCGCCAGGAAATCCCAGTTTACAGCCTGTTCCGGGAATAACCCGGTATGCTTAAATCCAGTTGGCTGAATCCGAAAAGTTAAATCCAGCGGCTGATACTGCATGGTCCAGGACTCCGGCAGCTTTTTTTGAAATTGCCAGCTTCCGCCGCCGGAGGAAGAACGGGTATAATGTCCGTCTGCGGTTCGCCACTGCGGATGCCGCTTCGGAGTATTCCAAATAATCTGCGGATCCGGACGGATTAAGGTCACCCGATTCCACATCTCCAGCTTCTCTTGGGAAGCCGTGTCCAAAATGCGATATTCTTTCCAGTTTTCTGCTACTCTCAATGCCGTACGCTCCTTATGCTCGGTTTACAAATTCCTGAATCTGTGCCGCAATCTGCTCGGCTGCCGTTTGAATGGCAGTTGCATCCTTGCCTTCTACCATGACACGGATCAAAGGTTCTGTACCGCTTTCCCGTACCAGAATCCGACCATTTTCCCCAAGCTGTTCGGTATAGGCTTGAATCTTATCCTGCACCTGCTGATCCTGCTTCCAAAGTCCACGATGGCAGGGCTTCATGGAAACATTGATCATAACCTGCGGGAAGGTATCCATAACTGCTGCCAGCTCACTCATTTTCTTACCGGACTGTACCAGAATTTCCATGGTTTTGGCACCAGAAAGCTCCCCGTCACCGGTTGTCGCATCATCCAGGAAAATAATATGACCGCTTTGCTCTCCGCCGATATTATACCCGTTTTGCAGCATGGATTCCAAAACATACCGATCCCCTACATTGGTGGTCACAACTGAAATGTGATTTTTCTTTGCAAAATGGAAGAATCCAAGATTGGTCATAACAGTGCCAACTGCGGTATTGTGCTTGAGCTTTCCCTTTTCCTGATAGGACTTTGCACAAATGGCGATCAGTTGATCTCCGTCTACCAAATTGCCGTTTTCATCCACTGCCAGGCAGCGGTCTGCATCTCCGTCAAACGCAAGCCCTGCATCGCAGTCATGCGTTTTCACATACTGCATCAACTGTTCCATATGCGTGGAACCACAGTGGTCATTGATGTTCAGACCATTCGGCTGATCGCTGAGCATATGTACTGTTGCACCGAGCTTTTCAAACAGCGCCTGTGCAGTTGCGGAGGCGCTTCCGTTTGCACAGTCCAGCGCCAGTTTCAAACCCGTCAGCGGGGTGGAAATGGTTGATGCCAGATAGGAAATATAATCTTCCTTTGCCGTTTCATAGGCATGCATGCTTCCTACTTCTTTATGAGACTTGAGTGCAATCTTTTCCGGGGTATCCAGAATCAAGGCTTCAATTTCTGCTTCGACTGCATCCGGCAACTTATAACCGGTTGCAGAGAACAGCTTAATACCGTTAAATTCTACGCTGTTATGTGACGCAGAAATCATGATGCCGGCATCTGCATGCTGTGCACGTACTAGGTAAGCAACCGCCGGTGTCGGTACGACACCGAGTGTTACAGCATCTGCTCCAACCGAACAAATACCGGCACACAAAGCAGCCTCTAAAATATCGGAAGAAATTCGAGTATCCTTTCCGATTAAAATTTTCGCCTTGTGCTTTGCTTCCTTGGTCAAAACCAATGCTGCTGCCCGACCGATCTGCATAGCAAGTTCACATGTTAATTCTGTAATGGCAATCCCTCTTGCGCCATCTGTTCCAAATAGTCTGCCCATTCTGATTTTTACTCCTTTTATGATTCCATCAATTGTATTTATGATTCTGATAAGGTCATTTGCCCGGAAATACCCTGCTGGGAGGGTAACTGTATACCCAGATGTTCATATGCCAGTTGGGTAGCACACCGTCCTCTTGGGGTACGGGACAGGAAGCCAAGCTGCATCAGATACGGCTCACAAACGTCTTCCAAGGTAACAGTTTCTTCTCCCAAAGCAGATGCCAGTGTTTCCAAACCAACCGGGCCACCGCCATAGCCTTTGATAATCATTTCCAAAAGCCGACGGTCATTGCTGTCCAGCCCCAATGCATCAATTTCCAAACGATCAAGAGCAATCACTGCAATTTCTTTGGTGATTTGTCCATTGCCCATTACATCCGCAAAATCTCGCACCCGCTTCAGCAAGCGATTGGCAATTCGAGGCGTTCCTCGTGCCCGCCGTGCAATTTCTACAGCACCATCCAAGGTGCATGGAATTTCCAAAATGATTGCACTGCGGCGAATGATATCCGTCAGCTGTTCCACGGTATACAATTCCAAACGCTGAATAACACCAAACCGATCTCGCAGTGGACTGGAAAGCTGTCCGGCACGTGTGGTGGCACCAACCAACGTAAACGGGTTCAAATCCACCCGGAGTGAACGGGCAGATGGCCCTTTTCCCATCATAATATCGATGACATGGTCTTCCAACGCCGGATATAGAATTTCCTCTACCGATCTGGAAAGACGATGAATTTCATCGATAAATAGAATATCATTGGGCTGCAAGTTGGTCAAAAGCGCAGCCAGATCACCAGGCTTTTCAATAGCAGGACCTGTAGTGACACGCAGGTTGACCCCCATCTCATGCGCAATGATTGCAGAAAGCGTAGTCTTTCCCAATCCAGGCGGTCCATACAACAATACATGATCCAGAGGATCCCCACGACGCTTGGCCGCTTCAATGTAAATTGCCATGTTCTCTTTGACTTTATCCTGTCCGATATATTCTGCCAGCGTCTGCGGCCGTAAAGAATATTCCACTTCCCGGTCTTCTACGGTTTCTTTTGCGGTTACCATTCTGGTGTCAAATTCCATATCACTGGTTTCAATCATGCGTTCTCACATCCTTTTCTTGCTTTGGCACATTTTTCTTATCCAAACCAGCAAACCAATCTGCGAAAAGTACACACCTACCGACGATTGGAGGCGGCTCCGATCTGCCGCAAAGTCTGCTTGATCAATTCCTGAGACGGCAAGTTCGGATCCAATTTGGCAAGAAGCGGCACGACCTCTCCTTGGGTATATCCCAGTACCATCAGAGCTGCAATGGCATCTTCTATATTGTCTCCGCCCAGAGAAGCAGCAGCCGAAGCGGAAAAAGCTTCTGCAGCATGAATCTCTCCCATATGTTCCTTGGCAATCTTATCTTTTAATTCCAATACAATACGCTGTGCTGTTTTGGCACCGATTCCCTTCGTTTTGGTAAATGATTTACTGTCACCAGAAGCTACAAGCAGTGCAAATCGATCTGGTGTAACATCCGATAAAATGGCAAGCGCAGCCTTTGGCCCGACACCTGATACAGAAATCAGCATTTCAAAGCAATGCCGTTCCTGTCGGGTGGAAAAGCCAAACAGGTCTACACTATCTTCCCGAACTGCCAAATGCGTATATAACCGCACCTCTTCTCCAAGTGCACCCAGTCCTGACAGGGTGTGCAGCGTGGTTCGGCAGGCATATCCCACTCCACCGCATTCTACCACTGCCATTGTCGGTTCCTTTGCCAGCAAAGTGCCACGTACACTATCAATCATTGTATTCCTCCTGCCATTTGTTCCAATTGTATGCCAGTCGCACAGTGTCCATGACAGATTGCCAATGCAAGTGCATCGGCTGCATCATCCGGCTTCGGCATCTGTGCCAACTTTAAAATTCGACGTGTCAATTCCATAACCTGTTTCTTTTCCGCTCTTCCATATCCAACGACCGCTTGCTTAACTTGCAGCGGCGTATATTCATAAATGGGAACCTGATGCAGCTGTGCGCAAAGCAAAATAACGCCTCGTGCTTGTGCTACATTGATGACTGTTTTTTGGTTGGAGGTAAAAAATAAGCGTTCTACCGAAACACAATCTGGTTGAAAACGATCTAAAATGAAATTCAAATCCTGATAAATTGCAGTCAGCCGCTGCGTAAAGGGCGTATTGGCTTCTGTCGTAATGGCGCCGTATTCCAGCGGACGAAAGTCCATTCCATTATAATCTAAAACACCAAATCCCACGATGGCAAAGCCTGGATCAATTCCCAGTATGCGCATGTTCCCCCTCCTGATTCTTTCTAAAAGGATGCATGCACCCCATTGGAAAATCCGTGCTGTATCCTGCAAGTTCTCACATACATTTTTTATTATACCATAAAGCAGTTGATCTTTTCAATAGTTATCCGTATTTTTCTCTTGCAATTTTAAAAAAAATTGTGTATAATAAAAAGAACGTCCATACAAACATTCTTCATCAAACAATGCCTGTATGGATTTCATTCTTCCAGAACCAAACGAAAGGATTGCCAGCATATGGATTTAAACGAAATTCGGATGCAGATTGATCAACTGGATCAATCCATTTTGCATTTATTTGAACAGCGTATGGAGCTCTGTCAGCAGGTTGCAGCTTATAAAAAAGCACATCACATGGAAATTTTCCAAGAAGGCCGTGAAGCAGTCATCATGGAGCGAATTGGAAAAGCGGCACAGCCGCAATTTATGCATGCTGCACAGACTCTATTCTCCACGATGCTGGATTTGAGCAAGCAGCTGCAAACCCAAATGCTGACACAAGAGGAACCCATTCCGCAGTTCTCCATCCCACAGTTTTCAGCTGCACAAAAAATCGGCTGCCAGGGAATGGAAGGCGCCAATTCGGAACAAGCTGCCAAGCAGCTATTTCCGGAACGGGAGATCACCTTTTTTCCAACTTTTGAATCTGTATTCGAAGCAGTGGAAGAAGGCAAAATCGAATATGGTGTTCTTCCCATTTACAATAGCACCGCTGGCTCTGTCACTGCAACTTATGATCTGCTACATAAGCATTCTGTTTATCTTGCTGCGATGACAACGGTTGCAGTCAATCACTGTCTGGTAACTCGGCCGGGGCTTTCTCTTGACGAGATTCATACTGTTTATTCCCATCCGCAGGGACTTTCCCAATGTTCCGACTTTTTAAGCCACCACAACCTCATTGGACAAGGATACAGCAATACGGCAACTGCTGCCAAATTGGTAGCTGACAGTGATGCGCCAATTGCTGCTATTTGCTCAGAAAATTGCGCCAAGTTAAATCACTTGCAAATTCTCGCACAAAACATTTCCAATATCTCCCCAAACTATACTCGTTTTATTTGCATCACAAAAGAATTGCAAGTGGATCCAAACGCTTCTATCATTTCCATTATGCTGACCATTCCCAATGAACCAGGCTCCCTGAGTAAATTATTGGAAAAGTTCTACATTTATAATTTAAATCTCGATCGAATTGAAAGCCGTCCCATTCAAGATGGAAGTTTTGGTGTTGTCTTCCACATCGACTTCAAAGGAAATTTAAATGATCGAAAGGTTGCTGCCTTTCTCAACAGCCTTTGCAAATTCTGCATGAACTTTAAACTGCTGGGAAATGTTGTCGTACAGTGACACACTTCTCTTGCTGTAAATTCAAATGAAAGCAATCTGCCTGCTGGACCTTCTCCAACAGGCAGATTGCTTTTTTATTTTTATTTTTATTTTTATTCTTATTCCAATTCCATTTCTCGCTTGAGGAAAATCCATTGCATGCGCATTGCAAGAACGGTAATCACCAGCAGGACTGCTCCACCACCCAGCATCCAACCGACGACGGTATTGCGTTCCTGATACAACTCAGAAAATGGAACCATTGCCATTAAGACCTGTTCATCATGCACTTGATAGCGCACCATCTGACGTGTTCCATCAATTTCCGTATCAATTCTTCCCTTTTTCTTTTGGAATTTGTTGCTATTGAAAACAGAAGTCTGATTGATCTTGTCTGGATCCGTATGACTTAAAAAGCACATGGTATTCAGATCTACAATTGCAGTAGAGCCCTGTCCATAAAGCGGCATGTCTGCTGCAAGATTCTGGATTTCTGTTTTCTGCAAAAGTGCTTGTACCGTACTTGCCGAATAGGAAACCTGCACCATGCCATGTCCATTTCCCAGTGTAGAGGCCGCTTGTATAACAGGCTTTGCATCCTCCAACCGAAATTCCACATCTGTGTAAACTATTTCGTGAATATGATTCAGAAAAGGCTCTGCGATGGTTGTGCCGGCACTGGATAAATCGGTGCTCAGAATAATATGTCCCTGTGCATCAGATACACTGACCAGATCTGCACCAATTCCCACACGCAGCTCTTCCAGCGTCTTATCATCTATAGACTCCTCTGTCAGGCTGCTGTCCAACAGCATCGCCAAAACACGAGTCTTGGATTTATAGTCATCCGTCAGCTCGGTTTCCAGCATGGTTTTGTTTTCTGCATTTTGGTCAATGGTATCTGCCATGTCGCTGATATTGGCATCAATTTCATCAATTGCACCATGCAATTCTACCACGCCGACAGTATACCACGCAACAAAAGATAAAACAAGCGTTGCAAGAACCATACAAATTAAAATATAACGATATAATTTAAAAAGACGTCTCATAGCATTCCTCCCATTTTTCTAAAAAGCAGAAGGCGTGATTGAATCAATAGAAAACGGCTCCATTTCAATAAACAGAACCGTTTTCAAAAAGCACAATTCCGTCAATGATTTCCTTATGCCTGCTTTTTCTTTGCCTCTAAATCTGCCAGTGCATCCTTCCGAGACAGGCTGATTTTTCCGTCTTTAATTTCCATAACCTTTACGATAATTTCATCACCAATGGAAACAACATCTTCTACCTGTTCCACACGGTTCTTATCCAGCTTGGAAATGTGTACCAGACCGTCTTTTCCAGGTGCAATCTCTACAAATGCACCAAACGGCTTAATGGATACTACTTTGCCTTTATAAATTGCGCCCACTTCCGGATCATTTGCAATGGTCTCTACAATTTGCAGTGCTTTCTGGCAACCTTCCAGGCTCATGCCGCTGATAAATACGCTGCCATCTTCATTGATATCAATCTTGACATCGCATTCAGCAGAAATCTTCTGAATTACCTTTCCACCCTGTCCAATGACATCCCGAATCTTGTCCACTGCAATTTTGGTCTGGAACATCTTCGGTGCATAAGCATTGACCGTTTCACGTGGACGAGCAATTGCCTTCAGCATAATTTCATCCAAAATGTACAGTCTCGCTTTTCTGGTCTTTTCAAATGCTTCTTCGATAATAGCCGGAGTCAGACCGTCCACCTTAATATCAACCTGAATGGCAGTAATTCCGTTCTTGGTACCACCTACCTTAAAGTCCATATCGCCAAAGAAATCTTCCAGACCCTGAATATCCACCATGGTCATGAATTCATCGCTATCCGGCAACGTAATCAAACCGCAGGAAATGCCGGCAACTGGTTCCTTAATTGGCACGCCAGCATCCATCAATGCCAGTGTAGAACCACAAATGGAAGCCTGCGAAGTCGAACCGTTGGAAGAAAGCACTTCTGAAACCAAACGGAATGCATATGGGAACTCTTCAACCGGCGGAATAACCGGCAGCAGAGCACGTTCTGCCAATGCACCATGTCCGATTTCACGACGACCTGGACCACGGCTCGGCTTGGTTTCGCCTACAGAATAGGACGGGAAATTATACTGGTGCATATACCGCTTGGAGGTTTCTTCATCCAAGCCGTCAATCTTCTGGCTATCGCTAACCGGGCCAAGTGTTGCAACGGTCAGAACCTGTGTCTGTCCTCTTGTGAACAAACCAGAACCATGTACACGTGGCAGCAAACCAACTTCAGCTGCAAGCGGACGGATTTCATCAATGCCTCTTCCATCTACACGCTTGCCCTCATACAGCCAATTCCGAACAATTTTCTTTTGCAACTTGTACAAGCACTCATCAATCATCGCAATTTGTTCCGGATACGCTTCATCAAACTGCTCATGTACAGCATCTACGATCGGCTGCAACCGTTCTTCTCTTACATTTTTATCGTTGGTATCCAGGGCAAACTTTACCTGATCGCCAACCATTTCTTCGATCTGATCAAACAGCGCATGATCCACTTCCATGGACTGGAACGCAAACTTCTTCTTACCGATTGCATTCTGAATTTCCTTTACAAACGCAACCATCTTCTTGATCTCTTCGTGACCGGTTAAAATTGCCTTCAACATCAGATCTTCCGGTACTTCGTTGGCACCGGCTTCGATCATTACAATTTTCTCCATAGAACCAGCAACCGTTAACTGCAAATCGTTGTGTGCACGCTGTTCCAATGTCGGGTTCAGAACAATTTCACCGTCTACCAGACCTACACTGACGCCAGCGATCGGGCCATTCCACGGAATATCCGAAATAGAAATGGCAATAGAAGTTGCCAGCATGCCTGTGATTTCCGGAGAGCAATCCGGATCCACCGCCAAAACCGTCATAACAACTGAAACATCATTCCGCATATCCTTCGGGAACAGCGGACGAATCGGACGGTCTACCATACGAGAAGTCAAAATTGCCTTTTCAGACGGCTTTCCTTCTCTCTTGGTGAAAGAACCTGGGATTTTTCCAACGGAATATAACCGTTCTTCATAATCGACAGACAGAGGGAAAAAGTCCACGCCTTCTCTTGGCTTTGCACTTGCTGTTACATTTGCCATTACAACGGTATCGCCATACCGTACCCAACAAGAACCGTTTGAGAGTTCACAAGTTTTTCCAGTTTCTACAACAAGCGGCCGACCGGCAAATGTCGTTTCAAATGTTCTATATTTTTCAAACATAATTTTGATTCCTTTCTACTTGAATTCCTTCTGCTTATGCATCCCCCCAGCAGCAGTTTTAGCAATAAGCCCTATCTTTTTCAGGAAAGACACGGCTTAATGCTAAAAGATCCGCCGCCTAATTGGGGTGCATCATAACACGGAAAGGCAGAAAGAGAACTTTCTCCATCTGCCTTTTCTGATTGTTGTAATTACTTACGAATACCCAGCTTTTCGATGCAAGCACGGTACCGTTCTACATCCTTTTTCTTCAGGTAGTTCAACAGATTTCTTCTGTGACCAACCATCTTCAGCAGACCTCTTCTGGAGTGATGATCCTTCTGATGGCTCTTCAGGTGTTCGGTCAGATCGTTAATTCTCTTTGTAAGAATGGCAATCTGTACTTCCGGAGAACCAGTATCGGTTTCATGCAGACGGTTGTTTTCGATTACGGATGTTTTTTCTTCTTTACGCAGCATATTTTTCACCTCATTTAATTTTCCTCATGAACATAGAAATGGGTAGGTAAAAACTCCTTTTTCAAAAGGCTAAATCCCAAATCCAAGTACATGACCAATTTATTATATCATACTTCTTTCCATTTGTAAAGTATCTTTTTTATGTCTTAGGAAATTGTTTTTCCTTTTCCTCTTCCACTGCTGGTTTTCTTTTTTTCTACTGGCTTTTCTTTTCCGCCCATGTCCTCAAAAACAGATTCTTCCGAGCTGGAAGTACCGCCGGTCAATTCCGGATTGACTTCCCCACGCTGTTCGTAATACGGATTGATGATATATTTTTGAATGATGGGATAACAATTGAAGCAAATAATTAAGCCCATCCAGGAAGCCGGCAGAAACAGCAGCAAAATCATACCCGGTATCCAATACCGCAAAATCAGTCCAGCGCCAGCTCCTAAAATGCCAACAAAAAGCAGCGTCAGCAAATTTTTCTTTACTGCAATAAATGCCAATGCCAATGCATTTCTTAAAATTTTTTTCAGCGGAAGATTGGTAGCAACAATCATCAGGAAGACATAAAAGTTCATCATAACCGCCAAAACTCCGACACTCAGTGCTACAACCAAGAAAAAGTACCAGATTTTGCTGCCGCTTTGCCGAATCAAAAGTGGATAGATATAGAATGCGGAGCCGATACAGGCTGCTACAAGCAAATCAAGCAATCCAACAATACAGGAATATCGAAACTCCGACCGAAAGGTTTTCAAAAAATCATGCACCATAAACACTGGCTTTTCCAACGTAAAATTCCGCAAAATTTTTGTATGCCCTGCCAAAGCAGGGCCAAAGCACACTGCAAAGGCAAGAAGAAAAATGGCAAGCAATCCATATCGCAGTCCGCCTGGTGCACAGCGATAATAAACAAAGGAAGCAGCCACAAGCGGCAAATAAAACAGCATATACAGGAAATTTAATTCCAATAGTTTCCAAAACTTTCTGCCGAATATCTCCATAAACCGAAAAAAGCCTTTCTTTTTCGGTGCATCTTTGGCAATACCGGCACCGGGGTTCTCATAATTTGCTCCGAACAAACCCATAGTTTACAATTCCTTTCTTTTTTCAACAAGTTCCATACGCACTGCTATTTTCTCGAAAGAACAGCACGTATTCTTATGAAAAAGCCTGTCTGAAATCCTTCCACATACATTCCCCTGCACATGTTCAGATTCAAACAGGTTCTTCAAGCAAAATCGCCGTGCAAAAGTTATTCTGATAAAAAGGCGCACAGACAGACTAATGCAGGCAGTTTCCTATAACAATCGCATCCGCATACAAATTACCACGACCAAACTATACAGGATAGAAGCCAGTAACAACAAACCCAGCAGCACCAAAAAGCGGATACAATACAGCTGCAACTGATGCCGCATATCTTCCCGTTCCTCGCTGGAAAAGCAAATCCGAATCAACCTGCCGGAAAAGCGCAACGATTCCCGTACCGCAAACAGCAGGCAGGCAGCTGCACACCCAGCAAATGGCAACAGCAGTCCAATGCAGAAAAAATAGCGGTGCGAAGTTGGATGGCAGAGCAATTGCAGCAGGGCGGCGCTGACTTGTCCACCCAAGTAGAACAGCAAACACCAAGCCAATGGCTGTCCAATCATGGAAAAGCCAAGCAAAAAGGCTGCCGCCAACAAAGCTGCGCTGCATGGAAATGCAGTACCGAATAACTGCGAAAACGCAGCGCCCGTTTCCGGCAGCAAAAATGCATTGGGCGCTTGCAGCAGTTGTGTCATCTTACAAGTTGGATGAAATAATGTGCACATTGTTCCGCATGCTGCACCGAGCAGCAAGGAACCACACATCACCCACATCAGCAGCAATTTCCGCTGCGCCGTTGACAATCCCGTTCTTTTTTTCATCATTTTGCATACTCCTTATCAAACGCATATGGAATGAATTTGATAAAGTGTATGCATCGATGCAAACGGTTAGAACGAACCGTTACTTAGAAAGTTCCTCTGCACGTTTGGTACAGCTTTCACAGCAAGAAACCACAACATCCACCAAGTTTCCTTCATACAGGCGATCCAGGCCAGCCAAAGTGGTCCCGCCCGGAGAAGAAACCTGACGAATTAAGGTATCAATATCATAACCAGAATCTGCAATCATTTTCGCTGCACCAATCAGAGACTGCACCAGCAGATCCTTTGTAACAGTTTCATCCAGACCAGCTTGCTGCGCATAGGTAAAGAATCCCTTCGCATACAAATAAATGAATGCTGGACTGCTTCCATTAATGGCAATGATTTTCTGCATTTCATCCGGCTGTAAAACAGCTGTTTTTCCACAAGCATTAAAAATTTGCTGCACAAATTGAAACTCCGAATCCGAAACCGGTGCAATCGGTGCCAATGCAGTTGCACCCTCCCGCAGCAGCAGCGGTGTATTGGGCATTGCCAAAACCACCTTAACCGGGAAACCGATTTGTTCCTGAATATAAGCGCCGGAAATACCGGCAGCAATGGAAATCAAAACCGTCTGTTCTGTAACAGCATCTTTCAATTTTGGCAGTACTGCTTCAAACTTCTGCGGCTTGATTGCCAAAAACACATATTGACAAGCAGAAACCAATTCCGCTTCAGAATCCACTGCCTTTACTCCTTCATCCGCTAACGCTTCCACTTTGGAACGTGTGGGGTTATACGCATATAATGCAACAGAATCCGCCAAATCACTGGCAGCAATTCCTTTCATGATTGCAGCGCCCATATTTCCGGCGCCCAAAAAACCAACCTGAATCCGTTCAGACATTATCGCACTCTCCTTTAAAATGGTTTTAAAAACAGGGAACGCACACTCGGCCATAATCGAGTGTGCGTTCTATGACGATGCATTTCTTAGAATGCAATATCTTCTGCAATTCGATGCAATCTTTCATCATAGGGCTTCTTCATTGCCAGTGCTTCCTGAATGTCAAAGTCTACAATCTTATTTGCTTGCATACCAACTACACGATTACCAATGCCCTGTTCCAGCAGTTCAACCGCATAGTAACCCATTTCACTTGCAACAACACGATCCCGCAGAGTCGGAGAACCGCCACGCTGTACGTGACCCAGAATGGTTGTTCTGGTTTCGATGCCGGTTTTTTCCTGGATAACCTGTGCAATTTCGTTGGAGTGACCAACACCTTCTGCTACAACAATTACAAAGTTCTGCTTGCCCTTTGCCTTGCATTCCAGCATCTTCTTTGCAATCTGATCCAGATCATACGGCATTTCCTTGGTAATAATCTCAATTGCACCGCAAGCAACGCCTGTATTTACTGCGATAAAGCCTGCGCCACGACCCATTACTTCTACAACGCTGCAACGGAAGTGTGATTGAGAAGTATCCCGCAGCTTGTCCACCATTTCCATAGCGGTATTCATTGCCGTATCATAACCAATTGTGTATTCGGTACATGCAATATCATTGTCGATGGTACCCGGCAGTCCAACACAAAGAATGCCTCTTGCAGACAGATCTGCTGCGCCACGGAAAGAGCCGTCACCGCCGATTACAACGATGCCCTCCAAACCAAGCTTTTCACAATTTGCCTTTGCAATTTCCATGCCCTCTTCTGTCCGGAATTCTGCACTTCTTGCTGTATACAGCATGGTGCCGCCACGATGCATAATATCTGAAACGCTGCGTTCTGTCATCGGTTCAATGTTTCCATCAATCAAACCGCAGTAACCACGCTTAATACCATAAACATTCATGCCCTTTTTTAAGGCAGCTCTTACTACTGCACGAATCGCAGCATTCATACCCGGCGCATCTCCGCCGCTTGTTAATACACCAATTGTCTTAATCATACCATTAAACTCCAATCTGCCTAAGGCAAAAAATGAACCAGTCAACAGCTGTTTACTGTTGCTTTCAGTGTCCGCTGAACCATACTGTTTTTCTGCACAGGGACACATGGAAATCTATTTAATTGATACAAAACGTACACATTATATTATACCGCATATTTATGGTTTGTCAAGGGATCCTGCAAAAAATTAACATATTATTTCCCAAGCCGTTCAATCAATCCCATGCAGCTTGCTGGAACAATTTGCAGCATTGCATGATAAAACGCTTCCGTACAGGAAATACCAGGAATGGTTTTCGGCAGCATATACTGTTTCTTTTCCAGCATATAAAAGCAAAGCGGCGTTGTTCCGGGATACTGCACTGCCAGCTGCAAAATCTGCTGAATCTGTTGCGTTTCCTGCACATGCAGTTTGACACAAAATTGACTGCGCTGAATTTTCTGATTCAATGCATCCTCTCCCAAAACACTCTGACACAAAAAATCTGTACGTTCTTCTTTCTGAGAAATGCTTCCTGTTACAAAAACAACTGTATCTTTTTCCAGCGCATTATGCACCGATGCATACAAGTTTGGAAACACGATACAGTCCAATTCCCGTATGCCATCTCCGCAGGAGAAAAAACACATTGTTTCTCCGCTTTTTGTCAGATGCCGTTTCAAATTCTGAATGGTTCCAATCAAAGAAACAACAGCGCCATCCGGACAAGCAGAAACATCTGAAAATGCCGTGCAGTGCAGCAACGCTGCCGGAAGCTGATATTGCTGTAGCGGATTGCCGGATACATACATTCCAAGTGCTTCTTTTTCCATCGCCAGGCGCTCCTGCGGTTCCAAATCCGGCAAATCCGGAACGGTTACACCATAAGAAACAGTGAAAATGGTGCCGAATAGATTCATCTGCCCCTCTACCATTTGCTGCGATTCTTCCCGACTGGAACGAAGAATCTGCTCATAGCATTGCAGCATTTGTCGGCGATTCCATCCCATATGATCGAATGCACCGCTTTTGATGAGACATTCAACCGCTTGCTTGGAGAGCACTGTGCCACTAAGCCGCTCACAAAAATCCTGTAGATTCTGATAAGCACCTGCCCGTTCCCGATTGGATATGATGCTATCAATCAACCCTTTTCCAAGCCCTTTTACTGCCAGCAAGCCAAATCGAATCTGATTGCCGCATCGAGTAAATCCAGCCATGCTTGCATTGACGCTGGGCGGCAGAACTGCAACGCCTGCGGCTGTGCATTCTGTCATATAATCCAGCAGCTTCGGTGTATCTCCCATGACACTGGTCATCAGGGCCGCCATATAATCTGCAAAATAGTGATTTTTCAAATAGGCAGTCTGATACGCCAAGTACGCATAGGCAACCGCATGTGATTTGTTGAACGCATAGGAGGCAAACCCGGCAATTTCATCAAAAATGGAAGAAGCAACTGCTTCAGGAACGCCATTTGCAACTGCACCACAGCAGGCACTGCTTCCATCCTTGCCATCACTGCCATACAGAAATACCTGTCGTTCCTGTTCCATAACATCCTGTTTTTTCTTTGCCATGGCACGGCGCACCACATCTGCCCGTCCATAGGAATAACCTGCCAGTGAACGGCAAATTTCCATGACCTGCTCCTGATATACAATGCAGCCATTTGTAACATTCAAAATGGGTTCCAGCAACGGATGGGCATAGGTAATTTTTTCCGGGTGCCGCCGATTTTCAATAAATTTGTCAATGGAATCCCGTGGGCCAGGGCGATAAAGCGAAAGCACTGCTGTTAAATCTTCCAGATTTTCCGGCATCAAACGGGTCAACACTCTCCGCATTCCAGCACTTTCAAATTGAAACACACCGGTCGTCTCGCCACGCGCTATCATCTTGTAAACGTCTGCATCGTCAATCGGAATTTGATCGATCGAAAAATCTGGATGCTCTTTTTGAATGGCACGCACGCAGTCCCGAATTACCGTTAAGTTGCGAAGCCCCAAAAAGTCAAATTTTAACAGACCCAGGTATTCCAGCACCTGCATGGGATACTGCGTTACCACAACAGTATCATTTTTTTGTAGCGGCACCAGGTCATCAATTGGAATGGCAGAAATCAGAACACCAGCTGCATGCGTAGAAACATGCCGAGGCACTCCTTCTATTTTCTGCGCCATCTCCAGCAGGCGATGAGCATCTGCATTGGTTTGATCCAATTCCCGCAGATCTGCTCCATCCTTTGCCCGCATCATCTCCGCAATGGTTCTCCTTGGGTCGATCTGCTTGGCAATCCGATCACACAGGGCATAGGGAAGATTCATCGCACGTCCGGCATCTCGCACCGCACCACGCGCTTTCATAAAGTCAAAGGTAATGATCTCTGAAACACGCTGTGCACCATAACGTGCAATGACATAGTCCTTTACATCCTGCCGACCCTCGATACAGAAATCAATATCAAAATCCGGCATGCTGACTCGTTCTGGGTTCAAAAAGCGCTCAAACAGCAAATGATACCGCAGCGGATCAATCTGCGTAATATTCATGCAGTAGGCGCAGATACTGCCTGCTCCGGAACCTCTTCCCGGTCCGACTGGAATATTTTGGCTGCGTGCATAGCGGATGTAATCCCATACAATCAGGAAATAGTCCACATATCCCATCTGCACAATCACTTGAATTTCCCGTTTCATACGCTGAATGGCTTCCTGCGAAGGAGAAGCGCCATACCGGCGCACCAATCCTTCTTTGCAAAGCTTTTGGAAAAACTGTGTGTTGTCAATCCCCTGCTCCTGTTCGAATTTTGGCAGGTAAATATGTCCCGTTTCAAAGGTAACCTGGCAGCGTTTTGCAAGTGCTGCCGTATTTTGGATGGCCTGCGGAACCTCCCGAAACAGCTGCGCCATTTTCTCCGTGCTTTTCAGGTAAAACTCCGGCTGTTCAAATCCCATTCCGGTTTGCTCGGAAATGGTCTTCCCCGTTTGCATGCAAAGTAAAACATGATGCATCTCTGCATCTGATTTGCGCAGATAATGCGCATCGTTGGTGGCTATTAGTGGAATTCCTGTTTCTTGCGCAAGCTGGTATAGTTTCGGCAATACAGCCTGTTCTTCTTCCAACCCATGATTCTGTACTTCCAGAAAGTAGTGATCGGCGCCAAACAATTCCCGATATCGAATTGCTGTTTCTTTCGCTCCGATTTCATCTCCATTTTGCAATCTACGCGGCACTTCTCCTGCAATGCAGCCGGAAAGCGCAAAAAGCCCTTCGTGATACCGTTCCAACAGCTCCCAATCCACCCTTGGCTTTTGATAGAATCCTTCTAAGGCAGCGGCAGACACCAATTTTACCAGATTCCGATATCCGGTATTATTTTCACACAGCAGCACCAAATGATAGCTGCGGCGATCTAGCGCCTGCACCCGATCAAATCTTGTCCGCTGTGCCACATAGACTTCACAGCCGATAATAGGATGCACACCTGCTTTTTGCGCTGCCTGATAAAACTGTACTGCTGCATACATATTGCCATGATCGGTCAAAGCAACTGCTGATTGTCCGAGTTCTTTGACCCGCTCCATCAATGCATCAATGGAACAGGCGCCATCCAGTAAGCTATATACGCTGTGTACATGCAAATGGACAAAGTCAGAATTTTGTATGGATTGCATTTGTTCGTATCTCCCCCGCAATCGCTGCAATCTTTTGGAACCGATGATTGACACCGGAACGGCCAATTGGAACTGTTAGCAAATCGCCTAGTTCCTTGAGGCTCAGTTCTGGATTTTCCAAACGAAGCTGTGCCAATTCCAGCAAATCTGCCGGAAGCGATTCCAGCCCCTGTACCGATTCAATCAGGTGAATATCCTCCACTTGCTTGGCAGATGCTGCAACCACCTTATCAATATTCGCAGCATCGCAGTTTCGAATTCGGTTCGCTTTATTCCGTACATCCTTATGAATTTTAATATTCATCAGTTCCAGTGTGCATTGCTGTGCACCCATAAAAGTCAGGGTATCTTCAATGTGTGCGCTATCTTTCAAATACAGCACGTACATGTTTTTCCGCTGTACCATACCGCTGCGCACCTGAATGCTTTGCAGCAGCTTCTGCAAATCCTGGCAGAGCATTTCAGACGGTGTCATAAATTCCAAATGATATTCTTTCTGCGGCTCTACCATGCTGCCGCAGATGAAAAACACACCGGATAAAAAGGCAGCAGTACTGTTGTTGACCAAATTGGTCAAGTAAATTTCCCGCTGTTCCAAGCGAATGCGGTACGTCTCACAAATACGTGCAATCCATTCCGGATCTGACAAAACGAACTGTACCATGCCAGTCTCTGTTTCCCGTTCTGCGGTTCGCAAGACAAGCGGAACGTCTTTTCCAAATACGGCATGAAACAAATCCGGAATCAATTTTGCGAAAACAGGGCTTTCACTTTGCAGACGAATTCTGGACGCTGTAAACGTCCGGCAATATAGCAGAATTCCATACAAACAGGCATATTTCTTATCCTGATCATTCATTCGGCTATAGAGTTCTTCCCGTACCGAATCGGAAAATGACATCACACTCTGCTCCTCTCCTGTTGGAATTGCTGTGCATCAGGAAGGACGATCCCGTCCGATATCCCGATGCTGCTTGCTGACCCGCATTCCATTTGCCAATAAGTGATCTCCGATTTGCTCTGCAAAGGTAACGGAACGATGTTTGCCGCCCGTACAGCCAAATGCAATTACCAATCGGCTCTTTCCCTCCTTGATGTATAGGGGAATTAAAAAGTCCAGCAAATCCTCTAATTTTTTCAAAAGCTCCTGTGACTGTTCAAAGGAAAGCACATAATCCTGTACGCATGCTTCACATCCAGTATGCGTCTTCAATTCTGGAATGTAGTATGGATTGGGCAGGCAACGCACATCAAACATCAGATCGGCTTCTGTAGAAGCGCCGTATTTAAATCCAAAAGACATCACTTTAATCAGCAAAGAATCACTTTCATGATCCAGAAAAATATCTTTGATCTGCTTTTTCAGCTGTGCCGCTGAGATATAGGAACTCTCAATGTAGTAATCCGCAATGCCCTTCACAGGCAGCAGCTGTTCCCGTTCATATGCAATGGCACTGTGTAGGGAACCGTTGAACCGTTCATCCAGCGGATGCTTTCGGCGCGTTTCCTTGTAGCGTTTGATGATTACCTCATCGGTTGCTTCCAGATACAGAACTTTCACATCCAGTTCCGGTGTCTTTTCTAGTGTACGCAAAACATGATAGGCATCCCCAAACAGCTTGCCGGAACGCAAATCTACAGAAATTGCCAATTTCTCAATCTTATTTTCTGTCTGCCGGCAGATGTCAATAAACTTTCCCAAAAGCTGCGGCGGCAGATTATCAATGCAATAATAGCCGATATCCTCCAGCACATCCATAGCGGATGATTTTCCAGAACCTGACATCCCTGTTACAATTACAATTTGCATATTCTACACGACCTCACTTTCAAAATCTGCCCGTATTGATTTCCAAACGAGCGCTTTTCTTCCGTTTGAACGCACCCAATTACCGTAAAATAATTGGCTCCAGCTCCAGATGATATCCAGTCTTTTCCTGAACGGTTTCCTGCACATAGGCACATAGTTCCAGAACATCCTGACAGGTTGCCTTCCCCGTATTGACCACAAAACCAGCATGCTTAAAGCTTACTTGTGCATCGCCGACGCTCGCACCTTTTAAACCGCACTGATCGATCAGCATGGATGCGTAACTTCCAACCGGACGCTTAAATGTACTACCAGCACTGGGAAGCTCCAATGGCTGCTTGGCACGCCGCCGATTCATCAGCGTTTCCATTTCTGTTTTGATGGCGCCGTATTTTCCCGGCTGTAGCTGTACCGTAACGCTGACAATCGGATTGTGTTTCGCCATAAAGAAGCTATGCCGATAGGAAAGCTGCATATCCGCTGCTGCAATGGTCTGTAAGGTTCCATTTTCGTCCAAATAAGTGGCTTCTTTCACCACATCAGACATATCTCCTCCATATGCACCAGCGTTCATGAATAACGCACCACCAATGGTGCCCGGAATACCATAAAGGCATTCCATTCCCGTTAACGAAGCATCCAGCGCAAACAGCGCTGCTCTGCTGAGCATCGTGCCAGCCTGACAGCAGAATGTTCGATCATCAATCTGTGTAATTGCAGAGAAGTCCACACCCATTTTGATAACAATGCCATCATAGCCCGTATCCGGAACCAGCACATTGCTTCCTTTTCCAAGCACGGTATACCGCAGTTGATTTTCTTTGCAGAATTGCAGTACCTGCTGCAACGCTGCAATGCTATTGATTTTAATATAAGCGGAACAGGCTCCGCCAATTCGAAAGGTCGTATGATACCGAAGCGGTTCCTGTACCAACATGGTACATCCGCACTGTTGACACAGCGCAGCCAACTCTTCTTGTTTCTTCATGTTGTTCTCCTAAATCACAAACTTGTCAATTGTCTCGCCTTGCTTGCAGAGACTTAAAACGCATCATAATCCTTTACGATTTCTTTGGATTCCATATCCAAACCAAGGTGATCCAGCAGTTCGGTAGCCGCATTGTATCCCATCTTTTTCTGGCGGTTATTCATAGCGGCAACTTCCAGAATTACGGCAAGGTTTCTTCCCGGTTTTACCGGAATAGTCAGGGACGGCACTTTTACACCCAAAATGGAAACATACTGCGTATCTACGCCCATCCGGTCATAGATCTTTTCCGGGTTCCACAGTTCCATTTCTACCACCAATTCGATTTTTTCGGTATTCTTAACGGCACCGATACCAAACAGCCGCCGTGCGTTGATGATACCGATTCCTCGCAATTCCAGGAAGTGCCGGATATTATCTGGAGAACTGCCCATCAAGCTATCATTGGAAACCTTTCGAATTTCAACGGCATCATCGGCTACCAGACGATGCCCACGCTTTACCAGCTCAATCGCTGTCTCACTCTTTCCGACGCCACTTTCACCGGTAATGAATACACCTTCTCCGTAAATCTCAATTAAAACACCATGCCGGGTAATACGGGGCGCCAGATTCATATTTAAGAATGCAATCAATCCTGCAATAAAGTTTGACGTGCTTTCCTTACTGCGCAGAAGCGGTACTTCGTATTTTTTTGCCAGTTCCAGCATCTCTGAAAAATACGGCAATTCTCTTGAAATAATCAATGCCGGAATGTGCTGTGACAGCAGCATATCCAAACGCTGATACCGTGTTGCTTCATCAATGGTAGACAAATAAGCAAACTCCATTTTCCCGATAATCTGCATTCGCTCCGGATTGAAATACTCATAAAATCCCATCAGCTGCAAACCAGGACGTGTTACGTCATTTTCATCGATCAAGATCTCAGACGCATCCTTCGGCATATAGATAACTTCCAAATTAAAATTCTGTATAATTTTTTCCAATGACACATTAAACTTGTTTGCCATAACTTCCCGCTCCTTTTTACAATGTCTTCTTTTTACGATTCTGTAAGCTTGGTAATTCCTTTTGCCTGTGTTTGTGCTGCTGTCTGCACAGACTGCTCTGCCACCCATGGCAGATGAAATGCATCCATTGCTTTTTGAATGGCTGCCCACTCTGTTTCTGTACAAGCATCCGGAACTTGCACAACAACGGTCTCCGGCGCCCATACAGTAAGATCATGCAGCACTTCTGGCGTTCCGGTTTGCAAATCTGTTCCGGATATCTCCAAATAAACCGGCAGCTGTACGCTGCTTGTCAATGTTTTCATCAAATCTGTTAAGCCGCTCCAACGTGTTTGCGGCTGCACGGAATCTCCAATATATGCAATGTCGCTTTCCCGAAACGGCGGAAACGTTACATCCGCACAAAGGATTCCAGAAAAGCCGGCTTGCTGCGCTTCCTGCAAAAGTTCTGTTAAATATGCACTGGTTGCAGGTGCAAATGGATTCATCCAAGGCTTGCCGCCATCTTCCAGGTTGTTGTCAATCCAGCGTTCACTTCCTACCAGATAGGAGGTTTCCGCATTTGCCTGCGGCATCAGCTGATCGGACAGCAAGCTATAGGATGCATAGGGGGCATATTGATATTGTTGCACCAAATCTGCAATTTCTTGCAGCGTCATGGTTCCCTGTGCAATATTTGCCTGTGTCGCTGCACTGGAATTGGAGTGATACAGCAAAGCACCACCCTGCACCTTCAGTGGAACAATCACCGCTGTCTGTTGCGGAATCTGCGCGACAAGCTGCTCCAGATAAGTCTGCAAAGTATCCGCACTGCGCAGCGCCGATGCCGGCAACATCACACCGCCTGTCAGCTGCTCCACCGCAGCTTGTGCTACAGATTCCTCTTGCGGCGCAGTCGTTGTCTGTTCAGAAGCCGCTTCCGTCTGTACTGGTTGTGCAGAGGACTCCATTGAAATGGAAGCAGTAGAATCTTCTTCGGTTGCTTCCCAATTGCGCAGCAGTGGCTTTGCGACACTATAGCCGACAACGCCAAACAAACCAGCAATTGCAAAGGTCAGGCAGACAGAGGCAATGGCTCGGCTTATGGTTCCCTTCGGCTTTCTTTTCTTTAGCTTTTTATGAATTCTTCCCGTTTTTTGGGGTCTCATGCAATGTGGCTCCTTTCAGAATGTTTCGAACAGCATTTCTTCCATTCCCCATCCCTAAAAGGCGGTTTTATGGGATTGCTACTGCCACTGTATGCAACAGTTCTGCATTCCTAGAACCGATCAAGGCACGCAATGGATTTCCGTAATCTCCAACCTGCCTTCTGATGTCATGCAAAATCAAACTTCTGACTCCGCTTTTCCAATTTCCCGAATGGTCTGCACCACTGCACGTTTATCCTCCTGCGAAAACAGGGCGCTACCCATTACCAGAATGCTTGCTCCGGCATCTATTACAGCTTTTGCAGTGCCTGCATGAATGCCGCCGTCTACTTCGATACGAACCGGAAGCTGCTGCTGCGCAATCTGTTCCTGAATTTTCTGAACCTTGTCTACCATTTCCCACATAAAAGATTGTCCACCAAATCCAGGCTCTACGGTCATCACCAGCACCACATCTACAAGCGGCAAATATGGCAATACGGCTTCATAAGGCGTTCCCGGCTTTAACACAATCCCTGCCTGAACCCCAGCAGCTCGAATTGCCGCAATGGTTTCCTTTGGATCACTTTCACTTTCAAGATGAAATGTAATCAAATCTGCACCTGCTTTTGCAAACTGCGGAATATATCGAATTGGATCTTGAATCATCAAATGGACATCCAAGAATATCGAACTGCAACGCCGCAGCGCTGCCAAAACCAGCATTCCAAATGTCAAATTCGGTACAAATATTCCATCCATTACATCAAAATGCAGCATATCTACATCGCTCTGTTCCAACTCTTTTGCGACATCCTCCAGATGCAGCAGATCTGCACTTAAAATGGATGCTGAAACTTGTATTGTATCCAAAATAGCCTCCTAAAAACCGTCTTTTTCTTCTTTTTTCTGCATGCTTTTTCGAATCACATGCAAACGGTACCCGAATGGTACACTTTTATTATATAATAAATCTGGAAGCCCGTCAATATGATTTTCAAATTCTAGCAGGATTTTTTCTTTGCATTTCTTCTAAAAATATGCTATACTATGAAGGAGAACCAGTATCGATCGATAATGGTACCGATTTGAAAGCGAAATACTGTAAGTAATTGCACCAATAAGCAATGGACGAAAATTCAAATATACACGGACTAGTTTTAAAAAGAAAGGATGATAGCATTGAACGCAATTGAACCCATTCCAGAACGAAATGCTGTTCCACAGTCTGCCAAGTGGAACCTGGAGGACATGTACCCAACACTAGAAGCATGGGAACAGGATTTTCAGGCAGTACAGGCATTGGTAAAAGAACTAGCAGCTTTTCAAGGCACGCTTTCCGATTCTCCGCAGCAGCTGCTTGCTTACCTGCAAAAGAGCGATACCCTCACACTGCTTACCGATTCTCTGAGCAACTATGCCAATCGGAAATCAGATGAAGACACCCGAATTGGAAAATACCAGGACTTGGTTTCCAGAGTAACTGGATTGTATGTAGAAATCGGCAGCGCCACTGCATGGGATCTTCCGGAAATCATTCATATTCCAGAAGAAACTCTGCTAAGCTTTTACGAAACATGCCCGGAATTGCGCCTCTATCAACGTGCCTTGACACGCATGCGTGCACAAAAAGAACACACACTTTCCGATGCAGAAGAACGCATTCTTGCACTCTCCGGCGAACTGGCACAAAGCCCGGAAGCCATTTTCTCCATGCTGAATGATGCAGACTTCCGTTTTCCGCCTGCAAAAGATCAAAACGGACAAGAGCATCCTGTCACACATGGCAGTTATATTCCTTTGATGCAGTCACAGGATCGCACCTTGCGGAAAAATGCTTTTACAGCATTATACAGCGTTTATGATGCCTATCAGAACACCGCTGCTGCTGTTCTTTCTGCACAGGTGAAAGCACTGGTTTTCCATGCACGTGCACGGCGCTATCCTTCTACACTGGAAGCGGCACTCTCTGCTACAGAAGTTCCAACTGCCGTTTATCACAATCTCATTGCAGCGGTTCATGAGAACTTGCCAGCCATGTACCGTTATGTCGCACTGCGAAAAAAAGCACTGGGCGTAGAGCAGCTGCACATGTATGACCTCTATGTACCGATGGTAAAGAATACCACATTCCACATTCCATTTGAGGAAGCAAAGCGGATTGTTTTAGAGGCACTTGCCCCCATGGGCGAAGCTTACTGCAACATCCTGAAAGAAGGATTTGCAAATGGTTGGATTGATGTCTATGAAAATGTTGGAAAACGAAGCGGTGCATACTCTGCCGGAGCCAAAGTGCACCCGTATGTTTTGCTAAACCACAAGGATACACTGGACTGCATGTTTACACTTGCTCATGAAATGGGGCATGCCATCCATTCCTATCTATCCAACAGCAACCAGCCGACGGTTTATCAGGACTATGTCATTTTTGTGGCAGAAGTTGCTTCCACTTGCAATGAATCTCTTCTGATGCAGCACCTGCTGAAAATCACAACAGACCCTGCACAAAAAGCTTACTTGATCAACTACTTCCTGGAACAATTCCGGGGTACTGTTTATCGGCAGACCATGTTTGCAGAATTTGAATTGCAGATCAATGAAATGGCACAGAATGGACAATCCCTGACAGCCGAGACACTATGTGCATGCTATGAAGCATTGAATCGCACCTATTTTGGCGATGAAATGGTACTGGATCCTGAAATTCGCCTGGAATGGGCACGCATTCCGCATTTTTATTATGATTACTATGTTTATCAGTATGCAACTGGTTTTTCTGCCGCCATTGCGCTTTCACAGCGTATTTTGCGAGAAGGAGAACCGGCAGTTCAAGATTACCTGCAATTTTTAAAGGGCGGCTGCTCTGCTGACCCGATCTCCCTGTTAAAAGGTGCTGGTGTTGACATGGCAACCAGCAAGCCTATTACAGAAGCTTTGCAGCTCTTCGATAGCCTGATCGATCAGCTGGATGAATTGCTTCATACTACACCTGCCGCAAAAGAATAATCCCTGCTATTTCTTCTAAAATGCCCCTGCTTGTTTCAATGACAAACAGGGGCATTTTTACATGTACTTTTCTTGTAAGAAACAATCTGTAAAAAGAAATCACTCACTCTTCTTGGAAAAACGGCAGATGCGAACTACAAGCTTTTTTCAGTTCTTGTTTAGCGACATCAGACAAATGCGTCCATGCGCCCTGCAAGAGTTCCCGTTCTTCCTGCGGCAGCGATTTCCATTGCAGGAAGATATTTGGAAGTGCCTTTTGAACTGTTTGAACCGTCAACGCATCTGCCATACCAGCTCGATCCGGAATGGCAAACAGCTGTTTGGTCAATGCTTCTCGCTGCTGCGCAGACAGCTGTTCCAACCAAGATGCCATAATCTGACTTGCCAACACACTGGAATTGGACAGCTCTGACACCGTTACAAATGCGCCATCCTTCACTCCCCAACTGTAAGCAGCATGCTGCATCACACCAACTGCATTGCTTTTTACAATCATACATGGTTCCAAATGCGTTAAAAGCTGTCCGACAAAAGATCCTTGCGGTACAATTGTCTGAATCCGATCTGCAACATTGGCATAACGGGGGGAAGCCAATACACTTGGCTGAAATCCAGGTCCATCATGATTATAGACAACCTGTATTCGATTCTGAACGGAAACGGAACAAAAGACAGCAGCATAAACAGCTGCATTTCCGCCTTTAGAATGCCCTCCCACTAAGAAGGTTCCCGGTAAAGCTGCTGCTGCTTGCTCCAAATACTGCACCGCATCTTCTTGTGTGGGCGTTGTTTCCAAATAGGAAAGCTGTAAATCTTCTTCCCACCCGGTCAGCGTCCGATCGGTTCCACGAAACGCTGCAAACCAACAGGGCGGTTCCTGCGTCAATTCCACGCAATATGCTGCAAATTGTTCTGGCTCTGCTGTTTGATGCCGCTTTCGGCATCCACAGACACGTAGATTACGAAAGCGTTCGCTTTCCGATAGCATGCGAAGCAGCAGCAAATCACGTCTCGTTAAAATTTTTTCCTTGATATCCGGCAATGCCAGCATGACAGCTGCCGCTTCGCCAAGTGGCATTCCCTTTGAAAAATCAAACGCTTCCGTACAAACTTCTTCTAACGGTAAGTATGCAAACTGCGATAAAATGAGAGAATCCACTGCATTCCATGCACGCTGTTCCCATTGATCTCCCATTGTTTCCCATAAATAAGTCAGCAGATTTCCCATGCCAGATACGCTCCTTTCATTTCGATGCTTTTTCCCATTTTAACAAAAGAATCTGCATTTGTCAATATTTATGCAAAATGGTTCGTCCTTTATTGTTTACAAAATATTCATTGACAAACAGAAAAAAACGGGATATACTAAACAGTAGAGCGCAAGATTCCTCAATAGCTCAGTCGGTAGAGCATGCGGCTGTTAACCGCAGGGTCGTTGGTTCGAGTCCAACTTGGGGAGCCAATCAAAACGCTGTATCATGTTTGATACAGCGTTTTTTGTTTTATTTGTTCCAACGGAAAAAAGCTGCACCATCTTTTTGCAGAAGAATGGTGCAGCTTTTCTTTTTATTCGGCAACAGAAACTGTTTCTTTTTGCGGAATTGCTTCTGGTACTTCTTCCAGGATTGGAGGTGTCTCCATATGTATATGCTTTTTGTAACGCATCTTCTGAATAAAGAAGTATCCAATACTCATCAAAATACCAAGCAAGGAACAGCAAACACCTGCCCAGAACCAAGGCGCATGATAGGTAATGGTAACGGTGTGCTCCCCGGCAGAAATTGGGAATCCGATAAAGGAAACATTGGTACGTTCATAGGCAGTCTGAACGCCATCTACTTCAATTTGAAACCCTTCATCATAGGGAATGGAAGCAGTAAACCAGCCATCCTTCTGTACCTGGATGGTACCTGTCAGTGTATTTTCTTCCGCTGCTGTTTTGCGGTCGATTTGCAACGCATCTACCTGCTGAACAGCATCCGTCACAGTGGATGCTTCCAAGGTATAACAATTTGGCTCACCAATCTGATAATCGCCCTTTGAAAAGGTGATTTCCAATTCTGTAATGGGCTCCTTAGAAGTTAAGGTATATTCAAAAATATTATTATGATTCTGATACTTCCAATTTGGATTGGTCAGCTTATTGCGGATTCCATTGATGGTAATGACAACATCACCTTTTATGCCTACCGCTTTTCCAGTATATTCATTTTTTACTGGAAAACGAAGCAGCAAGGCTTGATCCGTAATGGGCTGTTCCAATGGAATATGAACCGTAAAATCTTTTGTACTATGCACCCGATAAGCAGATGCCCCAACTGGACGAATCGCTTCATTTTTTAGCAGGGCATCATCCAATTGCAAGTCATACGATGCAATGGAAGCATTTTCTTTGGAGCGATCACACGCTTCCGAGGCGTATTCATTCGGAACAATAATGTGATCCAAAATCGCCTCTGCCTTATATGGATACACCAAAGACTGAAAATCGGATTCTGCGAGTACCTGACTGGATGCATAGGCAACCGGAAAGGTTTGTTCCAATCGATAGAGAAAATAGGAACCATAATGCTTTACGAGTGTATAACCAGCACGTTCAATGGGCTCGATGCTGATTAAATACTTGCAGCCCATCAACATCTGGCAAAATACATTTTTGGACTGTGTATTCATAGTTGCATTTCGAATACCATTTTCATTGTAAATCTCATCAAAATAAAACGAAGATAAGCGTGTATTATGAACCGAAGAATAAATGGTGCTCTGATAATATTCCGGCTGGTAAACTTGATTGACTGTCAATCCTGCATTGGCCTCATTTGCAAATCGATAAAATGCCGGATCTTCTTCCAATGTCTCTGTAATAAGCTGCAAACGATCTGCACTATAAATCATATCCAAATCAGACTTTAGGGCATATGTCTCTTTCAAATTGATTCCAACGCAGTCTAATCCAGAAAGCACAACCAATGGCACCATCAACAAAGCACTTTTTTTCCATCTAAAGAACAGCAAAAATGCAATGAGACAAACCGCTCCATCAATCAAGAAGCCGATTTGAGCAGAATTGGAAAAGTCTGCATTCGTCCTCTTATTATAAAACACACCAATTCCAATCAACAAAAGCACGCACACCAAACACCGCCGTTTTGAAACTTCTCCCTGCAAAACAGCACGCAAAACTGCTCCCATCAGCAGCAGAACCAACGGCAAAAATGGGATATACGCTTTTGCATCCAAATACATGGTTCCATTCATAAGATACAGCACAAACGGCACACAAAGCAAAATTAAAAAGGTGATCGATAGAAATCGAATCTCATGCCGTTTGGCATCCAGTAAAATAAAAATGGAGAAAACCGAAAAAAATGTACCGCCAATCGAAAAAGGAGAATACACGAAATAATGTACATTTGGAATCGGGAACAGTAGCGTAAACCAATCCACAGCAGCATGCGTTGCATCTCTTCCATGCAGCAACGTTGCCGCAGTTGGCAGCAGCAAAACACCTGCCAGAAGAACAGCCAAAAGAAGATGCATGCCAATGCGCAAACTCATTCTCCAGTAGACATGTGGCATTGCAAGTTCTTTTTTCTGCGTACATACAACATACATTCCATAGACCCAAATGGCCAAAAAAGCACCAATGCTAAAATAAAAACTGCATAGTAAAATACAGCAGGCAGCTACGACTAGCTGGATACTGCTCCCCTTTTGGATACAGCGATGAACCGAAAAGAGCGCCCAAAACAAAAATGGGAAATAATTGATAAACATAATATGGTGGTGGCTATGAAAAATAATGGGGGCTGCCAGCAAAAACAACAAGGCCAGCAAGAAAGAAAATGGAACTGAATACCACTTTTTCATAAAAAAGTAGCAGAGTACCGTAGCACTCAACACCGATAGAATGCTGACCCATTGCAAATAGGTAATCATCGGTACCCACGGAAGCAAATAAGAACATAAAATAATCGGACTGAGCAATCCATAATAGGCAAAATAATAGATATTCTGCCCGCCCCCGATTTGACCAGCAAAGTTTGGAAATAAATTGCCAGTTTCATAAAACTGCATTCGGAAATAATCCGGAATTGCAAAATGCTGATTGAGCCAGTCCCCGCTTGATCCATATACGGTGCCGGGATGCAGCACTCGAATCAACACAAAAATCGCCACAAAAACGCCAATTAAACCGCCACAGCACAACCCATCCCATTTCCACTGGCAGGCTTTTTGATCCGCTCTCTTTTTCTGCATATGTAATAATTCCAATCTGTTTCAAATTTTGTCTGTTTGTTGCTTGCAATACCAGTTATGAAACCAGCGTCCATTCTTCGTAGGGATTCATATGCGATAAGTTTTCAATGGTTCTTTCCTGGGAATGGTACAAAGACAGCAATTCTTCTTTCTTCTGTAATTGATCGTCTGGAATCCGAGTCATATCTTGCTCATAATCCGGCAGCGCCGCTTTTCGATGATAGGTTCCAAAGGTATACAATGGAATGGTGCAGTCTGCCTGCTGATAGTACTGTGTCACAATTTGATTGGTCTTTTTGTGATGGATGTGTCCGTACTCCCCTGCTTCATTATGGGTAACAATCAAGTCCCATGTTTTCAGTTCTATCACTTTCTCTAAATCAGCGGAAATGCCGTCTTGTACAGCTTCCCAGTCATCCCGCTTTCCATTTACCTTATCCGGATAGGAAAGCATGATCCCCTGATTTCCGGATGCTTCCATTACAGAATAGAACTCAGCAGAACGGGTTTTATCCGAACCATGCGTAATGCAAACAACCAGATAATCGCCTTCTGACAGGTGTCCTCCCCCCCAAAGTGTTTCATCATCTGGATGTGCCACGATCATTAATTTTTTTGCCTGCTCCAAATCAATCTGATCCAAAACAGACTGCGCAATTGGATCTACATGATGGGCACGATATGCATTGATCCAAGAGAGAGACAACAAAACCAAAACAATTGCAAGAACAATACACAGTCCTTGTATCAATTTTTTCTTGACATTCTTCATAATATGTGTAATTCCTTCCCAACTCCAAGTGTTGCACCAGTAGTGCAACACTATTATAGCACACTGTAAAAAATCTGTCAAGGGATGTAACAAAAAGAACCTCTGCAAATTTTTGCAGAGGTTCTCGTTTTTCTGAAAATGACTTTTTCCATTCTGTTGCAATTAGAACATGTTCCTAAAAACATGCTTTAAGAAATCTTGTCCACTTTCATCAAGTTGGTGGTATTCGGCTGTCCAACCGGAACACCAGCTGTAATGACTACAATATCATCTTTCTGTACCAAATTGGCACACCGTGCTGCATTGGTGGAAGCTTCAAACAGTTCTTCGGTATTGCTCATTTCATCAATCAGCAGCGGATAAACGCCCCAACTCAAATTCATCTGACGGCGTACCTTTTCACTGACTGTGCAGCTTACAATCGGACAATATGGACGATATTTTGAAATCTCCCGTGCGGTGACACCTGTCATCGTAACCGTCAAAATTGCTCTTGCATTCAGGTCATGTGCTGTAGTTACCGTTGCGTGTGCAATTGCATTGGCAATATCATGCATCCCCCTTGCCTTACAGGTCGCATGCATTTCCTTATAATCAATGTTGTCTTCTGTTGTCTTCGCAATCAAATCCATGGTACGAACTACTTCAACCGGATACGCACCAGCTGCGGTTTCACCGGACAGCATAATGGCACTGGTACCATCATAAATCGCATTGGCAACGTCTGTGATCTCTGCTCGTGTCGGTCTCGGATTGGTAATCATAGATTCCAGCATTTGAGTGGCTGTAATCACTTGCTTTCCTGCCTGATACCCCTTTCGAATCAAATCCTTCTGTACAGCCGGAATCTGCTCGAACGGAATCTCAACACCCAAGTCACCACGTGCAACCATGATGCCATCTGAAGTTTGCAAAATCTCATCGATGTTGCGCACACCTTCCAGATTCTCAATCTTTGCAATAATCCGAACATCAAACCAGCCAAGGCTTTGAATATACTTTCTCAGATAATCAATATCAGCAGCCGTCCGCACGAAACTTGCTGCAATAAAATCATAGCCCATTTTTGCGCCAAATTCCAAGTCGTTTCGGTCGCTCTCACTGAGATACGGCATCGAAAGCTGTACGCCTGGAACATTAATTCCCTTGTTGTTAGAAAGCACACCGCCGTGAATAATCTTGCAGACAATGTCTGTGGTCGTAACTTTTGTTACTTCCATTTCAATGACACCGTCATTGATCAAAATGTGAGTGCCCGTTTTTACATCGTGCGGCAAATTCTTAAACGAAATGCTGCCGATTTCATTGGTACACAGAACATCCTTTGTGGTAAGGGTGTAGGTATCTCCAGAGTGAATGGTAACTGGCTTATCATCAACAAAACGACCCAAACGAATTTCCGGTCCTCTTGTATCCATCAATGTCGCAATTGGAAGATCCAATTCTTCTCGAATGCGGACAACCTGCTCAAAGCGTTTTTTATGCATTTCATAATCGCCATGGGAAAAGTTAAACCGTGCCACATTCATGCCAGCCTGCATGATTTGTCTCATAATGGCATCATCATCTGTAGCTGGTCCAATTGTACAAACAATTTTTGTCTTTCTCATACTATCCAATCCTCTTTCTCAATTTGCATAAAACTTTCCAGGTACCAGTATACCATATTTTTCGAAAAATGAAAAGCGCATTTTTTGTAAATTATTTATTATGGTCAAAAAATGCGTTGCTTTTTTCAAAGCCCGAGCCAGTTTTTAAAGTTTTCACTAAAAATTGCTTTTTTTTTCAAACTGGAGAGGTTCAAATTCATAATAAAATGAATCTCATTTTTATGGCTCCACATGGGGAAGTCTACTCCAAAAAAGTAGTGGTCTGTTCCAAACCGGCGGAAGTGTTCCATAAATTTTTCCGGCGGTAAAAATGCAGAGCTGCTGCTGGTATCAAAACGAAGCCGATCACTGGGTTGTAAATATTCCAGCGCTGCATCCCAACGTTCATAACCGCCCAAATGTGCTGCAATGACTCGCAAATGCGGGAATTCCTTCAGAACATTGGCAAGGCGGCGAGGATGTGAACGAGTGGTGCGAGGATCTCCCATGTGCATCAAAATCGGCAATCCAGTGCTTTGTATCATATCATAAACCGGATAAATAGCCGGATCATCAATATCAAAATTCTGAAAATCCGGATGCAGTTTGATGCCGTGCATATGGTCTTTTTGAATGCTTTCCAAATCCTGCTCTACCGTATCAGAAGTAGGAAACAAGGCCCCAAATGCAATGCAGTTGGAATGCTCCGCACAAGTTTTTGAAAGGAATTGATTGATGGAAGCAACCTGTTCTGCCTTTGTCGCCACAGAGCAAACCAAAAAGCCGTCTACACCGTCTTCCTTTCCGCTTTGCAGCAGCTCCTTTACGCTTCCTGTCTGATGATACATCGGAAGACCATAAAACTTTGAAATCCCGGTGGTCGCTTTTTCTGCAATTTTATCCGGGAAAATGTGTGCGTGTGCATCAATAATAGAATATCCTTCAACCATATTTTTGCCAGCTTTCTACTTGAGTTTGTATAAGAACCTATATTTTTTTCATTTTGGCATAATTTGCCATAATCTTTTTCGTTCCGACTTTGTCGAAACCAATCTCCAGCATTGCATCATTTGCCATTTGCTTGATGGATAGAATGGTTCCCTCTCCAAATGACGGATGCAGTACCCGTTCTCCTGTCGCATAAGCAACTTTTGCAGCAGCGGTCGGCTTTTTCCGCTGTGCTGCCAACTGCTGTTGCAGCGACATTGATTGAACGGTTCGAATCTCATTTTGACTGCTTATTTTTTGAGAAACCAAAAGTGTACTCTTTACTTTTTGCAGCAAATCCGGATCAATCTCCCGCAGAAAACGAGAGGGCAAGTTATGCATGCAAGTACCAAACAGCATCCGAGAAGCTGTATTGCTGATAAACAACTGCTTCTTGGCACGGGTAATCGCAACATATGCCAAACGGCGTTCTTCTTCCATTTCGGTCTGAGAATCCATACAGCGTGCATTGGGGAAAAGTCCATCTTCCATGCCAACCAGATAAACAGAAGAAAACTCCAGTCCCTTTGCTGCATGAATGGTCATCAAAGAAACCACATCCTGCTGCGGTTCGTATTGATCCACATCGGTATACAATGCAATTTCCTCCAGGAATCCCCGCAGAGAAGCTTCTTCCGCTTCTTTTTCATATTGAATCATAGAGGACTTTAATTCTGCAATATTTTCCAAACGGGTTATGCCCTCTTCTCCCAATGCCTGCATAGCAGCTTGATAACCACTTTCTTCCAGCAAACAATCCAGGAATTCTTCCATCGGCAGTTGTTCTGCCTGTTCCGTCAAGCGACAGAATAGGTCTCCCACCTTCTTCAAGGCTGCTGCTCGTTTGGCAAGAACCGGATAGTCGGAAGCATTGCAAAGCACTTCAATTGGGGACAAGTGCAAATCTCGTACAATATCTTCTATTAGAGAAACCGTTGCTTCTCCAATTCCACGTTTCGGCTCGTTGATGATTCGCTTCAAACGCAGCATATCGTACGGATTGTTGATGACGCTCATATAAGCTGTCATATCCTTGATTTCTTTTCGGTCATAGAAGCGTGTTCCGCCATAGATCCGGTAAGGAATACCATGCTTTACAAAAGCACGTTCCAAACTGTTGGACTGCGCATTCATGCGATACAAAACCGCATGATTCTGATAGCTGCCGCCCTGTTCCAGATCTGCTTCAATTTGTTTCACAATGAAATCTGACTCATCGGCTTCATTGGCCGCCCGATAACAGATAATCGGTGCGCCTTTTCCGCTATCTGTCCAAAGATGTTTTTCTTTTCTTCCTTCATTATTAGAAATAACCCCATTTGCTGCATCCAAAATGGTCTGCGTGGAACGATAATTTTGCTCCAATCGAATGACTTTACAGGATGGGAACTGTGATTCAAAGCCCAAAATATTCTCAATGGTTGCACCACGAAACCGGTAAATGCTCTGGTCGTCATCTCCTACTACACATAAATTTTGGTGCCCAGCTGACAACAGCCGCAGCAGTTCAAACTGTGCATGGTTGGTATCCTGATACTCATCCACCAAAAGGTAACGATATTTGTTCTGATAATAAGCCAGTTCCTCTGGATTTTCCCGCAGCATTTGCACCGTACAGGTAATCAAATCATCAAAATCCAGCGCATTGGAATTACGCAGTCGTGTTTGATAAGCCTGATACAGCTTACTGATCATCAGTTTCCGGTAATCCCCTCCGGCATCCTCTTTTAGATCTTCCGGTGTCTGCAAGTTATCCTTTGCAAAACTGATTTCTGTTAGAATTGCTTTCGGCGGAAACTTCTGTTCACTCAAATCAGCGTCTGCAATGCAGGCTTTCATCAGACGCTTGCTGTCATCGGAATCATAAATGGTAAAATCCCGCTCATAGCCCAACAAATGAATGCTGCGGCGCAGCATCCGCACGCAGGCAGAGTGGAACGTTGCCATTGTTACATTCTGTGCTTGTTCTTCTCCGATGGATTGAAGCAGGCGCTCCCGCATCTCTCCAGCAGCTTTATTGGTGAATGTAATCGCCAGAATGTTCCAGGGGCGAATGGGAGCAACTGCTAACAACTCCCGCATGGTATCCAGATCCAATTTCTCTGTTCCATCTACATAAGCTTGCAGCAATACCGCTTCCTGCTCCGTCAGTGTTGCATCTGCCGCTTCGTAGGCATCCCCAAAGTTTACCATATTCATGATTCGATGAATAATCGCCGTTGTCTTTCCGCTTCCGGCACCTGCCAGCACCAAAACCGGACCGTTTACCGTAAAAACAGCCTGCCGCTGCGGTTCGTTTAAGTGCCCATAATATTTGGAAAGCGCCGCACGCTTTAACTGAATTTGTTCTTCCCTTGTCATAGCCACACTCCATTCCAGGATGCCTGCGCATCCCACATTCTGCATTCCATCAACCATTATAGCACATTTTTAGTTTCCTGGAAAGCCCTGTCTGATATTTTTATGTTTTATTCATGCAGAAGCCATTGTTTTCCTTTCTTCCATCTGTTCTATTTGGACAACCTCCTGCATAAACTGATAACAGTGTGCATACATCCATCGTTCCATTTATCAAAAAGCAGGAGGATTCCCATGAAACTGATTTTCTTGATTCGAAAAAGCATTTTCCTCAGTACCGCAGGTCTCTTTGTCAGTGCTTGCCTTGTTCGGACGGCACTGCCCTGTCATGCAGCATTGGAAAAAGGCGGTCTGGCAGACCGCCCTGCGATTGAAACCTATGCAGAATGGATGCAGTTTGCCAATCCATCTGACTGGACGCCCGCTATCGACCAGGACGGATGCCTCAACTATGCCCTTGCAAAATTAGCAGTGCGCTATAATCTACCCGTTGCATCATACAGCGTCTTTACAGATTCCTATACCTTTTATACGACTTTTGTACAAACCGTTTTAACTGGTGCGCCAACCAAAGAAGAAAGCTTCTCTGCCTATTTTTCTGATTTTGTCACACTCGTTGGATCTGTTCCAATCAGCGGAACGGCAGAAGAAAGCATCCAAGCGGCTTATCAGTACTGTTCTGCTACAGACATAACACCCCAGCATGCCTATATTCTGCGGCTTGTAACAGGATCCGGCAGTGACCACTATGTTCTGGTCGATCAAGTGCAAACACAGCAGCAGGTACTTTCTATTCTGGATTCCGGATCCCAGTGGATCCATCAATTGGGGGATGCTGCCTCACAAGAAAAAGGCTACCGTGTGGTACAAATTTATACGTTTTCCTTTTCTCAAGTACCTGGTGATTGGAATGGCGATTTTCAAATCACCTATGCGGATGCCGAAGCCTGTATGCAGGCATTGACAACAGCATCAACCAAACCAGAAGATGCAATTGCAAGAAAAGATGCAGACGGAGACGGTGCAATTACACTCGCAGATGTTCGTTATCTTGCCAAATTCGCAGAAGCATCCGGCACAGAAGCAGATGCCTGCTGTCTGGCCGGTTCCACCACATCCATTCAAACAGAAAGCAGGGCGTACAGAACACCTGTACTCCCTGCGGATGTCATTCCATTTGTCCGCCAAATGACGGAACAATCCTTACAACTTCCTACTGAATCGTGCCATCCAACGACCGCAACATGATTCCAACTAAGTCAGAGGTGCGGTAACCGGCATTGGCATTGTTTTCGATCACCACACAAAAGGCAATCGGAAGATTGGGATCGGTACAAAATCCAGAAAGCAGAGAATTCTCGGAATCTCCATTTTCCACCTGTGCCGTACCGCTCTTTACGCCAACCGGATAACCAATTGATTGATAGTTGTTCTGTCCATTTTCGACCATAATCTGCTTTACTTCACTGGCAGTTGCCGCTGCAAATTCCGGATCAGAATATTTGGTTTCTGCCTGAACCGTAGTTGTACCCATTACATTGGTCACATGATCAATCAAATACGGCATGGTAACGCAGCCCGTTTCATTGGCAATGGCACTCTGCCACAGCATCAACTGACAGGGACTTGCCTGCGCTTCACTTTGTCCCATACAGCTCCACATGGTATTGAAATCATAAGGATCTGTCAGCTGAGTAGAGGCAGAGAAAGAAGAAATTCCATTGATATCAATGGGCTTTTCGGTATCTTCATTGACCGCAATTCCAAGCTTCCGGTAAGCGTTAATTAAGCCATCCAGCGGCAAATCCTGCACCAATTGCGCAAAGAATGGATTACAGCTATTGGCAAATGCCTGCGTAATATTCTGCGTACCGTGTCCGCTGTGGTTGTGACATTGAATGACCTGATCGTATTTGGTCACATAGGAACCGGAACAGTTATACGTTTTTTGAGTCAGTGCATCATATCCAATGGTTTCAATTGCCGCAATGGTTGTAGCCACTTTCTGCGTGGAACCCGGTGCTGTAGAATAAAATGCTTTACAAATCAAGCTTCCGTTTTCCAGTGTATCCAGGTTGGTATAACCATCCAGAATGTTGACATTTGGCTTGCTGACACAAACCAAAATTTCTCCAGTTTTATAGTTATACGCAATGGCAGTGCCATTCTTATCCCCGAAGGCATCATAAACGGTACGGTTCGCCTGATGATTCAATGTGGAGTAAATTGCGCTTTTTCCCGTCTCTACCGCACCGAAAATCAAATTATAATTTTGCAGATAATTTAAATTTTCAGAAACCAGCGTATTGGTCATTTGTCCACTGTCATCTCCAATTAAATTGCCAACATCCAAAAAGTAATCATGTGCATAGTTTGCATCTGATGCTTTGGGATCAAACAACACTTCCCCGTTGGCATCATAAACATATCCCAAGGTCACATCGTTGGAATGCGACATATAAAAGGTGGATTCCTTCGCCACCTTTGCAACCAGAATCGCCATGCCGACAAAAAACAGAATCAACAGCAGAATGATCAGCTTTTCGCCTCGTTTTACACTTTTCATGCAAGCGCTCCTTTCCGCTTCGGCTTTTGCAGGCGTGTCGCTGGCTCCGGCTTTCGGAAGATAGGAGATTGCCCAGCTTTCAGCAGACCAATTAAGAAGCCGCTCGTCAGCATGGAGCTTCCTCCCTGTGAGATAAACGGGATGGTAACGCCTGTAAAAGGAATTAAATTACAAGATCCAAAAATATTCAACCCCATCTGCACCACAAACATTGCAACAACCCCAAGAATCATCGTGGTATGGAAGTAACTCCGAGGCTTATTGATCATACAAGTCAGGAGCATACTCATAATGATGAAAATAACCAATAGTGCAATCAGGAATCCCCATTCCTCACAAATGGTAGAAAATACAATATCCGTATCCGAAGCAGCTACTTGATAAAGGCTTCCGTTTCCAGGACCTTTTCCAAACAAACCGCCTTCTGCAATTGCCATCAAGGCACGGCACTGCTGATAGCCGTTTCCATCCATTTCATCCCAAATATCAACAGACAGTCGATCCTGTACATAGCCCGGTGCATACCGAAAAGCTGCTACGCCCACTACTGCTGCTGCAACCAAGATGCCAATTAATGTCTTCTTGGAAAATTTGGCCCGTGGATAACAAATCCGGCAAAGTACAGCGCATCCATAAGCTGCGGCAAAAGTCGGTAAGCTTCCAAGGTCTCTGCACCACCACTGCAAAACAAAAATTGCCAAAGCGGCAATGGTCAGCGCAATGATTTCAGGTGATACATAGAAAAACAGAATTTTCTTTTTTTCATGCTGTTCCATAATGGAAGTGGCACACATCAGCACAAAAACCGGCTTCATAAATTCAGACGGCTGAATGCTAATAGGGCCAATGTTGATCCACATGCTGCGGCTTCCGGTTAAAAACAGAATGGAGAGCATGATTACGCCCAAAATCGGATAAAGATATTTCTTCTTAGAAGCAATCCAGTCATGATTTTTGGCAAGCAGGAACCCTGCCTGACAGCATCCCAATGCCAGAATACAGGTAATATAATGCTTTGCCGCAAATCCAACGCCTCCAAAGCAGGACTGGAAAATCACACTGACATTCATTAAAAGCAGCAGCAGAAAATCCAATGTATACGTCATTTGCCGGTAGCAAAACCGCAAAATGATTGTATACAAGAAATCCAGTCCCAAAACTGCAACAGTCAGCGGCAGCAAATCCGAAGGAGCGGTATAATTCCCACGAAAGAAGATTGCTGCCAGCATAATCAAGTGCGTCAGACAAACCAATGTTGTTACGCCGCCGTATCGTAGTCCATTTTTATACACCGTATCGTCCTCCTCTTCTTTTTGATTTGAGAATGGTTGCCTTATTGCCAAACTGAATTTCATCCTGTGGCCGCAGTTTTACCTGTTTGGTAATGCGGTGCCCATTCACATACGTTCCGGATTTTGAATTCAAATCCCGCACACTCCAAACACCATTGGATACATATAAAATAGCATGGTACCGAGAAACAGACATATCATTGAGTCGAATGTCGGCTGATCCATGCCGTCCGATCAAAATTTCATCTGCTTCTAACGGATAGACCACCCTTGCAGAACAATCAAAGAGTTCCATCTCTGCACTCACTTTCAGCCACCGCAGCTGTTCAATCTGCTTTTCTTTTTTGGCAACATGATAAATGTACAGCACACAAAGAAAAACAAACAATACCACAACAGCACTGACTATAATGGAAAAGGTCATAAATTGCTGGAGCGTTTCTAATGTATGGTGCAATGCCATGAAGTCTCCACCTCCTTTTTTCATGAATGGCTTCTCCTATCATAATATATTTTGAGAAAAGATGCAACTTTTTTCTCGTTTTTTGTCAAAGTCAATTGGTTCTTCGATTTGTTTTTTAAGCAATTTCGTGGATATTTCGAAACAAAATCCTTGTAAAAACAAGGTTAAAGTAAGATGAAAAAGAATTTTGTGAAAAATCGCACAAAATTGCTATTTCCTCTTGATAAAAATATAGATATATGTTATAATACCATTAAACGGCAATGCATGGTTTCCATGGATTGTAAAAAGGAGGAACTCAAATTGAAAATTACAATTACAGCTAAAAAAATGCAAATCCCACAAAACTTTACAGAATATGCAGAAAAGCGACTCGCTGCAAAGCTTGACCGGTTCTTCGGAGAAGATGCTGATGCCAAGATTACGATGGCAGAGGTAAAAAGTGAAATCGTCATCGAATTGACTGTAAAGTATAACAATATGATTTACCGTGCGGAGCAGTCCGCTGCGGATAAGGAAGATGCACTGGATGCTTCCATCGATAAAATCATTCGTCAGATTCGGCGCAACAAAACTCGAGTAGAAAAGCGCCTGAAGGATACCGCTTTTAAGGATCTTGCAGTGGCTGCTGCACCGGATGCAGAGCCGGAAGCAGATAATTATGAGGTCATTCGTCACAAGAAATTTGTGATGCACCCCATGAGTGTAGAAGAAGCCATTCTGCAAATGAATCTGCTGGGACACACCTTCTTCATGTTTACCAATGCAAACACCGGAGACATGAACGTGGTTTACAAGCGTGCAGACGGAAAGTATGCCGTATTGGAACCGATTTTTGACTGATTCCTTCATTCCTCAATTTACTACATAGAATCGGGCGTTCCGAAAGGGACGCCCGATTCGTTGTATGCATCCATCTATGCGAATCGGTTGTTTCCTGTTCTATTGTAAGTTTAGATGCGGGTTGCCAGCTGCTTGGTATAGCGATTCCGAAACTCCGTAAAGGTTCCTGCATCTAATTCTGCACGAATCCGTTCCAGCAGTGTATTATAAAAATAAAGATTGTGCATCACTGCCAGACGACCAGCAAGCTGCTCATTTGCCTTAAAGAGATGCCGCACATATGCACGTGAAAAATGACGGCAGGTTGGGCAGTCACACTGTTCATCCAGCGGTCTCTCGTCTGTCTCATAACAGGCATTCGTAATATGCATAATGCCATTCCAAGTAAAGACTGTTCCATGCCGTGCGTTTCGACTGGGCATTACACAGTCAAACATATCAACGCCCCGATAAACTCCTTCAATAATATTGGATGGCGTTCCCACTCCCATCAAATATCTGGGCTTGTCTGCCGGCATATACGGTTCTACTTGTTCAATGATGTGATACATTACCTCTGTCGGTTCTCCGACTGCCAAGCCGCCGATTGCATAGCCATTTAAATCCAGTTCTGCAATCTCCTTCATATGATCGATTCGCAGTCCATCATAGGTACCGCCCTGATTGATGCCAAACAGCATTTGATGCGGATTGATGGTGTCCGGCAACTGATTCAGCCGTGCCATTTCCGCTTGACAGCGCTTCAGCCAGCGAACCGTACGGGCACAGGACGCCTTTACATAATCAAACGGTGCTGGATTTTCAATACATTCATCAAACGCCATTGCAATGGTGGAAGCAAGATGCGACTGAATCTGCATGCTTTCTTCCGGCCCCATAAAGATACGCCGTCCATCAATATGAGACTGAAAGTAAACGCCCTCTTCCTTAATCTTTCGCAGTTTTGCAAGAGAAAATACCTGGAACCCACCGCTGTCCGTCAAAATTGGCTTTTGCCAATTCATAAAGCGATGCAGACCACCCATTTTTTGAATCACTTGATCGCCCGGACGTAAATGCAGATGATACGTATTGCAAAGCTCCACCTGACATTTGAGTTCCACCAGATCTGGCGAAGAAATGCCACCCTTAATGGCAGCAGATGTACCAACATTCATAAAAAAAGGGGTCTGAATGGTACCGTGAACCGTTTGAAAAACACCTCGCCGCGCATTCCCCTCTTTGCGTAACAATTGAAACATATCCTACTCCTTTTCTTTGATTTTCAAATTTTTGTGCATGAATTCCACCAATTATTCCGGCAGAATGCACATGGCATCGCCAAAACTGAAAAAGCGATACTGTTCCTGAACAGCAACCTCATAAGCATGCATGGTCTTTTCATAGCCCAAAAAGGCAGATACCAGCATAATCAACGTACTTTCCGGCAGATGGAAATTGGTAATCAATCCATCCAGAACTTTAAAAGTATAGCCCGGATAAATGAAAATATCGGTATACCCGTCTGATTCCACCAATTTTCCGTTGTTCATGGTAGCAACAGCTTCCAGTGTCCGGCAAGTGGTGGTTCCAACTGCGATTACACGCCCGCCATTCGCCTTTGTTTCCTCAATCTTCCGAACAGTTTCTGCCGGCAGCATATAATGCTCACTGTGCATTTTATGTTCCAGAACATTTTCTTCCTTTACCGGACGAAAGGTACCGAGTCCAACATGCAAGGTCACATATGCCTGATCGACGCCCTTTTCCTGTAGCTGCTTCAGCATTTCCTTGGTAAAATGCAAACCAGCTGTCGGTGCAGCAGCAGATCCAAGCTCTTTGGAATAGACAGTCTGATAGCGTTCCTTATCCTGCAACTTTTCTTTGATATAAGGCGGAAGCGGCATCTGTCCCACATCCTCCAGTGCAGTATAAAAGTTCCCTTCACAGAAAAACTGCACGATACGGTTTCCGTCTTCCTTGACTTCCAGTACCTCTGCGGTCAATCTGCCGTTACCAAACGTAAACTTTGTACCAACCTTTGCTTTTTTCCCCGGACGGCAAATGATTTCCCAAATTTTATCTCCTTTCTGCTCCAGCAGCAGGAATTCAATAAAGGTGCCATTTTCCATCTTTTCTCCGTACAATCTCGCCGGCAATACACGGGAATCATTCATGACCAACAGGTCACCTTTTCGCAAAATATCGCATAAATTATAGAAATGACCATGTTGAATGGCGCCTGTGTTTCGATCAATTTCCATCAGTCTGGAATGATCTCGTGGTTCGATTGGTGTTTGCGCAATCAGCGCTTCCGGTAAATTGTAATAAAAATCTGATTTTTTCATATAAAACTCCTAGTTTTTTTAAATTTATGGTTGACAGGATTCTTTAAACATGATATGATAAGAATAGGTAGAGGCGCACGCTTAATGAGTCCCATCCGGCAAGAACACCCACTTTCGAAAAAGCCGAATGCAAAAGGTATGCGTGCCGAAACAGCTTTCCTGGGAAAAAGGCTGTTGGGCATATTTCCGAATAGGAATATGACTGTCATCGTTATGATGGAGTGCTATCGGCGTTGGATGAGAAAACGCCAACATCTTCTATTATATCGTATGAGCCGCCGGTTTTCAACCGGTTTTTTCATATTTTTTAGATTTTTTTGGAGGAATCACAAATGAAACAGTATCAGGTGGGTATTATTGGTGCAACCGGTATGGTTGGACAGCGGTTTGCAACACTTTTGGAACAGCATCCGTGGTTTCATGTAGCAGTACTGGCTGCATCCCCCCGTTCTGCCGGCAAAACATATGCAGAAGCTGTCGGCTCCCGTTGGGCTATGACCAAGCCAATGCCGGAATCCATGAAAGACATGATCGTCATGAATGCACAGGAAGACATTCAGGAAATTGCTCAGAAGGTAGATTTTGTATTCTGTGCAGTTGACATGAAAAAAGAAGATATCCGTGCTCTGGAAGAAGCTTATGCAAAGGCAGAATGCCCGGTTGTTTCCAACAACTCTGCACATCGGTTTACACCAGATGTTCCGATGGTTGTTCCGGAAATCAATCCAGAACACATTGAAATTATTGCAAGCCAGAGAAAGCGGCTCGGCACCAAGCGTGGCTTCATTGCTGTAAAATCGAACTGTTCTCTGCAAAGTTATGTACCGGCTCTGCATCCGCTGATGAAGCAGTTTAAGGTTACAAAGGCTTTGGCATGCACCTATCAGGCTATTTCCGGCGCTGGAAAGACATTTGAAACTTTCCCGGAAATCCTGGACAATGTCATTCCGTTTATCGGCGGAGAAGAAGAAAAGTCAGAAAAGGAACCGCTGAAGATCTGGGGACACATTGAAGGCGACCAAATTGTTAATGCAACAACACCGGCAATTACAACACAGTGCCTGCGTGTTCCGGTATCGGATGGTCACACTGCTGCTGTATTCGCATCCTTTGAAAAGAAACCGACCAAGGAAGAAATTCTGGAAGCTTGGAAGAACTTCTCTGGTGTACCGCAGGAACTCCAGCTGCCGTCTGCACCGAAGCAATTCCTGCACTATTTTGAAGAAGACAATCGTCCGCAGGCAAAGTTGGATCGCAACCTGGAAGGCGGCATGGCCGTTTCCATCGGTCGTCTGCGGGAAGATTCCCAGTATGATTATAAATTCGTTTGCCTGTCTCACAATACCCTGCGTGGCGCAGCAGGCGGTGCTGTTCTAATGGCAGAACTGCTGGCAGCAAAGGGCTATTTTGACTAATTGAAATAGGGAGGTCTTTGCATCATGAAAAATACCATTTTTACCGGTGCTGGCGTTGCCATTATTACGCCGATGCTGCCAGACGGTTCAATTGACTATGCTGGTCTGGGCAAGAATATTGATGATCAAATTGAAAATGGAACAGATGCCATTATCATCTGCGGAACAACCGGTGAATCTTCTACCATGACGGACGAAGAGCACCGCAAGTGTATTGAATTTGCTGTACAGCACACACACAACCGGGTACCAGTGATTGCCGGAACCGGCAGCAACGATACCAAGTACGCCATTTCCCTTTCTCAGGAAGCACAGGAAATGGGCTGCAATGGATTGCTGATTGTAACACCTTACTATAACAAGGCTTCTCAGCATGGTCTTGTTGCACACTATACTGCAATTGCAGACAGCGTCAACATTCCAATCATTCTGTACAACGTTCCGAGCAGAACCGGTGTGAATATGGACGTTGCAACCATTCACGCACTGGGGCAGCATCGGAATATCGCTGCGGTTAAGGAAGCCAGCGGCAACATCGGCTATGTTGCAAAACTTGCTGCGCAGTGTGGAGATCTGGTAGACATCTACAGCGGAAACGATGATATGATCGTTCCGATTATGTCACTCGGCGGAAAGGGCGTTATTTCCGTTCTGTCTAACGTTCTGCCGAAGGAAACCCATCAGATGACACAGTACTGCTTAGAAAACAATTTTGCTGCTGCGGCTGAAATGCAGCTGAAATACCTGAAGCTGATCAATGATCTCTTTATGGAAGTCAATCCGATTCCGGTCAAGGAAGCCATGAATCAAATGGGACTGCCATCTGGCCCGTGCAGAATGCCGCTGTGTGACATGACAGATGCACACAAGGAAGCATTGCATCAAACCCTCCTGGCATACGGTCTGATTCACTAAGCACATCAAAAAGATGCCTGTTACAACACAGGGAAAGGAACGGATTATGACAAATATAGTAATATGTGGTGCCAACGGAAAAATGGGGCACACTGTTGCAGCATGCATTGCACAGCGAACCGATTGTAAAGTGATTGGCGGCATCGATGTTTATACCAAAGCATATGGAGACTTTCCGATTGTAGAACAGCCAAACTTGCTGCCGGAAAAACCGGATGTAATCATTGATTATTCCAATCCGGCTTCCCTCGCTATGCTGCTGGAGTATGGTCTGGTCAACAATGTTGCATTGGTACTGGCCACAACCGGATACAGCGAAGAGCAAATTGCACAAATCAAAAAAGCATCGGAACAAATCCCGATCTTCTTTACGTTCAATATGTCGCTCGGCATCAACCTGCTGGTAGAGCTTGCCAAAAAAGCTGCTTCCATTCTGGGCGATCAGTTTGACATTGAAATTGTGGAAAAGCACCACAACCAGAAAATCGATGCACCAAGCGGTACTGCCATCATGATTGCCAATGCAATCAATGAAACCAGAAATCAGCAGTATCATTATGTATACGATCGGCATGCCCGGAGAATGAAACGGGAAAAGAATGAAATCGGCATGCATGCCATCCGTGGTGGCACCATTGTTGGAGAGCATGATGTTATTTTTGCAGGACATGATGAAGTGATTACCCTATCACATAGTGCTGCCTCTAAAACTGTTTTTGCAGAAGGCTCCGTCAATGCTGCTGTCTATTTAAAGGGAAAAGCACCTGGTTTATACGACATGAAAGAACTGGTAAAGAACTAATAGAATGCCTTTATGCATTACATTTTAGAGATTGTTCGCATTTTTCGCTCGGCTGCTGAAAAGCACCGGGCGAATTTTTTTGCATACAATTGGGCAAACTAGAAAGGTATCTCACAATTTGATGAAAAGAAGTTGTTTGCATGCCTTCTATTTGGTTCGATTCAGTTACCATGCCTTCCTTCCCTAGCATGCCTGGTTCATGCAGTACAGATGTGTTAATCATCGGTGACGGAATTGCTGGTATCTTGTGTGCACATATGCTGCATCAAAAGCATTGTTCCTACCTTTTGGTGGAACAAAATGAAATTGCAAGCGGTGTTACGCAAAATACAACTGCAAAACTAACCATTCACCACGGATTGCTTTATCAAAAACTGATTCAGCAAGTTGGCATAGAATCCGCTGCAATGTATTTGCATGCCAATCAGCGTGCCATGCAGGCTTACCAGGAACTCTGTCAAAATATTTCCTGCCAATACGAACAAAAGGCAAACTTTCTCTATGCCACCCATGCAACAGAACAATTAGAAGCGGAAGCACGTGCCTTAGAAGCCCTACATGTGCCATACACATACACAACCAGTCCACTTCCCCTTCCCTTTTCAACCGCTGCTGCCATTCGAATGGAGCAACAAGCGCAATTCCACCCTCTGCAATTTCTAGCAGCAATTGCAAAACCGCTTGCCATCTATGAGCACACAAAGGTACAAAAAATAGAGGGACAGATGGCCTATACCAATCATGGAACCATACGCTTTCAAAAAGCGATTTTTGCAACGCATTTTCCATTTCTCAACACCCATGGCAGTTACTTTTTAAAGTTGTATCAAAATCGCTCCTATGTGCTTGCCCTATCGAACGCACCAGATTACAATGGTATGTATCGGGATGCTGATCCAGCTGGATTATCATTTCGAAATACGGAAGGGAAATTGCTCATTGGCGGCAATGTACATCGTACTGGCTGCTGTCCGTCTAACTGGCAGCCCCTGCGCCAATTCGCAGAAAAATATTATCCTGGTGCAACCATAGAAGCACAGTGGGCAGCACAGGATTGCATGAGCCTAGATGGAATCCCCTATATCGGCCCCTATTCCAAGCACACACAAAACCTCTATGTTGCAACGGGCTTCCAAAAATGGGGAATGACTTCCTCTATGGTAGCCGCTTTGCTGCTTTCCGCACAAGTTTGCGGAATCGAACCGGAAGAGGCTCCTGTTTTTTCTCCTTCCCGTAATATGTTCCACAAACAGTTATTTGTCAACATTGGTCACACGCTTTCTAATTTCCTCATTCCAACCAAAAAGCGCTGCACGCACCTGGGATGTGCCTTAAAATGGAATGCAGCAGAACACACATGGGAATGCGCCTGCCATGGATCTCGATTCGATGCCAATGGTGTACGACTGAACAACCCCGCAAACAAAGATTTGCATGAATCTCGCTAGATCACTTCACGAAAAGTTCAATTTTGGGATTGCAAAATTTTCGTTGCATTTTTGGGATGAATGTGCTATAATAGAGTCAAGTCATTGAAAAATTCATGAAACTGTGTCACAGAAAGGCAGCAAACGCTGGCGGCTGCCGTCCAACAGGGACGACAACGCCGCTGTGACACAGTTTTCTTGTTTTTCATGGTTGGAAACGAAAAAATTGTCCTCCTAAATCCTATTTTAGAAGAACATGCACGAAAAAAGAAAGGAGACGCTTTCCCGATGGACCAATGCTCCAAAAACATAAAAGCGGCTATTTTAAAAAGTAAACGAAGCTACGTAGAATTGGAAAAAATAACAGGCATTTCAAAATCTGCTTTACAACGCTATGCAACAGGCGATACCAAAAAAATTCCAGTGGATTGCATTGAAAAAATTGCCAAGGCAACCGACACCAGCGTGCAGGAATTGCTAGGATGGGAAACGCCAACATCAGACCCAGTCTCCATTTATCAGCAATTTCCAAATATTCGCCCTGTCTGCATCAAAACCTATCCTGTTTTAGAGGCAGTGGATTCTGGAAGGCTGATCTTTGCAGATCAATTGCAGGGACATGCGGAACTAGAAGATTCTACTTGGTCAGCAGATTTTTGCTTCCTGGCACAAGATGACAGCATGATGGGAGCCGGTATCGCAAAAGGCTGCATGGTATTCATTCAAAATCAAACAACAGTAGAACATGGACAAATCGGACTGGCTGTCAGAAAGGGAGAACTGATGCTGAGACGCTTCTACTTTTATCCAGAGCAAAATCTGTTACAGCTGACCGCTGAACACGCAGCCTATCCTCCTCTTATCTTTCAAAATGAAGAATTACAGCAAGTACAAATTCTGGGGAAAGCAGTCTACTTCATGCGGGCATTGTAAAGTAGTTCCATCAAGCCATATCAAAACAGGGCACACCAAATGTATGCTGGTGTGCCCTGTTTTTTGTAATTCCTGTTCGTTATGCTTCCGGATACTGAAAAGAATCCACTGTTACTTGCTGCAAAACTTGCAGATAATCGGCTGCATCTTGCTTTGCAGTTTCCAGATCATGCTCCAGATAATTGCCGCATTCTTCTTTTTTGTTGCCCGGAATTTCTCCTTCAAAAGCAGCAATGTAAGCGAATGTTTTCCGCAGCAAAGAAAGCACTTCCGCCTTGCTAACAGAATCCCGCATAATCAAATAAAATCCAGTTCTGCATCCCATCGGGCCAGCATAAATAACCTGATCGGTATAGGAAGAGTTTCTGACATAGGTCGCCAGAAGATGTTCTATAGTATGCAGCGACTTGGGGGTAATATAGCTTCCTGCATTTGGTTTCTTCATGCGAAGATCATAGGTCACAGCATCCCCATCTACTCTGGATACATAAACACCTGGCTGAAGGATATTGTGATTAACTGTAAAACTTGCAATTTTTTTCATGCTTGTTCGCTCCTTCCATCGGAACTGTTTCGTCCGATTGTTAAAAATTGATAGAACCAATTGAATCGATATGAATCATAACACACAAATACAAATTTGTCAATAGGAAATGCAGTATTTTACAAATTTGCAAAAAGACAACCGGCAAGAAGAAAGAATCTTCTTGCCGGTTGCTGCATACGTGCTATGTCTCTAGCGAATATCATTTACTTCTTTCGCTTTTTCGCCTTGCAGCACACTGCAAACAACAATGCTGCATTGGCAGTCAGAACAACTGGAAGCATGCTATCTCCTGTCTTCGGTGAAGAGGCTGTTCTGACATTGGTTGTTCCGCTTGTTCTGTTTCCACTGCTGGAGCTGCTGGACTGGTTCTGATTGTTGGTTTTATTGCCAGTTGCAACCTTAACAGTGGTAGTTGTCGTTACGTTTTGATCATCCTGATCTACCCGGTTTTTCGTTGTAGTTGTTGTGGTGGTGGTTTCTTCTGTTGTTATGGTAGTTGTCGTTTCTGTTGATTTTTTATCAACCATAACAATGGTAACTTCTGTGACTTCTTCTTTTTCTGACGCTCCAGATTCGTCAATCACAAATCTGTAAACCTTACCATTCTGAATTATGAAGTCAATCGGATCCGCCAATTCATACCCTTCCGGTGCATTCAATTCCGTCAAAGTATACCGTACATTCTCAGAAAGGCCAAGAATCCAATGCTGTGTTCCATCCGAAACCCACTCATCCACAACTGTTCCATCAGCAGCTGTTACCTGCAACTGTGCACCTGCCAAAGAAGTCTGATCCTGATCATCAATCTTGTTGATGCAAACATCGAAGTTTTGAATAACAGGCTCTGTTGTAATGGTAGTAACATCCTGCTTGTTGTCAAGCATCACAATGGTCTGATCGGATACCAGATCCAATTTTTTAGAACCGTCTGTATCATCATAAGTTACAATATAAACGGAACCATCCTGATACGTAAAGGTAATCGGTTCTGCTGACTCATATCCTTCTGGTGTGATGCTTTCAGTCAACGTATAGTATTCCCCTTCGATCAAGCCAGAAATGATATGATTGGATCCGTCTGTTGTCCAACGATCATACTCATTTCCATAAGAATCTGTTACAACCAGCTCTGCTCCAACAACTGTTTCACTGGTCTGATCCTGCTTTGCAATTTGTACTTCATATACTGCCAGGGTTGTAGTCGTAGTGGTTGTAGTTGTTTCTTCCGGTGTTGTGGTTGTCTCTTCTGTAGTCGTTGTAAGTTCTTCCGTTGTGGTCGTGGTTTCTTCTGTTGTGGTTGTGGTCTCCTCTGTGGTTGTAGTCGTTTCTTCTGTTGTGGTCGTGGTGGTAGCTGCTGTCGTAGTAGTGGTTGTTACAGTAGTTGTTGTAGTTGTAGTGGTAGTAGTTGTGGTTGCATTTGTGGTAGTAGTTGCTGTCGTAGTCGGTGTAGTTGGGCCAATTGAGGAGCTGGTTGTAATTGTAGTGGTGACTGCTTCTGTTGTGGTGGTAGTTGCCTTCGTTGTTGTGGTTGTAGTTGTTGCCGTAGTTGTGGTAGTTGCCTTGGTCGTTGTCGTTGTGGTAGTTGCTTTTGTTGTTGTGGTTGTAGCTGCTGTTGTCGTTGCTGTCGTAGTTGTGGTAGTTGCCTTGGTCGTTGTCGTTGTGATAGTTGCTTTTGTTGTTGTGGTTGTAGCTGCTGTTGTCGTTGCTGTCGTAGTTGTGGTAGTTGCCTTGGTCGTTGTCGTTGTAGTAGTTGCCTTGGTCGTTGTGGTTGTAGTTGCTATTGTAGTGGTGGTAGTTGCCTTCGTTGTTGTAGTGGTAGCTGCCTTCGTTGTTGTAGTGGTAGCTGCCTTCGTTGTTGTCGTAGTAGCTGCCGTTGTAGTGGTCGTAGTTGCCTTTGTTGTCGTGGTGGTAGCTACTGTTGTCGTTGTAGTAGTTGTCTTGGTTGTTGTCGTAGCTGCTGTCGTCGTAGTAGTAGCTGCCGTTGTCGTTGTGGTAGTTGCCTTCGTTGTTGTTGTCGTAGCTGCTGTTGTCGTTGTGGTAGTCGCCTTGGTTGTTGTAGTTGTAGCTGCTGTTGTCGTTGTAGTAGTCGCCTTGGTTGTTGTAGTTGTAGCTGCTGTTGTCGTTGTAGTAGTCGCTTCGGTTGTTGTCGTAGTTGCCTCAGTTGTGGTGGTAGTAGCTTCCGTTGTAGTCGTTGTTGTTTCAGCCTCAGTTGTAGTAACTGCTTCTGTGGTCGTTGTTTCAGCTTCAGTCGTAGTCGTCGTGGTAGCTGCTTCCGTAGTAGTTGTATCAGTTGTTGTGGTTGTGGCACTGGTAACGGCTTCTTCCTTATCTCGCAGTACAATGCTGTTTCCACCAATTTGATTATCGGTTTCTTCATAATCGCCTGCATCCTGATCGGTAATGGATACATGCTTTACCACACCATTTTCAATGGTAAATTCAATATCAGTTGCAACCTCATAGCCATTCGGTGCTGCCACTTCATGCAGAACATACGTACCATCCGGCAGCTTGCTAATGGTAACAGCTTCTTCGCCACTTGTCCAGCTAATGGACAGGTTATCGCTTGCTATTGTTACTTGATCCGGAACAGTAATACCTTCCAGTGTTTTGCCAGCTTCAGTTGCTTCTTTCAAAGTCAACGTCAGTTCTGCTCCCGGCAGTTCATCACTTCCAGCTACTGCCTTCTTGCTGATATCCAATGTTGCAACCGTGTCATTTACAAAGATGGCATTCTTTTCAAAGGAAAATTCATCTGATGTCAAATCATCCGTTTTCTCCACCTTGCCATCCTTGATCGTAAATTCAAAGGTAGATTTTACCAATGTATAGCCATCCGGTGCAACTGTTTCTTCCAAGGTATAGGTTCCATCCGGCAAGTTTTTCAGTGCGGCAGGTGTTTCTCCAGATTCCCAAATAATGGTGCTCTTATCCTGAGAAGGACCAGCCGGTACTGTTGCGCCGCCGGAAATCACTACATCGCTCAGATCCAAACCATCTTTTCCGGTTAGCTTCAGCATCGCACCTGCGACCTCTTCGCTGCCAACTGCATCTCGTTTGCTAATCTGGATAACGGGGCCTTCCTCTTCCACATAGTTTTGGAATTGAATGGTGTTATCACCCTTTAAGCTGATTACTGGTTCTGTTGGTTCTTCTGTTACTGGCTTCTCACCGATCAGCGTTGTTCCAGCAGAAAATGTGCCACATAATGCATTGATATTCTGCCAAGAACGATCTTGCGTTGTGATATTTGCCGATCCATCGCCAGAAGCAGTTACTTCAATTCCAGTAACATCGCTGGTAGAAGCACTACCCAAATCCAACTGTGTCCAATCGTAATTTCCACCACTTGATATAGAAGCGGTACTTGTTGAGCCGTCTGCATAATAAATAACAATCGATTCTACTGTAATTGCACTTTCATCGTAGTTGGTTAGTGCAATTTGACTAATCTCATAAGATGTCGGCTGTATAACCGGAAGGACATACGGTACTGTAAGGGTGCCATCTTCATTCACCTTAAAGTACTGCTTATCCGATACCAGCGTTGCACCACTTGGTGCTTCTGTCTCTACCAGATAGTAAACTCCAGGCTTTAAAGTACCTGCCTTTGTCGCATAAGCTGCATCTACTACCTTGCCAATTTCAATCAGATTTCCATCCTGCCGATCCAATGAAACATTGGAAGCAATTTTGGTGCCATCCTGTGCATAGATCTCCACAACTGCACCATTCAGATTGGTTTGATACTGGTCAACCTTTTCCAATTTTACCAATGCGCCGACTTCCTCGTTTTCAAATGTCATAGCATCAATGGTCGGCATCACCAATGCATTGCTTGCATCATAATAATATGTTTTGTCATTCAGTGTAAAGCTGCCCGATTTTGTGACATCGATTCCTTCTACCGCAGCATCATTTTCAGTTGTAACAGAGGATGCCTTTCCAGCTGTGTACAAAACATGGAACAGCACATCATCGTTTCCATCCTGAATCAAAATCGTACGATCCGTAATATTTCCATCTGCATCATATTGATCCTTAATGGAATCAATTACAAACTGCTGGTTATAGTTCTCTTCTCCTGTTACAGTAAGAGAAACAGAAATAGCAGTCGGTACGCCATTGCTGTCTACGTCTGTAATTGTTTCTGTAACTGCTAATTGATAGGTTTTATCAGTCTTCTTATAACCAGAAGGGGCGGATTTTTCTTTTAAAGTATAAGTAGAGGAAATCACTCTAGAGGATTCTTCTGTATAATCTGTATCACCAGAAAAATCAATCTTAGTTGGAACATCTAAGTAATCTATATTTCCTGTACTCTTCAAACCAGATACACTGTTATTCGTTGCAGAATCCACCAATTCAAATGTTGCACCGGCTAATCCACTTTGATCCATATCAAATTTTTGAACCGGAACAGGATATCCAAGGCTTGCTTTGATCATATCAATGCTGCCCTGATACGGTCTGTAACCAAATTCCAAACCGCCTGTAAAGGACTTTGCAATCAAGGCACCGGATAAGTGACCATGACCAACATCATCAGAAGATGCATCTGCATTTGGTGCTAAAATTGTACCATTGAAGTTTGCATCAATGTAAACAGTAGAAGCATTTGGAAAATTATATAGAATACGCTCAGAATTGACATTGTTATTGCTCTTATGTCCAAGTTCTGGTTGGTTAGAGATGATTTCACCATTGATGGTCGTCTGTACTTTATTATCATTTCCATCAATGGAAATTGAAGCATCATCACAAGATACAACTACAAATGCACCTTCCGGAATGTCAATGTAGTTGATGGCATCTACTGCTTCATTCCAATTCTCTACATTAAAGTAAACGACCTTTGCACTGCTGTCGTTACAGGTTAAATTTAATGTATTGCCATCCCACTCCGCAGTGCCATTTACTTTTTGTTTTTCCAGCTTTTTTGTAGTGGCGTTCAGTTTTTCAAATTCCGCATCAAAGTCAATCAAATCTGCCTTAAAAATATAATCTTCATTGTAGGCATTGTCCCACAAGTAAGAACAATTACTCAGGTCAAATTCCTGACCAACTGCAAAAATTTTATATGGATTTCCAGTTGTATCTGATTTTACATTTAAATTTTTAAAACGATCCCCCGCCATAATAAAATGTGCGGCATTTTTATAATAGATGCTCTGTCCATTGATATTGGTTAATTTTTCAAGCGGTGTACTGGTCGCAAAATCACCAGATCCAATTTGATAATTCCATCCATTTTCAAATGCGAAATTACCGCCGATTGCAACACGTCCCTCCGCATCTGAATCTTTTACAGTAAAATCATCATGTAAGAATACACAAAATTGACTGGCAATGCCAATTAAATAGGTACGATCTGCATTGGAGATAACATCACTGGCATTGGATGCACCCTCCGCCAAAATATTTCCTTCTCCTGCGAGTAACTCCACATCTGTGGTAGGTTTACCAGACAAACTGGTCAAGTCTGTTGCTGAAACAGTTGTTGTCATAGAAGGAACAGCAACTGTAAGCAGCGTCATGATTGATGTCAATGCGCTCATGAGCCGCATCTTGAGAGAAGAGGTTCGAGATGAGACATTTTTCATAAATCAAAACTCCTTTCTAATCCTTATATTTCAGGCAAAATAAATGAACAGAATATGCCCCTAACGCAATTATAATACGAATTTCTTCAAATGTCAATAGAACGTGCACGGAAAAATGTTCCAAAACAAAAAAGATGCTTTTTTGAAAAAAGCATCTCATTTTTGTGCAAATACAATAGAAGTTTGTTATATTTTAATAAAAATATATACATTATTTTATTTAATTTCCAATTCCACTTTGTTTTTCTGAAGACAGTATGCGATCCAAATTGGTTTGATCAGGAAGCCTGCTCAAACTGACTATTATACAACTCCGCATAAAAGCCGCCCTTTGCCAACAGCTCTTCATGTTTTCCGCTTTCGATAATATCGCCGTCTTTCATGACCAAAATCAAATCTGCATTTTTAATCGTAGACAGTCGGTGCGCAATTACAAATGAAGTACGTCCCTTCATCAACTGATCCATTGCCGTTTGGATTTGCAGTTCCGTACGAGTATCCACAGAACTAGTGGCTTCATCCAAAATCAACATCGGCTTATCTGCAATCATTGCTCTAGCAATGGTAAGCTGCTGCTTCTGCCCCTGAGAAAGATTCACCTGATCATTCAAAACCGTATCATAACCATGCGGCAAAGTGCGAATAAAATGATCCAATCCCACCGCTTTACAAGCAGCCTGCATGTTCTCATCGGATACCCCTTTCGAACAATAAACCAAATTTTCCCGCACCGTTCCTTCAAAAAGCCAGGTATCTTGCAGAACCATGCAGAATTGTGCATGTACCTCTTCCCGCTTAACTGTATTAGTCGGGATGCCGTCAATTTTAATCTTACCGGACTGAATCTCATGGAATCGCATCAAAAGATTGACCATTGTGGTTTTTCCGGCTCCAGTTGGGCCAACAATAGCGATTTTCTGTCCCGGTTTTGCAACGGCAGAAAAATCATGAATGATAATTCGATCCGAATCTTCATAGCCGAACCGCACATGTTCAAATTCAACCAAGCCCTTTGCTCTGCCGAGTGTTGCTGTCTTTTTCTGCTCATCTTCCATTTCTTCTGCGTGCAGAAATTCGAAAACTCGCTCCCCGGCTGCGGCAGCAGATTGCAGGGACTGCATAGCCTGTGCAATCTGAGAAAGCGGCTGCGTAAAATATCGAATATACATCATAAAAGCAACAATGACACCAAAGGAAATGGAACCATGCATAGTCAAGGCGGCGCCTACGACACAAACTGCAACATACCCCAAATTTCCAATAAAAATCATCAGAGGCATCATTAAACCGGAAAGGCATTGTGCCTTAAATCCGCTGTCCCGCAAAGCATGATTCATCTGATTAAAAGTTTTCTTTGCATCGGCTTCCCCGTTGTACGCTTTCACAACGGTATGTCCTGTATAGATTTCCTCAATGTGTCCATTGACTGCACCCAAATTCTCCTGCTGACGGAGAAAGTAACGCTGTGACCGTCCCATAATCAGCATCATCAAAACAAATCCGATCAATGTTGCACCAATTGCTGTTGCAGTCATCACAACATTGGTTACCAACATCATGACCAGAGAACCCAACAGCAGTGTAACAGCTGAAACAAGTGTTCCGATGCTCATATTCATGGATTGCCCGATGGTGTCCACATCATTCGTTACACGGGAAAGCACATCACCGGTTGAAGTCTGATTATAGTACCACATCGGCAGCCGATTGATCTTTCTGGAAATATCACTGCGCAAATTTTTGCTGATTTTCTGCGTAACCGTTGCCATAATCCAGCCTTGTATCGTGGACAGAATGGCACTGATTGCATACAGAATTGCCAGCAGAATGCCGATTTTTGCAATTGCATGCAGATCAATTCCTGTCATAATTCCATCCTGAATCAAATCTGTCAGATCTGACAAACGATCCGGCCCAATCAGCGTCAGAATGGTTCCAACCATGGCACAGCCCAACGCAAAGCCAATAACTGGCCATTCTTTCTTACAATAGCGCAGAAGATTCATCCAAGCACCTTTGAAATCTTTGGAACGATCTGCCGGGCCACCCATTCCAGGGCCGCCTCTTCTGCCATGCATTTGACGTTGTTTCTGTCCCATTATGCCAATTCCTCCTTTGAAAGCTGTGAATAGGCAATTTGCTGATAAACGGTGCAGGTTTGCATCAGTTCTTCATGCGTTCCCATTCCGGCGATTTTTCCCTCTTCCAAAACGATAATCTGATCGGCATCCCGAATGGTTCCAATTCGCTGTGCAACAATCAGTTTGGTTGCGCTGGCACAATCCTTTTTCAAGGTCTCTCGCAAAATACGGTCAGTCTTATAGTCCAGGGCAGAAAAGGAATCATCAAAAATGAAAATTTCCGGCTGCCGGCAAATGGCACGTGCAATGGACAAACGCTGCTTCTGTCCGCCAGATAAATTAGTTCCGCCCTGTGCAACATATCCATGATAGGTGTCTGTCATGTTGGTGACAAACTCCTCTGCCTGTGCCGTCCGAACTGCCTGCTCAATTTGTTCCTGCTGCGGTGCGTCTGCACCGTTTTCTCCATATGCCACATTGGAAGCAACGGTTCCGCTGAATAAAATTGCCTTTTGTGAAACATATCCAATTTTATTATGCAGCGCATATTGGGTATACGACTTGACATTCATGCCGTCTACCAGGACTTCTCCTTCTGTTGCATCATAGAATCGCGGCACCAAATTCACTACAGTACTCTTTCCGCATCCGGTGGAACCGATCAATGCAATGGTCTGTCCGGGTTCCGCAGTAAAAGTAATATTTTTTAGGACATCTTCCTCCGCATCCGGATACCGGAAGCTGACATTACGGAATTCAATTTTTCCCTTGCAGGGCTGTGTGGAATCCGTCTGCGTTCCGTCCAGAATCGCCGGTTTTGTTTGCAGTACTTCCAGAATTCGCTTTGCAGCAACGGAAGCACGTGGCAGCAAAACAAAAATCATTACCATCATAATAAAGGACATGATAACCTGAATGGCATAGGAGGAAAACACGACCATATCCGAAAACAGCTGGAACTTTTCTTCTGCCTGCGCCCGATCAATCAAATAGGCTCCCATCCAATAGATGGACAGTGCAAGGGTACTGTTAATCAGCTGAATGCCCGGCATCAAAAATGCCATTACTCGATTGGCAAAAAGGTTGGTGGCAGTCAGCGTTCCGTTGGCACCTTCAAATTTCTGTTCCTGATATGCTTCTGCATTATATGCACGCACGACACGCAGTCCCGTCAGATTTTCCCGGGTCACACGGTTCAGGTCATCGGTCAAAGCCTGCAACTTCTTGTACCGCGGCATGGCAAGCACCATGCAGATACTAACCAGAATCAACAGCACCACAACTGCCATCCCTGTCGAAAACGTCCACTGCCAGTTCTTATTGGCAATCTTTAAAATTGCCCAAACTGCCATAATGGGCGCTTTGATCATAACCTGTAAGCCCATCACAATCAGCATCTGTACTTGGGTCACATCGTTGGTGGAACGGGTAATCAAACTAGCCGTAGAAAATCCGCCGATTTCCTCCATTGAGAACGACTGCACCTTATCGAACAGCTGCTCTCGAAGCGAGGCGGAAAAGTTTGCTGCAATCTTGGCTGCCAGGACAGCCACTACAACAGAAGATGCCAGGCTGCCGACTGCACAAGCAAGCATCTTGCCTCCTGCGGTCAGGATCTCCTGCATCTTGCTGCCTTCTGTTTGTACAAGCATGGTAATCTTAGACATGTAATCCGGCATCGTCAGATCCAGCCAAACCTGCATTACAACAAAAACAAGGCTAATACAGGCAAACAACCAGTCTTTTTTGGTCAAATTGCGAAGTAATTTGATCACGGTATCACGACTCCTTTCATTCTATTCTTCCATTTCAATCAGAATGATTCTCACATTATACCACCCTATCCGGAATTTGTCAATTTTCTAAATTTTGATTCGACAAAAAAATGGCGCACCCGTCTTTTTTCGACGAGTACGCCTACTGGCTCTTCCTGGTTTCCATGTTGGAGGAACGTGACTCCGAACCATCACGTTTTCTGGATTTTTCATTATGTATCTATATGTGCGTTACATGGTACCCATTCCAAGCCAAAACGAAAATAAAATCAATCAGGAGCAAGAATTCCAATATACGGATTTCCTTCTAAAAAAGGCAGTTCCTCACAACCCTAGCTGTGATTTTCATGAATTACAGACCAAATTCCCTTTGAGATCTGCAGCCCAATTGAAACATACCAAACCATCCGCACGCCTGTCAGCAGACAGTCCTTTTTAGGTGCTCCTATAATATATATGTCAGAAAATCCAAAATATTACACTTTTCAGTTGTAAACAATTTGTAAACAAAAGAAATTCCCTTTGATTTATATAAAATTCACTATCCCCTTGCGCATATTACGCATAATAAACACCGGAATAACCGTATCTCGGAGTGCTTACTCCATTGACTGTTCCAGTTGCCACATAACGGCACCGATAGGTTCCGCCAGACGGCATGCTACAATAATAAGTATGTTTAGCAGATAACGTCCCTCTATAAGTTTGTCCCGGATCACCAGTATTATAGTCATACCAGTTACCATTAGAATCTTGTTTTTGCAGTATTGTGCGAATGGTCACAGTTCCAGTATCTGTTAATGCAACAAGACAAGAAATTTGACCTAACGAAATCGTAGCATTACAAGAATAAAAAACACCAGATGCTCTTGCTACATCATCAGTCAATTCTGTTTCTGAAATCGCCAAAACTTGCGATGTCTGCACACTACAAACTGAACATATCGATAATATTGCTGCTAAACAAACAGTCAATTGTTTTAAGCTTCTCATCATATTCATTCACCTCAAAATATTATTCAAAAGAAAATACAATTTCTTTTCTAGTTTTTGCATCTATTTCCATTGGAAAAAACACAGAATAAAATTTATCAAAATCGACTTCACGAACTGTCCAGAAAATAGAATGCCGCTCTAAATTAGATACTTCACAATATTCAATGCCATTATATGTAAAAAATTCTTCTGATTCATAGTTCTGCTCAACATTGACAGAACCTTTTGTCAATTCCGGATTGTATTGTTCAATTATTATACTTAAAGCACCTTCATTTTCTTTATGATACCCAATGGAAATTGTAATAGAACCTGATGTACGATAAACAATTGCATCACATAAAATATATCCATCCGGAATAATAGTTGGCAATTGCATGGTTGGATATCGTTCTTTTATCGCTTCTATACTTTCAAATTTTTCCTCTTGACATCCACCTGGAATGTTCTCGCTTCCATCCAGTGTATAGCCCGGATCCACTTCCGGCTGATGATATTCCTTCCAAAGAGAATGACACTTTGCGGCAACTGGAATGACTAGTACCAAACAGCCTGCCAGTCCAATGACAACACGTGCCACGGAAAGCCGCCATTCTCTTTTTTCCTTTTTAGTTTCTGTCTTACTTTTGTGCATGGCGTAAAACAGTTCTATGTACCGATCCAAAAGCTGCTGTGCTTCTGGGTCATTCCGCTTTGCAAGAAGTTCTTGTATCAAGCGGTACTGCTCGTCTTTTGTCAGCTCCTGGAATGCTGTACAACGCTGCTGAAGTTCGATCTCCTGCATGAAAATCCATCATCGCCTTTCTGGATGGGGTTATTGAAAAGAAAATACAATTTCTTTGATGTCACCAGCCTGCTTCGGCAACCCAATATAATAAAATTTATCAAAATCTTTTTCCGGCACTGTCCAAGTTGCGATATTGTCATCTATATTTGTTGCAAAACAATAGGAAATTCCATTTTTTGTTACATATTGCTGAGAACCTTCATCATACTCAATTGTTATTAAACTTCCCCCAAACGCCGGATTATACTGCGTCATATCAATATCGAAAAATCCATCCTGATTCTCGTAAGCCACAAAGACTCTAATAGAACCAGATGTGCGGGCAACCATAGCATCCTGTAATGTATATCCATCTGGAATAAAAGTTGGCAGTTGTATAGTTGGGTATCGTTCCCTTAATGCTTCTACGCTTTCAAAATGTTCCTCTTGGTATAAATCCGGAATGGTCTCGCTTCCATCCAGTGTATAGCCCGGATCCACTGGATGCTGCTCTTGCTGCCACATCGTATAATACTTGGAAAATACCGGGACAGAGAGTACGGTACAGCCAGCTAAGCCAATTCCCACACTCAGCAGCAAGGCGATCCGTCTGCCGCGTCTGCGGAAAAATGACTCTTGATAGCCATGCGCCCGTTTCCAGATAGACAAGCACCGATCCAGCAGTTTTTGTGCTTCTGCATCGTCTCGTTTCGTCAAAAGAGAACGGATGAGACAGGATTGTTCCGTCTCTGTCAACTTACGGAAGGCTCGCAGATTGGATTGACAGCGCTGCTGTAATTCCTCTTCCTGTGAAATAGCAATCTCCCCCTTTCCTATTGAAATGAGTAGGCAATTTCTTCCGGATTCGGAATGGAGTTTGGTACTGTTATGGTATAGAACATGTCCTTCTCTCCCTGCACCACATTCCAGGAAACCAGATTGGTTTCCTCCTTTTCGCTGATGGTATAGGTGGTTTGATCTACGGTAAGAACAGATTGAATCTTTCCTTCTATGGCAACCGCTTCCTGCGATTCCGCATCATTCGGATCAAAAATCCAGCGCATCCGCATCTGAATGGTTTCTTCTGCCTGATTGCTATAAAGAATGGTGATGGTGACAAATTTTGATGTCGTTGCATAAGAACCGCTTTCAAATTGATACCCCTCCGGCAAAGCCGTTGGCAGCATAACATCCGGTACAAATTTCTTCGCATCTTCCTCCTGAAGGAAGGATTCTTTTGAAGCTACATTTTTCGACTCGCCTTCTCCAAACCCAACCGATACATTTCCATTCTTTTGGAATCCGAACTGCATGGTATTATGGTCAGAGATTACCTGCATCGTCACAACTGGAATGACACTGCATAGTGCGACAGCTGCCGCACTGATCAGCAAACGCTTCGAAAACCGAATTCGTTTTTTGCGTGTTTGCTGTTCGGCTGCTTGTCCCAGTACTTGTAGCAAATGCGCCGAATCCACATCATCTTCATATTCAGGAAATCGTTCGAGCTGCGTTAGACATTGTTTGAAAAGCTGTTGTTGCGCCTGTGTTTTTTGTGATTCGATTAGCCAGCTAATTAGAATTTCCAGGTTTTCTTTTGTTAGCTGTTCCACTTGTTCCGGGTGTTCGCTGCAAAGTGCTTCCAGCTCTTCCCCGGTTTTTTCATGTCCCAAATAGATTGTAACCACCTCCTATCTCTACAGTGCATGCAACATGCCCTTCTATAATATATATGTCGGAAAATGCAAAATATTACACTTTTTCCTCAAAGAATTTTTTTGCAAGTAATTTTAACTTGCGATTTAAACGGTGAATTCGCACGCCAACATAACTTTCCTTCATGGAAAGCTGCTTGGCAATTTCAGAATATGGTAAATGATGGCAGTAATATAACACATATAGATTGTATTCCAAATCCGTCAGAGCATCTAAAACACTTTTCAAAGCTTCTTGTTGGGAGATTGCATTCGCTTTATTTTCCATGCGAATCTCCACTTTCTCTTCTACAGGCTGCTGCGGCATACGCTTTTCCGCATATTTTTCATAGTCCCGCATCTTTTTGGTCAATTTCCGATTGAACGCATAGGTACAGTTCATCGCAGTCAGAGCCAACCAACCGATTGGATTGCTATGTGTTTCCAGTTCTTTTCGCTTTTTTAAGGCGCACAGAAAAACTTCCTGTAACAGCTCTTCCTGATCCTGTTTGGAACTGGAAATACACTTCATTTTAATCAATTTCAAAACATCATAGTGATACTGCTGATAAAGCTGTGTAATAAAATCACCATCTGTTGGTTTGCTCCGATTTTTCATACGATGCCCTCACCTCCCATCTATCAAGCAGTTCAAACAAATTTCCTATTTAAAATTCTATTATTTTCAGAATATATTATAATACACTCTAAGAGAATTGTAAATTATTTTTCATGTATTGATTTATATTTTTTGTTATTTAACATTGGAACCGTCCAATTCCTTATACACAAAATTCAAAAAGCTTCTTTTTCTCAGCTCAAATCGTCGAAACAAGCACTTGAAATTCACAATTTATCCATTGACACAGCAATATTCATCTGGTAAACTAAAATATATTTTTATAAACCATACTGCCACCGGGTAGAATGATGCGAAAGCATTCCAATACACATCGTTAGGTCTTTGAAGATGTGTGCTGGAATGCTTTTTTTGGAGGTCTTATAATCATGTTTGCAAAATTAAAAACGCTAACTACTTACTTTTCCAAATTTGAGCTTGCTCTTTGGAGTGGCTCCATTGTCCTCATTTGGCTGTCTTTTCTGCTTTTTGACCGAGAACGCTACCTGACATTGACCGCTTCCTGCATCGGTGTCACCTCTCTGATCTTAAATGCAAAGGGAAATCCACTGGGACAACTCCTGACCATTATATTCAGCGTTCTCTACGGCATCATATCCTTTTCCTGTGCATATTACGGGGAAATGATAACCTATCTAGGAATGACGGCACCCATGGCAGGAATTGCACTTGTTTCCTGGCTGCGAAATCCTTACCAAGGCAATCAGGCAGAAGTTGCCATTCGGCGAATCACCAAACCAGAACTAATCTGGATGGGCATTCTAACCATACTGATCACTACTGTGTTTTACTTTATCTTAAAAGCATTTCATACGGCAAATCTCATTCCCAGCACCATTTCCGTTGCAACAAGCTTTCTTGCGGTATTTCTTACCTTTCGGCGCAGCGCCTTCTATGCCATTGCATACGCTGCCAACGATATGGTATTACTCATTTTATGGGGGTTGGCAGCACGTACCGATTCTTCCTATCTCTCTGTTCTGCTTTGTTTCCTGCTGTTTCTCATCAATGATATTTATGGATTCATCAACTGGAAAAGCATGCAAAAGAGACAGGAACAGCAAACACGCCAATCAAGTCTCTGACAATAGATACATCTCCACAATCTCTGCACAGTCCTGTACGCAGTCCGGGCAGGGACGTTTCTGATAGTATTGCGCTGTTCGTTCCTGTGGTTTGGCACTGTCATCTTTTGGACGGGCTGCTCCTAGCAGATCACTGCATGTAATAGAACCGTTTTTCTCCTGAAAAGCAGCTGCCATTTCCCGCACCTTTGCATAAACTTCTTTTCTTGTTTCCAAGTCGCCGGGTTTTCCCGTACTCACTTTCAATCCTGCAAGCAACGCCATTGCCGACACTGCACCGCAAGTCAACCGCATTCTGCCAATTCCGCCGCCCAATCCTTCTGCAAAGCGCATTGCTGTTTCCGGTTCCATTCCAAATAAGTCGGAAAATGCACCAACAACTGCCTGAGAGCAATTGTATCCATTCAGAAACAATGCTCTGGCTCGATCTGCTCGTTCTCCCATTTTCAACATCCTCCTGTTAATTTGTGAAAAGTGGTCTGCATCTGTCTTTTTTCGATGCAAATCGCTTTTTATTTTTATTGTAGCACGCCCTCTTTGGTTTGTCAATCAGGAACCTTCTGTTGTAGTACCCGGAACAACCGGCTGTGGACGATCCGGTACCAATAATTCCTGCTGCATTCCAATTTCTCCACGCAATGTATATGTTACAGTTAATACGGCGCAATCTTCCGACTCTGTAACATTGGTTTCTCGATTTAAAATTTCTGTTTCCTGCAAAAAATTGGTTTCGTATCGTTCCATTTGCTCCTGCAAGTCCTGCTGTGCTTCTTCCGGCGTAAATGTCAGCTGCATGCTCTCATACTCCTCATAATCCGTATGCACCAAGCTAATTGGGAGCTCCATTCCGAACAGAGAAAAGAAGTTTTCTGTCAACTGACAATTATAGTCTGTATATGGATTCTGCTCTTTTCCGATCGGAATGGAACAGGAAAAGAAATTCAGGGATTGATTCTCCTTGCATCGTCCGGTTTTGGTACGAATAGACTGCGCATACGAACAAAAAAAGGTTTGGGTTTCCTGATACTCTCCAATCACAGAACCAGACGCATGATGCAGCGTGGTATGTCCCTTATCATCTGCAAGAATGCCGCTGACCAACAATTCTCCTTCCTGCACAGCGTCTCCGATCAATCGCATCACCTGCCCATCCCGAATGGACAAATCCACAATTTGTGCAGGCTTTGCAGCGACCAAATTGCACGGCTGACGATCCAGGTACATCTCCGGCTTCTCGGTTGCTTCCCGCACTTCTACCACCAGTCGATTGCCGGTGTGCCGCATAGCAGCCCAGCAAAGCGGAGACAATTTGATCTGCAATTGCCGCTCACAATGTGCATAACGCAAACTAGGCATCCAGCTTCCCCGCTCCACACCTTCCTGTGCCAAAACCGTCAAAATTTCTTCTTCCGTAACCGTTTGATTCCCCTGTATTTCAATTTTCATGACAACATTGGAAGTATAAAACAAAAAGGCTGCCGCTAACAGCAGCCCGATTGGAATGCCAAACCGAAATCGATTGCGAACCAGCCAGAAGCGAAGCGTTTGCCGCTCGTGAAGCTGTAGCGTAACATGATACTGCTTTGCCAATTCTTCTAAAAGCTGTTTTTCCCGTGTTTCTGTTCGGCAATAAAACACATCTCCACAGCAGCGCTGATTTTGGCATAAAACGCCATGCTTCCGAAGTGCATTGATGAATCCATAAAGTTTGCCGCCTTTTGCTTCCAGATCAATTTTACCGTGTACCTGCCCCATCATGAGCAGCCTCCTTTGGGCAGCAGTTCAACAGACTGAATGACACCACGAATCAGCATACCAGTCGGTGAACTGGTATCCACACGCAGATCTCGCCCCCAAATTTGCAGCTGTAAGTCTGTCGTTTGCAGCAAAATTCGAATGTCGTTATATTCCAGAATTCGTTTGCAGTTTTCCAACCGCAGTTCCCGATTTCCATTGATTTGAATCCACGTTTGGTAGTATAGAAACCGCCGTCCGTGTTCTGTCACTGTTTCACGCAAGCTCAATCACCTCTCTTTACATATATGACAGTCCATTTTAAAATAGTCCTATTAGACCCCCTCTTCACAAGCACATTTTCCTTGTGAAGAGGGGGTCTAATACAAAATCCCACAGCATATACATTCATACCGTCTGCTTTTTATAAAAAGTAGACGTTCAATCATTCAAATCAGTTTTTCAGAAACGAGGCAATGGATCATGATGCAACGTTCCATCCATTCAAAAGCAGCCCTTTACTGTTTCCTATCTTTCTTTTTTCTGATCGTCTGCATGGGAAAGGCAACAATCATGCAAGCGGCTCTTGCCAACAGTTTGACCATTTGCCTGACAACCATTTTGCCTTCTCTTACAGCAATGATGATTTTAACCCGAATTCTAACAGAATCCGGGTTACTGGAGCAGTGGAATTTTCTATTCGGCAGGCTGTTTCATTTCCTATTTCGGCTTCCAGCCAATTTTTGCAGCATTTTTTTCATCAGCCAAATTGCTGGTTATCCGGTCGGAGCCGCCATGCTGCGTCCATATTTTCAAACGCATGCAAATGCAAAAAAAGAACTTTCTGCAATTACCAGTGTCTGCTTTGGCGGCGGCCCTGCCTTTTTAATTGGTACCGTTGGTGCACAATTTTCCAATCATCGTCCTTGCATGTATCTGTTTCTTTCCGGATTTTTGGCAAATGCACTATTGGCAATTGTTCTTGGACGATGTATTTCGATTTCTGAACCGCCACTTTCCGCAAAACCCATTTCTTTTTCTGCGGAATTGCTGGTATCCTGTACCAGACAGGCAAGTCAAAATCTGCTTGGCGTATGCAGCATGATTCTATGTTGTGCAGCACCAATCGGCATGCTCAATTCGATGTCCTGCTGGAACTGGATTTCCGAACAAATCGCCGAGTTCTGCACAGCATCCCCCCGACAAGTGCAAACGATTTGCAACACATTTTTGGAAATCAGCAATATTTGCACCCTTTTCGTCTCCGATTCGCACATACTTCCCATTCTGGCTGGACTGCTTTCCTTTGGCGGCATTTGTGTCCTTCTACAAGTGAGTGCCGTTACGCATGGACAATGCCAATTTGGTATTCTGTTTGGGATGCGATTTCTCGCTGGTTGCCTTTCCGCAGGTTTTTGCTGGCTTTTGCTGCAACTGGTTCCGCTTCCGGAAGCAACGACTGCTTCCCTTTCGTCTTCTGCACAAGCGGTTATGAGTCCAGCCGTTTCCTGGAGCGGAAATTCCTGCATGCCGGGACTCTTCCTGACTTTCATGATCGTTCTCTTCTTGCTTTCCTGCGACAAGAAGAGCAGTTCTTCCTCTACGATTTATCAGTAATTTTTTTGAAATCAAACACAAAAAAGCCGTTACAAAAATTGTAACGGCTTTTTTTGTCTTGTGACTATAAAATAGATGACATTAATTCATAGCTGTTTTTATATAATTTTTCTTTATTTCACTATCTTTTCAATCTTACAGGTGTGCTTCTTCTCCTCTTTATCATAATTAATTCCGACGAGGAGAATTTCGCCTGTATAATCGTTAAGGCAGTCAGCATATTGCTTTTCCTTAATCTGCTCTATTGCACCTTCTGCTGTTTTGGCATATTTAAGCTCAACGATTATCGCAGGATTACTGTTATTTCTTCTTGGCTTAAAAACTATGTCAGCATAACCCTTTCCGGCAGGAAGTTCACGTTCGATAGTATACGTCTTTCTTGCAGAGTAATATGCTAGAGAGATTACGCATTAAAGTGAATTTTCATCATTATTTTAAAATTGATGTGTTCTCGCTATGCGCCATATCTATCAGTTCTGCAACTTTTTCCTCATCACAGTTCAAAGCGGCTTTCAGAAGTTCATCTGATAACTTTAACGAATCTGCAACTTCCGACCAACCCATAACTTTAATAGTACTTGCAAATTGTTCTGAAATTTCATAGTTTGGGATCGACACTTCCTTTGTGTAAAAGTCATATGTTAGATATCCGAGATGAACCAAAAGCGCAAAAATATCATCTGCACTCCAGAGTGTTGTCATTTCCGGAGTTTTATGTCGACATCAAGCTATAAATTGTTGCAATGAATCTTTTTTTCTCAAGATAAATAAATTCTCCAAAAAGAATGTAGTTATAAAACTTAGATTCAATATCATTAATACTATCTACAAGTATTGAACTCAATATACTTTTATGACTATTAATCTCTTTCTTGCTCACATCGTTCACAAAAACCATTTATCATCATTGTATTGGGATATTTATATCCACATTCAGGGCAAACGGAACCATATGAATCAGTTTTTATACAATTTGAACATAGTGGTTCCATCTTATAAGTGTGGAAAGAAACCAGTGTTTTAATAATAGCACCGCATTGACTGCAGTACTTTACATTATCTTCAACTATTGTACTATCTTCCAATTTAATTCTTGACACACAAGAATACTCACTGATTTCAATATACGGTTCAGGTGTAACATTTACTTTTCTTATTTTTTCTATTGTTGCCTTGCCATATGCTAACAAAATATCAAATTGAAGAGGAATATCGATATCAAGATCGTCAATTCTTTCTTCAACTATTCTTTTTTCAAATAAATATCGTCCTTCTTTTTTATCATAATATGACGCTTCCTCATCTATGTATGATATGATGGAACTAATATTAATAGTTGCAGATACATCTGCAACAACAGTATCGTATTTCTCTGTTTTATCTATATTATCACTTTCATTTTCAACATCTATATAAAATGAAGAGGCTGATTCAAGGTCAATTGAAAATTCTTCGCATTCAAAGTCAACAAATTCATCACAGAATACGCTCAATGATTGAATTATCTCTTTAAGTATTGCATCAACTTTTCCGTCTTCAATTGCCTCATCGACAGCCCTTTGCATTATATCATCGTTAGCATACTTTAAAAATGATGCTAAATCTCTAAAAAATTCTATATCAGGTAAATCATCAAAAGCGGCAAGAAAGCCTATATCATTAGATACAACAATTATAGGCTCATTATTATTATCATGATAATAGTGCTTAATAGCATAAATAATTATTGCATCCTTAAACTCATAAGGTTTCTGATCTTCAAACGGTGGTTTTTTTGAGAAATAGTCTTCCATTAAACCTTGGGCTTCGATTTGTCCTAACGGAATTTCGTATGTTCCTTTTTGACGAAAAAAATCGTGAACTTTATTTTTCATATCATCAATTATTTTTTCTTTATCAAGTTCAACAAGATTATAATTCTCTCTCGAAATTATTGGTATTTCCTTTTTAAGGAATTTGTTATATAAATCCACCTCACATGACAAATCCTGAGATAGATTTTTCTCTATTTCCCCGATAGTTGCAGAGGTATAAATCACCTCAATTTTTTCAGAATTCATGAGATTCTGTATGGCTTTAAATTTGCCTGTATTAAGATGATATTTTCCACGAATAAAAATATTTGTATCAAAATATACTATCATTTTTCGCCTTCCCTATAATTAATATTTATCATTACACAAAGTCAGGAATACCAACCAGAATTACCAATATATATTTCATTTTATAGGATGTTTTTCGCAGTCAAGGAATTTAAATTATTCCCCTTTTCTCAGTAAATGTATAATAAAATTAGATTAATGGATTTAAATTTCATTAAACTTATCAGTTATTAAATTTTACGAAATATCCATTCATGCCATTAAGATGACGACCTTCCTCATCAATCGGTCCACGGCGAAAACTATGAAACGTTTTCTCATCACGATATGTACAAAGATCATCAATGACATGAATATGATCTTTGTTAAGACCACATTTTATCAAGATTGCTTGATTTACTTTTGAAAGATCAATATGTGGTTTTTCATAAGAAGTTGTATCAATAAATTCAGAAAATCCTGCTTGAACGAACTGTTCAGCACAGTCCATCCCTACTTCAAAATACTCTACACTAATCGAAGGCATAACAACAGCAATTAAATCTGCTGGGTCTGAACCATAGTTGTCTTTGAATCCCTTAACTTCATTTTCAATGATTCCTAAAAGACTGCCCTTCCAACTTGCATGCAAACTTCCGATAACTTGATTTTGGGGATCAACAAACATGATAATTGCACAATCAGCAGCATAATTAAACAGACATATATCTGTAGAGTTTGTAATCAATCCATCAGCACGAGGTGCATTTACTTCATCATAGATATCATAACCATTTAATGTATTTGTATCAACGATGCGCACAATGTTTGTTAAAGCAGTAAGCCTGTTTGTGATTACATGATTAGGATTAACATTCAATGCATTGCAACAGAGCTCAAAGTCCTTAATTCCGTTTTCCAAACCAAATTTCTTATAAATATTACAAGAAAATGGTCCGCATGCACCTTCTGAGTATCCCATAGGATTATCTCTAATGGTACAATATGCTTTTGCAATTCCTGTTTCATTAATAGGCAGAAGAGCCATCATCTTCAGTCCATTTGGCATTTCAACAATTTCATAGATTTTATTATGCATGTTAATCTCCATTCTGCCGCTTTTGCGTCAGCACAAATAGTAGTGAAAATCTCCACAGCGGCTTAATGAAAATTTTCGACATATTCTTCGATTGCCACTTTAACGGCAATCGAAGAACACCTATTTGATTTATATAGCATAATTTACTACACTATACACTTTTAAAAATCAAAATTAAAATATCCTGCAAAATTTTTCTTAAAAGCTTCTTTTTGAGTATCACTTCCAAGATCAGCATTTTTTAATTTAACAGCTACGCTTGTTGTTAAATTTGCATATGTATGAAAATGAATATCAGTAGGATATTTTCCGTTATCAATGATAATAACATCACCATCTAATAGCCCAATAACTACAATAGAGTTTGTACCGGATATACACATAGGTTGAGATCCAACAGTAGAACAAGGATGGTATGCGTCTGAAATATTGGTCTTATGAGCCTCAACAGTAACATTGTAGCAAGCCATAGTGCCATCCTTATATACAGCATACAGAATAAAAGAGTATTTTTCGTCTTTATCCGTTTCTGTATTACATTGAACAAAAATGTCATTAACCGCACCATGTTTAGATGTATTGAAGCAATCGACATTGCTGTTTCCTTGATAAGTCCTTCCATCTGAAATAAATGTAGGATGATTCAATATATCTCGATCATCAAGTGCAAAAGAGCCCTTATATTCCAAATTCCCCTCATTAAACAAATAAATTGAGAAGTACTGTTCGTTATCATGATTTCCTCCAATAACCATTAATTTAAATCTAGAAAAATCATATATTTTTAAACAACGAACATAATCACACGTAGACTCAACATCAATTTCATGTTTAAAGGTTAAATTAATCGACCAAGAAATAATAACCGATTGAGATTTACCGTTTAATAACTTAATGTTAACAGCAATATAGGGTTTATCCTTTTCAAGTATTGCTACAGATCGAAAATTATATTCTGTCCAATTTTTTTCTAAGTTAAATTCATACTGTTTGAGTGTGCCATTATGCCACAAATAAAGACTCTTATCTGTAATAGCATAAACGGAATCCATCTTATTTGCATTATCAAAAGTAATAGCAAATTCAAGTATTGGTTTATGGCTTCGATCATATATGAGGGTATTAGAGCAACCTGTTTTTGCATTTGTACATTTGAGTGTGCCATCATACGAACAAGAAATAAAGTAGAGATCGTCCTTAATTTTGTAATGTTGTACTTTCCATACCCACCCACTGTGAATACGAAACACATCTCGACAACGTCACCCTTTCTTGTTCTTCTTCCAATAACTTATTGCTCCATCGTATTGTGCAATCAAAAGTTCATTATCACTTACAATATCTATTGAATGAACTCCATTGTAAGAACCTCTGTGATAAATAGTAAGCACACCTTCATCATCTGGAGTAAGAATCTGTACCGATCTATCATCTGATACTGTGGCTAAACGTGGAATATTACTTTGAGGAATATTAAAATATACACCTGTATAAGTAATAAGTGTCTGCAATCCACGAGGAATTTCATTTCCGATACATCTATAGACTTCTTCATCTTCATCAAAATCAGTAGAAATACGATAAAAATTGGCAAGTTGAGAGTAATCATTATCCTTTGCAGCAACTCCCACTATAACAGCGTTTTTATTGATATCAGGTGAAAATTTAGTAAAATGGCGTAAACCTTTCTTCTCAAGTGTATAGGAAATGCCTTCAATACAAGTATCACAATCAATTATAGAAATTTCATGCCCCTTATTTAAAAACAATTTTTCCTCAGTATAATAAATGTCTTTTATAAGGCTATTAGAATCTAAAGAAACAATCATTTCAAAAGAGGACACATCCTGAATAGGCAAAGCACATCTCCAAATTTGATTGCCAAAGCACAAGTAAACATATTCTTCAGAAGCCGTAAGTCTTGAGGTTACACTTAAACTTTGCTCCTTGTACCTTAAGTTTACCGAATCTCTATAAGTTGTATCAAATGAATGAATTAACTGGGGTTTTAGGCTGTTTTGAGCATACTTGCTTCGAATAAACACATTTCCTGCTGAATCTGAAAATATAATTATTGAATTATGATTAATTCCTTGCACACAGCAAATACTATCTATCTCATTTTTCTCATCTATAGAACTGCAAAATGTTTCTACAGTATTATCTGAAGGATAAAATGAATTAAGAGTTCCATTTCTACAACCTAAAAGAACACAAGGTTGATTATGCATTTCAATTACACAGCAGCAGTTTACCCAACCATTATTAGGAAGATTTCTCACGCATTTCCATAAGTTATCTTTGACATCGTAAATTAGTGCATTAGTAGTAGAAAAAGCAGTAACATATTCCTTTTGATTATAAATGTAACTGCATATGGTTGATGAAGCCGTTTGAAGAGCGTTTTGTAAAAATGTATCCTCACTTATTTTTGCATTATTTAAGCTTATACTTATGGTTTTGTTCCTTGCAACATCACGATAATATAATTTGTAATCAGAAAGAGAAACCGATCTCAAATCAAGGTTGTCAAGATTTAACGAAGAAATATCATTGCCATTAGCCAAACTATATAATTTAATAAGTACTGACAGGAAAAAAGAATGGTTTTCTATATGATATGTCTTGAGCAAATCAATAGCACTTTGAATTTGTTTTAAATTCAAAAAATCAGAGCATAGAGAAAGAATTTCTAAATTACTTGTCACATCGTCGTTGTTCAAATACTTATTAAGCTGACCTTCTAGGTTGTCCTTTGATAAATTTATTATCACTCGTGATAAAAAGAAACCAGCATAATAATCTCTAAAGTTATGGTGAGTGAATTCATATGAATCTCGACTATGATTCGTAAAAATGAGCGATGCTTTTTTATCAGTTTTTAGTTGATTTAATGCATAATCATCAATAATAAATTTCAAATCCTTTGCTTCAACTAGAAACTTACCCATACGAACCATATGATACGCAATCAACATTAATGTTTTTTCAAATGAAAGATCAGTTGTTTGATCATCTCTATCTATCACCATAATACGATCACAATAGGATTGTAAAAGTTCTCCTAATTTCGTAAATTGTAACGTACGACTTGAGTCATCTTGTATCATTTCAGCGTACATTGACAATCCTTGAGCTGTTTGCAAAAGTGGACGTGTTGCAATTGGTACATCTTCATAACGCACATGAAGTTTCAATAAATAGAAATATGCATTAATCTGTTTTTCTGTCAGATTTTGAACCTCCGCTTTTACGAACTCTTGATTTTTTCCTCTTCCACAACTGTTAAACAATCCACTATGATCATCACGAGAAGATAATACTATACGAGTATGATATTCTTCTCTTATGTCACAAATCGAATTAAAAATTTTTTTACGAAGCACTCTGTCTGTAACTTCATTCATTCCATCTGCAAAAATAATAACATTTTCTCGATCAATATTTAAAATTGATTCAAGAGTTTGAATTTCTATTTTCATGTCTTTAGATAAACAATTTAATATACAATTGTCGTTTGATTCTAAAACTTTATTGAGTTCTAAATAAAATGGAATAATATTAGGGTACTTCTGTACTCGTTCCAATTGATTATTACCTGACTCTGCGGCAATTCCATTTAATATACCATCAATAAGTGTGATGAATTGATGGGTTTTACCAGATCCGCCTCTTCCGCACAACGATACACTATGTGTAAATGCCGACTCATTAACAGGAAACACTATTTCTTCAAGGGTAATTTCTTTTCCACTAGACACAATGGTATCTTTTATTTCAACAATTAACCGCTTTTCTGTCTGAGTTTGATCATAACCACGAAAGCGTCCACGGCTCTTAATTTTTGAAAATAACTTATGTGCTAGCTTACGTCCATCATGTGAGAGATGCACTTCTGATTTATCAACTGATTGTTCAATTCTCATTTCTTTAATTACGGTAATATTATTATTAATTGTATTATGATTGGTAGTTTTATCTCTACCAACAATATCACCTTCTGCAGTAGAATTTTCAATCTTAGTCACATCTTTCAATGGCATATTTATACCTCCTTACTTATTTATCATTGTTCCTTGGAAATATAATCTCCTGCCACTACATTTTTACCAGCCCTAACATTTCCTAGTTCTGTTTTTTTATTCTCAACTTTTTTAGAATATGAATTAGGCGGTATTTCACCAGTTATATAATTTCCAACAACAATGTTTTCTTTAGCTTCTACCCCTCCCATTTTTGTCTCAATGTGATTAATTTTATTTTTACTATTACCTTTTTTAACTTTAATTATCTTCGGCAAGTTTTCTATTGCTACAACAATTACTGTACTTATTGCTGTAAGTATGGCAACGCTTATTTCGTCTCCAATCTTCATAACCTTACAAAATATTGCTGAAGCAAAAGGAATAACAATTCCTACAAGTGCAAAAGAAATTAATAATTTTACATTCTTATTCATATTATACTTTCTCCTTTATAAGGCTTAGCATGACATATTAATCAACATTATTCAAGTTATTAAAGAAATATATAAGTATTTGCGTAAATACTTATTGTTGCTGTTGCGTCGATAATATACAATTATCATATGTTGTAAAAACATATGCCATCAAGCGCTTTCAAAAGCCTCCTCATAAACATATAATCCTAAAATTCTAAAAAAGATCATAGCTACAGACAAATTCTGAAGCAGTGCATAGAATTATTTAATATTTATGCTGAAAAAATCAAATAATCACACACGCTCAACTAATCAACTATTTACTCTGAAATAATCCTCTGCCTGTACAATCGTATTCCAAATCTGCTCATCCTTACAGGGATTGATATAACCATCATCAGAAAGCTCGCCATACACAGCTTCAATCTTTTCTTTTACTATCTTTGCATATGAATACATATTATTTTCATAACGTTCCTGCTTCACTCCTCGGTTACGCATTCGCTGCTGAGAATGATTCATTCGTTCCAAATGATGCATTTGCACAGAACGTCTTGATACAGTTATCTGTGCTAAAAGCTTCTGCATTTCATCAGATAACTTTACCGCCTCTTCATACTTCTCTACAGCATCCTTTGCAGTATCTATCTTCAATTGATCTTCATAAGAAACTCGATTATTTCCGTTTTCCGATATATCACGAAGCTGATTTACTGTTTCTTTCAACTCGTTTAGAGAAGCAGATCTTTCTGCAATATTGATATTGGATTCTATCACTCCGATATTTTCAAGAAGCCTATTATCCATTTCATCGAAATCAGGCAAGGATTCTCCAAATTCCTGCATATAAGCATCCTGAACAAAATGCATTATTTCTGTATTTCGCTCCAGTACATGAGCCGCTTCAGATATATTAAACTTCTGATCATGGTATTGAACGCAATGCATATAACGCTTTTTCAAATAGACATTAGAAATCACGCCGTTTTCCAGATCTTTTACATCCGGTTCTATTTTCTCCATCATGTTGTCAGAAATGGCCTCTCTTCCCTTTGCCGAATCCTGCATCAACGTTTTCTGTACTGACCATTCATGACTGTATTCCTTCCCCAACGCAACAAAGTCAATACTTAACTGCATATACAATTCGCTTGGATTCGCTGATAACCTTGCTGCTAATCTGCGAATGAAGAACAAGGATGTAACCGATGTGATGACACCCTTTACAAGCTGAAGTACCCCTTCACCGAGCATTCCGGCAAATTGCACTGCTGCCTGAGCCACTGAAAGCGCTGCTTCTGCAACATAAATAGATGCATAAAGCACCCCTTTTGCAATTTCATATCCTGCAATTTCACATCCGATAATCGGCGCATAAAATATTTTTTTGAACCATCCCATATTGCGGAGTCTATTCCTGCATGCATCTATCTGACGATCCAGGTATGAGATTTCATCGTACAATTTCCGTACCTTTGTTTTTGCATCTTCCAGTGATTGCGTTGCGTCATTAATTTTCTTTCTGCAAACTTCGATCGCATGATTCAATCGATCTTTTACCTTTGTCAGTGTTTCTTCTAATTTGTATGTATCAAAAGAAAACTGAAAATCAAAGTTCAACGATTGAAAACTCTGATAGTTCACATTCAAAGAAAGATGCGTTGTCATGCCCCAGAATGTACTTTCCAGATTGATAATGATCAAGCCTTTTTGATAATACAATTGTGCCTGTTTTTCCGTCAATCCGGCTATTGATATTTTACCGTCAAAATAAAATGACACATCATTTTGAGATGCTTGCAGATAAAATGCAACGCCTTTCGCAGTCGTATCCAGAAATTGCGACAAAACGCTGTTTTCCGGAATTGGGATAGGATTTTCCTGTTGAAAATCAGAGGATGTAATTTTGATCATTCCCAAATCAATATCCGACAGCATACCAAACGCCAGTGCACCTTCTTGCTGACGGAATGAAAACAAAACTTTCAAAGACAATTGAAACACACAAATTTTTGCACAAAAGAATATTCCCGCACTGACAACCATGCCGTTACCAATTGTGAAAGGTTCTGCCACATCTGAATAATAAAATTGTGGACGCAGATACAAAACACCATCTTCATCCACATAATAATGACGCATTCTATATTTATCCACAAGCGCATATCCATCATCCTGCGGTATTCGTCCTATAGAAATTGTATTTACATCAATCGAAAGTTGAGATGCCGTAATATTATCATTAAAAAATGCTGCAATCTGCGATAAATCAGCCTTTTCAAACCATTCCATCTGAAATTTATTTCTGCATTCAAAATCAAAGTAGTCGATAGAAATAATATCAAGTGCTTTGATACCTGGAATCAAAAGACCCGTGATGTTTTCAATCAAATCCGATATGGAAAGTCGACTGGTAGCAAAACATAATAATTGCGGTTTTAAGATTCCATTGTATGAAAACTGCATCGCCGCAAATAGATACAACTTTCTTAAATAAATTTCACCAACAATCCCAAAGGTCAACCCATTGTTATATCCAATTGTAAGAGAAGTGTTTCCGAGGTAAAATGCACCGAAAAGATTGATTGGTTCTTTCGGAATGGCAGATGCTGACAGCATCAGTGAACTGGAAGATAATTTACAGTCAACGCAAAAAGACATTTCGGGAATTGCCATTAACTGAAACATTCCGGAGGCCTGAAAGATCGTGTCAGCTTTACCAGTATCCAGTTCCAGAAATAATTCTTGTATGCTGATAATGTCATTAGAGATCTGTGGGACGGAAAGTACAAAATAAGCGCCTTGTTGTCCTTTTCCTGCGAAAAAGGACAGATTTTCTATACCAAACAGCTCATGAAAAAACAGATCCAGCAGCCCATTGCATTCCTGTGAAAAGTAATATTCAGAATACAAACAAAAACTATTTTTCTCGTAGAACCTGGAAGGAGGCAGCAATGTTTCCGTCTTATGAAAAGGTTCTAACAGTCTGCCAATATTAACCGGCTGCAATCCTTTGGAAATATACAGATAAAAATTATCAATGCCAATCAGGCGCTTGGCAATTGCGATAAGTTCTGCAATGAACCCTGAACTCTCTTGTTCTGAAAGCTCGCATAAGAATCCGCTGCCAGAATAACTTCCATCTGAATTTTTTAATCGAATCGCTGTAACACGGAACGACTGCATATCCACAAAAAACATCTCATGATCATAAGCATAACTGAAACGCAATTCAGCAGATCTATGTGTCAGAAAATCCGGAAGAAGTGTGTGTAATTCATCAGACAGCTTAGAATCGATCAATGCAACGATTGCAGTCATATCAGCATTGTTGATATTCAAATTCCCTTGAAAACAGCTTTCGCCATGTAGTACACTGTATGATGCCGCTGCTTCATAGCCCAGTATCGTTCCACGAACACCAACGCTCATGGAAAATGTTTTTTCTTCTATGGAATCCTCTTTATCTGACCTTTTCATAGATTAAAATGAATCCGGTGTGATCAATGCCATTTTTTCCAGCACAGTCTGACGCTGCGTATTCCAGATATTGAAGCTTAAACTGTCGATCTGGAATATCTTGATTTCCTTTGGAATCAAACCTTCTGCATTGATTTGCAGTGAAAGTGCGTATTCGACTGTCTTTTCTTCCGTTTCGCCGTTTTTCTTTGATTCAATATTCAAGAAGAGCATTTTCAAGCAGAACTTGACAGAATCAAAATCAATTGCATTCACAACCTGAGGATCTTCCTCTTCTGCAATCTTGCTCTTAACATCATCTTCAGAAAGAGCGCCTTCGCCTGCCATGCCGTTAAACTGACCAATCATTTCCTTCAGTGTAAGCTGTACGTCATTGGAAACATTCGCAGGTGCCAGGAAAATCTGATAGCCGTCTGCTGTCTTTTTGTAATAGGAACTCAGATCTACTCCCATAAATGTAAATTTCAATCCCACGGATAACTGTACCTTTTCTGTTACTTGTAAATTTTTCATATGAATTACCTCCATTCATTTTCCGATCCAACTCATTCTAGCCGCTTTTACCGCACACCTCAATTGTATATTTTTTCCTGGTCCGCTGCTGTTACAACCTCTGCATAATGGAACTATATAAAATTCCTCATCGGGCTGCAAAGCCTGTGTAGGCTGTGATAAGACAACATGCGCTCCAACGAGATCATCTGGATGGCTTGATGTGCAATGCTGATTGCAGCATTGTCCGCCAATTTGTATTGTACTGGAGCCAGTTAACACTTCCCATGCATTAATCATCGTTGAATCGTACTCAATTCCTTCGTATATCACTTTATCTCCTGAACTACCTATTGCATTATACAAAGGCAGTCCATATCCTAACACCTCAACTTCCACATATTCCGATTTAAGTTCCATATTGTTTTCTTTGTTCATAATGCTTTCCTTTCATAATGTCAATTTAAAAACGTGCAGTAGATTATATTATCCTGCCATATACCTTTTTGATCATATCTGCAAAAGTGAATTTCCCTGATACTATATCATTTAGAGAATTGTAATCATTGCTATCAATTTTGCCATCATAGTTAACATCAGCGTTCACAAGATTAATACTTGAATTTCCACCATTCAGATAATTGTTTAATATGGAAAGATCTGAACTGTTTGTAACACCATCCATATTCACATCGCCCCTGTTATAATTGGACTTATAACACTGCGCTAAATAAGCCTCACTCTCTTGACTAACAACTCTTGTACCATCTGCATCACAATAGTAACTATATGTACCAGGAATAATATAACCATCATACTGCCCTTCAGGAGTCCCATTATACCATTCATTTTGATATGTCATAGCAAATGATTCTGGGTTTGAATTTGTGCATTCCACAAAGTACCATTGATTATATAACTTTATACCTACTAATGCATGCCCAGGAGCGCTGATAAGCTGAACGTCATCCTTTGTAAAACCTGATTTTAGTAAAAGCAAAATATAAGATCTTGACATACCGGCACAAGCACCTTTTCCAGAAACAAGTGCATATGCTGTTTGATGCATAGAATAAGAAGCATCATACCGAATGAGATTGGACGCCAACTGGCTGTGAATATATTTTGCAACTTCATATTTCGCATTTTCTTTTGCATTGCCAGATAGTCCACTAATATTCCAATTCACATTTGCAGATTTACTTTTCAAATTATTGTATACTTGGGTTACTTTGGCATCCACATCTGGTTTAATTAATTTCGCACCGCCTATACAGTATTGAAAATGAGAAATGAATTCTCTATCTGCCATATCAGCAGGAACCGTAATATCAGTAAGATTATTACATCCAGTAAATAAATATCCTCCGCTCTGCGCACATGAAACGTTTTTAGAGACTGTTAATTTCTTCAAATTGGCACAACCATTAAACGACCAACTTTCCAGGGTTGTAATATTATTGGACATGATTACCTGATATACATTAGAACTGCTAAATGCTCCTGTTGCAATTTTGGTAACATTTCTTCCTAAAATTGTATCTGGGATTGTAACTGTTACATTATCACTGGCATTAGCGTTTGCATTATATTTTGTTATTGTTGCATTGCGATCTTTTATAGGAATCTCATAATCCAATCTGTATTGTGAATTGTTTACAGAGCCTTTAATTACAGTATCAAGATGGTAATTAAAGTGGTCGATGAACGTCTGATCTATCATATTTTCAGGAACATATACAGTTTCGATACTAGTGCTATTATAAAATAAATAACCACCAGATTTTTCTGAACTCAAATTTCTGGATAATGTTACCGTTTTTAAGTTCGAACAAGTAGAAAATGAATAATCACCCAATGAAATTACAGTATCCGGCATTACAATAGACGATATTCCATCGCAACAGTAAAAAGCAAATTTTCCAATTGATGTTACATTATACCCATTAATAGTACTTGGAATTATAACTCCTACAGCTGATGCACTCGTAGTTTTTGTAAAACTAGTAATTTCAATCTGATGATCTGAGATTTTATAGTCCAGCTTATACGCTGAAGTAACTGATGAACCTTGTACCACAGTATTAGTATGATAATTAAAGTGATCAACGAACGAAGGATCTGCCATATTTTCGGGAACATTTACAATTTCAATATTTTTACTTTTATAAAACAGGTAACCGCCTGATTTTTCTGAACTCAAATTTTTAGATAACGTCACCGTTTTTAATTTTGAGCAATTATAGAAAGAATAATTTCCTAAAGAAACAACCGTATCAGGTATTATAACAGAGGATATATCTTTTCCACTGAATGCGTATGCACCAATTGATGTTACACTACATCCATTGATTTTACTTGGAATTACAACACTTACAGATGATGCACTGGATGTCTTTGTAAAATTGGTTATCTCAATGTTATTATCCACCGTTTTATAATTTAATTGATATCCAGAACCTATATAGGTTGCCTCTACATCAGCTGCCGATACCTCAATAGAATTCATTCTTATTATGGGATTTTCAGCGAAAGTCATACTGCATGTCCCTAGGACTGTAACCGCAAGGATTGCTGCTAATTTTTGTGATTTCATTTTAAATTCTCCTTAATTTAATTGTATATTAACAGACATTTATCTGTTATAAGCAATATTTCGAATTAAAACTCGTCCGGTTACCTAAAGCTCTATAAAGTTTGTAGCAATAAACAAAATCGGAATCAAATATTTGTCTATTTTGCTAAATATAGCCATTCTAGTATAATTTTAGCATAAAATACTTTTTTCACACACTTAATGTATCATAAAAACAAAAAAATCAATACTTTTGCACTAAATGGTCGTTTTTCAGCATTGTTTGGTCAATTTTCACCATATTTTACCATAATAATTCTATTTAAGATCTATTTCAAGAAGACGTAAAAACGTGTGGGTTCTTCTTTGTCAATATGTCAATGGCTCTCTATAACATATAATATATAATCCTAAAAACAGTCAAAAAAGTTACGGTTTTTAAAAAATTCTATCAATTATGTATTAATGCACAAAATCGAAATCAAGTATTTGGTTGTTTTGAAAACAATTAGCTGTAAATAAAATTATAGCATAAAATGTCAAAATTGGTATGAATCAGACTTTTTATATACTCAATGTACCATAAAAAATCAGAAAAATCAACCATTTTGCACTAAATGGTCATTTTTTTACGTTAAATGGTCAATTTCAACTATTTTCTAACATATATTCATCGATTAACCTCAAATATTCCTTTTCCTCCGACTCAATGACATCCATCGCAAACTGTTCTGCATCGCAAACAGAATTTTTCAGTATCTCAAATCCTACCGCAGCAGTAAACACATCCACGGTCACTTCTTCCGATTGGTTGGAGAAAATTTCAATCTGAAATCCGTTGCAATCACTGATACTCCCGTCTTTTCTCTCCCTCTGAATATTTTTCAAGGGCGTAATTTTTACATAAAATCCATGATACAGCATCAAAATATCTCCATTCCGAATTTAGATTCAAACTCCATATTTTCCGCTAGAACCGCTTCTTCAAACGCAGTTTCCAGATATCTTGTGTCCAGTCCGTTTTCCTTGTAGCCTTGCTTTATTATGCCGTAGTACTGCTCTGTGGGAGCTTCAAGCGGCGTATCTCCGTTCATGATGTAAACCATCGCTTCAACAGTTTCTCCGTTAAGTTCAAGAGAAATATTCTCCTTGCGATAATACTTCGGCTCGCCTTCGTAACGATCTAAAAATTTTTCATCCTGCGAATCAAGCTCCCATAAAAGCACAGGAACTTCACTTTCCTCATTCGGTTCAATCGTGGCATGATGCCTGAACTGCAACTCATAGCCCTTTAGCATGGCTGTTCCTGCAACTGTTGAATGCGGGCACCTATATGCCATTTGTTCCAAATTGATGTTGCTGCCGTAAGCTGCATATAATTTTTTCGCCATAAAAAGCTCCTTTACATTGATATGGAAAAGTCCATACTTTCCTCAAATTCTTCTTGCTCGTAATCTTCCTCAAAATCGTCCACAGCGGCTTGCTCCACTTCATCGGGTAAACTCTCACATTGCTCCAGAACTTCGCTTACAGGATGCTCATGAGCTGCGATACGCTCTTCTTTCAGCCGTTCTCGCTGAGCAATTGCATCTTCGGGATGCCGCCATGAAATACATCCGTCCAGATGCGAAATCAGGTGCTTGCGGCAATTGCGGAATTCCTCACCGTTCAGTCCAAGATTAATCAGCCAAACCCTTGCACTATAACGCAAATTATCGCTCTCCGAAATATGCGGAGAACAAAACTCCTTCGTTAGTGCAGCGTTGGAAATGGCAAGCGCCAGCGTCACGTAAGAACGAATGACACCGGCATGCAAAGAGGAGTTGCAAGCTCTCATCTCCCAATGCCCATTTGCAAAAAAACTATGCAAATTGCAAGCCTTATAGCGTGTTGAGCTGTAATGATGATGAACTTCATCCATGTCTCCTCTATACCACAATTCCTGAATTTCATCAATTGTTTTCGGCTTCTGCTTATTCAGCTTTTCCAGAAAATCTCTGTCCACCTTTTGACAGTAAGTTTCACGCTGATGCGATACCTGAAGCATATCGAACAGGAAATTTTTCTTGCTCGCAAATATGTTCACCAGATTTCGCAGGCTTTGTGCATTGTACGGCTCACCGTCAATATGAATATGGATTCCGCAATTGTAATCGCCGCCGGTCACACCTCCCGCTTTTCTGACCGCACGAACAACCTCCTGCATCAATGGGATATCCTCATATTCCAGTACCGGAGTTACGATTTCCACTGCATAATCCCTTGACGCATGATTGCCGTTCTTATCAACACATTTGATGCTCGAATCATAGACGACTGACCATTTTCTGTCCTTGTTGCCACGAATATTGTACTTGTCATAGCTGCCGCCAAAATATTCAAAATGGCTGCCTAGAACCTTGCCGATTGATTTTGCCGCAGTTTCTCTTGTAAGTCCCGTACACTCAATTTCCACGCCAAATTTCTGACGTTTGATGCCTTTAAAATTTCCTGCCAATTTATCAACTCCCACTAAAAAACAGCCTACACTTACAAGCTGTTTTCCTCAATATCTCGTTATTGTTCAATTATCGCTTTCACCTCAATTCCGCCTTTGAAAATAATCAGTATTTCTGTTTTTGAAAGCACTTTTATGCAATCGATTAGCTTGCGGATAATCACATTATCGAATACCTCGATCTCAAATTTTTCATGCTCGATCATCTCCATTGCCCGATCGATTTTGTCCTGCGTATCCGCAGAAATCTCGGCTTTCTTTTTCAGTTCAGCAAGCTGCTCGTTTACTGACTGCTCTTCCGCATAAATTTTTGCGAATTCCGAATCCATTTTGTCTTCATCACAGCCGCCGGAGGTTATCAGCGATATGATATCATTTCTCGCTTTGTCAAGCTCTTTCAACCGATTTTCGAGGTTGATAATTTTCTGCTGACCCTGACATTCAAGTACTGAACCGATATTAGCTTTCAGGATTTTTGCAATTTCCTCCCGACAATCAAGATACTCGTTTACTGCGCTTAAAATTGCCATTTGAAGCGGTTCTTCATGGATGGTAGGGGAATCCGTGCAGTATTTTTTGCCGTGCTCCAAACGGCTGATACACCGCCATACAATCTGCTTTCTTCCACACGAAGTCCAAGTGCATCGACGATAAGGCGTGCCGCAATGACCACAAATGAGCAGTTCGGAAAGTGCGTATTTACTGGAATACTTGCCTTGCTCCGTAATGGTTTTATCACTGATTTTACGTTTGGAAGTTCGCCTTGCAAGCTCCTGCTGAACTCGATTGAATGTGTCTCTATCAATAATTGGATCATGGTGATTTGTCACCAGATACATGGGACGCTCGCCGTTATTTTTCTGCACCTTCTTCGAAATACAGTCCACTGTAAAAGTCTTTTGCAGAAGTGCATCGCCCACATATTTTTCGTTCTTCAGAATGCTTTTGATATTGGATTCACTCCATATTTTCTTGCCCGTAGCAGTAAGCAAATTCTGATTTTCAAGAGCTTTTTTTATCCTTGTGAAGCTGAGTCCGTCCAGAAATAAATCATAAATCATGCGAACGGTTTCGGCTTCCTCCGGAACGATCTCAGGCTTGCCGTTTGCGCCTTTTTTGTAGCCAAGCAGTTTGGCATACTGAAACGAAACCTTGCCTTCGGCATATGCTTTTTGTTTGCCCCATGATACATTTTTGGAAATTGATTCACTTTCTGCTTGTGCAAAACTTCCATACAGCGCAATCATGAATTCTGATGTCATGGTCAGTGTGTTGAGATTCTCTTTCTCAAAAATCACCCCAATTCCTAAATCTTTCAACTGTCGGACATATTCAAGGCAATCCACGGTATTTCGGGCGAAACGGCTAATCGACTTTGTGATAATCAAATCAATTTTTTGCTGTCTGCACATCCGAATCATTTTCAGAAATTCAGGGCGTTTTTTTGCCTGAGTTCCGGAAATTCCTTCGTCAGCGAAAATCTTCACAAGCGTCCATTCTTTTTTACGATTGATCAGGTCGGTATAGTAAGAAATCTGCACCTGATAGCTGTTTTGCTGCTCTTCTTGTTCTGTGGAAACTCGACAGTAGGCTGCTACTCTGAGCTGCTGATATGGATTCCTATTTTCAGCTGTTTGCGGATTCGCAGGAATTATCCTGACTTTCGGAGCTTCGTTCATTTTCGTCATTCCTTTCAATAGTATTTTTGATGGTTACACCGTTGATAAATGCAATCTCTATGGTGCAAAAATGGCTTACCAAAATCTGTGAAATGCAGGATTTCAATAAGCCAATATCAATTGTATTCAGTTGTTCTTTATTCGCAAGAATGCTTTTTAAATGCTCAGTTTTCTGCGGTTTATCATTATAGGTACAGCAGTTATATTTCAATTCTGCCAGTCGGAATGTTTCTTCTTTCGCCTTATGAAAATCAACGTTGGGAGAATCCAGCAGCCTGTTTATTTCGTTTTGCTGACGGGTAATTTCCATATCAGGAATATATTCGCTCATTTTTGAATTTGTATCAAGCAAATTTGGATTCGCAATTGCCGTATTCAGCACATGGATGATCACACCGATCAGCATATTATCTGTAATTCGATGCTCAAATCGGGAGCATTCGGGATTGCGGCAGTCCCACTTTTCGTAATGGCTGTTTCCTCCGATTCGGGAGAGTTTATGTCCGCATTTTGCACAGTAAGTCAAACTGCGGATTACCTGAATTTCCTCTGATATTTCGCAGAATTGTGTGGATTTCAGCTGCTTTTGTTTATTTGCTTTTCTGAAAATATTCTCATTAACTATGACAGGGAATTGACCTTTACCGATGTATTTTTCATTTTCCAAAATGCGTTTCACCATGTTTTTATTCCAGGTCTGAGATATACCATTGTATGAAATTTCTGTACTACTCATGTATCCGGCAATTGTCAGCAGAGAACTGCCGTCAAGGTACATTTTGAAGATTTCCTGCACTGCTTTTGCCTCTGTTGGATTCAACTGAATCTCGCCGTTATGCATCATATAGCCAAAGGGGATTGTTCTGTTTTTCTTCATTGTCACTGTCACCTCCACTACAACAATACCATATTATTTTTGACAAGTCTATATCCAATAGCAACAAAAATGCGCTCTGTGTTTTGGACACAAAGCGCATTCTGCTAAGTTTATTTCATATTTTTAAGTGTTAACTGAATTAATTCTTCTGACACGCCACTTGCTTGTAGCGCTTCAATCATTGCATTGCGTTCTTTCATGCGCCCCTTACTTTCTGCATCAGCCAAAGCCGAAGCTTCGTCATGCAGAGCTTTTTCACGCATTCTTGCCATCTCACGAGCTTGCGTTGTCATGCGGTAATCAGTTACAAATTTACATTTGCCATGATATTGAATCACATAATTTAGATATGGTCTGTAAATGAAAGGCGTATAGAGTATAATATTCAGTATTCTGTATAGCTGTTTTTGTGTTTCATAATCCGGATTATCAAAAACAAGTTCTTTCGGATTTTCCGAAATATCTTTAGCGCCGTTTTCTACGAAAAAACGCTTGAAAGCAGAATACACATCTTCAAGTTTATATTCATCGGAAGCTAAAATAACAGCATCATCAAGCACCAATTGAAAAGTATTGCTTTTATCTATCTTTTCCATAATGCTTATTCGCTCAAAAGTTCTTGGATCGCTTCATCTGACATGCCTTTTTTACGCCATTTTTCAATAAGTTTTTTTCTTTCCTCAGCTCTGCCTCATTCTTAGCATTCGCCAAAGCCGAAGCCTCGTCATGAAGAGCCTTTTCACGCAATCTTGCCATTTCACGAATTTTTGAATCCTCGCTCATATCATAGATCAAGTTTACCGCCTTGTTCATTATCGGCACATTAGTCTGTTTCAACACCTCAAATTCCTCCTCACTTGACGCATTGAGAAACTGCATCCACAATTCTCTGCGGTTATTTGGATTCACTTTTTTACCGACTTTTCTGAGCTCAAAAAAGTGAATACTGAATTTATCCGAAAAAATCTCGCCTGTATCCTTTATGGAAGTTACAATTTCAGTGTGGTAATCATTCGCATCAAACATATTAAAATTAATAATATTTACGCAGATCGTCTTTTTAAGTTTATCATAAGCCTCACCGCTTTTCAATTCCGATGCATACAATTTTGCCCAATAAAACAGCGTTCTGTCAAGGTAATCGTTATTGCCTCTTAGCTGAATTTCTACGTTTATCAGCTTATCTGCCACTTTCAGATTCAAATCCAGACGACTGAATTTTCCGTCTGTTGTTTCTGGCGTCAGCTCCTGTTTTACAATAATTATATCCTGAATGTTCTCACTGGGGATATCCAGAATATCCGCTAAAAACGCCTGAAGCAAATCCTGGTTTTCCGTAAAAATCTTTTTGAAAATAATGTCCAGTTTTGCGGAAACTACGTCCCTTGCCATCAGAATCACCCTACCTTTCTTTAAGTATATTATATCATACTTTTGTTTAAATTACAATATCTTTCACAGATTTTTCCGTAAGCTTCAAACCGCCATATAAATGAAATTCAAGCGTGGTCTGATTCTTTACAATTATTTTCTCTACAAGACTCGCAAACATCACTTCGTCAAACTCTGTCATGAAATCCGAGCTGTTTTCAATAATTGATGCAAGTTCCTTGACCTGATCGATTATTTCATCCTCATCATCAGAACGTGCTATTTTACGCAGTTCCTGATTCTGTTTTTCGATTTTTGAATTGAGTTCCGCTGTCTGCGAAAAATACTTTTCATCATCCAGAAATTCCTTAGTTTTCAGCCTTGTCAGCACATGGATCTGCTCTTTCAATTGGGCGATATTTTTGCTGATCTCCATGTACTGCTGATTGCTGCTAAATTTCTTGGTTTTCAGTTCCTGAAGCTGTGATAGAAGGGGAGTGAAAATTATATCATATTGGGATTTTAGCTTGTTGTACATGATTATAAATGCTTCGTACAATCTAACTTCGGGTATTTGCTTTATGGAGCATAATTCTGCGGATTCTGTGTGTTTTCTGCAAGTCCAATATGTTTTTGCATTGTGTGTCTTTCTTCTGAATACAGATCCGCAGTCACCGCATATGATTTTTCGGCTTAGCGGATAATCCTGAATTTTATTTTTATTTGACTTTCTCTTGATCGAAATCAGCTTCTGTACTAACTCATATTTGTCTTTCAATATGATAGGTTCATGAGTAGCCGGAAGATAAAACATTTCTTGTTCTCCATGATTTCTAACCTTACGAAAAGGCATCGCTGTGTTATAACTTTTCTGCCAAAGGCTATCGCCAATGTATTTTTCATTTGTTAAAATATATCGAATAGCTGCCGGCAACCATTTTGTTTTTTTATCGTCTTTTGGGATATTTCGGCTGTTGAGTTCATGACATATCGCCATATATCCGCAGCCGCTAAGAAACATATCAAATATTTCCCGAATGATTTTTGCTTCTGCCTGATTTATGATCAGTTGTCCATTATACAGCGTATACCCATAGGGTGCGGAATGGAGTTTGATTGTTCCGGCTTTCATTTGATTGTGATAAGACCACTTGATATTATTTGAGATCGAAATAGATTCCTCCTGTGCCAGACCGCCCATAATGGTTATCATCATCTCATCTGAAATATTTGCAGTATCGATGTTTTCCTTTTCGAACATTACTGTTATTCCAAGGCTTTTCAGTTCACGAATTACCGTCAGGCATTCTTTTGTATTTCGGGCGAATCTCGACACAGATTTTGAAATGATTCTATCGATTTTACCTCTCCGGCAGTCTTTCAGCATCCGCTGAAAATCCTCACGCTTGTCCATACTGGTGCCTGTAATCCCTTCATCAGCGTAGACGTTTACCAGAATTTTTGTATCACTGCCTGAAAGAAAACTCTCATAATACCGCATCTGAGCCATATATGAATTCAGCTGATCAGCGGAATCGGAACTGACTCTGCAATAAGCAGCAACTCGTATTTTACAGTTTTTATCTTCTGTAGTTTTGGGCTGAATCACCGTTACATTCGGATTCATTTTTCATCACTCCAATCCTCTTTTTATTACAACAATACCACAATTTCGCCGAAATTGGAATCACCAAAATCACTGAATTTACGCCGCCCAAGCTGTGCAGAACTGACGATAGCAGTCGTCTTTATTCTGCTCATCCAGTTTTTTCTGTTGCTCCTGTGTGAGAATATTTTCCGCAAGCAGCTTTTCGGTAATCTGTCTGAGTATATCGTAGGCATACTCGGCTTGTCCAAACTTCTCCACTTTCATCACACTCCCATACTTATTTTCAGTGCTTCATCGACCTTTTTCATAATACTGCAATCCAGTGAGCCAACATATGCGCACAATCTTCTGCGGTCAAGCGTTCTGATCTGCTCTGTTAAAATGACGGAGCTTTTTGGAAGAACACCAGTACCGCTAAGCATAATATGTACCGGTAGAAACTGCTTTTTCGCCGACGAAATCGGCACAGCGATAATTGTCGGACTGTATTTGTTGCCGATATCATTCTGAATTATAAGAACAGGACGAATACCGCCCTGTTCCGAACCAACTATGGGATTCAGATCCGCATAAAAAATATCGCCTCGTTTAATCATGGTTAACCTCATCCTTTCTTTTAGGTATTTCAAATCCACGCTTGTATCTTACGCATTTATGAAAGGGGCAAAACAGTACGCTTGCATCCCTGACATACCATATACACCCACTGCATGAATGCCTTTTGTCAATTCTGACATGAGGAACCGGTATGTCAATGCCATTTTCCGTTGAAACTTTATCTAAGTCCATTCAATCCTCCAACTTTATGTAAAAGGCGGCTGCCAATGACAGCAAACCGCCTTATCAATTCGTTTTGCCTTCGTCTGATTCCTCAGACGATTTTCCGTGATATTTATCCTCGATATCCGTCACGGCGGAGCATCAGAAACGATCGACAGCTTATCGATCTCATGGAATTCTCATCCCTCCGAGGTTCTCTCGGAGCCGCCCTCATTGCCTGATTCCGATTTCACTCGGTGCTGTGACTGGACGGAAGTATCATGATCCTCCTGCGTTTCATTGCCCCCTGAAAAGCTGTTTCAGTCTCGAAGCTTCATATTTCTCGCTCGCTCTTTCGAGGTCGTGGCGTATGGCTTCTGTGGCTGCCGATTGTTAGACCGACCGCAGGATTAACGTATTTCTGATGCTGGGTATTCAATTTTCAAGGTGCTGTGAAAGGCTTTGATTTTGCCTTTCACTTATAGGGGAATGGGAGAGGCATTTTGCACAGGGGTTTTACAAAATTTTTTTCAGCTTTTTTATTGCAGAATCTAAAGAAGTACGAACGGCATACCTGTTTATTCCTTCGTACTCGGCAATCTGCCGTTCCGTCCAGCCATAAAAAAAGAACAGCTCCAAACGCCTGCGCTGCGTTTGTGTGAGCTGTTCTAATGCTTTATTGATGCGGTCCCGTTCCAAATCTGCAATTGCCTTTTCTTCCACCGGATTGGTATTGTAGTTGTTCATGTTGAAAAGTTCGTCATCTTCTTCGTACATCAGGTGCTGCTGATTTCTTTTTCGTTCTCTGTCCTCGTTTGCCAGAAATGTATTGAATATTTCGGCATACGGTTCAAATTGCCTGACAGTCATAATGATTTCACCGGCATACTGTGGATTATGTTGTACAAAATCCGGATTTTCTGTGACAATTATGTATTTGCAGCCTTTGAACTCATCGTAAACTCTGCTCAGCGGCAAATAGTAAAAACCTTTCCGATCAATGATGTTTCTTAAATCATCCATGTTTATTTTCTTGAATCTTTGATCCATTTGTAGTCCTCCGTTTGATTTTTGTTTCGAATCAAACGAAGGCTTATGGATATTTGGCAATATAGCATTGCCATGCTTGTAAAATTGACATAAAAATCCCCGTTCCGCTTTTAAAGCGAAATAGGGTAAAAAAATACGGAGCAAACTCGCTTTGCTTTAAAAGCTTGGTTTACTCCGTATTAAAAATTAAGATTTAATTAGCAGTTTTAAATAAACGTGCACTTTGTTTAAGCTTTATTTTAAATTGCTTTAAAATTTGCTAGCTATTTGACTTTCAGTCATACTGGTGAATTTTTAATATGTTATCTGTAAAAAATGTGTTATGTTCATTAGTAAACGGCTAGTACTTTCCCATCAGATCCTCTTAAAATCACATATCGTGGTGAACCAGGAGTGGCTATCCATCCTCCGTCTTCTGTTTTTCCTGAACGGAGATCAGTTTTAATAATCCATGCATCATATTTCTCATAATAAGTGACAGAATAGGGTGGATCATCTCTTTCGAATTTTATTGGGTTTTCATCACGAATAACAAAATCTGATTCTAAGTCGTCAACAAATTTTTGTCCCAACCATTCAATAAATATAGATCTTCCCTTTTCTTTCGCATCTTCTTCTGAGGTAATACTTCCTAATGAAATTTCTGAAAATGGTTCTGCATTATTTACCATCAACTCTGCATCTTTTTCTGCATGTTCCTCGGCATTTTCTTCAGAATAATATAGATCATCAATCAATAAAATTTCCTTTACAAGCTGCTTTTCTGTATTTTTCTCATCGTTTATGGCCGCAATTATGCTTGTTGTGGACTCACACATCATGTCTGTAGAAGTTGTACTATTAATTATAGACGTTTCCACTGTAAATTTGGTTACTTCTGTTAATTTTTCATCTGTCAATATTGCAAGAGAATTTTCAGCGGTGGTTGTTTTCATTAAATTTTCTTTGGAATTTTTTTCACAAGCGGTTGCAATGATACAAAACAAAAAAACACATAGAAAAATTTCAATTCTTCTGATTTTCGATTTCATTTTCATTAATCAACCTTCCATGCAGGATCATTAGGATCAATTGGAGCTTTGCTATAAATTACTCGGCCTGTATTTTCCTGCTCACGTTCTATATCGTACGCAGGGTCAAATGCTAATACATTTCCATTGGGAACACCTACATATGCAATCACATTCCAATTCTTTGCAATACTAATATCGGACTCTGGTCCAATAGAAAAGTAGTTATTTTTCCAGCCCACATATAGACTATGAGTATGCACATAGGCAACTGAATTTGACTCAAAATTTAACGCTGCACCTTCACCGCCATATGTTGGGTTGCCATATCCATCCGCTCTTTTATTACCAATTCCACATGCTCCCAATTCATACATAGTCACTCCGTCAACATCAACCGCATTAATTACAGCATCATATTCACACCAAGATTCTATTGATTCTTTACCATATTGTAATACAAAATCTATAGCAGCATCATTAATAGAATTATAATATGTCTTGCAACTTGGTGATGGAACAGCCTTTGTTCTTGCAAGAAGTCGAACTTCTTTGTATACTTGTTGCCTTTGATTATATATCATTATATCATTATTACTATTGATTTTTCCGTATGCTGGCGGAGAAGTAAATTCGTTTTTCAGTTTGTTGTATAGTGCTGCGTCACTTGTGCTGTTAATTTTAGGAGCAGAATTTAATAAACTATTGAATTTATTATCCCACTTTTGTAATTGCTGTGCATCCCATGCACTATTGATATGTGTCGGTCGTGGATTGTTGAGCTTAAATGCAGTTGCTTCAACCGCATCATGCCCACTTGGATCAATGTATCTAACAGGATTATTGCTGCAATAGGTATACCTATTTAGGCTAAGTGGATCAGCTCTTCTTCCTGCAAAAGAATCGCGGCTAATAAATCTACCAGTACTTGGATTATAATACCGTGTCCTCAGATATATCGTACCCGTTTCAGCGTCATAATATTCACTGCAGTAACGGAACGCATTATCATCGGACTCATCGATATTCTTCTCAACACCAAAAGCATCATAAGTATACGACTTTGTAACTAAACCAGTAGAATCCGTTAGATTAACTACATCACCATGTGCATTCTGTGTATAGTAAGTATATCCGGATTTTGCACCATTCTGATAATTGTATGTTGCAACCAGATTTGTTCCTCTCAAATAGCAATCTGCCTCATAATACTGCCCGTTTACAACATCTGCAATAATCTGCTTATTACCATCCCAGACATGCTTTGTGGTTTCGCCGTTAACAGTTTTGCTTAGCCTCAAACCATCCACATCATAGGTGTAACTTGCAGTAGTTTCACCGTCTGTAAATCCAATCAACTGATTCAATCCGTCATATGTGTTTGTTTCTGTCTTGTCATCAGCAGTTTTTGTGATTTGATTGCCGTTTGCATCATAGGTATACGCAGTAGTTTCAACATTGAAATCCTTAGAAGTAGCATTCCTCAGATCTAAAGGATTACTTGCTAAATCATTGGTTGGTGTTACATCAGAAGTTTCTTCAACTGACTTCGTTTCCTTTTGAAGCAAAGCTGTATACTTACCGTTTACTGTGTAGTCATAAACAGTTTCATATGTTTCCGAGCCGGTTGCTGTCATTTTAGAACGGTTGCCGTAATCGTCATATTCGTATGAATACGTATCTGTCGTGTGGCTACCAACTTTGACAGATTCCTCGGCCAGCCTTTTCAGACCGTCATACTCGTAATCTGTTGTTTCTATTATACCATTTTCACTGCGTACTTTGCAAGCGTCAGAACCATCAAGATAGTAGGAATATTCGTACTCAGAAATAGTTAAATCGCCAGATTTTGTTACAAGGTTCGTGATCTTATTTGCGCCGTTGTAAGTATAGTTTGAAACTACACCGTTTGCAAGTGTTTCGGATTTCTTGTTACCGTTAGCATCGTAAGTATAGGAAACAGTTTCATTACCACTTTCCTTCACCTCGATGACACGCATTTCATCATCATATTCATAATTCGTCATAGAATAGAACAGCATATGTGCTTCGCCGACCAGCTGTTCTTCTACGTAATTTGAAACGCCTTCATAGAAGTAACCTTTAAAACTCGGACCCCATTCTCTGTAGATTCTTCCGAGTCTATCATATTCATAAGAAGTGGTAGTGCCATTACTTACTTTCCTTGTAACTCGTCCCATGCTGTCATAAGTATAAGACTTGGAAACATTTTTGGAAGAATCATCAGGGTTTGCCGTATTAGACGTCAGCACACGATTCAATGCATCATAGGTATTTGTAGTAATATTGCCATTTGCGTCTGTGCTTGTCAGAACATTTCCGTTAAGATCATAAGTAACTGTTCCGGAATTGTAACCTGTGCTGTCAATAGTGCGGATTGCTCTGCCCCATGCATCGTATTCGTAGCTTGTGGTCATATAGTCGGAGTCCGAAGCTGAATGCAGACCTGTACGCATCTCTGTCATAATACCGCCATTATTGTAGATATATCTCGTGATATTCTTTTCACTATTTGCGGTACCATCACTCAATGTTACCTGTGTCAGCAATCCCAGTGCATTATACTGATTTTCGGTTACACTATACTTTTCGGCATTGGAATCCTGCTTCTGAACTGTCTGCTTTGTCAGAATTACATTGCCGTTCTTATCATACTGATTTTCCGTAATGGAGTAATTTACAGAAGTGAACGGCGTGTAAATCTTGGTCGGTTTGTTCAGATAACCGTATTCGTATTTTGTAACATTTCCAAGTGCATCGGTCTGACGGGCAAGCTGACCGTTCTTGTAATAAGCGCTTGTACGCTTGGTTTCATCATTAGTTCTTTCGTAAATAGTATGACCTTTAATATCAATTAACGTTTCTGAAACGACTTGTTTGTCAACTGTAATGTAGGAGGTCTTAGTTGTCTTTACACCCTTGCAGGAATGAGAATCAGCCTTATCCAGTTCGAAATAGAGATCAAATCCGTATTCATCAAATTCGTAATCTGTAGTTGTCAGAATCTGCTTAACGCCGCTTTCTCCGCTCTGGAAATATGTTGCCTTTTCTCGCTGTAATCCGTCATATTCTATGATATCGATCGTGCCATCCGGATTGATTTTCTTTGTTGCCAATCCATAGGCATCATACTCATAGGAGGTTACATTGCCTTCGGCATCAGCTACCGTTTTTACATTTCCATCCGGATAATAAGTTGTCAGTGTTCCATGACTCTTATCAGCAGAATAATTCGGTGTATATTCTGCTGTTTTACGGCCTAACAGATCATATTCTGCAATAGTTACTGCAGCGGTAGAACCAGTTCCGTAATTTCTGGTAACAGTTACGTTATTAAACTTGTCGTATTCATATTCCTTGGTAACATAAAGATTTTCAGGCAAATCATAGCCGGTAATTTCTTTAGAAACCTGAAGCTGTGAATTGTACTCGTATCTAACAGTATTAACAACTTTATTGTCGCTTTTCAGTGTTTTCGTTTCTGGAAGCCCTTTGCCATAACCGGATGTATAATAAGTATATTCTGTTACGTTCCCTTCAGGATCGGTAATAGAACGAATCAAACCGATGATGCCGCTGGCATGACTGTCTGCATAATATTCGTAGCTTGTGATAGCATAGCTGCTCTCATTTTCATTCAGATAAATTAACGGGTCAAAATTTATTGCTGTTATATCCGTAATATCTTTCTGCGCCAACGGATGCAAGCTTGTGGCCTGTTTCAGCAAACGTGTGCCGTTGGAATCATAAGCACAAATTGTAGCATAACCCATTTCATCTACACTTGCGATAATGCTGTTTTTATCATTATAATTTGCAAGTGTGTATGTGCCGTCAGCATTTGTGGTTTTTGTTACATTGCCGTTTGCATCACGCTCATATTCGGTCGTATTGCCTATGATATCAACGCTTTCGACCATCTCATCATACTTGTTTTCACCGTCAACCATACTGTAGGTGACCTTGTCAACATCGTATGTCTGACCATCAGTTTCAACAGTATTTGTTTTAACAGCATACTTTTCATCGTAATCATAGGTGTATGTCTTTACAAGAGTATCGCCGTCAAATTCCTTGAGCCCTGTCTGCTGAGAAAGTTTATCATAGACATACTCTTGCTTAAGACCAGACGCATTTGTCAGCCAGTTAACAGAACCATTGCTGTTATAGACAATCTGATCTGTCATCTCGTCGTAGCAGTTGGTGATTTTACAAAGTCTACCGTTGCCATCATACTCATATTTCTCAATACCACCGGATACGCTTGTTGCTGAAATCAACTGGAAATCTCCATTGTACTCGTAGGTGACAATGCGGTCGGCTTCATCATCCTTAATGCTGAGAATACGTGAATGTTCGCTGTTTCCGTTGTAAGTAACCGTGTAAGTTCTACCTGTTGAATCAGTTACAATACGCTGATCATTGGACTTTGCAGAAATTGACAGAGTATTTCCGTTTGCGTCCTTGACCCAGTCAAGCTCACCATCTGCATTGAAATGATACTGTGACTGAGCTGCGTTTGTAACAGTGTATTCATCGCCGGATTTCGTCATATTACTATGTGCATTCAGGCATTCGAATCCACCGTTTCCGTCATCTTTGAATGTGCTGTTGGAACCGTCGGGAAGCACAACCTGATAGTAACCGGATGCGGGAATTATAATCTTGCTCACATCAATATTGAAGTCCCAACCGATACCGAAGCTGCCTTCTTCATCACCCATAGAGTTGTAGGTTCTTACAAAATCAGATTTCACGCCGGGTGATGCAATACTTAAGTCTGTGAAAGATTTTGTATAGTTACCTGTTGCAATATGTACGCCGTCGCCGATTTCCCAGCCCTTGCGATAGAGCGTGTAGTCTGGAATATCATACGGACGGAACCATGGTCTGAACCAGTAATTTTCTTCAGTAAAGTCATTAATGAACTGAATGCCCAATAAACGATCAGCTTCATCGGTATAGCCGAAATTAAAAGTACGCTCTGTATTCAGTGAACCATCTTCATTGTTAATGTAGGTTTCACAGTTATCCCAGAGAATTGTCTGCTTGCCACCCGCATAACCGAAGTAAATTGTCTGTGTTCCAGAAGAATAGATAGACTTATCGCCGGAAGCCTCATTCACTTCCCACGTTGGTCCAAGGAACCAGATATTTCCAGCTGTCCATTTGCCTTCCATATCCTGAAGTGTAATATATGTCCAGTTTCCTCCGACCATCAAGGTATCATCGCTGTTGGTCATTTCGATTGTGTCATAGCAGTTTGCCTGACCGAAATCAAAGCAGTTGCCAATCATGACAGTACCATTGTTCAGATCCATCAGCTGCCCTGTTGTTCCGCTCCAACCGTCAGGTGAAGCAGTGCGGAATACCAGATTATTTTCAATCATCAACAGACCACCGTTGATATCAAGCGTTGCTCCGTGATCAGACCAGAACTGCGGCATATCTGTATTGAATGACATGCAGTCTGCAACGTAAAGAACACAGCCGTTCAGGTCAAAATTGGTATCATGGAGATTGAAGCTGTAGGGGAACATACCGCCTGACAGCATTTTCAGATTTCTCTTGAAGGCATGATCCCAGTCCAAATCGCTGGACACTGCATATGCATCTGAAAACCACGAAACATCGAAATCATCGATTGTTCCGTCATTATTTTTATCCATGTATTCAAAGTAATTTTCAGAACGTCCATGCTTCTGTGCATCTCTGTTGATTTTGTCAATACCATCATTGTGATCATTTGCATCGACAATGACATCGCCTGTCATTTCATGATTATAAATGAAAACATCAGAACGATACACTCTTGCGTCATCCAGATACAGTTTGAAAACAGAAAGATCGTTTGTATCAAAAACTCCGTTTTGATCAGCAAGATCAGGTAATCTATATCCGTCTGGATTACTGCCGTTTTCAACAATTTCAGAAAGAATACTGTAATCTGTATCGTTGATCACACCGTCAAGGTTAATATCGAGATTTTGCGTAAAATCAGACAATGTTATTTTTTCATTGTTTTCACGCAATTCTTCATAAAATTCACAGAATTCATCAAGATCGCTTTGATTGATAAATCCGTCCCCGTCAGCATCCATGGTTGGATTGAAATCACTGTCACCACGAGTTGCACCTAAACAGCTCTGCACATATGCAGCATCGTTGCCATTAATAACATCATCGCTCCACTGATTATCGTTATCCTCGTTGTAAGTCGTATCACCAGGAACAAGAGTGACAGTATCCCATGATTCGCCGGAACCGATCTGATAAGCACCTGTTCCGAAATCCTTAAGGTAAAACGGCAGATAACCGTCACACTCAAATTTCACATAATACACATCAGAATTATCTGCGGTTACAGAATATTCACCGCCGTCACCGATTTCCTGATATGCGATTTCCGTCCAGTCGCCATTGAAAATACGTACATAAATCGGTGTGTTATCACTAACGTCATATCCGTCAACTGTACCTTTTTGTACCTTACCGGTAACGGTTAAAGCAGAAGGCTCTTGAACGCCTGTTAATTCTTTAAAATGCTGAATATACGATTTCGCAGTAAAATCCCATGTAAAATCTGATTCAGATGCGGACTGTGATTTTGTACGGCTGCTATATGTTGTAATATTCTGCTCAACTGCTTCTGGTAATTCAAAGTAATCTACCTCGCCAAGACCCTTTGTCGCTTCTTCAAATTCCTTCGCCAGTTGATCGGCATTTTTCCTGCCTTCGATTGCTTCTGCAGCTGACGCTATCGTATCAGCATGCAGAATACCCTGCGAAACGCCATCGCCGTAGATCATGACCTGACCCACGAACATCAGAGATAGCGCTCCGGCAAGAGTTTGTTTGATTTTCTTGTTCATCAAGTTCCTCCTTTTATTTCGAAAATTCGACATCTTTTTACCTTGAAAAAATGCAAGATTCTATATCTGAAATTTCGATATAAAGCCTTGCATTCTTCTTTCAAATATTGTTTCATTTCAATTGATTAATTGCTCAATTCGCTTTTAATCGATGATTTCTCAATGCTCCCATAAGCAGCATCAAGCTTTCTGAAAAAATTCCCAGCATTATTGTTTCGGAAACCCAGTTTTTCATAAAAATTAAAGATATTGCAAAAATGATAGCTTCGATTACAAGTATCACTCTGGTCCTTCTGCGATATGCCAGCTTTTCTGCATCATTCCATGGGTTATTTTCTGTTTCCACAGGAGCCAGAATCCATGTCACAATCCCCGACAAAACAAGTAGAACAGCGGAAATAGTAGGATGAATGGGAATCCATTTGATAACAGCAAGCAAAGCTGCGATCATAATGGTTGAATTTATGTAGCATTTCATGGGACTGTCCGCATGATGTCCACCTGCGTTCATTCGTATGGGAATATAGGATAAGTTCAGTAAAATGCAGGGAATCAGAAGCTGAAACAGTATGCCCAGAAGCAATGTTGTTACAATGTTTAGAAGCATCATAGCTAATTGAAAAAATCCGTACACATACACGTCTGCATCTGTTTCGGAAATAATCCCGGTGCTGATCAGCTTCCCTGCAAATTTTTTGGATAGACGTTCAAGCATCAGGACTTATGCATCTTTTTGACTGCATTCGGCATTTTCGGCTGATAATGCCACCACATACAAAAGTTGTCTGCATTGAACTGTGCTGTCTTCTTAACAGCGGAAGCCATGCCTTTCAGCATCACTTTCTTCGCATTACTTTTCTTGATCATTACATGCACCCTCCTGTTCATCGATTTCAAGATATCTTGCATCTCCCAGTATATCATTACCAATTTTGAATTTCAATAGGTTTACGCCAAATGGTCAATTTTTTACGTCAAATGGTCATCAAAAAAGGAAACCGGCAATTTTACCGATTTCCTACTGTTTAAATTTTATCTATTGGCAGTGTGACGGATACCTGAAATATCTCTCGTTTTGTTTTTATCGATACAACACCTTCATATTTTTCTACAGTTTTCTGCACATTAGACAATCCGATTCCCGTATGGTTCTTTTTGGTGGAATGCCATTTCTGCGGAAGTTCTGCCCCTTTATATGCGCATGTATTCGTAATGCGCAATGCAATCAGTCCCATCTTCTGACAAAGTACAATCTGTATCGTTTTCGGAGTATTTTCTATTTCCATACATGCATCCACTGCATTGTCGAGCAGATTTGAAAATATTGTTGTAATATCCATATCTGAAATAAATTTCATAGAAAAATCTTCAATATCCATGTCCAACTGGATTTTTTCTCTTTCACAGGTTGAGGCAACTGTATTCAAAATGATTTCCAGTATTTCATTTTGATTTCTGATTCTTGGCTGCAGCTGTTGGGCTGTATCAGATAAGTCGGATAAATATTGTTCGGCCTTTTGAACTGATTCACCGGAAATCCATGTTTTCAAGGCGGTGACATGTCGATTGATATCATGTGCTGCTTCACAGGTAGTTCGATACATTTTTTGAAGCTCACGATACATCTGCAATTGCAGCTGCTCCTGCTGATGCATCAGATCTGTCTGATGCTCTTTCTCTCTTAAATGTGATATCTTGTTAAAAATATATATGATATATAGATCTAAGAATAAAAATCCAACCATGATTAAAAGCATCAGAAAACCGGATGAACTGATCTGTGCCACATGAGAAAAATAGGCGAATATGCCTACTTCAAATAAAATTAGAAAAATATAAAAGATAATCTCATGCCAAGTAATTTTGAAACGTTCTTTTTTTAGGATCAGTAATTTTGCTACTCTGGTCAATACAATCTGAATCAGCCAATCCCACAAATGATGATGCCATACAAGAGATGTTGCTCCCAGTGTTACGGATATCGTATTTTTATGAAATACCGAAACGATAATTACACCCAGTGCATCTGAAGACAGTGTTATCATAGCAAACAGTGCTGCATAAATAAAGAGAGAGGATTTATTGCAATTGAATAACAGACGGATGGTCAAAACAATCATACAACAACCAGTTATAAAATTCAGCGGCAATATCTGAAGTAACATAATCAGAGCTTTTACAGTTACTATCGAAGTTAACAGTGCAACCCTTCTTACCATATGCTCTTTTCTTAAAGGATATTTATCATAGAGCAAATAAACGCAAAGAATCACGTTTAAAAGTAATGTGATATAATCTAAAACATACGACATAGTTACAACTCTCCATTCGTCATATAGCGATTTAATGCATCAAATACTTCCTTGTACTTTCTGCGAGAAATGAGAACTTCTTCATCATTTTCCAGAATCAACTTTTTATTTTTTCCGTCAATCTTACGGATATGCTGTATATTTACAATAATGCTTGGAGCCGGCATGATAAAACAGTGATGATTCACGATGTTATATATATTTGTGATACTGTCTTTTATTTTATAACTTTCTTTCCGAAGCTTGACTTCAACCGTTCTATCCTCCAGATAGTAGAAATAATAAATATCATTCATTTCAAGATAACGACAGGAGTTATTTGTGTTCAGCTGAAAATATTCTTTTGTTTTGGCATTGACACTGCGTTGGTATTCCACAAACTCTTCAAGAACGTTAGAAATCTGTTCCGGTTGAAATGGTTTCGTAATGTAGGCGAATGGATGAATTGTCATTGCTTTTGTAATGTATTCTCCATATGAAGTGATGTATATCAAAGCAACCCACTTATTCCATGCACGAAGCCGCTGTGCAGTTTCTATTCCATCTATTTTACCCATTTGTACATCTAAAAATGCAACATCTATCGGTGTGCTGCACTCTAATAAATCTTCTCCGCAATAAAACGGCAGAATCTTGTACTCCATATTTTTCTGCTCACAGAAATTAGCTACCACTTCTTTAATCTGCGAAACCTGTTCCTTTTCATCATCCACAATTGCAATCCGAATCATATTATTTCACCCCTCTTCTCAAAATCATATCACAAATTTTGACAAAAATCAAGATGTTTAATGAACTTCAAATGTGATATAATACTTTGGAAGGGCAATACAATCTTTCGTCAATTCCGCTCATTTACGTCAATGATTTTTGGACGAAATTGTATGTTTTCTGATATTATTATATCAGATTTTTTGAAAAAGTAAAGGGTTTTTCCGAAATTTCATGTTATAATTTCAAGGAAACTGTCCTTTGATAGCATAAAATTGACGGTTTCAGCCGTCTGAAAAACAGTCAGGGAGGGCTATCTCATGCCAAAAAGAGGAAGCAACATTTATAAGCGCAAGGATGGACGCTATGAAGGTCGTGTTCCGGTGGGTTACAAGGGGGACGGCACGCTGAAATACAAGTCTGTATATGCCAGAACACTTTCGGAAGTAAAAGAAAAAATGGCACAGTTTTATTCCGTTCGTCAGGAAAGTACCATTTCCTCGCTGAAGCTTACGGTTCGTGATGCCGCTGAGCAATGGTTGACCTCTGCAAAACTGCGTGTGAAGCCTGCAAGCTATGCAAATTATGCAAACATTGTATTCAAGCACATTCTTCCACAGCTTGGCGAAGAACATTTCACCGGTCTGACCACACAAAAATTAAACAGCTTTATTCAGCATAAACTGCAGCATGGCAGACTGGACGGCAACGGCGGATTATCGGCAAAATCCGTTCGTGATATTATGCGGGTTTACCGCAGTATCGAGCATTACGCCTTACAGGAATACGGCGTTAAACCAACAAATTTTACTATGCCAAAAGTTGAAAAGAAACAGCTTGATGTTTTCAATTGTATTGAGAGGAAACGGCTTGAACAATATTTACTGCACAACCTGACTAATACAAACTTAGGGATTCTGCTGTGTCTGTTCACAGGTTTGCGTGTGGGAGAACTATGCGGCCTGACTTGGGGCGATATTGATTTTGAAAATGGAACACTTTCCGTGAAACGGACTGTTCAGAGAATCAACAAACGGGGCAGTTCCGAGGTGATCATCGGTTCTCCGAAAAGTAAAACTTCCATTCGAATTGTACCGCTTCCACAGTTCCTTCTTGATTTATTATTGCAGAAAAGAAGAAGCAGCAAGATTTTTCTTGTGTCAGGAACTGAAAAACCAACAGAACCAAGAACGGTGCAGTATCGCTTCAAGGCTGTTCTGAAAGATTGTCAGCTGCGGAGTACTCCCTTTCATCTTCTTCGCCATACCTATGCGACTGTTTGTATTGCAAATGGTTTCGATCCCAAAACTCTCAGCGAGCTGCTCGGTCATGCTGATGCAAGTATAACGCTCAATCGTTATGTGCATTCCTCCATGCAGATGAAGAAAAATTATGTAAGCAGACTTTGTTTGTCCGCTTAATTTTTTAGCCGTCGGAATGTAGTCAGGTTTATTTAAAGAAACAACGTAATATATGGGAATTTGTTGCATCTTTCCATATATGAGCGGAATTGACGAAAAAAAGGCGTATCAATTTCAAAAACTGATACGCCATCTATTTTCTTCTCTGCTATAGACATACTATTCTATTTTCTACTTCACATTCCCATTGCATGATGACGCACCCCCGATTGCAGTTAGTACTGCTGCTGAGAGTGATCCTCCTTGATTCCGAGAGCCTGCTTTTTCTCATGCATCATCCTGCGGAGCTTTTGGTCAATAGACATTCTCATTGAATGAAATTTTTGATTGTAGTCATCAGCAATACATCTGCTTAAATTCACAAAAAGCCCCAGAACGGTATTCGTCAGCATTTCAGACTGATACTGCTCCATATTTTCAAGTAAGTTCCGGGCATATTCGTTGCCTTGTTTAGCAGATTTATTGAGCCATTCTATGGCTTTTTCCTTATCTTTTTTAATTCCGTCAATGCCAAATAAATATAGACATCCAAGCTTGCAGCAAGAAAAAGCATCGCCGCTGTCAGCACATTCGGTCAGCAAGGAAATACCATTTTGAGTATCCTGTGTAATATTTCCACCGCTGATATATTCCAATGCCAGCGACCGTTTGGCATATTGATTTCCAAGTTCTGCTGACTTTTCAAGGTATTCAATCGCTTTCTGATTATCAACTGGAGTACCAAGTCCCTTAGAATACATCATGCCGATTTGATACTGCAAGTATGGTTTTATCTTTTTAGCTAACGGCTCAATTTGCAAAAATCCCTGCAAGGCTTTTTGATAATATTCAAATGATTTCACATCATTTTTTAAACCCGATTTTTCCATAGAATATAGCTTACCAAGTTCAAACATTGCAAGTACATTTCCTGACTCCGCACAATTCAACAACAGCTTTTCAGCTTCTTGAAAATCATCTGTATTGGAATTATTATCATAAATTATTGTGCAAGCAGCATTATGATCATCGTTCCATTTGATATAATACTTGTTTTGGGAAATGTCCTCGCTTTCAAGATATTCTTCGGGAATTAACGGATTAAAAATGTAATCTTCCGACGGAATTATTTCTGAATCATAATCAACATCGGGAATCCTGTCCGTCTCAATTATCGTAGATGTGAAATTCATATTCAACACCTGCCTGATAATCATATTCCGCACAGGCTGAAACACCTTATTCTCCCACAGTGGAGGAAACTCCTTTTCTTTCTGTGCGTACACCTTGTATTTCTGCCGTTCCAACTCGCACCACTTTTCATACAACGCAGATATATTTTCATCCTGCGACAGAATTCTGAAAATCTCATCCATCGTTTTTTTAATCTCCGGTTTAAGATAACCGTAAACTTTTTTGCCTTTTGTGTTATCAAGTTGATTTTTCAAGGTGAGGACAAGATTTTCAAGGTTTGCATTATGAAAATGATTCTCCGCGATCTGCTTCACTAACTGTTCCACATACTTTTTAGACTCCATTTTCAACTCATCACGCCGGAGAGTTTGCTCCTGATAGATCGACTGCAATTCATCATGAAAAATATCATTTGCAAATACAGAACGTATTTTATCAATGCCTTGCTTCGTCAAAAATCCCTGCTTCGGATTTGTGGAATAAACAATCAGATGTATATGCGGATGATGCGTGGTATCGTGAAATGCGCCATACCATTTCAGATTGCACAGCGGAATTTTTGTCTGCTCTGCAATGTCGGATATATGCCGCATTACAAGCTCACGCCAACGATCAGAGTTATCATAACCCAGCCGAATTGCATCTTCACGGCGTAATGAGACAACGTGCGACCAAACATTTCCAGGATGATTCGCAACTTCCTCTGCAATTTTATCAAGCACAATCGGCTCATTGCTTTCATTAAAAAGTCCATGTGCGCCACGCTTTTCCACGCCAGGTCGCATCGCCATGTAGCCGACAAAATTCTGACGGTTACCGATCACATCCGCATTGCGCTCAATAATTGTACTAATCAACTCAGACGCATTTTCAACTGTAGGATTATTTTTATAATCCTCAAATTCCAAATATTTTTTTGTTTCTGGAAAATCATCGAGCAGTTCATTCAGCAACTTTTTCTGATTCTCCGTAGAATATTTTTTACTCTGCTCACGAACTTCAACCGACTCACGAGTTGCAATATATTTTGTATAATTTTTTCGTTGAGACTTTGTTTTTGCAGTACCGCTTTTCAGATATCGGCTTGTAACAATTAACAACGACATTATTCACCGCTCCTTTGATACCGCACCGCTTTTTCAAAATTAATAATTCCATTGATACGCTTCACTTCATCCACGCACATGATGCGGAGTTTTTGCAAAGTATCATCATCGATCTCATTGATCGCCGCAACCATATGCGTAAGCGCACCAACTTCTACTGCCAGCTTAAAAAGAGCACGAGATAGTTTCTGCTCGCTGCCTTTCACGATACCCTCTGTAATCACCGCAAGCTGCGGTGCAATAAACTCTGTAGCAGTACTTTCTTTGTTCAGAAGATAACCGCAGTAAAAACGGATTGCCTTTTCCATAAACTCGGTTTTGGAACGGCAGTTGTCGATCTCATACAGCATATCTACCTTTTCCATCGTATCCGGAAAAACATATAGCGGAAACTTGATTTTTTCTTCTGCAACATCATCAGAAAGCGTCGAATTCTCGGCGCTTTTTCTCTTTTTCTGCAAGTCTGACTCCATGATTTTTGAAAACCTCCTGTTCTGACCCCATTGCTGCAAGGCTGTAAAATATTTGAAGAATCGGCGAGCTTTGCTCGCCCGAAGTGATTGTTTTGGCGACTTGACGCCAAAACTTTAACCAGCAACAAAATCCCCCACAAAGCCCACCCGGATTCCACTGAATCCAACCATCTTCAAACGCCGTCACAAACGCCCCAAATCCGCCTTGATTATCTCAAGGGGATAAGTTATCCACCCATGCCATGAAAGCGGCACACAAGGCGACGTGGTGCGAACTGTGGGGAGTTACCGTTCCAATTGATTTTCACTTTCCGCAGGAGAAGTATTTTTTGTCCTGCGGGACGACTTTTTTAAAGCGGTCAACTCGATAAATTCACGCACATTGGACGGCACATATTTCTGATAAAGCTGCTCTGCAACCCTTTCAAGTTCCTCCGACAGCTGCATGTTCTTCTGTCCCAGATACATCTCCAGCGCCGATAATTTTTCAGCGTCGATACTTACTGTAACCGACTTTTTCAAAAGCATATACCTCCCATTTTCATTTTAAAATCTTCTTCCAAGTCCTCTTCAATTTGCTGTTCTGGCTGAACAGTCAGCGCAGAATACAAACTCTGACCTCTGCCGGAAATCACACCGTAGGATGTCACAGCACCGCCCGTCTGTCCCAGAATCTGACTGCCGAGCGCATACAAATCCACGCATTCCAAACCGGAAATGCCGGGGAAATTTTTCATCAGATATGCCTGACCAAACTCGCTGCAATCTCGAACAGAGCGATCCCATTCATACTCAGCTAGATGCTTCATGCATACCAGTGCATCTGGAATCTCACGAATTCGTTCGCTGTCCATAACCGCCTTCAGCTTTACAAATTCATCGTGAGAAAGTTCCGACAACTGTTCTGCCAAGGTATTCAGTATGCCAATCTGATGCATATTTTCCAAACTGTCCGACGTAATCCACGGCAGTGATGACTGCAATTCACAGCAAGTCTGATCGTAAACTTCAAGCAGTGTTTCCGCATCACAGGGCAGGGAAATCCACTGTGCCTCGGCTGTATTCTGTGCATCCGGCGCAATCAGCAGACGGAAAAAGCAACTCTCTGATCTGCCAATTTCAATGTGCAAATCCGGCGGCACATAGCCTGATGGGACACAATAATATCCCTCCATAAACACGCCGCCCTCACGTTCCTGCATCATTTTTCCGACCTTTTCACGGTCAAGCAACTCCAGAATCTCATCGGAATAGTTCTCCAATTCCGACAGCAATTCGTTTTCAATGACCGTTTCGCCCAGTTCACGGCAGTCCTTACAGGGATAAACCATCACAGAATCCAGTCCGTATGTCATCAGCAGCATATCCTCAAAATCACTTCCCGGATTTGATTGCAGCAGACTTTTCAACGCTGCCATCTCTGCATCATTCAGATTTTCCAATCGCTCTGCAAACAGATTCAGCCTGAAAATATCCGCCGTAATCTCCTTTTCACACAGCTCCGACGACAGATTCATGTTCCGAAAATCATAGATCTGAAACGTGACAACACTGGCTTCCGATGGAATTTGCAGCTTGTCCAGAGCATCCTGCATCTCAAAAACGCTCATCGGAAATTCCGCCGACAGCGCATAACCGTTATTCTTTAAGTGTACTCTCATTTTCCTTTTCCTCCACATAACTGATATACGGAATCTGTAACCAATGGGTCCAAGATCTACCGGCAAGCTTGGTTCTGGTCACACCTCTGAGGGTGTTCATCGCTTCGATGACCTCGCCGTTTCCGATATAGATTCCGATGTGTCCTTCGTGCCAAACAGCAAGACCGGGCACTTCGGGGATCGTATCGATCATTCCTTTAACAGTTGCCGCTTCGAACATACCGTTTGCCGTCACGTCTTTCATGCCGTTAGAGCCTACTACAATATTACCGCCGGCGGAATCATACCAACCGTATCCTTTAATCAATCCCACGCAATCGGAGGTGCGTTTTCCCATCCAATTGGCGCGGATAAAGTCCATATAGCTTGTAACCTGACTGCCGAACACTGAGGCTCTATCCTGCAAGAGCGATTCTGTCAGCACGTTGCCATACGTGCCGTAGACATAACCCCAGCCGTTTTCGTGCGCCTGAATCGCCCACTGCACCAAGTCCAGATTGTTTTTCACCGCCGGATCGTATTCCTCAAATTGAATCTCGTTGCTGAAATTCGATTCCTCGCCGTACTGAATCCAAGGAATTTCAAACCAAGCCGTCCAGCTTCCATCCGAAATGGATTCTTGTACCACGCCGTCTGCAACTGATTTGGCGTACACAACATTGCCATCGCCAACGTAAATCCCGATGGCATCGCCGCTGATCACCGCCGTTCCCACTTCTTCGAGCAGTGTATCCATACCGCCCTTAACGGATGCGGATTGATACAGTTCCTGTACCGTTTCAGTGTAACCCTCCGCTGCAATCGTCCGGTTTTCCGCATCGTACCACAGATACGACCGCAACAAATTGTAATTATCAACAGCCCTGCGGCTCTGCCATCTGTCGCATTCTGCTGTGATTTCATCAGGATATTTTTCTTTCAGTGCCTTGTATTTTTCTGCTGACAACACATTACCATCTGTGTAGGGAACATATCCCCACCAGGTTTCATAGGCATTTTCTGCCCACCTCGCAAGGTCGATGTTGTTCTTGACATCAAGATTCAGAAATCGATTTTCATCGATGCTGACGTTGGAAATTACAGCATAGGAACGTATAAATTCCGCATAATCAATGCTTAATCCGTACTTCTGATTTAAGCTGTCGATCAGCTTTTTATCATCGCTTTCCTTGAAACAATCGGCGTATTCCGCAAAAAAATTCTCACCCTTTGAAACATTGTCAAAATAGGTGAGATAGAGCATCTGTGCTTTGACGATCTGCGTTTGCAGACCCAGCTTTTTCAGCGCATCCGCAATGGCGGTTCCGTCCAATTCCACCTGGGAAAGCTGCGTCTGCTGCTGGGCGGAGAGATTCTGCACATAGGCAGAATAGTCGATACTCTGGGTTTCCGCTGACGTCAACTGATTTCCCATCGCCAGCAACAGCATCACCGGCAGCAAAACGATGGCGATCACAATGCCGACGATCGTACCGGCCGCTTTCCACGTTCGCTTGTCTGCGGCGAGATACACGGCGATTTTTTTGGCGATAGCGGCTACTGTGGCGCTCATCTTCCGCCCGCCTTTCCAAACAACTTCTCCTTGTACCCCGGCGCATGCACCTGAAGCAAATACCGCTCATTTCCACACCGATACAAACAAGAACCTCTCTCCGGATACCGAATCAGCGAGAACTCCGACATCTCCAATTGCAAAGTATCCGTATACGCCTTTGGCTCGATGTTTCCGGCATTGAACAAAAACTGATGCGTGGGAATCGCAAACAGCGGTTTCGTCAACTCCCGTACCTCCGGAATCAGAAAGTCATCCACATTCTGACTTGCGATCACCATCGCCGACTCCTTTTTTCGCACACGCTTCATGGCATTGCGGATGTACTCGATGGCTGTCAGATTGGTGAGGAACAAATACAATTCGTCAATTGCCGCAACGGTATTTCCAACCCCCAAAAGCTGATTGCTCATGTAACTGAGAATGTTAAACAGCAGCGTATCTTTCAGCCGCTTGTTGGTATCCATCAAGCCTTTTACGCCAAAGCACAAAAACGCATTGTCCTTAATGTTCGTATGTCCATTGAAATATTTCGACTCCGCACCCTTGCACATGGAGTGCAGTCCCAGGCAGATATTCTGCAAAGTTTCCTCCGTGTACAGATGTTTTTTCTCATGGTCGAAAATCATAAACTCTTTTTCAATGAGGTCATATAAATCCTGCATCACCGGATAATCTGTTGGCTTCAGCTTGTCAAAATCCGTCAGATCGTCAATGTCAAAGCGAGCATACAGCTTCATCAGCATAATTTCAATGGTGTCAATTTCACTGTCGGAAAAGTCTTTGTAGGCTCGAAAAAAGTCTTTCAGATAGGAAATATGCTGGCTAAGACGTGTCACTTTCCGGAACGGCTCCGGTGAGGCCTCATCCTTTTCCGCTTCACCAAAACTTTTCGGTTCCAGCGGATTGATCATGTATTCACCAGACATGAAATCGAGATAAGTGCCGCCGAGATTGTTCGTCAGATCGGCATATTCCTGTTCCGCATCCAGAACAATTACGCTCTTTCCAGATTCACGCAAATTTGTCAACAACAGTTTCATAAGATAAGATTTGCCCTGACCGCTGTTTCCCAAAATCAACACATTGGCGTTGGTTTTATCATCACTCCGCTTATCAAAATCCACTAAAATGTTCGTTCCAAACTTGTCCCGACCAATATAGAAGCCCTTTTCATCTGTCTTACCGGAATAATTCAACGGATAGAGATTTGCCACAGAACTCGCCGGAAGTACACGTTCATACAGACTCCCGAACGCATTGTACCCAAAGGGCAAAGCTGAAATCATGCCCTCTTTTTGCCGCAAAATCAGCCTGTCCACCGTGATTTTGGAACGTGTCAGCTCCATGAGTATATCCGACTGTAACTCCTTTAATTTGCCCTCATCGGAAGCTTTCAGTTCCATGAAAACAGCCGTGTGAAGCAGCGGTTCTTTGTTCCGTCTGAGATCGGCAATCAGCTGCACCACATCCTGCAAATTACTCTCCGCCGTCAGGGATTCCGTCACATCGTTGGTGGTGGACATCAGCTTGTTCCGCCGAGTGGCGTGCTGAATGATCTGCCGCTGTTCCGCGCTGTCCACAAGTCTGTTGTAAATGCGCAGCGTCACAGAATTCCTGTCCGCAAGGTGTGCCAGAATCGCTTGTTCCTCCGTTGTGGTTGGCCATTCCCGCACTGCCCACACACATTTACAGCTGTTTCCACAGATAAAATGATCGGTGAAAAATCGAACTGTACTGGGGACGATACGGTCAAAAAATTCCTGAATCCGGATTTCCTCCGCTTCTTCCGGCGTTAATACTTTTTGTTTTCTCTTAAACATTTTCAATGACCTCCAAGTAATTTTCTCCCTCAATATCTGTCATTTCCTCGCCGTGCATAGAAGCTTCCAAATAAATCGCCAGCATCCGCTTGACGTCTGCTTTTCCCATGCGCCGCACGTCAAATCCATGTTCTGATATCACTTTGGCTGTGCGGTTGATATGCTGAAACATCTGTTCTTCTTTCTTGTCCCTAAAACGAATGCAAAACAAAAACTGCCTTGCCGTAGACATCTCAACCTGGATATCGTCCAGAAATGCCGCATCCTGTTTCAACAGCTTTCGCACATTTGGATTGTCCTCAGATTTCAAGCGGTTCTTGATATGCACCTTGTTCCCGTCAAAGCATTCGCAGCTGTCCAGACAAATGATTTCCAGTTCCGGAATCATGCTGAGCAGCATCATTAGATGATGGATTTTCACATCAATATTTTCCGCTGACAGCACGGAAATGTTGGTGGGCTGCACGCTGAAAAAAGCAAGCTCGGCCTTGTCCGTCTGCAAACCGTATTTACCGAATGTCCGCAGTCCAAACAGGTTCTGCGTTGATTTTTTGTTCTTCATTTCTTACCTCCAAAAGTACGTTTGCTGTGCCGTCACAAAAAACCGAAACGCACAGACCATGTAATCGATTACCGTCGTTTCCTCCAAGCGAATGCTCAGAAATGCAAACACCGCCGTGATGGCAAAGGGCAGAAACGTCCAGATCTGCGTTAAAATTACCACGGACAGAATCAAACCGAGACAAATCATCAAAAAGTCACGGATGCTCCAAAGCCACAGTCTGGAGGTTGCTTTCAGGTTTTGCGGATAAATATATGTTTTCATAATCCACCCCCTTATGCCAATTTTCTCGCCACAAATTTTCCTGCATGAATCGCAGAATTTACCGTATGGGTTACGCTCATCATGTTGACTCTCACAGAAGTATCCAACCCAAACTGCTGCGCAATTCTCGGCACTTCATTTGCTGCCAGCATGATGCCAAGTCCCAGCAGCATATTGGTCTGCCATGTCAGCAGCCCTAAGAACATCAGGCTTGTCTGCAAAAATGCCGTCAGACATAGGGCAAAGATCTGCTTACACCAGCCGTTGAAACCGTCGGAAAATCCTCTTGGAAGGGAGAACATATACAGACTTCCCACCGCAATCTGGCACAGCAAAATACCGCCCCGCTTGATGTTGGCAAAGAATAGCTTTACCACACAGTAGGCCAGTGCAATCATGGTCAGCAGTCCTAATAACCCTGAATATCCGCCCATATTTTTTAGCACCACTTCTGCCGTTGCGCCTAAATCTCCGCGAGTTGCACCGATAAATGAACCGATTAGATCTCCTGAAAATGTAGTTTGCAGCGTGATACAAAACTTGTACATCTCCACCGGAACTTTCGTGAACAAGCTGACCGCCATAAAGCATTTCAACACGTTCAGACAGGTACTCTGAATGTTTGCCCGTCCGGTCTGATATTCGATTGCTGTATCAAATACTGCAACTACCAGCCCTGCGGCAAACAGCGTCCAACCAAACAGGGAAAACATCTGCAAAAAAGCGCTCACCCAGGACTGGCTGAAAATATCCGCACCCATGCCATTCATCATACCAAAAAACTCAGCAACTGCGCCGTATATGGTGTTGAACAGCCACTCCAGCATCACGTCCCAGACGGCTTCAGAAATGGCAGTCCCTACATCGGAAAACTTATCACCCACCCACGACAGTGCATCGCCGATCCAATCAAACATCGCCCACACTCCATTCTCTTAGTTTTTCTTCCGCCGATAACAGCCGCTTCATGTTCGCATACTGCCGGTTGGAACGGCAATAAAAACAGCGGCATTTCCGTTTGGTTTTCAGAAAATACCGCTTTGTAATACGATAACAGCTGCACATTTTTTCTGTATGCATTTCAACACTCCTTTAATTGATATAACGTAGAACTGCGTCCGCCGCTTGTTCGCCAGCGCTTTTCACGAGTAATGAGTCCCGCAGTTTCCAGATCATTTAATGCACGAAACACCGTGGATTTCGACAAATGCAGATCTTCTGCAATCGTCCTGACGGACGGGTAGCACTCCCTGTTTTTGTTTGCACGATTGGACAGATACATGTACACCGCAACTGCCCTGTGAGGCAGTCCATACTCATAAATTTCTCTTGCAAATTTCAGGTTTTACACACCTCCTGTCCTCGGAATTTTTCTTCGTTTTGGCGTTTCTTCTTCCAATTCTTCATCTTCTTCCGAAACTGTTTTTTTCATCTGCGGATACTGGATCTCCACTTCACGCATCAGTGCTTCCTTGCTCATGTAGGTGACAGTTCTTGCACCCTTGTCCTCTAAAATGTATGGTTCTTCAAAAGAGATGCCCCATTTGAAATACAGCTTCAGCGGTGAAATCATGGGATGCGTGCCGGTTTTCATGACAATAAACTGCCCCTTTGGCATAGATTTCAATTCGTCCACTGTGAGAAGCGGTCTGCCGATCATCTGGAGCGATTGGGATTTTTCCTTACCGTGGGACACACTTCCTGACAAAACGGTCTGCTCGCCCAGCGCCTTGGACAATACTTCTGCCGATTGGGAATTGGGCGCAAATCCGCCAAATATGGTCAATTGTGTGTTGTCTGTAATGATCTCCTGCCCCTCTTTGCCGTAGTTTTTGTTTAACTGCGCAAAGGACTGAATAATCGCTACAATGCTGATTCTTCTGGAACGGCTTGCGGAAAACATGGCTTCTGCGCCCTCGATTTTTGGAAAAGTGCCAAATTCATCACAGAAAAACATCACCCTATTCGGCAGACGACCGCCGTTTTCATCGGCAACAACCAAAATTTCACGATACAGCTGCTGAATAATCAGCGACACCATGAAATATTTGCTCTGATCCTCTTCCGGAAGTACAATAAAGATTGCCGACTTTTCCCTGCAAAATTTTTCCGCATCCAGTGCAGTGCCAAAACAAAGAATCTGCTCCATTTCGGAGTCGATAAAGCTGTTCAGACGGGACAATGCCGTGGACATGACCGACAACATCGCTTGATCTGCAGAGTGCAATGCGGAACCTGCAAGCCACTTCGCCTTATGCTCATCCGGCAGCCGTTCCATCAAAGCCTTGAAGCCGCTTTTGGGTGCAGTTTTTTTGACGGATTGCTTTTCCCACACAGGTTCCAGCAAGTCCTGAATCATCTTGAAAACCGACACAATGTGGCGTTCGTTTTTCTCACCGAACTCGGCAAGAAGCAGAATTAATGAAGCAAGCAGACCCTCCGCTGCGTCGTAGAAAAAGGCGTTTGCACCGTAAGCTGTTGCGTCCCCTCCGCCGATACTGATAATGGTTTTCGCCGTGATTTTGGCGTACTTTTCGGCTTTTGCCTTTGCGGAAAGGTTGTGCTTATCGGACAGATAGATGTCCATATATTTGTTCACCAGATGCAGGATATTGTTTTCATCGGAGCGTGTGGGATTGCGTAAATCCAACACAGAAACATTGTAGTCGTAATACTTTTTCGCTATGCTGCCGTAATTTCGGAATACATCGCCCTTCGTGTCAGTTTGCAAAAAAGACATACCACTGGCGCAAGCAAATTCAATATTGGGATACAAGAAAAAAGCAGTCTTTCCCACGCCGGCAGCGCCAATCATAAGGGTATGCACATCGCCCTCGTCAACAAGAGCAATCGTCTGTTTTCCATGAGAGTTACAGCCGACTACCGTTCCCTGAACTGTTGGCAGATATCTGCCTTTTCGCCAGTTTTCCACATTAAACGGGACTTGGGTATACGTGTGTTTCACTTCTGATTTCGTAGCGAATCTGGCAGTACCATGCTGACCATCGCCGATTTTCTTGGATTTGATTCCGTTCAGCGAATAGTTATTGGAACAGTATGCCAGTATTAGCAATAAAACAAAAATGACCGACATTGCAATAATGCCGATTAGTTGGCTTTGTGTCATTTGGAACACCTCCATGTTATCCATATTCCATGTGCAACACCTCCGATGATTCTTCGGTCTGCGTTTCTTCCTGCATGAGCTACGGTGCAGATAATTCCTGTTCTACCTCACATTTCACAGTGCAGTCCGCAAGCTGATACAACAGCTTTGCAGTCTGAATCACCTGTTCCTTTGTACGTGATTGCGTATACCGCAAATCACGCATGACCGACTGATAAGCGGATTTTAAGTTGTCCTGTTTGGCACACAGTTTTCCCTTGTCTGCATACGCTCTGTACTCGTCCGACAGCTTGATTTTCAACTTTTCAAACATCGTATTTTCAGCGCTTTTGCTAATAAAAAATGCCGATGCTACTAAGGCATATTCAGCAAGATATCGGTATTGTCCATTTTGAAATGTCTTGGAAATCCGGTTGAGCATTCTGTCAGGATTGCATTTGAAATATCGCAAATCTAACGCAATTTCCTGGTATTTTTCTTTACGGAAATGAGGAACAGCAGATAGGAACTCCACGCCGTGAAGTTGCTTCAAATCCTCATTAAAATCCTTATTTTTCGGAATAATTCTCGATACGCTTTCATATCCGTTCTCGTGAAGAATATCTGTTAAGCGTTCAGCAGCATCAATTCCTCCTGCATCGTTATCTGTGCAAAGTACAATTTCACTGAGATTGCAATGGTTTTTCAACGCTGTGAAAACCGCATTTTCGTACACACCGTTCATGGCAATGTAGCTATGCTTCTGCCAGTTTTCCGAATGCAATGTCAGGTAACTAAGCATATCTATAGGCGCCTCAAACACAAACAGTTTGCCTGACTCACCAAAGTGGGCAAAGCTGTATCTGGTGTCGGAACCCTCACAAGTAATTCGAAAAGCTTTCCCAAAGGAATTGGTAGAGCGCAGATGCGCCTGCCGGGGAGCACCGTTTTCATCCATGCCCACAAACACTGCGTTATGATGTTCTGCATCCTCGTACAGCGTGTGCTGTTTTGCAAAATGTGTGATAATTTCCGGCGAAATAAAGCGCTGCTTTATGAGGTAAGCATACACACGATGCATATTTTCATTGGCTTTCGGCAAGTGGAATTTCTTTATCTTTTTCTCCTGCACAGCCGCTTTCGGCGGACTGTGGGCAATGGGAGCAACACTTCTTCCAAGCAACTCGTTCATGGCAGTCTGAAAATCCATGCCATAGAAATATCGCATGAATTGGATGGCACCGCCGCCGACCTGATTCTTGTGATCGAACCAAGCTGCGCCGTGAATCATAATGCTGTCGTGTTTCCCACTGCCGTCATAATAAATCAGCTTGTATTCTCGCCCAACTTTCTCTAATTTCTCGCCCCTCATGCGGAGAAATTCTGTCAAGTCCACGCTGTTCGCAAGCTGCTTTTCCTCCTCTGTGTATGGAATATACGGCATATTTGCATCCTTTCCTTAAAGTCCCACAATACTCCATAAATACAGCGGTGCAGTCAAAGAAAAGATCAGGCAACCAAACAAAATCGCCGGAGCCGTCCATTCAAATTGTCCATGTTTGCGATGTAGGCTAAGCGTCCGGCGCCTTATCATATTGCTATGGCAGGTTTCCAAACGCTCGCCCCGGAACCGTGCTTGCACCTCTCAGCGCACACGGCTCCCCACTTGTTAATTCAGTTTTCCACTGTGTAATTTTTCATGACATTCATCGCATAAAGCGAGTGTTTTTCTTTTTCGTGCAATCATAAATTTTTCCCAATATGATTTACCGCTCAAATCTTTCAGCTTTCTGACATGGTGAATTTCAATAGCGCAGTTCATTTTACCGCAAAGCTCGCACTTTTCGGCTTTGAGCCTGTCGATAAGACTTGTTTTGCTTGCATATTTCACCGTGTTCGGAATAATATCCACTTGGTAGGATTTGTTTATAGGTTTTCTTGCGAATCCCTCGTTATAAAACAACCTTACTTTTGATTTCCCTTTTGCAGTGAACTTAATTCCAAAATCTGAGCCTATTCTGAACTTTTCCATAGCCTGTTTCATAGAACAGCGATATTTTGTGCCGTAAGTTTTAAACAAACTCTGACACATGATATATCCGAAAGAGTTCAAAATTGCAGAATTATTTGCAATTGCGTAATAGTTCCGCAAACCCCGTATTTCGCTGTTATACTGGTCTAAGATTTCAAGGTCGTCGTTATCTTTAAGATAGTATCTTGACTTTGCTCTCCATACCTCTTTTCCGTAAACATTTACCTCTAATTTCATTGCACTGTAATCCAAAAGTTTTTTCTTTATGCAGTCCATTGGTACTTCAAGTACCACCGTTCCACTGAGAAAACGTCTTAAATGTCCGCTTTTATTGCGCTTTGCGGCTTGCGTATGCCTTACATAAATATCATAGCCTAAAAAATGCGCTTTCTTTTTGGAATGAGTAATCAGCGTTTTTTCGTCCGATAGCTCCAATTTAAGAGTATCGTTCAAAAACTCCTTAATTTTGGATTTTATTTCCTTAGCGTCCTCTTTGTTTCCGATAATTCCAATCAGAAAGTCATCGGCATACCGTGTATACTGAATTCTTCTGAAATTCTTATCAAAAGGGTCTTTGTAAGGAACTTTAAATCTCTCATGTTCCAACAGCTTTATCTGCTTAATAACCTCCGATTTTTCTGCTTCGGTTTTGACATTTTCAAGCTGTATCATTAGCTTTTTGCGCTTTCTTTCAAAAACAGTTGCCTGTGGATTGGTTTTATGATATTTTCCTTTGTCAAAGGATTTTTTTACCTCATTCATAAACTTATCAAGTCGGTCTAAATAAATATTCGCAAGTATTGGACTAATAATTCCGCCCTGCGGCGTACCGCTGTAAGTTTTATGATACGTCCAATCTTCAAGATAGCCTGCATTCAGAAATTTTCGGATAAGTCTTAAAAACCGCTCGTCCTTTATCCTTTTGGAAAGTATTTCAATCATTTTATTATGGTCGATATTATCGAAAAATCCTTTAATATCTCCCTCGATAAACCATTTTGTGCCTGTAAAAGTTCCTTGTATTTGGTTCAGAGCCGTGTGACAGCTTTTGTCAGGTCTGAATCCGTGAGAAGATTTCTCAAAGCTGTTTTCATAAATCGCTTCAAGCAGCATTCTCAGAACCTCCTGCACCAGTTTATCGTCAAACGATGGTATTCCCAAAGGTCGCATTTTACCGCTTTTCTTCGGGATATATACTCTCCTTGACGGATTTGGCTGATAGCTTTCGTCTTTGAGCTTTTCAATGAGTTTATCAATTCTTTTTAAACTCATTCCGTCAATGGTTTTGCCATCAACGCCTTTTGTCATGTTACCCTCTGCGGCATATATATTCTGATATGCAACAAGAAATAAATCTCTGTTGTACAGATTTCTATACAGCCGTTCAAAGGTATAGTTCAAATTACTGCTGTGTTTTTCCAAACTGCTTAATATATTGACAGGATTTCTCATAGTGTATCGCACACCTTCCTTTCTCCATAATTAAGTTAACAAGCTGTTCCCCTTCGCCATGTAATCGCCGTTAGCGTCTCAGACTACTATGGGAACTCCGTTGCCATGCCGAATATTCAGTGTCATCTTTCTTGGGTAACCCTTGAAATTTATCACCTTGCGGCATTACACATAGCCCTTTCAGGCATTTCGGTTTAGGCAATCCCTGACTTTGCAACTACTGATAGCCGACTGTTGTCGGATACCGTTTCCGTCCTTTAATATATACATACTTGTGCTGCGTATAAGGTTTTCCCGCATATGCTGGACTAAATCATTGCAGATACGCAGTATGACGTTTCTAACTATCTTTCGTCATAGTCCATACGTTGACCACTCGGACTGCGGTTCAAACAATTCGGTCTTTATCCTCATACAGTCGTTTTATCTTGCCGTTCAGTCGTGGAATGACAGCTATCCAACTTACGGCTTTATCGGTATGCTATTTTCCCCTTTGAAGTTTCCCTCTCAGGTTAACCGATTGATAACGGATATTAAACCTTTTTTCCGTTGAGCTGCTAAACTCAAAATCAGTAAATTGCCTTGACAGGCGCACAATCCATGTACGAAGTTGCAATTTTCACAAACAGCAAAATCGCCAGAATGACATCAACCACCGGGAACACCACATTGTTGACAATGGTCTTGATCTGTCCCTTGGCAGCATTCCAAGTGCTTTCCACTGCTCCAGCAACCTCACCATCTGCAAACGCCGTCAAGCTGCAAAGAAAAGCCAGCACAATAACAGAAACCGCCGCAATTATCACCTTTTTCGTTCTTTTACTCAATTTCATATATTCTCATCCTCCATGATTTTTCCAACCAGAACTGTCCGGGAAGAACTGTTTGCCCCAGTGCAAGTGGACAGCATCAATAATTTGTCCGTGTCAGCGATTTCGATATCGTCGTAAATCACCGCACGATTCACCACCTCGCTCATGACAGTTCGCCATTTGGAATCCGTATTGTAAATTTCTCCCGTATTTTCCGTCACATCCACTGCGAAAAAACATATGCTGTACACATCGTTTTCCGTGGTCAGCCAACCATAGCGGTGGCTGTCAAAATATGCCCTGTCGGTGAAATTTGTCACGTCCGCAAACATGGAACGGTTGCTCATATTGTGACCGTATAAAATATTGGAAACGCCCGAAAAATCGGCATTACAGCGGTAATCCAAAAAGATGGAACCGGCGTACAAATAACCGCCGTCCGCCCCGTGATGCAAATAAAAGTCGTTATCCTCCGACTGCATAATTGGATAGTTGATATGTGTGTCGGGAACATAGATCCAGCCGATGGAATTGTCATAGGCTTCCCTTAATTCCTGCACCTGAGATGTCAATGCATCTGCGGTTTCCTGTGTAATTCCAAGATTTTCATTCAACTGAACAGCCTCGTCCAACGCCTCGCACATTTCAGAATCCGGCGCATAATCCTTGACCTGATTCCACTCCATTTTCTGCGCAATATCATTCCCAAACAGCAGATAGATTCCACCGCAGAAAAGAGCAGCTGCGGTTGCAGCCAGCCCCATGCGGATTGCTTTTTTCTTATTCGTTTTCATGTTCCACCTCAACAAAATCCGGACAAAGAGCGGCGTTTTTATCGGCCTTTTCACTTCTGCGCTTCTTTCTTCTGCTGATGGCAAGTGTTGTGAAAATGACAAGGCTGCCAGCAAGCATCAGATATGCCAGCGGATTCCGGCCGCTGTCGCCGGTATTTGGCGTCGATTTCGTCACTGGAACCGCTTCATCATACATGACAACTTCCGTCACTGTGCCATCCGCATTCACTGTGAATTCCACATCATTTGCAATGGCATAGCCGTCTGGCGCAGTGACTTCATGCAGCGTGTAAGTTTCGCCGGATTTGAGAACCGCCTCCAAATAATGCGGTTCTTTGGTTGAAGTCCATTCCTCAATGACGTCTCCATTCTTGTCGATAACCTGAAGCTTTGCGCCTGGAAGCTCCTCACCAGTGGTGATGTCCTGCTTGGAAATCCGCACTTTTGTGGTGTCGTCAACCATAACAATCAGGGGATTACCATCTTCCGAAACAGCGACTGCGTCTACGTTTTCTACAGTAACATTGCCGTAAACGTCGACTGTAAAACTGATATCAGTTGCAATCACATAACCGTCCGGTGCAGCGATTTCTTTCAGCGTATAATCTCCGGCAGGAAGCTCCGTAACAACATGGTTTGTGCCGTCGGAAGTCCATTTTTCAACCGTTTCTTCATCGCTGTTGATAAGCTCCATTTCTGCGCCGGAAAGTTCTTCTCCATACACATCCTGTTTGGAGATTTCAATGGTAATCGGCTTGTTTTCAGCTGTGATTCCCACAATTTCACCGTCCTCAGAAATTGTCATGAGATAGCCTTCCTCACTGAGAATGTAGCCTGTGGGAGCCTCAATTTCTTTGACAATATACTCGCCGTAGGGAACTTCATCAAATGCAAAATATCCGGTTTCGTCGGAGATTGCCGTCATAATTGCATTGCTTTCCACAAATTCTGTACAGTCTGTTTGGAACAATCCAAACAGTGCATTTTCCAGCGGTTCATCGGATTCATTTACTTTGATTCCTTCGATTTTTCCACGCTTCAGCTCATTTTCAAACTGACCGCAATCAATATTGACTGTTGTGACTTCCTGTCCCATATATTCAAAGTCCACAAGATACTTTTCGCCGTTCAAAACGTAATGCTCGTCTGTGGCAATTTCCTGCACATAATACTTGCCAAACGGGATTTTCTCTGCAATGACAGCCGTCATATTTTCATTCAGTGAAACCTCTGCAATCAGACCGTCCGCAGGAATGACAGAGCCGTCAGCAGCAGCAATTTCTTCCGCTGCAAACAGCCCGAAGCGGACATTCACTGCGCTGTTTTCTGCCGAAATGCCGAAGGTTGCATCGCTTTCCATAGCCTTAGAAAGACTGATTTCCACACCCTGATAGTCGTTAACAAATGCCTGATTCACTATATCTCTCACAGCGACTTCCTGCCCAGCATACACAAGTTCCACAAACTGCGGTTCGCTGTTCAAAACATAGCCATAAGGCGCGGTAATTTCACGAATTTCATATTTTCCAAGATAGAGCAAATCCGTTTCCGCATAACCGTTTTCGTCCGTTGTCAGTTCTGCCACAACATCTCCTGCATTGGCTCGAATTGTACCGTCCAGCGTTACAATATCCTCCCTTGCAATCACCTGATACACAGCGCCGGCAAGTCCCTTTTCCTCAAAAACAGGGGTATATGTGGTCTGTCCTTCTTCATGAACAACGCCGTTTTCATCAATGGAAATGGCACTGCCCAGCGCAGTGACGGAACTGAAAACATCGCCGGTTTTCTGCACGCTGATTTTACCCTTCTGTGCCGTGTTTTCCTTGTTCACTTTTACGATGGTCAAAGCGTTTTCTTCTTCTGCATTTTCAGCAGAAATTGCAAAAGGCACAGGTGTACTGTCCAGCACATATCCATAGGGAGCTTGTACCTCAACCAGCGAATATTCGCCATAGGGAAGAACTTCCGGGGTGATCAGATAGCCCTCAGAATTGGTATAAAAGACGTCAATTGTCGTGGGCGTAGGATAGCTATAGGACATGGAAATCTGGTTCCCGTCAGCGTCGTAGATGGCAAAGCCAGCGCCCTCATAGGGAATCGTATTGCCCGTTTCGGAATCCACCTTTACCACTTTGACATAACTTTCAAACTCTCGGTTGTTCAAAAGAAACGCATAGGTTTTTCCGTTTTCGCTGATAGTGACATCAAAATCCGAAATGAGTTCCGTACCTTCCCAGCCAGCTGTCTGATGCACGGTATACACACCATAGGGCAAGTCCTTTGTTTGCGCAAAACCATTTTCATCGCAGATAAGGTAGTCTTTTTCGGAATCCTTTGCAGCTTCATAACCACCGGCACTCTTGAGATACACCTCAAACTCAGCGCCAACCTCAGGCGTTTCAATCTGCGTGCTGCCATTATCAGAATGCTTCATGACGGAGATGTTTCCCTTGACTACATTCTCTGTCACGCCAACGGAAATCATGTTACTTTCCACCGTGTAATTCTTGGCTTCTGCACCAACGGAATACACAGTTTCATCCAGCAGATAGCCTTCAGAAGGCGTAATTTCCTGAATGGTGTAATTACCGCAGACATATTCCTTTGTCTTGAAATATCCGTCGGAATCGGTGGTGTAAGTATCCACAAGATCGCCGTCCAGATACAACCCGTAAACCGCTCCGGCAAGTGTTGCATCTCCCTGTGCGGAATCGGTTTCCGCATCTTTTTTCACAACCTCCGCTGTAAACTTTTTCAACACGTTTTGGAATGTTTTCGGTGTGGTTGCATTGGCTGTCAGCGTAGCAGTTTGGTCTGCTGGAACAACATACTTTATGGGCACATTTTTCTCAGAAATGGTGTACACAATTTTCTCGTTATTGCTGTCGTAAACAGGAATATCGGAAAGTATCGCAACACCGTCAGCGCCTGTTTTTATGGTATATGTCTTGCCGTTGCCTGTGATCTCAAACGTTCTGTCGCCGTTTTCGCCGTCCTCTGACTGCTTATTGATTTTGATCGAACCCTTTTTCAGATTATTGGCAAAATTAGCGGTAACCGTTAGGTCTGCATTTCCGCTTGTCAGTGTCACATTTTGTGCCTTTGGCGTTTCATATCTTGTGGCAACATTGATTTCGGAAACCGTGTAGGAAATCGCTTTTCCCGTTTTCATATCGTAAACATTGAGCACAGAGAACTCTGCAACGCCATTTGCGTTTGTTTTTTTCGTGTAACTGCTGCCATCCGAACCAGTCACCTTGAATTCGATATCTTTCACAACATTGTCTTCAGAAGTCTTGTTGATTTGAATTGTTCCTGTCTGAAAACTCTCATAAACTGTCACAGTCTGGTTGGCTTTCAATGTGTAAATCTTTGTGGAAAGCGCATATCCCTTCGGAGCAGAAATTTCCTTGACGTAATAACTCCCCATCGGCAGCTTTATCGAACCTGTCCCGTCTGTGCCGATTGTGATTTCGCCGACCTTGGTTTTGCACGCAGAATCGGAATAAACGCCATACTTTGCCGTACTGCCGTCCACGGTGGATTTCCCGATGATTTGGGAGGTTCCATCCAGACACTTTTGGATGCGGAAGGTCGCATCATTCTGAGTAATGCGGAACGCCGAAGTATTCAGCGCTGTTGTTTTTTTGCCGTCCGTATTGTTGTTGATGACCACACCCTGGGAACCGTTGGATTCAATACGCCAATGAGTGCCGCCATCGCCCTTTCCGCTGCCGACTGTTGAGGAAGTGATCAGACTTTCCGGAACGCCGATGTTTTTCAGATAGGATACAACTGCATCACGGCTGCTGAATTCGCCCATGTAAATCCAGGCATGGTTGATGTCTTTGGTTTCCGCTACAACCACCGAACCGGCTGTAATGGTGGAACCGTCGGCGCATTCCCAATAGGGGTGCTCCTTTGTTTTGATATTTTGCTTTTCAATGTCAATGTTGGAAGTCTTTCCGCCGTAGGTAATCGTACAGCTGTTGCTGACCGTCAGCCAATGTGCTGTGTCTACCGGAACAGGATTGTTCCAGGAAAAGCCCGTGGTTTTGTAGCCAAGCTGCGTCAGGGTGTAGTAGACCAGACCGGAGCAGTCAATGCCAAGACTGTTGATTGTGTTGACGGACAGGGGCGAATATGCCCCTTGGGTGTAAACACCGGAATAGCCTTTGTTCCCGAATTGGTAGGGCGTTCCCAGAAGCGTTGCTGCCTTTGCGATAACCGTATCGGCGGATGGAAATGCAGCATTTTCCGTTGATGTACTTGCTGCGCTTGTTTTGAATGAACCTCCCATCGAAGTTCCCAGCATAGAAAAAGCGCAGAGTCCTGCCATCAGACCTGCGCCCAGTTTCTTCCATATTTTGTTTTTGAACATATACAAACTTCCTTTCAAAAAAGCACGAAAATACGTGCTGTCATACGTTTTTTGTTGCTGAACCTTGCCGGGAAAGTCGGCGCCCGAATTTTTTTGCAAAACCAATCAAGAATCATATTTCACCGCACTCCGCATCGCACTGCTCACACAGCGGACAATCCTGGCAGTGTTCATGAGCTATACAGATTTCCTGCTGTTCGTCCTCCGACAATTCTCTGTGCAGAACAGTAAGGACAACTCCATCCTCGTTTTTCTCCAATTCCACACGTACCGGCAAACCGTTTTCATCAAACAGTCCGCTAAAATTTGTCACGCCGTTTTCGGCTAAAATTTGTGAAAAAATCACCTGTTTCATAAAGTAAAACCTCCGTTGTTATCGTCAAAAAGAGAGAGCTGCCTTGTCATTTTTGCCCTCTCGCTGGTATCGTAATTGGAAATCAACAGCTCATTGTATAGACAGCCGCCCTCATATCGCTGCGCCAGATTGTTCAGTCTGCTGATTTCTTCCATATGGATATTTGGCTTGTCCCAGAGTTCCCGGATTTGGGGGCAATCATTGTAGGACACAAGGAATTTTCCTGAACAGTTCAGCAAGACATTACGCAGTCTGACATGATCTTTTGCGGTGAATCCCACATCTTTGTAGTAATTTTCCGTAGCAAAATACGGCGGATCGCAATAGAAAAAGCTCACCGGGCGATCATACTGCCGGATGAGCTTTTCAAAGTCACGATTTTCAATGACAACCTTTTGCAGCCGCCTTGCCGCCATATCAATTTGCGGAAAATCACTCCACATGGAATGGGGCTGACACGCGAAGCTGTCCAGACTGCTGGCGTAGCTATATCGTATTAGCTGGTAAAATTTTGCCGCACGGTCAATATCCCGGAATTTCGGGAACAATTCTCGCTTGTGTAAGCTTACAATCCAGTTGAAATCTTCACGGGAATTCAGGACATACCGCAGCTTGTATTTTAATTTATTTGGTTGATCCCTGACACAGCGATAGAGGTTCACCAGATTGCTGTTGAAATCGTTGAACACCTCAAAATCATTACCGGGCGGTTTATGAAATATCACCCAGCCTGCGCCGCCGAAAACCTCGATATATCGCTCATAGTAAGGCGGAAATCTTGCAAGCACGGCATCCCTGAGTGCCTTTTTGCCGCCTACCCATGACATAAAGCTATTCATGCAGCTCCTTTCTGCCGTTAAAACCAACAGCAGAAAAATGTCAGGAAGCGAAAAAGCCGCTTTGCAAATGGCAGAAGTTTTCTGCTGTTGGCAAAACGGCCTTACCTTACTTTATTTTTGTTTCCATTTCCTCATCTGCATTTTTGGCAGCGTTACACAGCGCCATCACTGCGGCGCCCATCGTGCCGCCCAAAAGCAGTCCTATGATAAACCAGAGCATATCGTCAATCCCTCCTGATTGATTCATTTTCATTGCAGAATTCTTTTTTCAGTCTGCCAATGATGTATTGCTGCCCCTTGCCCGTGACAAACGTTTGCTGATAGGTTCTGCACATGGAATCCGTTTCAAAAACAGATTCCTTCACTGCAAAATACCCACGGTCGATGTACCTCTGATACGGCAAATTTCCTGACATCAATATCTCATTTTCCCGCAGCCATCGAAACAGCCGATTTCTGCCGATGGGGATATTTTCTTCAACCGCAAGCTTTGCCATGGCGTTCATGTCGATCAGATTTTCCGTGTTTGACACTTGATTTGCAAATTCCACTAGTGGCTGGTCGTGGCGGATTCTTTCGTTCAGTTTTCCAATCGCCACCATCTGCAAGCGGAATAGATTTTGATACGGCTCGTCCAGAAAGGGGAGATAGTTTTCAATGAACATATCCTCGTTTGCAACGTAGCCGCCGGTGCGTCTGATGGTTGGAAGTATCTTAGTTGTGACCCATTTTCGAAAAGGCTTCGCCTGTGGTTTGTCACTTCTAAGAATTACATCATAGAGTCCGCTTTCGCTAACTACTGTCATTTCTCGGTGCTGTCCACCTGATGTCAGTTTGACTGACATCAGCTCATCGCTGTCCAGACGACCGGCAACCATTCTGGAATTGCTGATTTCAAGTGCTTTGCATACATCTGCAAGTACAAACCACGGTTCGCCATTTCTTATCACCGTTCTGACCCTGCCAAACTCCTCACTCTCAAAAATTTTCATCCTGTTTTCCATTATTTATCTCCTCGTCAAATTTCAATAAATTCTTTGCAATCGCTTCTACAACTGCAACCGTAATGGAATTTCCGGCTTGTTTGTAAAGCTGTGCGTCGGACATACCAGTTGCCGCAACTTTTTCAAACTGCTCTTTTGTGAAGCCCTGCAATTTCCAGCATTCCACAGGCATGAGTCTGCGAATCCGACCTTTGTGAACAATGCCATGCCTGTCTGTAACCGTAAGCGTAAACATTGGTTCATTGGGATTTTTTATCCTTCTGCCATTTTGCCGGGTATGTTCCTTGAAAGGATTGAGAATGGCTCTCGGCGCATCATCCACAAAAACAGCGGAATGTTCACCTTTGTGATGATTTACTCCGCTGTTCTGCCTTGCGGTTATGCATCTTACTTTTTCTGTGAAATTTGGCGGAGGATTCATGTCTATCAGGTACAACCCGGTCTTACCGCCCATACCGCCTGAACCGCTGCACTGCGTAACCGCTGTGCCGTTTGTGGAATATACCCTTGAACCCTGGCTGCCGCCAATCAGCCGTTCAGGTTTTCCTTTGCTGCAATTTTCCGCATCATTTCCTCCGAAAGCCAATATTTCGATGGGACATCTGTTTCCAAGATATCCGACAAGGAACAACCTTCTTCTGGACTGCGGTATTCCGAAACCGGCAGAGTTAAGCACACGCCAGCACATACAATACCCCAGTTCAGAAATCTTTTCAAGCAGGATTCTGAAACATTCCCCCTGCGATATACCAAGCAAGTTGGGTACATTTTCAGCGATAAAGTAACGAGGCCGCTTGGATTCAAGGATTTGGATATATTTGAAAAAGAGGTTCCCTCTGTCGTCTGCAAAAGCGAGTCTGCGCCCTGCGACACTGAATGATTGACAGCATGGTCCGCCAACGAGCAGATCAAAATCCGGCATACCTCCGTAATCGATTTTTGTGATGTCCTCATAGAATTTTTCTCCTCCTGTGTCATACAAGGCGCGGTAAGCCTTTTGCGCATATCGGTCAATTTCACACCATCCCACGCATTCAAATCCGCCCACCTTTTCAAATGCGGAGCGGAATGCACCGATGCCTGCGAAGCTTTCAAAATATCGAATCATTTTCACCTTTTTCTTTCATTTGGCTACAAAAAGGCGGTTCAGTTTTTTCAAACCAAACCGCCTACATAGACATATGCATTTCAAAATCTTCTGAGAGATTTTCCGTTTCTTCTATTTCCTTCGACATATTTTCTTCCGGCTGAATCACATAGAAGCTGTCCTCGCCTGGAATCATCCCAAGACTTCTGTCATTGTCAAATTTGCAGAATACAGTTCCTATGTCATCAACAAATTCAACTGTCCCTTTTGTACCCGAAGGAATTGGATCAGGATCATTTCCCATACGATCCACACAGATTCTCGTTCCCTCTGGATATCTCTGCCGAAGCAATTCCACTTTATTATATGCCATAAAATACTTCCTTTCACATTGTCAAGCTCATACCGGGTTCCTCTGACAGTCCTTCCGTCTGTTCAAAACCCATTTCTTCCTCTGTCTGCAATGCCCAATCATTACTGTCATTCCAAAAGCTAACATAGATTTCGCCGAAATCAGCAGTTTTAATGCCGTGCTGTTCAAGACCTTCGCCCCAGCCGTCACTTGCCTGACCGGTGAGATAACTGCGCAAATCTTCCAGTTCACTTGCTGTCAATTCACCGGAAATCCTACATTCAAACACACCTACAAGTTCGCCGTTCCACTCTCTGACAGATGGAATTGCCGAGAAAACTTTTTCTCGAACAGCAGGATCATCATAATAGTAAGCCATCAGCCCACGGTGTTTCTCATCCGGTTCTTCGTAATTCCGAATGAAATCGTTGATCTCATCCGCACAGCCATTGGCATACGCAGATGGAATTTCCTCGAAATCTTCCTCCATAACTTCCTCGTCCCATTCGTAATCAGGTTCGTCATACTCTCTGACAATTTTTAGCGGACAATAGAATGTTACCTTCTGCGTTGGTTTCGCTTGGACTGTGATATCTGGCTGAAAGGGAATTTCGATGGACTGACTTTCCGCCATCTGAATATCCTCTCGTTCTCGAAGCATTGCCGTCACTGTGTCACGGAGAACGGATTTCACATTCAAACCGGATTCTTCCAGCAGATCTTCAAAAGTGAAGCTTTTTTCGCCGCAGTGGGCAAGTTCTGTAATTTTGTCGGTGATTCGCTTTAGCTGCTCATGTAGTTTCCATTCTGATGCAGTCAATTCATTGCTCTCCAGAAGCGCTCTTGCATTGGGGATAAACTGTGATTTGCGGGCGTATCCGCAGCCTTCGGCTTCTGCAATGATGCCATCTCCAGTGTCGTAGTCCACAAACAACAAACAGTGGGCAACATCATCGCTGTCGATGCACATCAAATCACGATATTGGGCAATGTATGGATTGTCATCCAATGTGCGATTTTTCAATTCCTCAAAGCTTCTGCCGTAAAGTGTGACAACCCTTTCCACGCAGATCTCATAGGGCTTGTAATCGGATGCTTTATGATTGAGTGTGCTATTAAAATGTAACTTCTTCATGTTCTTTCCTCCGTTAATGTATTTTGAAGCAATCTTTTTCATTCCTGCCGGAAACAAAAAAAGACCGCTTTGTGCAGTATCACGTGTTTCGTGATACCAGACAAAACGGTCTTCAAAAATTTGTATACTATTTTCTATTTGAAAAATGGAGATTGATGTTTTATCTTCTCCAATCTGCTCTGATTTTTTCCTTGAATCGGTTCGAATCCTGTTACATTCGAAAAACCGCCCTAAAATATCTACGGTTTTTCATCTGTTTTTTTCGTCGTTTGGGCATGAAAAAAGCCCGATATTTCGGGCTCTTTTGACCATATATCTTTTTTATGGTCACAATATGGCAGGGGCACCAAGAATCGAACTCGGGACACGCGGTTTTGGAGACCGCTGCTCTACCAGCTGAGCTATACCCCTATTATTTTAACACAGTGTTTTACAACGTTATTTATTATAGCATATTGGAAACGGTTTGTCAATTACTTTATTCAAAACTTTTCATGACATAATCAACTGAATAAACAGAATTTGACAATTGCTTCTTCCGTCTTACAAATTGACACGCTATGCCCGGCGTGTTATAATAAGATTGTATTTTTTATCTTTTTATCGAAAGAGGCGAATCCATCATGTATCAACCCAAATCCATGCACGCAGAGGAATTTATCAATCATGAAGAAATTCTTGAAACACTTGCGTATGCGGAACAAAACAAATCCAATACGGCATTAATTTCAGATATTTTGCAAAAAGCAGCGCAATGCAAAGGACTTTCTCATCGAGAAGCCTCTGTTTTACTGGCATGTGAAGATCCGGCAGTCCTTCTTAAAATGAAGCAGCTGGCGGAACAGATCAAATTAAAATTTTACGGAAACCGAATCGTTATTTTTGCTCCCTTGTATCTCTCCAACTACTGTGTAAACGGCTGTGTTTATTGTCCCTATCATGCCAAAAACCACCACATTACTAGAAAAAAACTAACACAGGAAGACATTGTTCGGGAGGTCACTGCGCTACAGGACATGGGACACAAACGGCTTGCCATCGAAGCTGGCGAAGATCCTTTGCACAATCCCATTGAATATATTTTAGAGTGCATCGATACCATTTACCACATTCAGCATAGAAATGGCGCAATTCGCCGTGTCAATGTCAATATTGCAGCAACAACTGTTGAAAATTATCAGAAATTAAAGCAAGCTGGCATTGGAACTTACATTCTCTTCCAAGAAACCTATCACAAAGAAAGTTATGAGCAGCTGCATCCAACTGGCCCCAAACATAACTATGCCTATCATACAGAAGCTATGGATCGTGCCATGGCAGGCGGCATCGATGATGTCGGACTGGGCGTTTTATTTGGATTGGAACGCTACAAATATGAATTTGCTGCGCTGCTGATGCATGCGGAGCACCTGGAAGCCGTTCACGGCGTTGGCCCACATACCATCAGCGTTCCACGCATCAAGCGAGCAGATGACATCGATCCTTCTGCCTTCCACAATGGCATTGACGATGAAACATTCGCTAAAATCTGCGCTTTGATTCGAATTGCGGTGCCCTATACAGGCATGATTATTTCCACACGAGAAAGCCAAGCCGTTCGGGAAAAAGTCATCCGGCTTGGTGTTTCTCAAATCAGCGGCGGATCTCGTACCAGTGTCGGCGGCTATGCAATTCCGGAAACAGAAGCAGAAAATTCCCAGCAGTTTGATGTCAGTGATACCCGAACACTGGATGAAGTGGTGCAATGGCTGATGAAACTCGGCTATATTCCAAGTTTCTGCACCGCCTGCTACCGAGAGGGCAGAACTGGTGATCGCTTTATGGCACTTTGCAAAAGCGGACAAATTCAAAACTGCTGTCACCCCAATGCACTTTTGACCCTGAAAGAATATCTGACGGACTATGCTTCTCCAGAAACGCAGGCAATTGGGCTGCGTCTGATTCAAGACGAATTACAAACAATTCCAAGCCCTACCGTACAAAAGAAAACCATACAATATCTGGATGCCATTCAAAATGGAACCCGTGATTTCCGCTTTTAAGGAGTTGATTGCCATGCCAGCTTCCCTCTTCCAAACCCCAAACGGAGAACGCCTGCAAATCGGCATCTTCGGATCTCGCAACGCTGGAAAATCCAGTTTAATCAATGCACTGGCTGGACAACCGCTTTCCATCGTATCCGATCAAAAGGGCACTACAACCGATCCAGTTCAAAAAGCAATGGAACTGCTTCCAATTGGCCCGGTTGTTCTAATTGATACGCCAGGATTGGATGATGACAGTGCACTGGGATCGCAGCGAATTGCGCAAACCCGTTCCATCCTCCGAAAAGCCAACCTTGCACTGCTGGTTTTTGACGGAACCATTGGAATGAATGCCTCCGACCAAAAGCTCCTGCAAACGCTGCAGGCAGAAGCCATCCCCTACCTTTTGGTGGCCAACAAGTGCGACGCACCCAACTTTCTCCCAACACCAGAACATGCTGTTGCAGTCAGTGCGCAAACCGGCTGCCATCTTTCCACATTAAAAGAACAAATCATTGCCTGCTATCAAAAAGAACTGCAACCCAAACAAGAAGCCGCCGTCTTGCTCGGTGACTTGGTAAAACCAGGCGATTGCGTCGTATCGGTCACGCCCATTGATACATCTGCACCAAAAGGCCGGCTGATTCTGCCGCAGGTGCAGGCCATTCGTGATTTGCTGGATCATCAGGCGTGTTGTCTGGTCACACAACCGCAGCAGCTTCCGCAAATGCTGAAATTACTGCGACAACCGCCCAAACTGGTAGTAACAGACAGCCAAGTTTTTGAATCTGTACAAAAAATTGTTCCAGATTCCATTCCACTGACCTCTTTTTCAATTTTATTTGCACGCTATAAAGGCATTTTACAGCAAGCTGTACAAGGCGCCTTTGCGCTGGAACAACTTCCAGAAGGTGCAACAATTTTAATTGCCGAAGGCTGCACCCATCACCGGCAATGCGAAGACATTGGAACAGTAAAGCTTCCCAAGTGGATACAGGCATATACCAAAAAACAATTTCAGTTTCAGTGGTGTTCCGGGACATTCTTCCCGGAAGATTTATCGGACATCCAGTTGGTGGTACACTGCGGCGGCTGCATGCTGCCGGCAAAAGAAGTAACTGCACGACAAGCACTTGCCAAACAATATGCAGTTCCTTTTACCAATTATGGCATTCTGATTGCTTATTTAAATGGCATTTTGTCTCGCAGCTTGGCTGTCTTTCCAGATGATTTTTCCAACCAACTACAATAAAAAATAAAACATGCGATGCTACAGGAAATCTCCTGCGGCATCGCATGTTTTTTCAGCATTTACCGTAGCCATCTCTATGCTTGCAAATGCTTATTTCTTAAATTTTGCAAAAAAGCCTTTCTTTTCGTAAGGAGCTCTTTGGATGCCGGTCAGCTGATAGCCGGTCTTTTCAATCAATCCCTTTAATGTGTCATCCGGAATATCCTGCTCGGTCAGAATTACAGTCTCTCCTTTTGTATGCGAAGAGAAGACCTTTTTCACATTGCATGCAGCACGTACTGCATCATTGACATGCGCTTCGCACATTCCACACATCATGCCATCCACTTTCAACGTAATTTGCAACATTGTTTCATTCCTCCTAGATATTGATAATCTGCGAGTATGCTCGCAAATCAACAACTGTTATGCGTTCCGATAATCCGTTACCCGTTTTGCCTTCTTTTCACTACGCGGCAAAGTGCCAATCGGAACAATGACAACCTTTGGGGTCATGCCAATTCGAGACTTAAAGTGCTCTACAATTAGTTTTGCCATTTCGTCAAAGCTAACACGACCTTCTCCCTCTACGGTCAAAATCATGACATCTCGATTGTTGTCCTCATCCCGTGCAATGGTAATGCTGTATTCACTGGATGCGCCGTCTACTGTCCGTAGAATATCTTCTACCTGACTGGGGAACATATTCACGCCACGTACTTTGAACATGTCATCGCTTCTGCCCTGGATGATTCCAATGCGGGGATGTTTTCTGCCGCAAGGGCACTCTCCTGGAATTATACGAGAAATATCATGCGTGCGGAACCGGATCAGCGGAGCGCCTTCCTTGACCAGCGTTGTCAGAACGATCTCGCCTTCTTCCCCATCCGGAAGCACCTTTCCGGTCTCCGGATCGATGATTTCCAGATAAACATAATCATCCCAATAGTGAATACCGGTCTCATATGGGCAGTTGATGCCAATTCCAGGGCCATAGATTTCTGTCAATCCATAGATGTCATAGAGTTCAATGCCCAGACCTTCCCGGATGCGCTTCCGCATTTTGCTGCTCCAACGTTCGGAACCAATGACACCCTTTTTCAGACAAATCTGATCTTTCAGACCACGCTTCTGAATTTCCTCTGCCAACAACAACGCATAAGAAGAAGTTGCCGTCAAAACCGTAGTCTTTAGATCGATCATCATTTGAATTTGCTTCTCCGTATTGCCAGGACCCATCGGAACTGCCATAGCTCCTAATTTTTCACAGCCATTCTGGAATCCAATTCCAGCTGTCCAAAGGCCATAACCCGGTGTAATCTGAATGCGGTCTTTCTTGGTAATGCCAGCAGTTTCATAGCACCGTGCAAACATAATGGCCCAGTCATCGACATCTTTTGCAGTGTACGGAATGATAACGGGAGTTCCGGTTGTACCAGAAGAAGAATGAATCCGAACAATTTCTTCCTCCGGTGCCGCCATGATACCAAGTGGGTAAGCATTGCGCAGGTCTTCTTTGCTGGAAAACGGAAGCTGTTCAAAATCTGCCTGGCTGCTGACGCCGTCAATTCCTAAGTCCCGATACTTCTTTCCATAGTAGTTATCTGTCTGAAGCAGTCGCTGAATCTGATGATTAACCTGCTGCATTTGCACTGAATTGAGTTGCATGATCTTCTCCAATCTGCTTTCCGCTCTGGAAAGCGTTTTGATTCAAAATTCTATATTTTTCCGGAATCCGTGTTTGAATTTCTTCTAAAACAGATTCTGCCGACAAGCCGAGGGCACCTGTTCCAACTGCAATTCCAAGAATCGCTACATTAAAGACCCGGGTGGTACCAAAAGCACGACAAAGCGCTTCTGCATCAACAGAAATAAGGTGCTGACACTTTTTCTGCAAATAAGCAAGCATTTCTGTTCCATCATATCCCGTATTGCGCAGCGATTCCGTAACCGGTTTTACCGGGAGCTGGTTGACGATCACAATTCCATCTTTCTTCATGTAGGAAAGATTGCGAACTGCTTCTGCCGGTTCAAATGCCAGCATCATATCCGCATGTCCTTTTGGAATCAGCGGAGAATAGGCAGCCGTTCCAATTCGAACATGGCTCGTAACCGAACCGCCTCGCTGTGCCATTCCAATGGTTTCTGCAGAATGGGCAACATAGCCGCACCGCATTGCAGCCGATGCAAGCAGTTTGGATGCCAAAACAGTTCCCTGTCCACCAACACCACAGAGTAAAATATCCTTATTCATGCTCGTTCCCTCCAATCGCAGAAATGGGACACACCTTGCTGCACAAGCCACAGCCCGTACAGAGACTGCTGTCAATCTGAACAGCGCCATTTTGTATTGCAATAGCAGGACATCCGATTTCCCGAATGCATTTCTTACATTGTATACAGCGATCAGAAATCTTCATTTTTCCTGCTGGCTTACACAGTGCAATACAAGGTGCACAGAACAGAATCGCTTTTACGCCGGGCAGCTCCATACATTCCTGTATGATTTGAATAGACTGCTCCAGATCAAACGGATTGACAGTCCGAATGGTTTTTACACCCATTCCTTCCAGTACTTTTTGAATGGATACTTTTTCTACAAGATCTCCCATTAAGGTTCTGCCCGTTCCAGGGTGCGGCTGATGGCCGGTCATAGCGGTGGTGGAATTATCCAGCACACAGAGAATCATATTGGCTTCGTTGTAAACGGCATTGACAACGCCTGTCATTCCGGAGGCAAAGAACGTGGAGTCTCCAACAAATGCAAACTGAACTGCATCTGGATCCGTCCAGTGGAATCCCTGCGCCATCGTAATGCCGGCTCCCATGCAAAGACAAGTGTCTACCATATCCAAAGGCATTGCATTGCCCAAGGTATAGCAACCGATATCTCCACAAAAATAGCCTTTTCTCGTTCCAAGTGCACGCTTTACGGCATAGAAGGAGGCACGATGCGGACATCCTGCGCAAAGAACCGGCGGACGAATTGGAAGTGCCGGCAGATCGGAACAATCCATTCCGGTCTCCTGCGGCGCATCTCCTAAAAATGCACCAAGCAGCGCTGCAACGGAATCCGCAGTATTTTCGCCAGCCAATGCACCATGTCCCGTTTGTTTTCCCAAAATGCGAACCGGCAAATGATGCTTTCCTACTAAACGCTGCAAGGTTTCTTCCAAAAAGGGACTCAATTCTTCAATGCAGAGTACTTCCTCCACTTCATCCAAAACAGAACAAGCCAGCTGTTCCGGAAATGGATATGGAGTTGCAATGCGGCAAACTCGAACATCTTCCCGATCCTGCAAATACTCTTTGACATAAGCATAGCTGACACCAGATGTAAAGACTGCTTTTGTTCCGGAACCATAGGCAAAGTTGCCTGCATATTGAGAAAATGCCTCCCCGATTTTCGGATTGCGCTGTTCGATCTGAATGTGATTTTGATAAGAAAGCCGTGGGAAAATAACCCACCGGCTGGAATCCTTTTCAAATCCATCATACTGCTTGGGAACAGGGTGCTCTTCTACTTCTACAGAAGCATAGGCATGGCAAATTCGAGTAGTGGGACGAAACAAAACAGGTGTTCCGTATTGCTCGGAACAGACGAATGCATCCTGAATCATCTGATACGCTTCTTCTGGAGAAGAAGGATCGAAAACCGGAATTCTGCAAAACTGTGCAAACATTCTGGTGTCTTGTTCCGTCTGGGAAGAAATTGGCCCGGGATCGTCTGCCACAACGACAACCATGCCGCCTTTTACACCAACATATGCCAGCGACATCAGAGGATCCGAAGCAACATTTAACCCAACCTGCTTCATAGTGACCATGGTACGTGCACCTGCATAGGCTGCACTGGCAGCTACTTCTAACGCTGCTTTTTCATTGACTGACCATTCCAGATGAACCTCTCCATGCGGATAGCGTTCCAGCGTTTCCATAATCTCAGAGGAAGGCGTTCCGGGATAACCAGCAGCAAGATTCAAACCAGCTGCCAGAGCGCCCAGTGCAATGGCACTGTTCCCCATGATATATTCTTTTTTCATTTTTATGGCTCTCCTTCTGCCTAAACCGTATTTTTCTGTTTTATTATAGCACATTCCTTTTTAAATTGCAATCCTTCCCACCATTCTTCCATAAAACCCAATTTTCCTGCATTCAGGGCGATATTTGTGCATTCAAGGCGATTGCATTGACTTTTTGTCAAAGCCTGTTATACTAAAATATATTCACATAGAATTCAAAAAAGGAGTACAAATATGGAAAAAATATTAAACAAAATCATGGTATTTCTTTCGAAAGAGGAAGAATTGGATTCCGAACAAGCAGAAATTGTACGATATGGATTGGAAATTTTACTGTTAAAAAGTATTTTTTTCCTGGCTACACTGGCATTGGGGCTTCTAATCGGCTGTTTTTGGGCATGCTTTTTATTCATGGCATTTTTTGTTCCCCTGCGTTCCTTTGCCGGCGGCTATCATGCCGATACACGCAAGCAATGCCTGATCCAATCCATGCTGACCACCCTTCTGGTACTTAGCATCATCAAGTGGTCCGCGGATCATCCAATGGTACTCTATCCGCTGCTGCTTCTGGCGCTACTTTCTGCTGGATGTATCTGGATGCTGGCGCCTATTGATACGGAAAATAAGCGCCTGGATGCCTCCGAACAGCAGCTTTTCAAAAAAAGAACCCGCTGCATGCTGCTGATTGAATGTGGCTTTGTCTTGATTTTATATGTACTTGCTCTGCATACTGGCACATGTGCAGCTATGCTATCCATTTCCACCACAGGTATTCTTTTAAGTGCAGAACGGCTCAAGCAAATGCGAAAAAAACATGCAACATGACAGCACGCAAATCCCTGAAAAACAATCCATATTCCGAACGGGAAGCAGCTTAGAATCGCTTGATTTTAAGCTGCTTTTTACAAAATACGACAAATTTCTACGAATTGCAGAAGATATTTTTGTCAAGTTATGTGATTCTTATAGGGAAAACGTAGAAATTGCATATAAATTATTTACTTTTCAAGAATAATAGGATATAATAAAAAATAAAGGATTTACTTTATGAATTTATAGTGAATAGAGGACGTTGTATGTTAGAACTTGCCATCTGTGACGACGATCCAAGCGTCACAGAACAAATCAGACAGTTTATCGCATCTTTTGAAGTACATGATGAAGTACAATTTCATGTTCATACTTTTTCAGATGGTGCTGCTTTGCTGCAAGCCCATAAAAAATTTGACTTTATCTTTTTAGATGTCGAAATGAAACTCGTCAATGGAATCGAAACAGCGGAACGCATTCGTCGAAAGAATCGTGTCGTTCCGATTGTCTATGTAACCAGCTATGCCGATTTTCAAAACCAGGCATTTAAAGTACATGCCTTTGACTTTATCATCAAACCATTTGATATCAATGATATTTTTCGTGTCTTACGTGATTTTCTTGCCTCTTCGCAGGATCATCAAGATGACCGTGTAATTCCGCTTGTCACCAAGCAGGGCATCGTGATACAAAAAATCAGCGAAATCTACTATTTTTTCATTTTAGAAAAACGAACGGTACAAATCAGTACCATCTATAAAGAATACATTGTAAAAGAAAATTTATCGGATATCTTTGCAAAATTAGACCCAAATCAATTCTATATGACACATAAATCCTGCATTGCCAATCTGCAATACGTGGAAACCATTGAAAAAGGCAATGGCATTGTCATGCAAAACGGTGCCTGGCTTCCGCTGTCTCAACGAAAACAAAAGGATTTTCTATATTGCCTCTCTAAACAGCTGCGGGAACGAAATACATGGAAATAAACGAGCAGTGATTTAGAAGCAAACTTTAAAGTTTATCGTTCTCGCAAAGGTGGTTTCAAGGGTGTTAAAGCTGTTCTTATCTGAAGTCAGTCAATCGATCAATACTTGTGTAATAAACATATTGATTTTCTCTTTTTTCAACAAGGTATATGGGAAAAAATATCAGAGTCGAATTTTGTACGGCGTGGCTTATATCGGTGCAGTCACTGCCATGATTTTGGTGAATCAAATTCAAATTGCACCAATCAATTTATTGTACACCATTGTATATATGGATGTACTGAGCGTATGGTTATTTCGGGCAGATTTTAAAAAATTCTGGCTGTATAACCTCATTTTTTTATTGATTTTATTTTTCTCAGATGCCATTACATTTTCTTTCTGGTCTGCCATTCGGGGAGACAGCTACGGGGAAATCATATTGCAGGAAGAACTTACGGCGATCAGCAATCTCTTGAACATCCTGGTGATGTTTTTGGGGTATAAAATTGTGCTCGCCTTTCTTTGCAAAAATGATATGAAAGTGGTGCAAAAACAGGAATTAATCTTCCTGATTTCCATGGCGACTTTTGAATGTTTTGTCATTTACCACTTTATGAGCAAAGTCTCCTGCACCAATGATGGTATTGCCATTCTGCTAATTTTATTTGGGTTTCTAATTGTAAACGTTTACATCACCTATATGATTGAACAAATTTCCATTGCCTATCAATACAAATACGAGCTGTCCCTCTCTCAAAAACAAAATGAAATTCAACTAACGCATTACCAGAATCTGGAGGAAAAATATCAGCAATCCAGAAAGGTCATTCATGACTTAAAAAAGCACTTCTCTGTACTAGCAGAATTGGAACACATCAACAATGAATCGGCAACAGCATATGGTTCGCTCATTGAACATGAAATGAATGACTTATTTTGCGGCTTTCGATGCAGCAATCGCATTCTGAGCATCATACTCAGTCAAAAACTGGAAATTGCACAAAAAGAGCAAATCGAAGTGGACTTAAAAGTAGATGATATTTCTTTGGATTTTTTGAATGATCTGGATATCACTGCCCTATTTGCCAACCTCTGGGACAACGCCATTGAAGCCTGCGCCAAGCTTGCACCTGACCGGCGCCATATCCTATTTGTAATGCAGAAAGTAAATGGTTTTCTTGTTATTAACATGGAAAATCCATTTGATTCTGTTGTACCGGAGGGCAAACAAAAATTCCGCTCTACAAAGGAAAATCATATGGGTCTTGGACTATCCATTTTGCGTTCCACCGTTGAAAAGTATGATGGTTTGTTGGTGACCGAACAAAACAACTTTATTTTTCTGGTTGAAGTAACCATTCCCATTCCTTAATCAATTTGTCACATTATATAAAAATAAACGAAAAAGCAATTTTTATTTTGTGATACAATTGCATTCAAGGCAATATAATTGCATAGAGGAAAAATGGGTTGATTCCTGAAAATTTCTGTCGTATAATACAAAACATAGGAGCAATCCTAAATTTTAAAAAGGTGGTAATTCAAATGAAGGTACAAGAAATGGCAAAGAAAATGGCTGCAAAATCCATGACAAAGGCTGCGGAACGCACAGCACTTTTCACAGGTGAATCGGCTTGTGTTTGGTGGCAGTATCAGCCAAAAGCACCGGCTGCTTTGAAAAAAATGAAGAAGCGGTAAGCAACATCTCCGCATATGTGCTTTCCTTTGTCCGCTGAAACATTGGAACGCAACAGAGGAAAAAAGAAATGTCTCTGATGGAATGGCATTTCCATGGATCAAAAGGCACAAAGTGATCGTTGTATTTCCCATACTCCAAAGAAAAGGCAACATATTGTATCAAAACATCTTACTACATACTGACGCAACTTGTCTGGCAAAATTAGCTTGGCAAACGATACTGCATCCTCCATTTTGACAAAATAAGCATGCAGAAATCCTTACAATGTTTTCGATTGCTCCCCCAGTGAAACCTTGCCCAAATAAAGCTGCAAGAAAGGTTTTATTGGAGGAGCAACGTTTTATATTGCTGCAATGCTTCGCCAACCATCACGATGCCCTCATTTTAATCTGTTCCATCACATTCTAACAATTTCCTCTCTCCAATATCTGATCTCTCGTAAATAAAAAGAAAGAAAAAAAGAGAGACGGATCAAATGGATCGAACAGATCCCCGTTCAGCATTGGGATAAGAATAAAAAGAAAAAGAAAAAATCGATGAAATGGATTGTTTGTCCGCCCTGGTACGTCACAGTACCAGCGAAATCATTCCAATTTCATTTCCCAACAAAATGTGTAGAATAAAATAAAAATATGCACGCTTTTTATCATTTTATTGGTGTAAAACAAATTCTAAGCGCTTATTCGGCACTGGATTTGTTTTTAAAATGAAAAAAGCAGCAAATAGAATTTCGGATTCTATTTGCCCTCGTCCTTACAAAAGAAACCAGACATGCCTCTATTCTGCTGCAAGCAGAGGAGGCATGTCCGTTTTTCCGATTCAGCAATCAGGACTTGGATAAAATCCGTTCCAAATCCTGCTGCGGCGTTTGGGTCGGTGTAATATGATACTGTTCCACCAAATATGCCAGTACATTGGGAGACAAAAATGCCGGCAGAGTTGGCCCCAATACAATATTTTGAATACCAAGTGCAAGCAGAGACAACAAAATACAAACTGCCTTTTGTTCGTACCAGGAAAGCACCAAAGTCAATGGCAAATCATTCACACTGCACGAAAAAGCATCTGCCAATGCCAAAGCAACCCGAATGGCACTATAGGCATCGTTACACTGCCCCATATCCAGAATTCTTGGAATCCCCTGAATGGTTCCCAGATCCAGGTCGTTGATGCGGTATTTTCCGCATGCCAGCGTCAAAATCAAACTATCCTTTGGCGTTTGCTTTGCAAACTCTGTAAAGTAACTTCTGCTGGGAGCAGCGCCATCACAGCCGCCAATCAAAAAGATGTGTGAAACCGCACCGCTTCGAATAGCTTCAATCAATTTCTCTGCGATAGACAGCACAGCGTGATGGGCAAATCCGGTTGTAACCGTATGACCGCCATTCATCCCTGTCATATACTTGTCTTCCTCATAGCCACCGCATTGGATCGCTCGTTCTATCACAGGCGTAAAATCTTTGTCCGCTCCAATATGCACCAATTCCGGATAGGACACAATGGAAGTAGTAAACACACGGTCGCAATAACTTTGCCGAACCGGCATAATGCAATTGGTCGTAAACAAAATGGGAGCTGGAATATTGTGAAATTCTGACTGCTGATTCTGCCAACCCGTTCCAAAGTTGCCTTTTAGATGCGGATACTTTTTTAGCTCCGGATACCCATGCGCCGGAAGCATTTCACTGTGCGTATAAATATTGATGCCCTTGCCTGCTGTTTGTTCCAGCAAAAGCTTCATATCATGCAAATCGTGTCCGCTCACTACAATAAACGGCCCTTTTTCAATGGTCAGCGGAACCTCTGTTGGAACTGGATTTCCATATGCTTCCGTATTGGCTTGATCCAGCAACTCCAGGCACTTCAAATTCATACTGCCCACTTCCAGCACCAACGACAGGAGTGCCTCCATCCTGCTTTCCGGTTCGCCCAATGCATACAATGCTTTATAAAAGAATTGGTTGATTTCCGGATCTGTTTTTCCAAGCACACGTGCATGGTAGGCATAGGCTGCCATGCCTTTTATCCCAAACAGAATCAGTGATTTCAGGGAACGAATATCTTCATGTGCTTCCCAGATTTCCTCTAATGAATAATCTTCAAATTTTTTGCTGTTAATGCGTCCCTTCTCTTTTTCAATTTCCGATTTGATCTGCCGAATGGTAACATCATTAAAATTGACATTGGTCAAGGTGGTAAACAATCCTTTCAGCACCCATTCATCGGTTTGATCCGTTGGCTTACCATCTTTTTCTGCACGAGCCAAACCAATCAGCGCACCCACCAATTCATCCTGATAATTGGCAGTGGCTGCTTTTTTGCCGCATACCCCAACCTTTCCCTCACATCCAGTATTATGTGCTGTTTGCTGGCACTGAAAGCAAAACATCTCCTGCATGATACCGCTTCCTTTCTCATTTTCTTTTTTGTAATTCCTTTCCATGCAGACAAAACAACTAGAGCATGTCTCCATCAAAATGGGAACATGCTCTAGTATTTGCCAAATATTTAAAATTTATACACCGCACAAAGAGACAGCGCATTCATGTTGTTTTTCCTTTTCGCCGATTTAAGAACGTTACAAATTGAAAGTGTTTGTCTATCCAGTTTCCGCAGATTCCAACGCCCTTGCCCATGGTAAAAGCTGCCAGAATGGTTCCAATGCCTAAGCCATCCAAATGTCCCAGAAAGAACAGCGTCAATCCCGCAGTGACTGCCAAACAGGTTACATCAAAGCCAATCTTAATCTTGGGATAGCCAATAGAAGTAATATCTGATAATTCCCGTGGGAAAAGATCCGTCGGAATAATGGGCAGTCCGCAACGGTTAGACAGTGCAATGCCAATACAAATCAGCACATAGCTGATTATGAAATACAGAATCCGCCAAGGTAGTGCCGTTGGTAAAATGCGCATCCACATTTCATGCACATCCAGCAATTCACCAAAGACGAAACCAACTACAAAACTGAACAGATACGGCGGAACAAATCGTTTCCGCAGCACCATCAAACTCAACACCAAAAGTCCCTGAAACAGATATGTCCATGTGCCCAAAGTCAATTTTGGAAGCACTTCCGAAAAGGCGAACGGCACACTGGAAATAGCAGAAATACCCGCTCCGGAATCCAACATCAGCACAACACCCAGGCTGTTGATGCATACGGCCAACGCCAGCATCCATTCTCCATGCAGGGTATGCAGATGATTGTTTGTTGTATCCATGAAAAAACGCGCTCCTCTTATTAGATCTATGTTCTTCTTATTCCGAACGAAGTGCTACAACAGGATCCTTTTTCGCTGCACTTCTGGAAGGAATCAAGCCCGAAATCAAGGTCAAAAGCACACTGATTGCAATTAAGATCAATGCCGCTGGAATCGGTAGGATGGCATTTAGATTTTGAATGCCAGTCAGATGATGTACCACAATATTAATTGGAATACAAAGTAAATACGTCACCAATACACCCAATAAACCGGCAGCCAATCCAATGATAATGGTTTCTGCATTGAACATGCTGGAAACATCTCGCTTGGAAGCACCGATTGCCCGCAAAATTCCAATCTCCTTGGTACGCTCCTGTACCGAAATCAGCGTAATAACACCAATCATAATGGAGGATACAATCAGAGAAATGGCAACAAATGCAATCAGTACATACGTAATGGTGTGAATGATTGTCGTAATGGAAGACATCATCAAACCAACATAATCCGTATATTTGATCTGAGACAGCTCGTCCTTATCTGCATTATAGGAAGCAATTGCATCTTCGATGACGTCCTTATCTTCAAAGGAAGCTGCATAAAGATTGATCGATGCAGGGGTATCCAGATCAATCTCTCCCATCTTTGTCAAATTCTCCTCATAGGTCGAATCTGAAAATGTCATAATGGAATCGTAATATTGTGCACACTGCGCATCCGTATCGGTTTGCATCGCCTGCTCCAAGGCAGCCGCCAATTCCTTTGGCTGCATGGAGGCAAGCTGTTCCTGCATCTGCTGGGCATACTGTGCTTTGATCTGTTCTGTTATAATTTGCGTATAGGTCTGTTTGATTTCGTCCTCTTCCATAGAAGCGGTATATGCCTGCATTTCAGATTCCTGCATACCCATCTGCTGAGTCAGTGCTTGTGCAATGACGGATTCCATATCTGCACGGCTTTTTCCCGTTTCTGCACTTTGTACAGAAGCTTGAAGTTGTTCTTCTGACGGAATGCTCATGATCTGTACGTATGCCTGTGCCTTTCCTACTTCATCCAATCCATTCAGATAGGAGCGGAGGGCAGCAGCCTTATCCGCATCAGTAAGCGTTCCTGTAGATTCCTGGAACGGCAACCCCGTCAGAATATCTGTGGAAGGATTTTCTTTCTGTGCCTGAATCACCTCTGCATTCTGCGTATGATCGATTACATATCGTGTCAAGTCACTGGTATAGGCAATGGAGCCGGTCAGCATCGGTGCTGTGGTATCTTCATTGGGGCGAATGATTCCCGTTACCTTCAGCGGAATGCCATTGTCATAAAGATATTGCAATCCGGCATCGGACTCCCGCAAATCGGTATAAAAACCGGTCTGCTCATCCAAGCGGAAACAGTCCGCATTCAAAACGGTATGAAATTCCATCTTCGAAATGGTATCGTAATCCCACTGCTGATGATCGTTTTCCAGTTCGGTCTTATCCAAAGCAGCTCGCATAATCGCATCTACTTTTTCCTTTGGCTCCAAGCCAAGCGCATACAGCGTCATATCGTCCAGTTCGTTGTTCTCATCCAGTACCAAAACAATTTCATTATACGCACTGGGCCAAGTGCCATATACAACATCATACTGCTTCTTCACCAGTTCATTGATACCTGTTCCGCTATCATCCGGAAGCAATTCTTGCCATAAACTAGAAGAACTGCCGCCAAAGGACATCATGGATGCAGCATCCTCTCCGAACACACTTGCACTGGCTTGTGTCATGGCAGCCAGATCTACGCCCATATACTGCATGACCATTTCCTGCATCAATTCCTGCGTATCCGAACGAATGATGGTGCCATCCACATTTTTGGTATAGACCAGCAAATCCAAATCATACCCATACTGAACACCGTTTAATGCATCATGCAGCCCTGTGGAGCTGTCTGCATCTGCACGTTCCTGCTCAATATAAGTTTTAAAACTTTTCAAATCGTTCTCAGAGCTTTCCGTATTGGTGAGCGCATCCATAATATCATAGATAGCAGCTTTTTTATAAATCGCATCCTTTTCGTGGGATTCTCCGGAAGAAGCAGAACCCATGAATGTTTCCATCAGAGCACTTAAATCCGTATTGGTTTTCTGAATGGAAAGCGGATAGGAAGACAGCGTCTCCTCCTGTATGGTATCAATATAGGTAGTAAACCCTTGTGAAATCGAAAGCACCAATGCAATTCCAATAATTCCAATGCTGCCGGCAAAAGAAGTGAGTGTCGTTCGTCCTTTTTTGGTAAACAAATTTTTCAGGGACAAGGAAAAAGAAGTAGCAAAGGACATGGACGGTTTTTTCAACGTCTTAGCATGTTCCAGTTCCAACCGATCCTTTGCTTGTTCTGCCTGATACTCCTGCTCGGTCACCGGAGCAGAATCTTCTTTGAGTTCTCCATCCAGCATGCGAATGATTCTGGAAGCATACGCCTGCGCCAGTTCCGGGTTATGCGTTACCATAATAATCAAACGGTTCTTTGAAATTTCTTTCAGCAACTCCATTACCTGAATACTGGTTTCCGTATCCAACGCTCCGGTGGGCTCATCTGCCAAAATGATATCCGGATTGTTCACCAATGCACGGGCAATTGCAACACGCTGCATCTGTCCGCCGGACATCTCACTCGGCTTTTTGGATAATTGACTGCCAAGTCCAACTTCCTGGAGCGCCTTGACAGCCCGTTTTTTTCGCTCTGCCTTAGAAACACCGGAAAGTGTCAGTGCCAGTTCCACATTCTGTAAAACCGTTTGATGCGGAATCAGATTGTAACTTTGAAACACAAATCCAATTGAATGATTGCGGTATGTATCCCAATCCCGATCCTTAAAGTCTTTGGTAGACTTTCCATTAATCATCAGGTCACCGGCTGTATACTGATCCAAACCACCGATAATATTCAGCATGGTTGTTTTTCCGCATCCGGATGGGCCTAAAATTGCAACAAATTCATTGGTCCGAAACCGCAGATCAATGCCTTTCAGAGCATGTACCACGCCTTCTCCAACCGGGTAATCTTTTTGAATGCCTTTTAATTCCAACATTGCATTTCTCCTTTTTACACATATTGATTTTCGAAATTGTGTCAAATGTACTTGACAACTGTCACAAAATCTGTTAAACTAAACTTGATTATTGGGAATGAATGTCTCCCACGGAATCACTCCGAAACCGCTTTTCTAAGCTGATGACTTCTGTTTGCATGCAAACGGGAGAATCAGCTTTTTTTGTGCCCATTCCCCAATATTCCCGATCATTTCTAGAAAGAAGGATTCCTATGCGACGATTTTTCTCTTGCTCAATTTTGCCAACCCTGCTGCTCTGCCTGCTGGCCGTGATCACTGGAACGATTACCGGTGCTTTAACAGCCGGCTTCGGACGTGTTCTGCTTTGGATTGGAACCGTTCGCACCGAACACCTATTTTGGTTCCTGCCATTTTTGCCGCTTGCCGGAGTCTGTATGGTATGGATTTACCAAGCCTATGGAAAAGAAAGCAGTCAGGGCATGGGACTGATCTTCGATGCCGCCCATGGAACAGCCGAACGGATTCCAATCCGCTTGATTCCGCTTTTAATCGGAAGTACCTGGCTAACCCATCTCTGCGGCGGAAGTGCCGGACGAGAAGGCGTTGCCGTTCAGCTTGGTGCTGCCACTGCACACAACATCGGCCGCCGATTTCCCATCTTCCGAACCATTCCGGATGCAGTGCAGCTTCTTACCATTTCCGGCATGGCAGCCGGATTCAGCGGCTTGTTTCATGCACCATTGGCTGCCGTTTGCTTTGCGCTAGAAGTACTGGCAGTTGGCAAACTGGAATATCGTGCCCTGCTTCCTGCTTCCCTGGCAGCAATTACCGCCAATGCAATGTCTGCTGCTTTAGGACTGGAGTCTTTTCAAGTAGCACTTCCAGCTTGCAACCTGTCTCCCCTCTCTCCCCGCATCCTGCTGCTCGGCGTTGCAGCTGGAATCATTGGCGGATTGTTTACAGTTCTCCTGCAATATGGGAAAAAACAAGCTGCAAAATGGTTTCCCAATCCGCTCATCCGGATTGCCGTTTGCGGAACTGTTCTAGCCGTTCTGCTTGGCGTTTGCGGAACCGGACGATATACTGGCTTAGGCACCAATCTTATCACACTTGCCTGCACCGACGGAACCGTCTATTCCTTCGATTTTCTCTGTAAGCTGCTTTTCACTGTTTTGACGCTTTCCATTGGATTTCAGGGCGGCGAAGTAACACCATTGTTTGCAATTGGCGCTTGTCTCGGCACTGCACTGGCACCCATTCTCGGAATTCCGATCGTGCTTGCCGCTGCTCTTTGCTATGCTGCCGTATTCGGCAGTGCATCCAATACATTACTTGCTCCGATCTGCATTGGAGCAGAAGTGTTTGGCTTTGCTGCTGTTCCCTATTTTGCAGTGGTCTGCACGCTTGCAAGACTCTGCAATGGAAATCGCTCTATGTACGGGAAACAGACTGCTTCTCCTCTATGGATCAAATCTACGATTCCCGACAGCGATTTACAATAAAGATGCCAACACAAACCAAAACCAATGCCAGCATCCCCAGAATACCAAAAGAACTGGTTTCCTTTAGAAAAATACCGGAGAGCACAACACCGCAGATGGGATTCAAGAAGCCAAATACGGTTACCTTCGAAACCGGATTGTACTTGAGCAGCAAAGCCCACATAGAGTAGGCAGCTGCCGAAACAAACGCTAGATACAGCAAAATGCCCCACGCTGCCGGCGTGACAAGCTGGATGCTTCCGCCGAACAGCAAACCAACCACTCCCATTACCAAACCACCCAGACAAAATTGCCAGCTGCTCAGTAAGACCGGATTTTCCTGCGCAGAATATTTTTTCATGAAGACGGAAGAAAATCCGCTTGCAATGGTACAAAGGAAAATAAATCCATCACCCAGTAAATTGAGATGCATACCACCCTGTAAACCGCTGCAATGTACCAGTAAAATACCAGAAAATCCAATGATGCATCCAATGACTTTTGCTGCTGTCAATTTTTCAATTCGAAACAGCAAAGAAGCAATTAAAATAGCAGCAAATACATTGGCTGCTACAATGATGGCTGCATTGACCCCTGTTGTATGTGCGAGTCCGATGTAGTAAAACAGATACTGCAAAATGGTCTGAAAACAACTGATAATGAGAATTTTGGGCATTGCCTGTACAGAGGGAAGCAGCAGCTTTCGCCGTGCAGCACTGCCCATGAGAAATGCCATGCAGCCAGCTAAGAAAAAACGTGCACCGGCAAATACCAGTTGAGACGCCCAGTCAGAAGCTTCTATTTTCAAAAGCGTATATCCAATTTTTACGCCGGAAAATGCACTTCCCCAAAGGGCTGAACATAAAAAAGCGACCAGTGCCACTGCCCACGTCTTCGTGAGCCAATTTGATGCATGTTGTTTCATTCTGTTTTCTCCTCTTTTTTCGAACTCCATTTTTATTATAGCACAGTTTTTTCCTTTTTGCAATTCTATTTCAGTCGCTTTTGCTTTTGAAAGATTGATTGACATTTCTCACTGCCAGTGTTATAATAGGAATCCAAATGGTAAAAACAGGTTCTAGAACAAAACTTCAAATCCGGAAAGGAAGCGCTTACATGCGGTTAAAAGCCAAACAGTATGAGATGGATATGTGCAGCGGATCCATCTGGAAGAAAATGCTGTGTTTTACGCTGCCGCTTATGGCATCCAGTATGTTGCAGCTGCTATTCAATGCGGCAGATATCATCGTGGTCGGGAAATTTGCAGGAGATAATTCCCTGGCAGCAGTCGGCTCCAATACTGCTTTGATCAATTTGCTGGTCAATTTATTTGTTGGGCTATCCATTGGTGCAAATGTAGCAGCCGCTAAATATTACGGCTCGAAAAATGAAGCAGACCTGCAAAAAACGGTTCACACTGCAATTGCCATTAGCCTTTCCAGCGGATTTCTTTTAACGATCGTCGGTGTACTGGGTGCCAAGCAAATGCTGATTTGGATGCAGACGCCGAAAGAAGTACTCCCACTTGCGACCACATACCTGCGCATTTATTTTCTCGGTATGATGCCTACCATGCTCTATAACTTTGGCAGTGCACTGCTGCGTTCCATTGGAGACACCAAACGACCGCTTTACTATTTGCTGACAGCCGGTATAATCAATGTGGTACTCAATCTGGTTTTTGTCATTGGTATGCATCTGGATGTCGCTGGTGTGGCCATTGCAACTGTCCTTTCCCAAATTGTTTCCGCCGGACTGATTTTACGCTGTCTCATTCGGGAACCAGGCAGCATTCACTTAAACTTCCATCAAATTCGAATCGATCGTGAGAAATTGTGGTTTATCTTAAAAATCGGACTTCCAGCAGGATTCCAAGGCGTTATTTTTGCCCTGTCCAATGTCGTAATTCAATCCTCCGTCAACTCATTCGGAAACATTGTCGTTGCCGGAAACTCTGCTGCTGCCAATCTGGAAGGATTCGTTTATATGGCGATGAATGCATTTTATCAGGCAACCATTTCATTCGTCAGCCAGAATTTCGGCGCTGGACAGTACCGCCGCATTCGGCGTATCACGCTGACCGGCGAACTGTTCGTTACCATGGTCGGACTGATTCTCGGCAACTTACTGGTACTGTTTGGCGGTTCCCTATTAAAGATCTACTCCAATGATTCCGCAGTAATTGCTGCCGGCATGATTCGTCTTGGCATCATTTCCCGCACCTATGCACTTTGCGGAATGATGGATGTTCTGGTCGGTGCACTGCGTGGAATGGGTTATTCCGTTGTACCCATGCTGGTATCCTTGTTTGGGGTATGCGGACTTCGGCTGCTCTGGCTGGCAACAGGCTTCCAATCCCCTGCCTTTCATCGCATCGAAATGGTCTATCTGGCATACCCTGTAACATGGATTGTCTCCATTGCCGCATTGGTTGTCTGCTATTTTTGGGTCAGCCGAAAAATACACCGAGCCATTCCGACCAGCACTTCATAATACTTTTCCGAGCCTGCTTTTTCAAGCAGGCTCTTCATCTGGTATGATAAAAATATAGGAAACTGGGCATTGTAACCATATCAGATCTGTGCTATGATAAAAGCACATCAGAAAAAGGAAAGCGAGGAATTTTCTCATGGAAAATCGTTATGAACTGAATAAAAACCTGGCACAGATGCTCAAGGGCGGCGTTATTATGGACGTTACCACACCGGAGCAGGCAAAAATTGCAGAAGCTGCCGGCGCATGTGCTGTTATGGCATTGGAACGGATCCCGGCTGATATTCGTGCTGCCGGCGGTGTTTCCAGAATGAGCGACCCGAAGATGATCAAGGGCATTCAGAATGCCGTTTCCATCCCGGTTATGGCAAAGTGCAGAATTGGTCACTTTGTAGAAGCACAGCTGCTGGAAGCCATTGAAATCGACTATATCGATGAAAGTGAAGTACTCTCCCCGGCAGATGACCGGTATCATATTGACAAGACCAAATTCCAGGTTCCGTTTGTATGCGGTGCAAAGGATTTGGGCGAAGCACTGCGTCGTATCAACGAAGGCGCTTCCATGATTCGTACCAAGGGAGAACCGGGTACTGGTGACGTGGTACAGGCTGTTCGTCACATGAGAATGATGCAGTCCGAAATCCGCCGACTGGTTTCCATGTCGGAAGATGAATTGTTTGACGCTGCAAAGCAGCTCCAGGTTCCGTACGATCTGGTACTGTCTGTTCATCAGAACGGAAAACTGCCGGTTGTAAACTTTGCTGCTGGCGGTGTTGCAACACCGGCAGATGCTGCTTTGATGATGCAGCTGGGTGCAGAAGGTGTCTTTGTTGGTTCCGGTATCTTTAAGTCCGGCAATCCGGAAAAGCGTGCACAGGCAATTGTAAAGGCTGTTACCAACTATACCGATGCAAAGATGATTGCTGAACTGTCTGAAGACCTGGGCGAAGCAATGGTCGGCATCAATGAACAGGAAATCTCCCTGCTGATGGCAGAACGGGGCAAGTAATGCGCATCGCAATATTGGCGCTGCAAGGCGCATTCGCAGAGCATCAGACCATGCTGGAACGGCTCGGTGCAGAAACTGTGCAGATTCGGCAGCGCAGCGACTGGGAGGACAATTTTGACGGACTGGTCATTCCAGGCGGAGAAAGCACCGTAATGGGAAAGCTGCTTCGTGAACTGTCCCTGTTTGAACCCATTCAAACAGCCATCTTAAACGGCTTACCGGTGTTCGGAACTTGTGCCGGCTTGATTCTGCTTGCCAAGGAAGTAGAACAAGGCAAGGTGCAGCTGGGTACCATGGATATTACAGCAAAGCGAAATGCCTATGGCAGGCAGCTCGGCAGTTTTTCCGCAGAAGCAGCATTTGATGGAATCGGTACCATTCCGATGACATTTATTCGAGCACCTTATATTTCCGGTATTTCCGGAACCGCACGTCCACTTGCAACCGTGGATGGAAAATGTGTGGCTGCTCAGCAGGAGCATCAATTGGTGACTGCATTTCATCCGGAGCTAACCGATGACCTGCGTGTACATCAATATTTTCTGGACATGGTGCAGCATGCATAACACATAAAAAAGCGCTTCCAAAAATTTGCAAGCGTTCTCAGAAAAAGCAAACCGCCATGGAGTCCATTCCATGGCGGTTCTTGTTTTGTCCGCTAAAAAATGATTTATACTTGAATGACACCTGTCAGACCGCAGATGATGACTAAAATACCCAATACAATTCGATACCATCCAAATACAGTAAAGTCATGCTTTTTGATATAATCCATCAGGAACCGGATTACAAATACGGATACCAGGAAAGCAACCAGCATGCCAACCAACAGCACGGCGGTTTCCAGTCCTGTAAAAGCAAATCCATGCTTTACAAGTTTCAAAAGACTTGCCCCAAACATAACCGGAATGGCAAGATAAAAGGTAAACTCTGCCGCAACTACACGAGAAACGCCGAGCAAAAGTGCACCGACAATGGTTGCTCCGGAACGAGAAGTCCCCGGAAATACTGCTGCAATCAATTGAAATACACCGATCAGCATGGCGGTACGATATGGAAGCCGATCAATATGAGAAATTCTCGGGGTACGGTCTTTGTTCCAGCGTTCTACCAACAAAAATGCAACACCGAATACGATCAATGTAATGGAAACAACCCAGTGATTATAAAACAGTTCGTCAATCTTTTCATCGAAAAGCAGTCCCACAATGGCAGCTGGAACGCAGGCAACGATTACTTTGCACCACATCCGCACGATATCCATCTTTAAGTACGCTCCAAATCCGGTTTTGGAAAGCGGAACCCGATTGTTTTTCTTTCCAAATGGCCAGATCTTGTGCCAGAACAGCAGTACAACTGCTAAAATAGCACCTAACTGAATGACGACCAGAAACATTTCCTTAAATTTTTCATTTGCTGCCGGATCCGAATCTACATTCAAATGCAAAAAAGAATCCACTAAAATCATGTGCCCGGTGCTGCTGACCGGAAGCCATTCCGTCACACCCTCTACAATACCAAGAATAATTGATTTTATAATTTCCCACATAATATGCTATCCTTTCTATCTCACAGTATGGAGATCCGTTTCACATTATAGCATACATTTATGCACACGTCAATGAAAAAATTCCTGTCTACCGTCAAAGTCGACTCTATAGCAGCCCTGCCCTTTGCTTTTGCAGCAAGATTTTCTGAACACTTTCATCGATTCGTTCCTCTGAAATGGTGCCATCCTGAACGGCTTGATAAACACCCTCTACTGCTTCCGTCAAGTTCACTGGCATGAGTACAATATCAATGCCTGCCTGAATGGCAAGCACAGCTGCTTCCCCAGAGGAATAATTTGCTGAGATGGTATTCATATTCTGTGCATCGGTAATGGCAAGTCCTTTAAATCCAAGCTCCTGTTTCAGCAAATCCGTTACCACAGCATGAGAAAGGTCAGACGGTGTATCGGCATCCACTTCTGTCATAATCTGATGCCCAACCATTACAAAATCAACACCTGCTTCTATGCCGGCAGAAAACGGAATAAATTCTGTACTGCGCAGCTCTTCTAAGGAACGATCAATGCGAACTGCACCATCATAATGAGAATTTCCATTCTCAGCGCCCAGTCCGGGGAAATGCTTCAATGTTGCAGAAACACCGCTGTTCTGCAAGCCCTTCACAACATTGGACACCATATTTGCCACAACATTTGGATCATCACTGAAAATACGGCCACCCAATTCATTTTCGCTGCAAATATCTACATCGGCAACCGGTGCAAAGTCCAGATTAAACCCAAGTCCATGAATATCGGTTCCAATGGTTTGTCCAATGGAATACGCCTGCGTGCTGTCATTTTCTGCACCGTAAACCGACATATCCGAAAAAGCAGTGGTGCCCAGCTGATCGGCCACTCTGGCAACTGTGCCACCCTCCTCGTCTACTGCAAGCCATAGTCCAATCCCGTTGGAAGAGGCTTTTGCATAGTCCTGCGTTGTAGTCAGCATTTCTTTTGTCTGTGACTGCGTTTCCAAGTTAGCTGCAAAATAGATCAATCCGCCAACCGGCTGCTCTTGCAAGGCAGCTTTTGTGGCATCTCCTGCTTGTACCACCGTATCTACACCCGTAATGGCTTCCGGCGTGACCAGAAACATTTGATAAATCTTTTCCTGCAATGTCATCTGTTTCAGTAGGGCATCCACTTCTTTGGAAGATGCGGTCGTGGTTGAATCAGCGGGTGTCGTCCCGGCTTCTCCGGAAACCTTCCCAACCACAACAGACTTTTGACCGGTTTCCTGCCGAGTCCAATCATCGATCGGATCGGTGGGATCCTCTTGCTGCGCATCCGCAGCATGGGATGCAATCGAAGCAGAGGACTGCTCTCCCTGCTCTACTTTTTTACAGCCGGAAAACAATGTGCAAACTGCCAAAGCAGCAGCCAGCAATACCGTGCCTTTCGACCTTCTCATATGCAATCACCTCATTTTGATTTTGCTGGAAGCTTAAAAACAGGCGCTAAGAACCAATTTGCATTGCGGTACAGGTACGGTCTGCATTCATATAATACAGAACACCATCCACAATGACAATACCTTCTACTTCCTGATCTGCCAACTGATAGGTTTCCTGGGTAGCAAGATCCATCCGGTACAGCGCACCGCCATATCCAACTCCATTGGCGCCCTGTCCGACCTCATTGGTAAAGAATACAGACTGGTTATAAATTGCAATCCATCGAAAGTATTGCTTAGAGACCAGCTGCTGATTGGCTCCAGTCAGGGAAATGCTGTATAAATAGCGTTCTGCTCCGGATGTATAGTAAATCTGATCCCCAAATACACTGACAGCATATACATCAGAAGGAATCAGCGTTTGTACCTTGCTGCCATCCAATGCACAGCTGCAAAGTGCCCGGTTATCTGCTGTAATCCTGCAATAATATAAACCGGAATCTGTTACATGCAGATACCATACATTTCCATCCAGCAATTTGGTAAGGGAAGAACCATCCAGATGCATCCGATAGACTGCATCTGCTGTTCCAAAATAAATCCAATCCTGATAAACAGTTACTTCATGTGCAGCACCTTGATACAGTACTTGACGATCGGAACCATCTGTATGAATTCGTTCCACCGTGCCGTCGGTTTCATTGGAAAAATAAACCCATTCATTCTGTACATTGATGTACCAAATCGCTTTTTGCAGCAAAAGTTTGGTTGCTTTAGAAGCCTGATCCTCCCGATACAGCATGCCATCATCTCCACGATAATAGCGGTATCCATTCTCTGCTGCTACAAATCCGCCATTGATGATATTGGAGGAGGAAGTGCCATTCCCCAATGAAGTTGCACCGGCACCAGGCATATCTTCCTTCTGCGTTGTCTCACTGGAAGTGGTGACACGGTTTTGCGCAGTTGAAATGGAAATAGTTTGCTTCCACTGTGCGGATGCGGCATCAGTTTGTGCCTTTTTCTTTGTGGTACCTTCTGTAGCGCTTTCCAAATCCGAATCCGAATCAGACTGACCGTTTTCCAACATGGTGTCACATGTACGGCTCAGCTGTTTGCTATCCTTATAGTCTCCCAAATCCAGCAAAATGCGTTTTGCCTGTTCGTATTCCCCTGCTTCCATATCATCCAGCGCCTGCTGATACTGCTGTCCATTCTGATAGGCACGCATGCCAATGATTCCTGCTGCAATCACGCCAATCAGAAAAATGCTGCAAAGCATTCCGATTAAAAATCCATTGATTTGCTTCTTTTTCATCCTACCACAACTTTCTTAGTTTTGCCAAATATATGCCATATTCGCATCTGTATAATAGGAGTAATTGAAAATGGCATCGCTGTTATCGTTCAAAGACCACTTACCATCCACATACCAGAGCATCAGATAGGGTTCTTCTATGATGGTCCCCTGGTTTCGGTATGCTGCAATGTCTACTCCGGAAGGCTCCCGTACATCAAATTCTTTGTTATAGTACCAATATTTTTCCAGCTGCTTGGGATCCGTGATAAAGGAAACATCCGAAGCATCGACCCAGGAGAATGTGATCTCCATGTTGGAAGTATTTACTGATGTCTTTCCGCCAATCCAGACGTATTTAATCTGCTCACTTTCCGAACGGGTGGCATTGGTCTTGTTCAGCAAGTCAATCATAGCATTCCAATCTGCATCTGAATGAATGGTTGCAAGATGTCCGCCATTTTTCACGCTGGAATCTTCTGCATCCTTCCAAGAATATTTTCCAATTTGAATCTGATAGGAAGATGCCGCTGCCGTTGTCTGTATGGGTGCTGTTGTTGCAATGGGTGCCTTTGTCAGGGTGGCATTGTTTTGAATCGGTGCAGTGGTTACAATCGGTTCTGTTTCCTGCTCTTCTTGGCTGGAGGAATCGGATGAAGATTCTGCCTCAGAAGAAGCATCTTTCTCAGAGTCGGACACAGAAGCCTCTATTTTGGTGTGATCGGAACTTTCCGTTTCGCTGTCTGTGTGATCTCCCTGGAATACCTGCAAAATGCTGCCAATCACAGTTTCTTCCGGATCTTCTGCCGTTCCATATTGAATGGCACAAACAGAGCCGGCTGTCACCAATAACAATGCTGCAATCAGCAGACCAATCCAGACGCCTTTTCTGTTTTTCTTTTTCTGCTGAACCGGTACCATCCCTTCCGCTGCATATGGCGCATACGCTTGCTGCGGATAGGGAGACTGATACGCAGCCTGTGCAGCAGACGGCTGCTCCGCAGTCTGGAAATAAGGTGCTTGTGCAGCAGTATCAGTCGAATTTCCATATGGATTAAAAAAGGGAGTTGAACCAGACTGCGCTGCTTCTGTATACTTTCCGGTTAAAACCTGCTCCGGCCACAAGTGCTGTGCAGAACCGGCAAGCACATGATTCAAATCCTGTAGCATGTCCATTGCAGATGCATAACGCTGCGTAGGTTCATAGGCGCAAAGTTTCAGAACTATATATTGCAGAGCCGGTGCACCGCTTTGCGGCAGCGGAATTGCTTCTCCGCTATAACGCGCCACCTCTGTCCACGGCAAATTACCGCCGTTTAACATCTGGTAGGCCATGCATCCAATCGCATACAGTTCTGTCTGAATGGTACGGACTGCACCAGATGGATTGCCGGCAACTTCTGGAGCCGTGTATACACTTTGCTGCAATTTGCTTTTTTCTCGTCCCAACAGCAGTACCGATGTACCATAGGAACCAAAGACAGGCGCTTCTTCCCCATTGATTTCCTGGAAATAAATCTGTTCCGGTGTCAGATCGTCATAGAACAGGCCGGCTTCTGCGGCATTGCGCAGCCCAATTCCGGCAGCTTTCAGGAAATTCAATACAAATGCATCCTCATATGTACGATTCAATGGATATTTGTCTGTCCAATGCTGTAAATTCTGTACACGAAGCACTGCATCATATCCGATCGTTTCCTGTCGTTCCCCGTAAATTGGAAACAGTTTGCAAAATACGCAGCTTTGCAAATAAGCCGGTGTATTCTGTACCGTCTGAATCCGCTGCAAAACTACTTGAGCATCCTGCTGATAGGATTCCTGTTCGGGTGCTTCACAAAAGTGCGTCAGCACTTTCGTAACCATTGCAGGCTTCTGCTCATTGTAAACCATACAACAGCCATCCGGTGTTGGTTCTCCAATTTTGGTAAACGCCCAATCTCCCCATTCATTCTGATACATCAACAATCGATTTCTCAAATCCAACATGACAAACAACCTCCTTCAATCCATACATCCAATCTAAAAATGATATTTTCTTATAAACCAGCATCCCAATTCCAATTGTACAGCTGCAATGCGTGCAGATCATATGGTGTCAATTGATAGACGCAATGATTGAGCCAATTGGAAAACAGCAAATTTGCACTGCACCGCCAAGTATACAACGGTTCCTGCGTCGGATCATCCTGCGGAAAATATCCATACGGCAAATCAATGGCGCAGCCCTTTTGCAAATCCCGAAAATATTCTTCTGCCAACGTCTTCCGATCATATTCAAAGTGACCGGTAATGAAATACTGCCGTCCATTGTTGTTGGCAACAATATGCACGCCTGCCAGCGGAGATTCTGTTAAAATCTGAAGCTGCTTGACCTGTTCGATATCCTCCCGATGTACTTCAGAATGACGGGAATGCGGTGCCAGAAAGACATCATCAAAACCGCGCAGCAGCTGCACATACGGTGTCTTTACAGCATGCTGGAACACACCAAACATTTTTTTCGGCAATTGATACTTGGGAATTCCAAAATGATAATAAAGCCCTGCCATTGCTGCCCAGCAAATATGTAGGGTAGAATATACGTGTGTTTTGGTCCATTCCATAATCTCGCAGATTTCCTGCCAGTAGTCAACTGCCTCATAGTCCAGATGCTCAACAGGTGCACCCGTAATAATACATCCATCATAATATTCATCCTGAATTTCAGGAAATGTTCGATAGAATGTTTCCAGGTGATTCTGAGCAGTATTTTTACTAATATGGCTAGAAACATGCAAAAACTCTACGGTTACTTGAATGGGCGTATTGCTCAGCAACCGCAGAAACTGACATTCTGTTTCAATTTTTTTCGGCATCAGGTTCAGCACCAGCACCCGCAGCGGACGAATGTCCTGATGGGCAGCCCGGTCCTCTGTCATAACAAAAATTCGTTCTTTCTGCAAAACCTGATAAGCCGGCAATTCCGGTGAAATACAAATCGGCATTGCGATCGCCTCCTTCTTTTATTGTACACGCATGCAGCTTTTTGCACTGCATGCGCAAAATCACTTCAAATCAATATGAATGCTATTTTTAAACAGGATGAATCCCTCGCTCCGGATGACTGTGCAGTGTATCAATTCCATATTTTTTATCTCTGCGCTTTTGAAAGAATTGCTCTGCTGTTTGTCCAAATTGTGCATAGCTCAGAACATCCTCTTCCTGCTCCATCCATTGCCCACAAGCTTGCCGCAGTGCATCCAGTTCCGGCTCCAGCAAATCAGCCGGCCGACAGTCAATCGGCTCTGCATCCCCAATGATAGAGGCTCGAAATTCCGGATCAATTGGAACCGGTGTTCTGCCGTATTCTCCCCGAATCAAGCCTTTAAATTCCTTTGTTACCACCTGATAACGTTTCCCGGCAATGATATTCCAAGCCGCTTGCGTTCCTACAATCTGTGAAGACGGCGTTACCAGCGGCGGCTGTCCGGCATCCTTTCGCACACGTGGAACTTCTTCCAAAACCGCATCCAGCAGTTCTTCCTTGCCTGCCTGTTTCAACTGGGAAAGCAAATTGGAGAGCATGCCGCCCGGCACCTGATACAGCAGTCCCCGTGCGTCCGCCGCCAGCAATTTGGGATCAATCAACCCCTGCTGGATATAGCGCTGCCGCAATTCCATAAAGTATTGCCGCAGTTCAAACAGCTTCGCTAAATCAAGCCCGGTATCCCAAGGGGTTCCCTGCAAGGCCGCCACAATGGACTCTGTCGGTGCATGAGAAGTTCCCTGCGCAAGAGGAGACAATGCAGTATCTACCGCGTCAATTCCAGCTTCTGCACTTTTCAAAATGCACATAGAAGCCAGTCCTGTTGTAGCATGCGTATGCAGCTGAATGGGAATGGAAACAGCCTGCTTGAGTGCACGAACCAATTCTTCTGCCCGATACGGCGTCAACAGCGCCGCCATATCCTTTAAGCAGATGGAATCTGCCCCGGCATTTTCCGCTTCTTTGGCAGCAGACACATAGTATGCTGTCGTAAAAACAGCTCCAGTGGTATACGGAATGGCAACCTGTACATGCAGGGAAGCTTCCCTTTTCGCTGCGGCAATTGCAGTTTCCAAATTGCGCAAATCTCCGAGCGCATCAAAAATACGAATGATGTCCATACCATTAGCAGCAATTTTCTGCACAAAATACGTTACCACATCATCTGCATAATGCCGATAGCCCAACATATTCTGTCCCCGGAAGAGCATTTGCAGCTTGCAGTGCGGCAATTCCCGCCGCAAAATACGAAGCCGCTCCCAGGGATCTTCTCCCAGGAATCGCAGACAGGCATCATAGGTTGCACCGCCCCAGCACTCTACAGAATGAAATCCCACCTGATCCATCAGCGGAAGAATGGGAAGCATGTCCGATAGCGGCATTCGGGTTGCCAATAGCGATTGGTGGGCATCTCGAAGAATGGTTTCTGTAATACGAAGTCGTCCCATCGCTTATCCCTCCTGCTGTAAAATCAGCAAGGGTTGTCCGGATTGGACTTGTGCCCCTTTCTGCACCAGAATCGCTGCAATCACGCCATTTTCCGGCGCTACCAGATCATTTGCCATCTTCATGGCCTCTAGTACCGCAACAGTTTGACCGCTCTGTACAGCATCACCCACCTGTACCTGCAACTCCAGAATGGTTCCGGTCATCGGCGCTGAGATTGGCGTGCCATCTGGAACAGCCTGCTTTTCAGTGGAATGCTCCTGCTGTAAAGCTACTTCCGGCTGTACAGATCCTGCATCGGATGCCGTTTCCTCCACCGCAACATCATATGCCGTACCATTGACTGTTACTTGAAATCGTCTCATGTGAAATCCTCCTTCTAAGATTGTTCTGTCAAAAAAGAGTGTCACTTTTTTAAGAAAACCAATTCTAAAATGGTATGGTATGATGTTTTTTAGGCTGTGTTGCCATCCGTTTGCGCCGCAGCAAAGTCAGTGCAGATGCAGTTGCCTGCCGAAGCTGTTCCGTAGAAACAATCTGATCCACCAGTCCGCTTTCTACGGCTGCACGAGCAGAAACAACATCCGTTCGGTACCGATCTGCCAGCTGCTTTTGTGCAGCATGCAAATCAGTTGTTCCCTGTAAGGCATCGTGATAAAAGAACTCTGCCGCAGTAAGCGGCGCCATAGGTGCAATGACAGCCTCTGAAATTGCCAGCCTCCAATCAGCCGCTGGCTTTCCCAATACAATTGCACCAATGGATCCAATTGCCTCTCCGGTTACAATGGAGAGCATACCGGTAGTTGCCTCTCCATAACAGCCTGCCAGACGTGTCATTGCCCGCAGTTCTGCAATGTTGTTTTCCACAAATTCCACATGTTCCAAAACAGAAACCACTGGAATGGAAAATGCATCACAAATGCGCAAAAAACGTGCTGCTTTCAAGCAATCCGTCGAATGCAGCGAACCGGAAAAGACCAGCATGCCAACCGAAATACCTTCTATGGCAGCCAGTCCTGCTGTTACGCCGGAACCAAACGCTTCCCATAAAGAAGAAAAGCTTCCGGCATCCACCAGTCCAGCCAATGTTGCCTGCTGCTGCACCGGCGGAACAGGGGGTGCAACCGAAACAGACTCCAAGTTATTCGATGGCAGGCGAACCAACAGTTGACGCACCAATTGTATGGCTTCCTCGACTGTTTCCAACACCGCAGCAGCAATCCCAGCGTGAGCAGCTGATTCTGGAGATTCTGTTGCATTCGGGGTCAGGTACAGACGACCTTCCTGCGTCATCAACAAAAAATCCGCTGATGCCGCCCAAATGGCAGCACTGCCCAAACAAGGCCCTGCTACAACCGAAAACTGCGGCACCAAACCAGATAGAGAAGCGGCTCGCTGCATCAGGGTTCCATAATCCCGAAGCGGTCTGGCTGCATCCTTCACCCATGCTCCATCTGAGTCATAAATGCCAACAATTGGGCAGCCTATTTTTTCCGCCAATGCATATAGCTCCAAAAGCATTTCTGTTTGTGCCGTGCCCAGTGCACCGCTTTGACAGGCGTGATCTTGTGCAAATGCGCAAACTGGTCTTCCGTTCACCCGCCCATAAGCGCAGAGAAGTCCGGCAGGTGTGCCGCCTGCTTCTCGTTTTCGCTCCATTTGCTGGTACGTTCCGGTATCAAATAGCAAATCCAGCCATTTCTGTGCAGCATATTGTTTGGATTCTTGCATGACTTGCCTCCCTCCTCCGTGTATCTGGAGCAGTGTGCAAGCCTTCGATTACGATTCTTTTCCGATTGCGTTTCGAATGGCACGCAGTTCTTCTGCGGTTAGATCACGGTATGTACCAGGCTTCAGCATGCCGAGTTTCAGCGGGCCAATGTTGGTGCGCCGCAGTCTTGCGACCTCCAAACCAAGTGATTCACACATACGGCGAATTTGCCGGTTGCGTCCTTCTGTAATGGTAATCAGCAGTACCACACGTCCCGGTTCTTTGGATTTTACCACAACATTTGCCGGAAGTGTTTTCTTTCCATCCAGCTCAACGCCGCTGGCAAGTGTCACCAACTGTTCTTCTGTAATATCCGGGCGAATGGTAACCCGATAGGTTTTGCTGATATGCCGGCTGGGGTGCATAATGGCATTGGCAAACGCACCATCGTTGGTCAGCAGCAGCAATCCTTCAGAATCCTTATCCAATCGTCCAATCGGGTAGACCCGTTCTTCCACATCTGTCAGCAAATCCATCACACAACGGCGGTTCAATTCGTCTGAAGTCGTGGTGACATAGCCCCGTGGCTTATACAGCATCAAATACCGATAAGATTTTTTTCGAGAAATGGCAACTCGTTCTCCGTTTACTGTCAAAAGGTCCTTATAAGTTGCCTGATCGCCCAGCTTGACTGGGTGTCCATTTACTTTTACTTTTCCTGCTGCAATCAGGGCTTCCGCTTTTCTGCGGGAACAATACCCTGCATCTGCCAGCAGTTTTTGAATTCTAATTTTTTCCACGTTATTTCCTCTATTCTAATATTCTTTTGATTCGATGCAGCAATCGCTGCATACCAGAATCGGATACTTGTTGTTCTTTGGAGGCAGCCGGCACAGTTTGTGCTGCTACCAACGGAATGCGAATGGCTTCCCGTCCGTTACAGGTTCCAACTAAAGTTCCTGCCTGCTGCCCATTGGTAACCGGCGCATAGAAAAACGGCGCCGACTCTACCGCCCATGCTACATCAGGCGGCGTTCCGTTTCGTGTGCCAACTGTCCAAGAAAAGTCGTCTTCTTCCAGCTGAAGCGGTACCGTATCAGTGATTCCGCCAGCAACGATACCGGTTTCCAGATCCGGAAGCGGAACAGCGGTCGGCTGAAGCTGCTGAAATCCATATGCATATAAGTTCTCGTGATCCTGCCAATCATTGCGATCATTCAGCGTCACGCAAAGCAATGTTATACCGTTTCGCTGACAAGCAGAAACCAAACATCGACCAGCTTCATCTGTAAAACCAGTCTTAACACCAATCACACCCTCACACATTGTCAGCAGCTTGTTGGAATTCTCTAGCCATCGATCATATGGTGGATTGCCAAAAGTCACTTTTGCAGAAGAAGCGCTGCAGATGATGCGAAAAGTTTCATTCTGCATCGCTGCCGCCGCCAAAAGAGCCAGGTCATGCGCTGTTGTATAGTGCTCTGGATCGTGCAGCCCGGAAGGTGTTACAAAATGCGTATGCGTCAGACCAAGTTGCTTTGCCTTTGCATTCATCTGATCGTCAAAGGCCGGGATGCTGCCTGCCAAACGTACAGCTGTTGCGTTGGCCGCATCGTTTCCGGATGGTAGCAGCATGCCATAACAAAGCGCACGTTTGGTAACAAGATCCCCTTCCACCAATCCCATGGAGGAACCTTCCACCCGAATAGCGGTTGCATCCACAACAAATTCGGTGTCCAGATCTCCGCTTTCCAGACAAAGCAGAGTAGTCATAATTTTGGTGGTGCTTGCCATTGGAAGCATCTCTTCTGCCTGCTGCTCAAATAGGACTTCTCCCGTTGACGCTTCCATCAAAATGCATGCCTTTGCGCTGACAGAAACAGGTGCCTCCTGTGCAGCAGCGGGCAAATGGTAGGTCCAAAGCAGTACGCCACACAATGGCAGCACACACATCCATCGCTTCATGTAAAATCGACCCTTTCCTCCCGGCATCAAACGACATGCCAGCTTGTTTTTCATAAAACTAGTATATGAGAATGGATCGATTTTATACAATTATGCTTCTGATTTTTTCTCGCTTGATTTTCCTTTTTTTACAAAATTGCCCACTTTATCTACGACATCCGGCACAGCACGAATGACATTGCTGATGGTGTCATCCCCTTCAGACATTTGCAGGAGCTTGACATCTCCATCCTGTACCACCAAAAAGCCAACCGGCTGAATGGAAACACCGGCACCAGCACCACCGCCGAATAAATCTTTTGGATTGTTTTTGGCAGGTAAATCGGATCCACCGGATGCAAATCCATAAGAAACTTTGGAAATCGGAATAATGGTAATGCCCGGTGCTGCCACAATCGGATCGCCGATAATGGTCTGCACGTCTACCATATCCCGTATTTTTTCCATTGTAACACCCATTAAATCATGAATCTGATGCGTTTCCTTCATGTTGTACTTCTCCTTTTTGACGTTGTTGTTGTGCTGTATGCTGCCACTGTTCTCGCACCATACGCACCAGCATGGACAAAAAGAAGCTCAATCCAGCTGCCAAGACAGCAGCCGGACGCAGTTTCATGCAAAACTGCAACGTGTAGGTTGTTTCTTCTTGCCCAAACACACACCTTATTCGAATATCTTCCTTTTTTATGGTAAAAAACGACTTGAAAAAGCCAAGTGTTTGATACACAATCTGATTGGTTGTTCCATATGCAAGTGCACAATCCTTTGCATCAAATCGACCAACCGCAATATATAATTTGAGCTGCCGAATGGAAATGCCTTTCCATAACCAACGCAGTCCATGTAAAATATCGCCCAAAATTGGTTTCCAGAAAGCAATTTGCTCTCTCAGAGATTGCTTCTTTTCTTTTTTCTGCTTGTCCGCTTCGGAGACAGACTGCTTTTTTTTCTGATGATTTCGATTCGAACGCTTTTTGCGTAGTTTTCTCTGCTTCGGTGCACGCTGCGAATCATAGATAGAAATACCGCAGTAGGAAAAGCGAACAATCGTTTCCTGCTCTTGATAAGAAATACGGAGCACACCTGGCATCCAAAGCATAACAGCCAGCAAGCATATGATGCCGCCTACTATGAGCCATCCTACCATAGTGTAACTCCCTTTCTCAAACTCTATACATCTTTTTTGCCAAACGCATGTAAAAATGCTTATTCGGATTCAGACTCTGTTTCTGCCTGCGGCTGCTCTGCAAGCGGCTGAACCGGCAAGGGCGGCAGCTCTTCCAATGTGGAAAGCCCAAAACTACGCAGAAATACTTCCGTTGTACGATAGGCAATCGGGCGCCCTGGGATCTCCAGTCGTCCAGCCTCTTCCAGCAGCCCTTTTTCCACCAAGCTATTGATCATGGAACTGCTGTCAATTCCACGGACATGCTCTACAAAACTTTTGGTAACCGGCTGGTTATAGGCAACAATGGTCAACGCCTCCATCGCAGCATTGGAAAGCGGTGCTGCTTTTTTGGTTACCAGTGCCAATCGAATATAATTTGCATACTGCTCCCGGGTGCACAGCTGCCAACTTTCGCCCAACTTTTGAACCGTTAAGCTACTTCCAGCCTGCTGATAGAATTCTTCCAATTGCTGCATCCAATTTGGAATGGATGCTTCCGGTAATCCGGAAGCATCCGCCAAACGAGAAACAGAAACAGGATCGCCGCAGGCAAACAGAATGGCTTCCAGCCGTGCCATTTCTTTTGTTTGTTGTTGTTCTGGCATGCTGGTCACTCCTTTTCTTCTTTTGGTCGCAAGTAAATATAGGTATTATCTTCACTGATACAAATGGTTCCCGTTCTGGTCAATTCCAAAACAGCAAGGAACACTGCAACTCGTGCCGAACGTTCCCGGACATCCAGATAAACAGCGTCCAGATAAACGTGCTCTGTTTGCCGCAGATGCCGCAAAATGTACACAACTTTTGACGTTACAGAAACGACATTTCGATTGACAACTGTTTGCAGGCGGGTTTGTACCGGTGGTTCCTGCATGATCTGCTTCTGTCCAATTGCAAGATATGCCTGTAGCAATTCATTCGGATGATGCTGATGGGCATACACCACCAGTCCATCCAGCTGCATTGGACGTCGAACAAAGATCTGATCTCCCACAAAAGCAGCTTGCAGCGAAACAGCTGCCTGTTTGCACAATGCATACTCAATCAATGCGCCCTGCAACGCTTGCTTTTCTTTTTGTGCTTCTTCCGGACGCGGTAACAACGACGCTGTTTTAATGTAGATCAACCGGGCTGCCATCTCCAGAAACTCTCCTGCAAGTTCCAAATCCTGTTCCCGGCACTGATCCATATAGCGTAAGTACTGCTCCAACAAACTGGTAATCTCAATGTCGTAGATGTTCAACTGATGTTTGCTGATCAAACGCAGCAAAAGATCCATGGGACCTTCAAATACTTCCAGTTTAAATGAAATTTTTTGCGCCATGCCTTAACCCAAAAGCGCACCAATCCAATTGGTTGCATACCAGAACAAGACAAAAATACGATTTTCCAGCCAGCCAATTGGCGTGCCCAGTACACCCGTCAAAACCAGGATCATGAAAACAATGGAAATGATCTGCTGGTTCTGCTCGATCCAGCGAAGCGGTTTGTAAGGCAAAAATCCCATTAAAATTTTCGATCCGTCCAGCGGCGGAATGGGAATTAAGTTAAAAATCGCCAAGCCCAAATTCACTAAAATAAAGAAAAACAGAATCATAATGATCGTATGCCATGCTTGACTAATTTCTCCGGCATAATATAAAGTAGCTTGATGCATGAAAAACGAAACACCGGAACAAGCGATACAAACACGAAGCAGAAGCATTCCAACAAATGCAGCAAGCAAATTGGACAATGGCCCTGCCAGAGAGGTTAAAATCACCCCTCTGCGCATGTTTCGCATACGGGTTGGATTGATGGGGACAGGTTTTGCCCATCCAAAGCCCGTCAGCAACAACAAAATTGCACCGACCGGATCTACATGGGCAAATGGGTTTAAAGTCAATCTTCCACTCAGGGAAGCCGTGTCATCTCCACATTTTTTGGCTGCCCATCCATGTGCAAATTCATGCAGCGGAAGAATCAGCAAAATAATTGCAATCCGTGCAATTATCGTATAAACGTCTAAATGTAAAAAACGCATGCGTTCCACCTCAATTCAAATTCTCTCAAACAAACTATTTCTTCAAGTCTACCATTGCTTGCATGCCATATCACATGGTTTTTGTTTGCATGTCCTTACTATTATACAAGAAGTATGATAAAATTTCAAGTAAAAATACCATTTTTCTAATGCCAAAAATTTTTTTTTGAAAAAATCAAAAAAAAGCTTGCTTTTTTTCTCGAAATCTGATAGAATAGATATGTTAGTTTGTTTAAGGAGGTGCAGTAGTATGGCGAAATGCGAATTTTGCGGTAAGGGTGTAACTTTTGGTATTAAGGTTTCTCACTCTCATAGACGCTCAAACAGAACATGGAAGCCGAACGTAAAGCGTGTAAAGGCAATCGTAAAAGGAACACCTTGTCATGTATACGTTTGTTCCAGATGCCTGCGCTCCGGCAAAGTGGAACGTGCATAATGTATGAGTTTTCCCATTGTCGATGAAAACTCGGTCTATGAAATTGGGATGCGTCTTTTCGGCAAATTTTCTCGTTTCTGATGTGGATTTTTATGAAAAAGCTGCTCAGTACTCGAAAAAGTTTGCTGGAAAATCTGCATTCATTTATTTGAAAAACACAATTTCTGAAATCGTCAGGAGAAATTCAGAGTGACTCTGAACCTCCTGATTTTTCATTTTATACGATTTTTTCAAACAATCTCTAAATTTTGCTTGCTTTTTTGTGAAACCTGTGCTATACTATACTATATTCGATTCTGAATAGAATTTTATAAATGAGGTGAACCCATTGGCACAAATTAAAAAACCTACTGTTAAAAATCCGGAACTGGTCGATGCAATGGTTGCTTTCAAAGCAAATATGAACAAAAGCACAGAGAAAGCAATGATCGAAGCTGTAAAAAATGCAAAATTAATTGCTCCTGTTATTATGGACGATCTGCCGGATGACCTGGAGCCTGGTCAGGAATATCAGGCAAATGCAAAGTTTATGATGGTACAGCAGAAAAATGGAAAGCGGTTCTTCCCTGCTTTCACAGAATGGCTGGAACTGTTAAAATGGAAAAATGACCCGGATTGTAAAACCGTTACCCTGTCATTTGATCAGTACTGTGCTCTGATCCTGCGTCAGAATGGTGAAGCTTCCGGTTTTGTCATCAATCCAACCGAACACAATATGGTATTTACCAAGGAAAAGCTCGCTGAAATCAAAGGCGTTCCGGTTCCGCAGGTAGAAAAGCCGGTTTTGGATGCAAGCAGCGCACTGTTTGGCAGCAATCAGGTTGCAAATCCGGAATTGACAAAGGCAATTGCTGCTTTCAAGGCAGAACAGTCTCCGGAAAATGAACAGATTATGTCAGAACAGATCCGCAATGCACGCTATGTTGCACCGGTTTTGATGGAAGACCTGGATAAAAACATAAACTTAAAGGATGGAAAATCCCATCAGGCACAGGTCAAGTTCATCATGATTCAAAGAGAAGTAAAGGACAGCGAAAAGAAGGAAGTACATAAGTTCTTCCCGCTGTTTACGAACTTGGAAGAACTGAAAAAATGGAAGAACATTCCGGACTGCAAGTCTATCGTTTTGACATTTGATCAGTATGCACATATGATGCAACAGCAGCAAAATGAAGCAATTGGACTGGTTATTGACCCATTTGGTGAATCCATGACCATTCCAAAACAGATGGTTGCAACCCTGCAAAATCACATTGAAGTACAGGAATTGGACACCCTTCCGCTGGACTTGATGAACGCACTGAAGGAACATTTTGAAACTGTTCCGGAAATCCGTGCTGCCTATATCAATGGACTGCGTGCAAACGGCAAGGACAGCTATCTGCTGATCATTGACTGTGATGTACAGAATGATATGCGTCCGCTGTTTGATCCGATTGCAAATATTGCCAATCCGTATTCCAACAATGTTCCGAACGGAATTGTTCCGCTGGCTTCTCCGATTGGCAAGCAGGCTACAGAAGGAAAAGTTCCATTCTACAAAAAAGAAGACGCTTCCAATTAAGTAGATTATTTTGATAAACAAATCGGACTGCCACTCTAGTGACAGTCCGATTTTCTTTTTATAGAACCCCATTTCTTTTTTCCAATTGGAAAAATAAGAAGCTGCACCGACAGAACCCGTTCGTTCCACCGATGCAGCTTCTCATTTTATAGAGGTATCAGTTTATCAGTTCAAAAATGCGCCTTACAATCCATCGACTCACACATTAAAGATGATGTCGCTGTATGCCGGAACCGGCCATTCCTTAGCAGGCATAATGACTTCCAGTTCATCTACGCATGCACGCAGCTGACCCATTACAGCAAATACATTGTCTCTGTATGCACGTGCCATCTTCATAACAGAAGATTCAGCAGCGGCAGCAGATGTAACATTCTCCAGTTCCTTTACCAGCTTATAAGCATCGCCGGTCAGAGCAGTGATCTTTTCTGCAAGCTTCTGTTCTACATCAGCAGCAATTCCCAGGCTCTTCTTTACAGCAATGCTGTCACACAGTTCCTTGCAGTAGCTCAAAGCAGCCGGAACGAATTTCTTCTTTGCCATATCAATCATGGTCAAAGATTCAATATTGATGGTCTTGCTGTAATTATCCAGCAGGATTTCCACACGGCTGTCAATCTCTGCCTTTGTGAAGATTCCGAACTTTTCCAGAAGCGCAACATTCTTTTCATCTGCGTAATGCGGAACGCAATCTACTGTAGACTTATAATTCGGCAAGCCTCTCCGTTCTGCTTCTGCTACCCATTCATCAGAATAGCCATCTCCATTGAAGATGATTCTCTTATGTTCCTTAATGATGGATACCAGCAGCTCTTTCAGCTTTGCTTCGAATTCTTCCGGTGCAACCTTTTCCATTGCATCGGCAATTTCACACAGTTCTCCTGCAACAATGGTATTCAGCATGTGGTTCGGGCAAGCAATGTTGTCAGCAGAACCAACCATTCTGAATTCAAACCGATTGCCTGTAAATGCAAACGGAGACGTTCTATTCCGATCCGTTGAATCCTTCGGGAAATCAGGCAGTGCGTGTACACCAATCTTGAATTCCCGTGATTCGCTCTTATAGGTGGTATTGTTTTCCAGTGCATCCAGAACACCCTGCAATTCTTCGCCCATGAAAATGGAGATAATTGCCGGCGGTGCTTCGTTGGCGCCCAGTCTATGGTCATTACCAGCAGAAGAAGCACTGATTCGCAGCAAAGATGCATATTCATCTACACCCTTGAGTACGGCGCACAGGAAAGTCAGGAACTGCATGTTTTCCATCGGTGTGCTGCCAGGATCCAGCAGATTCTGTCCATCATCGGTACTCATCGACCAGTTGTTGTGCTTACCAGAACCATTGACACCAGCAAACGGCTTTTCATGCAGCAGGCAAACCAAACCATGCTTTACCGCAATCTTTTTCATGACTTCCATTGCCAGAGAGTTCTGGTCAGAAGAAATATTGGTGGTGGAGAAAATTGGTGCCATTTCGTGCTGTGCCGGTGCAACTTCGTTATGCTTGGTTGTTGCATAGATGCCCAACTTCCACAACGCTTCATCCAGATCTGCCATGTAAGCTGCAATTCTCGGCTTCAGGTTTGCAAAGTATTGGTCTTCCAGTTCCTGTCCCTTTGGAGGCATTGCACCGAATAAGGTTCTTCCTGTCATGATCAAATCTTCACGCTGATCATACATTTTTTTATCAATCAGGAAGTATTCCTGTTCCGGGCCAACAGTAGAAGTTACCTTGGTTGCTGTGGTATTGCCAAACAGGCGCAGAATGCGAAGAGCCTGTTCATTCAAAGCATCCATTGAACGCAGCAGCGGTACCTTCTTATCCAGGATTTCACCGGTATAGGAAACGAATGCAGTCGGAATGTACAAGGAACCTTCCTTTACAAAAATCGGAGAGGTCGGATCCCATGCCGTATAACCTCTTGCAGAACAAGTCTGACGCAGACCACCGGACGGGAAAGAAGAAGCATCCGGTTCCCCTTTTACCAATTCTTTACCGGAAAAGTTCATAATTACCATGCCATTGTCGGTCGGACAAATGAAGGAATCATGTTTTTCAGCCGTAGAACCTGTCATCGGCTGGAACCAGTGTGTGTAGTGTGTAGCACCACGTTCAATTGCCCAATCCTTAATGGCATTTGCTACTACATCAGCATAGGTAGGATCCAGCGGTGTTCCCATTTTCTTGGTTTTTGCCAGAGCTTTATAAACCGGCTTTGGCAGTCTTGCCCGCATGACTTCATCATTAAATACATTACACGCAAAATACTCAGGAACATTGGCTTTCGACATAAATAATACCTCCTAAAAATAAAAGGCGTCACATGATAAGTTGAATAGCGGTTTTTTCCGCAATGACTTCCATGAAACGTCTTTGTTTCAACATATTCTGAATCGTGCAGAATCATTCCATCCTGTTCAGTGTGATGCAACAAGTGAATGATTACAATATCATCATACAGGAGTTCCGGAAATTTGTCAAGCAGTTTTCAAATTGCGTTGAAAAAAAAATCAAATAGACCGGAAAAGAAACGATTTCAAAGTTTTTTTTCGTTTTTTTTTATTTTTCATAGCGCCATTTTGGATTGGCTTCCGTTCTGCTGATGCTTCTTTTTACTATCAAAAAGGAACTATTTTCCTTATAAAAATGCTTCTGAATCTCCTTTTTTTCAGAAAAAATATGAAAAAATAACGGAAAGCAGCACTTTCACCCTTGACAAAGCATCTAAATCATGGTATAGTATAAATTGCTGTTGTTAGAGTACAATTGTTTTTCAGAAGCGGACGTTTTTCAGCCTGTTTCGTGGAAATCACTTTTAGAAAGGAGCGAACCGACCTTATTTTTTGTCGGCTCTGAAGCAAGCATGTTCAAGCAAGCAAAATATATTGTTGTTGACACTTCTGTACTGCCTGAAATTTTCGAAAAAGTACTGGAAGTAAAAAAGCTCGTAGCCAACCAATCCGAGCGAAGTTTCTCCTCCGCCTGTAAAACAGTGGGGATTTCCCGCAGCGCATTTTATAAATACCGTGATTTTGTTTTTGCTTATGATGACAAAATGACGCAAAAAATCATCAATCTCTCTTTGATATTGCGTGATCAGGCTGGTATTCTTTCCAGCGCTTTGACCGTTTTATATGAAATGCAAGCAAATATTTTAACTGTAAACCAAAATATTCCGGCAGACGGTGTGGCAGCTGTTTCCATTTCTTTAAAAATGGAAGAACAATCTGCTGATCCAAGAACCATTACCCATGCACTCAAAGAACTGGATGGCGTGGTCTCGGTAAAATTACTGTCTGGAGAATAAAAAGGGAAAGGAAATGAAAAAGATGAAGAAAATTGCAGTTTTAGGGTATGGTGTAGTAGGTTCCGGTGTTGTAGAGTTGTTCTATGCCAACCAAAAGAAAATTGAAGCCAATGCTTCTTGCCAGTTGGATGTAAAATACATTCTGGATCTGCGGGAATTCCCGGGAGATCCTTATGCAGAGAAAGTGGTACATGACATTCAGATCATTCTGGATGATCCGGAAGTTTGCTATGTAGCAGAATGCATGGGTGGTGTACACCCTGCTTTTGAATTCGTAAAATCCTGTCTGGAAGCTGGCAAGAGCGTTTCCACTTCTAATAAGCAGCTGGTTGCAGAAAAAGGTGATATTCTGCTGCAAATTGCAAAGGCACACAATGTAAACTTCTTCTTTGAAGCAAGCGTTGGCGGTGCAATTCCGATTCTCCGTCCGCTGCATACCTGCCTGGCAGGCAATGACATCACCGCAGTAGCTGGTATCTTAAATGGTACCACCAACTTCATTCTCAATAAGATGATTCGGGATAAAATGTCCTTCTCTGATGCACTGACCTTGGCACAGGAAAAGGGCTATGCAGAACGTAACCCCGCAGCTGATGTAGAGGGTCACGATGCATGCCGTAAAATCTGCATTCTCTCCTCTTTGATTTTTGGCCGTCATGTTTACCCGGAACATGTCTATACAAAGGGCATTGAAACCATTACACTGGAAGATGTGGAACTGGCAAACACGTTCGACTGCGCGATTAAGCTGATCGCACAGGTAAAGCGTCTGGAAAATGGTGATATTCTTCCGACCGTTATGCCGATGCTCGTTCCGTCCAGCAATCTGCTGCACCATGTAAACGGTGTGTTCAATGCCGTTATGGTATGGGGCGACGGATTCGATCAGATCATGTTCTACGGCAGAGGCGCCGGAAAGCTTCCGACTGCCAGCGCTGTATTGGGAGATATCATCGATTCTGTAAAGGCAAATGGAACCGTAACTGCACAGTCCTGGGTTTCTGTTTCCGATAACAATTTTGTAGAGGGCATGGAAGCGTTCTCTGCTCCATGGTGCTTCCGTACCAGTGCCTGCAACGCAGAACAATTCCAGCAGGCTGCAACCGCTTGCGATGTAACAGTTGAACAAACTGCTGCAAATGGATGCATCATCGCTGCATGCAGCACCAGTCAGGCAGATCAATTTGCCGTAGAACTGCAAAAGAACGGTGCAACCATCCTTTCTCAGATTCCGGTTTTGGCAAACTAATTACAATTCATATAGTACTTCAAATACCAAAGAGGCAGATCTTTTTCCATAAAAGATCTGCCTCTTTTTTGACACAATGTGATCCATTTTGCATACAATAAAAGAAAAAGCCTGTGACCAGAGGCACAAACTTGTTCTAATTGATCAGAATTTATCCATACCAGATTCAAACAGGCTCCAAAGGGGGATCGTCATGCACACCGGTTTCTTTTTCTCCGATCCATGGAATTCAGAATCTGCTGCATCCAATTCCAAGCCGCTTACCGTCTGCTATCTGTGCGATACAACTGCATGGTTTCGCCATACTGTGCTCTATACGATTTGGAAGCAGCTGCAACCCCGTTCCACTGAACTCTTTGCACAGCCGGAACAACCATTTCTTTGCAGTTCCATTTATGTTCCAAGCAGCAATCTGCTTTTCACGGCAGCAGAATCCGATTTGCGTTCCTTTTCCAGCTGTCCGGCTCTACATACGCATTGGATCAGCCTGCATAGCTGGATGCAGCCCGCCATTCTACAACAGCACCAAGCTGTCTTGCAATACAGCTGGAAGGAATACCAAACCTACCGACGACGTGCAACTTCCCTGCAAGCAGCTGCTCAATCGCTTTGCACTTCCTATGCTGCGCACAATAAGCAAGGAATTCTAAGCAAATCCTGCCAAACCTTTTGCAGAAAGCAGCTTGCAGAGCGATTCCCCGTTCGAGCGACACCTGGTTCCTGCTCCATTCGACAGCTTGCTGCCCATACACCTTCTGGATTTCAGATTGCACCGCTTCCAGCAAATTGGAATATTTTTGTCTTAGAAGACGATTGGCTATGTGCTGGCGAACTGTGCATCAAGCACCTTGCCGCTGCCGCCAAGCAGCGTGGCTACCACTGCATTCTAAGTTACAATCCTTGTCTCTTGGAGCCAACACCCTGCCATCTATTGCTTCCGCAGATACAAACTGCTTTTCTTAGTTCCAATTTATTCGCACCATATCCTGGAACTGCCCAGGCACGATACAACCTGCACACTTTTTACCAAAAGGATTTTCGGCAAAAAGAAGCCGTTCATGCACCATTTAACCGCAGCATCATCCGCAGCCTGTTTCAAGAAAGTGCCGGGATGCTGTCCATTGCGGCGAAAATCGATGCCGTTACGCAGCCATACTATCAAGAAGCCCTGCTTTCTCATGCAGCAGAACAGGCAGCTGCTTCTATTTTGCAGGTTCTTTCAAACGTATTGTAAAGCTGTTAGATTTGCTCAACCAGTTCCAAAACAATCTCTGCAACACGTTTTGCAGCAATTTTCTCAAACTGATCGAACGACATTGCGCCCTCATCATCTGCATTGTCGGAAATGCAGCGAATGCTGACATACGGCACTTGATTCAAGTAGGCGCAATGTCCGACTGCGGAACTTTCCATATCCACCGCAAATGGGTGTAGCTTGCTGCAAATTTCTGCTTTAACAGCATTGTCTGAAATAAAGGCTTCACCAGAAACAATTCTGCCGAGATGATGTGTTACACCCTGTTTCTCACATACCTGCGCAGCCAGCTGCATCAAGTGCGGATCCGATGGATAAATGCCACAATACGGCGGATAGTCCTTCAAAAAATGCAAGTCCAGATCATGCGGAAGCACTTCGTTGGAGATGACAATATCACAAACCTTTACAGCCTGCTGCATACCGCCTGCAATTCCTGCATTGATGACTGCATCTGGCTGAAAAGCATCAATGGCAGCCTGTGCACAGACGGCTACATTGACCTTTGCAATGCCGCTGCAAACATGAATCACCGTAACCGTTTCCAGCTCATTAACATAATATGAAAATCCTGCTTTTTTTACAATCTCAGAATTCGGAAGCGCTGCCCGAATATCCACCAACTCTGACGGCATGGCTCCAATAATCACTACTTTTTTCTTCATTTTTTCGTTCCTTTCTATTTCTTTGACATTTCAGCTTCTTGTTCTGCAAGAAATGCCTGAATTTCCTTGATAAAGCATGCACCATACTTTTGGCTCTTGATGACACCAACACCGGAAACCTGCCGAAATTCCGACATGGTCAACGGTTTTTTCCGGCACATATCCCGCAAAGAGGCATTGGTAAAGATCAAATAAGACGGAATCTCTTCCGAATCTGCCAATTTCTGCCGGAACTCTCGCAGCCGCTGGAACAGCGGATCTTCGGTTTCTTCCATCTGTTTGTGGGAAACTCGTTCCTTTTTGGGCAGACGCAGTTCCACCTGCTTTTCGTTTCGCAGAACGGCGGCAGAAGCTTTGGTCAGCGTCAATGCCTGATAATCCCGATAAGGCTGCAATGCCAGATCGCCGTCTGCCACCAATGCATCAATGATCTGAACCACCTGCTGATGCGTTTGATCGGACAGAATGCCATACGTGGACAATTGATCCAAATGCATCTGCAAAACAACTTCCTTTTTGCTGCCGGTTAAAACAGAAGCAGCCAGGGTTCGGCTGAGGTGATACCGATTTTGCGCCGCACGGTAAACACAGGAAATGATCTTTTTTGCCTCCAAAGTCATATCCTTTTTTTCATAATGTGCCAGGCAGTTGGAACAAGCTCCGCAAGAACAAGGTGCCTCTTCTCCAAAATATCGCAACAGATAATGCCGCAGGCAGTCCGGCGTTGTTGCATAAAATGTCATATACTTGAGCCGTTCCTTACTTTTTCGCAAAAGGGATTCCTGCAAATCCGGCTGCTGCCCTTCTGATAGTTTTGCCGCCTGCTCCAAAATAAATTCATTGGTGCGGACATCCCTTCCACTGTAAAGCAAAATGCACTGTGCCGGCTCTCCGTCTCGTCCAGCTCGTCCGGCTTCCTGATAATAGCTTTCCAAATCCTTTGGCATATTATAATGAATGACAAAGGAAACATTGGATTTATCAATTCCCATTCCAAATGCATTGGTTGCCACCATGACCTGTGCATGATCGTACAAAAATTCTTCCTGATTGGCAGTGCGTTCCCAGTCTGGCAGTCCAGCATGATAGCGAGTTGCAGCAATTCCGGCATCCTGAAGCGTTTCACAAACCTCTTCCACCAGTTTCCGAGTGGAACAGTACACAATGCCCGATTTCTTGGAAAATTTCCGCATCAAATCCAGCAGCGCTTTCTTTTTATTCTGCGGACGTTGTACCGCAAAATACAAGTTGGAACGATTGTATCCTGTAGAAATGGCAACCGGATCCTGTAAGCCGAGCAGCTGGATAATATCTCGTTTCACCTGTTCTGTTGCCGTTGCCGTAAACGCAGTCAAAATTGGTCGCTGCGGCAGCTGCTGTGTCAATTTTGCAATTTCCAGGTAACTAGGGCGAAAATCTTGTCCCCACTGTGAGACGCAGTGTGCCTCATCAACCGTAATCATGCTGATGGTGCTGTGTGCAGCAAATCGCAGAAAGGCTTCTGTTGTCAGCCGCTCCGGTGCTACATAAATCAATCGAAACATCCCTGCCGCAGCACCGGAAAGCACTTGCTGATATTCCTCAAAAGACATCGAACTATTCAAGCAAGCTGCTGGAATTCCGGACTGTCGCAAATTTTCCACCTGATCCTGCATCAAGGAAATCAAAGGAGAAATAACCAGCGTAATACCGGGCAGCATGAGCGCCGGAATCTGGTAGCAAATCGATTTCCCAGCTCCGGTCGGCATGACTGCCAATACATCTTTTTGCTGTAAAATGGCATCAATTGCCTCCTGCTGTCCGGTGCGAAATGTAGAATGTCCGAAATATTGCTGTAGCAATTGCAGCGGATCCATACTGTGCCTTCTTTCTGCTTGGTGTCAACCATAAATTCTTTTACCTGATCCAGTATACCATAAACTGCACCTTTTTGCAAGACTTCCTCCATTCTTCTTTTCTATTACAAAGAAATTGCATTTTTATGCACCATATGATATAATAGGAGCAGAATGCAAACAAGGAGGGCGCTTTTTCAATGGAACAACATACACTTTCCGCCATTTTACAGGATCAAACAGCACGTGCCTTATGGGAAGTCAAAAATGTAATAGACTGTGTACCGGATTCATTGTGGAACAATTTATATTGCGGAATGCCATGCTGGAAGCATATCTACCATATGCTGCATTCCTTGGATGTATGGATGATCAATCCACGGGATCCCAACTATCAGGAGCCTTCCATTCATGAACCGGGGCTCAACAATTTGGATTTTGTCTCTTCCAAACAACTGACCCGTACTGAAATCAATCAATACCTGCAAACCGTCTCACAAAAAATCACTGCTTATGTGGAACAGCTTTCAGACGATCAGCTGCTTCTCTATCCCCCGCACTGCGAATACACAAAGTTCACACTGCTTCTGGCACAGTTCCGACACTTACACAGTCATATGGGCATGCTGATGGGCTTTATCATTGACGACACCGGAAAATGGCCAACGGTATTGGGATTGGAACACCCGATTCCAACCGGCCCCTATGACAAATACTGCTAAGCCTCCGTTTTCTCTGTTTTCTTCCAAAAAGAACTTGCATAAATTGGAAAAATCGGGTATAATAAAAACAATCAGAAAAATTTGGAAGGAGACGAGTTCAATCCATGAAAGACGGATGGATCAAAATTGCCTGCGTCACCCCAAGTCTGCACGTTGCAGACTGCACGTATAACAGCCAGATGATGGCAGATGCCATGCATACAGCTGCCAATCATGGTGCTGTTTTGGTGGTATTCCCAGAATTATCCATCACAGGGTATACCTGCGGAGACCTGTTCTTTCAGGCTTCCCTGCTGCAAGGTGCATTGGATGCTTTGGAAGATTTGATACAAGCTACCGCTTCCCTGCATGCAGTCGGCGTAGTTGGATTGCCAGTTTCCTGGAAAGGCACGCTCTACAACTGCGGTGCGGTTTTCTGTCAGGGAAAATTATTGGGATTGGTTCCGAAGTCGAATCTTCCCAATTATGGGGAATTTTACGAAATGCGTCATTTTACGCCCGGCAACCCGGCAAAGCCCGGCGAGCTGTTTCAGGATGGCACTCGTTTCTCCTGTCCGTTTGGTGCACAGCAAATCTTTACTTGCAGCCAGCTGCCGGGTTTCTCCTTCGGCGTAGAACTTTGTGAAGATGTCTGGGTTGGAGATACGCCATCGGTTCAAATGACACAAATGGGTGCAACCATTATCGTCAATCTCTCCTGTAGCGATGAAATCATTGGAAAAGAGGCATACCGCCGCACGATGCTGCAAGCAAAATCCGGCAGCTTACTCTGTGCGTATGCATATGCAGATGCTGGATTCGGCGAATCCACACAGGATATGGTGTTTGCCGGACACAATCTGATTTTGGAAAACGGCTCGGTTGTAGCAGAATCTCCCCTGTTTTCCAGCGGCATTTTATATGGAGATGTCGATATCCAAAAGTTGCAGGCAGACCGGCGGCGCAGCAATACATTTGCTGTTTCGCAAAGACAAGCAGTGGAAACCTATTTCTCGCTTCCCATGCAGGAAACCATTTTGGAACATGCCATTGATCCGACACCGTTTGTACCTGCTGGAAAAACAGATTTGGAAACACGCTGCGAACGCATCCTGATGTTACAGGCAACCGGTCTGGCAACCCGTCTCCGGCATATTGGCTGCCAAACAGCTGTGGTCGGACTTTCCGGCGGATTGGATTCTACCCTCGCCTTTCTGGTCATGATTCGTGCGTTTGATTTGCTGCATCTGGATCGATCCGGCATTCTGGCTGTAACAATGCCCTGCTTTGGCACCACAGACCGCACCTATCAAAATGCTTGTCAACTTGCAAAACTGTATGGCGCCACACTGCGGGAAATTCCGCTGCAAAAAAGTGTCCGGCAACATTTTGCAGACATCGGGCAATCAGAATCGGTTCACGATGTAACCTATGAAAATGCACAAGCACGGGAACGCACACAAGTTTTGATGGATCTCGCCAATCAGGCAGGCGGTATCGTTGTGGGAACCGGTGACCTCTCAGAACTGGCACTGGGATGGGCAACTTATAATGGAGACCACATGAGTATGTATGCGGTAAATGCCTCCATTCCCAAAACATTGGTACGTTATCTGGTACAGTATGAAGCCGATCATGGAAAAGACTTCCTTGCTACTGTGCTACGGGACGTTTTGGATACGCCTGTCAGCCCGGAATTGCTTCCTCCAGAAGAAGATGGCACCATTGCACAAAAAACAGAGGATTTGGTCGGTCCTTACCTATTGCATGACTTTTTCCTCTACTATATGCTTCGATATGGATTTTCTCCCACGAAAATCTTCCGAATGGCTTCTCTTGCCTTTGCAGAAACCTATACGCCTGCTTTCATTTTAAAGTGGCTGCGTACCTTTTATCGGCGCTTTTTCATGCAGCAATTCAAACGTTCCTGCTTACCGGACGGCCCGAAAGTGGGCAGCGTTACGCTCTCCCCACGAGGCGATTGGCGAATGCCAAGCGATGCTTGTGCCACTCTTTGGCTCAAGGAATTGGATGCGCTTGCTGCAAAATAGAATAGAAAGGATTGTTTCACAATGACCTACAAAGAACAATTTATCCAATTTATGGTAGACTGCGGTGTTTTAACATTTGGCGATTTCACCCTGAAAAGCGGTAGAAAAGCTCCGTATTTCATCAATACCGGAAACTATAAAACCGGTACCCAGCTGGCACAGCTCGGCAAATATTATGCTGCCTGCATCCAAGAACATCAGATCGCAGTGGATACTCTATTTGGCCCGGCTTATAAGGGCATTCCGCTTGCAGTCAGTGCCGCAGTTGCATTGGCAGACAGCTACCAGGTCAACGTCAACTACTGCTTTGACCGAAAAGAAGTGAAGGATCACGGCGAAGGCGGCATGTTTGTTGGAAAGAAACTGGAGGACGGAGAAAAGGTCGTCATCATTGAAGATGTTATGACCTCCGGAAAAGCACTGGCAGAAGTTTACCCCAAACTGAAAGCAGCTGCTGATGTAAATATTACAGGCATGATTATTACGGTAGATCGAATGGAAAAGGCGCTCAACAGCGAACATTCGGCGGTACAGGATGCGTATGAAAAGTACGGTGTTCCGGTTTATTCCATCGTTACCATGAATGATATCATTCAGGCGATTCAGGATGATCTGATTCCTGGAAAAGAATACTTAGATGCCATGCTCGCCTATCGTGCAGCATATGGCATTACCCAGTAAATATAATTTCAAACCTGCTCAAAGCCGAGCAGGTTTCCCATGTTCCCATAGCTCAGCTGGATAGAGCGACCGCCTCCTAAGCGGTAGGTCGGGTGTTCGAATCACCTTGGGAACGCCAAATAAAACGCCAAGCGACTGCAAACATGCAGGCACTTGGCGTTTTTTCATCCTATAAAAAGGGAAAAGCAGGTACGCAAAGGGGGGAGCGTATCTGCTTTTCATGGGATAGGAATATAAAATTGGGACAAATGTGCAAACCTGCACGTCCAACAAGAAACCATCTATTTGATTCAATCAACATCTTTATTTTACCCAAAATTCGTGTTTTGTTCTATCAGATTTATTGTATTTTTATCAAAAATGTGATAGAATATCAAAAGAGAAAGGGAGGCAAGCTATCTATGAAGCACCAAGAAGACTGGTTAAAAACAGAACAAATGCGCCAAGAAACCCGAGCAGAACATGGAGAATCGGAAAGTGAGTTTTTTTACTACAAACTGGTTCAGCAAGGCGAAGTAGAGCGCTTACAAAAGCGCCTTACCAATCGAAAATTTTACCAAACCACACAGGCTGTAAAACTTTCTGCGGATCCGCTTTATAACATGCGGTATCACTTCATTGTAACAGCAGCTATGCTGACCCGATACTGCACCGAAGCTGGACTTCCATCTGAACTCTCTTATCGGCTGAGTGACTTCTATATTCAAAAGGTAGACGCTGCAAAGTCTTCTGATGAAATAGAACAGCTATTTGCAGAAATGGGACTGGACTATGCGGCACGCATGCGGCAGCTTCGAAAAGCCTCCATCACCGCAAAACCCATTATCATTTGCTTAAACTACATTTACAGCCACATGCATGACAAAATTACGGTGCAGGACTTGGCAAACGTCGTGCACTTGCATCCCAATTACCTCTCTCGTTTGTTTCAGGAACAAATGGGATGCTCTATTCATCATTATGTTCTGGAACAAAAAATTGCAGCTGCAAAACGTACCCTGCAATTTACCGACCAAAGCTATACGCAAATTGCAGATTTACTGGCATTTTCTTCTCAGAGCCACTTTATTCAGGTTTTTCGTGCGCAAACCGGGTACACACCAAAGCAATACCGAGATCTTACTTTCCGGACAAATTTGATTTAGGAAACTGCCGGAAAAAGGCACACTGTGCATCATTACAGAGCCGTCCATTCTCACTTTTCCAATTCAAGTGAAAGACATGGCCGTCTTCCGGTGTTCCGGCTCCGTAAACATGATATTCGAACGGTACTTGCAGCACTGCAAGTCGGTCTGCAAGCGGTTTGGTGCAAACTGTCAACGGATCATTGGCGCTGCATGCCAAATAGGCAGGCGGAAATGCAGATGTTACATGCTGCAAACATTCCAGCAGCAAGGTGGTTTCCGGTTCTTTGGAAGGCTTTGTCAAATACCAATTCAAAAACATGGGATCTGGCAATGTATGTACCTCATAAAATCCGCAGTTCAGTCCAACCGCCTGCGGCAGCAGATCGCAAGTTGGAATGGTGTACTGCTTCCGATAAGCAGCATTGGATGCCATGGTACAATATTGAAACGCCAACTGTGCACCAGCAGAATCCCCTACCATATAAAGACGGCTGCAATCCAATTGCAGTGCTTCTGCATGCTGCTTGATCCACGCCATCATGGTGCAAATATCTTCCAATGCTGCCGGATATGGGAATTCCGGTGCCAATCGATAATTGCCATTAAACACAGCAAAACCACGCATAGCAAGATCCATGCAGTAGGGACGATATTGTTTCTGCTCTCCGTAAAACCAACCGCCGCCATGAATGCTCACGATCACCGGATAGGGCGCAGAAAGCGTTTTCGGAATGTAGAGCTCCAATGCTTGCTCTTGTTCCAGGGTTCCATAGCAAAATTGCTGCACGGTAATGGCACTCGGCTGCTGCCAACCGATATCTCGCCTTGCATCGGATGCACCCCAATTTTCACGAAGTCGACGCACAGTTTCCCATTCTTGTTGGGTCAATTGAGACATAATCCCACTCCTATCTATAAATATCTATAAAAAAATTTCCACAAACTCTTGTTTTGGGTTCTTTTAGTGTAGCATACTTTTCTGTGCTCTGCAAGCAAAAAATCTTTCCAGATGTAAACTTCTGCAATTCCATTTATTTTGTTAGCACATATAATCAAAATCGAATTAATAGGTGGAAACCTATTAATTCTTTTGATGTTATGAATCAGTTCTCGCCATTTGAAAGAAACATGCATAAATCATCTGTTGTTTTTTCGGAAAAAAACGGCGATTTTGCAATTGACAAGTGCTTTGAAATCATGATATAATTGTTAAGGTTTAGGACTTGTTCTCATAAGGCTCTGCACGCATCTCTTGAAAAATGACTGCATCCTGCATCGGAAACCTTGCCAGACACCCAATATGCCTGTGGTTTTCGGCTGGTTGGTTCTGCATTTTGCAAAAGCATGCGCACGCTGATTCTTATGAGAACAAGTTTTTTGTTTGAAAAGAAGAGGCATGATCGGCGCACTGCCTCATTCCTTTTTGAAACAAGCCAAAAATCAAAAGAGAGACAAACTCGTCTCAAAACTGTGAGGAGTGAAAGAAAAAATGAAGTTTCAATTGTTTGAAGTAGCTAGTACGTTTCTTTACAACATGAAACCAATGACAATTGTATTATTCTTTCTGTTTGCAATTATCGTAGTTGGCTATTTACTTGGAAAAGTTTCCGTCAAAGGAATTACGCTCGGCAGCGCAGCTGTCTTTTTTATTGCCTTAATTGCCGGACACTTTGAAGGCATTCTCTGCGGAGAAGACGGCATCTGGGCAGAAAGTGCCACACAGGTAGAAAACTATTTTAACCTGACACAAAATTTAGGATTGGTTTTATTTGTAACTGCTGTCGGTTTGATCGCAGGGCCGAACTTTTTCAAAAACTTAAAGAAAAATGCCAAATCCTATGTTACACTCGGCGCCATTATCATTGCAGCTGGTGCCGGCACTTGTGCATTGATTATCCTATTTGCACCAAAGATGAACTCCGCAATGGGCGTTGGTCTGTTGTCTGGTGCATTGACTAGTACACCTGCTTTTGCTGCTGCAAGAGGCGCCCTGGAAGGAAAGGTAACAGCAGATGTATTTAGCCAAATTGCAGTTGGACAGGCTGTTGCCTATCCGTTTGGCGTCATCGGTGTCGTATTGTTTGTACAGATTGTTCCGAAGCTGATGCATGCAGATATGGCCAAGGAACGTGCGCTCCTGGCAAATAAAGAATCAGCAAGCGAAAAGAAGCAGTATGATGGAAAGTTATTCCATATGGACAAATTCGGTTTGGGTGTATTTGCGCTGGCAATTATACTAGGTCTGGTGCTGGGCAGCATCAACATTCCGCTCGGCGGCGGTTCTTCCTTTAATTTGGGTTCCACTGGCGGCCCGTTGATTGTTGGCCTGCTCTTCGGTCACTTCGGCAGAATCGGACACTTCAGCTTAAAGGCAAACGAAAAGCTGCTGGAGATTTTCCAGGAACTGGGTCTGGTGCTCTTCCTCATTGGTGCAGGTATCGACGGCGGTGCAGGATTTGTTGACACATTGGCAGAATACGGTGTTATCCTCTTCCTGTGGGGCGCACTGATTACACTGATTCCGCTTTTAATCGGCTTTTTCTTTGCAAAATATGTAATCAAGCTGAGCCTGTTTAACAACTTGGGTTCTCTTTGCGGCGGTATGACCAGTACACCGGCATTGGGCACCTTGATCAACATGACTGGAACCTCCAATGTTGCAACTGCTTATGCGGCAACTTATCCGGTAGCGCTTATCCTAGTCGTTTTGGCCGCTCAATTTTTAACTTATCTCTAAAATCCATTGCAAAAAACAAAAAAAGAAATGCAAACCATCGAAAAAACATTTTTTATCAAAAAGCACTGCAAAACCCGTTGACAAAAATCGGAAAATAGTCTATACTAAGTACAGAACAGCAAAGGCGCTGCAAAAGAATTTCGGATTCTTTTGCAGCGCCTTTTGTTCTATCACAAAAAGCAAATGGTACCGGCTTTTTAAAACATCATCAGGAGAGTGATTGATATGACAGACGAAATTATGACAAGTATCACAGATAATGTGTACGGCGTCTGGTTCTTAATTGGTGCGGCACTGGTATTCTTTATGCAGTGCGGATTTGCAATGGTGGAAACCGGCTTTACCCGTGCAAAAAATGCCGGTAACATCATCATGAAAAATTTGATGGACTTCTGTATTGGTACAGTTGTTTTCATTTTGGTTGGTTTTGGTCTATTGTTCGGAGAAGACTTAGTGGGAATTATCGGAAAACCAGGATTTGATATTTTCTCGGATTATGCAAACTTCCCTTTTTCTGATTTTGTATTTAACTTGGTATTCTGTGCAACGGCCGCAACAATCGTTTCCGGTGCAATGGCAGAACGAACCAAATTTTCGACCTACTGTATCTATTCCGCAGTCATCTCTGCGGTGATTTATCCGGTGGAAACACACTGGGTATGGGGCGGCGGCTGGCTGTCTCAGCTGGATCTTCCGTTCCATGACTTTGCAGGTTCTGCCGTTATTCACATGGTCGGCGGTCTGTCAGCACTGATCGGTGCAACCATACTTGGCCCTCGTATCGGTAAATTTGAACGAGATAAGGATGGAAAGGTGACAAAGGTAAATGCAATTCCTGGTCACTCCTTAACCATTGGCGCATTGGGTGTATTCATTTTGTGGTTCGGCTGGTATGGATTCAACGGCGCTGCTGCAACTTCCATTGACCAATTGGCTTCCATCTTTGTAACAACCACCATTGCTCCGGCACTGGCAACTGTTACTTGTATGATTTTCACATGGCTGAAATATGGTAAGCCGGATGTTTCCATGTGCTTGAATGCTTCTCTGGCTGGCTTGGTTGCCATTACAGCTGGATGTGATGTGGTAAGCGGATTGGGTGCAATCATCATCGGTATTGTCTCTGGCTTCTTGGTATGCTTCGGTGTATGGCTGCTGGATCACAAGCTGCATGTAGATGACCCGGTTGGTGCTGTAGCAGTTCACATGTTCAATGGTCTGTGGGGCGGTTTGGCTGTTGGTTTATTTGCCACCACTTCTGCTCCGGATAACAGCGATTATACTGGTCTGTTCTATGGCGGCGGATTCAAGCTGTTTGGCGTTCAGCTGCTGGGCTGTGTCTGCATTCTGGCATGGACTGCGATTATGATTACCATTACATTCTTGATTCTGAAGCATACCATTGGCTTGCGTGTTTCCGCAGAAGAGGAAATCACTGGTTTGGATGCAACCGAACACAATCTGCCTTCTGCTTATGCGGACTTTATGCCGTCCGTTCACTCCATTGCATTCACCAACATGGAAGCAGAAAAGGTTGGCGTAGAACCGATCCAGGCGGAATACATCCAAAAGCCGACCGATGGCAGCGCTGCGAAGATAACAAAGGTTGCTGTTGTTTGCAACCCGGATAAGCTGGATGCCCTCAAGGCTGCATTGGCAAGCATTGGCGTAAATGGTCTGACGGTTACACAAGTTCTGGGCTGTGGTGCACAAAAGGGTAACACCGCTTATTACCGTGGTGTTCGGATGCAGGGCACAAAGCTCCTGCCGAAGGTAAAGGTAGAAGTCATCCTTGCAAAGATTCCGACCTCCGTTGTGGTAGACACCATTCAAAAGGTTCTGTACAGCGGTAAGATTGGTGACGGCAAGATCTTCGTTTACGATGTAGAAGATGTTGTAAAAGTACGAACCGGCGAAAGCGGTTACGATGCACTGCAAAACGACGGTGATGAATAATTCGTGATCTCCCAAATAAGGTTCCTATAAAAATGAACGGGCAGGAAATCTGTCCGTTCATTTTTTGTTTGATCAGGATTCTGATAATTCCTGTTCAAATAAACCGTGCTTTGTACAATACCATAAAAGTGTTCCATGCTTAAAAAACGGAATTCTTGTTTCAAGTCCCCATTCCGGATACTGTTTTTTGATGAGCAAGGTATCACCAGTCAAAACAGCAACAAAAGAAATATAATGATCTCGCTGCATGGCATGGTGTGACGTAATGTACCATTCCCCATCGCTCTTGGTTACGATAAGACGATCCGCTTGCTCGGCATGCTGTATTTGCAGCGGCAGACACGTTTTCCCGCAGCAATTTACTTCTGCATCATCGGTTGAAAAAAGTAAATTTCCGCAATCGGCACAATGATAGCACCGCAATTTTTTGAGATTACCGCTACTTTTCTCATTTTCCTCTAAATCCCCTCGCAGCAGCGCTTTCGTGCTAACCGGCAAGACTTTTGACAGCGTAGGCAACAGCGAAATATCTGGTACTCCGCAGCCACGCTCCCATTTGGAAACCGCCTTATCGCTTACACCAATTTGTTCCGCTAAAGCAAGCTGTGTCATATTTTGCTTGATTCGCAGCGTTCGAATCAAAGCGCCTGTTTTTACTTGATCCATAAAAACACCTCCTACCCTCTTATTGTACCTTTTTTTCAAGAAGTGCGCAAGAAATGATCCGTAGAATGATTCCCTTTCCAGTAAAACTTACAATTGTTTTATGATCCCTGCATCAAAAAAAGACCGGAAGCAGTTTCACGCTGCTTTCCGGTCTTTTTGGATAAAAGAAATGCTTTCTCGTTATTCTGCCAGCAGAATTGCACTGAATGCCTGATCCAATTCATCCTTCTGTGCAGCAGCTGCTTCCTGTGTATCAGCTGTTGTGGTATAGTAAGCCTTGATCTTTGGCTCTGTTCCAGACGGACGAATGACAACCTTTGCACCTCGTTCCAATACAAATGTTAAAACATTGGACTTTGGCAATGTAATTGCGGTAGTTGCACCATTGGTATAATCAGTAGAAACACTGGTCATATAATCATCAATTTGCAGAACAGCACGACCATCGATTTCCTTCGGCGGATTTTCCCGCAGTTCCTGCATGATTTCTGCCATTTTCTTCATGCCAGTTTCCCCTTCAAAGGTGAAACTATGCTGCGCATTGGCATATACCCCATATTTCTTGTACAGGTTTTCCAATGCCTGAATCATGGAAATTCCCTTTGTACGGTAATAAGCAGCCATTTCACAAATCAGCATGGATGCAACAACAGCATCCTTATCCCGTACATAGGAGCCTGCCAGATAGCCATAGCTTTCCTCAAAGCCAAAGACATACCGATTTTCTTCACCCTTCTTTTCCAAGAAGCCAATTTGTTCGCCGATAAACTTAAAGCCAGTCAGTACATTGATGACTCCCACGCCGTATTCCTTGGCAATTGCATCTACCAAGTCCGTGGTAACAATGGTCTTGACACAAATAGGATCCTTCGGCATGGTACCGTTTTCTGTCCGCTGTGCACACAGGTACTCCAGAAGCAGGGCACCCATTTCGTTACCGGTAATCAGTTTATAATCCGCTCCGTTTGGAACAGCAATTCCCACACGGTCACAGTCTGGGTCTGTTGCAAGCAGCAAATCCGGTTTTACTTTCCGGCAAACATCCAATCCAAGCTGCAAAGCTTCCCGAATTTCCGGGTTCGGATACGGACAGGTGGTAAAGTTTCCATTCGGAAGCTCCTGTTCCTTTACAACGGTTACATCGGAAATACCAATCTTGGACAAAATGGTACGAACCGGAATATTACCTGTTCCGTTCAGCGGCGTGTAGACAATTTTTAAACCGCTGTCCTTGCAAAGATTGGTGTTGATACCCTGCTCCAGCACCTTCTGGTAGTATGCTTCAATGATATCCTCTGTAATATAGGAAATGGTACCCTTTTTCAGCTCTGCTTCAAAGTCGTTGTGTGCCACATCGTGGAACATATCCAGTGCATTGATCTGTGCCAAAACGGCATCCGCTGCTTCAATGGTCATCTGACATCCGTCACTTCCGTATGCCTTATAACCATTGTATTTGGCTGGATTGTGGCTTGCTGTTACCATGATGCCTGCGCTGCAATGCAAAGCACGAACAGCCCAAGAAAGCATTGGTGTCGGCATCAGCTGCCGATAAATATAAACCCGAATGCCTGCGGCAGCCAATACTTCTGCTGCTGCCTTGGCAAATACGTCACTCTTAATGCGGCTGTCATAGGAAATGGCAACGCTTGGTGATGCAAACGATTCTTTTACATAATTCGCCAGACCCTGTGTGGCACGCCGTACAGTATAAATATTCATTCGATTGGTTCCGGCACCAAGTACACCACGCAAACCGCCGGTTCCAAATTCCAGATCCCGATAGAAGCGATCGTTAATGGCTTCTGTATCTCCTGCAATCGATTTTAATTCCTGATGCAAATCCGGATCATCATTTGCAAGATCCAACCATGTTTGATATAATTCCATTTCGGTCATAATGCTACCTCCATTGATCGAATTTGATTTTCAACAGTTCCTATTATACCATAAATGAAAAATACATGCAAATGTTTTGGCAGATTTTCATAAAATATTAAAAAAACAGCGACGAGCTCCTCAGGCATATCACCAAAAAGAGCCCCTGTATCTTCATACTGTCAAACAAGCCTTGTATAGTTTCAAAAAAGTACCATATCCTATCCATAGCACGAAAATCGGCTCTACACAAAGAAAAAAGGAGGAATGAATATGCCTGCCAAAAATCGAATCCGTGTGCTCTACTGCCTACTGACCATTTTATTTTGTGCCCTTGCCGTCCGGCTGGCCTATTTGATGAATATGCACAGTGTGCAAATTACAGAAGCTGCCGGGCAACAAGGCAGCACAACGCTAACCGTATCCTGTGGAACAGGGGTGATTTATGACTGCAACTTACAAAAGCTCGTCAATGACACCCAAAAGTATGTTGCCGTTGTCCAGCCTTCTCCGGAAGGTGTCGCTGCTGTTTTACCGCATGTTTTGGATCGAAAAGCCTTCTATCAATCCATTGCATATGGAAAGCCATTCACTTGTTTGGTGGATACCGCTGCCATTGATTCGGAAGATGTACGTGTATTTACCGTACCCATTCGAAACGGTACCCATCAACTTGCACAGCATCTCATCGGCTATCTGCAAAATGGAGTAGGTGTTTCCGGGCTGGAAGCTGCTTATGATTCCTACTTGCGCAGCATAAGTGCAACTGCTTCTGTCACTTTTTCAGTAGATGGATCCGGCGCTGTTCTATCCGGGGAAAAGAAACAGGTGCGGCAAGGCGGACAAGTTTCCGCCGGATTGGTCACGACACTGCATAAAACCATTCAAACCATTTGCGAAGAGGAAGGTGCCGCTTTGGAAAAAGGTGTGGTTCTGGTGATGGATTGCAGCAATGGTGATGTTCTAGGCCTTGCAAGCTTTCCAAACTATGACAGCACACATTTAGAGGATGCCCTTCAAGATCCTGACAGTCCTCTGATTAACCGTGCCTGTTACGCCTACAATGTCGGATCTATTTTTAAGCTGGTAACTGCCGCCGATGCCAAATCAGAGGGATTGGCAGAAGGATTCCGACAGTACTGCACAGGTTCCATCTCCGTTGGCACGCAGCTGTTTCGATGCCACGATACACAGGGGCACGGCTGGCAAACGATGAAGACCGCTATGATGCACTCCTGTAATCCCTATTTTATTGCATTGAGTCAGAAGCTGTCTTCGGAGAAACTTCTGCAAACTGCCAAAGCTTTTGGATTTGGAGAAGCCTGGATGCTGGCGGATGGCATTCCTGTTGCCGGCGGTACCCTTCCCACACGCTCTCAAATGGATTTGCCAGCAGAACAAGCCAATTTCTGTTTTGGGCAAGGCGTTTTAACAGCAACACCCCTTCAAATCGGACGATTTACGTGTGCCATTGCAAACGGCGGTATGCTGCCCACACCACGCTGCATCAAAGGAAAAACCAAAGATGGCATCACGCTTTATGAAACAACAGAACCTGTGATGCGGCAGGCGGTTTCTTCCGATTTAGCAGCTTATCTGCAATCCCTAATGGTTTTCGCTGCTATGGAAAACCCGGACTTCCAAGGCAAACCGGATCACATGTCTGTTGGTGCCAAAACTTCCACCGCACAAACAGGACGCTATGACGAAAATGGAGTAGAGTATTGTCATGGTTGGGTGACTGGTTTCTTTCCGGCAGAACAGCCACAGTATACTGTTACGGTACTCGCAGAAGACGGCGGATATGGAAATGAGGCAGCTGCCCCAATTTTCCGCTCTGTAATTGAACGCATAACAGAAGAACTATATCTAGAGGATGTCTCCTAATTCATATAATATTCATATGCAGAGAATGGAAAACGCTTGCATGTCCCTCCAAAACGTGTTATACTATTTTATTATGGCTTTGCTATAAAATTTTTCATTTGGAAAGAAGATTGTATCATGACAAAGATTACCATATTTTCCGGTTTCTTAGGCGCTGGAAAAACAACTTTAATAAAGAAGCTGATCGCAGAAGCTTATCAAAATGAAAAGCTGGTTCTCATTGAAAATGAATTCGGAGAAATTGGCATCGATGGCGGATTCCTGCAAGATGCTGGAGTTGCCATTACAGAAATGAATTCCGGTTGCATCTGCTGTAGTCTGGTTGGTGATTTTGGTGCAGCTTTGAAAAAGGTACTGGAAACCTATGCACCAGACCGCATTCTGATTGAGCCTTCTGGCGTCGGCAAGCTGAGTGATGTCATTCGTGCCGTACAGAATCTGCACGAAGAACAGGTTACACTGGATGGTTTTGCAACAGTTGTCGATGCGAAGAAGTGCAAAATGTATCAAAAGAACTTCGGTGAATTCTTCAACAACCAAATTGAATATGCAAGCTGTATCATTCTCAGCCACACGGCTGGACTGAAAGAAGAAAAACTGGATGCCAGCGTAAAGTTGATTCGTTCCTGCAACCCAGCTGCACCGATCATTACGACCGATTGGGATGCATTGAGCGGCGCACAGATTATGGAAGCCATCAATCAAACAGATACGCTGGATCATGCCTTAGAAGAGTTGCTGGAAGAGGCACAGGATCACGATGAGGATACATGCTGTGACCATGACCATGAGCATGAACATCATCAGGAGCACGAGCATCATCACGATCATGACCATGAACACGAGCATCATCACGACCACGACCATGAGCACGAACATCATCACGATCATGGCCATGAGCATGAACACCATCATGATGGTTCTTGCAGCTGCGGACACGATCACCACGATCATGATCATCACCATCATCATGCTGATGAAGTGTTCCAGAGCTGGGGCGTTGAGACTGCAAAGCACTTCACCAAGGAAAGCATTACAGCAGCTTTGAATCAGCTGGATCAGGCAGACACTTACGGAATGGTTCTGCGTGCAAAGGGAATTGTTCCTGGGGAGGACGGTACCTGGATTCATTTCGATTATGTACCAGGCACACCAGATGTTCGTACTGGAAGTGCCGGCACCATCGGACGGCTTTGTGTCATTGGCTCCAAGATTCAGGAAGCTGCTCTGGCAGAACTGTTCCACGTTTAATGGAGGGCGTCAACATGGCAAAGCAACCACAGCAAGCGGATGTACCGGTTTATCTGTTTACCGGATTTTTGGAAGCAGGCAAAACCAAGTTCATCCAAGAAACATTGGAAGATAAGCGCTTCAACAACGGAGAAAAGACCATGCTGCTGCTCTGTGAAGAAGGCGAAGAAGAGTATGACATTGACCTATTTCCCTGCAAAGAAGTATATCAGCGTGTCATAGAGGATATCTCCGAACTGAATCCGCAGCATTTACAGGAACTGCTGACAGAATGCGGTGCACAGCGAGTGGTCATCGAATACAATGGCATGTGGCAGCTGCAAACGCTGTTCAATTCCATTCCAGATAACTGGACTGTCTATCAAGAAATGTTCTTTGCAGATGCAACTACCTTTCTGAACTACAATGCCAACATGCGCAGTCTGGTTGTGGACAAACTCAACACCTGTGAATTGGTCGTCTTCAATCGATTCCAGCCGGATATGGACAAAATGGAATTCCATAAGCTGGTGCGTGCCATCAGCCGCCGAACCGATATTGCATACGAATATGCAAACGGAAAAGTGGAATACGATGAAATTCAGGATCCGCTTCCGTTTGATGTCAATGCAGATGTCATTGTCATTGCAGATACTGACTATGCACTCTGGTACCGAGACTTGATGGAAGATCCCAAGAAATACGATGGAAAAACCGTAAAATTCAAGGGAATTGTTGCCCATGACCGCACCTTTCCACCGCAGACCTTTGCTGTCGGCCGTCATGTTATGACCTGCTGCGCAGAGGATATTACCTATCACTGTGTTGTTGCACAGTGGAACGGTGCCGATGCCCTGCAATCCCGTCAATGGATTCAGGCAACGGGTAAAATCAAAGTGCAGAAGCATAAGCTCTACCGTGGAAAAGGTCCTGTTCTCTATATTACAAATGCCTCTCTCACTACTCCGCCGCAACAGGAAGTGGCTACTTTCTATTAAGGCGCAGAAAGGACGTGCCCCCTATGCAGCTATTAAAGGGAAAAACAGTTGTTCTTGCCGTCAGCGGCGGAATTGCAGCTTATAAAATTCCCAATCTTGCACGCATGCTGATCAAGCAAGGCGCCCGTGTGCAGGTTGTTATGACAAAAAATGCAACACACTTTATCACACCGTTTACCTTTTCCACGCTCACCAAGCAAAACTGTTTGGTGGATACTTTCGAGGAACCGGTTTCGTACAGTGTAGAGCACGTTGCACTTGCCAAGCAAGCCGATCTTGTTCTAGTGGCACCTGCCACCGCCAATGTCATCGGCAAGCTGGCAAACGGTTTGGCAGATGATATGCTGACTACAACCATTTTGGCATGCACCTGCCCCATTCTGATTGCACCTGCTATGAATCACAATATGCTGCACAATCCTATGGTAGAGGAAAACATCCAAAAACTCAGTCGCTTCTATACCATAATTCCACCGGAACATGGCATGCTGGCAAACGGGGATGATGGAGACGGTCGTATGCCAAGTGAGGAAGTGCTGTTGGATTATGTGCTCCAGGAACTTGCTTTTCCAAAGGATCTTGCCGGACAAACTGTCTTGGTTACAGCCGGTGCAACACAGGAGCCAATGGATCCTGTTCGCTATATCACCAATCATTCCACCGGAAAAATGGGTTATGCCATTGCACAAAATGCTGCTCGAAGAGGTGCATCCGTTACACTGATCAGCGGAAAAACGACACTACCAGTCCCTCGATTTGTACAACAATTTGTACCAATTGTTACCGCAGAAGAGCTGCACCAGGCAGTGGTGCAACATGCCGCACAATGTGACCTTGTAATCATGTCGGCGGCTGTTGCAGATTATCGGCCTACCGTGGTACAGACTGAAAAGATCAAGAAGCATGATACCGTTAGTACCCTGTTTCTGGAACGCACCACAGATATTTTGGCAGAGCTGGGACAAAACAAGCGTCCCGGACAATATCTTTGTGGATTTTCGATGGAGACGGAATCCCTTTTGGAAAATTCCCGAAAAAAGCTGGAGCAAAAGAATCTGGATCTCATTGTTGCCAACAACCTCAAACAGCCAGGTGCCGGATTTGCAATTGACACCAATTTGGTAACCCTTCTGACAAAAGAAGAAACCGTTTCACTTCCCCTGCTTTCCAAAGAAGCAGTAGCGGAACAGCTTTTGACATTCATACAAAATCATCGTGCTTAACGATTCATAGATGGAATGAACGTGTACCCATTGCAGCAAGTTCTGCATCCGGTGCACGTTTCTTTTTTCCTAGTTCTCCTAGGAGAAAAGAATTTTTCCACATTTTTCCAAAATCCGTGCAATCTTCCTTGCATTTTTTTACAAAAAATGCTATAATAAACTTACGAAATGAATTTTTACGATAAAGAGCCTGTTTCGTATTTTTCTGCGGCATGCTCGAAGATGGAGGTCATACGATGATAAAGCCATGTAATCCAAATGCAAAATTAGAAACCAAATGCCTACATGCCGGATATACACCGGAAAATGGAGGCCCTGGTGTTATGCCAATTGTACAGAGCACCACTTACCGCTTTGATTCCACCGAGCATGTTGCAGATTTGTTTGATATGCCCATGGAACCGATGTATTCCCGATTTGCCAATCCAACTTGTGACGCAGTTGAACAAAAAATTGCAGCATTGGAAGGCGGCGTTGGCGCTATGCTGACTACCAGCGGACAGGCAGCTTCCCTGCTGTCGATCCTGAATGTTTGCAGCGCCGGAGACAGCTTCCTCGCAGCTACAACGATTTACGGCGGAACGGTCAATCTGTTCGGTGTTACCCTGAAAAAGTTAGGCATCGAGTGTATTTGGGTGCATGCAGATGCTTCTGAAGAAGAAATCCAAAAGGCATTTCAACCCAATACCAAGGCGGTATTCGGAGAAACCATTGCCAATCCAGCACTGGCTGTGTTTGATATTGAAAAATTTGCTGCCATTGCACATAAGAACCATGTTCCACTGATTGTGGATAATACATTTGCAACACCTTGTCTGTGTCAGCCCATTCAATTTGGTGCAGATATTGTGGTACATTCTACAACCAAGTATATGGATGGCCATGCATTGCAGGGCGGTGGCGTCATTGTAGACAGCGGCAACTTTGACTGGGAAGCCAGCGGCAAATTTCCAGACTTTACGCAGCCGGATGAAAGCTACCACGGCGTTGTATACACCCGTGAATTCGGAAAAATGGCATATATCATCAAGGCAAGAATGCAGCTGATGCGAGACTTTGGCTGCTACCCGTCCGCACATTCTGCATTCCTCTTGAATCTTGGCTTAGAAACACTGCCGATTCGTATGAAGCAGTACTGCGAAAATGCAACTGCTGTTGCAAAATTCCTGGAAACTTCTGATAAAATTGTATCCGTAACTTATCCCGGACTGGAAACCGATCAATACCATGCACTTGCACAAAAATACCTGCCAAATGGCACCTGCGGCGTTATTTCCTTCTCCATTAAGGGCGGTCGGCCGGCAGCCGTACGGTTCATGGATGCGCTGGAACTCGCCAGCATTGAAGTGCATGTTGCAGATATTCGCACCTGTGTACTGCATCCGGCTTCCGCAACGCATCGTCAGCTGACTGAAGAGCAGCTGGTTGCAGCTGGTATTGACGGCGGTTTGATTCGTCTGTCAGTTGGTCTGGAACATGTGGATGACATTCTTGCAGACGTTAAGCAGGCATTGGATCGTGTATAATTAATAAGAATGAAACGAAAACCAGCTGCACGGAATACTTCCGTACAGCTGGTTTTTTAGAAACTAAGAAAAAATTTTTCGAAGAAAGAGCCCAGCAAAAGACTGCACCTGCATGCCCCAGTAAGCCAGTGTTTCCGTCAGGCTGCAGTACTTGTCTACCAGAACAATTACAACCGTCTCTTTATATCTGGGAAGTGCCAGATTCAGCGGAAACATATGCTTGCGAATCATATCGCACTCTTTGGGGTTCAAAGAAAAATACCGTCTTGCATTTTCCAATGCAATTTTTGCATGAATCAAACCGTGCCACTTATGAGAGCGATCTGGAACATGCCAATCATATAAAAACAAGTCATGCAGCATACCTGCTCTTGCTGCCGATCGATAGTCCAGTCCCAATCGCTTGCAAATGATATAATTTCCATATGCCACCCGCAAACAATGCGCATAGCAAGAAGTGACCCCATGCTGTGGATATCGTTTCATCTCGACTACCACCGGATGCTGCTGAAGGTCTGCAATACAGAGCCAAAATGCTTCCTCCTGCAAATTCTACCGCCGCCTTTCTGTGTATCATTTTCCAATCCCCTTTCTTTATTATACTACGCAGTGATTCCAGGTGCAAGATTTATTTTTGATAAAATCAGCACTCTATTTCAGTTTTTGTTGCATAAAAAGAAAAAACGTGCTATAATGAAGGCGTGCTGTATTTCGAACAGTCTGTTTTGATCTGGAACCAACCGGCAGGCGGACGCCTAGAAAATAGCAACAACATGCAGAAAGGATATAAAGTTATGAAGAACACAATTGCAACGCTGCAACAGCAGAAGCAATCAGGAGATAAAATCACGATGCTTACTGCCTATGATTATTCCATTGCAGCGCTGTTGGATCGCTGCGGCGTGAATGCCATTCTGGTGGGAGATTCTCTCGGAATGGTAATGCTCGGATATGAAAACACACTTCCCGTTACCATGGAGGATATGCTGCATCATACCAAAGCCGTTTCCCGTGGTGCAAAACATGCGCTTGTCGTTGCCGATATGCCATTTATGTCTTACCAAGTCAGCGTGGAACAAGCCGTTATCAATGCGGGCCGGCTGATCCAGGAGGGCGGTGCACAAGCTGTAAAACTGGAAGGCGGTGCTGCCGTTTGCGACCGAATCACTGCAATCAAACAAGCCACGATTCCGGTAATTGGTCATTTGGGACTGACACCGCAATCGATTAACGTATTTGGCGGATTCAAAGTACAGGCAAAAACCGCAGAACAAGCCAAGCGCCTGGTGGAAGATGCCCTGCGCATTCAAGAAGCCGGTGCAGATGCACTGGTACTAGAATGTATTCCGGCTCCGGTCGGCACCCTCATCAGCGAACTGCTGGAAATCCCAGTTATTGGAATTGGCGCAGGAAATGGCTGTGACGGTCAGGTATTGGTTTATCAGGACATGCTGGGACTCTTTTCTGACTTCGTTCCAAAATTTGCGAAACAATTTGCAGATGCAGGCGCCGTCATTCGAGAAGGCGTTACACAATATATTGCAGAAACCAAATCTGGTGCATTTCCTGCAAAGGAGCATACATTTTCCATCGCACCGGAAGAATTGGAGCAGCTGCGTGCTGCCTATCATAAGGAGGCAAACAAATGAAAATCTTAACCACAATTGCACAAGTACGGGAGCAAGTACAGGCATGGCGAAAAGCCGACGAAACCATTGGACTGGTTCCCACTATGGGATACCTGCATGAAGGACATGCCAGCTTAATCGATGCATCGCATCAGCAAAACACCAAAACTGTTGTCTCAATTTTTGTCAATCCCATGCAATTCGGAGAAAATGAAGATTTTGACAGCTATCCAAGAGATCTGGAGCACGACGCTGCTCTGGCAGAAGCACATGGCGCAGATGTTATCTTCCATCCAGAACCGGAAGAGCTTTATCCGGCTGGATTCTGTTCTTATGTAGATATGGATATTTTAACAAAGGAACTGTGCGGGTTAAGCCGCCCCATTCACTTCCGCGGTGTCTGCACGGTTGTCAGCAAACTCTTCCACATTGTTACACCGGATCGAGCTTACTTTGGCAAAAAAGATGCACAGCAACTGGCTGTTATTCGCCGTATGGTAACCGATCTGAATATGAATCTTACCATCGTAGGCTGCCCGATCATCCGGGAAGCAGACGGTCTTGCAAAAAGTTCCCGCAATACCTACTTATCCAAAGAAGAACGTGTTGCAGCACTGGTTCTTTCTCAGGCGGTTGCCATTGGAAAAGAGTTGGTTCGGCAAGGTGAAACCGACTGTCAAACCATCCTTTCCAAGATGAAAGCACACATCGAACAGGAGCCGCTTGCAAAAATTGACTATGTCAAACTGGTAGACGCTGCTACCATGCAGCAGATTCCGACCTTAGACCGTCCTGCTCTGTGTGCTATGGCTGTTTACATCGGCAAGACCCGACTCATTGATAATTTCTTTACAGATGAGGTAGAATCCGTATGACCATTTCCATGCTAAAAAGTAAAATTCACCGGGCTGTTATCACACAAGCCGAGCTCAATTATATTGGCAGCATCACCATTGATGCCGCCTTGATGGAGGCAGCAGGTCTGATCGAATATGAACACGTCCATGTTGTCAATATCAACAGCGGAGATCGGCTGGAAACCTATACCATTGCCGGCCCTGCCCATTCCGGCATGATTTGTCTGAATGGTGCAGCGGCACGGTGCGGACAAAAAGGCGACTCCATTATTATCATGTCTTACGCCAATGTCACACCGGAAGAAGCCAAACAGCAGAAACCGCACGTGGTATTTGTAGATGAAGAAAATCACATTCTGCGAAAAACACGCTACGAAGCACATGGTGCATTAGAAGATTTACCGGACACAGAGGTACAGGCATGACATTAGCAGTTGATATCGGAAACACCAATATTGTCATTGGCGGATTTGTGCAAAATGAATTTCAGTTCATTGAACGCATCTCCACCAATCGTCAGGCAACCACATTGGAATTTTCTGTTTCGATTCGCACTATTTTACAGCTGCATGCTGTTGATGCCTCTGCCATAGATGGTGCCATTCTTTCTTCTGTTGTACCATCGCTGACCACCGTTCTTTCTCATGCAGTACAGAAAACAGTACAGGTAACACCGCTGATTGTATCACCGGGCATCAAAACAGGTCTTTCCATCTGTGTGGAGCATCCTGAACAAGTAGGCAGTGACCGAGTGGTTGATGCCGTTGCGGCAGCAGCAGCCTATCCTCTTCCCGTTTTGGTCATTGATATGGGAACGGCAACAACCTGCTCTGTAATTGATGCACAACACCGATTTTTAGGCGGCATCATCATGGCAGGTATGCAGACTTCCCTGGATGCATTGGTGACTCGCACCTCTCAGCTGCCTAAAATTTCTTTTGATCCCCCCAAGCAAATGATTGGCACCAATACCATAGACTGTATCAAAAGCGGTCTGCTGTATGGAACCGCATCTTGTTTGGACGGAATTATTACACGAACCGAAGAAGCACTCGGGACACCTGTTACCACCGTCATCACCGGCGGATTGGCACATCTGGTTCTTCCATACTGTAAACAAACGCTGCACTATGACCCGGATTTATTATTAAACGGACTCATTTTGCTCTATCAAGCCAATCGAAAGCAATCGCCACCTACTAAGTAAGGAGTTGCATGATGGAATCTTCACGCTATCAAGTACGAGATCATTTGACCGATCGCAGAATCGGCACTTCAGCCGTTAATATTGAACATGCCCAGCTGCTGTTCGATACCACCTCACAAGCTGCATTGCTGCGGCTGCAATTGCAAAATGTCAGCAGTCAGCCCATCTCTCAAATTACCATTCGCTACATTGCCTATGATGCAAACGGTGTTTTAACAGAAACCAACAACTATACAGCGTCTCTGAACAGTGTTGGATCTGGACAAAGTTTTGAATTAAACGATCCTATTCTGCTGCAAAATGCATCGGCTGCCTTCATTGAAACACTGGTCATTGGCGTGGTTTTTGCAGACGGAACGTTCTGGAACGCAACAGAAGCAGAAATCACAGCTGCCATTACACCCCCAAGTGCACGATTCCAGCAGACGGCGTCCGCACAACAACAAAATCCGTATACACAGCAGCAAAGTCCTTACATGCAGCAACAAAATCCCTACGCACAGCAGCAAAGTCCTTACATGCAGCAACAAAATCCGTATACACAACAGCAAAATCCTTACATGCAGCAACAAAATCCCTATACCCAGCAGCAAAATCCTTACATGCAGCAAATGATGTACACGGATCCACGCCCTAAAATCATCAGCAACCTCAAAACGCAAACCATTCTTTCCTTTGTTTCTGCTGCTGCTGGTCTCCTCATAATTCTATCTGGTATGAGTTCCATTGTGTTGGGAGAAAGTATCTCTGATGCCACCACGATTTCAGGAATCATCTATATCGTCGCTGGAATTTTGGGCTTCATTTTCTCCATTGTTTTTGGTGTCCTCACCATGAAATTTCGAAATCTTGTTCAATCCCAACCACTTCAGTCCCTGCATCAACAGGCAAGCCGACATACTGTCATCAGCGTTTTACAAATTGTGCTGGGTGCATTGTTCAGCGGTGGTATCTTCGCAATCATCGCCGGAATTATGGGAAATTCCGCAGCCAGTCAAGTGAAAAAGTCCTAAAAGCGGGCGGTGTTGAAATTGAAGGAGCAACTAAAAAAATACTTCTCCACAGTCGCCGGAATCTTAACCGTGTTGATTCTGGGAGCTCTGCTCATTTACGGAGTCTTTCACTTTGATTCTGTAAAAAACGGCTACACATCCATTATTAACATTTTAAAGCCCATTTTATATGGCATTGCCATCGCATACATCTTAAAACCACTCTGTAAACTTTATGAATCCCTGTTTCATCGCATACTTTGCAAAATCAATGCACAGAAACGGGAAAAACTGGTGCATGTACTTGCCATTGCAGCAAGTTTGATTTCCGGTTTACTCATCATTTACTGTCTGCTGATTATTCTGCTTCCCAAACTATTGCAGAGTATTCTATCCATCATTACAATACTGCCGGATACTGCTCAGCGAACCATCAAATGGCTGCAAGAATACTTTCGGGGAAATCCCACTGTTTTGCGGCATTTGAATGATTTTTCCGATACTGTACTGCCCAATGTGCAAACTTGGTTGAAAGAGGAATTAATTCCATCTGTTCAGTCCCTCGTCAGCGGCATTTCCAACAGCGTCATCAATGTATTTGCCTGGATCAAAAATATTTTAATCGGCATCATTGTCTCTGTTTATTTGCTGTATGGCAGAAAAAAGTTTGCTGCACAGGCAAAACTCTGTCTCTATAGTATCTTTTCAAAGAAACGGGCAGACTGGATTTTAAAAGAAGCCACCTATGCCGATCGTATGTTCAGCGGATTTTTAAGTGGAAAATTACTGGATAGTGCAATCATTGGTGTCATCTGTGCCATTGTCTGTTCCATTTTGGGAATTCCAAATACGGCTTTAATTAGCGTTATCATTGGAGTAACCAATATCATTCCATTCTTTGGCCCATTTATTGGCGCCATTCCATCCGCTATCTTGATCTTAATTGAATCCCCAATCAAGTGCCTTTGGTTTGTCATCTTTATTATTATTCTCCAGCAAATTGACGGAAACATCATTGGACCAAAAATTCTGGGCAATACAACTGGTGTTTCCAGCTTCTGGGTATTGTTTTCCATCCTGTTATTTGGTGGACTTTGGGGATTCCTTGGTATGATTGTAGGCGTTCCGCTGTTTGCAGTTATTTACGATGTGCTGAAACAAGCTGTTTCGTATGGACTCAAAAAACGCGGACAAGAAGAGCTGCTCGATGCCTATCATGCAGCTACCAAGCAATCCGATGCACAAAAAAAGAAACCTTCTATTCGGCAACGTATCACTACACTGCTGCAAGCGAAATCCAAAAAATAAAAAATCTGCTGCACCCAGCTAGGAAAATGGGTGCAGCAGATTTTTTTATTCTATTTAAGCCGATCGCCACTTTATGCCGATTCTGCCGTTGTCAGCGAAATTTCCTGAAATGCCTTTGCATGTTCTACACCTGCAATCCGCAGCATCATACAATCCGAAAGATCTCTTCCCACTGCCAAAACCACATAACGGTCATCCGCTTGCCGATTGAAAACCGGATCCAATCCAATCCAGCGAGTTCCATCGTAAACCTCTGCCCAATGGTGCAGAAAGGCAGTTTCTTTCTCTCCGTTTTCCGGTTCTGCACAGCAAAATCCTGTTACAAAACGTGCAGATATTCCTGCCCGGCGCAAACAGCTCAAAAAGAGATGCACATAATCCTGTGCCGAACCGGTTCGCTTCCGAAATGCTTTCTCTGCACTGCACAGAATCTCTGCTTCATTTTTTTGATAAGTCATATGATAAAACAGTACCTGCATCAAGCAAGCTGCCTGCTTGCAAATGGACTGCTCACAATAGTTAAGGCAAACAGAAACCGTCTGCTGATAAAATGTTTCCATTTCCTTGGTCAAAGCTGTCAACGGCGATTGCAGCGCATAAATCCGCTTCGGCGCACTGCATTCTCCCTTTTCATAGTTACTGAACACAATTCCAGAGGTTTCATAGGTGAATTCTGTATGCTGTCCGTATGCACTGCCCACACACAGCGCATTGCCGCAAAAATCATGCTGGATACAGTATCCCTCTGTCGGCAAAATTTTGGTATGAATTCCGCAGACCTGCTGTGCATTGCTGCTGCGTGGCGTGATATGCAGGGAAAAATACTGCCGATCAACCGGCCGGTCATATCGAATAGCAGCGGTTAAAGTATATGCAATTCGTTTCATTTTGGTTCTGTCTTCCTTTCTGTATCTACAATCCAGGTATCCTTCCATCCGGATTCATTTTGTGCTTCAAATCGTGTCACGCCGCCCTGCCAGACACGGGTCTGTTCTCCGGTTAACACCACAGCATGTACACAACTTGATCGGGTACATGCAATGGCATTTCCCTGTACATAGGACATCGGTGCTGGAAAGACCTGTTCCTGTGCCAAAAACCGCTCCGGGTTGCGCTGCACCATACTCTTGATTTTCTGAAATTGTTCTTCCCGCAGCTGACTGCCATTGCAAACAAGTTGTCCGCTATGACTATCATACAGCATCAGATTCTTCAAATTTTTTAACACATAGGCACGATCTTTTTTTTGCGTTGGCAAATAAGTCGGCACACTGCGCAGAATCGGACGTTCCTCCAAATAAAATGAAATGATCTGCGGCATATAATAATAAAATAGATAATCATTCATCAATCCGCTCCCCGGCGCATTGAGAATTGCCACATTTCCGGCACGATACGCTGCCATTAAACCTGGTACGCCAATTGTACTCTCCGCATCAAAGGTAACCGGATCCAGCAAGGCATCCGGAATGCAGCGATATAGCGCACCCACTCGCTTTTCTACTCCATTTACAAAGCAATAGAGCACATCCTGTACAACAGACAATGCACTTGGTTCCACAGCTAAGCAACCTGCCTGCTTTGCCAAATACGCCAATTCTAATCTTGCATCTGGATCTGGATGCGACAGCAACACCACATTTTCTCCGCCGCAATTGACAGCATCCATCATCTTTTGAAATTGACCGATCAACTGTAAACTGTCTAAAACAGAAGCGCTTTCCAGCATGGTGGGCGCACACTGCTTGGTCAAAGCTCTGGCGAGCAAGGCGTGTCCGACTCCACGAAGCTGTAAACTATCCTCTTTTAAAACATACCAGGCACCGTCTGGTTCCTGTAACAACTGCATCATAACAGCTTGACAATAAACCGATCCTGGTGGAACCAGCTGCTGACACTGCGGACTGTACGCCTTTGCGGAAAAGACCAGTTGATCCGGTACAATCCCAGCAGATAAAATGGCACCTTCTCCATAAATATCACTGAGAAACAGATTCCACGCCTGGACACGCTGTATCAATCCTTGTTCCAGAAGAGAAAATGATGCTGCTGAAATCTGATTGGCGATTCCGTCAAAATGCGAAAAATCCGATTGCGACGCATAAGACGCTGTCTCACACTGCTCTTGCTGAAATCGTCGCAGCAGGGCGTTCATTTCCTTTGTAAATCGAATCTGCTGATCCAATTTCTGCCTCCTAACCAAAAAAAGGCGCAATACCCCTATCGGAGTAAAGCGCCTTTGCTTTTTGTCAATCTATTTTTCTATATTTTAGCATAAAAATAGCAATTTGTAAAGATAAAAAAGATTTTTGCTTCTAAATTATTTGATTTTTTAAGTATTGTATTCTGATTCTTTGGAAAGAAAAGAGAAATGCAATTTGCTGCCGAAATTTTCAATTGAAGCAATCAAATTGTCAAATAGCCTGTATTGGTTCTTGCCGTCTGAAGAATTGTCTTCTGATTCAATCACATTTCAACAAATATGGAAAATTGAGCGCCCTTTTCCCTTTATTTTTTGTACGTTTTATGCAGATTTTCATGAAAGTGATGTTGACATTTTTTAAATTTCGTGGTATACTGAAAAAGCAAAATGGCAACTTACGGAAAGAAGACTGGCACCCGTTTCAGTTCCATGGATTCTTCTTTTTCTGCCAACTGCATACGTTTTGTCCCTTTTCAAACGTATGAACTACGCATTCCTGAAAGCTGCTTTTCCAGAATGAATTTCCGAAAAAGTGCGCCGATTGATGGGAATGCGTTTGTATTAGCGTACGTTCCTATAAAAATGAACCGTACGTCTTTTTAAAACTGCTCTTTCTAAGAGAGCGGTTCTAAAAATCAAGCATACATAAGGAGCTAAAATCATATGAATGATGAAACCAAAAATCCAGAGACTGCTCAAACAGCGGATTCGGAAGACTTGCACAACCAGAATCCACCGCAGTCTACTCCAGAAGATGCTGTACTACCAGCTACGGAATCCCCTGCCACTGTGGATTCTAATTCCACAGACTCTACAGAAACATCTAATTCTTCTGAAGCAGAATCGCCTTCTGATGCTGTACAGACAGATGCAGTTGATTCCGACTCAGCAGAGCCCAATACTGATGGCATCCTCTTAAAAGAATCATCCGGCTTTCAGCTTCGCACCCTCCTCCAGCAGGGAAAAGCGTGGGTTCGCCAAATCAGCTGGCCGCATTGTATCATGCGGTTTGCCGGCATCTATTTTCTCATTTCTGCTTTTTTTGCTGTTTTCTACTATTCCTTTCACGGAGATACTTCCTATCGACCCATTTTAAACTGGCACGAATTCCGAGACTGCATTTCCCTTCGCAATCTGATTCTGCTGGCAGCAGGTGCATATGTTCTCTTCTCCCTGCTCAAATTAAAATTCAAGCACACCCGACTGGACAGCAGTTTACTAATAGTCGGACTGGTCTCCTTCTCACTGATAACCCTATGGCGAAATGAAAATATCTATTACTGTTTTGTCATGATTTTAATTACAGCCGTTTCCAGCTATATTGCCTTACAATATGACCGAAAATGTGCCACGAAGAAACTCCCGTTCTGGGTGACTTGTATTTTGCTGCTGCTATTAGCAGGCGGTGTTGCATTCTGTGTAGCAAGTTCCACCATTTATCAATACAAAATGTATGGCACTTCCTGCTTTGACATGGGTATTTTCATTCAGATGTATCATTCCATGATCAATGATCTTTCTGTTGTTACAACCTGCGAACGAAATGAATTTTTGTCACACTTTGCCATTCACTTCTCCCCGATCTACTATTTGCTGCTTCCGTTCTACTATTTCTTCCCACATGCAGAAACATTGCTCATTGCGCAGGCTGTTCTCATTGCAGTCGGTGTCATTCCGCTGATGGGCATTTGCAGACAGTATCACTTTAAAAATGCAACAACGCTCTTCTTTGGAATTACCTATTTATTCTGCTCGGAATTGATTGGCCCCTGCTACTATCATTTCCATGAGAATGCCTTTTTACCGCCGCTTCTGATGTGGCTCTTCTATGCCATTGAAAAGAAAAAGCCGATTCTGATCTATTTCTTTATGGTACTGGTTCTGTTTGTTAAGGAAGATGCCCCGATTTACATTGTATGTATCGGTGCTTATCTGCTATTCCAAAAGAACAAAACAGGTATTCGGAAGCACGGTGCCATTATGGCTGCCATTGGCGGAATTTACTTTGCCGTTGTAACTGGAATTATGAATCGCCATGCAGAAGGCGTTATGACCTCCCGTACATATGGCAACCTGATGATTGATCAGGATGCCGGCTTTGGAGAGATCATCAAAACTGTTTTAATGGACCCCGCTTACTTCTTCAGTCAGTGCATCCGAGAAGAAACTTTCCTATTCTTCCTGACGGTTATGATTCCACTTGGCCTGATGCCGTTTTTCACCAAAAAATTCTCGCACTTGTTTCTGGTACTCCCCTTCCTGCTGATGAATCTGGCAAGCGGATATCCATATGCTGCCAACATCGGATTCCAGTATGTCTTTGGAACCGGAACCTGTCTGGTCTATGCAACCATTGTAAACAGTGCCGATTTCCGGTCACGCAAACGGCAGTATGTGGCAGCATTTACCGCAATGGCATCCCTTTACTGTGCAACCACATTGTATTCCGGAAAGGTAGCCGGCAATCGAGAATCCTACCTGAATAATCAGGAACGCTATGAAAAGCAAGATGAGGTTCTGGAGAGCATTCCGGAAGATGCATCTGTCGTATGTGATACGTTCTATGTACCGAAGCTTGCCAATCGAGATGAAGTTTATGAAATGAATGATTGGTTTGCAGAAAATCCTTCTTTCACAGATTTTGCAATCATTCGATTGGATATGGACTATGACTACAATGAAACACAGCGAAACAAATTGAAAGAAGAAGGCTATACCTACTATGCTGGCATTGATTCTGTCATGGAAATCTATGTCAGCCCCACCTATGAATTTGCAAAATAAAGAATGCTGTTGACACACAGGAAAACAGCTTCTGCATAACAAGGGATGAAAAAAGAAAAAGGAAAGGATGAACGCAAATGCAAGATAAAATCTCAATTATTATACCCTGCTACAACGAACAAGAAACCATTCCGCTCTTCATTCAGGCAATGGATCAGGTTTATCACCGCATGCAAGAAGCATACAATGTCAGAATGGAGTATTTATTTGTAGATGATGGCTCCAGAGACAATACCTTAACCGTTATGAAGGAAGCAACTGCACAGTATCCGCATGTCAGCTACCTGTCTTTCTCCCGCAACTTTGGAAAGGAAGCTGCTATGTTTGCCGGATTGGAACATGCAGACGGTGATTATGTTGTCATCATTGACGCAGACTTGCAGGATCCACCGGAACTGGTAGAAGAAATGTATACCACCATCAAGAATTCAGATTATGATTGTGTCGCCTCCAGAAGAGTCAATCGAACCGGAGAATCCAAGATCCGTTCCTTTTTTGCCAGAATGTTCTACAAAGTCATTCGGAAAATCTCTAAAACCAACATTGTAGACGGTGCACGAGACTTCCGTATGATGACCCGTCAAATGGTAGACTCTATCGTTTCTTTGCGGGAATACAATCGTTTCTCCAAGGGAATTTTCCAATGGGTTGGCTTCAATACCAAATGGATTGCCTTTGAAAATCGTAACCGTGTAGCCGGCACCACCAAGTGGTCATTCTGGGGATTGCTGCTCTACGCCATTGAGGGTATCATCGCTTTTTCTACAGCTCCCCTTGCACTATCTTCCGTTATGGGCATTGTGTTCTGTTTCATCGCCCTCATTATGGTATTGGTTTTCTTCTTCCGGGCATTGATCTGGGGGGATCCTGTTTCCGGATGGCCGTCACTCGCCTGCATCATTTGTTTTGTAGCAGGCATTCAGCTCTTCTGCAACGGCATTACCGGCTTGTATGTATCCAAGACCTATTCCGAAGTGAAGAAACGGCCACAGTACATCATCAAAACACATCAGATTAGCAAGGATCAACAAGAAGCGGAAGCAAAGCAGTCTGATTCTTCTGCATCCTAATCAACAAAATCAATTAGAAAAACGGACATACTGGAACTTACATCCAGTATGTCCGTTTTTTGTTGTTTTCCATTTAATTGCAAGTTAAGACTGCTCGGAAACAATTTGAAAGGAAGTATCGGTTGTTTTACAGCACATTACGAACGGTACCATTTTCTGCAATCGCTGATAACATGCCAGCTGTGCAGATACCGATTCAAACATTCCAAAAACAGCAGCGCCACTTCCGGTCATCACACTACATGCAGCTCCCAGTTCCCGCATGGTCTGCTGAATGCTGGAAATTTCCATATTGGAAATTCCCTGCTCAAACAAATTGCTGCAAAGTGGGGCCAACTGTACAAGTGGCTTTCCCTGTAGGATGCACTGCTTCAATTTCTGTACATTCGGATGCTGTAAATTGCTGCATCCATCCAGTTTCTGATAAGCAGTTTTTGTCGAAACACCAATGCGTCCCTTTGCCAGCAGCAGCAAGGTTCCTGCCTGTGCTGGCAATGCTTCTAAGCGCTCTCCGATTCCATCGGCAAATGCAGTTCCGCCATAAAAGAAAAACGGAACATCTGCGCCAAGCTGCAACCCCCATTCACACAATGTTTCCAGTGGAATTCCTGCATGTGTCAAACGATTTAATGCATAGAGCGTTGCGGCAGCGTCGGAACTGCCTCCCCCCATTCCTGCCTGAGAAGGAATGAACTTTCGCAAGAAGATGGAAACGCCGCTTTGCAGCCCAGTCTTCTCCAAAAAGAGGGCAGCTGCCTGATAGACCAGGTTTTTTTCATTGCACGGAATGGCACGAAGATTGCATTGCAGCTGAATCCCCGGCTTCGGCACCAATTGAACTTGCAGTGTGTCATAGATCGAAACAGTCTGAAAAATGGTTTCCAAGGTGTGGTATCCATCTGGACGCTTTCCGGTAATATCCAGTGCCAGATTAATTTTAGCAGCTGTTCGTATGGTAAGCTGCCTCATACAGATGCATCCTTTTTGTGTCGCTGTACGAACGCTTCAATCCGTCCCAATGCCTCCATCAAATGTTTAATAGAATAAGCATAGGAAATTCGAATAAAGCCTTCTCCGCTTGCTCCAAACGCATTACCTGGAACCACAGCCACTTTTTCCTCTTGCAGCAGTTTCTCACAGAACGTTTCACTATCCATTCCGGTACTGCGAATGCATGGAAATACATAAAAAGCACCTTCCGGATTGAAGCAATGCAGTCCAATTCGGTTTAATCCATCTACCAGCATCCGGCGGCGCACATTGTATTCATGCACCATTTTCTGCACCTCATCGTCACAAGTCTGCAAGGCTGTAATGGCTGCATACTGGCTGACAGTCGGTGCACACATGATGGCATACTGATGGATTTTCAGCATCTGCTGGCAAAGCGGCTTTGGCGCAGCCAAAAATCCCAGACGCCAACCTGTCATGGCAAACGACTTGGAAAAGCCATTGACCAGAATGGTACGCTCCTGCATACCTTCCAGCTCCGCAATGGAGCAATGCTTTCTGCCATACGTCTGCTCGCTGTAAATCTCATCGGAAAGTACCACAATATTGGTCTCCCGCAAAACATCTGCAATCTGTTCCAGATCTTCTCGCGTCATAATGCCGCCAGTCGGATTATTCGGAAACGGAAGAATCAGCATTTTGGTCTTTTCCGTAATGTGCTCCCGCAATTCCTGTGCGGTTAACTTAAAATGATTTTCTTCCTTCGTTGGAATGGCTACGGCAACTCCGTGCATCAGCTCAACAATTGGGCGGTAACAGACAAAACACGGTTCCACCAAAAGCACTTCATCCCCTGGATTGACGACGCTGCGAATCGCAAGATCAATGGCTTCCGATCCGCCAACCGTAATCACAATTTCATCCTGCGGATGGTAGGTCAGATTGTTTTTCCGTTTTAAGTAGTCTGCAACTGCCTGCCGCAAATCCATCATACCAGAATTGGCACTGTAAATAATTCGTTTGCGTTCCAGTACATCCATCGCCGTTTTCCGAATGGCCCATGGTGTTGGGAAATCCGGTTCTCCAACGCCCAAACTGATAACGCCTTCCATGGTAGATGCCAAATCAAAGAATTTCCGTATTCCAGATGGCTGCATGGCTTTTACCTGATCCGACAGGATCGTATCATAATTTATCACGGACCAACAAAGCCCCTTTCATCCGGCTCCTCAGTTTCAATGAAGATGCCTTTTTCCTTATATTTTTTCAATACAAAATGGGTGGCTGTGGAAAGTACACCATGCAGCGGTGCCAAACGCTGAGAGACAAACAATGCAACATCTTTCACATTATCGCCGCTGATGGATACCATCAAATCATAAGCACCGGACATCAAAGAGATGCTCTCTACCTCATCATACTGCATAATGGTATGTGCAATTTCTTCAAATCCACAATCCTTTTGCGGGGTCACACGCAGTTCAATGATGGCATTCACCCGATCGTCATTCGTCAGTTCTTCGTTGCAAATGACACTATATCCCTTAATAACGCCATCCTGTTCCAGCTGCTTAATTTCCGCCGCCACTTCTGCTTCCGTTTTTCCCAGCATAACCGCCAGCTGTGCATCGGAAAGCCGGGCGTTCTGTTTCAACAGTGCGATCAATTCATTCATAGATAATCCTCCTGTTCTATCACAAGCAAACTGCACCCATAAAGGATACCCACCATCTTGTGATGATCCATCCATTGGCTATGAGATACGATACTCATCGTTTTTGATCTGATTTCCAATTACGACAGAGATCAAATTGATATGGCAGTAAACTGCGGCTGGTGCCGTTCGAACCAGCAAAGATACCGAAATCCAGCTTCTTTTGCCAGCTGCATGCCATCTGAAAGATGGCTGCCTAGATCGGCTGCACAATGTGCATCGGTTCCAATGGTGAGAATCTCTCCGCCCAGTTCCCGATACAACCGCAGCAACTCCAATGTTGGAAACGGCTTTCCATATTTCTGCCGCAAACCGGATACGTTCAGTTCAATGCCCTTTCCCGCCTGAATTACTGCGGAAAAGCATTGCCGTATCTGCTCTTCATAAGCAGAACAAGGAACCGAAAAGCCATGTTCCCCTTCTATGTATCGAAGCGGATAGGTCAGATGTCCCAGCACATCAAACTTCCCCCACTGACAAATGGTCAGCAGCTCGGAAAAATATTGTTCCATCAATGCTGGAATGGTTTCCGGCGTATACGTCAAACTGAAAAAGTCTTCCTGATCTGAAAGCTCATGCAGCGAACCGATCACAAAATCCAAATCTGGATGCTGCACCACACGATCTGCCAACGCAAAATCTGCATTGGCTTGTCCCAATTCAATGCCACAAGCAACCCGAAGCGTTCCTGCAAATGCTTGCTTACATTGGGAAGCCGTCTTGACTGCTTTTTGAAAGACCGCTTCATAATCAAAGAACTCCCACTCATTTCTTGGCTGACACTGATAGGTCTCCTGTGAAAAAAAGCGATTCAATTCCACATGATCGGTAATTGCCAGTCCATCCAGATGATTGGCAATTGCCTGATGACACAATGTAATGGCGCTGCCGAAGCCATCGGGAGAAGTTGCAGTGTGGGTATGACAATCCATGCGCATACCGGATGCCTCCTATCCAAATGAAGTTTTTCTGCCATATCTTTCATAGCTTCTTTTTATTATACCATACCTTTTCCAAAATTACCAGAACATTTTATAAAAAGTTCTCTCCAATCCTCTCTCTTTCTTTTATGAAGTTATCGTAACTTTTGTCAAATTCCGCTGAAATATATTGACATGCCTTTCAAATCGAGTTATAATAAATAAGTGTATAAAAAAATGCATATTCTCTGCATCCATACACAGAAGATGTCGATTGGCACCAATTCGATGGCGTTTCGACACTTGAAGCATTATATTGAAATCTAAAAAGAAGGAATTATAGACATGTTATTGGATCGTTATCTGCCTCGTATCGAATTTGATAGCTATGAGGACTTTAAGACAAATTATCGGGTCAACGTCCCGGAACACTTCAACTTTGGATTTGACATTGTAGATGAATGGGCCAAGCAGGAGCCGGAAAAAAAGGCGCTGGTTTGGTGCGACGATGACGGAAATGCACATACTTTTACTTTTACAGAAATTTCTGAGCGCTCCAATCAGGTCGCACATTATTTTGAAAGCCTCGGCATTACCAAAGGAACCGTTGTTATGCTGATCCTGCGCCGCCGCTGGGAATACTGGGTGTGTGCAACTGCACTGCATAAAATCGGTGCAATTTTGATCCCTGGTTCTCTTCAACTGGCAAAGAAAGATTTGATTTATCGTGGAAATAGCGCAAATGTTCATACGATGGTTTGCCTGGATGATCCTTATGTCATTGAACAAGTAGAAGAAGCACAGCCGGAAGTTCCGTCTATGGTTCATAAAATTCTAGTAGGTGCACCAAAAAAAGGCTGGCATAATTTTGCTGCGGAATCAGCAACTTTCCCAACAACTTATGAACGTCCTACCGGAGAAGCTGCCAACAAGTGGGATGACATCGCAATCATCTACTTCACTTCCGGTACAACTGGTCAGCCGAAAATGGTACAGCATAACCATGCGCATCCGTTGGGTCATATCACCACTGCAAAATATTGGCAGCAGGTACAGGAAAATAAGCTGCACATGAGCGTATCCGATTCCGGCTGGGCAAAGTTCGGATGGGGCAAAATCTATGGACAATGGATCTGTGGCGCTACAATCTTTGCTTATGATATGAAGAAATTCATTCCAACCAACCTGTTGCAGCATATGCAGGACTATAAATTGACAACCTTCTGTGCACCGCCGACCATGTATCGGTTTATGCTGCAAGAAGATGTTGCCAGCTATGATCTTTCCAGCATTGAAACCTTTGCAACAGCCGGCGAACCGCTGAACCCGGAAGTATTTGAACAATGGAAACGCTTGACTGGAAAGGAAATTCGGGAAGGGTTTGGTCAGACAGAAGGTTCTGTTTTGCTTGCAAACTTCCCGTGGATTACACCGAAGCCAGGTTCTACCGGAAAGCCTTCTCCGTTGTATGACATTCATCTGATTAAAGAAGATGGTACAGAAGCAAAGGCTGGCGAGTCCGGCTCCTTAACCATTTGCAATTTGGATCATGCTTATCCAGTGGGTCTGTTTACTGGATACTATAAGAATCCGGAAGCAACTGCTGCAACCATTCACGACGGCTGCTATTGCCCGCATGATGTATTCCAGCCGGATGAAGACGGCTATTATTGGTTTGTTGGCCGAAACGATGATGTAATCAAGTGCTCTGGCTATCGAATTGGGCCATTTGAAGTAGAAAGTGCATTGATCGAACACCCTGCCGTTCTGGAGTGCGCAATCACAGCAGCACCGGATCCCATCCGTGGTCAGGTTGTAAAAGCAACCATCGTTCTGACAAAGGGTTATACCCCGAGCGATGCTTTGACTAAGGAACTGCAAAACCATGTAAAGCATACCACTGCTCCCTATAAGTATCCTCGTATCATTGAGTACGTAGATGAATTGCCAAAAACATTGGGCGGTAAAATCAAGCGTGCACAGATTCGAAAAGGCAATTATGATCAAATGCAGTAAAAAATAATATGTTCTTTTGCCACATTCTTCGGAATGTGGCATTTTTGTATATCTAATGTAAAACTTCGCAAAAGGTGTTGAAAAATAATGTGCAATATGCTATAATATAATTAGTTTGGAGCAAAAATACTCCACATTAAAAAGGAGGGGAGTTCTATGTTACGATTTCGTCAAATAGCGACTGCCGTGCTGCTCGCACTTTGCTGCTGTTTCGTCAGCGTTACGCATTGTTTTCCTGTTTCGATACACGCATCAGCAGCCACGGATCCCTCTGCATATGTCAACGAAACCATTTGCCTATTAAATGATTTTCGTAAAGAAAACGGACTTGCACCGCTTCAAACAGCTCCCGCTCTTTTAACGGCTTCCAATCTCCGTGCCAATGAAATTACGACATTTTATAGCCACAATCGTCCAGATGGTTCCAGTTGGTTTACCACACTCCGTGATGTTGGATTAAACACCACCGATTGCAGTGCCGGCGAAAATATTGCAGCTGGATTTCCGACACCTGCCCTTGTCATGGAAGGATGGGAAAATTCAGAGCACCATCGGGAAGCAATGCTGGATCCCGTTTACACTTATGTAGCAGTTGGATATGCACATTATGAAAGCGACCCGGAACGCTACTGTGATTACTGGGAAATGCTTCTCTATACCACCAATGCTCCCATTTCCAATGGATATGCTGTCACAAGCACCACAACGCAGGCCACTACCACTACTACAACGACAACAACAACTACTACGACGACAACCGTTACCACCACAACCATGGAAGATACGCTTTTAATTGGAGACGTTGACCTAGACGGCAGACGTTCTCTCGTTGATTGGGTGCTTTTAAACAAGTACATCATGGGCACCATGCAGCTTTCTGATATTCAGCTCTATCTGGCAGATTGTGACCAGGATGGCACCGTTGGTGATACAGATTGCACGCTTTTATTACAATTCCTTCTAAAACAAATTTCAACCCTTCCATAAAATAATAAAAGAATGGGTCGCTGCACAAAATGTTGCAGTGACCCATTCTTTTATTTTTCGTTGTCCTTCTTTCCTGTTTTGGCTTTTAATCTCTGTAAAGATTCCTGTATCTTTTCCATTAATTCTGATACACGACCGGTATACTGCCGTTCCAATTTTAACTGTGGGAACGCACGATGCAGCCGAACCGTGCGTTTGTCCTTTTCTGCATTCAAATGTGCGTATTTCTCTTTCAGTTCTGCAATCTCTGTACGATACCGCAGTTCCCGTTCCAATTGTCCAATTTGAAAATCCTCTTTGCGCTTTTCGGTTCCTTTCGCCAGTGCAGCGCTCTTTTCCATTGCATTCATGGTCCAATCGGAGAGTTCCTCTCCCACTTTATCTGACAACTGCCGAAGCTGTGCAGAAATTTGACGCAGCAAACGCAAATTATGCCGTACATGACAAACTTGAATAAAGGTATAAATACAGTCTGCCAAAAAGGCTGCGCCCAACACACCTACTACTGTATAGCCAACTGGAAGCGGAATCCAATTGACAAACTTTTCTACCAGCGGATGGAACACATGCACAATTAACAGACAGGCAAATCCCCATAGTAAAGACATGCGAACGCATATATACCCTTTGATATTGAACGGTTCTTTTGAATAGTCCCACCATTTTTCATGAAATAACAATTCCAGAACCAAACCGGTTAAAAATTCCAGTGCGGAAGTTAAGAATACTGATCCAAAGAACAACAACAATAAATTATCCTTTAATGGGGTTAAACAAAAAACAACCAGGATGACACCAAATCCATAAATGGGACAAACCGGACCGTTTAAAAAACCTCGATTTACAAAGCGGCCTCTCGTAACAGTAAAAAAGATGACTTCCGCTGACCACCCGAGAAAGCTATAAATCAGAAAAAACATTGCTTCTGTATACAACAAGGGAATCACACTCCATCGATTTATTTTTCTTGCTTTTTTTTCATAAATATGGTATACTTTTTACATAAATGAATTTATTGAACACGTAGGTGAAGGTTCTATGAAGAAACTCTATTTTATTTGTAATTTACATTCCGGAAAAGCTGCTCTTTCTGGTTCTCTTGCTAAAATCATTGATTTATTTACTGCCAATGGATATGAAGTAACCGTTCATCCGACTCAGCATGCAGGAGACGGCTGTAAAAAAGCAAAACTTGCCTGCCAATCCGGCGCCTATGATCTGATTGTCTGCTCCGGCGGAGACGGCACGCTGAACGAAATCATTCAAGGATGTATGACCAGTGGTCAGATGCTGCCTATTGGCTATATTCCAACTGGTTCCACCAATGATTTTGCTCGTGGGCTTGGAATCCCAAAGCATATGAATGAAGCAGTTCTAGGTATCATCCATGGACATCCCTTTTCCTGTGATATTGGAAAATTCAATCAAAAATATTTCACTTATGTTGCTGCATTCGGTGCCTTCACAGATATTGCATATGAAACCCCACAGCAATTTAAAAATGTTTTGGGACATGCTGCTTACTTGCTGAATGGGATTGCAAAGCTTTCTAAAATTCGTGCCTGCCGAATGCGAATTGAATATGATGCGGTTTGCTTAGAAGGGGAATTTTTACTTGGCATGGTAACCAATTCCACTTCCGTTGGAAAATTACTTTCCCTCAGTGAGGTAGAATGGGACGACGGCGTATTTGAAGTCATGCTCATTAAAAAACCGGATAATCTCATTCAGTTTCAAAAAATCATCTCCTGTCTTGTCAATTTACAGCTTGGAACAGAACGGGAATATTTCCAATATTTCCGTGCTGCAAAAATAAAGTTTACTACGCTACAAGAAACAGATGTCCCCTGGACCATTGATGGCGAATACGGCGGATGTGAACGCATCAATGTCATTGAAAACTGTCAAAAAGCAGTCCCCCTCTTGATTCCGGAAACACCAGCCCTTACCGATTGAGTAAGGATTGCTCCAAGCTGGTCTCCAATATCCTTGTTCATTATACCAAACAATGCAAAAAATGTCAATATTTTTGCTATAGTAAAACTTCTATTTTGTGCAATTTCAACAAATTTGATTTTTTTTGAAAAAAGCATTGACAGAGGCATCAAATTGTGCTATAATAATAAAGCTGAATGACACGGAAGTCAAACAGCAAAACAAAAATGAACAAGACTGGGGTGTCGCCAAGTGGTAAGGCAACGGACTCTGACTCCGTCATTCCGTGGGTTCAAATCCTACCACCCCAACCAAATGAAGAAAGCTGCGTAATCACGTAGCTTTCTTTTTTATAATAATTGGAATCTACCAAACGGCTCTCAAAAAAATTATGACCGTTTTTCCGTATAATCCAAGCAAATCCAACCCGCCTTTGACTTTAAAAATCCCCAATTGTTGCAAGCGTCGATAATGGTATAAACACCACGATCCTGAATGGTTCCTACAACAGGATACTGTGTTCCGGCACCTTTTCGAATATTCAAGACATCTGCCGTTACTTTGACCAAATACGGTTTGGGCAGGTTTTTAGATGGATTCATCTGAGATTCTTTTTTGGACTGCCGCATCTGATTTGCAACATCTTTCAAGAATTTCTTCCAATGTGCCCCATCCTTTGTATCTGTTCCGCCATGATTTTCTGGTACAAACCATTTCGGGCAATCCTTCCCGGTCACATCATAATGCCGAATAACACCGCCTGTTTCTGGATGAAGCTGATACTTCTGGCAAAGCTGTGCCGTCAATTCCACCAAACTGCGATACGTTGCAGCACGAAACTCTCCCGTCCAGTCGGGGTGACAATTTTCAATGCTGACCGTATAAGCATTTGCCTGATTCGTACACCAAGCAACTTCCGCATCCGGAATGCAGCAAATCACTTCCCCCTCCAGCCCAATCACATAATTCGCTGACACTTCTACGTCCGTATTCTGAAAATAATTGCGGTTCGCCATGGCAGAGGATCCTGGATTTGCCACCCAATGAATGGCAATGGCAGTTGTTTTGGATCGTTTGGTATATGGTCGATTGTGCGTTAAATACGCATTGGTAATGGTCATGCTTTATTCCTCCCCTTTCAGTTCTGGCAACCCTGCCACGCTGGTCAAAACAGACAAAATGCCCGCTAATACCGATGCACTGCATACATACAGCCACTGGACTTCCGTCAATGCCGCTGAAACACCAATGGTTGCAACCGCTGTCTGGGCTATGGTTTTCACAGCACGTATCCCAGCTGCATAGGCCCATCGTTTCCAATCTCGTTTGCTCATAAGAATATCTCCCCCTTAAAACAGTATATGCTGCACACCATATACAAGGATCCCAATCATGGTTGTTGCCAACAGTCCGCACATTCCATACAAGGCACGCGTCAATCCGCCAATTTTTTCACATAGATTATCAAGCTTCACCCTTGTCTCTGCTGCATCCTGTTCCAACTTATCCAAGCGACGACTATGGTCATTCAGGCGTTCTTCCTGTTTGCTCAGCATGTGCCGGGTCAATTCCTCGTTCATTGCAATTCCTCCTTAAACCTGTACCCCATTGACAAAAATTACGCCGCCGGATTCTGCTTTTGTTCCTTTGACTGTGCAGCTAGTCATTCGAATTTCTCCTGTGGTGCTAGCATGGACAACACCTGGAACGGTACAGTAACCCAGTCCTGTCACAGCACCACCGCTGCTGCGGATTACGGTGTCAGTTTCTGCATCCGTCACAAATACAGAACCATCCAAATAACACTGACTGGCAGTCGAGATGCGCAAACATTCTGCACCATTGACAGAAGAAAAATTAACACGATACCCATATAAATGAGAACCAGTTGCAACGGATACAATGGGATCTGTTCCACTGTCCGCTGTAACCGTCAATGCAGATAACGTCAAAGCACAATCGGTTCCATTGATTCTTCCACAAATGGTGGTAGCAGAAACACCTGCGCCAACAAATGCAACCTTCTGATGTTCCAAGGTATAGACCGAACCGGAATAGGTACCCGCCGCCAGCTGCAACCGCAAATTGATGCAGCTGGCATATTTCTCAAGAGCAGCTGCAATGGTCTGCATGGGTTTGCCAGCAGTCAAGCCATCCTGCTGATCGGAACCTGTCTGTGCATCCAGATAAACCGTCTGGCGCTTTGCCGTGCTGCCATCCTTTCCTTTGAGTGTCTTGAAAAAGGCGTCAATGTCACCAGTATTCCCCTGATCCAGCCAAAGCTGGAAAGCAGATTTTCCAGCTTCCCCTGGCTTTCCCTGTACAGCAATTCCAGAGTCCACATATGCAGATGCATCTGCATCATAAAACCACCACGTTCCATTCTGTAACTTGGGAACTTTCCCCGCCAGTACTTTGGCTTCGTCCAGCAGCGCCTGCATCTGATTCAATGTCGTTTCTACCACATCTTTTGACGGCAGTCCTTCTCCGCATGGAGAGGAACGCACTGCAATCGGTGGCATATAGTACTTGATAATCAATGATTCTTCTTGTACCCCACGCAATTCCAGATACAAAGTTCCGCTTACGGCAGTGGCATCTTCTGTGATCTTCCATAGCAGAACAATGTCACTTCCCTGCGCCTCTGCCGGAAGCGTCTGCTCCAGCAGCTGGTGCCGTGCATTCACGCAGCGCAAAATAAAACGGCAAGCCGCCAAATCCTTTCCCATATACCGCCGTGGCAACCGAATGGAGATTTCATCCACATTGTGTTCCCCAACCGTCAGCAAATTTCGAATCCGCCTGGTATCAATATATTTATTAACTGCATGTAATTCCATAAAATTCTTCCCTTTCGCATGCTCTGGTACATGCTGTTTCCTTTATTTCCCAGAAATGGGATAAATGAGCAAAAAGAAAAACAAATGCCGAAATTGGAGCTGCATTTGTTTTCCTGACCAAAAGTTTTGCTTCATGTTTCCCGTATTCGGGATAATTCTATTGTATCATATCTTTTTCACCTTGTCAACCCATTTCGGGGATAAAATCAAAAGAAGTTGCAAAACAATTCTTTTTCCGTTAAAATCAAATTTTGCTATCAATTAAATTGATAGCGAGTTATAGAAAACAAAAACTTGACAAGCATATCTTGATATGCTATAATGAAACACATAGAAAGCATATTGTTTCAATCGGAATTCTATATAATGGAAAATTATCCGACTGTTTTATTTTTAGGAGGAATTTATCATGGCAAATAAAGCATATCATTTTGAAACCTTACAGTTGCACGTTGGTCAGGAAGAAGCAGATCCGGTTACTGATGCAAGAGCTGTCCCGATTTATGCAACCACATCTTATGTATTCCACAACTCTCAGCACGCAGCAGATCGTTTTGGTTTAAAGGATGCCGGCAACATCTACGGCAGACTGACCAACTCTACACAGGATGTCTTTGAAAAGAGAGTGGCCGCATTGGAAGGCGGCGTTGCCGCATTGGCTACTGCTTCCGGTGCAGCAGCAATTGCTTATACCATTCAGGCACTGGCACAGCAGGGTGAAAATATCGTAGCTTCCAAGACCATTTACGGTGGCACTTACAACCTGCTGGAACACACTTTGCCGCACTATGGCATTACCACTACATTTGTAGATCCTTATGAAGACGGCGCTTTTGAAGCAGCCATCAATGATAAAACAAAAGCAATTTTTGTGGAAACGCTGGGCAACCCGAACTCTAATGTCATTGATATTGAAGCCGTTGCAAAAATCGCACACGCACATGGCATTCCGCTCGTTGTAGATAGCACCTTCGCAACACCTTACCTGGTTCGCCCAATCTCTTATGGCGCAGATATCGTGGTACACAGTGCAACAAAATTCATCGGCGGTCATGGTACTGCAATCGGTGGTGTCATTGTAGAAGGCGGCAACTTCGACTGGAAGGCATCCGGTCGGTATCCTTGGATTTCTGAGCCGAACCCGTCCTACCATGGTGTTAGCTTCGCAGAAGCAGCTGGCCCTGCTGCATTTGTAACCTATATTCGTGCAATTCTGCTGCGTGATACCGGTGCTACTCTTTCTCCGTTCCACGCTTTCATCTTCCTGCAAGGTCTGGAAACTCTGTCTCTGCGTGTAGAACGTCACGTAGAAAATGCACTGAAAATCGTAGAGTTCCTGAACAATCATCCACAGGTAGAGGCTGTTCACCATCCTTCTCTGGAAAGCGAACCCAGCCATGCGCTGTATCAAAAGTACTTCCCGAACGGCGGCGGCTCCATCTTCACCTTTGAAATCAAGGGAACGGAAGAAGATGCTAAGAACTTCATTGATCATCTGAAAATCTTCTCTCTGCTGGCAAACGTTGCAGATGTTAAGTCTCTGGTTATTCACCCAGCTTCCACAACACATTCTCAGCTGAACGAAGAAGAGCTTTTGGAACAGGGCATCAAGCCGAACACCATCCGTCTGTCTATCGGAACTGAACATATCGATGACTTGATCGATGCGTTGGAAGATGCATTTGCAGCAATTCGATAAATTTGATCTCTCCCCATTATCTTATAAAAAGCGTTGGCAGAACCACATCCAGTTCTGCCAACGCTTTTTTATTTTAGTGTTTCTGTATACGATCAGCGGCAGCTTTCTGCTGCTCCACGCAGAGAATCCCGCACCATTGTTTCCACGCACTGCTGCGTATAGAATGCCATATGATGCGTTATTACAACATTTGGATAACTCTTCAGCAAATACAAATCCTGATTGGGCAGCAATTCCTCTCGGCGGTCGTAGTAGAACAGTGCGGATTCATTTTCCAGCACATCCAGTCCCAGCGCCCCAATCTTCCCTGTCTGCAAATTGGCAAGCAATGCATCAGTATCCATCAATGCACCTCGTGCCGTATTGATCAGCACCACGCCATCCTTCATACTGGAAAAAGCAGATGCATCCAGCATATGCCACGTTGCATCAGTTGCCGGTGCATGCAGGGTAATCAAGTCAGAATCCCGTAACAGTGTCTCTAAGGAGCAATATGTGGCATGCCGTGCAGCTGTTTCATTGGGATGTGGCGAATAAGCGAGCACCTTACAGCCAAATCCAGTCAACATCTGAATCAGCCGAGTTCCGATCCGTCCAGTTCCAATCACGCCAACTGTCATATCAGACAATTCTCTGCCCAATAGTCCTTTTAATGTATAGTCCTGTCCTTCAAAACGATGCTGAATGGAACGCATTTTCCGAATGCACATCAGCATCAGCAAAATGGTATATTCTGCAACGCCATCCGGCCCATACGGTGTATTGGCGATTTGAATGCCTAGTTCCTGGGCAGCCTTTGTATCAATGTGGTCATATCCAATAGTACGTGTCACCAGATAACGGACACCCAATGCATGAAAGCGCTCCAAAAGTGGGCGCTGAATGGGTGTTGTAATGACATTGACGAAGCGGCAGCCTTTTGCCAAGTCTGCATTTTCCAAAGTCGGTGATTCTGCTGTTGAGACAATGCGAATTCCGTATTTTTCCGCATATTGATCGAAATAAGGACGCTCGTCAAATTCCCGCAGATTATAAACCATCATAGTTTCCACTTCAAACATCCCTCCAATCTAATAAAATTTCATTGTTCGATCTATAACAAAAAAACCGGCGCCTGTTTAGGCACCGGTTTCTTAGAAAACAGGAAAACTTTACAAATTAATAAGCAACGCCCTGCCACTTCATAGCGTCTGCAACCTTCAGGAAGCCTGCGATGTTTGCGCCGACAACCAGGTTACCCTCTACGTCATATTCCTTAGATCTGTCATATGCGTTGTGGAAGATGTTGATCATGATGCCCTTCAGCTTTGCATCTACTTCTTCAAATGTCCAAGACAGACGTTCGCTGTTCTGAGACATTTCCAGACCAGATGTTGCAACGCCGCCAGCATTTGCAGCCTTTGCAGGTCCAAACAGGATGCCAGCCTTCAGGAACTTGTCGATTGCTTCCGGTGTGGAAGGCATGTTTGCGCCTTCTGCAACAACCTTTGTGCCGTTCTTCAGCAGGATGTCAGCAGATTCGCCATCGATTTCGTTCTGTGTTGCGCAAGGCAGTGCAATGTCACACGGAATGGTCCAAATGCCCTTGCAGCCTTCTGTATAGGTAGCGCCTTCTACACGGTTTACATATTCCTTGATTCTTCCACGTTCTACTTCCTTGATCTGCTTTACAACATCCAGGTTGATGCCGTTCGGATCGTAGATGTAACCGTTGGAATCAGACAGAGCAACAACCTTGCCGCCCAGTTCAGTTGCCTTTTCAGTTGCATAGATTGCAACGTTACCAGAACCAGAAACAACGATGGTCTTACCCTTTACGCTGTCATTCTTCATGCAGCTCATCATTTCTTCTGTGAAGTACAGCAGACCGTAACCGGTAGCTTCTGTACGAGCCAGAGAACCGCCGTAGGACAGACCCTTACCAGTCAGAACGCCAGTGAATTCGTTACGCAGTCTCTTGTACTGACCGAACATGTAACCGATTTCACGAGCACCTGTACCGATGTCACCAGCCGGAACGTCTGTGTCAGCACCGATGTGCTTGCTCAGTTCAGTCATGAAGCTCTGGCAGAACCGCATGATTTCGTTATCGGACTTGCCCTTCGGATCGAAGTCAGAACCGCCCTTGCCGCCGCCCATTGGCAGTGTGGTCAAGCTGTTCTTAAAGATCTGCTCGAAGCCCAAGAACTTAATAACAGAAGCGCATACAGACGGGTGCAGTCTCAAACCGCCCTTGTACGGTCCAATTGCAGAGTTAAACTGGCAACGGAAACCACGGTTTACCTGTACCTTACCGTTATCATCTACCCATGATACACGGAACTGGATCATTCTTTCCGGTTCTACAATACGATCGATAACACCGTTTGTTTCATAGGAAGGATCCTTTTCTACAACAGGTTCCAGAGACAACAAAACTTCGCCAACAGCCTGCAAAAATTCCTTTTCGCCAGGATTGCGCTTTGCAGTTTTTTCATAAACACTCTGCAAATACTGATTTTTGAATTCAAATTCCATTTGTATAAGCCTCCTGATAAATTTTAAAGTCAATAGCTTTTCAGCTATTTTTTATTATACCTTATTTTTTATAGAAATTCAACTCTATTTTTTCATTTTCTTTGATAAATAATTTTTAATAGAAAATAAAGATAAAAAAATAGGAGATCTAACTTTTTATTACAAAAAAATACAGGTTGTTTCATTCTTTTTCAAAGAAGCCGTGGTTTCCAGAGTACTTTTTAAAAGAAAGAAGCTCCAAATTGTTTTCTTCAAAAAGACTGAAAAAATAAGAGTCTGGATCAAACAGACTCTTATTTTAACGATTACTTGTTAAAAATTTGATTTATACTGGAAGCTGATTGCTTCTTCCGATCAAGAAATCCAACAGTGCACGCAGATCCGCAGCATCTACACTGTCCGGTGTATCCGTTGTTTCGCAATTTGCATTTGCTTCCTGCTGGGCATTGAAATCCAATGCGCCACGCTGCTGCTTCTGGAAGGTAACCAAGTCTGCCAGTGTAACACTGCCATCCAAGTTTACATCTCCATACAGTGCATTGGTAGAACCGCCATTTGTAGTGGTGGATTCGCCTTCCTTAGTTGTAGTAGCAACAGCTGTCGTTGTTGCCGGAGCAACAGTAGTGGTTGTTGCAACTGCTGTAGTGGTTTCCACATTGGATGTGATTCCTGTTGCAGTCGTTGTAGTGGTTGTGGTAGTAACAGCACCAGTTGTTGTCGTAACCGTAGGATCTACATCCAATCCATAAGTCTTCAGATCCGTCGGCAGTTCATCCAGCGTGATGCAGTAATCACTCTGGTACATTTCTTTTACAGTATCTGGATTGTTTTTGCTGGAATCCAAAATATGCTCACCGTACCACGGACAGAAATACAGCCAATCAGCATGTTCCACTTTAATGTTAGCCAGACTCGGAATCGTATCATTTTCCGGCATAGAAACCATCTTCTTGCCATTTACATATTTGAGCAAATTGTAGAACAGACCACTTTCTGCATCTTCATTTGGACCGCTGGTTTTTCCGTCATGACGATTGTATACTGTGTTGTACTTATCATAGCCAACGATATCTACATAGTCATCTCCTGCATACCATTTTGCAGAGTCGTCCGACCAGCAATACAGGTTCTGTTCCCAGATGATATTGTGCAGGCCATACTCATTGGTCAAAGTGTCATAGAGTCTATGCCACAGTTTTACATAAGCATCTGCACCAGCAGCACTCCACCAGAACCATGCGCCTTTTCCATCCAGTCCGCCATTGCCTTCGGCTTCATGGAATGGACGCAGAATGATTGGAACATGTGCATCCTGCAAGCGCTGTAACTGCTCTGCCAGGTCTTCGATCGCAAGGGTGACATAGTCATATTCCTTGGTACCCTCTACAGTTGCATTGGCTGCATTGAAAGAAGTCTTTTCAGTATAGGTACATTTCTGCCAGTCCAAGGCATCTCCAAGCGTATAATTTTCAAAATCAAGCGGAACGTTGATGTGCCAGCATGCTGTTGCAATACCGCCACGTGTGTTAACCCAATCGATAATTCTTTCTGTGGTTTTGTCATCCCATCCATACAATGGATTGTAATTCATGAAGTCAAATCCACGAATTGCCGGCAGTTTTCCAGTTAAATTCTTAATATAATTGAATTCCAATTCATAATCGCCGTCATTACCGCCACCGTAAATTTCCTGCTGTCCGGAAATGGTATGCTTCCCATATACATCGGTCAGATAATTCATCAGCGCCTGTGTCTCTGATGTTGCATTTTTATCTGCCAAAGCGGGTTCTACATCCAGTGACGGGAAGTCAGCTTCCTTGATGGTAATGGTATCATACCCTGCATAACCATACTTCGGAACCAGCGAAATGGTATTTTCGCCCGCCTTCAGACGGAACATGCCAAAATCATAAGTGCTCCATTCATCCGCATACGTTACCTTTTTCATAGTTTCCACGCCGTTGATGGCAATGGTCTGCTCTCTGCCAGCTTTGTCTAAGGTCTCTATATACCGAACGGAAATTTCATACATTGCATCCTCCGGAACGGTAACAGTCAGAGACATGGTGTCACCGGTCAGGTAGGCAAAACCGCTTCCGGAATATCCAGGGAACTGCTGTCCGTAAATATCCGTCCATAGAGTTGCACCCTCCATGTCTTCACATTCCATAGTCAGCGGAAATTGTGTATATTCCACATCCGCTTCTCCATCTGCTGCCCATGCAACACTGTTTGCCATTGTTGCAAGCAGAGCAACAGAAGTGATTAACGCCAATTGCTTTTTCATAAACACACTCCTTTTTCTTTTGAAGCAAGCAATCATTTCCAGCAATTGCTTGTACTTGATCAAAATGTACGATTTTATTATACATTCATTTTATTCTTTTGTCAATAGTGCTAGGGCTATTTTTCCAAAGAAAAATGGTAATTAGCTTTCGTGCGCTTCCGCTTCTTCCAAAGAAGCATACCCATAAAAATGTACCGTTTGCTCCATAATTTTTTTCGCCAGATTCTGTTTGCTCCGAAACAGCGATACAATCCATGCACCGTATAATGCCAACGTCTGCTCAGAATACGTAGAAAGCTCCCCGCGCAGATAAGTTTCATAGGAAGTTTGCCATACGGTATCCTCGGCAGTATGAATCACCCGTGCCTGATGGGCAAGTTTGGGATATTCTTTCTGAAATGCTTCCATCCATTGTACCTGAATCGCTGTAATTTCTGCAATGATCGCCTTTTGCCGATCGGTCAAAGGCGGCAGTTGATCGGCAATCGCCGCATATTCGTCTGGATGTGTGGTTTCCATCATGCGGGCATATTTTTCCGTAATAAGATTCCACCCTCTTTCCGCTGCCTGTTGAAAATCTTGCAGAAAACTTTTCAGCATAGGCAATTTCCAGGTGCGATACTGACTTTTCCGCATGATGGAAAATGTCTCCCAATCATCCTGACAATCGGCACGTCCACCGATATTCTGAACTTGATCGAATGCTTCCCATTCCATCTGCACCAAAGTATCGACCAGTTCCAGCCGCTTGGCATCTTCCGCCTTTTCCAGCAGGGCAGGAACACAATCCGCCAAATAATTCCGATCTGCATGCGGCGTAATTCCAATTGCAGCAAGCCCTTGCAGCAATTCCGCTGCAATTTGTTCCATCTGATCGGCAGCACGCTCCGACTCTGTAACATCTGGTATCTGCACCAACTTTTCCAGCATGGGAACAACTTGACGCAGCGTCCGGCAGGACTCCAATCCCTTTCGCATCCATTTGTCATAAGGGGCATACTGACGATTCAACAAATACACCAGTTCCATTGCATGCCGCAAAAATTTTGCTTTTGCAAGCTGAACTGCAACCCAATCCTTCCGTTTTGCCATACGGGAATAGTTATATTGCCCTGCCTGTGCTGCACACGCTGCGGCTTGTGCAAGTTTCCGGTACCATACTTCATCCGGATAATATGCCATTAGTTTTCCGCGTTCGGTACAAAAAACACCCAGATCATCCCGATATAGTGCACCCTTGCAGGTCGTAAACAAATCCGCTTCTTCCAATGCATACCAATCATCTGGTTTGCTTGGAACAGCATGCTGCAAGATCATCTGGAAAAACTGCGGAATAGAAAAGACACCAAACCGATTGCTTCCTTCCGGTGTTACCAAGCGTTTGACTCCGCAAAATGTATCCGGGAGCGCCTCATATGCCGCTTGGAGCTTTTCTCCAATTGCATCATAATCTTCCGGTGTCAGCCACATACAGAAAGCCGGTCCAAAATCATGATCTTCTGAAAGGACATCATCAAATCCATAGCAATCCGATCCAGGGCCAATCATACCAACCGCAATCCGTTTTTCATAAGCTGGAAATTGTTCCCGAATCATAGGCGCCCCATAAGTCTCATAATATTGTTTGCAAAGTTCTTTTCCGGACAGCGCATGTGGTGGGAGCTTCTGATAGACCGTCTGCAAATTTTCCTGTGTCATCTGATAAAAGGGATTCTTTCCCATATGCTTTTCAATTTCAAACAGCGCATGCTCATAGAAAATGGCTGCCTGCGGATAATTGCCCAGTCGGTACTGTGCTTCTCCCATTGCAGAAAGAGCCGCACTATAATGAAAATCGCTTGTTTCACACGTTGAAAAAAGATCCAGTGCGGTGTGAAGCTGTTGCAGCGCTTCTTCTATTTTTCCAAGCTGCAACAAAGAAGATGCATAATTGCTGCTGGAAATGGCAACCTTTAAGCTATCTGCACCTTCCTTGCACCGTACAATTTCTAATGCATGCTGAAGCGCTGTGCAGGCTTGTTCATGATCCTGCATTTCCTGATACAACAGCGCCAAATTGTTGTAATAGCTTGCCATCAGCAAATCATCTGGTTGTAGTAATTTCCGGTAAATTGCCGCTACTTCCTGATACAGCTGCAAGGATTCCGTATGCTTTCCGGCAGCACGAAACGCATTGGCAATGTTCAAGCATGACGTGGCATAAGCCTGCGTTCCCTCCAAATGATGTGCCTGCATCAATTCTTTTAATTCCCTGCAAGCAGTCAGCATAGCGGAAAAGTCTCCGGTATCCCGACAAAAGCCAATCCATTCATTATAAATGGTCATCAAGGCAGAAAAATCCTGCTCCTGTTTGGCTTGCTGCAACGTCTGTTCCAAATAAGCACGTGCCTGCTCCAATTGATTGTTTTGTAGCAAGGCATCCAGCTGCTGCAAAAATGCAGCAATTTCAATTTGCATGGCTTTTCTCTCCTTACGCAGCAAAATCCCGGTCAAATGTAATCACAGCATGACACAAAACCGGTTCCATCTCATTCAAGGCTGCCTCAATCAATTCCTGTAATTCTTCATTTTCATACATGCAGTCAAACGGAACCACCAAATCAAATATAAAGTTTCGTTCCCGTTCGCCTGCTATTAAACGAAAATCATGCATAGACAAATTCGGATCCAATCCGTGGATGATTTCCCGCACTTGCTGTGCACACTGCACCACCAATGCGTTGTCCAACTCCAGCGGATCCATATGAATGGTCATCAAAATGCCTAACTTTTCCTGAATTTCCCGCTCTGCACGATCAATAACATCATGAATCTGTGCAAAATTCTCGTCACTGCGCACCTCAGCATGACAGCTTCCAATGACATGACCGGGGCCATAGTTATGCAGCATCAGATCATGAATGCCTAAAATATGCGGTTCCTCCGCCAACATCTCATGGATTTGCTTGACAAGTTCCGGATCTGCCGGACGGCCAAGCAAATCGTCCATTGTATCTCGAATGATATCATATCCTGTTTTCAAGATCAAAATGGATACAAAAATTCCGATGATTCCATCCACCGGCCAATCGGTTACCAATGCAGCAAGCAATGCCAAAATGGTAGATCCGGTGGCAACGCAGTCATTGCGGCTGTCCTTTGCGGATGCTTCCAAAACACCAGACTGTACCCTGCGTCCCAAAGCATGATAGAAAGCAGCCATTCCCAGTTTGATGGCAATGGATCCAATCAAAGATACAAGAATCAGAACCTGAAAAGAAACCGGCTCCGGATGCAAAATCTTATCCACAGAATCTTTCAACAGTTCCAAGCCCATCAACAAAATAACAACCGCAATTCCCATGGAAGTCAGGTATTCTGCTCTGCCGTGTCCAAACGGGTGCTTTCGATCTGCCGGTTTGGCAGCCATTTTATAGCCGAACAGCATAATCAGGCAATTTGCACTATCCGATAAATTGTTAAAGGCATCCGATAAAATCGCAACCGAATTACCGAATGTTCCCATAATGTATTTTAACACAAACAAAAATAAATTACAACCAATTCCAACTACGCTGGCAAACGTACCATACGCCTTTCGAACAGCTGGATTCTCCACATCCTGCGCATGCGGAATGATCCGCTGCAGGATTCGCTCTGTTAGATGCATCCTCAATCTGCCTCACCTTCCCTTTCTGATTCAAGGACATGTTCCCATTCCTTCCATTATAAGCACTGCCCTTCCGGTTTGTCAAGCATAACAATTTCAACTGGATAAAAGACGTAATTCCATAAAAGAAAAGCAACTCCATTTTTTTGGAAATGTATCAAAATATTATAAAATTTTCAAAAAATTCTATTAGAATTATTGTGGAAATTCAGTTATAATAACAATACAAATTCATTGAAAGGAAGCGTGTTACGATGCAATTTCCAAAAAATTTTTTATGGGGCGCCGCATCGGCTGCCTATCAAGTAGAAGGTGCTTATCAGGAAGACGGAAAAGGACGCAACATCTGGGATGCATACTGCCAGACACCGGGACATATTGCACACGGTGAAAATGGAAACGTCGCCTGCGATCAGTACCATCGTTATAAAGAAGATATTGCCCTGATGAAAGAAATGGGCATTCGTTATTATCGATTCTCCATTAGCTGGACCCGAATTCTGCCAGATGGAACCGGTACGGTGAATGAAGCAGGGCTGCAATTTTATTCTAATTTGGTAGATGAACTGTTGAAAAATGGCATTGAGCCAATGATTACCTTATTCCACTGGGATTACCCTTATGCACTGCATAAGCAAGGTGGCTGGCTGAATCCAGCTTCTCCGGACTGGTTTGCTGCCTATGCAAAAGTAGTGGTAGATTGTTTGTCAGATCGTGTTCGCTACTGGATGACCATCAATGAACCGTCTGTTTTTGTAGGCTGCGGCTACCAGATCGGCAAGTTCGCGCCGTTCCAGACGTTACAGGAAAAAGATCTGGCTACCATTTCCCATCATGTTCTGCTTGCCCACGGAAAAGCGGTTCAAATCATTCGAAGCCATGCGAAACAGGAACCCCTCGTTGGTTTTGCATTGGCAACACCCTGCTGCACCCCGAAGGATGCTTCTCCAGAGGCAGTTGCACAGGCAAAACAAGACAGCTTTGCCATTCATGCAGATGATTTCGTTTTTGATATTTCCTGGTGGGCTGATCCCATGCTCCTGGGCGATTATCCAAAGGAAGCCTATGAAAAGCTCGGTGACAATATGCCGGACATTCAGCCAGGCGATCTGGAATGCATTTCCCAAAAAGTGGACTTCTATGGTGTTAACATCTATGAAAGCCGAGCTGTTCAAAATCCGGATGGATATGCGGAAAACGCATTCATTGGTTGTCCCAGAACACAAATGGGCTGGCCGGTTACGCCGGAAGCACTTTACTGGTCTCCGCTGTTTTTGCATGAGCGTTATGGGGTTCCCATCCTCATCAGTGAAAATGGGATGGCTGGACATGACTGGGTGCACCTGGATGGAGCAGTACACGATCCGCAGCGAATCGATTTCTTAAAACGTTATCTGCGTGCGCTCTGCAAAGCAGGAGAAGATGGCGCAGAACTCATGGGATACCTATACTGGTCTATTTTGGATAACTTTGAATGGGCAGATGGATATGACAAGCGGTTTGGTCTGATTCATGTAGATTACCAGACTCAGAAACGCACGGTCAAGGATTCCGGGAAGTGGTACAAAACCGTCATTGCATCCGAAGGAAAAGCTGCTTTAGAAGACTAAACGATTGTTCTCAAATTGAAAAACCTGCACATGTGAACGTGTGTTCTATGCCCGATAAGGTGCATTGCCAAGCAGCATAGAACAAACACGGAAAGGGTGCAGGTTTTTCGCATCTGCTCCTGCTTTCCAAAAAGCCTGAAACTTTTGGCAGCTACTTGACAGATTTGTCACTTTCCTGTAAAATAAAAGAAAAAAGTGATCAAGGAAGAGGAATCAATACTATGATGAAATGGATTCGCACGATTGGCTGCACGTGCAGCCTGGTTACCCTGTTGGCTGTTTGTACAGGCTGTCAAACAATCGACCCCAACGTATCCCCGCTTACAACTGCAACCGATGAAAAAAGTGCAGTAGAAGAGGAAGAATCAGAAACCCAAGAACCCATTACCATTCATGCGGCTTCTTACGGAATGTCTGTTTCTATTCCAGGTGCGTTTTGTATGATTGATGACCAAGCAGTACAGCCCGGCTCCAGCCATGATATCGGCGAAGATGGTATGGTTGCCATTGACCAGGCAGGCAGAAACTGCATCACCATTTCGACACAGGATGCAATCGACTTCAATACGTTTTCCGCTTTAACCGGGGAAGAGATCATTGCATCCTATGCACGGTATACGTTTGAAAATGTAAAGGTTTCCGCCTTTGAGTCGGTCACCATCAGCGGATTCCCGGCTTATCGCATTTCTGCAACCGGAACACTATCCGGAACAACCTGTTATATTACTTCTATCTTCACCAATTTAACCGATTACGAAAACGGATACTCCTGTGCCATTACGTATGCAATTACGGACACCTCCTATACCAATTCCATAGCAGACTCCGTAAAGAGCCTACAGTTTGATACAACGTCCGGCACGGTAACCGGTACAACAACTGCATCTCACCAGACCTTACAGGCACTTCCCTACAAATTACCGGACGCTTATCAATGCACCGTTAATTTGCCGGATGGATGGTCTTTTCAGGAAAAGCCAGACGGAGATACACTTTCTACTGTCCCAGCTGTCGGCGTGCCGGATGATTCCGAAAGCGGCGACACCATCACCTTTGGCGTTACAAACGGAACGGTAGAGAATACAACTTTTGCAGCACTAACTTCTGAAAGTTATTTATCCATTGCAAAGGAACAGATTCAGGATGTTGCACTGGTGGATTATTCCAGCTTTCAAATCGGAACTTACCCGGCACATAAAATTGTTTTCACTGGAACCAAAGACAATGAATCGTTAAAAATGACTGCCATCTACATCAATCGGTCTGATTTAAACTTGGTATATGCCATTGCACTGTGCGATAAGTCCGGAACCAACGATGCCATTTCCAATCATTTAGAAGATTACATTGCCCCTTCTTCCGAAGAACAAACATCGGATTCCGATGCTGCTACAGAAACTACCTAACAACTGAAAAAGGAGGAATTTTCATGTATCGTATCATCACCATTAGCCGTGAATTTGCAAGCGGCGGAAGAACCATTGGAAAAAAAGTTGCCGATGCACTGGGCTATGCCTACTATGACAATGAACTGGTTACAAAAATTGCAAAAGAAAGCGGATTTGCAGAGGCATTCGTGAAGGAAAACGGCGAATATGCCGGATTTACCAGCAGCTTGCTCTTCAACCTTTCCCTCAATAACATAGGGGCAGCAGGCACGCTTTCTACCAGCGATCAGCTATATACCTATCAGCACAAAATCATTCGGGAACTGGCAGAAAAAGGAAACTGCGTCATTGTTGGCCGCTGTGCAGATTACATCCTGCGTGACCGTACCGACTGTTTCAACGTTTTTATTCATGCCAATATGGCATTCCGTATCGATCGTGTGCTGAACATTTACCAGGAAAAGCTGGACAAACCGGAAAAATTCCTGCGTGAGAAAGATAAAAAAAGAAAAGTATACTATAAATATTATACCGACCGCCAGTGGGGCATTGCGCAGAATTATCACCTGTGCCTGGATACCAGTGCCATTGGCATTGACACTTGCAGTCAGATCATTCTGGATCTTGTGAAAAAATCCTGAGCATCCTGCATGCCTTTCCACCACCATGGATTCAACCATTTAGGAGTACATAATTATCATGAAGAAAAAAAGTTCGACCAAAAAGCACAATACGTTGTCTGCTGAAAAGAAAGCGCAGCGAAAAGAAGAAGTACAAAAGCAAAAACGAAAAAGCATTCGGAAACGTGTGCTCATTGGCGCAATTGCAGTTGTTCTATTAGGCGGTGCTGCAACCGGTACGATTGTCGTTTATCACGATGATGCGATTATGACGCATGCCAGAACAGCAATGAAATCAGATCACTATCGAGTTTCCCAAGCGATGATGTCTTACTATCTAAAGCGGATGTACAATACCTACCTGAATTATTATTCTGCGGATACTCTCAAGAGTTCCTATGGCTTAGATGTTACAAAACCGCTACAAGATCAGCCGCACGATGAAGATCAATCCTGGTACGATTATTTACTATCCACAACCGAAAAATCCGTACAAGATCTACTGGTTTTGGCAGAAGCAGCCGATGCAAATGGTTTTTCCTTGACGCAAGAGCAGAAAGATGACATGGAAAAGGAACTGAATGCCATAGACATGTCGGAATATCCAGATGTTGTTACAAAAGAGGATATTCGCACCTGCATGGAGATTCAGAAAAAAGCCACCTATTATAATCAGCAGCTGCAAGATTCCTTGGAAAATACAGAGGAAGAAATGGACACATATTTCCAGGAACATGCGAAAAATTATGAAACCTGCGACTATGCAACCTTTACATTTTCCTATGAAGCACAATCTGCGCAAACCGGACTTTATCTGACCCAAGAGGAAGCGGCGAATTACGCAAAGTCTCTGGAAACCTGCAAGGATCTATCTGCATTCCAATCCTGGGTTTCCAACTACTATAAACAATCCGATCAGGAACTTTCTCAGCTGGAAATTCAGCAGGCAGTCGAGAAAACCTATCAGGAAAACATCGGCTATACAGAAGGTTCTGCCATTAGTGAATGGATCTTTGATGAAAATGCTGCGGTCGGAGATTCACAGATTTTCCAAAGCGAATCCAGCAACAGCTTCACGGTTTGCCTGCTGCTCACCCAGCCGGAACGAGAAGAGGCTCCTACCGTCAATGTACGGCATATTCTCATCCGCAGTGACTCCTATGCATCAGATGAGGAAGCCAAAGCACAGGCAGAAGCCATCTATCAGGAATGGAAAAACGGTGCCCAAACCGAAGATTCCTTCAGCGAATTGGCTGAAAAATATTCGGAGGACACCGCAGAAAAAGGACTCTATGAAGATGTATATCCAGGCGAAATGGTTACATCCTTTAATGACTGGTGCTTTGATGATGCACGAAAACCAGGTGATACCGGCATTGTGGAAAGTTCCTATGGATATCACATTCTGTATTTCATTCAGAAAAACGACACGCCAACCTGGAAGGTGCTGGTCAACAAGGATTTGATCAGCCAGAAGCATCAGGATACGATCACTGGCTATTCCGATACCTATCAAATAAAAGTAAAAGAGAAAAACATCAAAGATCTGGAACTGATTCAGTAAGTTCTGTTGCGGAATCTGCATCCGGCTGCTCTGCCGGATGGGATTCCAGCAACTGTGTTTTGATTCCATTGATGTCAATGCTTGGATCATCCAGATCAATCAACAAATAGCGCCGCCCATCAATGACTTGGGTACGCACTTTATCCGTTGCTTCCTTACCGATCTGAATGGTAATGTCTTCTGTTCGAATCACGGTTTTGGATTCCATTAAATTACAAGCTGCAAACGGCTTATTCTGGGTATTCTCCCGATAAGCGGTTTGCATTTTTTTTGCGGTCTCTTCGCTTACACCGGTATCTAAGAGCATATCCCGAATATGAATGTCATCAATAACCGGAATATCTGCATCATTGCTATGCTCCGCTGCAATTTCCTGAATCTTTTCATTGACACCGGTAATGACTGTATAGTTCAATTCCTCTCCAACTACCGTTTCCATCATGGATTGGAAGGTTGCCTTTTCCTCCTGTGCAGTAACCGTAAATGTACAGCCCAGAACTTCTTCTACCATGCTGATATTTACTTTTTTCGGCTTGTTGGCAGAATATAAAACATGGTTGACATCCGGCCCACGTCCCGTAAAAGTCGGATACAGGAAGCCATCTGTTGGAATTTCTGCAACAATGCGGTCATACTCTGACTTCCGAACAATTGCATTTTCCTCTTCCTGATAAATCAAGCCATCCACCCGCAATTCCACCGGACAGATCGCCGTAACCAAAAAGGAATAATCGTGACTGTCATATGGATCAATCTCATCACTTTTGTTCTTTCGGAATACCGTATAGGTGCAATGTCCAATCAAAATGGCATAAGTAGAAACATACTCCATGTTGTTGACAATATGGTGCAGCATGGTATTGACTGCGGCATCATCCTTTAGCTTGGATTCCAGTGCAGCGTATAGCACACCTTGCGGCGCATCCGGTTCATAGGCTTCATTGGGGAATTCATATTCCAGCAGCCCTTTTCCAAGCGTTCCTGCCAACACCCGTTTCAGGGTACGCATAAAACATTCGCTCTCTTCTGAGGGAATGTTGTGAAAGGCACGGGAACTCTGGCAGCGAATTTCCTTCTCTGCATCTACAAACGCCGTCACGACGTGATTTAAGGTAAATAAATCACTCGATTCCGAAAAATTGCGGCGCAGTTCATTCAATTCTTTCTTATTCATGTTGCATCCTTTTCTTATCTTGCAATTTCATATTCTTTCAGTACTTGATTCAGCTTTGCAACAGGCAGCCCCACTACATTAAAATAATCGCCTTGAATTTCAGAAACCAGCAGCGCACCTTTTCCCTGAATTCCGTAGGCGCCTGCCTTATCAAATGACTCACCAGTCTGTATGTAGGCATGAATTTCAGCTTCCGTCAGCGGATAAAATGTGACTTGTGTTTCCACCTGAAAGGAACGCATTTGTAAGCCATGTGCCAATGCAACACCTGTAATGACACGATGGGTACGTCCGGAAAGCTGCTGTAACATTTGCACAGCATCTGCTTCCGACTTGGGCTTTCCCAAGATCAACTGATCCAATACAACCGTGGTGTCACAGCCAATGACCAGCTGATCTGGAACCTGCATAGCAGTAATACCGGCTTTTAACTGTGCCAGATACTGCGCAGCATGGTCTGCCGGCAGTTCCGGCGGCAATGTTTCATCAATATCCGCTGGCAAAACAGTAAACCGTGAAGTAATCAGATGCAGCAATTCCTGTCTTCTTGGAGATGCAGAAGCGAGTATCAATTCCATTATAGCACGTCCTCCGGATTGTAATTCGGACGCAGCACCAATGCATCATTTTCTGTTACTTCCTGCTGATAAACCGTCTGCCATTCCTGCGGGGTAAAATCTTCTACCGATACGGATACATGGCATGCATTGCAGCCAATGGCATCGACTAAAGCATCGGCTACCCGCTTTGCGGCCAGCTGCTTTTGTTCATCTGTTCTTCCTTTTAACATTTTAATGGTAATATGTGGCATATCGATCCATTCCTCTCTTTTGTTTATTTGCAAATTTCAATGGAAAAATTTCCATCGAGATCTACTTTTAATCGTAAGGTTTTAATGTATTTATTATAGAAAATATCGATTTCCTTTTCTGTTGCGCCAATACGGGTTTCTTCATAAATCCGCTTTGCAAGCTCTTTTCCGTTTAAGGTCAAAATTTCCGGCAAATACTGTTCCAGGGTATGGAACAATACAGCTTTTTTGAAGTCCTCTGTATTGCCGGAACAAAAATCATCAATGGAACAATAATAGATATTATGATCGGAAAGGGCATGCTTAATGGCTTGCCCACACTTGTGGTATTCATACATGACCATAAATTTTGCATGCGGCATGGAAGAAATCAATCCCCAGTAATCCGAATCACTGGACACTAAGATGAAGGAAGAAATTCCATTTTCATAATAATCCCGACAGACACCGGCAGTCATTTTAATATCCACCAGCGACTTCTGATCGGTGACACGCTCTACTTCCACATGTTCAACCGGAATCCGAATGAATTTCTCCAGCCAATCCCAGCCACTTGTGGTATGGCAATCATCATACAGAATAATTTTTTCAATTTTTGCAAGAGCATCCTGATTTAGATTTTTTAAAACACCGTATAATTTATACACATCGGAATTCTCACAGTCCACGGCAATGGCTGTTTTTTCGCTGTTGTCAATAAATTGATAAATGCTATCTTTGGTTTCCTCATGCGCATCCCGATACTTGCTGCGATCTTCAAAATAATCTCCATGCATCGCATAGAGCAGACTTAAAAACTTTCCATCCGTATATAGGATATTTCCACGGTCTTCCGGCTGCCAATGAATATACATCTGAAACGGATAATAATTCAAATTTGCCATATATGTTTCAAACTCATGCCGCAGCACATTGGGCTTCGTATACTTTGGAATGACAAACAAATCCCGGATATAGTCCCAGTTGACCCAGTCGTGGAATAAATGCGCACACTTGTCAATATTTTCATTGATTAGTCTTGTAAAGTCCAGCATATACTTATCGGAACGGTAATTGGGCTGTACAATCTGGTATCCCCATCTTTCCAGCTGCTGAATTGCATTCTGGTCATACCATTCCAAGCGATTGATGTTACTGAGATTGTACCGCATTTCTTCATCTGTTTTTTTAAATTTTTGAAGCAAAACGGTACGAAGCTTGCAGAGCGAACGAATAACCGTAGCATCCTGATCTGCATATAACGTTTGCAGCAGATCATGGCATTCTTCCTCAAATTGCTGTTCCAGTGTATAATCTTTTACACCAATCAAATACGCAACAGTTGCTACTAAATCTTTTGTATCAACAGTCAACCATGTTCCTCCGTTCTAAATTGCTCCAACCTGAGAGCGGTTCTTTCCTGCTGATGCAGACACTTTGATCCAAACAAGCAAATGCTTACCAGAGCTGCATCCGTTCACAGGTCCACTCAACCCGACAGCCATCCTGCATATTTGCATGCAGATGCGTTGGATCCATATGAAATAAAAAACCGCCGCACTGTAAAATTCCTTCTTTTCGGTCTACAATGCGACCTACGATTTTATGTCCTTTCGCCGCAGTAATGGTGACAATGCAATCCGGAGTATGCGAATCCACTTCAGAGACATAGCGAATCTCACTACATGCCAACATCTGATCCACGGTATCTCCAATTGCATAAGCACCATGTTCACACTCTACTTTTACCATATTGTGTTCATCAAACAGCACCATACAGTCTGTCGTGCTGTTGATCGGCTGTATATTTAAAACAGTTGCCATTTTTATCACACTCCATTTATATAGAACTGCAACACCATACAGCAGTACGGTGTTGCAGACTATTCCTATGCTCTTTATTGTAACAGAAATCACAGCAGTTGTCAAGAATTTTTCCGTCTTTTCCAACTGCTTTCCACTGTGCTTTTACCGATGCATGGAAAATGCATCCATGTCATATCGTTCCAAATTTTCTTTTACCGTACGATGATCAGCTCGATCAATCATGCGATCTCGTGCCCGTTTCGCAGTTTGAATTTCCGTATGCCGGCTTGGACCGCCAACGCAGCCGCCTTCACATGCCATTCCTTCAATGAAGTCTGCCGGAAGCCGTCCCATCTTCAAAAGCAACAACGCTTTTTTGCACTCGGAAGCACCATTACACTGCTGAACCTGTATGCCGCTCGGATCTTTTCCCTGCTCTGCCATGCACTCTTCAATTGCTTTGGTTACGCCGCCATGGTTGGCAAAGCGCTTTCCAAATGTGCTGGCATCCTGCTGTTCTTCTTCCATTGGCTTCAAGGTTACACCCTTTGCACGAAGTAGCGCACGGATTTCTCCATATGTCATAACATAATCGGCATTTCCCGGAATTTTTTGATCGGCAACTTCGCTCTTCTTTGCCACACAAGGGCCAACAAAAACAGTTTTTACCTGCGGATCTCTTGATTTGATCAATCTGGAAACAGCACACATTGGAGAAATGGTCGTAGAAATATGATCCTCCAACATAGGATACTGCTGCCGTACCAAATTTACAAACGCCGGGCAACAGGAAGTAACCTTTTTCTCTCCCTTTTCATGGGCTTCTATCCATTCCTGCGCTTCATAGTAAGCAGTCATATCTCCGCCGAGTCCAACTTCCACCAAGTCCAGGAAACCAACTTCCTGCAACGCTTGTCTCCAACTGGAAAATGTAATGTTTTCTCCAAACTGTCCTTCTGTTGCCGGTGCCAGCATAGCCACCAGTTTCACACCATTGACAATATCCTTGCAGACATCTACAATACAAGACTTGGAACTGATCGCGCCAAACGGACAGCTATGAATACAAACGCCGCATTGAATGCACTTCTTTTCATCGATGTAGCAAATCCCGTTCTCATCCATCTTGACTGCATCAACCGGACAGTTTCTTCTACAGGGACGAATCAGGTCTGCAATGGCATTATACGGACATGCAGCCGCACATCTGCCGCATTCCTTACACTTTGCCGGATCAATATGGGCACGGTTTCTGCCAATATCAATGGCACCGAATTTACAAGACTGCTGACAAGCCTTTCCCATGCATTTTTGGCAGTTATCCGTTACAACATATCTGGAAATCGGACAGCCTTCGCAGGCTGCACGCACTACCTGAATGGTCAAATCATTGGTTGCACCTTCCGCATTTTTTCCTTCTGCAAGCCGAATTCTCTGCCGAACAATTTCCCGTTCCTTGTATACACAGCACCGATACTTTGCCTGCGGTCCCGGCATCAGCCGATATGGCAGTTCTTCCTTTTTTTCTTCATACTCTCCGGAAAATACCAGCTTTGCAATCTCACATAATGTCTCATGTTTAATTTGAATAATTGTACCATCATTGGTAATCATAGCGTCCTCCTGTATGCTTCAAGATCGAAAGGATCTGCCAAACAGATCCGCCGGATTCAAAATCGTTCCTCACAAGTACCGGCATCCCATTCTTATGAAGACTGGTTTTCAAAAACTACTTGTATTATACCATAGCTTTTTTCTTTTGTAAAGAAAAATCACAAACTGCTTCACAGATGCACATGGCATAAAATAGGAAACATCTTCAATAGGTAAATATTCCATCTCCGATAAATTCCCGCACCAACGACTCCTTTGGTACCTGCTCCACTGGAAAGGCAGTTGCTTGTTGCAGGAATGCACACAACGTTTTTTGTTCCGGACTGGCATCCAGCTGCAAAATGTCTGCCTCCAAAAGCTGCTTATAGATGCCCAGTTCATAGGCATGGAAGGAATTCACTTCCAAATCGGCATATTTTTTATACGGCATAATATAATGCTGCTCCCCTGCTTCCACATGCTCCAGCATTTCCAAAGTTGCAGATAAGCTCCGATGCCGAAACAGGCGATCCCGTATCATTCTGCGCAGCAACCGCAAAAAATACGGCTGCAAGACAGACGTACCATCCGTGATGCGTGTCCGCACACTGACATAAATCCGCACAATATGCGAGTTGGCTTCTGTAACAACCGCTGGATTGAGTGCATGAATTCCTTCTAAAATCACCAGTTCTCCCGGTTTTCTGGTGAGCGTCACACCAGAATCAATCCGCTTGGAATCCCGGAAGCGATACTTCGGCAATTGGGTCGGTTGACCCTGAAAAATCTGTAACAGCTGCTGATTCAAAAATGGAAGATCCAGTCGTTCCGGAGATTCCAGATCGATTTTTCCTTCTGCCGCCTGCTGAATTTCTTCTGGTGTAAAGGTGCGAAAATAATGATCCATGGAAAGCGTATGTGTTTCTGCACCCCAATCATCCAAAATGCGTTCCAGCATCATAGCAGTTGTCGTCTTTCCAGAACCGGAAGGCCCTGCAAGCAGGATAATGGGCTTTTCTTCCCGGGTATTGTAAATTTGTCTGGCAATGGTAAGCAGCTGTCTGGAATAGGCTTCATCCACCTGTCTGGCATATGCTGCCGGGTTTTCTGAAATGGCAGTATTTATTGCAGATAGTGCTTGTTGTATCACGGCTTCAACGCCTCCTTTTCGTCCAGCTCCTGACGGATATCCGCTTCTGATGCATGCAATGCCTCCAAGAAAGAATGTTCTGTTCCATGTGTGGTGTAGGATACAAAACTATCCAGCTGCACCTTATGAATGCTGTGAAAAATCATTTTTTCTACATTGGGATCTGACTGCATCAAAGTAGCAATCAATTCCTTGGTTGCCTTTCTGCGGGAAAGCTGCTGATCTTCCTGCGCACGCTGTGCAAATCGGCAGGCGCACTGCAGGAACTGCATTTGTTCCTGCTCCCCCCAAGCAATAATATCGGCTTCCCGTACACAATACAGCGGACGAATCAATTCCATTCCCGGGAAGTTTTTACTTTTCAAGCGAGGCAGCATACCTTGCAGCTGTCCCCCATACAGCATGGCCATCAAAGTCGTTTCAATAACATCGTTGAAGTGGTGCCCCAATGCAATTTTATTGCAGCTCAATTCTTTTGCTTTGGCATAAAGATGCCCTCGCCGCATACGGGCACATAAATAGCAGGGATGCTTTTCCTGCCGATTGGCTACCCGAAACACATTGGTATCAAACAGTTCGAGCGGAAGCCCCAGACGCTCCGCATTTTGCAGCAAAAGCGCACGATTATTCGGATGATAACCGGGATCCATAGATAAATAAACAACTTCAAAGGGAATCGTATGCATCCGCTGCAACAACTGCATCAGCTTTCCAAGCAGCATGGAATCTTTTCCACCGGAAATGCAAACGGCAATGCGATCGCCCGGTTCCAATAACTCATAGTTTCGAATGGCCCGCATAAACGGTTTCCAGATTGCTTTTTGATATTGTGTCGTTAGACGCTGCTCCAAACGCTGCCGATCATCCAGTTCTCTGCTCACTGTGCGTCCCCCTCCTGCAAAATGGCAACCGCCTGATAGCCCATTGTTGCATATCTTGCTTCTACCAAACTTCTATCATACGCCTTCAAGCCATTGTTTTGATAGGGGTCGTTCATATAATAATATTGCGCATCGTAGCCAACCAGAACCAAACAATGTTCACTGCGCTTCCAGGTAAATAATTCACCAGTTTCTGGAATCACCCACTTTGTGCCGGGTGTGCTCTGCACCATATTGATTGTTGCCCAGATGAGAACCGGCTGTCCCTTTTCCAAATAATTGGTGCACAATCCACTCAAAGAGGTTCCGGTTAAATCATATGCCAAATCGCCATTTTGCAAAATCCGATTCATCGCATTTACAATAACTGGTGCATAGCAGCCATAGCCGGAACTATAATATGGACTGCCAATGAATGCCTGACTGGGATGTGGCCCATAGAGTACCCCATTTTCAGTATAAAGTTCCCCACGGTCTAAGTACTGATCGATGAACTGTGCAATGGTTACAGCATATCCATAATGTTGCAGCAGCATTACGGCACTTGCACTTTCACATCCCGTTGGGTATCCTTCTTGGCTGAGATAAGTAACATGCTGCATCACAAGCTGCACTTCCCCATTGCTATCGGTGGTCACTCCATGCAGTGTTTGATTGCAGACCAAAGCTCTTGTTTCCGGTGAAAAATAAAGTTGTTTTCCATCTATCGGAACAACGCCAACTGCTGCACGGCCGGTTCCAAAAAAGTAATACTGCTCCGCATCAATTGTCTGCCAGCCAGTTGCAATTCGAGTACCATCCTCTTGAAAATAATACCAATTGCCCTGATCAGTCTGCCAGCCGGTTTGCAACAGACCATCTTCCGAAAAGCAGTAGAATGCACCACCAATTTGATGCATCCCCGTTGTCATGGTGTGGTCATTTCCAAAATGGTACCGCTGTCCATCCAGGGTCTGCCAACCGGAAACGGCACATCCATCTGAATCAAAATAATAAGTAGCGCCGTCTATCTGCTGCCAGCCCAGGCAAGCTTTTCCATCTTCTCCAAAAAAGAACGCCGTCTCTCCCTGCTTGAGCCAGCCTGTCCACATGGTTCCATCTTGTTTGAAATAATATTTTGCATCTTCCAGCTGTAAAAAGCCAGTTGCAACAGTTCCATCTGCCTGATAGTATCGCGTTGCACCATCCTGTGCAGTATAGAATCCAGTCTGCAAAGCACCGCTTTCTGCATCCAATGGATATGGAATGCCGTCAATCAGCTGCTCTCCTTTTTCCAATCCATGCTCTGCCGTCAAATAATAATAGACCCCATCCTGTTCCAGCCAACCAAGTCGTGCCGTGCCGTCTTCTGGAGCATAATAATAGGTAGCCTGATCGATGGTCACCCAGCCAATTGTCTGCACGCCTTGTGCATCAAATTGATATGGAACCCCATCAATCAGAACCGTTCCAGTCTGTACTACACCATCATCGTCCGCATAGTACCAATTTCCTTCTGCATCCTGAAAATGATGCAGCTGAAGCTGTCCGCTGTCCACAGAAAAATAATACGGATGATCCTGTTCCGCAGTTCCATCTAAATTGCTCTGAAAACCAGTCAGCTTTCCCTGCTCTTCCGTGACATAATACCGACTCCCACGATAAGAAACCCATCCATATTGCGGTGTTCCAAGTTCCGGATCATAATAATATCGTTTTCCGCCAATAGACTGCCAACCAGTTTCCAAAAAGCCATCCGGTGAAAACCGATAGGGCGTTCCGTCAATGGTAATCAATCCCGTAGCGGCCTGTCCATCTTCCTGTATGTATTGCCATTCATCCTGTGCACGCTGTATCCAACCGTTCTGCTCTTCTGCATCAGCGTGCCATGAAATTCCGCCTAGCAGAAGGCTGCATGCGCTTCCGCCGGCAATCCATTGTAAAAACAAATGCTTCTTTGTATGCTGCATATCTTGATCATTCTCCTTTTTGCTTTCATTGTAGCATATCTATTGATATTTGTCAAAAGCATTTTACCCTATAAAGAAAAGGTCATCAGCGCATTCGTACTGATGACCTTTTCTAATCTGGTGCCGCTGACCGGACTTGAACCGGTACGGATTTTACTCCGAGGGATTTTAAG